>Ga0308159_1000200_pt1 | contig 190841 bp, 161 predicted proteins | sample PhyCR1_FD_201040 | JGI IMG/M metagenome (GOLD analysis project Ga0308159, IMG submission 201040) | Phyllosphere microbial communities from UC Gill Tract Community Farm, Albany, California, United States - DLSLC.R1 | ecosystem: Host-associated > Plants > Phyllosphere > Unclassified | place...
CAGAAAGCACGTCCTCATATGGGCCAATGTCGATCTTGTCGTGATCGAGTAGCGCCAGCGCGAGCGCGGCTTCGTCCAGGACGATGTCGTCATCGTCTACCAGACCCAGGTCTTCGAGATTATCCATGCCTTCCAAGGTGGTGTTCGCTTTAGTTTGCGCAAAGGGGGGCAGGCTTCCAGCTGCTATCGGTCAGTCACACGGACACCGACCCACTGCCGGACGTTCAAGCTCCCTTTTCTGTTCACCAACGTCGGACACTCGTTCATCGCATCAAGAGATAGGTCTGCCGACCCGCGTCTTGTCCGCGATTGTCCGAACTCGCTGGACAGCTGCACTAGGCACGCGTGCAACCATCTGTATCATAAGACAATGTCTCACTCACCTCTGCGCTCCCCTCCCAACCCGGCCAATGCTCCCAGCGCCCGCTTCTTCGGCGACATCGGCATAACTCCCGGTGCGCGGGTACTCGATGTCGGTTGCGGCAATGGTGACCTCAGTCGGTTTGTGGCCGGGCTTGCCGGGCCAAGCGGCGAAGTCGTGGCGATCGACCGGAGCGAACAGGCGCTGGCGGTAGCGCAAGCGACCGACACGGACTTGGGTGTCGCGCACATCCAATATCGCGCGGTCGATCTTTCGGGTGACTTGCCCGATCTCGGCCGTTTTGACGCGATCGTCGGCCGTCGCGTTCTGATGTACCTACCCGATGCCGCCAAGGCACTGGAGCGGCTAGCGACGATGGCCAATCCGAATGCCGTTTTGGCATTTCAGGAACATGCACGCACCGCCCTTCCCGCAGGACTTGGGCACCTCGCGTTGCACCGCCAGCTTTATGACTGGAACTGGAGCACAGTTGCAGCAGAAGGAGGGGATGTGGGGTTAGCGCTACGGCTCGCCGAACTGATGCAGCAATTGGGGCTTTCGGTTGAGGAGGCGCGCGGCGAGGCCATCCTGATCAATCCCAACCAGCCCTCCTTCCTGCCAACACTCACGCAGGCGATGCTGCCGCGAATAGTCGAGCGAGGTATTGCGACCGTGGAGCAGATCGACCCGGACACGCTGGCGGAGCGGATAGAGGAAGAGCATCGCGCTGCGGGTGGTGTGATCGTTTGGGACCTCGCCTTCTTAGTCGCGGCTCGCGCCCAACCGGTCGCTCGCTGGAAAGTCCGCGTTGAGGCGCTGGAAGCGAGCTGAACTAGGAGAGTATGCAGCGCGACCTGTCCGGCAGACTTGCGGCCGCGACGACCCAATCCCGGCCGTTCAGCGCAGCCAAGCGATCTCTGGATACCTGCCGCTCGTTCATCATCGGCCTTTTCTGCCATCGGCGAGAAATGTGCGCCGCGGGGCGCGCGGCTAGGCGCGGCGGGCGATTTCGCGCGCGAGCATTTTCACTGCGACCGCTGTGGCGCCTAGTCGGCCAACAGAGCTCGCCGCGACGTCGACCCGATCGGCTCCTTCAGCCGCGAGCGCGGCAAGAGCGGCTGCAGTTTTACGCTGACGCCCGGCGCTGTCTAGCGCTGAGCCGAGCAACTCCGTTTGGTTCGCTACCAAGGCATCCTGCGAAATGACGATGGCACGCGCCGAGCGCACATCATGGGCGATCAGGTCGGCCGATTGGCCGATGTCGCCCGTCGCCTGCTTGGTTTGAGAAGCCAGACCTGACATTTCAGATGCGACGGCGGCGAAACCCCGGGCCTCGGGACCGCTGCGCGCGGCCTCAATACGCGCGTTGATCGACAGCATGTTGGTCTGGCGAGCAAGCTCCGCGATGGTCCGCGATATGGAGGCGAGCCGATCTGGCGAGCGTTCGAGCGCCGCCACGGCCGGCCGATGATCGGCGAGCTCATCCCGCGCGGTGCCGAGTGCGGCGTTCTGCTGACGAACCTCGGCCTCGAGCTCGGCGGCGGCATCGTCCAGAGCGGCGGCAAGGTCCGCCACTTGATGCGCTTGATCGACCAAGGCGCGGATCGAACTGGCGGCCGTCTCCGCCTCACGGGCAACGTGGGTTGCCATGTCGGTCAATCGGGCGGCGAGGTCGGCTAAGGCGGGGGGTGCGGCCTGGCCGGGTTGCATGGCTATGCCGCCCGACGGGCGGCGGCCTGCATGGTTTCGGAGATGATCTGGTAGGCGGAACCCCACGCCGCTTCAGTGTCGGCGTCGAACATGGGCCCTAGCCCTCCCCGTAGCGTCTCGATCAGCGCGACGCCCACCGCATCATAGTGGCGCGTCTTGGCCCCATAGGCGACATGCCGGATTGCAAGTTCCTGGGCGACGGGCACGATGGTGTCCAGCCGGTCGAGCGCATCCACCACGGTTGCGAGGGTAAGGAACAGCTTGCGACCCTGCTCGGCCATGTCGTTTTTAAATAGCGGTCGCGTGTCCGGCGCAAGCGCGAACAGCTTGCCGTAAAAGACCGAGGCGGCAGCATCGGTGATTGGGACGATATAGGCGAAGCTTGCCTGCACGAGGTCGATCTGGCGGGTGGTGAGCATGTTGCCTCGGTAGCGGCGGGGCCTCTCGAAGTGATTAACGCTCTCGAATGCCCTTCTGAGATCGGGTTCTTTGGGGGGGTACGCCTGCTAGGACCCAGAAGCCGACATTCGCAGTGAGGCAGACGCTGCCCGAAAGCGGCCGCTCGTTCATGCCAAAGACCCTTTTGTTGAACAGGTAGCCTTACCCGGCCCCACCGCCTTTCGGCGTGGGAACAGGAGGCGATTTGTCCTACCCCTCAGCCAATAAAGGCCGGGCCCGCGATGCGACCTTGCTCGTTGAGCTTCTCGCAACGACGAGGCGATGACGGCATGAACACGATTGAGCGCGGTACTGGCCGCAGGCTGCTTCTGATCCACGGCCTGGGCGGGAGTTGGCGATCGTGGAGCACCGTCTTGGACCTACTCAGCACCTCGCGGAAGGTCATTGCGGTCGACCTTCCCGGCCATGGGGCCACCCTTGCCGAGCCCGACAGCGGGACGTTCGATGGCTTGGTCGGCAGCGTCGAGCGCTACATCGCGGAGGCTGGCTTGTCTGGCGTCGATGTCGTCGGCAGTTCCATGGGCGCGCGGATTGTGCTTGAGCTCGCGCGGCGCGGGCTCGTCGGCAACGTCATCGCGCTTGATCCTGGCGGCTTCTGGCGCGGCTGGGAGCGCACCTTCTTCAGAACTACCATCGGCGCCTCCGGTCGCTTGCTGCGGGCCATCCGCCCTGGATTGCCGGCGTTAAGCCGAAACCCAGCATCACGCACGGCGCTGCTCGCTCAGCTCTCCGCGCGTCCTTGGGCGCTTGACGGGGAAACCGTCGCGACCGAGCTGGAAGGTCTCAGTAAAACGCCGACGTTCGATGCGCTGGTCCGGAGCCTTGCCAAGGGACCTGAGCAGTCCGGTCCTGCCGCTTCCGGGACCGGCCGTGTCGTCATTGGGTGGGGTAGGCACGACCGGCTCTGTCTCCCCAAACAGGCTGCGCGCGCGCAGGCAGCCTTTCCCGGCGCCGAGCTCCACTGGTTCGATGGCAGCGGGCACTTTCCAATGTGGGACGCGCCGGAGGAGACAGTTGCCGTCATTCTCAACGCAACGAGGTAATGCCCCACCGGCTGGACGACTCGATTACGCAATGATGGCAGCATGGACCCACAACCCGACATTTAGCGGTCGTTTCGCGCTCCCCAACTTCGGACATTCATTCATGTTCGCCCGGCGCCTCAACCAGCGATGGCGGAAATGGCGAGAAGTGGGACAAACCCGCCGTTGTCATACCGCAGGGGTAGCGTCAGCTCTTGTCAGAAGCCGACGTTCAGCGCTTGTGTGCGCGGCGTGGCGGTACGACTAAAGCTGGGCCAATAAGCGACCGCCCGGTTTGGAGCCGGGGCGGTTCATCCCGACAGCGCGCGGACTGAAAGTGCAAGAGCTATGGCTGTATACTTCATCTACCAATTAAGCGCTGGCGAGCCCTTGCTGAAAATTGGACGCGCCAAGGACATTTATCGGCGCCGCGACGCGCTGCAGACCGGCAATCCGCATACGCTGGTGCTGGTCGGGTGGATCCAGTCCGATGCAGAGGGCCTCCTTGAGGCAGAGTTGCACCGCAAGCATCACGCGCGCCGCGTCGCAGGCGAATGGTTCCGTCTCGAGCCAACCGAAATCTTGGAGGATCTCATGCGCGCCGGCAGCGATGGCTTCGTCGCGCGACATGCCGACGCATTCGAAATAATCGGCCATGATCGTGACGCCGTTCCCGAATATCTTGGCGTCTGGGAATGGGGGGACCTCGAACTCGATGAATGCTGTCCATTATGTGGCGCCATGTGCGGGATGCATTTCCAGGAGGCGTCCCAAGCCTATCACTGCATCAGTTGCGGGCGTATGAGCGACTTCTCCGATCAGACGCCAGACTTCGACACTGAAGAGGAATATCGCACCTGGCTGGCGGACAATCCTCCGCCTTTCCCCCCAGGAATAAATCGGTTTGCGATTCTGGGCGGCGCACCGGATTATCCCGAGCATCTTCGCCGGAACGGACGTCTGCGCTAGTCCGTCAGCGCCGATCTGAGATCCGTGATCACATCTACATCTCGATCCAAAGATGATCGATTTGGATCGGTTTGAGGTCGGCGCGCCGGTTATGGCGCGATCGCAATGCTGCCGTGCGCCGCTTGCCGTCATGGGCGATCATTGCGAGCTTGTCGGCGGCCGACCAGTTCTCGGTTGCATCCTTGACGATGCCGTCGATCCAGCTGGCGATTTCCGCTTGCCAATGGCCGATGTCGTGGGTCTGGACATAGCCTATCATCGCGGCCTGTTCATGACTCGCACCGTGATGTCCGGCCTTGAAACGCTGCACGCCGCCGGTAGAGCTGAATCGGCTGATCAGATATTCGCGCTCGTCACGATCGCTGGCCGATGGCGTCGGCAATCGCTTGCATTCAATCGGAAGCAAGGTGCGGTATTCGGTATATTCGCGTCCCTTTATCCAGATCACTTCACCGCTCGGCGCAACGGCGAGGTCGATTGCGCGCCGCCCGTCCGCCTCGTCCGGTTCCTCCCGTCGGAATTGCAGAAAGTCCCAGCCCGGTGCATGCCGCGAAGCGCTGTTGAGGCGCGCGCACAGCTGCGCCGTAAGTTTCGTTTCACCCGTTGCTGCCTCGCGAACCGGGTCGTCGCGCCAGTCCGGAAGGACGCCGCCGATGAATGTCACCAGTGCGCCAAGCCATTCGCCGGGAAAATGGATGCCAGTTCCGAGTGACCCTGCCCGAGCAACGCTTTCCCCGCCATCCGCCAACATCTCAGAAGCCCTGCGCGCGCAAATCGGCGAGGATGTCGTCGGCATCGCGCAACGCGACCGAGCGTGTCCAGAAGCGATGTCGATCAGGCTTCAGCAGGAAGACGAAACCCTGATCGTAAAGACGGGTGATCCGGGTGATCGTGAGGCCGGACCCGCGACGTTCGTATAAAAGGCCGTCAAGCTTGTGCCGTAGCGCTTCGGCATCTGCCCAGTCGACCTGTCCAGCACCGAAGACATAAGCCCGGCAAATCGCGCCGGACCAGTGATAGGATGCCAACGCCCGCAAGGGGTTGCGGCCGTAAACAGCGTTGATCTGCTCGAGGAGCGTGCTGTCGAATTGCTCGAGCGCATCGGCCGGCGCGCTGTGCATGAGCTTGGCGCGCGTTCCCAGTCGAATGAAATCGCGCTGAAAGGCGACGATGTCGTCGGTCAGAATTCGTTCGTTGGCGCTCAGGTCGAGGTTGCCGTCCTCAGGGAAGGGGAGCGCAAAAATATCGGCATTGAAGACGGCCGTTGCCCGCTGTGTGAAGAGCCGGGTACTGATACCGGCGACATAAGCCTTAAGCGCGACATGCTCTCGGTCGAGCCACTCGGCGACCGATGTGAGCCGCGCGACGTCGCCAGGCGCGGAAAAACCGACAATCTCATTCTTGAAGGTGAGATAGCCGCCCTGCCAGAGGTCGCTGTGAAGGTCCTGATGTTCCTTGATCAGCAAAAGGGGCGGCTGAAAACGGCGGGTGGTCTTCGGATCCTTGATTGGCGCGTTCGGAACGACCGTGATCCGATCCTCCTCGATACCATCCGGGCCGAGTGCATCGGTCGGAAGAAGCGGTCGGCCGATTAGGTGGTCGATATTGCTCGACGCATTTTTTTGACCGCCGAGATAGCCCTCGCCGGCATCCCACCCATGCTGTGATGCGTATTGCTCGAGGGTCGGAAACTGCCGCAGTCGCTCGATGAAATCCAGAACCCGGCTTCCGCCGAGCAGATTGGCTCGCCAGATATCACGTGATGCGACGGCGACCGCGTTGGCGAACCAATGCATGTCATAGTAGTCGATGTCGAAGCCCTGCTCGGCGCTGGCCCGGCCATTGCGCCGAAATACGGCATGGAGCAGACGGCCGTCCGGGCTGGGCGGGGCCGCTTCTGCAAGGATGACCACGACCTTGGGATCCGCGTCGCCCTTCTTGAAAAGGCCGCGCACGGACACGAAATCGAGCACCTCGCGCACCGTCCAACGGCCGAAAAAGGCTTGCCGGAACGTGAGGGCGTGCTGGTTGTACAGGAAGCCGGACGGCTCGATCATGGCGAGCACTCCGCCGGGGGCGAGCAGCTCCATCGCTTCGTGCAGGAACAGATAGGCAAGCTGGTTGTCGGCCAGGCTGCCATGCGCCTTCTTGTAAGCGGCATAGCAACGTTTCGCGCCATCGGTCGTCAGCTTGGACTCGAATGGCGGATTGCCCACCACCACCGCGACCGGCGCCGTGACCAGTCCACGCGCCTTCGCTTCGAAGAAGCAGCTTCCGTGAAGCGTATGGTCACCCAGCGGCGGGAAGAGCTTGACGCTGGACCGGATATCCTCCGGTTCAAGCGCATCGCACAAGCTAAGGCAAAGGCTAAACGCAGCGAGCTCGACCGCGCCTTCCTCAAGATCGATGCCATGGACTCGCTGCAGCAGCGGACGAAGCTCGTCAACGCCGGGACGTGCCCAGCCATTGCGCCAGCGCCAGTGGAGCACCAGCCGCTTATAGGCTTCCACAAGAAACACCCCCGACCCGCACGCCGGATCGAGGATTACGCCTTCTCCCTCCATGAGCGCGTCGATCCGCTTCCAGCTGAGCGCCTCCTCGAGGATCAGCCGGACCAAAGCGGGCGGCGTGTAGATCGAACTCGCTGCGTCCTTAACGAACAGCTGGTAAATATTGCTGATCAGCTCGACCGGCAGATCGCGGAACGAGTAGAGCCGCCACAGGCTAAGCTGCCCAGACGAATCTTCATATCCTTCGACAAGCCGTGCATAGCTGGCCAAGCCCTCGCTTGCGGTCAGAGCCGCCCGCTCGGAATCCTTCAACCGGAAAACATGGCCATTGAAGCGCTCCTCGAGCGCTTCCAGCAGTGTCACCAGCGCCGGACCATTTCCCAACACCTGAAAAAACTGCGTCGCACCGGGCAGGGCGCGATCGAAGTCGTCGGGCAACAGCACCGAGCGTTCTTCCAGATAGGCGATCAGCAGCGACAGTATGAGAAGCCGCCGCTGCAGGCCTGCATCTAGCAGCTTGCGCTCGCTCATCTGCTTTGCGAGCCCGCGCACTTCCTCGACAAGCTTGCGATGCGCGGACTTCTTTGCCGACAGCATCAGCCGGCAGGTATCGGGATCGTCCCAGATCGCCCCGTTGCGGATGCGGCTCGCATCCCACCACACGTCTTGGGCGGCGATCTCCGCGCCGATCGTCAAGGTCCGGATCGGCCGGCAGACAGGCGTGCCGTCCGGCCCGAGAAAGTCGGGCTCGTGCGCGCACCGGAATAGCTGAACGCGGCCGGGCCCGGCCCGATAGACGATGGGAACGCCACCCCAGCTCCACAAGCGCTTGTGGAGTTCCGCAAACTGCCCATCATCGCCATGATCGGTTATGTCGAAGATCAGCGCCTGCGCTACCGGTGCGCGGCCATGGCGTCCGGCTTCGAAGAAGACAGCGCGCGCGCCATAGGCCGCCGCCTTCTCGACCACGGCGACCTCTTCGGGCGAGCGCCCGTCAGGTGCGTAGTCCGCAATGGCAACCAAGCCGTCGACGACGGGGAGATCGCCACCGCCGCCGATGGCAAATAGCCATTCTGCGCCGACGAAACTGGCGCCCGGGCTGTGAAGTGTCATCGCCGGCTCCTCAATGAGGATGCGGCCGGCCGCCAGGGCTGACGTCGGATCACTTCTGCCGCTTCTTCTTCGAGAGCGCGTAGCCCTCCTTGAGGAGGTCGGTCATACTTAGGCCTTGAGACGCAGCAAAGCCTTTGAATTCGCGCTTGAATTCGTCGGTGACCTTGAAGTTTAGCGTCTTTCCTTTGTCGTTGTCGGACCCGGATTCCTGCTCGGTTGTTTCGGTCTGCCGGCTGGCCATTGCGAGGATCCTCAAACGGCGACCGCCCCAAGGTCGCAACGCCAAAGACAGAAATACAGATTTCCGACTCTCTGGCAAGACCGAAAGCCATAGTGTCAGAATATTGGAAAGCCAGAAATAATGAAATCTGGGTCATGTTCGCTTCCGTTGCAGCGAATGGCAGGGCTTCGCATTGGAACATATAGAGAACATGAGCAATCGACGCTAGCCTGCGTTATCGCGCGTGCATCCCACGCCGCGCGCAGCGGAGATAGAGCCAGGGTGCCCGCGCAAGCGGTCAGCTGCCAGCCTCTTCGGCCGCACCACTCCCAAAATCATGATCTGGATCATCATCCTCTCCTTGAGAGGATCGCCATGATAGATATCAAAGGAGGTCGATCCAGGAAGCTAGACAGAAGATTCGGGGGAGCAGTGGCCAATGGAGGGGGAAGAGGCAAAGGTCATCGACGCGCGACAGCTGGTTCGCATCGAGGCTGTGCATCGCGGTTTCCTATATCAGCACGTCTACGCGTCGATGTGCCTGCTGATGGCGGGCGGCGCCGGGGTCGAGCGGATCATCGTCGAGCACGACGAGGACGTTCAAGTCGTCCTGCCCGGTCGGCATATCTATGTTCAGATCAAGACGCGCCAGGATGTTCTGGCGAGCGGCGACATCAGCGGAGCGCTCGACCGGTTCGCCGAGATCCGCAAGGCGCACGCGGATGGCGACCGAGCCGGCGAGGCATCCTTCGTCATCGCGTCGAACGCGGCGCCCAATGGGCGGCTAAAGGAGAAGCTGGCGGCCGACGATTGGCCAAAGGATGTGGCGCTGCATTGGCCAGAGGGTCCGAAGCCGGAGGATCCTTGCCTCCCAGTGCCGCCAGCAAGCGTCCCTGATGCAATCGCGGGCTGCTCGGCTCTTGCAGCGGGCCTCCCGCTTGGGTTGCTGCGCCCGGACACCTTGACCTGGAAGCTGGCGAGCATGGTCATGTACGCGTCCGCAGGATCTCCTCCGCGGACGGATCACGACTTTGCGCGGGAGGAACTTCCCGACCTGTTCGAGCAGCTCGCCGTCCAGATGCAGGAGCTTCCTACCCCGCCCGCGCCCTATCGGGCACAGATCAACGAGCCTGCCCTGCTGGGCGATGATAAGGTCCGGATCGTCTCGGGCCTATCAGGTGCGGGCAAGTCCGCCTGGGTCGCCGAGGCGGTTGTCCACGCGGCGCTGCTGGTCACCTATCTCGACGTGGTCGACATGCCAGGCGCGGCGCTGGCAACGGCCGTTGCACGCGAGGTAGCGGGCAAGATGTTCGGACGGTCGAGCGGGAAGCTTGGCGAGATATTCCTGCCCGGCGCCATCGGCCTCGACATGCTGGGGGCGCTCAGCGTCAAGCTCGGCGAAGAGGCGATGGCGGCGCATGTGGTAATCGACAATGCGCACCGCGTCCCGCCAAGCGATCTCGAGGCCATCGCGGCGCGCGCACCGAATCTGCGCATCCTGTTGCTGTGCCAGCCGGGCGCGGCGGTGACCGAACTGGAAGCGAAGCTCGGCATCAAGGCGGAAACGCTGAACGGCTGGGATGAGGACACGATTGCCGCGGCACTGCACGATACCGGATGCCAGGCCGATTTCGCCGATTGCGAGCGGCTGTCACGGCTGACGGGTGGCTTGCCATTCTACGTCATCAACGCTGCAGTCGTGGCGGCGCGCGAATATGGCGGGGCCATCCGGGATTTTTGTGCCGATGTCGAAGCGAAAACCCATATCGTCGAGACCGCGCAGGAGGTCATTTTGAAGCGCGCGTTCGGGTCCCTTTCGACGGAGGATCGCGAGACTGTTGCTGTGCTCAGCGTGGCGGATGTCCCGCTTTCGCGGGACGAGGCGATGAACCTGCTGATGAGTGCCAGCGGCCTCGACAAGAAGACGGCTGCGCTGAGGCTGAAGGCCCTGCCTGCGACCGGCGCGATGGAGATGTTCGGCAATAGCGGCTTGAAGATCCACGACGCGATCCGCGTCCTCGCGGCGGCGGACCTCGGTGCCCGCGGCAACGAGGTGGAGGAAAAGGCCAAGAGCGCGCTACTCGAGGTGATGATCACGTCGATCCGCGAGGATTGGTCCATCGCGAAGCTCGGTCTCCTGATCCGGCTGTTCGGACAGGTGGGCGATGCCCGGATCCTCGTGGAATTCGCGACCGACGAGCTGTTTCACGAGATGGGCGTTTGGCCGGAGATCGAGCCCTACCTGCTGGCGATCGCGGCCAGTGAGGAGGCCGACCCCGAAACGCGGCTATGGGCGCTCGACGGCCTCGCCTTCAACGATCTGCGTGATGGGGAAGCCGAGACGGCGCTCGAACGAACCAATGCGATGTGTGCGCTGCTCAAGGTCCATGAACTGGGCGACGATGAATGGCTCGCCTGTGGCATGAAGCGCATGCTCGCATTTTCGCGGCTGGGTGATGCCGACGGTGTGAAGACTATGTCCGACGAGGTGGAGAAGCGCCTGCCGGACAAGTCCGAGCATCGCCGCGTGTTTCGCTACAATCGCGCCTGGGCATTGTTCAAGCTGGACCAGCGTGAGGCTGCCGCCGAGGAGGCAACAGCGCTGGTCGAGGAATATTATGGGGTACTCGGCCTGACGCCAGGCGACGTATTCGGACGCAATGCGCCGGAGCTTCGACCGTTGTTGCCGAAGGACAAGGACGTCACCGATACCGTTAAGCACCTCGCAGATACCCTCGATCTGCTGGCTCAATCGGTCGGACAGTTCAGCCAGCGGTCGGCCATGACCCGCATCCACGCGATGAAGTTCTACGAGCTGGCTCAGGCGTACAATTCGCTCGTGCGCGTAGGTCAGGATTTGGTGGACGAATTCGTCTGGGTTCACGACTTCACCGGGGCGCGGGAAATCCTCGAGAAGAATGTTTTTCCATTCATCCAAGCGATCGGGTTGGTGTCCTGGGTGCTTCCCGTTCGCGCGCTCTATGCTGTGGTGCTGGCTTATTGCGGCGACCACGGCGCTGCAGCGGCCGAGGTTGCGCGGTTACGCCCCTATGAAGAAGCGATGCCGCCGGGACATCGCGATGCTTTCCAGAACCAGAAGAAAATGATCGAGGATCTGCGTCTCCATGGCGGTCCACCCCAGCGCCGTGTGGAGATACCGGTGTCCCTGCAGGCCCTATTCGATCAGCGGCGGGGCGCCCCGCGCGCTGTCGAGCCGCGCCGGAAGATCGGCCGCAATGAGCGCTGCCCCTGCGGGTCCGGCAAGAAGTACAAGCAGTGCCATGGCCGCTGATCGGAAACGCCCCGGCAGCGACGCGGTGGATCAGCATGGCTTCATCGCCAGCGTCTTCGAGGCCGCCGGCGGAGAGCCCATCGATGCACTGGTGCCTGCGGGCTACACGGGCAAGCGCGCGGATATCCTGTTCCGGACCGATGGCATCATTGCCGAGATCAAGTCTCTGACCAGCGATCGGCGCAATGATCCCAAGGTCGGGGAAAAACTGGGCGAAATGCTCGCGCGTGATCCAGCAGGCCCGGTGATTTTCGGCGAGGTCACCATTGGCCTGCATGACCTGCCCGGTCATCTGGCAGAACGCGCGCTCCGCGAGGTGGGCGACCGGGTCCGAAAGGAGGTGTCGTCGGCCGGAAAGCAAATCGAGGCGACCCGGACGATCCTCGACATGCCTGAGGCCTATGGTTTGCTCGTGTTCGTCAGCCCTCCGTACAGGATCGGGCATCAGTCGATCGCGTGGCTGGTCAACGATGTCGTCCGCCAGTCCGCGGATCGGTGCAAGCTCGATGGATTGCTCGTCATGGAGACCGCGCTCGGCCTCGGTGATCCGGAGGGGATCAACGCCAACAGCTTCTCATCGGTCTGGTCAATATCGGGCCGTCCCCTGCCCGAAGATTTCGGCAACCACCTGGGCAAAGCCTGGGAGCAAATGACCAGTCAGCCGGCACGAACCGCGGAGGTCGGGACTTTCATCCGACTGGGGTCGGCAGAATAAGGAGCAGGACCGGCGGGCGGAAATGTGTTCCGATCCACAATTTGATGATCCGGATGCAGCGGGTCAGAGGGAACATCAGTATCAGGAAAAGCCGGACACGTGGCGGGCGTCTAGCTGTCATATTGGCCGCTGTCCCACGGCGCGAAGAACGCTGCCGGGTTGTGCCTCGACGGCCCAGGGAGCGTCTTCATTCTCCGGCATGCGGGGCACGTCAATCAGATCGTCCGGGAAGCTGCGATCGCGAAAAGCGAGCACATCCTCATCCCTGTCGTCTTGGCCGAGGTCTGCTTCTAAGGATCAGCGAACTAATTGAAGAATGGCCAATATTTGAGCGCCTCGCTGGGGGTCCGCTTCGGAGCATTCCATCGGCAGCTCTTGGTAAGAGCAGACGTTCTCAGTGGTCGATCTGAACGTCGCGATCTCGTCGACTTCTGCCCGAACGGACCAACCCATTAGCGGTCGTTTAGACCCGATGAGCCGCCTCCCGAACGGGACGCTCGTTCACCGTGTGCCGACGGTCGCACGCCCGACTGCCCGGACGAGCTGGATAGCCTTCCCGACTAAGAGGCGTCGGCCCAGTCAATGGTTGAAAACCGGCGAACTCGAGCGACTTGGCACGCAATTCGAACAGCGCGCAGCTAGCGAACAAGCACTGAGCGAGACTTGCCCGGCGCACTATGCTTCGGGCGTCTCGCAGGCTACTTTGCGCCAGATCAGGGCAGGAGGGCGCACCGGTGAAGCTGGAGAAAGTTCACGTCACTAACTTCCGGTCGGTCGACGACAGCGAGGAGTTCACGGTCGACCCGGTGACCTGCCTCGTCGGCAAGAACGAGGCCGGCAAGAGCGCCATCCTGCTCGCCTTGGCTGCGCTCAATCCGCACCCATCGACTCCGGCGACGTTCAACAAGGAGCGCGACTACCCTCGCCGGCTGCTCACGCAATACGACCAGCGCCATCCCAAGGAGGACGCGACCGCAATAACGACGGCTTGGATCCTCGAACCCACGGAGCTGACGTCCATTGCGAACGTCGTCGGCGCAGGTGTGATGACCAGCGACACGGTAACGATCTCCCGTCGCTACGGCCATGGCATCGAGCTCGACGTCAATCTCGACTACGCCAAGGCGCTCGAACACCTCTATACCAGTTACGAGCTGGACAAGCCGGAACGCGCCATGCTGGCGGCCGCAGACACGACTAGCAAGCTCATCGAGCTGCTTGGCCAGCTCTCGTCGCCAACGGAGCGCCTCACCGCCCTGCAGGCCCACCTCGGCCAGGTCGGCAACGTCCTTTCCCAGACCAAGAAGCTGATCCTCGCCCTGATGCCGAAATTCATGTACTTTGCCGCTTACGACCGAATGGACGGGGCCATCCAGCTCGAGCAGACGCGCAACCTGATCGCAAACAGCCAGATTGAAGGCGAGGCGTATCGCGGCGCCAAATTGTTCGCCGAGTTCCTCGACTACGCCGGCGTCTCGATCGACGAGATAACGCAAGTTACCACCTACGAGACCTTCAACGCCAGACTGCAGGCAGCGTCAAACAACATCACCGATCAGGTGCTTGAATACTGGACGCAGAACCCGGACCTGAGCGTCGTCGTTCGCGTCGAACAAGGTAGGCCGGGCGACCACGCACCGCTCAACCAAGGTACCGTCGCATGGGCGCGCATCAACAACGGACTGCATCGCGTCGACACGCCTTTCTCCGAACGTAGCGCTGGCTTCGTCTGGTTCTTCTCCTTCCTTGTGAAGTTTGCGCAGGTGCAGAAGGACGGCGCCCCCGTCATACTCCTGCTCGACGAACCCGGTCTGACGCTCCACGGAAAGGCGCAGGCCGACCTGCTGCGCTTCTTCAAGGAGAAGCTAGCCCCGCACCACCAGATCATCTACTCGACCCACTCGCCATTCATGGTGTCCGCCGACGAGCTCTCGTCCGTCCGCATCGTCGAGGACGGGGTCGAGATGAAGGGGCAACGGCGCGTTCCGATCGGGACCAAGGTGCGGGAGGACGTGCTCACCCGCGACCCAGACACGCTGTTCCCGCTCCAGGGGGCGCTCGGCTACGAGATCACGCAGTCTCTGTTCGTTGGCAAGCACACGCTGCTAGTCGAAGGCCCAGGCGACATACTCTACATCCAGGCGCTCTCAGCAGCCCTGAGGCGGCGCGGCAGGACGGGTCTGGATGACCGCTGGACCCTTTGCCCGGCTGGCGGCATCGACAAGATCAGGCCGTTCGTCGCTATGTTCGCGGGCAATGCGCTACACGTCGCGGTGCTCTCCGACCAAGCGCAAGGCGACAAGCGCAAGGTCGAGGAAATGAAGCGGTCGGACGTTCTCAAGGCGGAGCACTTCTTCACCATGGCGGACTTCCTCGGCAGGGCCGAGGCCGACATCGAAGACGTGTTCGAGCCCACCCTGTTCGCCTCCATCCTAAACTCTGCATACACCCTTCCGCAGGAGCAGCAGCTCAACCCGGCCAAACTGGCCGCCGCCAACCAGAACACGCATCGCCTCGTTAAGCAGGCTGAGGCGGCGTTCGCGATCATGCCGGCCACCGTGGCCGAGTTCGACCACTTTGCGCCCGCCAGCTGGCTGATTGCCAATCCGAAGATGCTGGACGCCAAGAACGCGGCGGTAACGGCGACTCTCGATCGCGCGCAGGCCATCTTCGACCGGTATAATCGGCTGCTCTGAAGTGGCGCGCTCTCGGTGAACTAAGGTCCGTTTACGGGCAGGGGCACCCAAAAGCGGCCGGGCCGCTATCCACCAAAATTCACCGAAGATTGCGCGCACGCCGCTGCCTTGCGGAGGATGGGAAGCAACATAAGCTGCGACAACATTCCAACGGCTGCATGGTGGACAAGAGATCGAACCGTACGATTTTGACCCGCTCGCATCGGCTGTCGGCGACAGAACGACAGCCGATGCGATTGCCTTTAGCCCTTCTCGGTGCCGGTCGAACGAGGCTTGCGTCCCAGACCAATCGTCCTCGCCATCGCGCGGCGGCTCTCGCTGTAACTTGGTGCGACCATGGGATAGTCATCCTTCAGGCCATAGCGCTTGCGGTAGTCTTCGGGCGTCAAACCGTGACCTGACAGGTGACGTCGCAGCGTGCGGTACGACTTACCGTCAATCATCGAGATGATATGGTCGGGCGATGCCAGCGACTTGCGCACCGAGACGGCCGGCGTGTGCTGCTCGACGTTCGGTGCCGGATCAGCGTCGACCTGACTGGGTGCCGCAAGCTCCGTGAGCGTGTCGTGCATTGCCTGCAGAAATGCCGGCACGTCTGCTGTGGTGGCTCGGGTGTTGGCATTGCCAAGCCATGCCACCGTCAGTTCGGTGGCGAGTTCGATCGTGCTAATCGTATCAGTCATCGAATTCTGCTCGTTATGAAAAGTTAGGAAACAAGCGGGTGTGCCTCGGAGCAAATTCTTTGGCAGGGGCAGATTATCTAGACGCGTTATAGGTTGATTGCACGCTTATCCATCTCGGCCTGCGCAATCTGCCGGAGCGGGTTGTCCGGCTTAGAGTCGAATATATCGGCAAAATCGAGAAGGTCGTCATTATCGAGTGCGACAATCGCCGCTTCGATTTGTTTGAGACGCTGCTCGGTTCGCTCGCCTCGGTCAGCGAGACGCTTCATTCTGGTTCTAAGCATGTCACGCTCCTGTGGGAGTTTTCTGCGCCGCTGTCTAGCGCGCCGTACGTACACCGTTTTACGGCAGCTTAGTTAATGTCCTGTGGCGGTTGGTCTATGACTAATCGTCTATATTTGACTGTACCCGCTTGGTATTCAACGCCCATTATATGGCGCAGATCTAGCGACAGATTATCGCTTATTGCGGCCCTGCCGGTCGATTGCAGCGCAGTATCTATTTTGATAGCTAGCGATGATGCTTGCAACGCATCCTTGCCATTCTGCAATTAGTGTGTTATTGTATTAGTACAGTAGTTGTTATGCCGCTGTTCCTCGACATCGGAGACACACTATGCCGACACCCGCCCGGGTGCTTGAGGCAGCGGACGTGCGCTGCCTGCTGCAGCACGTGCGCGCCAACCGCTACGCCAAACGCGACACCGTCCTCATCCTGCTGAGCTTCAAGGCCGGCTTACGGGCTGGCGAAGTCGCCGGCCTGTCCTGGACCATGGTGCTGGGACCTTCCGGCAAGGTCGATACCCACATCGCCGTTTCGCCGAAGATCGCCAAGAAGGGTTCAGGGAGGCGCATTCCCATCAACCCCGACCTGCACCGGGCGCTGGTCGCTTGGCACCGCAGCTGCGGCAGCCCCCGTGATGGACCAGTCATCCTGTCGGAACGCGGACGCCACATGCAACCGCGTAGCATCGTCAACTGGTTTGCCGGCCTGTACCAAGCGCTGTCACTCGATGGCTGCTCGTCGCATTCCGGCCGACGCACCTTCATCACTCGTACTGCCCGCCTGCTGTCCCAAGCCGGCGGTTCGCTGCGCGACGTCCAGGAACTCGCCGGACACCGCAGCCTGAGCACGACCGAACGCTATATCGAAGGCGACCGCGACGCCCAGCGCGCGCTCGTCCGGCTGGTCTAACCCTTCCCTACCCCATCCATCGTTAGAACAGGAGATCCACGCCCATGATGGGACGTGATGATGACGCATGTCTTGCGACCGTGCAGCTGCGCGCCCAGCAGATCGCTACCTTGAACGACAAGCTACGCCGCAGCGCCATGGGCGGGCGGCTGTACCTCACCTCCGGAGTATCGTCGTTCTCACAGAACGACCTGGTGCAGATCCTGCGTGCCGTCCGCGACTTTGACCAGTTTGATGGCGACAATGACCCGTATGGTGAGCACGATTTTGGCGCGTTCGACTATGCCGGACAGAAGCTGTTCTGGAAGATCGACTATTACGACCGCGACCAGTGCTACGCCTCCCCCGACCCTACCGACCCCAAGGTGACGCTTCGGGTCCTGGCTATCTTGCTGGCGTCGGAATGGTGATGCCGATGGCGCAGGACCCATACCGCCAGGGTCAGCTGGACGGGCTGTGTGGCCTGTACTCCGCTGTGAATGCGCTGGCGCTGCTAACCGCCCGTGGCAGACCGTTGGGTCGCAAACGCTGCCAACAGCTGTTCGCTTGCGGGCTGCGCTTCATCGAAGCGCACGATGCGCTGGGGGAAGTCGTTCGTCACGGCATCATGCCGCAATTGTGGTTCGACACCATCCGTGCCATCGCCGCCGATGTCGAACGGCGACAGTCGGTGACGCTTAGCGTCCATCGACCGTTCGTTCGCCACCCTGAAGTTGGCTGGACGCAACTGTGCCAAGCGATCGAGACGGCGGTCGATGGCAACGCGGTCGCGCTAGTCCAGTTGCTGGGCGCGTTGAACCACTACAGCGTCATCAGCGCCCATACTGCGCGGCGCTTCGTCCTGCACGACAGCACCGGCCTACGTTGGCTGGCTAAGGCAACCTGCGGCACGTCGGCGATGTCCTGTCGCCACCGTATCGTCGCCACATCGCTGGTCACCCTGCAGGTAATATCGTGATGGTCGCGCTATCAGCGACGGCGGGTGCTTGCTCTGGCATCGTCAGCCGCCTACCAACCATGTTGCGTTGCGTGAAAGCCGCAACGCGGGGCGTAGGAACCCCAGCCACTAGAACTCGGTTGCGAAGCAAATTCGAGGCCGGGTGGCATGCGCGTATGTCCAGTCGGCTTCGGTCGATAAAGTCTCTAGCTGCTGCCCCTCGGTGTGAGGGATATCCCGCCTTCTTCTGCTATTTCATGATCTGCTCCTTCGCGGATCTTTGCAAGATCACCCGTCATCACTCCCGGAGTGCAACAGTCTCTTCGCGGTCGGGCGCTTGCGATGGCCGTTGGGCCTGTCGCCTGCCGCAATATGGGCATTCACGTGCAAAGGGTGGAGCTTCAACAAGCGTCACGAGGTTGTCGCCACCTCACCTTTAGGCCCGAAGTCTCCTGTCCCTCCGCCTCCCGGGAGGACGGTTTCGCCGCCATTGTGCGGACGAACCTGGTGTGAACCTGAAAATGTCTATGCGGTCGCGCGCGCCTGCATCAGGTCGCGGTGCGGACCTACGTCGGCGGCCTTTGCCATGAAGTGGGTGCCGTCGCGCCACAGGCTGAACATCACGATCGCCAGTTTGCGGGCGAGCGCGACCTTGGCCTTGTTGAAACCAACCCGCTTGCTGAGCTTCATGCCCCAGTCCTTCAGCGTGCTGAACGACTTGGTGTTCGCCAGCATGACCGTCGCGGCGCCGACCAGATGCGTGCGGGTCAGCTGGTTGCCCATCTTGCTGATCCCGCCATGCGTCAGGCTCTCACCCGACTGGTAGACGCGCGGGGTCAGACCCAGATAGGCCGCGACATCGTCGACATGCCGGAACCGTGTCGGATCCTCGATCGCGCTGTAGAAGGACAGCGCCGTGATCGTGCCGATGCCGGGAATCTCCATGAACCGCTTGCACACCGGATTGGACGCAGCGAGCAGATCCAGTTCGCGTTCGATCCGCCCGGCCTCGATGTAGAAGCGCTCGCACAGGTCGAGGAGCGGGATGACGCGCGGGCGCAGGTCGACGCTTTCGGTGTCGGCGATGAGACATAGCTGGTCGATGGCCCGTTCGCGGAACGTCGCCGGGCTGTCGCTGCCGGGTTCGATCCGCCCGCCATAGACCCGGACCAACCCGCGGATCATCGCCTCGGTCTCACGCCGCTGCTTGACCAGGCGGTCGCGCATGATCAGCGACGCCCGGACCTCGAAGCACAGGTTCGACTTGACGTAGACCTCGGTCAGATAGTCGCGGCCGCTGCGCGTGATCTCGGCGATGCCGCGCGCATCGTTGGTGTCGGTCTTGTTGCGCTTCACCGACAGCACCCGGTGGACCTGTAGCGCGTCGAGCACCGCCACCTGGAAACCCTGCTCGCGCAATTTGCCCGCCAGGTGCGGCGACAGGCCGCCCGTCTCCATGCCGATCAGCGTCACGTGCGACTTGAAGTTGCGGCGCAGGTAGCGGCCGATCTCCGTCGCATGGCTCTTCATCGACACCTGGTGGACCACCGCACCGTCGACATCCACCACGCACACCGCCGTGCTCTTGAACCCGATGTCTAGCCCGACCCAGAACCGTGCTGCCGCCGGATCCGCCTCCGCCCGCGCCATCGCCGCGACATAGGCCGGCGCCACGACCTTCTTCGACATGACCTCCTCCTTTCCCGTCACCGTTGACCGAAAAAGGATACGCCTCTCACCAGCGCCTGGGCAGCAGCTAACCCACAAGCGCATGCGCCTGCTCTAGTGGCTAGGTTCCTAACATCCGGCTTCGGCCGCGCCCCGAGAGGACATAGGGGTGCGCGACGGCTACGAAGTCACGCTGTGGTCGCCCCGCATGAGGGGCGACAGATGATCAAGACCATTGCTGTAGGGTTTGGTGCAGTTGCCGTACTGGCAGCCGTGCCGGCACAGGCGCAGTCACTCCTCGACATCGCGGCAAACGTTGTCGGCAAACGGCTGGAATCCAAGCGGATGAAGGCGACATGCGAACGCTTGGCCGACCCAGCGCTGTTTGTCGCTAGCGCTGCCGGCGACGATGTTGGTCACGACGACCGCGCCACTCGCCCGTCGCGGGATCAACTGTTGGCACGTCAGATCATGGCGCCAGCTGAGGTGACATTATCCTATGGCGGCTGGACCGAAGAGCGGGAAGGCGGACGAGGTGTCTGCAATTTCCTGGTGAGACTGCGTCTTCCACCCGCCATCGTCGCCAAGGCCAATGCTTCGCACGCCGAACAGGAAATGGGATTGGTGCTGGTACAGCGTGGTCGCGACTGGACTGTCGACTCGATCGGTAACACCAACGGTTCCGGCATCGACATGCTGCGCGAGCAGGTCCGTCCATATCTCTCCCGGGCGGTTACGGACCTACGAGAACAGCAAGACGAACGGGCAGCAGCGCAAGCAGAGATTGCAGCCGCGCAGGCCGCTGCCACCCGTGCCGAATGGATCCGAACCCACCCCGCCGAATATGCCGAACAGCAGCGACGCGCTCGTGCCCAGGCGGGGCAGTTGCTGAGCTTGCTGGAACGCAGCGAACAAATCCGACAGCGCGGCCAACGCACCTGCGCCGCCAATGGCGGGATCTGGGTCGTGCCTCGCGGCCGTGACGGCAATGTGCAGATGGGCCAACCTTACTGCCAGTACGCCAACGGCCGGCGCTACTAGCTGGCGCGGCTGCGGCAGCATTGCCCCCTGCCCTAACCAATTCAGAACGGAGCTACCCGACATGCATATCTTGCCGCCTGAAGAGCCGCGCCGTTCGTCGAACGGCAGCGACGGCGCCGATGCCGACCGCAGCAACGGGCAAACCAGCCATTACCACTATCACGCGTCTGGCGACGCCGATGAGCGTATTCGCCGCGAGGTTCAACGCGACTTCGAATTGGACCGACTGCTGCGACGGGAAAGCCATCAGCGCGCCGTCTTACGCGTAGGAGGCATCTGCTTGTTGTTCGCTGGTGTGTTTGCAGTCGCGGACTGGGACAAGGCCCGTCCGACTGCGCCAAGCAGCGATACCGCTGTACAGGTCACGAGCGAATATCGTGACGGACGGTGGGTTGCGATCGCAAAGCGCGTGCCCGCTACCGATCCAACCGCGACAGCATCATCCCCTGTTCGGCCACTGTCCAGCTACGCTGGTTATGCACCGAATGAAGGAGGCGAATCGGAAAGCTACGCCGAAAGCTCGGGCGAAAACGACCAACCGGACTTTCTCAAACAATATCGTACTGAACAGGCGCAGATCGCCGCTGAACGCGGCACGGCGGCGTCGCGGCGCTGTGAAGGCAGTTTCGCCGCTGTGGAAGGCTTGGTCATACAAGTCGACGGGCGCACAGCTACCCTATGGATCGCGAAAACCGTCCGCGAAGGCGATGCATCCGGTCAGACGAACATCGGCATCCCCACCTCGACCGGCTTACGTCTCAACAAGCCGAACGGCGAAGCTGGCATTCGGCTGACCTGCGAAACCGACCACATGTTGATGACCATGACCGACGGCACCAGCATATTGCTGCCGCGAGTGAGCCGCGAGGACGCGGCAGCCACCATGCTCAGCTGGGCGATAAGTCACTGAATTCAAACTAGTACGCTCATGACAAAACTACACTTTTCTCATGAGAGGATGCCTCAACGATCGAAAGTGGTGGGAAGCGGCGTGTCCGGTTATGGGCGGCTGGGGGCAAAACTACCCCTTATTCAAGCTTGGCCGGACAGCAGCGAAGCGTCGCAATCGGCCGGGTGCGACACCAAAGCTCTCACATGAGCCAACCGGTTTACTATTTGTCGGAACCCGGCTCCGCCATCTTCCGATGTTGCTCGGCAAGCACCGATCCGGGTACGACGTTGGCGAGCACGCCCTGGATCTTAGTAGTCCAGCCCGAGAAGACGGACGGTTTCCCCCGCATCATCGCTTTCCAACCATCGCTCGCCACGTCTTCGGCGGAACGCTTGTTCGGATCGCTGCCGACCTGCGTGTCGAGCAGGTCGCCCCGCGCAAAGAATTCGGTATCGACCGGGCCCGGCATAAGCGTGCTGATCGTGACCCCGTCCGCTTCCTTCAGTTCGTTGCGGAGCGCCTCGGTAAAACTATCGATGAACGCCTTGGTGCCGTTATAGACGGCTTGGAACGCGCCGGGGATGTAGCCCGCGACCGAGCCCACGACGAGTATCTTGCCGTCGTTGCGCGCAACCATGTCAGGCAGCGCGCGCTGCAGCAGGTAGATCGTGCCGGTGATGTTGGTCTCCACCACGTGTCGCCAGTCATCAACCTTCTGGTCGAGGAAGCCATGGCCGAGCCCGCGGCCTGCGTTGGCACATAACACGTCGATGCGGCGGCGGTTCGTGGCGGCCAATACCGTGTCGACGCCTTCGATTGTAGCCAAGTCCGCCTGGATCGCCTGCACGCTGGTGCCGAACTGCTGAAAATCGCGCGCGGCGTCGTGGATCAACGGCTCGTCCGCGACGACGAGAATGTCGTAGCCGTCCTTTGCAGCGAGCGTCGCGAGTTCGAATCCGATGCCCGTCGATGCACCGGTGATGATGGCAAACTTGTCAGCCATGGCGTCTCTCCCGTTCAGCCGTTTAGGCCGGGCTTCAACACGATCTTGGTGTAGTCGTTCTGTTCGTCATGGAACTTCTGATACCCGAGCGGGGCATCTTCGAGGTCCATGCGGTGCGAGATCAGGAAGGTCGTGTCGATCTTCTCCTCGAGGATGGCCTGTAGCAAGCCGGGCAGGTAATGCTGGACGTGGGTCTGCCCGGTCTTCAGCGTCAGCCCCTTTTCCATGAACGCACCTAGCGGCCATTTATCGACGAACCCGCCATAGACGGCGGGCATCGAGACGCGCCCGCCTTTGCGGCATGCGATGATTGCCTGGCGGTTGGCATGAGCGCGGTCGGTGCCAAGAAAGGTCGACACCTTCACCTGGTCGATGACGTTGTCGACGTACAGGCCGTGCGATTCGAGACCGACCGAATCGATCACCGCATCGGGACCGATCCCGCCGGTCATCAGCATCAACGCATCGTAGATGTCGGTCTGCTCGAAGTTCAGCGTCTCGGCACCAAATTGGCGCGCCAGTTGCAGTCGGCGTGGGAAGTGATCGATCGCGATCACGCGCTCGGCACCCATGAGGAACGCGGATTGTACGGCGAAAAGCCCGACGGGACCGCAACCCCAGACAGCTACCGTATCGCCGGGCTCGATGTCGGCATTCTCCGCTGCCATCCAACCGGTCGGCAGGATGTCGGACAAGAACAGCACCTTGTCGTCCTCGATACCATCGGGGATGACGATCGGGCCGACGTCGCTGAACGGCACGCGAACGTATTCCGCCTGGCCGCCCGCATAGCCACCGGTCATGTGGCTGTAGCCAAATAGGCCGGCCATCGGGTGGCCGTAGAGCTCCTGCGCAATGTCTTGATTGTCGGCCGGCAGCCCGTTGTCGCACGCCGAATACTGGTGCTTGCCACAATGGTAGCAGGAGCCGCACGCGATGGTGAACGGCACGACGACGCGTTGCCCCTTCCGCAGCGTAGACTTCGCACCGACCTCTACCACTTCCCCCATGAACTCATGGCCCAGGATGTCGCCCGCCTTCATCGTCGGGATGTAGCCGTCATAGAGATGCAAGTCGGATCCGCAGATCGCGGTCGATGTCACCTTGATGATGCAGTCACGGGGATTGACGATGCCGGGATCGTCGACGGTATCGACCCGCACGTCATGCTTGCCGTGCCATGCCAATGCTCTCACAATCCCATCTCCTCGAACTGCTTGCGGTTCATCGCGGCGGTCGCAATCTCACCCGCTTCCATCAACTGCTTGAAACGGCGCAGGTCGCGACGCGCTTGGATCGCGGGTTCGCGCTGGAACATCTTGGCGATCAGCTTCCCGACCACCCCGGCGGGTGGATCGTAGAGGATGGTGGCGGTGACGATGGTACCGCGCGCGCCGGCCTCGCGGAACTCCACTCGACCCGAGTTTGGCACGTCGGCACCCTCCTCGCTCATCCAGGCGATGAGCGCATTCGGCTCATCCGCAGTCAAGCGCGCGGTCCATTCGACCGTCGTGCCACCGGGCGCCTTCACTTCCCAATGGGAGGTCGTGTCATCGGAAACCGTGACGCGGACGACATTCTCCATGAACGAGGGCAGGTTCGAAAAATCGCGGAAATAAGCGTATATCTCCGCCACCGGCCGGTTGATCGTGACGGCGCGGGCGAGCGCGCTGTTCCCGACGGCGTTGGGAATGGTCGCCCTGGTCATCGCGTCGGCGTTCTTCTTTGCGGCCACTACAGGCCCATCGTCGCGGCTTTCGGTCACACCGGCCTCCGTGTTTAACGAGTTTGACCAAGCGCGCGGGCTTTACGATCGTTCCAAAGGGGCGGCAGTTGCTGATCTACATCAATATGTTAGCTGCTACTGGCCCATTTCCCCGCTGTCCCCGGTAGCTATAGCTGAAGGCACGCCAGCACGATCCAGCGGCCGGTTCGGCGGACCAACCGGACCCGCCACCGCCGCTTCATTGCGCGCAGAAAGGCGCGCTGCACCTGCCCGGAGTGCTGCGCAAAATCCGGATAGTCGACCCGGTGATGCGCAAGAACCAGCATGGCCCCGGGACGCAGCGCGCCGGCAAGAATGCGGGCGGTGCGCGCCATGTCGTTAGCACTCAAATAATAGAGCATTTCCGCCACGACCGCGACGTCGTAGCACTTCCGAGGCAAGCGATTGGGAACGACCAGCTTGATGGCACGGGCCCGGATTCTACCGGAGAGGGCGTTGGCGACCAGCATGGTGCCGCTGTCCGTCGCCTCGGTCGCATCAAGGCGCAGCGCACGGGGCGCGATCGCAACCGAGTTCGACCCGTTGCCGGCGGCGACTTCCAGCACGCGCCCGCACGGCCCCGGTCCCATGGCGTGCAAGATGGCACGACGCTTCACCGCTTCGTCCCGATTGGAGAAGGTCGACCATGGGTCGGCATCGCCAGCAAACCGGCGGTCGAACTCAGCCAGCGTGATCGGCTTCATCGATGCAACTCGACGAACATTTCGCACGGGCGGGTGAAGGCTGCGATCTGCTGCCGGGTCATCGCAAAGCCCTGAGGATCGTCGGTGATCCGTCCTGTCTGCGTATGATAGCCGCGCACCGCATGGCGCTTGGCCAACCGCTCCTGCGCCGTCAGCGACAATATTTTCGCCCCAATAGGGCGCTGTCCGGCGGGCCAGACTGGATAGGCGATCTTGCGCAGTCCGGGACGGCGCAGGGCCGCCACGCAAGCGGCGACCGTGCGATGATCGGGGTGATCGTCCCCCTCAAACGGAACCGCCATCAGTGTCATATGGACGTGGCCGATCGCACGCGAAAGCCCCCGCCGCGCGGCGGCTGCGCGGGTATGCAGCCTCCCGTCCGGCAGGCCGAGGAACGCCACCGCACCCGCCGCCACCCCGATCCGGTGCAGCGCGCGCCGGCTCTCGCGCCGCCGTTCCGCGACCAGCCTTCCGCGTGGCCACCGCAGGCTGGACGGGTGCGACGCCGCGCCATCGGTCACCACAACCACCCGTACTGCTACGCCGCAGCGTCGCAGCCGGCGGATCAGCGTATAGGCACCAATCACCTCGTCATCGGGGTGCGGCGCGACGACCAGCAGGCGCTTCGGGGACCCCACACGCAACATCACAGGCGGACGTTCAGCAACCCGCCCGCCACCGCTGCGCCCACGCGCATGCGCTGCGCATCGGGCGCAGGCTGCCGCAGGTACATTGACAGATCGGTGATCACGGCGGCCAGCGGGTGGGCATCGAACAACGAGGCGACGCCCACCGCCTGTTGCGCGAGTTCGATCGCGCGTCCCCCGGCGGCATAGACCGCGATCCGCGCCGCCGCGACCAGCGGAAGGCGGGCGTCGTCGTCCGCGAACCAACCGGCCGCTGCCGTGCGGACCGCGCCGGCAGCGGTTTCGGCAAGACAATATAATTCCGCCAAGCGACCCGCCTGATGCGGATCGTCGGTGCGCCCGGCCGCGACGAGATGCGCAGTGCTGTGGTCCAGCAACGCCGCGATCCCGCCGGCCTGCACTGCGGCAAACCGCAGCGCCCCCCCGCTGAACCACGGTTCGCGCACATAATCCCCAGGCACGCCGATAAGATCGTCGGGCGCGATCGCCGCGTCCTGCCAACGAACAACATGGCTGTCCGATCGCTGCATCCCCGCCACCTGCCAGACCGACCGGTCGACCGCCGGTGGTGTTCGGGCCAGATCGAGCAGCAGCAGCTGACGGCCGCCCGGCACATCGATGCCAACTAGCGCGTGGCTGAGCAAGCCGGCACCACTTGCGAAGCTCTTGCCGCCGTGCAGGCGCAGATCGTGGAGCCGGAGCGGTTCACCGGTTAGATCGGCATTCCACACCCCGAATGCCGCACCATGCGCCACCGCCGCGACGACCCGTGCGACCTGATCGGCCGTCCCGTAGCGCAGTACGATCTGGATCGCATCGACATGCCCCTCGAACAGCCGGCCCAGCGGCAGGTCGCTCCGCCCGGTTTCATACAGCAGCCGCAGCAGCCGCAGCAGCGCATCGTGATCGGCCGGATCGCCGAGCGCAGGTAACAGGGTCGATCGCGCCGCGATGGCACGCCGCAGGTCAGTCATGCCGCACGCCGCGCGGCGGACAGGGCGGACAATGCTGCTTCTGCAACGGTCAGGTCGACCTGCCGCATACCAGCAGGGGGCGCCGGAACAATCCGCATCGCAAAGGCTTCGGCAGTCGGACAATCGCGGGCGACCCCGACCGCATGGTCGGTCGTCAGCCCGATCGTTGCCGCGAAGGGCCCCAGGTTGCCGGCGGCAAAGGCGCTGCGCGCGGCGGCATGGCGGCGATATTGCCAGACCATGTCGGCGGGATGGGCGACTTCGACCGCCGTACCCGTCCGGTCGAGGGCCCTAAGGCTACCGGCCAGGCCGTCCGCGGCTCGTCCAAACCGACGATCGGAGGTATGGACGATCCCGGCCGCGTCGCGCCGCACCCGCATCCCCGCCCGCGCGGCATCGTCAACCAGGCACGCGTCCTCCCCGGCCGGCAGCGGCCGAAAGCCGCCGAGCCGGGCATATTCGTCCACCGACAGCGCGAGATTGGCCCCGCTGGTAAACGGATGGGTTGCGGCAGCCTCCCATGCCACCGGATCCACCGTCCGCCGCACGGCGTGCAGCCGGTCGTAGTAGGCCTCGATCCGGTCCTGCAGCGCGTGCGGCCGGGTGACGGTCCGCACGACCTTGCCCGCCACGACCTCTGCATTGCGGCAACCGGCGATCATCGCCTGTACCCATTGGGGGTCGGGCACGCTGTCGGCATCGGTGCTCAGCAGCAGTCCCGTCCCGTCCAGTGCGACCATGCCCAGCCGCATCGCGGCGTGGCGCGCGCGCCCGGCATTCGCGTCCGATTGCTCCATCCGCTCGATCGCCACCGGCATCGAAGCGCGACGGGCATGGTCGTGCGCCACCGCGACGCTCGTGTCGCGACAGCTGTCGAGCAGCAGGCACAACCGCACGTCGACGTCCGTTCGGTCGAGGTGCTCGATCGCGGCGAACAGCCCGGGCAGCGACGACGCCTCGTCCCGGGCGGGCACGCAGATTGCGATGCGCGTCGGGCTGGCCTGTGACATCAACGCGATCCTGTATGCATCGCGCATTACTAGCCGGATCGATGGCCAGTGCCATTGATACAGATCAATCAAACGTACCGTAATGGAAATAGGGGAAGATATTCTATCAATATTTATCGACATATACGGCAAGGAAATCAATCGTATACCTACGTGTTGTGTTCATAATATGGATGTTTCAGGCCTTGACAGGACGGTTATTTACAATTGCCATCGGTAATATCCTCCGTTTGCTGTAGAGTCATATTGATCCAGATCATATCCGTACCCGAAGTCTGATTGGAGGCGTTCGCTCCTTCGAATCCCAAGGCGTTATCATGGCCGAACCCTTCGCATGCAACGCCGGCAACGGCGGCGAAACGCATCAGGTGACCGATGCCGACCACCCGGTGCTGACCACCAACCACGGCACGCCGATCAGCGACAACCAGAACCAGCTGAAGGCGGGTGCACGCGGCCCGGTGCTGATCGAGGACGAAGTCTTCCGCGAGAAGATGAACCATTTCGACCATGAGCGGATTCCGGAGCGGATCGTCCACGCCCGTGGGTCGGCGGCGCATGGCTATTTCGAATGCACCGACAGCCTAGCCGACGTGACCGTCGCAGACCTGTTCCAGAAGAAGGGCCAGCGGACCGAGGTGTTCACCCGCTTCTCGACCGTCGCCGGCGGCGCGGGATCGGTCGACACCCCGCGCGACGTGCGTGGTTTTGCGGTCAAGTTCTATACTCGCGAGGGTAACTGGGACCTGGTCGGCAACAACATCCCGGTGTTCTTTATCCAGGACGCGATCAAGTTCCCCGACCTGATCCACGCCGCCAAGATGGAGGCCGATCGCGGCTATCCGCAGGCGGCGACGGCGCACGATACCTTCTGGGACTTCATCTCGCTGATGCCCGAATCGACCCACATGGTGATGTGGGCGATGTCGGACCGCACCCTGCCGCGCACCTTTGCGAACATGGAGGGGTTCGGCGTCCACACCTTCCGCTTCATCAATGCCGAGGGCAAGTCGACCTTCGTCAAGTTCCACTGGAAGCCCAAGGCGGGCCTCGCCTCGACCATCTGGGACGAGACGGTGAAGATCGCCGGCGCCGATCCCGATTTCCAGCGTCGCGACCTGTTCGAACGGATCGACCGCGGCGATTTCCCGGAATGGGAACTGGGCGTGCAGCTGTTCGACGAGGAATTCGCGAACTCGCTCCCCTATGACGTGCTCGACGCGACCAAGATCATCCCGGAGGAAGTGCTGCCGGTGCGGATCGTCGGGCGGATGGTGCTCGACCGCTATCCCGACAATTTCTTTGCCGAGACCGAACAGGCGGCGTTCGTGCCGAGCCATGTCGTGCCCGGCATCGGTTTCTCGAACGACCCGCTGCTGCAGGGGCGGCTGTTCAGCTATACCGATACCCAGCTGTCGCGGCTCGGCTCGGTCAATTTCCACCAGCTGCCGATCAACAGCGCCAAGCCGCGACAGCGCGGCGCGGATAGACGGGGTAACTTCGTCGTCGCCCCAGTGGGTTTTCGTCGCCCAACGCACGAACGACGCCAGAAACCGCTCGACTTTCTTTGCAGGATTGTATCCGCACGCGTCGTTGATCACCGCATCAAACGCAGTGCGCGGGCGCGTGTTCGGCATCCCGACGAGCGCATCTGGAACGATGACACCTATCTCATCGCGATGGTACAGGCCGAATGGCAGCGGAGCACCGCGTTGCCGCCCATAGTCGTCGAACTGTCCTATGGCCCGACCTGGCTACTAACCCCGAAGGGTGAAAAGGTAGACAGCGGTTTGCTGGACGACATGATGCGCCGCCTGTCCGCGATCGAGGCGAAGGCAGGTCGTCCGCGCCCTCGCCTTTTTATGGGGGAGTCGATGGGCGGCCTCAACGTCCTGATCGCGGGCCTGTCGTATCCATCGCGCTTCGCTAAGGCCGCGGCGCTTTGCCTTGGCGTCTACACTGTGTCACCCTTCGCATCGTTCGCGGAAATACGCGCGACGACGAAGCGGACGGGTGCCGATCCCAAGACGATCTTCGAGGTATGGATGCTGGCGCGGAAATACGCGGCGAACGATGCGGAATGGCAGCGCATCTCACCGCTGGCCCTAATTGAGCGGGGCGGTTCGAACTACCCGTCGCTCTATCTCTCGAACGGCCTGTACGATGCTTATGGCAATTTCGAACGCTCTCAGCGACTGGTCGTATGGCCCGCGCGTTCGGCATCAACACGGAGTGGTATTCGCTCTATGGCGGCATGGTGCCACCGATGCCCCGTCGCTTGCTGCATTCCTTTCGTCCTGACGCTTTCTATCTGCGAACTGCCAGCGAGATGGTCAATGCATTCCCATTGGAACCCAGTAACGGGAGGCCCTTTCAGCGCGCCGCGCGGCAAAGCTCGAGTGGCATCAGCGCCACGCGCGCGATCTGTTCCAGGTCTTCCCTGGAACTGCCGTCTCGGGCCTGTACCGACATCCCCTGGATCGTGGCCGCGTAGAAGGCTGCGAGCGCAAAGACATCCGCCGTCTCCAGCAAGTCACCGGCCTGTCTGCCGCGATCGAGCCGGGCTGCGATCACAGCCCGCGCGGCGGCACGCCTTTCCGCCATTCTCGTCGCGATCTCGCGATGCTCGATGCCGCAGCTCAGGACACCGATTGCGACAAAGCACCCGCCGGCCCGTCCGTCCCGGGTGTAATTGGCGGCCGCCTCCATCAGAAGATCGTGGATGGCATCGAATGCCGTGTTCGCTCGAGCCAGCGCCGCAGCGGCGAACGCCCCTTCGGTCCGCTGGTACAGCGCCACGGCTTCTTCGAAGAGCGCCTCCTTGCTGGGGAAGACGCCGTACAGGCTGGTGGCAGAGACACCGATCGCTTCCGTCAGATGCGCGACCGACGTGCCCTCGTAGCCGCGTTCCTGGAACGTCGTCAGCGCCGTTGCGACCGCGTTATCCCGGTCGAACTGGCGGGGGCGGCCACGCGGTCGCGCAGGGGAGACGGAAGCATTTTTCATAGTGACTACTACAATAATCCGTTGACATCGTGACAGGCAAGCGCATCTATTTACGCATCGATCGCTACGAAAAGAAGCACAGATGATCTGGCAAGCTGTTGCAACCTTGGGAGTGCTTGTTCACTTTCTCGTTAGCGGAACCGCAGCGCAGGCTGAGCCCCGCCGCATCCTGATCTACGGCGACAGCAATAGCTGGGGCTATGAGGCACGCAGCGATGGCGGACCGACCAATCGGTTTCCGCCACACCGGCGTTGGACGGGCATCGTCCAACGCGCGCTCGGTCCCGATTATATCGTGATCGAGGACGGGCTGAACCTGCGCACGACCGATCTCGATGGCGAGAACTGGGCCGGCAGCGTCATGCGGCCGGACACCGTGAACGGTGCCAGACATCTTCCCGTGTCGATCGCGGCCAACATGCCGCTCGACCTCGTCGTGATCATGCTCGGCACCAACGATCTTCAGGCGCGATACCGGCGCACCCCCCGCCAGATTGCCGAAGCCGCAATTTCTCTCGCGCGAATGGTTCAGGCCTCGGCCGGAGGGATCGGCACCCAATACCGGGCGCCGAAGGTGCTGATCGTGTCGCCGGTCCAGGTTTCCACGATCCCGATCGAGGAATGGAGGAGCCGCTATGCGGGCAGCCGCGAAAAATCATTGGGGTTCGCTACCGCTTTCAAGGAAGCTGCCGATGCCGCGCACATCCCCGTGCTCGACGCCGCGGCGGCGATCGGTGGAGCCGCCCATGGCGCCGACGGGATCCACCTGTCGGCTTCGGATCACCGGAAACTGGCTGCCGCCATCCTGCCTGCGATCCGGCAAGCAATCGGCGTGCGACGGCCGTAGCGCGCACCTACCGGATTTCCCGGTCGGGAGCGGCCGGAGCATTCCCGTGGGGTCGATGTCCGGGAACGCCTGTCGGACGGTTTGCGGGACACGCCATCATGGATGGGCGCGGCGATCAATGGCATGTTTTCGTGATCCGGCGCCGATGGAAGTCACAATGGCCGACCTCGGATCGTCATTATGGTATCCAGCACAAAGGACACCGCACCATGACCGGACTTATCGTCATCCATCGCGCGCTCCCTGGCCAGCGCGCGGCCCTGATCGATGCCTGGACGCGCCACATGCCTGCAGCAATAGCGGCCAATCCAGGCCATGTTGCCTACAGCTACGGTTTCGGGGACGATCCCGACAGCATCGTCGCGGTCCAGATCTATCGCTCGGTGACGGATGCGGAGGCGTTTCTGCACACGGAAGCCTATCGCGCGTATCTCGACGCCTCTCGACATCTGCTGGCGCGCGACCCCGAGTTGATCCGGTTCGTGCCACACTGGATCAAGGATCGCGCGTGACGGCACAAACGGCCTTGCTGTTCGAGGAGGCTCGGCCGCGACTGTTCGGCCTGGCCTACCGGATGATCGGCACCTATGCCGAAGCCGAAGACGTGGTGCAGGACACGTTCGCGCGCTGGCTCGCCGCCGATCGCGACACGATCACCAATGCGCATGGTTGGCTGACCACGGTCTGTACGCGCCGCGCGATCGACGTCTTGCGATCGGCACGACGCACACGCACGCAATATGTCGGTGCGTGGTTGCCCGAGCCCCTGCATCCGACGCTGGTGGACAGCGACGACGCTCTGGCCGGTTCGCTCGAAACCGCGCTGCTCCTCGCCCTCGAACGGCTTGCGCCACGCGAGCGCGCCGCTTTTCTGCTCGCCGAGGTGTTTGGCGTACCGCATGAACAAATTGCCGCTACGCTCGGCATTGGCGAGGTCGCCTGCCGCAAGCTGACATCGCGGGCGCGGGCAAAGGTACGAGATAGCAATCGACCGGAGCGCGCGCCTTTGGGATCGCACCGCGCTATCCTGGATGAATTCGAAAAGGCGCTGAAAACGGGTGATACGAGCAACCTGTCTGGGCTGCTGACGGACGATGTGACGCTGACCGCTGACGGCGGGGGGCGGGTCCCGGCGGCGGTCGAGCCGATCATCGGCCGGGACGCGGTGATGGCCTTCATCGCTCGGGCGGCGGTGTGGTGGCATTCCTATAGCCGCAGTCTGGACCGTATCGCGCACGGCGAAGCGATGATTGTTCGCGACGATACCGGGGTGGCTGCCGTCTTGTGGTTCGGGCCATTCGATCGCGACGGTCGGGCGGATGCGCTTTATGTCATGCGCAATCCGGGCAAACTCGGCACGATCACCGCGCCGACGCCTGCGTCCTCGGTTCGCGATCGGTAGGCTTTCGCGAATGGGACCGGCCAACGAAGGGTGGGGCATTCCCGTGCGGATGGTGAGCCGGGAATGCGTGCTATGCCGCACGAGATGGAAATCAACGGAGTGAACGATGTCCGGTCCCCAAAAGTCGATCTTCCGAATTGACAAGTTCGCAGTTCCAGCCGGGGCGCGGGATCCCTTTCTGGCCAAGATCCGCGAGACCCACGCTCTTCTGGACGGGGTGGACGGTTGCCTCCAGAACCTCGTGCTCGAACAGGTATCCGGCCCGGGCAAGTACAATATCGTCACCATCGTCGAGTGGCGGGACACGGATGCCTTAGAACAGGCAAAACGGGCCGCGCAAATGCGCCATCAAGCCAGCGGCTTCGATCCGGCAACGATGTTGGCAGAGCTTGGCATCGAAGCGGATCTGGGAAACTATCAGCCACTCATGTGATACGAGCAGGCCTGTGCCAGCTTGCGTATTCCGGGTTGGGCACGGTTTGCTGGATGCCCAGTGCATTGCCGTTGGGATGATGTTTTGGGAATGGATCGTCCTTCCCCGAACTCGACCAGACATCTCGTTCGAGAAGCAAACGTTGCCGCCGTAAGTGCCGGCAACGGCCATCCGGTCTAATCTTGGTTACTGCCTTGCCGATCGGTAGAGAACGCGCCGCGGGCGACGATGCGGAACTTGGCATGGATGACCGAACAAACGTTCAGGGTGTCCCGCCATGGTGCGGTATCAGGGTGAAGGCGTTCGCTTCTACCCACCGGTCGAGATCGAGAACGAGCGGGCTAAGGGAACGACCGATCTCGGTAAGCGCATAATCGACCCGCGGCGGCACTTCGCGATAGTCGCGCCGTTCGACCAGACCGAGGGATTCGAGGCGGCGCAACGTCTGGATCAGCATTTTCTCGGACACCCCGCCGATGCGACGACGCAGGTCACCGGTCCGGACGGGACCGGTACTCAGCGCCTCGATCACAAGCAGCGCCCATTTCTCGGCGAGGATCGTCAACACCGCGCGGGCGCGACATTCCGGCCGCATGACGTCGGCAGGGGAGCAGGTGGCTGGCGGAAAATCTGTCATACTTACCCAAAGGTAGGTACTTGCCGTGTGGTTTGCACCTGCCATTTCGAACGTATCGAGCGAAATATCTGCGGAGCCTGCACCATGGCCATCGCCTATCGCACGTTGCCGCTCGGCGACGTCGACCTGTTCTACCGCGAAGCCGGAGCCGCCGATGCACCGGTCGTGCTGCTGCTGCATGGCTTTCCATCCGCCAGCCATATGTTCCGTGACCTGATCCCGCTGCTGGCGCCGCACTATCGGGTGATCGCTCCGGACCTGCCGGGGTTCGGGCAGACAAAGGCACCGCCGCGCGGGGACTTCACCTATAGTTTCGATACCCTTGCCGACACGGTGGAGCGCTTCGTCGACGCGCTCGGGATCGAACGCCATGCGCTGTACCTCTTCGATTACGGTGCCCCGGTAGGTTTCCGACTGGCGATTCGCCGCCCCGATCGCATTTCGGCGATCGTCTCGCAGAACGGGAATGCGTACCTCGAAGGGTTCAGCGACGGCTGGGGTGCGTGGCAGGACTATTGGCACGATCCCCGGCCGGAAACGCGGGAGGCATGTCGGGCATCCCTGTCGCCGGACACGATCCGGGACTGGCAATATGGCACCGGGGCCGATCCGGCCTTGCTGTCGCCGGACGGGTATGAACTGGACATCGCCTATATGGCACGGGCCGGTGCGGAGGACATCCAGCTCGACCTCATCCTGGACTATCGGAGCAACGTCGCCCTCTATCCCGCGTTTCAGGCCTATCTGCGCCAGTATCAGCCGCCGCTACTTGCGGTATGGGGCAAGCACGACCCCGCTTTCGTCCCGGCAGGTGCCTACGCCTATCGAACGGATATTCCCGATGCCGAAGTGCATCTGCTCGACACCGGCCATTTCGCGCTGGAAACCCATTGTCATCAGATCGCGGAGCACATGATCTCCTTTCTCGAACGCAAGCTGGCGCCTTATCCGCCATATGCCGGCGGATGACGTCTGCTACGGTGGCTGACGGCAAGAGTGACTGTCCAGGGTGACCTGAAGCGTTGTGCCCCGGATTCAGCAAGAATCATTGTCAAAGGAATGGCATGAGTAACCCGAGAAAGGGCGTAAAGCTCGAAGGCCGCCTGCTTCCCTTTCCATCGTCGATAAGTGCCGCGGCACGTAGCAGTCTTGAGCGCCTGGTAAACGAGGACGGTGTTCCGCTGAACGCGCTCCACGTCATGCCCCCGGTGAGCGATCACGCCGGTTGGATGGCTATCAAGGTCGCGGTTGATCGCCATTATACGGCCGCGATGGAAGGACTTGCCGGGACGTTGCGGGCAAGCGTCGAGACGGTTCGATCCGGGGAAGCCACCATCCATGTCGCAACGCCTGAAACCATCCAGCAATCCGACGCTGCCTGCCTCGATTTCCACGGCGGCGCGCTGGTGTTCGGTGGTGGAGCGGCCTGCCGTGCCCAGGCGCGGATGCAGGCGGATCAACATGGCGTCCTGTGCTATGGCGTCGATTACCGGATGCCACCCGAGCATCCGTATCCCGCAGCGCTGGACGACGCGGTGGCGGCATATCGCCATGTGCTGCAACGGCATCCGCCATCGTGCGTCGTCGTCTCCGGACGATCCGCCGGTGGCAATCTGGCCGCAGCGATGCTCCTCCGCGCGAAGGAGGAAGGCCTGCCCATGCCCGCCGGGCTGGTCCTCCTGTCACCGCAGGTCGACCTGACCGAATCCGGCGACAGCTTTGAGGTCAATCGAATGGTTGACATGGTGCTGCCCGGTTCGTTGATGCGGAGCAACGCGCTATACGCGGGTGGCGTGGACATGTCGCACCCCCATCTTTCACCATTGTTCGGCGACCTCTCCGGCTTTCCACCCACTTTCCTCCAGTCGGGCACGCGCGACCTTTTCCTGTCAAACGCCGTACGAATGCACCGGGCATTGCGGCGGGCAGGAGTCACTGCGGAGCTGCATGTGTTCGAGGCGATGCCGCACGGCGGATTTCAGGGCAACACACCCGAGGACGACGAGCTAACCAGCGAGCTGGGCCGGTTTGTCCGAGCCTGTTGGGGGGTAGTACCCTGACGGGCCCGATGGCTTCGAACCATCACGTTGCCGAGCTATGATCGGGCGGTGTCGTTGAGCCCCGCCATCGGATGGACACGAGCCGCTCAAACTTTGCACCGGCCATCAGGCAGGATCGGGTGTGCGGTCCTTCCGCAACGTGTCGATCACCGCCTGAAGGCTGGTCGAGGTCAGGCGTTGACTGGGATGAAACAGGTAATAGGCAAAGGTCGGCGATCTCCAGTTCGACGTCCGGATAGCGTTGCGCGACAATGCCCAGCATTGATGCCAGCACGACCGTGGCGGTATTCCGTGACACGGTCAGCCGCCTGAAGGACTGGCGCCGTGTCGCTACCCGCTACGACCGCCTCCCGACCATCTTCTTCTCGGCGGTTGCCCTCGCTCCCACCGTCATTTTCAGACTGGGATCGACGAGTCCCGATCCGAAGGCGCGGCCGCCGTGGTGGAGGCGATGATCATCTGAAAGAGGCGTTCGGCAGCGGGGGAAAGGACCCTCCCTTGCCGCTTTAGAAGGCCGGTTACGCGATGTACGACGGGGTCGATCAAGGGGATCGCGCGTATCTCCGATTGGGTCATCCTGGGATGCAACGCCAATTGCGGCACTGCGGAAACACCGAGGCCGGCAGCGACGAGGTCGACGACGGTGCGTACATGCCTGGCTTCGAAGATCGGCTGCGGAGAGCCGATTACATCGGACAGGGTCAGGTCGAGCAACAGCCGATTGCCACTATGCTTCGAAACCGCAATGTAATCGTGTTTGGCCAATTCCTTCCAGGACACCGATGTGCGGGACGCCAGGATATGATCAGAATGGCAAACTGCGACAAACTGTTCGTGAAAAATGGGCAAGAATTCGAGGCCGGGTTCCTGTAATCCGATGAAATTGATACCAAAGCCGGCTTCATTTCGTACCACCATCGACAATGCGTCACTGGCACCGTCGTCGAGTACCCGCACAAGAATATGGGGGTACTGCTGATGGTATTCGTGCAGGACGTCTAACAGGCAGTGACTCACTGCCGTGGGAACGCAGGCCACCGTTACCTCGCCCCGGATCCGGCCCGCGCCTCCTCCGACCTCCAGCAGCGATTCTTCGAATGTGTTGATGATCTGTCGCGCCTTTCGCGAGAAGGCCCGACCCGTCGCGGTCAGCTCTACCCGGCGAGTTGTTCGCTCGACGAGACGCACTCCAAGGCTTGCTTCCAATTTCGAAATGCGTCGGGACAATGCCGGTTGCGTGAGATGCAGCGCCTGTGCCGCGCCACTGAAACTGCCGAGCTCGGCGACCGCTACCAGCGCGCGCAGATCCCTGAGATCGACGTTCATGTCGGCCATGCATGAATGCTAAAGATAAATGCATTTAACTTACAACGGATAGCCATCCATATTCCTCCCAAGGTCGCTCCCGTTCGAGGCCACCATCTACGAGGGAGGATCCACCATGGCATATCTTGACCGGCGCGAGCTACTGAAAGCCAGTGTCTTGACCTCCGTAGCCGCAGCATCATCGGGACAAGCATTGATACGCGATCCCCAAGGGAACTATCCACTTCCCCGGGGCACGCCCCGTGCGGGTATGCTCCTGTTTGATGCACCGTCCGGAGAACTTGGGCGTCGGGTTGTCGACGCTGGTGCGTTGGATCATCCGCAGCCGGGATTGTCTGGAGGAGAAGCCCGGCGCAGCGCCACAGGCGGCTATAGCGGCCGAGCTGAAGCGCCTTCGGCAGGAGAACGAAATTCTTCGGCAGGAGCGCGACATACTGAAGCCGACAACCACTTTTTTCGCCCGGAAGGAAAATCGGTGAGGTTCCAGCTCATCGATCGGGCGGGGAAGGATCTTCCGATCCACCGCCTCTGCCGGGTGCTCGGCGTCAGCTAGAGCGGCTACTTCGCCTGGAAGGATCGCCCGGCCAATCGGCACCAGGGCGACGACGTGGTGATGCTGGCACATGTCCGTTCGGCGTTCACGCTGTCGAACGGCACCTATGACAGCCCGAGGATGAAGCGCGAGTTGCAGGACGACGGCTTCGCCATCGGGCGTCGTCGCACGGCGCGGCTGATGCGCGAGAACGATCTGCGCGCGGCAGAAGCGCCGGTTCAAGCGCACCACCGACAGCGAGCACGCCTGGCCGGTCGCGCCGAACATCATCGACCAGGATTTCACCGCGTCAGCGCCCCACCAGAAATGGGGCGTCGACATCTCCTACGTCGGGACGCGGGAGGGATGGCTGTATCTGGCCGTGCTCATCGACCTCTTCTCCCGCCGCGTCGTCGGCTGGGCTGTCGGCCACCGGCTGTACCGCAATCTGGCACTCGCCGTTTTGTGAGAGGTCCTCGTCATGCGACGCCCGCTCAAGGGGCGCATTCATCATTCGGACCGCGGCAGCCAGTATTGTTCCGTGGACTACCAGGCCGAGCTGCGCCGCCATCGCATCCGCTTCGATGGCTGGGGAAGGGAAATTGCTACGACCACGCCATGGTTGAGACGTTCTTCAAGACCATCAAAGCCGAACTCGTCTGGCGTACCGTCTTCTATACTCATGCCCGGATCGAGCAGGCCATTGCCCGCTATATCGACGGCTTCTACAACCCGGTCCGGCGCCATTCCGCGCTCGACTACACCAGCCTGGCGCCGTTCGAACGAACCGCGTCACGCTGAGCACATTTCTCTCCACTTAACCGAGGCAAGTCCATCACCCCCCTCCCGAATAGTGCCTTCAGGACGAAGCTGCGACTGCTCTGCTGCCGACCGTCCATTCGGTGATCAGGCGCGCGAAGGTGGTGACAGCGCCACCCCGTTTGCTGCACAAAGCCCGGCGGTAACAAACGAGGCGATCGCTTGGGGCAGGACTGTCGATCGACGCGTGAGCCGTGGCAGATGCTGACATGAGCCATGCCGACCGGTCCGACGCGGACCTCACCGCCGCTGCCACTGCCGGCGATGCCGCAGCGTTCGAGCAGCTGCTGCGTCGCCATTACGATCGCATCCACGGTCTTGCCTGGCAGCTGATCGGGACACGCGCGGACGCCGATGATATTGCCCAAGAGGTGTGCTGCACGCTGGCCAAGCGGATCGGCAGCTTTCGCGGGGAAGCGAAGTTCACGACATGGCTGTGCCGTATCGTGTTCAACGCCTGTCGCGACCATCGGCGCAAGCGGCGTTCGTTCCTGGGCCTGACCGAGCGGCTCACCGTTCTGGCCGGGTTGTCGCCGCCACCCGATGGCCGCGACCTGCACGATGCGATGTGGGTGCGCAGCGCCGTCGCCAAGCTGAAGCCGGCCTATCGTGATGTCGTGGTCCTCGTCGCCGGACAGCAGCTAAGCCACGGCGAAGCGGCGGCTATTCTTGGGATCGCCGAAGCCACCGTCGCGTGGCGGCTGCATCAGGCGCGACGGATGCTGGGCGGCGGAACCGATGCGTGATCGCACACCGGCAGAAAATTTTGTGAGGTTCAAAGGAAACCGCACGCACCGACGTCGAAGGTACAGGCGGACGATGGTGTTCCGCCCTTGCCCGAGGAACCTGCCATGTCCCGATATCGTGCCCCGATCGCCATCGGCCTGACCGCGATGCTGCTCGCCTCCTGCGCCCATCCGCAAGGATCGACGGCGAGTCCGTCGCCGCTATCGGACGTGGAGACGTCCGAGGTGTCGCCCCCTCCCCCTCCGCCGCCCGCTTTACTGACGGGCGCGGATGCTGTGATGACTCGCAGCCCGGCACCGCGATCGCCCGCTTCCGCACCGCCCGTCATCATACAATCGGTAACGACGCCCCCGCCCGTCTATGCGCCCTCCGCCGAGATCGTGGTGAGCGCCGCTCGGCTCACCCGGCCGGGCTTCCCGTCCTTCCCGCCGCCGCCTGCGGTCGGTCGCGACCGGTTCGTCGCCCCCGCGCAAAATCCATTTCAGCAAGTGCGGAAGGAACCGGTTTCCACCTTTTCGATTGACGTCGATACCGCATCCTACGGCTTCGTCCGTGCCTCGCTGAACCGCAATGTCCTGCCGCAGCCGGCGGCGGTGCGTGCCGAGGAAATGGTGAACTATTTCCCCTATGACTATGCCGCGCCGACATCGGCGGCCCGGCCGTTCCTTCCGAACATTGCGGTGTTCCCCAGCCCGTGGACGGCGGGACGCAAGATCGTCCGCATCGGCATCAAGGGCTATGCCGTCCGACCCGCCGAACGGCCGCGCGCCAACCTCGTCTTCCTGATCGACACGTCGGGGTCGATGCAGGCACCGAACAAGCTGCCCCTCCTGAAGCAATCGCTGGCGATGTTGGTCGAGCAACTCGATGCGCGCGACCGGGTGGCGATCGTCGCCTATGCCGGGTCGGCGGGCACGGTGCTGGAACCGACACCGGCCAGTGATAAGGGTCGCATCCTCGCTGCGCTGGACCAATTGTCGGCGGGCGGGAGTACGGCGGGTGCGGAGGGCATCCGCCAAGCCTATGCCCTGGCCGAGGCGAGTTTCGATCCGCGCGGGGTCAACCGGGTCATGCTGGCGACCGATGGCGACTTCAACGTCGGCATCACCGACAGGGACGAGCTGAAGGGCTTCGTCGAGCGCGAGCGCGGCAAGGGGGTGTTCCTGTCGGTGCTGGGCTTCGGGATGGGGAACTATAACGACGCGCTGATGCAGGTCCTGGCGCAGAACGGCAACGGCGCCGCCGCGTACATCGACACGATCGGCGAGGCGCGCAAGACGCTGGTCGAGGAGGCCTCCGCCACGCTGATCCCGATCGCGAAGGATGTGAAAATCCAGGTCGAGTTCAACCCCGCAACGGTCGCCGAATATCGCTTGATCGGTTATGAGACGCGAATGCTGGCACGCGAGGATTTCGACAATGACCGTGTCGATGCCGGCGACGTCGGGTCGGGCCAGTCGGTGACGGCGCTGTACGAGATCGTGCCCGTGGGCGGACCGGGCACGGCTGGTCCGCTACGCTACGCTCCGGCGAAAGCGGCAACGCCGGGAGCGGGCGAGTACGGTTTCGTCAAGATCCGGTACAAGCTGCCGAAGTCGGAAAAGAGCCAGCTGCTGTCGACGCCGATCGACCGGACGCGCGAAGTGACGCGGTTTGCCGATGCGCCGCGCGATGCCCGGTTTGCGACCGGTGTCGCCGCATTCGCCGATCTGCTGCGCGGGGGAAAATATAGCGGCTCGATCGATTACGACCGGGTGCTCGAGATCGTGAACGCGGCGCGCGGTGACGATCCGTACGGATACCGGGCGGAACTGGTCCAGCTCGTCCGCGCAGCGAAGACCGCGCCCGGCCTCACGCCGCTCGAACGATAGCATCCGGGGCGGGTCGATAGGCACCGGTCGACCCGCCGAGCATTGCAGGTATAAGGATATGATGCCCGATTGCCGCCAGCCTTTCGATCGATCGACCTCGCGATGCGCGGCGATTCGGCTGGGCATGCGCTGATGGCCGACGATCGCGACCTTGGGCGGCAATTGCCCGAAGCCCCGCCGCCCCGTCCCGACCGACGCGAGGCGACGATCGATACCGCCCTCGCCCGCTTCAAAGGCGAGGCGAAGCCTGCCCATCACGGTCCGCCGCGACGACGCTGGACACGGCACCGGCCGCAGGTAGCCGCGATCGCCGCCACGGCGCTGGTCGTGGTAATCGGCCTGCCGGTGTGGCAGTCGGGAAAGGTCGAGACGCCTCCGCCACGGCAGTCCGCGCCGACTACGACGGATATTACCGTCGAACCGGCGCCCCGTACCAACGTTTCCCGCCCGGTGCCGGCACCATCGACACCGGTGGCCGAGCCAGCGACGCCCTCCCCGGCGACCGGCCCGGATGCGACGATCGAAGCGCCGGACACGTCGGAAGCGCCCGCTGCCCCGGCACCCGCAATGAAAACGGCCCGAACTGCCGCACCACCGCCAGTCATGGTGCAATCGGTAACGCCCCCCCCACCCGTCTACGCTCCTGCGCCGGTGCCACCGCCACCGCCACCGTCAGCGGCGGCCGCGCCGCAACAGGTCGCGGCATCGTCCGCGGAAGATATTGTCGTCAGCGGCGCCCGGATCGCGCGGCGCGGCGAACCGGTGCGGAACGACTGGACCCGGTGTACCGTCGACGATCCCCGGCGCGCGGTGAACGAATGCCGTGCCCGGTTCGGGCTGGCCACGCCGGGGGTGGAGGGACGAGCGGAAGCGCTGACCGGCGACGCGGTGCTGCGCGCTTGGCAGGGCGACCGTGCCGGAGCGCAGGCCACGCTCGACCGTGCGATCGCGGTCGCTGCGACGGTCGACGCGCTGGTCAACCGCGCGCTGCTGCGGATGGAGGCTGGCGATGATTCGGGTGCGCTCGCCGATCTCGACCGCGCGGTGCGGCGCAGCCCACGCGACGCACGCGGCTATCACTATCGCGGCATCGTACAGTCCCGGCTTGGCAAGCCCGATCGTGCCGCCGCCGATGCACGCCGTGCAGCGGCGCTCGCGAGGGGGGAGCGTTAGCGCTCCTGCGGTGATCGTTCAGCTGCAGCCACCCCCACAACCGCTGCCGCACCCGCCGTCGCCCCCATCCGATCCATCTAACCCGCTGAAATCCCATTCGAATGCGTCCCATTCGCCGCAGCGCAGCCGGCCGAACGATCGGCACAGTGCGACGATGGCGATCAGGGTCAGGATCATCGCAACCGCCCAATGCTGCCCCGCGACCAGCATGGCCGCCATCGCACCGGCCCCGACGGCCGTCCGGCCCGCCCCCGTCGGATCGGGAGCCTGCGTCAGGTCGACGCGGACGAACCGCCCGGCGAACCGGTCGGCGGGGTCGGGCCAGATTTCGGCAGGGGGCGCTTCGCCAAAGACGGCACGGTAGCGATCGAGGGTGCGGGCATAGCGGTCGCGATACCGTTCGCGCTGGTCGGAACCGCCGCTGGTGGGTTCGTGGTGAATGTCGCGCCCGACAATGTCGCGGCACAGGTGATGCCAATAGTCGCGGGTATAAGCCAGATGAAGGTGCCACGCCTGATCCACCGCGTCCGATGGGGTAAGCTGTTCGTCGCCGATGGCGATCAACGCCAGGAAGCGACGATATTCTACCCCGACCCGCGCCGCGAAGGGTTCGCTCCAGCCATTCTCTGCGGCCAGCCTCCCTTCGAATCCGAGGGTTGCGTCGGCCTGACCGATGGCCAGGGTTTCAATCCCCCCGATGAGGATCCTTCGCGCCAGATGCGCGGAGCTGTTCGTCTCCATATCCTATTATTCTAGTAGGAGAATGTTGCGCTATGATGACGAAGGGCGGAGGAACCCTGCGGCGACCCGGACGCTATCGCCACGGGAGGCGGACATGATCCCTGTCCTGGTTCTGATGCTCTACGGCATTGCGGTCGGGGGAGTGGTCGCGCTGTTTCGGCGGTTCCTACCGGTCTGGTCGCGACGGCGGGCGGTGCTGGTCGCGATAGCCCGGCCCGTCCGCCGCGGTCGTCGCCGCGGCCATTGGTATCGCCATGCCGGGACGCGCGGCACCGGGGGAAATCGACGCTACCGGCATGGCGACGGCCTTTTACATGGTGGGCTGCACGCTTCTCGCCGGCATATTGCTGGTGCTGGGCAGTATCGCCGCGTGGATCGCTATGCGGCTTGGCGCCACCACCGAACCACGCAAGGAACCCGTGATGCCAAGCCCTGCGTTCGACGCGCTGCTCGCCCCCCTGCCCCACGATGTGCAGACCGAACTGCGACGTCGAATGACACCCCCCTTTCCCGCCGCCGTACAGGAGTTGTTGCGTGCGATCCATGGCTGGCTGGTCGGTGCGGGCATTGCGGAGGCGTGCGGCGGCTATACCGGCGGACCGGCCGGGCCGGGATGGAGCGCCTAGCCGCACAGCAGCGCCGCAGCATTCCGGGCAGTGGTCAGTGCATGGGGCGATCCGCCTGCCGATCTTGCCGAAGCAGTCAACCGTTATGATGATGCGTTCCCGCCGCCGGTACGGTTGCAGGGTGACGGATGGGAACCGCATGTCGAGGTCATTGCCGGGCGGCATATCTATGCGTTCCCGGTGGCATCGGGCCATGCCACGCTTGGCTTCGACTTTCCGATCATTCCGGCCGATGTCGACGTCTTGCTGGCCGATCCCTATCGACCGGCGGTGCTGGAGGTGGTGACGCACACTGTCTTCCAGCGATCGTCTATCCGCGGCAACCGGGCGACAACCCGGACCGGGTTCGACACCATCGTCGTTATCCTCCTGCATGGGACCAACGATGCGCTGGCGGCTTATCTGACGGCATTCGACCGCGAGCATAATATCCGCGCCGACACCTATATCCGGCAGGCAGTGGAGCGCCATGCAGCCGTATCGAAGGAAGGTCGCCCCGCATGTTGAAATGGCCGTTCGGCAGGCGCCCGCTCGCCGCCGCCCTCGCCCCTGACACCGCCCCGCAACCGGCACGGTTGCTATTCGATGCGGACGGCAAATCCACTGCATCGCTTGTTCGATACGTGGCAGTTGCCCTGGCGCGAGCCACGGGCGATCGTCGAGGCGCGCGAAGGGATCCGCCGCGATCCGCTGTACGATGACGACGCCATGTTCGTTCGCGACGCGGCGCAGCCACCCGGGGTGCTACAGCCGTGGAACGCGGGAGTTTTCGAACGCTATGTCCCGACGTTGCCAATCGCGCGGTTCAGCGCGATCGCCTGGCTATGCGACGATGCAGCGGCGAACTTGCACCGGATCGCTGCCCATGTCGCGCAGTGGATTGGTCCCGCGCCGATCGGGCCGGAATATAATACCGATATGTGCCGGTGGCGGGCGGGTGCTGCCGCCTTGCAACTGATGACGTGGCCGCCCGAACGTCAGTCGCATGGCCTGCGCAACGATGCGCACGACCACGAACCACGGCTGCGCACCGCGGTCCGCTTGACTGCGACCACCGGCTTTCGCCTGCCCTTGGCCGCGCATGAGGATGCATGGGTTCATGCGTTCCGGCCGGTCGCGACGGTCGACCCGCAGCGAACGGTGGCACAGGACCGGATCGCCGACACCGCGCCGGGCGAAACCGAACTGGAATATGCCCGTACGCCGGGGAGTCACCTGGCGCGGACCGCCGACCGCATTGGGTATCCACCGGATTTGGCGGCGCTGATCTTTTGCACCTATCAGTTGTTCGTCGTGCCGCGAGAAGACGTACTGGGTTTTTCGGTGACGCGAATGCACCGCGCCAAGGGGCCGGGCGGATCGTCTCTACACGTTCGGTGCCGGACGCCATGTCCCGGCGTCCCCGACAAGAAGCTGTTCTTGATTCAGTCGTCCGATCTGGACGGCGTTACGTCGCTGGGCAAGGCGCTGGCCAAGACATTCGACCGTCCTTGCGACGTTGGCCCGCTATATGCCGATATATGAATGCCCGAACCGACCGTAGTTCAGCCAGATCACAGCTGCCTCGACGAACCGTATGAGCTGGGTGGAACGCTGCAGCTCCGTTTTGAGCCGAAACTACCGGCAAATGGCCGCTCATTCCGGCAGCTACGCGATACTGCAGCGTCCGTCCTATCAAGCGTTACGCCAGCGGTCCGTTGGCGATCGGGGGATCGAATTGCGGCACACCCGCCGCGTCGTAGCGGATTGGCTGGACGCGGGTGTGGCGGTTGGGATCGAACAGTGGGTCGCCGATGATCTTCTCGTAATCGCGGGCGTGGAACACCAGCATGTCGCGGCCGCGCTCGTCGACCGTGAAGCTGTTATGGCCGGGGCCGTAGATCTTGCGTGCGACCGACGTCTGCATCACCGGCACCGGCGACTTGGTCCACGCCGCCGGGTCCATGATATCGGCATCGTCTCGCGCGGTGAGCATCCCCAGGCAGTAGCGCGCGTCGGTGGCACTCGCCGAATAGGTCATGAACAGCCGTCCGTTACGGGCCAGCAGCGCGGGTGCCTCGGCAACCTTGTACCCCCGCACCTCCCACGGCAGCGTCGGCACGGTCAGCCGGGCGGGCTTGGCGGCCAGCGTCAGCGGCGTGGCGAGCGGGGCGAGATAAAGGTTCGAGTTGGTCTCGATCCCCGGCTCGCGCTGTGCCCAGGCGAGGTAGCGGGTGCCGCGATGGACGAAGCTGGTCGAATCGAGGTTGAAGCTGTCCCACGGCGTCTGCAACTGCCCCAACACGGTCCAGTTGCCGGTCATCGGGTCGGTCCCGTCGCATACCACCGCATAGGTGCGGATGCGGAACACGTCCTCACCGCCGCCGCTGGGACCGGCGGCGAAATACATGATCCACTTGCCGTCGATCCAGTGGAGTTCGGGTGCCCACAGGAACCCGGACATCGGCCCCCTGGCCTGATGCCGCCACAATATCGTTTCGGGCGCGGTGCTCAACCCGCCGATGGTCCTTGCCCGACGCAGCACCAGCCGGTCATATTCGGGTACTGATCCGGTCAGGTAATACCAGCCGTCGGTATGCCGAAAGACCTGGGCATCGGCCCGGTTCTTGACCAGCGGGTTGACGATGCCACTACCCCCCGCGCGCCGCTGGGCGAGCGATGGCAGGGCGGAGACCGTGCCGGCAGCGGCGAGGCCGCCCAGCACCGAACGGCGCGACAGATGATCGGTCATCGAACTTCCTTCCTTCATTGTGCGCTCATTGTGCGCTGGGCCAGCCGTCGTTATCCCAACGAAGCGTAGCTACGCGGAGCGTCGGCGCACCGGCGTTTTCCCGGTCGTATGCATGGTAGACGAGGCGGTCGATCCCGTCGGCTCCGCGATAATGCCCGGCATGACCCGGACCGCGGAACCTGCCCTGTTCCGCAAGGTCGGCGCGCAGGAGCACCGTGCCGCCACCCGCCAGCATCAAGCTGCCGTCCTTGCCGAGATATGGACCACCGATCGTTTTGGATCGACCGATGACGGTGTAGTAGGTGCTGCTCACACCCTTGCAGCAATAATCATAGCTGGCGACCAGCCAGTACCATCCGCCGCGCGCAAAGATATATGGCGCCTCGATGATCGACGGCGCGACTCCCAGGACAGGGCGGCTGGCGATCGACAGCGGCTTGGCACCGGGGCGGAGCAGCGTCCCGGTAGTCGGGTTCAGCTCCACCAGCTTCAGTCCGCTCCAGAAGCTGCCGAACGACAGCCAGTGCCGCCCGGACGCATCGACGACGAATGCCGGGTCGATCGCGTTGTAGTCGTCGTCCGGCCGCGATTGCAGCACCATCCCCTCGTCGCGCCAGCCATAGCCGGGGGCGGCGGGATCGAGCGTCGCGCTGGTCGCCAGCCCGATCGCCGACCGGTTCGATCCGAACGTCGAGACCGAATAATAGAGCCGGTAGCGCCCGTTCACATGGGCGACGTCGGGCGCCCACAGGTTCTTAGCTCCTAGAATCGCCTGCGTCGCCCAGTCGGGCAATCGTGCGAACGGCGGGGTGCCCGCGCGCCACGTCACCAGATCGGGGGAAGTGCGCGCGGCCAGTATCCCCTGCCCGTCACGCCCGATACCGGTCGAGAAGACGTACCAGTCCTTCCCCTCCCGGATCAGCACCGGATCGTGCACCGGGCGGATGTCGCCGACGGGCGGTGGGGTCTGGGTCCCCGCCGATCCCGCCGACATCAGCGCGGCGAGCGGCAGCAGCGCGTGGCGCAGCATCACTTCACTGTGCCACCGGCCAGCCATCGGCATCCCAGGTCAACCGCTGAACCTGAAGCGTGGGGGCACCGTTCCGTTCGCGGTCATAGGCGTGATAGACGATGTGATCGCCGGTCGTTTCCTGCAGTAGCGCGACATGGCCGCGTCCGACATAGCGCGCGTCGGTTCCCTGCCCCGACGCCAGCACCAGCGAACCGCCGCCGTCGAGCATCGACTTGCCGGACTTGTCCAGATACGGCCCGATCGGGGTCTTCGACCGGCCGACGACGGTATTGTAGGTGCTGGCCGCCCCCTTGCAGCATTCGTCGAACGACACGAACAGATAGTAATAGTCGCCGTGGCGGACCACGAACGGCGCTTCGACCGCACCGGGGAAGGCGCGCGTGGCGAGCGGATAGATCGTCTGGTCGCTGGCGAGGCGCAGGCCGGTGGTGGGGTCGAGGCGGACCATCTTGATCCCGGTCCAAAAGCTGCCGAATGCCATCCATTCGCGGCCATCGGCATCGGTGAACACGGCCGGGTCGATCGCGTTGAAATTGTCGCTGGTGTTCGACTGAATCACGGCGCCCTTGTCGACCCATCCGGCCGATGGCGTGTTGGCGCTCAGCGCGTTGTTGACGGTCAGACCGATCGCCGACCGATTGCTGCCAAAGGTCGAGACCGAATAATAGAGGCGATATTCGCCACCGCGCTTCACGATGTCGGGTGCCCAGATGCCCGTCGTGCCGGGTACTGCCGTCGTGGCCCATGCCGGCAGCGCGGTATAGGCCGGCCCGCGCCACGTCCACGCCTTCAGATCGGTCGAGGTGCGCGTCGCCAGCAACCCCTCGCGATCGCCGACCGCCCCGGTCGCGAACAGGAAATAGCTGTTGCCGTCCTTGATGATCGCCGGGTCATGCACCGGCATCGTATCACCGCTCAACGCCAGAAGGCCCGATGTCGCCGTCGGCGTGGGGGTCGGTGTCGGTGTCGGCGCAGGAGCGGCGGGTGCGGAGATATTGCCGCTGGCGTCTGTGCCCGAAATGCCGTTGCAACCGGCGAGCAGGACCAGGGCGGCGAGCGGAAGCGTGGACCGGATCATGGAAGGTCACTCCGTCAAGATGGATAGGGTCGGCATGGCGGCGGGGCACATGCGCCCCGCCCGCCCGGCTCAGTCGAACGAGTAGCGCAGGCCGACCGCAAAGGTGCGCGACAGCAAGGTGGTGCCGAGATTGAACTGATCGGCATCGCCGGCATCCTCGAACCGGTAGTAATTCTGCTGCGTCTGGCTGGTCAGGTTGACCGCATCCAGCGTCAGCCCCAGCCGGTCGGTGACCGCATAGGTGAGCTGGAAGTCGAGGCTGCTTTCGGGTCGCCGCCATACCCCGATCGGATTGGCGAACAGCCGTGCTTCGTTGCCCGACAGGAACGCCTTGCGCCACACATAGGACAGGCGCGCGCCCAAGCCCCCCTTCTCATACGCCAGCGTCGCGTTATACGACAGGTCGGACACCCCGAAGAACGCCGATTGCGTCTCGCCCGTCACGTTCCCGGCGCTGTCGGTCAGCGGAATGTTCTGGTTCGAATCAAGCAGCGTCAGGCTGCCCTGAAACCCGAAACCATCGAGCAGCGCAGGCAGGTAGGTGGGGAAATAGGTCAGCCCCAGCTCGATACCCTTGAGCACGCCGTTGGAGGCGTTTTCCGGCCGGGTAACGGCAAAGACGTTGGTGTTCAGCCCAGTATTGGGGATGGTCAGCACCGAGGTCAGCGGCACGACCAGTCCGTCGATCTCACGCCGGAACAGCGTGCCGTAGATCGCGCTGTTGCGTTCGAAGTACCATTCGGCCGACAGGTCGTAATTCCTGGCCACGGTCGGACGCAGGTTCGGATTGCCCGACGTCCCGCTGCCGCGTCCGATATTGGTCAGGTCGCCGACCAGATTGGGATTGGGGTTGAGATCGCCGAACGCCGGACGGCGCAGCGTCTCGCCATAGTTAAAGCGCAAGCGGAACTGCCCGGTCACGTCGTAGCGCAGCGTGGCGCTGGGCAAGAAGCGGGCGGTGCTGTTCGACGCGCGCGTGACGTTGCCGTTATAGCGGTCGGTGAAGACAAAATTCGTGTCGACATCGGTGTAGCGCACACCGGCCTGGACATGGAATGGCCGCCCGAACAGGTCGAATTCGCCATCGGCCAGCGCATAGGCGCTCATGGTGATTTCGTTGATGTCGAACACGTCGGTCAGGCGCAGTTGATCCGACAGCAGGAAATTGGGCGCGACGCTGCCTTTGTACAATTGCCGGATCGCGTCGACATTTTCATAGATATAGGTGCCGTTGGGGACCAGCCACGAGGTCGGTACGCTGGCCCGACCGTCGAAGAAGTCCTTGTTCACCAACTGCAGGCCCGGATCGAGATCCGAGAATCGGCGCCCCAATGCGCGCGCGTCCTGCGACCGCACCGAATCCACGGCGTTGCGATCGTCGATGCGGATGCCCGCCTTCACACGGCGCAGGAACCCGTCATCCCACCGGTTCTCGCCATCGAGGTGCAGCGTCTTGGCATCGCCCTTCGATCGGTTGGCGTTATCGTAGAATTCACCGACGCCCCATTGGGTCGGGTCGACCAGCAGGTCGTTATTGTCGAAATTATAGGCCGGGATGCCATTGCGGGTATTGAAATCGACGTCGATCCGCCGCGCCACGCGGTTCAATCGCATCGCGAGGAATTGCGTGTCGAACCGGCTGTTTTGGTACGACAGATCGGCCGTGATCCGCCCGGTCTCCCCCACCTTCCAATCGGCGTTGAAGGCATAGACGAAGCTGTCGGTCTTCGACCGGGTATAGTCGCCGCTGTTGAAGCCGAACACGTCTCCGGCCGAGCGCGCCTTGATGATGTTGGTGTCGGGATACAGTTCGATCGTCGACGCCGGGTTGGCGCCGAGCGCCCCCCACCAGTCGACGAAGCTGAAGAACAGGCTGTTCTGTGTCGTCGCGCGGAACTGGTTCCAGAAGAATTCGGCAGTGTAGGTCGAAGTGCTGTTCGGCGACCATTGCACTGCGGCGTTCACGGCCGGGCGTTCGCGTGTGCCCGCCACGTCGGGGCTGAACACCGCGTCGCGCGAGAGGTAATAGGGAACCTGCCGTCCACCGAGCAGGAAGGTCGAACCCGCTGCCGTCGGCAGCCCACGCTCCGTGCCGGGTTGCCAAGCGCCGCTTTCGGGGAAAACGCGCTGCAGCGGAGCGAAGCCCGGCGGCGGATTTTCGGTGACGAACGGCACCATCGCGCCTGCCGTCACGCTCATGTCGCGATATTTTGTGCGGGCATAGCTGCCGCTGACCAGCACGCCGATGTCACCGATCCCGGTTTCCCAGCGGTTGCTGATCAAGCCCGACAAATTGGGATTAAAGCTGTCGGCTTGTTCGTTGTAGATTCCGCGCGCGACGCCCGACAGCGCAAAGCCTTGGACGTCGAACGGCCGCCGCGTGAACACGTCGATCTGCCCGGCGATACCGGTTTCAATTTGATCGGCGGCGCGCGTCTTGTACACGTCGATCCGCTTGACGAGGTTGGCGGGAATGTCGGCCAACGCGAACGCCTGTCCCGATGCGGTGAAGATGTTGCGGCCGTTCATCGTGGTCAGCGCATCGGGCAGGCCACGGATCGAAATGCCGGCTGCTTCGCCACCGGTACGGTTGGTCACCTGAACGCCGCTGACGCGCTGCAACGCCTCGATCACGTTATTGTCGGGCAGTTTTCCGACATCTTCGGCGACGATCGAATCGACCACTTGCGTCGCGTTGCGCTTCACGTTCAGAGCGCCGAGGATCGACGCACGCACGCCGGTTACAACGATTTCGCCGTCCTGGTCGCCCAGTTCGCCGGGCGCGGGCGTGCCGCTGGAGGTCTGGTCTGCCACGTCGGCTGGGGTGCGGATCGGTGCAGCGACGGCGTCGGGCGTGTCGCCTATTGGCGTCTGCGCATGTGCCGATACGCCGGTTAGCAACGAGCAAAGCGATACCGACGCCAGAATAGCGTTTCTACTGAACACGATTTGTCCCCTCATGCCGAGCCCTTGGCGGGCTGCTCTATACTCCGACAATTAATTCGCAATTTTTGTAACGCAACTGCAAATTATGGGAGTTATCGCTAACATGATGTCGGTCCTCTCGGCCGGGGAATATGGCACGACTGTGTTGCACATGGGCCACACAGCGCCGCCGGTCCGCGCAGGGCATGAGCGCCTGCACTAGATTCAAGTCGGCCCGGTTACTGCGCTTCGGCTCGTCTTGGCGTCAGGCTTCCTTGATCAGAGCCGGAAGATGACGGTGGCTGCCAAGGTGATGGCGGCAGAAAAAGGTAGTTTCCTCCACGGAGCCTGAATCAGATCGCCACACTCACATCAATGGGTCCTGAACCTAGCCAGCCCAAACCGAGGGCGACGCCCTGAAGCGAAACTTGATTGACAGATCGGCCAGAGAAAAGAATAATTACTTTAATTAATGGAATCAGGCCACGGATCGATGGCCTGGACGTCAAGGAGGGGAATTTTGATGCGGTACCATTCGTCGTCGACGGTTCGGTCGGTATTGCTCAGTGCGGTGTCGATCATCGGCCTTGCCGCGCCCGGCGGCGCTTTTGCCCAGACCAGCACCGGAAATACCCCCGCCGCCACGGCGACCCCGGCCGATGCCGCCGCTGCACCCACCCAGGTCGAAGGCTCCGGCGATGAAATCGTCGTCACCGGCATTCGCGCGTCGCAGGCTCGCTCGGTCGAAATCAAGCGCAACGCCGCCAGCGTGGTTGAGGCGATCAGCGCGCAGGACATCGGCAAGCTGCCCGATGTCACCATTTCGGATTCGCTGCAGCGCATCCCCGGCGTCCAGATCCGCCGCGAGGCGGGTGAAGGCGGCGCGGTCAACATCCGTGGCCTGCCGCAGGTCACGACCCTGATGAACGGCGAACAGTTCCTCGGCGCCAATTCGGTGACGACGGTGCAGCCGAACTTCACCGACATCCCGTCGCAGCTGTTTTCGGGCGCGACCGTGTTCAAGTCGCCGACCGCCTCGCTGCAGCAGGCGGGCCTGTCGGGCACCGTCGACCTGCTCACCCGCAGGCCGATGGACCTGAAGCAGGGGCTGACCCTGTCCGCCGCTGCCGAAGGGCAATATGGCGACAAGACCGAGAAATGGAGCCCGTCGGCCAACGGCCTGATCGCCTATCACGGCGACCGGTTCGGGGTGCTTGTGTCGGCCGCCTATAGCGACCTGACGCTCGGCAACAGCTTCCGTGGCATTCAGGATTACGGCGTCGCGCTGAACAACGAAGGCGGCAGCGCCACCAACCAGGGCAATTTCGCGGTCGGCAACAACGGCGTCAGCCGGGGCAAGGCGGTGCGCAACGGCGCGGGCACGATCATCGGTTATGACGTGAACGGCGATGGCGATGCCAACGACGCGTTCATCACGCCGCAGTCGCATACCGCGTGGAACCGCATCACCAATCGCGAACGCTTCGGCGCCAATGCGTCGTTGCAGTTCGAGATCAACGATGCGCTGAAGCTGACCGCCGACGCCTTCTACACGCGTCAGACGCAATATGACCGCACCGCCGGGTTCCAGTTCCAGAATGTCGACTGGCTGTCGTCGCCGTTCCTGCCGACCAAGTCGCGCGATACCGGCGCGGTGGTGAACGGCTATAACGTCAACACGGTGCAGCAATATAGCTATAGCCTGCCGAGCTTCGACAGCTATTCGGAAACCTTCCGCACCAAGAGCGAATCGCAGAACTACAATGTCCAGCTCGACTGGCAGCCCAGCGACCAGTTCAAGGGCACGATCCGCGGCATTTACGGCAAGGCGTCGCGCAAGCGCGATCAGGCCTATACCCAGTTCAGCCTGACCAACGGCACGCAATGGGCCTATAACGGCCTTGGCAACTATCCGGCATCGGTCGGCGGCGATCGCCGGTTCAATCCGACCGGCTACCAGATCTACAGCCAGACCGCGACCGTCGACTATTCGAGCGGGGCGCCGGTGTTCGGCTTCTCGCCCGCGTTCCTGGCGCAGGCGTCCGATCCGTCGCGCTATGGCCTGAAGACGATTTCGTCGGAGGGGAACCAGTATCAGAATGGCGACCTGTGGGCGGTGCGCGCCGATGGCGAATATAGCGCCGACAATGGCGTGAAGCTGTCGTTCGGCGGCCGCTATGGCGAACGCAGCGTCGACCAGTTCACCTTCGACCGGGTATCGCCCTTCTATGCCGGCAACACCGACAATGCCGGTAATCCGGCGGGCGGGTGCCTGGTCAAGTGGAAGGCGTTCGACGTCAACCTGAACGACAACAAGTGCGCGGTGCGCGATGCGCAGGGCAATGCCTATACCGCGGGCTATACCCGGCAGGCCAACGACCCGATCTTTGCCGGCCTGATCAAGCAATATGCCCTGCCCGCCGGCGGCGCGCCCGCGCTCTATGCGCTCGACCCGCATGCGATGGACGACAGCGAGGCGTGGCAGAACAAATTCTATCCGGGCAGCCAGAACCTAGTGAATCCGGCCGACAGCTTCACGGTCAATGTCCGCCAGATTTCGGGCTATGGCCAGGTGTCGGGCGAAGGCGTGTTGTTCGGAATGCCGTTCCGCGCCAATGGCGGGTTGCAGGTGGTCAACACTCGCCTGAACGTGCGCCAGAACATCGTCGGCGCGCCGCAGCCCTACGGCGTGTCGGGGGTCGATGCCGGTGACGTCGTAACCAAGCGCGAGTTCACCGACTTCCTCCCCGCGTTCAACGTCGCGTTCGACGTGACGGACAAGCTGCGCGCACGCGCCGCCTTCTCCAAGACGATGACGGTGCTCGACTTCCTGCAATGGGGCGGCGGTCTGAACGTCAATTACGCGATCAACACGCAGGTGAACCCGGCCCGGTTCGAGGCGCGGACCGCCGATTCTCGCGGCAACCCGAACCTGAACCCGTGGCGCGCGACCAATGCCGAGGCGAGCCTCGAATATTACACCGGGCGCTCCAGCCTGGTCGCGGTCGGTGCCTTCTACATCTCGGTCGACAGCTTCATCACGACGACGACCGAAACCCGCAACGACATCCCCGACAATGACGGCGTGATCCGTCGTCCGGTCATCACCAACACGCTGGCGCAGGGTGAAGGCGGCACGCTGAAGGGGATCGAGGCATCGGCGCGCCAGTCGCTGGCCGATTACGGCGTGAACGGCCTGCTCGGCGGGTTCGGCGTCGATGCCAACTACACGCTGTCGCTGGGCGATGCGGGGCAGGTCGATCTGGCCGGCAACAAGATGCCGTTCCAGGACAACAGCAAGCATCAGGTCAACGCGGCGCTGTGGTTCGAGAAATACGGGTTGCAGGCACGCGTCGCCTATAACTTCCGCTCGAAGCGGCTCGCCTCGTCCAACTATGGCGGCATCCGTGGCCTCGCCCAGTATCAGGAGCCGACCCATTATCTCGATGCATCGGTCAGCTACGACATCACACCGCAGTTCAGCGTCTATGGCCAGGCATCGAACCTGACCGGCGAGACCGAACGCTATTACCTGACCTGGCAGGATCAGGTGTTCAACGAGAACATCTATGAGCGCCGCTTCATCGCCGGCGTCCGCGCCAAGTTCTGAACGCGTCGGGGAGGCTGAACCCCTCCCCGCCCGCCCCGGCCGACCGGCCGGGGTGACGGTCGCGGAGGCGGGCGATAGCATGGCGTCGCGGGACGAGGACGAGGGGGACGGATGCCGCACGAACCGGTTCGATCGATCGTCATCGTCGGCGGTGGCACCGCCGGGTGGATGGCGGCGACCTATCTCGCGCGGCGTCTTGCGCATCTGAACCTGTCGATCACCGTCGTCGACAGCGCGGCGATCGGTACGGTGGGCGTGGGCGAGGCGACGGTGCCCGCGATCCGCGATTTCCTGTCGGCGATCGAACTGGGCGAACCCGATGTGCTGCGCGAGACCGGCGGCACGATCAAATATGGCATCCGCTTCGATGGCTGGGGTGGGACGGATCACCGTTTCTTTCACCCGTTCGGGCTGTACGGCGTCGGCGCGGGCGGGGTTGCGTTCCATCAATATTGGCTGAAACTCAACGCCGCCGGGCGTGCCGGGCCGATCGGAGACTATTGCCTCGCGACACAGCTCGCGCGGCGCGGGCTGTTCCTGCCGCCCGCCGACCGGCCGGCCAATGACCTCGGCGTGTTCAACTTCGCGCTGCATTTCGATGCGGCGAAGTTCGCCGCGATGCTGCGCCGCCTCGCGCTCGCCAACCGCGTCACGCATGTCGACGGGCGGATCACTAAGGTCGCGACCGATACGGCGCGCGGCCATGTGAACGCGGTGACGCTCGACGACGGACGCGAGATCGCCGGCGACCTGTGGATCGACGCGTCGGGGTTCCGCAGCCTGTTGCTGGGCGAGGCGCTGGGCGTGCCCTATGTCGACTGGCGCCACTGGCTGCCGTGCGACCGCGCCGTGGCGATCCCGTGCACGGCGGCGCCAGGCGACCCCGTCCCCTATACCGTCGCCACCGCGCACAAGGCAGGATGGCAATGGCGCATCCCCTTGCGCCACCGCATCGGCAACGGATCGGTCTATTGCAGCGATTTCCAGTCGGACGCCGATGCCGAAACCGCGCTGCTCGCCTCGCTTGAAGGCGAGCCGCTCGCCGATCCCAACCGGCTGCGCTTCGTCACCGGCCACCGGACACGCTTCTGGAGCGGCAATGTCGTCGGGCTGGGCCTCGCCTCCGGCTTTCTCGAACCGCTCGAATCCACCAGCATCTCGCTCATCCAGTCGGGCCTCGAACGTTTCGTCGCGCTGTTCCCCGGTCGCGACTGCGACCCGCGCCTCGCCGCGACCTATAACCGGCAATCGGTGCTGGAGTTCGAGCGGCTGCGCGACTTCCTGTTCCTCCATTACCTCGCCAATCGCCGGGACGAACCCTTCTGGCAGGCGATCCGCGCGGTCGAACCGCCAGAACCCCTGCAGATCAAGCTGGACGCCTGGCGTTCGGGAGGAGAATTCGTGCGCAACGAGTGGGATACGTTCCAGGACCCGAGCTGGCTGAGCCTCTATGCCGGCTTTGGCGACCTGCCGGCGCGCCATTCGCCGCTGGCCGATGCGATCCCCGAAGACACGCTGGCCGACAGTTTCGCACGGATGCGCGAGGCGATCGGAAAGACGCTGGCCCATGCCGAACCGCATGGGCGCTTCCTGCACCGGGTAGCGGGCGCATGAGCGGCACCACCCACACCCGCGCCGTCGTCGCGATGAGCCTTGGCGGGCTGTTGTTCGGGTTCGACACCGCCGTCATCTCGGGCGTGACCGATGCGCTGCGCACGCACTATGCCCTGTCCGAAGCGGGCCTCGGTCTCGCCGTCTCCGCCGCACTCTGGGGTACGCTGGTCGGTGCGTTGTTCAGCGGAGCACCGGGCGACCGCTGGGGCAGCCTCGCCGTGCTGCGTGTCATCGGCTTCCTCTATGTCGTCTCGGCGGTCGGTTGTGCGGTTGCCACCACGCTAACCGGCTTCGTCGCGTTCCGCGTGCTGGGTGGCCTTGCGATCGGTGCGTCGTCGGTGCTGGTCCCGGTCTATATCGCCGAGATCAGTTCGGCGAAGCGCCGCGGTCTGCTGGTCGGGCTGTTCCAGTTCAACATCGTCGCGGGCATCCTGATCGCCTATCTCAGCAACTATCTGGTCGCGCAGACCGTCGCCCCTGACATCGCGTGGCGGTGGAAGCTGGGCGTGGCGGCAGTGCCGGCGGCGCTGTTCCTGGTCCTGCTGACCGGCCTGCCGCAAAGCCCGCGCTGGCTGACCGCGCGCGGGCGGAGCGACGATGCGGCGCGCGCCGCCGCCCACTTTGGCCTCGACGCCATTCTAACGGGGGAAAGTGGCGGCACCGGGCGGCTCGACTGGCGGCTGCACGCGACCCCGATCCTGCTCGCCATCGCCATCGGGCTGTTCAATCAGCTGTCGGGGATCAACGCGATCCTCTATTATCTCAACGACATCTTCGCCGCTGCCGGCTTTACCGGCGTGTCGGGCGATGTGCAGGCGATCGCGATCGGCGGCGCGAACCTGATCGCGACCGTCATCGGCATGGGCGTGATCGACCGGGTCGGGCGCAAGCCGCTGCTGATCGGCGGCGGCATCGTCACCGCGATCACGCTCGCCGGGGTGGCGCTGGTCTATATGGGCGCGGCATCCCCTACCCTGCTCTTGCCGCTGCTGATCCTGTTCATCGCCGCCTTCGCCATGTCGCAGGGCGCAGTAATCTGGGTGTATTTGAGCGAAATCTTTCCGACCGACGTCCGCGCCCGCGGACAGGCGATCGGCAGCGCGACGCATTGGGTCGCCAATGCGGTGCTGTCCTTCGCCTTCCCGCTGATCGCGGAGTTCGACCGGGCGCTGCCCTTCTGGGGCTTTGCCGGCGCGATGCTGCTGCAGGCGCTGCTGGTCTGGCGCTTCTTTCCCGAAACCCGTGGCCGCGATCTCGAAGCGATCAGCGCCGACCTGACGAAGAGGACGATTGCATGAAACTGGGCATGATCGCCGCGCTGCTGGCGGGCGCAGGACTGACGGGCATGGCGGCGGCGCAGGTGCCGGAGAACGGCGGCCCGTACAACGCCAGCTTCCTGCCCGGCGGGATCGGCATCGAACGCCCGGTCGAGGGACAGGTGACGCAGGCCGGCGCGCCGTACAGCGTGACCTTGTGGGTCAAGAGCGACGCGCGGCAGGCGGGCATGGTGCCGCTGGTCGCGCTGGGCGATGCGCGCGTGCTGGCGCTGAAGGACGGACGGCTGACGCTGACCGACGGTAGCGCGGTGCTGACCGGGCCCGCCCTTGCGCCCGGCCGCTGGACGCAGGTCGCTGGTGTCTCCGACGGCACCCGCGCGACGCTGTACGTCGATGGCCGCCGCGTCTCGACCGTCGCGGCGCGCTCCGCCGCGACGGGCGGCGTGCTGCATGTCGCGCGCGCGGTGCCGGGCCGGCCCCATTTCGGCGGCACGCTGGTCGGCGTCACCCTGCACGACCGCGCGCTGTCGGTGGCCGACATTGCCGCGATGCCGCGCCCCGATTTCGCCAATGTCCAGCTATGGGAGGTCGGCGTCAGCTGGCCGTTCCAGAAACAGGCCAATATCGGCCTGACCCAGCAGCAGGACGCCTGGACCCTGCCGCAGACCAGGGGCGATGCGTATAGCGCCGCCGTCGCCAAACCGCTGCCGAGCGCTCCGGTCATGCAGGCGACCGCGCCGGGCCGGTGGCAGATCAACGGCTGGCAGCTGGCCGCCGCGCCCGACTTGGTCGGCGACGGCGCCGCGCTGTCGCGGCCGGGCAATCCGAAGGGCGACTGGCGCGCGGCGACGGTGCCGGGCACGGTGTTGCAGACGTTGGTCGATCGCGGCGTCTATCCCGATCCCTATTATGGCCTGAACAACCTGAAGATTCCCGAAAAGCTGGCGCGGCAAGACTATTGGTATCGCACCCGCTTCACCGTGCCGGCGGAAGCGGCCGGCAAAAAGCTGACGATCGTGTTCGGCGGCATCAACTATGCCGCCGACATCTGGGCCAATGGCACTAAGCTCGGTACGACGCGCGGCGCGTTCATTCGCGGCCAGTTCGATTATGTGCCGGTCGCGGGCGAGAACGTCATCGCGGTGAAGGTCTCGCCGCCGCCGCATCCCGGCATTCCCCACGAACAATCGGTGGCGGGCGGCGTCGGTGAGAATGGCGGGCAGCTGGCGATCGACGGCCCGACCTTCGTCGCGACCGAGGGGTGGGACTGGATCCCCGGCATCCGCGACCGCAACACGGGCCTCTGGCGGCCGGTAGAGCTGGTCGCGCACGGGAACGTCCGCATCCTCGACCCCCATGTCGTCACCGACCTGCCGCTGCCGCGCACCGACCGCGCCGATGTGCATGTCACCGTGCCGATCGAAAACAGCGGCCCCGCGACCCAAGTGACGGTAAAGGTCGCGTTCGAGGGCGTGTCGGTCGAAAAGGCCGTCACTGCGCCGACCGGGCGCAGCGAGGTGCGCTTCACCCCTGCCGACTTCCCTGCCCTCACCGTCGCCAACCCGAAGCTCTGGTGGCCCAACGGCTATGGCGAGCCGCATCTCTATCACGCGACCTATCAGGTCAGCGACGCGAACGGCGTGTCGGACAGCAAGGCGCACCGCTTCGGCATCCGTGAAGTCAGCTACGACCTGTCGCTGTTCGATGCTGCCGGTGCCTTGCGCCGCGTCAACGTGCAGACCACCGATGGCGGGCTTGCCGGACAGAAGCTGATCGACGTCCGCCACGCCGCGATCAAGCAGTCGCCGACCGGATGGGCGGAATCGCTCACCGCAGCGGGTGAGGTGTCGAAGGCGGTGACCCCGATCGCCGAAACTCTGCCCGAACCGCATCTGGCGATCCGCGTTAACGGCGTGAAGATCGCCGCGCGCGGCGGCAATTGGGGCATGGACGACGCGATGAAGCGGGTGAGCTACGACTGGCTTAGCCCCTTCTTCCGCCTCCAGCGCGAGGCGCACATGAACGTCATCCGCAACTGGATGGGGACCAATACCGAAGAGGAATTCTACGAGCTGGCCGACGAAAACGGCATGATGGTCCTGAACGATTTCTGGCAATCGACCCAGAATTTCCAGATCGAGCCGGACGATGCATCGCTGTTCCTCGCCAACGCTCGCGACACCATCGCGCGCTATCGCAACCACCCGTCGATCATCCTGTGGTTCGGCCGCAACGAAGGCGTGCCCTATCCGACGCTGAACGAAGGGCTGAACGATGCCGTGTTCCAGCTGGACGGCACCCGCTGGTTCACGGGCAGTTCGAACGTCGTGAATTTGCAGGGGTCCGGCCCGTACAACTACCGCGCGCCGGAAGGGTATTTCACCGACCTCGCCACCGGATTTTCGGTGGAAACGGGCACGCCGTCCTTCTCGACCGCGGAATCGATCGCGTCCTACGTCCCCGCCGCCGATCGCTGGCCGCTGGGCGATGTGCTGGCCTATCACGACTGGCATTTCGCCGGGAATGGCGACACGAAGACGTTCATGCAGACGCTCGCGACGATGTTCGGCCCCGGCCGCGACTTCGCCGATTTCGAGCGCAAGGCGCAGATGATGAACCTCGAAACACACAAGGCGATGTATGAGGGGTTCCTGGGCCATTTGTGGACGAAGAACAGCGGGCGGCTGTTGTGGATGACCCACCCGGCATGGCCGTCGAACGCGTGGCAGATCTATTCATGGGATTACGACACCCACGCCGCCTATTATGGTGCGAAGAAGGCGGCCGAGCCGCTCCACGTCCAGCTGAACCTGCCCGGCAACGAACTGGTGGTGCTGAACACGACGCAGGCCGATGCCAAGGGGCTGCGCGCGACCGTGCGCGTCGTCGGGCTGGACAATGCCGAGCTGTTCACGCGTACCGACCGGGTCGATGCGCTGGCAAACCGGGCGACGCCGCTCAGCGCCGTGCCGCTCGACCCGCTCTATGCGGCGCATCCGGTGGTGCTGGTCCGCCTGACGCTCAACGATGCGGCGGGCAAGCCGGTGTCGGACAATTTCTACTGGCGCGGGCGCGATGCGGCATCCTATCAGGCGCTGAACGGACTGGCCCCGGCGAACCTCACCGCGCGGATGGCTGCCCCGGTAGTCGATGGCAGCGACCGGATGGTCACGGTCGATCTCGCCAATGACGGCCAGGTGCCGGCGCTCAACGCCAAGCTGACGCTGCTGGGGCCGGACGGCAAGCGCATCCTGCCCGCCTTCTACAGCGACAATTACGTCGCGCTGCTGCCGGGCGAGAAGCGGACGATCACCATCCGCTATCCGGCCAGCGTCACTGGCGCGCCCGGCGTAACCTTGCGCGGGTGGAATATTGCAGAATCGCAAGTTGCGCGATGAATATCGTCGATGCGGCAAGCAACGCCACGGGCAGGACCAGCTGGTGACGATGCCCCGCTGACGATCGAAATATTCCACGCAGGACGACCCAGCCGATGCCATATTTCCCGCCATCCCGAAGCGCCGGTCGCCATCTCGCCTTGAGCGTGATGGGGCTGGCACTCATCGCCAGCTGCTCGGGTAGCGGCAATGCGGCCGGAACCGTATCGGCCGCACCGGCACCAACGTCCACGACCACCGCCATGCAGTTCGCCGCGCAGATGGCGCCGGGGTGGAACCTCGGTAATGCGTTGGAGGCGATCGGCAGCGCTCCTGCGCCCGCAACCGGGTCGCAGGAGACGGCATGGGGCAACCCGGTGGTGTCGCAGGCGCTGTTGAACGCCGTCGCCGCAGCGGGATTCAAGAGCATTCGCGTGCCCGTCTCGTGGAAACAATATGCCGATGCCGACGACCGGATCGCATCCGCGTGGTTCGACCGCGTGGCGCAGGTGGTCGATCAGGCGCGGCAGGCCGGGCTGATCGTCATCATCAATGTCCATTGGGATGGGGGCTGGCTGCAACCGACCTATGCAGATCAGGCCGTCGCCAATGCGCGTCTGAAAACCTTCTGGACACAGATCTCGACGCGGTTCCGCGCGTATGACGACCGCCTGTTGTTCGCCGGCACCAACGAGGTGATGGTCAAGGACAATTACAACGCGCCCACGGCCGAGAATTGCGCGGTCCAGAACGGCTTCAACAAGGTCTTCGTCGATGCGGTCCGCGCGACCGGCGGCGGCAATGTGAACCGCTATCTGATCGTTCAAGGCTATAACACCAACATCGACCACAGCATTGCGTGCAATGCCACGCTCCCGTCCGACAGCGTGGCTGGACGGATGATGATGGAGGTGCATTATTACGACCCCTATGATTTCGCGCTGAATGAAAAGAGCACGATCTGGCAATGGGGCGCGGGCGCGACGAACCCGAATGCGGTGCAGGCGTGGGCGAACGAAAGCCATGTCGATGCCGCATTCCAGAAGGTGAAGGTGACGTTCGGCGACAAGGGGATACCCGTCATCCTCGGCGAATATGGCGCCATCGCCAAAACGGACTATGATCCGACCGGCAAGTATCGCACCGAATGGGATCGCTATGTCACCCGGTCGGCTGTGCAGCACGGCATGGTCCCGATCTATTGGGACAATGGCCCGACCGGCAATCACACCCTCGGCCTGTTCGATCGCGCCACCGGACGCGTCACACATACGAATATCGTCAACGCGATCGTGGAAGCTGCCAAGTAACGACCTGGCCAATACGCGCTTGCCTGCGAAGCGTTTAGCTCCTCCCGGCGATGGCGTTGGGCAGCGTCCTGGCTCCGGCGAGCATCGTTCCGGCAGCGGCGCAACCCACGATGGTTCGGGAGATCGCCCGTCAGCAACCGCCCTTTCTTTATGAAGTGCCAGCCATATCACAAACGTGTGCGCAGGGTGATGCCATAGGTGCGTGGGTCCCCCAATGTTCCCGTGATCGCCCCGGTATTGGCCGCCGCACGCGACAGGAAATACGTCTCGTCGGTCACGTTGCGGCCCCAGAGCTGCACGTCGAACAGTCCGTCGTCGGTGCGAAAGCCGAGCCTCAGGTTCAACAGGTCATAGGCCGGGATCACCGAATAGCGGCTCAGGCTGGCGGTGGTGTTGGTACTCGAGCGATAGCTGTAGTCGCTGCCGAAATAGACCTCGCCCGACCGGCCCGCCATGCTGGCGATCTGCGTGCGGAGTTCGCCACCCGCTGATGCGGCCCATTTCGATACTCCCGGTAGGCGCTGTACCGACAGGTCGCAGAGCGTCCGGCCGGTGACCTCGATCGGGCACGGCGCATTGGCGTAGGAGATATAGCGCGCATCGTTATAGGTGCCCGACCCGTACAGCGTCAGCCACCGCGTCGGCGTAGCCCGGACATCGCCTTCGAAACCGCGGGTGCGGACCTTGGCAGCGTTGGTGAAAAAGCTGACCCCGTTGCGTTCGATGTCGATGATCGTCGTCTGGTAATCCTGCACATCGGTCCAGAAGGCAGCGGCATTGGCGATCAGCCGCCCGCCGAACCATGTCGTTTTCACCCCGGCTTCATAGCTGTCGATCGTCTCGGGCGCGATCACCGGGTTGGCCGCGAACTGCCCGGTCGTGGTGATGTTGGCGAGGTTGAGCCCGCCGAACTTGTTGCCGCGCGCATAGGTGACATAGCCGAGCACCGGCGCCGCCACTTTCCATGACAGTGTCGCCTGTCCCGACAGCCGCCCCGCCTCGGTCGCCGCCTCGTACCGGTTGGCGACGCCGTAGCGCGACCGGATCGTCTGCGCCGCCGCCTGCTGCGCGGCGGTCAGCCCGGCGAGCGACCGGCCGGTCGCGACCTGATCGAAATAGCCGCGCTTCGTTTCGTAGGTATAGCGCAGCCCCGTGGTCAGGTCGACGCCGGGCACGACATGCCACGTCGTCTGGGCAAAGGCGGCATAGCTGTCGGTCACCGGGCGCGACTGGCTTATAACGTTGTAATCGTTGAGCGCGGCCGCCCCGACCGCGGCATTGGTCGTCGGCGGCAGGAACCAGTCGGCCGCGCGGCTGCCATAGCGATTGACCGCCTCCGCTCGGATCGATTGGTACAGATAATAGACGCCCGCGACATAATCGACCGGACGGTCGCCGTTCGATGCGATGCGAAGTTCCTGGCTGACCTGTCGCTGTTCGTTGCTCTGGTGGAAATCGGCACCAGCATCGATGCTGGTGCTGTCGCCGTCATTATGCGGATACCAGTTCCACGCCCGATAGGCACTGACCGAGGTCAGCGTCGCCCCGCCCAGGTCGAGATCGGCGGTGACGTTGATGCCATGCTGGTTCATCGCATAGCGCGGATTGGCGTCGACATCGGTGATGCGGAATGCGGGATCGGCCGGGACCGGCGTATAGTCGAGCCGCGCGGCTCGGTCGTAATAGTTGTTCGCGAAATTGGTGCCGTTGTCATAGCTGCGGATCGCGCCGAGCAGGATCGTACCGGCGGTGAACGAATGCTGCCGCCCCCAATCGCCAATGACCCGCAGCGTCAGCGTATCGGCCGGCTTGTAGAGCAGCTGTCCCCGGACATTAAGGTCGTGGAAATCCTGCCCGAACCGCCCGTCGAAGCGGTTGCGTGTAAAGCCGTCGCGGTCGGTCTTGGACACGAACAATCGCGCGGCAAGGTCGTCGGTGATCGGCCCGGACACATAGGCGTGAAGCTGGCGGAACCCGAAATTGCCGAGCGAGACATCGCCGCCTCCCTCGACATCGAAGGTCGGCGCCTTGGTCGTCACTACCACCGCGCCGGCCGAGGTATTCTTGCCGAACAGCGTTCCCTGCGGGCCGCGCAGCACCTCGATCCGCTCCAGATCGGCAAGGTCGAACACGCTCTGGCCGGGCCGCGCCAGATAGACGCCGTCGACATAGACGCCGACCGCCGGCTCCAGCCCGTCATTATACACCGCGACATTGTTGCCGAGACCGCGGATGTTGATGCTGGTGTTGCGCGGGTTGGTGTTGGTGACGACCAGGCTGGGCGTCAGTTGCTGGAGGTCGCGCAGATTATAGGTGCGGGTCGATTCGATCTGCGCCGCGCCGAACGCATTGATCGCGATCGGCACGTCCTGGCTGCGCTCGGCACGGCGGCGCGCGGTGACGACGATGTCCTCGCTGCCCGACTCTTCTTCGGGGGTATCGGTGACGATGTCGTCGGCCGATGGCACCGGATCGGCCATCGCCGGCGCGGCGGACAATGCGACCCCGGCGAGCAGGAACAGGCGGCAGGCACGGGCAGACGAAATCGGCATCGATGGTCCCTCGGTCACGAATGGCGGCGGCGTTTGCCGGACGCCGCATGGCTAAGATAGGGACGCCAGCGAAACGAACGCACTAAATCCTACTGGATTGGTAGATTATCTTTATTGTTGTCGCCCGCCGGGTCGCTATGCCCGTGCGTGTACCCTTCGCCACCTTCGGAGAATCCATGCCGGCCAAGCCCCTGATCGCCGCCGCCCTGCCCGCGCTGCTGTTTGCGCTTCCCGCCGTCGCCGCACCTGACGCCCCGCCGCCTCCGGCAGCGCGGGCCGTCGCCGCGAAGGACGCTCCCAATTTCCTGGTGATCGTCGCCGACGATCTCGGCTGGTCCGACCTCGGCGCGTTTGGCGGGGAGATCGCCACCCCGAACCTCGACGCGCTGGCGCTGTCGGGGGTGCGCTTCACCGGCTTCCATACCGCGCCGACCTGTTCGCCGACCCGCTCGATGCTGATGAGCGGCGTCGACAATCATCAGGCGGGTCTGGGCACGATGGCCGAGCTGCTGAGCGACGCGACGCGCGGCCAGCCGGGCTATGAAGGCTATCTCAACGATCGCGTCGCCTCGATCGCCGAACTGCTGCGCGCGGGGGGCTACACCACGCTGATGGCGGGCAAATGGCATCTCGGCCTGACCCCCGATCGCGAACCGGCAGCACGCGGCTTCGAACACAGCTTCGCGCTCTTGCAGGGCCTGTCGAACCATTTCGGCGCGGATCAGAATGCCGCGTGGCAGAATGCCGGTCTCGCCCCCAGCTACCGCGACGACGGTAAGCCCGCTTCGCTTCCGGCAGGGCAGTATTCGACCGATTACCTGGCCGATCGGCTGATCGGCTATCTCGACCAGGCCAGGCGCGCCGGCGACGACCGGCCGTTCTTCGCCTATCTGCCCTTCACCGCGCCGCATTGGCCGCTTCAGGCGCCTGCCGAGACGATCGCGAAATACAAGGGCCGCTATGACGCCGGCTACGAAGCCCTGCGCGCGGCGCGACTTGCGCGTCAGAAGCAACTCGGCCTCGTCCCCGCCGACGCCGTTGCCCACGCTACCGAACAGGTCCGCCCCTGGGCCTCGCTGACCGCTGAAGAGCGCGCGATCGAGGCGCGCAAAATGGAGGTCTATGCGGCGATGGTCGACCGGCTCGACCAGAATGTCGGGCGCGTGATCGCCACGCTTAAGGCGCAGGGCCGCTATGACAACACCGTCATCCTGTTCCTGTCGGACAATGGCCCGGAAGGGAATGTCATTGAAGCGCCCTCGCCCCGCTTCAAGATCGCCGATCCGAAGGCACCGGCCGCCGATCCCGACGCGCCGACGCCCGTCGACCGCTCGCTCGGTATCGACAATCGCCTCGCCAATATCGGCGCGGCGACCAGCTATGTCGGTTATGGTCCAGGCTGGGCACAGGCGAACTCCACGCCCTCCTGGTTGGTGAAGGGCTATCCGACCGAAGGCGGTATTCGCGTCAGCGCCTTCGCCGCGGGCAAGGGGGTCACCGGCGGCGGGCGTATCGCCAGCGCCAATCTCGACGTGCGCGACATCGCGCCGACGCTGCTCGACTATGCAGGGCTGAAGCAGCCGGCGACCTTCGCCGGACGGGCGATCCTGCCGCATCAGGGGCATAGCCTGCGCCCCGTCCTCACCGCCGCCGCGCCGGCGGTCCGGGCGGCGGACGAAGCGCTCGGCTACGAACTCTTCTATCGCCGGGCACTGCGCAAGGGCGACTGGAAGGTCGTGTACCTCCCCGCCGGCACCAATCGCTACACCCGCAAGGGGGTCAGCACCGGCCGCTGGCAGTTGTTCGACGTCGCGCGCGATCCCGGCGAAACGCGCGATCTGGCGGCGACCGAACCGGCGCGGCTGGCCGAACTGGTCGGAGCCTATAACGCCTATGCCAAGGAGAAGGGCGTCGTGCCGCTGCCCGTCGCCGAGGTTCCGGCCGCTGGGACAGCCAAGCCGTGAGGCGGGCGATGGCGATCTTGCTGGCGGCGGCGGGGTTGGTATCGACGGGAGCGCATTCGCCCGCCGCTCGATGCAACGCGACCGATCGCTGTGTCCCCATTCCTGCGGGGATCGTGCCGATGGGCGAGGATGGCTTGGGACGGCCGGGCGTCATGACCAAGGTCGCCGCCTTCCGCATCGACGCGCATGAGGTCACCAACCGCCAGTTCGCCGCCTTCGTCGCCGCGACCAGCTATCGCACGCGCGCCGAACGGGAGGGGGGCTCGGCAGTGTTCGTCGCGCCGACCGAACCCGTCCCGCTTGACAACGCCGCCCGCTGGTGGAGGTTCGTGAAGGGGGCGGACTGGCGCCATCCGCAGGGCCCCGGCAGCACCGTGGACCGACATTGGCAGGATCCCGTAGTCCATGTCGACCGCGCCGACGCCGCTGCCTTTGCGGCATGGGCCGGCGGCTTTCTGCCAACCGCCGAGCAATGGGAACGCGCCGCGAGAGGGGGACAGACGAGTCCGCGCGATCCGATGACATGGGCATTCGACCACGGCAAGGCACGCGCCAATGTCTGGGAAGGCATCTTCCCGATCGCCGATACCGGCGCCGACGGCTATGCCGGCATCGCCCCGGTCGCGCGGTTCCCGGCCAATGGCTTCAGCCTGTACGATATGGTCGGCAATGTGTGGGAATGGGTTTCAGGCGACGGTCCGGTCGGCCTGGTCAAGGGCGGCAGTTTCCTGTGCGCGACCAATTACTGCGCGAACTTCCGCCCCGCCGCGTTTCAAGCGCAGGAGCAGGATTTCCCTACCTCGCATATCGGGTTCCGCGTCGCGTATCGTGCGCGGTGATGTACCTGACACAGTTGCGGAAGCTTTGCCGTCGTCGACCGGTCGCGAGATTTCACAGTTGTGCCGTAGCGCGACGTGCTCGGGCGCAAAATCGGGAAAGCGGCTTTACGGAATCATGTGGGCAGATGGGGTCACTTTGGACGCCTTGCTCCACCTTCTCGATGGCCGGAGATAGGATGCGCATCCGTACATGCTGCAATCGATGCGACCATGCCAAAGCCCCCCTCGCCGGCTCAACTGATGTGCACAGTTTTGCTGACGAGATGTGCGGCGATACCCTCCGGCCCGTCCTCGGAACCATGACCGCTCTCCTTCATCCCGCCGAACGGGCTATCGGGATAGGAAAGGCGGACATTGTTGATCGCGATCATCCCGGCCTCGATCGCGTCGCCCAGAATGTTCTGGCGTCGGCCATTCTCGGTGAAGCAATAGGCGGCGAGGCCGAATGGTAGACGGTTGGCCTCCGCGATTGCGTCCTCGTCCGACGCGAAGCGGCTGAGCAGTGCGATCGGGCCGAAGGGTTCCTCGTTCATGGCGCGTGCGGAGGGCGGCACATCCGACAATACCGTCGGTTCGAAGAAGAACCCTTCGCCCTTGCGACGATCGCCGCCTGCCAGAAGCGTGGCACCGTTCGCCGTCGCATCCTCGACCAACTCCGCGATGGAGTCGGACCGGCGGGCATTTGCCAGCGGTCCCATATGGCTCGACGCGTCCAGACCATTGCCGACCTGCAACCTGCGGGCCCGCTCGGCGAATCCGGCAGCGAACCGGTCGTAGATCCCGTCCTGAACATGGAAACGCGTCGGGGCGACGCAGACCTGCCCGGCATTCCTGAACTTGTGCGTGACGAGCATATCGAGCGTCCGGTCGAGATCGCAGTCATCGAACACCAGTACCGGACCGTGACCACCCAGTTCCATCGTCGTCCGCATCATCGTGTCCGCAGCCATCTTCATCAACGCCTTGCCGACCGGGACCGACCCGGTGAAACTAAGCTTGCGGGTGATCGGTGAGGCCAGCAGGTGGCGCGAAACCAGGTCGGGGGCGCCGAACACGCACTGCGCGACGTCGCCCGGCAGTCCGGCATCCTGGAAGCAGCGGAGAACTTCCACCGCACTTCCAGCCGTTTCCTCGGACGGTTTGATAATGATCGAGCAGCCGGCGGCCAGCGCGGGTGCGAGCTTGCGGACGACGTTCATCACCGGGAAGTTCCAGGCGCAGAATGCGGCGACCGGGCCGACCGGCTGCTGCAGCACCATGCTGCGCGACCCGGCAGGGCGCGGCAACACGCGGCCATATACGCGCTGGCCTTCCGCCGCGTGAAACTCCAGCAGGGCAGCAGCGAAGGATATTTCGGCGTTCGCCTCCGCCTGGATCTTGCCCTGTTCCAGCGTGATGATCCGGGCGAGATGGTCGCTGCGTTCGCGCAGCAACCGTGCCGTGCGGGTCAGGATCGCCGCCCGATCCGCCGGTGACGTCACCCGCCAGAGAAGAAAACCACGCTGGCTCGCCTCCAGCGCCCGGTCGAGGTCGGCAACGCTCGCCAAGGGCAGTGCGGCCTGCCCCGCGCCGGTAGCCGGGTTGAGGACATCACGCGTGTCGCGTCCATCCGCGCCCAACCATTCACCGGCGATGTAGAGCCCCAGCCGTGCGTCGTAGGTTGCCGTCATCGATCGTCTCCAAAGCTTCGTTCTCGTTCCCGCGCCTCAGGAGGTTCGCGCAGGAATCACCGGAGGCAGCGCTACCCCTGCCTGAGCGTTCTCCGGCGATATGCCCGACCGGCGGTAGACACCTCAAGATTTATATCATACAGAGCACCATAATACTGTCATACAATCAAGGAGCGAAATATGACCGGCGGCTTGCAGGAACTGTTCGACAAGGGCCTTGATGCACGGCGGGACGTGCTGGGCAGCGACTATGTCGATGGGTCGCTGGCAAAGGCGAACGATTTCATGATGGCGTTTCAGCACATCACGACCGAATGGTGCTGGGGATACATCTGGAACCGTCCGGGGCTGGACCGGAAGACTCGCAGCATCATCAACCTGGCCATGCTGACGGCGCTGAACCGACCGGCCGAAATCAAGCTCCACGTTCTCGGCGCGCTCAACAACGGCGTATCGGCCGAAGAGATCAAGGAAGTCCTGTTGCAGGCGACGGTGTACTGCGGCATCCCGGCAGGGCTCGACGCCTTCAAGGTCGCCAACGGCGTCCTCGAAGAACAGGGCGCCTTCGCGACGGCAGACGGCGGGGAAACGGCGCGATGAGCGACGTCGGCTTCATCGGCCTCGGCAAGATGGGCCTGCCGATGGCCCGTCGGCTGGCAGCAGCCGGCCACCGCCTGACCGTGCTCGATGTCGACCACAGTGTCACCGGGGCGTTCGTCACGGAACATGGCGGCCGGGTGGCGCACACCGCAAGGGAAGTCGCCGGCGCCTGCTCGGACGTGATAACGATGTTGCCCAGTAGCGACGTGGTCCAGCGGGTCGCCGAGGGACCAGACGGCCTGCTCGCCGGCGTCGGTCCGCATACGCTGTTGATCGACATGACCTCGGCTGCTCCCGGACGGACGCGGGCATTGGCCGATACGGTGGAGGCGCGGGGCGGAATGCTGATCGACGCGCCGGTGTCTGGCGGCGTGGCGCGCGCGCGGACCGGCGACCTGACGATCATGGTCGGCGGCGCACCGGAAGCGATCGACCGTGCGCGCCCGTTGCTGGACTGTATGGGAAGCACCGTCCTGCCGACGGGCGGCATCGGATCGGCCCATGCGATGAAGGCCATCAACAACCTCATTTCCGCCGTCGGCATGATCGCCGCGGTCGAAGGCCTGTTGATCGGCCGCGAGTTCGGCCTCGATCCCGCGCTGATGGTGGACATCATCAACGTATCGACCGCGATGTCGAACACCAGTCAGAAGAAGCTCAAGCAGTTCATGATCTCGGGCGCCTTCGATTCAGGCTTCGACATGGCATTGATGGTGAAGGACATGGGCATTGCCATGAATATCGCCCGCGATGGCGCGAGGGATGTCCCGTTGTCGGCACTGGCCGAAACGATGTGGCGCCAGGCACTGGCCGATAAGCCGGAAGCCGATCACACGGAAATCGCGAAAATTTCCGAACGCCTGGCCGGCATAGCCCTGACCGGGAAATAAGGGGCTTCCGCTCATCCCGCCTTCCTGTCAGACGAGAGGCCAGCGAGGAGAAGAAGGCGTTGACGTTCGCGTCCGAGGATTTCAAGGTCGAATCGCCGCCTACATTGCGGTCGATGGTCGTCGCCCGTCTGCGCGAAGCGATCATCGATGGCCGCTTTGCACCGGGATCGCGCCTGATCGAACGCGAACTATGCGACCTGATGGGCGTTTCGCGCACCTCGGTCCGCGAGGCGCTGCGCGAACTCGAAAGCGAAGGGCTGATCGATCACATCCCCAACAAGGGGCCGATCGTATCGATGCTGACCGCCAAGGAAGCCCGGTCGATCTTCCAGGTTCGCGCCGAGCTGGAAGGGTTGGCGGCGGCATTGTTCGCCGAGAACGCCAGCGAGGAGAATATGCTGCAGCTGGAGGTTGCGACCGATCGACTGGCAGCGGTGTACGAAGCGTTCGAACCGGGCGCCTTCCTGCGCGAGAAGCAACGCTTCTACGACATCCTGCTGGAAGGTGCCGATAACGATGCGCTCGCCGCGATGCTGCGCATGTTGCTCACCCGGATCGCACGGCTGCGTGTCGTCTCGCTCGCCAAGCCGAAGCGTCCGCAGGCGTCGATCAAGGAAATCCGCTCGCTCGTCGCCGCCTTGCGCGCCCGCGACAGCAAGAAGGCTCGCGCGATCAGTGTCGAGCACGTCCAGAATGCGGCAACGGCGGCGCTCTCGGTCCTGAACGCCGACGGCACGACCAAGACGGCCGCCTGATCAGCCGAGCACGCCGTATAGTGCGTCGATCAGGGCACGGGCACGCGGCCCGTTGTCCCCCACCTGATGCATCCGGTTGCAGGCATAGGAAAAGCCGACCTTCGCCACCGGATCGGCAAAGCCGGTAGAGCCACCGATCCCATGGTGCCCGAACGCTTCGCTATGGGGGCCCATATAGACCGCGCCGGGCGAGTTGAGCAGGACGCCGAGACCCTGGCGATAATGCCGTTCCTGCAGCAATTCGATGCGATCATGCTGCAGCGTCGACATCTGCGCGATCGTCTGCGGTTTCAGGAGGGTCACGCCGTCGAGCGAACCGCCGCGTGCCAGTGCGGCATAGATACGCGCGACCGCGCGGGCGTTGCCATGGCCGCTGCCGCTGGCCATTTCGCACCGTCGCCATTCGGCCGAGTTGAGCATGTCCTCCCACGGCCCTTCCGGGTTCTGATAGAAGGCGAGCGGACGCAGGTTATCGGCCGGTTCCGCGGTTTTGGCGGCCATCAGCTTCAGGTTGGGATGCGGCATCAGGCGCGCGACGCGGTGATGTTCGGCATCGGGCAAGCCGATCCAGTAATCCACGCCCAGCAGCGCGGCGATCTCGCTGTGCAGGAATGGCCCGACGGTCTTGCCGGTGACGCGGCGCATGATCTCACCTAGCAGAAAGCCTTGGGTGTGGACGTGATAGGCAGCGACCGTGCCCGGCGCCCATAAGGGATGCTGGACCTCCAGCGCGCCGACCATCGCTTCGCGGTCGAGCAGGGCGCCGGGCCAAAGGCGCTCGTCGGTCAGCACGGGAAGTCCGGCGGTGTGATCCAGGATATGGCGCACAAGGACCGTCTCCTTGCCGTTCACCGCGAATTCCGGCCAATAGTCGATGACCCGAGCATCGGGGTCGATAAGCCCGCGATCGATCAGCATCGCAAACGCGATCGCGGTGATCCCCTTCGCCACCGACATCATGCAGACGATGGTATCGCTGGACCAGGGGCGCGTGCGGGTCGCATCGGTCCAGCCGCCCCATATGTCCACGACGGGCCGGCCATCCACCACGATCGATACGGCGGACCCGACCTCTTCGCCGTCAGCATGGTTCTGTAGGAAGGCGTCGACCACCGGGCGAAAGGCCGGATCATATCGGCCGCCCAGTGGCAGATCGGCCATAGCGCTCAATTCGGTCGTCGCGTTCATCGCAAGGCTCCTGTCACTTCCAGCAGCATAATCGCAAGAAATTTTAAGGCAAGAAGATCGTCTTATTGTATGACGATCTGATATGGTTTAGACGGGCTTCGACAGAGGGATCGCACGATCAGTGCGGCCGCCATATCGAGAGGAGAGCGTGATGAAGCTAAAGGGAGTGCTTGCCGCAGGAGCGGCCGTCGCAGCCGCGCTGGTCGCCACCGCCGCATCGGCGCAGACAGGCACGACAGCGGCACCGGCAGCGCCCGCAGCGGATGCGCCGGAGCGACTCGAGGTGGAAGAGATCGTCGTCACCGCCGAACGGCGCTCCCAGTCGCTGCAAACGGTCCCGGTGGCCGTCTCCGTCGTCTCCGGAGAGGCGCTGCAGCGATCGAACATCGCCACCATCGAGGATCTCTCTTCGCGGCTGCCGGCAGTGAAGATCACGTCAGGCGCACTCGCCGCATCGATCAACATCCGTGGCGTCGGATCGGGGTCCAACCCTGGGTTCGAACAATCGGTGGCGACCTTCGTCGACGACATCTATCGCAACCGCGCGCGTTCCATGCGCGCAGCCCTGTTCGATGTCGAGCGGGTGGAGGTCCTGAAGGGGCCGCAGACCACCTTCTTCGGTGCCAATGCCGTGGCAGGCGCACTGAACATCACCACCCGAAAGCCCGGCCGGGAATTCGACTATAACGGGGTCGCATCCTATGGCAGCTACGGCGAATATACGCTCGAAGGCGGCGTGTCCGTGCCGGTGTCCGACACGGTGGCAATACGCGCGGCGGGCCGGCTGTCGGGGCAGAACGGATATGTCGACACCCCCAATGGCCGTGGGCCGCGCCAGCGCGACGAACTCGCGCGCGTGTCGGCACGCTTCGAGCCGACCAGCAATTTCCGGTCCGACCTGAGGATCGACTACGGGCATAGCAACATCAAGAACGCCTATCCGTTCGAACTGCTCAACTGCCCGGCGGCAGCGCCGTTCGCGGTCACCGGCACGGCTTGCGGGCGCTTCATCGCCTTGCGTGGCACCAGCGACGTCGACGACACGCTGAACTGGCGTAGCGATGCGCCCTACAGCTTTGCACGATACCGTTTCGGGGAAGCGGCATGGACCCATTCGCTGGACCTCGGCTTCGCGACGCTCGCCGCCACGACCGGCTATTACCAGCATCGCTATCAGCAGCGGATCAACCAGATCGTAATGCCAATCACCGGCACCGTGCGTGGCTATGATCCGTATCCGGGCGTGCAGGACGAACATTATCGCAGCGTCAGCCAGGAACTGCGCCTGCAATCCGATACCGCTGGTCCGATCGAATATATGGTCGGCGGCTATTACTCGCAGGACCGGCTGCATTTCATGCAGTATTCGGGGTTCTTCTTCAACGCGTTCGGTGCCAATCCCATCCTGGCAGCCACCGGCACCACGGCAGACACGCCGCTCACCGCACGCCAGAATTTCCGTCAGACCGCGCGTACCTTGTCCGGTTTCGGGTCGCTGACCTTCAAGCCGGTGGATGGCCTCCGGCTGAACCTCGGCGGGCGCTATACGTCGGTGCACAAGGAAGCGCGGCGGGCGCTGGACACCTTCGGCACCAGCGTCAACGCCGACCCGGCCACATTCGTGCTGCTGTCCCCCGCGACCAACCAGGCCGCGGCAAGGGTATTGGTGACCGATCTGTTCCAGTATCCCCGGCCCGAGCGTACCGACAACAAGTTCATGCCGTCGGCCGGCATCCAATATGACGTCACGCCTACGATCATGACCTATGTTTCCTATACCAAGGGCTTCAAGGCGGGCGGCTACAGCTTTTCGGCCCGTGCGCTGGATTTCGATCCCGAAACGGTCAACGCCTACGAAGTGGGCATCAAGAGCCGGCTGTTCGAACGTCGCCTGACGCTCAACGTCGCCGCGTTCCAGAGCGACTATAAGAACCTCCAGGAAACGGTGCTGCAACCGCTGGGGGCGGGCACGGTCAGCGCGATCGTCGCGAATGCGGCGGCCACCCGCGCGCGGGGTATCGAAGGCAGCGCATCGCTCCGGTTGCTGCAGGAGCTGACCGTCAACGCCGATCTGTCGTATCTCGACTCCCGCTATCGCAACTATTCGAACGGCGCCTGCACCATCCAGCAGGGCCTGGTCCCCGGTTGCATCCAGTCGATGTCCGGCAAACGTCGCGCGTTCGCACCGGAGTTCAGCGGCAATATCGGCGTGAGCGCCGCCGTCCCGGTCGGCAGCTACCGCGTCAGCATCGATCCCTCGGTCTATTTCTCGTCGGCCTATTTCCAGTCGGCGACGGCTGATCCGCTGCTACGGCAATCGGCCTATACGAAGATGGACCTGCGCGTTGCGCTGGCGCCGACGGCAGGCCGCTGGGAACTGGCGGTGATCGGCAAGAACCTGACGGATCGGATCACCGCCGGATACCGCCAGCCCGTATCGGCATCGAACGGCAGCGTGTTTGCCCTTCCCGATCCGCCGCGTACGATCGCGGTGCAGTTCACGATCCGCCGCTAGAAACCGGTGCAGCAAGGGGAAATGATGTGACCGATATTGCCGGTAGAACCGCCTTCGTTACCGGCGGAGCGGCAGGAATCGGATTGGGAATCGCACGGGCGCTGCTGGACAACGGCGCCCGCGTGGTGATCGCGGATATTCGCGCGGACGCGCTCGACAGGGCGGTCGCCACCCTGGACGCGGGGGATCGCCTCCTGCCCTTGGCCCTCGATGTCAGCGATCGTTCGGCATATGCGCGCATTGTCGACGAGGCCGAACGCGCACTCGGACCGATCAGCATCCTTTGCAACAATGCCGGCATCGGCGTCACCGGACCGATCAAGGACGCGACATTCGACGACTGGGATTGGTTGCAGAGCGTGCTGCTCGGCGGTGTGGTCAACGGGGTGATGACCCTGTTGCCACGCATCCGTGCGCGGGGAGCCGGCGGACACATCGTCAACACCGCGTCGATGGCCGGGCTGTTTCGTGCCGGGGATGCCGGCATCTATATGACGCTGAAATATGCGGTGGTCGGCATGGCCGAGGCGCTTCGCGCGGAACTGATCGACGAGGGGATAGGCGCATCCGCGTTCATTCCGGGTCCGACCAGAACCGACATCTACTGGAGCCATCGCCTGCGGCCCGACGGGATGACGACCGGCTATGCCGCGATCGACACCGCGCGAGAGGATTTCGGGCAGCAGGCATGGGCCCCGGCGGCGGACGACGATTTCCTGAAAGATCCCCTGCTCGTCGGACGACGGGTGGTCGAAGGGATCGCGGCCGACGACCTGTTCATCTTCGGCCACACCGCCTTTCGTCCCGCGCTCGAGCAGCGGCACGCCGCGCTCCTGCGGGCCATCCCGGTCGTTCCGCACACCGACGCCACCATGGCAAAGGCGCGGCGATTGAACGACAATCCCATCTATGACCTGCAGCGGACGGTCCCACCGATCGCGGGCGAAGCGCCCGGAACCGTTCCGCCCCCTGCCCCCGAACGCTAGGAGCGGACATGCACCCGATCGATGGAGCACGGCTCACGCCCCGATACTGGCTTCTGTTCGTCCTCGTGATGATCCAGCTGGTGTTCGAGATATTCGATTTCGTGATCGTCGGCTATCTGGTGTCCGCCATCGCGCCGACCTGGCAGCTGAATTTCGGCAAGATTACCGCGATCCTGACCTCGGCCGGCATCGGCGCGATCTTCGGTTCGCTGGCGTTCGGCATCCTTGCGGACCGCATCGGCCGACGCCACACGATCCTGTTGAGCGCAACGCTCTATACGGTCGCCGCCGGGTCGATCGCCTTTCTGCCGACGGGAAGCTGGCTCGGCTTCTGCCTGCTGCGGTTGATCGTCGGGTTCGGCTATGCCGGATGCGTCACGGCGCAGTTCACGCTGGTGACCGAATGGACGCCCAAGCGCTATCGCACCTTGTTGACGAGCAGCCTGTCGATGCCCGCGTCGCTGGGCGTGATGCTCGCGGCGTGGATATTCTCGACCTTCTACCCCTCGATCGGCTGGCGGGGCATCGCCGCGCTCGGATACCTGCCGCTGGTGGTGGCCGCGATAATCTGGCTGACGACGCCCGAATCCGCCCGCTGGCTCGCGACGCGCAATCGCCATGACGACGCCAGCCGGTCGTTCACCCGCCTGTTCGGCATCGACGCAGGCACGTTGCCGCCGCAGATCACGGCACCGGTATCGACGGCGGCGGGGTCGTTTCGCGAGCTGTTGTCGGAACAGCGCAGGTTCTGGCTGGTCGTGCTGCCGAACATCAGCCTGGCGACCGCCCTGTCCGGCGTGCTGCTATGGGCGCCGATGCTGCTGTCGCTGGCGCTGGGCATTCCGCCGGCGGAGGCCGCGCGCCAGACGATCATCATCACGCTGGCCGGCCTCGGCGGCCGATTGATGTTCGCCTACCTGCCCCATCGCATCGGACGCGTCGTGACGGGCCAGATCATCGGCTATGGCGGCGGGCTGGCGCTGCTGGCGGGGGCGCTGCTGCATGACTCGGCCATTGCGGGCGTGTCGGTGCTGCTGATCGCGCTGGTCGTGGGCCAGATTTTCTACGAAGGCGGGTTCGCCAACGTGCTGACCTATGCGGCGGAAATCTATCCGACGCGGCTCGCCTCGCTGGCGATGGGCACCGGGCAAGCCGCGGGCGGCATCGGCAAGATGGCCGGGCCGCTGGTGCTGGGCCTGTTCGCCGGCACCGGGACAGCGGCCACCGCCGCATCGACCAGTGCCGCGATCACACCCGGCTTTCTCGCGCTGGCGCTATGCTGTTTCGCAGGGGCGCTGACCTATACGGTGGCGGGGATCGAGACCAACCGGCGCGATCTGCCGGCCTGACAGATGGTACGGGAGGATCAATGAGGGACCTGACGGGTAAGGCGGCGTTCGTCACCGGGGGCGCAAGCGGCATCGGGCTGGCACTGGCAACCGTGCTCCTGGAGGCAGGCGTACGGGTCGTCATCGCCGATCGCGATGCGGCGCAGCTGGACGAGGCGCGCATGGTCCTCGACCGCTTGTCGAGTGCGTATCTGGCCGTGTCACTCGACGTGACCGATCGGGCCAGCTGGGTCGAAGCGGCCGATGCGGCGGAGGCGCGGTTCGGCGCCATCCACTTGCTGTGCAACAATGCCGGCATCGGCACCGACATCCCGATCGGCGAGCCGCGCTATGATGGCTGGGACGCCGTGCTCGCGGTCAATCTGGGCGGCGTCATCAATGGCGTCGTCACCATGCTGCCGCGACTACGCCGTCATGGCCAGGGCGGTCATATCGTCAACACCGCCTCGATGGCCGCGATCGTACCGCTGGGCGATTCCGGCGGTATCTATACCGCCAGCAAGTTCGCGGTCCGTGGCCTGAGCGAATCTCTCCGCCTGTCGCTGATCCCCGACCGGATCGGCGTCACCTGCCTGTTCCCCGGCCTGACCCGCACGCGCATCCTGGAAGCACGCAAGGCGAAGATGCAGGCGGAGGGCCGCATCGATGCGGCGACCGCAGGCTTCATTGCGGCACAGGAGAGCGCGATGGACCCGATCGACCTGGCCCGCGCGACGATCGATGCCGTGCGCCGGAACCAGCCCTATGTCATCGCGCATTATGAATTTGCCGATGAGATACAGGCCGGGCACGATCGACTGATGGGCGCGATCCGCAGCGATATTCCGGCCGACCCGGCACGCATCGCGTTCGAGGCGGAGCGCTGCGCCCGACTGAACGCGATCGCGGAGCAAAGCGCCCCATGGTGACGCTGCCGGACCAGCACGCCCTGACCGATGAGGATCGATGGGAGGTCTTCGCGATACGCTATGCCGTCAATCCCACGGCGCGGGCATCGGACAATTTCATCGGTGGCGATCCGCATGACGGGCCGATGCCGCTGGACTATTTCATATGGGTCATCCGGCGCAGCGACCGCGTGATCGTCGTCGATACCGGGTTCGACCGGGCGACCGCCGTTCGGCGCGGTCGGGAACACCTCGCCTGTCCCGGCGATACCCTGCGCCGCATCGGCGTGGACCCCGCCGGAGTGGAAGATGTCATCCTGACCCATCTCCACTACGACCATGCCGGCAACCACGGGCTGTTCCCGCGCGCCCTGTTCCATTTGCAGGATCGGGAGATGGCCTATGCGACCGGACGGTCGATGACCCACCGGTTGCTGCGCGCACCATATGCGGCGGAAGACGTCGCGTTCATGGTCCATCGCCTCTTCGACGATCGCGTGCGCTTTCACCACGGCGACTGGATGCTAGAGAGAGGGATTACCGTCCACCTTGTCGGCGGCCATTCGGACGGCCTGCAGGTCGTTCGCATCTGGACCGCGCGCGGGTGGATCGTGCTGGCATCCGACGCAAGCCACTTTTACGCGAACATGGAAACGGGGCGCTGTTTCCCGATCGTCTACAGTGTCGGAGACATGCTAGAGGGATACCGCACGCTGCACGATCTCGCGGATAGTCCGGATGCGATCATACCCGGACATGACCCGCTTGTCATGCGCCGGTATTCCTCCCCTCAAGCGTCTTTAGCCGGGCTTGTCGTCCGTCTCGATCAACCTCCTGCTCTTCGATAACTTGCGAAGCATGGCAGGGCGGCCAGAGACGCGGGCGGGCCAAGGCGAATAGCCAAGCCTGAATCGTGCCTTGCAATTGCAACGAACTACATCATTTATGATATTATGTTCGTGCTCATTTCGGCACTGGCTTGAGGAAAATTCCGATGTCTAATCGCTTTCGGTCCGTGCATCACATTGGCGTCATCGTACAGGATCTGGATGGGACCACCGCCTGGTACGAAAAGCATCTGGGCTTCTCGGTTCTCACCTCCTTCGCATTTCCGGGGGCGCGGGTCGCGTTCATCGGGCGCGGCGAGGTGAAGCTGGAGCTGTTCCAGATCGACGGTGCTGCCCCGATGGCGCCGGAGCGCAAGGAGGCGCTCACCAATTTGCAGATCGGCGGGATCAACCATTTCGCGATCCTGGTCGACGACATCGACGCCACCTTGGCCGAACTGCTCGCGAACGGGGTCGAGCAGGCCTATCCGGTCAGCGACGTTCCCGATGGCAGTGGGGACCGCTGGGTCTTCATCCGCGACAATGAAGGCATGTTGATCGAGCTGTATCAGGCCGCTTGATCGGGGGGGCGGTCCCGACCCTGCCGGGACCGGCCTTCCGTTACCCCGTCGCCTTGGCGGCCTGCTCGCTCGTCAGTGCGTAATCGGGCAGGTCGACCTTCTCGGAATCGCGCGCGAAATTGCGCGTTACCAGCTTTTGCAGCGGCGCGGCGCTGACGACGCGAGCGGCGGCACGCAGCGCGCCGACCCCGATCCGGCTATGCGGCCACAGCAGCCGGGGGACGATCTTGGGAAGCCCCTGCCCTTCCTCGACATAGGGTCGCATCACAGCGTCATACCCTAACGCGGCGACTTCGGGATCGCCGTTCCGGCACAGCTCCCCGACCAGGACATAGCTGCCGACGATCGCCAGCGTCGTCCCGATCCCCGACAGACCAGTCGGACACCACGCCGCATCGCGGGTCAGGAAGACGCGGCCGTTCGACCAGCGGTCCATCCGCACCTGTCGCATCGCGTCGTAGTAGAAATCGTCGGTCGCATCCATCGCGTCGAGCAGCCGTAGCAGTTCCCAACCGACATCGGCGAAGCGTTCGCGGACATGGCGTTTCTGGCGATCACTGTCCCAGCCCTCGGTCCCGTCGGCCCTGCCCTGCATCCCGATATAGACGCCCAGCGTCGCAGCATCGCGGTCGGGCTTCAGGATCGCGCCGCGCCCCTCGGTCGTGTTGTAGAGCCGGGCATAGTCGCCGTCGTGATCGCGGCGGGGGACGGAGAAATAGGCGACCGTCGTGTCCATCCAGCGCGGGTCGTTCTCGCCGGGAAAGACGAGTTCGCGGGTCGACGATCCGACGCCCTCTGCGACGATCACGGTCGCATAGCGCCCGGTACGGCCGCTGGCGAAGGTAACGTCGACGCCCGTCGCATCCTGCGCGAGTTCAGCGATATGGTCGCCGAACCGCGGTGCGACCCCATCGCCCAGATCATCGAAGATCAGCCGCGCCATGTCGCCGCGGCGGATTTCCAGCTCGGCGGTCGGCCCCCGGTCGTCATCGACATCGATACCGAACCGCGCGATCAGCTGGCTGCCGCTGTCGACGAGATCGGTGCCATATTCACCGGTGCTCAGGTCGAGAGCAGACTGTTCCAGCGCCATGCGCCGCAATACCGCCCGGCCAGTACCGCGGACGTCGACATTTTGTCCGCTCGCGCGAAAGGACGCGGCACGCTCGACCAGGTCGACCGCGATGCCCTGTCGCGCCAGCCACCATGCCGCCGTGACCCCGGCGACGCTTGCGCCGGTTACCAGAATTCTGCCTTCCATGTTCGCCAACCTCCAATGCGACTGGCCGTAACAACATTTACATCATGTATGATGTTACTTGAAATCTGGGAATGCCGCATTGCTTCCATCGCCGTCCGGTCCCTACGGTGCGGTATGACCGAACGGACCGACATCCATCCCGAGGCGATCGCCGCGCCGGGCTATCTCGCCAATCACGTTGCGACGGTATTCAACCGGGTGGTCGACGCCGCGCTGCGGCCGCACGGGGTCACGCTGTCGTTGATCGGGCCGGTCATGCTGCTGTCGTGGAAAGGGCCGATGGCGCAGCGCGATCTGGTCTGTTCATCGGCGGTGAAGCAGCCGGCGATGGTCGCCCTCCTCGGGCGGCTCGAAACGATGGAACTGGTGGTCCGTACGCCCCATGCCAGCGACCGCCGATCGGCGATGATCGCACTGACCGAGCGCGGACAGGCGATTGCGGCGATCGGGCGCGAGGTGCTGCTGGGCAAGAATGCGAACGCCCTGCGCGGGTTCAGCACGCTGGAGACCGACATATTGGTGACGCTGCTGCACCGCCTTATCGCGAACCTCGAAGCCGACGAGCAGGACGCGGGCGTGGTCGCCTGACGCAGCGGCGACCCGTCAGCGGCGAGGGTGCAGGATGGCCTCCAGCTCGCGCTCGCCATCGCGGGTCTGCGCGCCGTTCGCCAGCGCCCTGCGCGTCAATTCGGCAGCGGCCGGTCGTGCGAAGGTCTCGCCCAGCAACGTGTTCTGGACCAGCAGCGCTGACAGCGGATCGGTAAAGTTCGCATCGACCGCCGCCTTGGCTGCCGCAATCACGCCATCGGGCAGCGCCGCAATGTCGCGTGCCAACCGGTCGACGAACGCGTCCAGTTTCGCATCGGGCACCGCGCGATTGATCCAGCCATAGCGCTCGGCGGTGGTGGCATCGATCAGGTCGGCGCCGAGAATGATCTCAAGCGCCCGGGCCCGGCCGACCAGGCGCGGCAGATAGACGGTGCCGCCCGCGCCGGGGATGATGCCGGTCGGTGCCTCCATCTGCGCCAGCGCGCCGCGCTCCCTGCTCGCAAAGCGCATATCGAGCGCCTGCAACAACTCCGCACCGCCCCCGCGCGCCTTGCCCGCCAGCTTGCCGATCGTGACCTGCGGCAGCGCGCGCAGCCGTTCGAACAGCCGCTGCATCGGGTTCAGCCGGCTGTCCTGATCCGCACCGATCGTCAGCGATGCGAAGGCGGAAGGATCGTCGACGAACGCCATGTCGCCGTGAGGAATGAAGAAATCGGCGTCGGCGCTGGCGAACACGATCACCCGGACCGCGTCGTCATCCCCGACGCGCGCGGCGAACGCGTCGAGGTCGGTCATCAGTCGCGCATCGAGCAGATTGAGCGGCGGGTTGTCGATCGCGACGCTCGCGACACCGTCGGCCACCGTCACCCGCAACGTCCCGAAATCCGAATAGGTCATGTGTCATCTCCTGCTGCATTGCAGGTAGCGATTGCATACTAGGTATCAATCAGGCACTTATAGGCGACCAGGTATTCTCGGATGGACCCATGTCCGCTTCGCCATCATCGCCCCCCTTCACCAGTCGCGTGCTGCTCGACCAGATCGCCGACAAATGGACCGCGCTGATCCTCGGCGCGCTGTGTCCCGGACCATTGCGCTTCAACGAATTGCGCCGATCACTGGGCGGCATCACCCAGACTTCGCTGACGAAGACGTTGCGGCGACTGGAGCGCAACGGGGTTCTGCAACGGACGGTAACGACCGATGCCGTCATCGCCGTCGAATATGCGATCACGCCATTGGGCCGGACGCTCGGCCCGCTGTTCCAGGCGCTGGACGCTTGGACGCAGGACCATGTCGCCGAAGTCGAATCCGCACGCCGTCGATATGATGGCGAGGCCGATTAGGCGCGGGCGAACGGGGTCGTCAGCGCATTCCGGGAGGACAGCTGTCGCCAGAACGGTGCCGGGACGCTGGCGTAAGAACCCCAACTAACTGCGACGGACCTGGACTTTCCCGCCCTGCCGCCCCGACTGGGCCAGGCCGGTCAGGAACCGCAGACCCGGCGGTGTAGCGCCTCGAACCCGACATCCCCATCGTCCAGCGCCGCCATCGCCGCCGACCCAAGATAGACGAAGCGCGTCCGCGACCCACTCCGCACGAGGACGCTCCCGCACACGATCCCCTCACGCGGATCGTCGCGGGTGATGCCCGTGACCGGCGTGGTCAGCGGCAGGCGCAGCGCGCGGAGTACCTCCGGGCGGGCGGCAATTACAGGCATGGCGGATGGTGCGGCTCTCGGCGTTGCCGGCCGCAGCGGTGCTTCCCGCCCGGTCACCCGCACCTTCCCGCGATCGGGCGCGGGTCGCGCGGGCAGGAGAACCAGCCATGCCGCGATCGCCACGCCCAGCACGGCGATCGCGATCATCCTGCGCAGCGCCATGGTCACCGGATATTACTGACATATCCCAGCCAGTTCGGCGCCGCGTGCGCGAGTTCGCCCTCGCGGCGGAACGCGGCGGGGCCGTCGGCGGCGTCCTGCAGCTTCCACATGAACCACGCCGTCGGATAGCCGAGCAGCGGATAGACGCCGACATTGCACGACGCGGGAAGTCCCCCGGCGGCGCAGTCCGGATTCCCCTCGATCTCGGTATGGCTGCCGAGCGTGATCATGCCCAGCGCCTTGTCGACGCCGTTGGCGGTCGGGACATAATAGCCGAGATTGACCGGCAGCGGCGACACCACGTCCACATGGCCGCTGACATAGAAGATCGAACCACGCGCGACGGTCGGCAACGACGCGAGCGGCGGCGCGCACCCGGCGATGATGCACACCGGCCGTTCGGGCGTCGAGATCGGGACATAGGTCGCAAACAGCCGGTTCTGCTCGGCGAACAGCTTCACCGCTGTCCCCGCCCCCTGCGAATGTCCGGTCAGGCCGACCCGATCGGAATCGATCCGGTCGAAGAATGGGCTGCCCGGCTCGGTGCCCTGCCCCAGGATGTACCGGGTGGCATCGACGACCGTCTCGCCGCCGCCGGTCCACCCATCGCGCGAACGGACGACGACGAACCCCCAGCTTGCCAGATGGCGCAGGAACGCGGCGTTCTTGTCGGCAGGAACGCTGTCGGCAGTGCCGTTGGCAAAGACGATGACCGGATGGCGAAAGCTGGTCCGCTCGCCCCGCAGCGGGTTGCTGCCGAGGTCGGTCGGGTACCAGATGTCGCAGACATTGCCCTCGCAGTCGCACGCCGCGCCGCTGACGGTCACCGACGTTGCCCACGGCCCGTCCGCCGCATATTTCCGCTCGATCGGTCCGGTCGGTTCATAGCGGGGTGCGGCTGCGGCGGTGGCCAGCAGCATCAGCCCGGCAGCGAGCATCTTCGCAATCATCGTCCCTCTCCCGTCCTGGGTTCAGTTCCAGCGACGCTCCCGCAACGTCACATAGGTGACCGGCCCGAGCTCGCTCGCCGACCGGCCGATCGCAAAGCCATAGCGGCCACCGCGCAGGACCCAGGTGCCGTCGCGACGGTCGGCGAGGATGCGCGGCTCGATGGCGATGTCGAGCGTACGCGCTTCGCCCGGCTGCAGCGTCGCCTGTGCGAAGCCGGCGAGCCGCTGCGCCGCGCCTGCCGGCGTCGATACGAGATACAGCTGCGGCACGTCGCGTCCGGCCCGCGCGCCGGTGTTGTGGACGGTCAGCCGCGCGCTTGGCATCGCCCCCGGAGTCACCGCCAGCGCCGAATGGTCGAAGCGCGTGTAGCTCAGCCCATGGCCGAAGGCGTAGAGCGGCGCGCGTCCGGTCCGCGCGTGCCAGCGATAGCCGACATCCGCGCCTTCGATCGTATAGTCGATCGGGAAGCGCTTGCCGTCGGCGTCGGCCTTGGCAAAGGCCGCGTCGCTGTCACCGGCATAGGGCAGCACCGGTCGTGGCAGGTCGGCGGTCGCGGCGGGAAAGCTGACCGGCAGGCGGCCCGATGGATTGGTATCGCCGAACAGCACGCCGGCAATCGCTTCCCCGCCGCGGATGCCGGGATACCACGCCTCGACGACCGCCGGCGTCCGCTCCAGCCACGGCATCAGCACCGGCCCGCCGGTCTCCAGCACCACGATCGTCTTCGGATTGGCAGCAGCGACCGCAGCAATCAATGCGTCCTGCCCCTCGGGCAGCGACAGGTCGGGGACGTCCGCCCCCTCCCGCATCCACTGGGTCGCGAACACGATCGCGACATCGGCGGCGCGCGCGGCGGCGACGGCATCGGTCAGGTAGCGACCGTCGCGGTAGGTCACGCTCGCCCCCGGCGCGAGCGCACGGATTGCCCCCATCGGCGAAGAGGGCGCATAGGTCTGGTTGTTATATTTCGCGAGTGGCCCTGCGCCCCCCATCGGGATCGAGACGGCAGGGCCGCCCACCGCCTCGACCTGGGTCGATCCGCCGCCCGACAGTACGCCTGCATCGGCATGGCCGCCGATGATCGCGATAGACTTGACCAATTTCGACAGTGGCAGCAGCGCGCCCTGGTTGCGCAGCAGCACGATCCCTTCGTCGGCGACCGCGCGCGCGACCTGGGCGTTTGCGGCGAAATCGATCGCGCCCTTCACCGGCGGGTTGCGATCGAGCCCGACGGCATAGATCGAGCGCAGGATGCGCCGGTTCATGTCGCGCACCCGCGCGGCATAGGCCGGATCGCGCGCAGCCGCCTCGGCCAGCGGCGCGGCCAGCCAGCGGCCCTTGTCGATCTGCGCGCCCGATTGCTGGTCCAGCCCGGCCAGCGCGAAATCGGTCGCGCGCACCGCGCCCCAGTCGGACATGACGAAGCCGGGATAGCGCCAATCGCGCTTCAACACGCGGTCGAGCAGATAATCGCTGCCGCACGCCTGCACACCGTTGACGCGGTTATACGCGCACATGACGGCACCGGGGCGCCCTTTCTCGATCGCGATCTGGAACGCCAGCAGGTCGCTCATGCGGAAGGCGTCATCGCCGATCACGCTGTCGACGACGTGTCGCCCGCTCTCCTGCGCGTTGAGCGCGAAATGCTTGACCGTTGCGAGTACATTACGCGACTGAATACCCGCGACCGCCGCCCCGCCGAGCAGGCCGGAGTGCAGCGGATCCTCGCCCAGATATTCGAAGGTCCGGCCGTTGCGCGGATCGCGGATCAGGTTGATCCCGCCCCCCAGCAGCGTGTTGAACCCCTTGGCCCGCGCTTCGTCCGCGATCATCGCCCCGCCGCGCCGCATCAGCTCCGTGTTCCAGGTCGCCCCCATCGCCATGCCGGAGGGCAAGGCGGTCGCGCCGTCCTTGCGCAGTCCGGCGATATAGGAAACGCCCAGGCTGGCATCGGTTTCGAGCAGTGCCGGCACGCCGAGGCGCGGGATGCCCGGTACGTATCCGGCACCGGTCACCGCTTCGGGCGGGATCACGATGCCGGGGATCAGCGGGATCGCCCAGAGGCCATGCGTCAGCACCGTCCGCTCGTCCTGGCGCATCTGCGCCTCGGTTGCAGCGGCACGGGCGTCGGCGTCTGCCTCCTGCGCCAGTGCAGGCGCGCTCAGCAACAGTGCGGCTGTAGTCAGCAGCGATAGGGTAGCCATCGTTCCTCTCCGCATCGCTTTCCTGCGATTCCGGAGAACGCTACACGACTTTCATAAACATGCAATCGTGCACGCAGGTTTAAAGATCAGTGAAGTCGTCGAGCCGTCCGCTCGGCACCGCACGGTCGAGTAGCCGCGAGAATAGCGCGACCGCATTTTCCATGTCGGCAGGGTCGGCGATGAACGTCCGCCCCATCGTCATCCCCCGGATCGCCCAGACGACCAGCCGGATCGCCGCCATGTCGAGCTGCTTGCCCCCGATGGTGTTCAGGAAATTGACGGCACCCGCCTTCTCGACTTCCACCTGCATCGGCAGCACCAATGCCGCGAGTTCGGGATCGCTGCGCGACGCTACCAGGATTTCCATCACCGCTACCCCCGACGGTCGAGAGAACACGTCCCACAGCAGCGCGGGCCAGTCGGACATGCGCGAACCGACCTGCCCCTGTTCGATCAGGTCGCGAAAGATGCGGGTTTCCTGTTCGAACACCCAGCCCACGACCTCGGCCATGAACGCCGCGCGCGTCGTGAAATGGTGCGTGATGGCGCCACGGCTGACGCCGGCCTCGTCAGCGATCGTGGCGTTGTTGGCGCCGGCATAGCCCAGCCGCTCGATCGTTGCGACAGCAGCCATGAATAATGCGGCACGCGTATCGGCGGTGCGTTGTTCCTGTGTGCGCCGGGGACGCTTTGGCGAATTCTGGGGAGCGGCGGTCGTCATGCGGATGGTTTAGGTCAGCTTTGCCCGCGAAGCGATACCGGGTTCGATCGGTCGATCAAGCCCGCCCGCGCCATCGTGCCATAGGCGAGCGCGGACGGCTTGATCTGTCGCGTCTGCGTCGCGCGGTCGACCCCGATGATCCCGAATCTGGGGCCATAGCCCGCCATCCATTCATAATCGTCGAGCAGCGACCAATAGAAATAGCCGCGTATGTCGAGGGGAGGGATCAAAAGCGCCATTCGAACGCCGCGCCGATCCGGCGGAAGGCGTTGTCGGGCAGCGACTGGACATATTGGCCGGCGGAGAAATTACCGGGGAAGATCGCGGCGGCGTAACGCTGGTCGAACAGGTTGCGCACGAATACGCTGACGCGCGCCCGACCGTCCGCATCGCCGATCCCGACCGTCGCGTTCACGACCGAAAAGCCCGGCTGGATCGTGTTGGGATCGTTGATCGCGTAATAGAAGCTGCTGCGATAGCGCCAGTCGGCATTGACGAAGAAGCGCAGGGCCTCGCCGACCGGCTGATCGACCCCCGCCGCGAGGCTGGTCGTCCACTTCGACGCACCGACCAGCGGCGAACCCGCCGCGTTGAAGCTCGGCCCCGGCAGCGAACATCCCTGCGCCGCGGTCTGTCCGAAATAGCAGGCGACGTTATAGTCGCCATATTCGGTGTCGAGATAGGTGACGCCGCCCGTCAGGCTGATCCCGCGCACCGGGCGCACGATCGCCTCCGCCTCGACGCCGCGGGTCTTCAGCGTGCTGGCATTGCCGGTGCGGAAGGTGCCGAGCCCACCGTTCAGCGTCGGGTCGAACACCTGCGCCTGGAAATCGCGGAAGTCGTTGATGAAACCCGCGACGTTCAGCGTCAGGCGGCGGTCGAGCAGGTCGGCCTTCACGCCCACTTCATAGGCATCGACGTGTTCCGGATCGACCGCGAAGGCGACGCCGGCCGCCGAACTGATCGCCGGTCCCTTGTAGCCGCGCGTATAGGTCGCATAGAGATTGGCGGTGCCGATCGCATATTCGATCCCCGCACGACCCGAAAACCGGTCGACGCCGCGATCGGCGGTGATCGGCGCCGCCAGACGGCCGACGCAGTTGCGCCCCCCGCTGGTCAGGAAGGTGACGAGGTTGCAGATGCCCGCAACCTGCGTGACGGTCGTCGTCGAATCGATCTCGTCCCGCGTATACCGACCGCCCGCTATCAGGCGGAGTTCGGGCGTCAGGTTGAACGTCAGCTGCGCGAAGGCGGCATAGCTCCTGGTGTCGTAGTCGAAGTTGGACTGGCCGTTGACCGGCGACAGCCGCACCGGCGTGCTTGCGGGAAACACGCCGAACGTGCCGGCCTGCAGGATCTGCGCCTCGATATGCTGGCGGAAATAATAGAGGCCGGCGGTATAGTCGACGAAGCCGCGCCCGGTATTGTTGACCCGCAATTCCTGCGAGAACTGGTTGGACTGCGAACTGGCGATGTTGGTGTCGAAGAACGGGATCGGCGTCTGGTCGACATCGTTGTTCGCCCGCGCATTCAGATCGCGATAGGCGGTGACCGACGTGACCGCGACGGGCCCCGCATCGTAGGACGCGGTGAACTGCGCACCGAAGCTGCGTTCGTCGCGCACGACATCGTTGCTGCCGATCGCGGTCCGGTTGTTGCGCGGCGACGCGACGATGCCGCGCGCGGTGTTCTGCACGACCACGAAATTGGCAGGCGCCAGCGTGCGCAGTGCGGCAGGAATCGGCGTCGGATCATTGCCGCCGAACTTGCGGATCGTAGAATAGGCCTCGATCCCGCTGTTGTTCTGGTAATCGACGATGGCGTAGAGGCTCAGCCGATCGGTCGGCTCCCACAGCAGCTTCGCCGTCCCGAACCAGCGGCGGACGGGGTCGAGACGCCCCGGCCCGACCAGCTCGGTCACCGGTCGCTGATACTGATAGCCGCCGACGACACGCAGCGCGGCATTCTGCCTGAGCGGCAGGTTGACCACCGCCTGCGATTGCACTTGGTCACGCTCGCCGACCTGCACGCGACCGCTCGACCCGAACTTGCCCAGTTCCGGACGCGCGGTAGTGATGGAGATCAGGCCAGCGGTCGTGTTCTTGCCGAACAACAGCCCCTGTGGCCCGCGCAGCACTTCGACCCGCTCGACATCGGCCAGCGAATTGAGCGGCACGAAACGCGGCAGCGTGATGTTGACGTCGTCGACGGCGATGCCGACCGCGGATTCGATGCCATAGTCGAACGAATTGGTCCCGACGCCACGAATCGCGAAATTGGGTACGCCCGGCGTCGCGGTGAAGTTCAGGCTGGGCGCGCGCTGGGTGATGTCCGCCAACTGGTTCGCCCCGGTTTCGCGGATCGATGCGCCATCGACGACGGTGATCGCGATCGGCACATCGCGCAGCCGTTCGCTGCGGCGCTGGGCGGTAACGATGATCTCCCCGCCGGAGTCGTCGGTGGAGGCGTCCTGCGACGTAGCAGCGGGGTCCGTCGGCGGCGCCCCCTGCGCCCGTGCCTGCGCGGCACCGGACACCGCGACCAGGCTGGCGCTGGCCAGCAAAAACCAAGTCCTCAACATTCCTCTCCTCCCACCGTCATCCGCGGCGTAAGGTGGAAGCTGTCATTCAACAAACATACTGTCAAGTATGCACGTATGTTGGCGTCATATACAATTGAGCAGAGGGTTCCGATCAGGATGGCAGAAGCGCGGGTTGAGGATGACTTGCGCGCCGCCGCTGCCCTGTCGTGGCCGGGAAACCGGGAGCCGCTGTCGGGCGGCCGCGTGCGGCGCGCCTTGCCGCCCATGCGCCGGCTTCGCCGCAATGCGCAGACAACGGTCCGAACCGCCGATTGAGGGCACATCCTTGCGAAAGGTAGTCATGGTTGTGTCAGGGGTGTGAGGCCGGCATTTCACCCCTGCCCCGACTTCAGCGGTTGGCTGGAAACTCCGCCATGACGCCGCCCGGTGTTCCCGGCACTCGGACTCTGCCACCGATGCGACGGAGCGCCAAGACCGGCTATGCCGCAGGCGCAATGCTCGACGGGATCGCGACGCAAGCGGTCAATATTTTCCTGTTCTTTTACGCGACGGCCGTGTGCGGCCTGCCGCCCGCACTGGTCGGTACTGCGCTCGCCGTGGGGCTGATGGTCGATGCGGTCGCCGATCCATTGATCGGATCGCTGTCCGATGGATGGCAGTCGCGGTTCGGCCGGCGGTTGCCGTTCATGGCGATCGGGGTGCCGGGCACGATGCTGTTCCTGATGCTACTCTTCTCCTTGCCGCCCGGATGGAGCGTCGCCGCGCTCGGCCTGTGGCTGATGCTGCTGTCGATCGGTCTGCGCGTGTCGATCTCGCTGTTCCTGCTGCCATTCAATGCCGCGGGCGCTGAATTGAGCGACGATTATGACGAACGCTCGTCGATCGCCGCGTGGCGCTGGGGCTTTGCCATGCTCGGTGCGGTGGCAACCGTCACGCTCGGCTTCGCGGGATTTCTCGGCGGCGCGGACGGTCTGGCGAACCGTGCCGCCTATACGCCTTTCGCAATGACGCTGGCCGCGATCGTGGCGGTGCCGACGCTCCTGTCGATGGCGACGCTCGCGCGGATGCCGGAGCGGCAGCATCCGCCGACAGCGACCGACGGGGTCCTGCATCGTCGGTTGCTCCGCGAGCTTCGCGAACTGGCACACAACCGCTCGTTCGTCACGCTGTTCATCGGCGCCTTGCTGCTGTTCACGTCGTCCGGGGTCCACGCCACGCTCGCGATCCATGCCAACACGCTCTTCTGGGGAATGGTCCCGGCGCAGGTACAGATCGTGACGCTCGCGCTGTTCGTCGGCCTGCTGTGCGGCGCTCCGCTGGCCGGTCCGCTGCTGCGGCGGATGGAGAAGCGCAGCGTGCTGATCCTCGGCATGGTCGGTCTGGGTTGTGCCTTCGCGATGCCGCCCGGCGCCCGGCTGGTCGGCTTGCTGCCGCCCTCTCCCCCGCCGGTGGTGTTGCTCGCGGTGGCGATCTTCGCCGGCGGCGCGCTGATGGCCGCGGCGGCGATCGCGTTCTCATCGATGATGGCCGATGCCGCCGACGAGCACGAGCATCTGTTCGGCGCTCGGCGCGAAGGCCTCTACTTCGCCGGCTGGGCGTTCGCGAGCAAGGCGGCGTCTGGATTTGGCGCGCTGGTCGCCGGAATTTCGGTGCAGCTGGTCGGACTGCCAGCCGCCGATGCAACGACCGCCACCGCGTCGCCGGCAGCGATAGCATGGATCGGCCTGATCTACGGCCCCGGAACCGGCATCCTCGCCATCGCCGCCGCGTGCGTTTGCCTCCGCTACCGTCTCGATCGGAATGGGCATCGCGCAATACTGCGCGCGCTAGGACGAGCCGGATCGCAGGAACCCGCCTGAAATCTTTGGGGGGTTAAGTGCTCGATGCTAGCCTCGAATATCCCCTGCGGCGAACATCGCAATTTCCGGACCTACAACGCGGAGGTTGCCAGCGCTTAACACGCACCGAGCGTATCCGGTGGCATCGATGCGGTCGTCCAAATTTGCAACGGCTATAGACCAGCCGTCCGTCATGCAGGACCCTTGAAGCGTAAAAGGACACAAGATCGGCCATCGCGGCTCAGTCGCTACAATCCGTTTGCCAAGCCGTATTGTTGGAGCAATACACCAAGCTTCGTCGGAACCATGAGGTCTGCGTGAAGCATTTCGGAACAGCGATACTCGGCTGCTTACTCGTAGCGGCGTTGCCAATGATCGCGATGGCAGCGCCGCGCGACCGGTCCCTCGACAGCCCCGTCGCAACGCAGGCATCCAGGCTGCTCGACAGCGTTTCGACGGCGGATGGGCCCGGTGCCGCGATCCTGGTCGATCGCGGCGGCACTATCGTTTTCCGACAGGCCCGTGGCAGCGCCAATGTCGAGCTTGGCGTACCGTTGACGCCAACCAAGGTGTTCCGGATCGCGTCGGTGACGAAAATCTTCACCGCCGCGCTCGTTTCGAAGCTGGCGGAAGAAAGGAAGCTGTCGCTCGACGACACGCTTGCGCGAACGCTGCCCGATTTCCCCGAGGCGCAATCGATCACCATCCGGCAGTTGCTCAGCCATACGGCCGGCCTGTCGGACAAGTCGTTGCTGGGCGATGGTGCGTGGGGCGTGTTGAGCCAGGATATGAAGCTCCCCGCCCTGACCGCGTTGATCGCCACGGAGCCGCTGCGATTCACGCCGGGTTCGTCGCAGGCCTATGCCAATGCCGGCTATATCCTGCTGGGCGCGGTCATCGAGAAGGCGACGGGAAAGCCGTGGTACGTTGCGATGCAGGAGCGGCTGTTCGATCCGTTGAAGCTGGCGCATACCCGGTACGGCGCGGCCGGGCCGATCAAAATCCCAACCCGAACGGGAAGCTGGGGCAGCACCTTTGGAAGGCAAGTATCAACGGCAAGGCGACAGCTGACGGCTATGGTCGATGATCGACACCAAACCTTTGTCGGCGGTTAGTGCGATGCGGAGTACGTCGGCGAAGCTTTCGGCATGTAGTTTACCCATGATGTGCGCGCGATGGGCCTCCACCGTGCGGGCCGAAATGCCGAGCGATCGGGCGATCGCCTTGTTCGACAGGCCGTCGACCAGGGCGACCAGTACCTGCCGCTCCCGCTCGCTCAGGGTGCTAAGCAGTTGTGTTGCCCGTCGGGCCGCGTTGGTTCGGTCGAAGTGCCGGAACGCGCAGTCGACCGCTTCGAACAGGCGGGCGCCGTAGAAGGGCTTCTCGACGAAATCGACCGCGCCGTTCTGCATCGCTTCGACGGCGATGCGCACGTCGCCGTGACCGGTCAGGAAGATGACGGGCCAGTCGAAGGACTCGTCGGCCAGCCGGCGCTGTATCTCCAGCCCGTCCAGGTCGGGCATCCGGATGTCGAGCATCAGGCAGCCCGGCGTCGCATCCGCCCTGCCGGCCAGGAATATCTCCCCCGATGGATAGGTGACGACGTCGACGTCATAGGTCGACAGCAGGAACGCCACCGACTGGCGAACCGCTTCGTCGTCGTCAACCAGATGGATCGTGCGCCGCCCCGTCAAGACCCGCTTCCCGATCGGGCGGCGGGCAAGGTGAAGTGGAAGATGCTGCCCGATACCGCCCCCGCCTCTGCCCAGATACGTCCGCCATGCGCCTCCACGATGGTGCGGGAGATGGACAGGCCGAGGCCGAGGCCATCGGGCTTGGTGGTCGCGAACGCTTCGAACAAGCGCGGTATCTGGGCGGATGGCAGGCCCGAACCGGTATCAATCACCGAAATGCGGATGACGTCCCCGTCCCGCCGGGTCCGGATGGTCAGGTCGGCGACCGCCGCCCCGCGCATCGCGTCCAGCGCGTTGCGGATCAGGTTGACCAGGACCTGCTGGACCTGAACGCGATCGGCAAAGACATCGTCGGCGGCGGGGTCGAGCTTGATGAAGGCGCGAACTCCGAATTCGCGCGCGCCGGTCAGCGCGAGGCGGCTGGCATCCTCGATCAGCGGCGCCAGCGGCTCGACCTGGCGTTCATTCTCGCCACGGGCGACAAAGGTGCGCAACCGGCGCACGATCTGCCCCGCTCGCAGCGCTTCCCGACCGGCGGCGTCCATCGCCTCCCCGACCCGCGTGCCGTCATGCGCTGTCTGACAGACAAGGCGACGGGCCGCCTCCAGATAGGCGGCGATGGCAGTGAGTGGCTGGTTCAGTTCGTGGGCAAGCGTCGACGCCATCGTGCCCATCGCGCTCAACCGCGAGACGTGGATCAGTTCGTCCTGCAGTTCGCGGACGCGCAGTTCGGCGCGTTGCTGGTCGGACAGGTCGCGGATGAAGCCGGTGAAGATCCGTCCGTTGCCGCTCTTCGCCTCGCCGACCGACAGTTCCATCGGAAATTCGCTGCCATCCTTGCGCCGCGCCACGACGATACGGCCGCTGCCGATGATCCGCTGTTCGCCGGTCCGGAGATAGCGGCTGATATAGGCGTCGTGGCGGGCGCGATGGTCCAGCGGCATCAGGACGCTGACGTTGCTGCCGACCAGTTCCGCCTCGCGATAGCCGAACAGCCGCTCCGCCGCCGCACTGAACGATTGTATCCGGCCGCGATCGTCGATCACCACCATCGCATCGGGCACGGTGGCAAGGACCGAGCGCATATGTGCCTCGCTCTCCGCCAGCTTTCGCTCCGCCGCCTTGCGGTCGCTGATGTCGACGATGCTGTAGCCAAAGGCCCGCAGCCGACCGCCATCCCCCGGAATCGGCGTGATCGTCACGTCGGCATCGAACGGGCCGCATCCGACGTGCAGGCAGCGGGTTTCGAAGCGGACCGTAGTCGCCCGGATCGCACGATGCCGGTCGCGACGTGCCTGTTGGACATCGCCCGTCATCAGGTCGGCAACATCGCAACCAACCAGATGTCGCGGGTCATAGCCGAACAGCCGTTCGGTCCCGTCATTGCAGAACAGGATCGCGCCGTCGGGGTCGGTCAGCAGCACCGCGCGATCCGCGACATGCGTCGCGAACAGCGCCAGCGCCTCCCGCGTTTCGGGATCGGCGGGCGCGGTGCCGATCGGTGGCATGGCGCGCGCGAACAGCGCGACCGGCGGCGAAAAGGACGCCATCAGTGGTGTGCCCCCCGGCACGGACTATGCGGCCCAAGCGGCGCGGCGCCAAGATAGCGCAACGACATCGATCCCCTGCTCCCCCCTCGCAAATCGGTCGTGTTTGCCACGATCTCTCCCCTGCATGACAATCGTTATCACTGCTGCGATGTCGCCGCTATTGGTATAATCCCTAGGAGTTTAGCCGAAATCCTCTTCGGTCTGCTTAACGGTCATTGCGCACTGGTGCGTACCAGCCGGTAGGGAGGATTGCCCTCGGTCTCGACCATCAGCGTGGCCGTCCAACGCTCGCCGGTATGCAGCCGCACGCGCGAGATGACCTGGCGTTCGCCATGGAGCGTCGCCGTGCCGGCATGACGGGTGTAGGATTGTCCCTCGACGACCAGCGAATAGCGGACCCGCCGGAGTTCCGGCGCGCTGCCCGCGACGATCAACGTGGTCGTCGGCCCATCGCCCACGACGTCCAGCACCAAAGGACGCGCCGTCATATGCATCATGCCCTCCTCCCCGGTCGGGCCCATGCAGGCCAGTACGACCATCAGAATGAAATTACCGGTCATGGCCGCCCCCCATCCGGGTCGGTATCGCCCGGTGTCGGCGCTGCCGGCGGTGGCAGCGGCGGCGCGATATGCCCGTCGAACAACCGTTCCGCGCCGGGCGACGTAGCCAGGAACCGCGCCAGCGCCTCCGGTCCGATCTCCTTTGCCACCAGTTCCGGTGTCGGCTGCTGTCCCCGCTGGCGCAGCGACTGCCAGGTGCGCAGCACCTCCGCCTGCAGCGCGCGGTCGGGATCGACCGGCGGCGCCTCCAGCTCGGCTTCGGGCGCCGCCTGGTTCGGGCCGACGTCGAGCAAAGGCGGTAGCTGGCTGACCGCCGTCGACCTGCGCTCGACCCCGATCGCGCCGACCCGCGTATCGGCGGTGGGCCGCGCGATCTGGGCCATGCCGGTCCGCTCGTTCCCGCCGGGACCCTCGCCGATCTGCCCGGCGGCCTCCGTCTGCCGCTGCGCCGCGCGATGGACCGCCTGCGCACAGGCGGTTGCCGCGACCGCGGTGGAGAGCAGCACCATCGGCATGATCCTGGCCCGCGCGTTCATTGCGTCTGGGTCACGCTGATCTGCGCGCCGCCCATCTGGTCGATCGCGATGCCCAGCAAATTGCCGATCTGCGTGACGATCGCGTCGTTGCCGACGCCCAGTTGCGATATGCTCGCCTGGTTCGCGTCGCCGACCTGGGTCAGGCTGACGCTGCTGGCGCTGCCATCCTGCCACAGCAGCGCGACATTCGCGGCGCCCTGTTGCTGGATCGTCGCGCTATGCCCGATCCCGTCGGCCATCTGGTGCAGGGTCGCTTCGTTGCCGCTGCCCTGCATCGTTACCAGCGCCGCGTTGGCGTCGGTCACCGCACCGCCCTGATCGACCGTCAGCCGGTTGTCGACGCCGCTCATCCGGGCATCGAGCGAGGCCAGATCGCCTTGCCGCGCGATCAGCCGCTGTTCCGCGCCGTCCATCGCGATGTCGATCGTGCCATCGGCTTCGGCCTGATCGACGCGGGCTTCGTTGCTCGTGCCGCCCTGCCGGATGGTCGTGGACGATTGCGCGCTGGCGGTCGCGGGCAGCAACAGGATGGCGGCCAGGCCGACGCAGAGGTGGTTCCGCATGACATTGCTCCCAAAAAGAGAAACCCGGCCCGGACGACAGGGGGATGGCATTCCGGGCCGGGCCCCGCTCACTGCACCACGGTCGCCAGGTTCGACGATCCGCTCTGCAGGACGGTGGAGATGTCGTTGTTCGACGTCTGCGCTACCGAAGCGACGTTGCCGTTGCCGCTCTGGTTGACGCTCGACGCGTTGCCCGAACCCGACTGGATCACCAGCGCATATTGGTTGGTGCCCGCCTGGGTGACGTCGGAGTCATTGTCGTCGCCATATTGACCGACCAAGGCGACGTTGCGCGATCCGGTCTGCAAGATCGACGAATCATTGTCGTCGCCGGTCTGGACGTTCAGCGCGATGTGGTTGTCGCCGTCCTGATCGATCGACGACATGCCGTCGTCACCGCTCTGGTAGATCGCAGCCGAGTAGTTCTCGGTCGGCGGGCTGTCCTCGCGTTGGGTGATGCGGGCGGTGTTGCCGCTGCCGGTCTGCTGGGCAAGGGCGTCGCTGTCCTCGCCACGCTGTTCGATCGTCGCGTCGTTGTTGCTGCCCGACAGCTGCCACACATAGGCGACCGAGCGGTTGCCATAGTTGCGGACCAGCGCGTCGCTGTTGTTGCCGTTCTGCACGACTTCGGCATAGCCCGAATTGGCGCGCTGATAGACGTCCGAGTTATTGTTGTCGCCCGCCTGGCTGACATAGGCTGCCGAGTCGATCGGCCGGACGCCGCCGGGTGCGGTCTGGTTGACCAGCGAGGTGTTGCCGTCGCCCGACTGGCGCACGGTGGCCAGCACGTTGCGGCCGCCCTGGATCACGTCCGACATGTTGCCATCGCCCGACTGTCCCACATCGGCGACATCGGCCACGCCGCTTTGCAGGACGGTCGAACCGTTCTGCACGCCGGACTGTGCCACGGTGGCGGTGTCGGTATCGCCCAGCTGCGCAACGGTGCTGTCATTCTGCCGGCCGGGCTGGGTTACCGTTGCGCTGTGGTTGCCGGCGCCCGCCTGCGTGATGCTGCTGGCATTGCCCCAGCTCGAATCGCTCAGCGCGGCGGTGGCATCCCCCTGCGACACGCTGGCGTCGTTGTTGCTGCTGGTCTGGTCGATGGTCGAGCTGTTCTCGTCATCGACCTGGGTGACATAGGCAGTGTTGGCGTTGCCCAGCTGGTTGATGGTCGACGCGTTCGGATTGTAGCTGAGCGTCGTGGTCTGCGTGACGCCGGCGACATTGTCGCTGCCGGACTGGGTGATCGTCGAGTCGCTGGCGGGCGGGATCGATCCGTTGGAGAAGTTCGAACCGTCGTCGCGCTGCCGGACGTTCGCCGTGTTGCGTGCACCCGACTGGTTGACGACCGACGCGGCACCGGCACCCGAACCCAGCTGGTCGACATTGGCGGTGTTGCTGACGTTGGTCTGCGTCACGCTGCTGGTCGATTGCGCGAAGGCGCCCGACGAGATGGTGAGAGCGAGCGCCGAGGCGGCGCCGAGCAGGATGGATTTCACGTCTTCTCTCCCGTTTCTTGCGGGCGTCGATGATCGCCGCCCTGTTCTGTGCCGGATGGACGAACCGTCGCGCCTCCGGCATGGCGCGACCGACGGGACATCGCGGGAACAGGGCGTGGCGAACCGCATGACGGGGCTTGCAGCCAGAGGAGCAAGCGCGCATGTTGTCCGGGTGAGCCTGGTCTCACGCCAGCTCGGTTCCCGTAACCGAACTGATCCGGACCCGTCGGTGTCGAGACGCCAATCCTTAGCGCCGACGGGTCCGTCGATTTCTCCGGCACCTTGGCCGGCAAGCTACATATCCTTGGTCGTCCTCGCCGCCGGCTCGGCGTTGTCACTGGGATGGGAAGGTGCCGGCGGCGAAGATCTTGGTGGCGGTAATGTCATCGGGAGGGGTGCCGCGTTGGCGGCGACGCGCGCGGCGGCCGTCCGCTGCGCGATCACCCGCGTGCTGGTGCAGGAGCCGTCGACCGGCGCCCCCCGCGGCCCGGTGGGCAGCACGACCTTGTCGGCGGGAATATTGTCGCGCCCGGCATAATAGCGGCGCAGGACACCCTGGGCATAATCGGGCGTGGTGTTCAGGCACCACAGGTTCATCGTCGCCCCTTCGACGATCAGGCCATAGACCGCCGTCTCGATCGCCGATTGCAGTGCCAGCGCATCGGGTTCGTTATACGCGATCCCCGCCTCCAGCTCGAGCAGGTCCTTGAACGCGACATAGCGAAAGGCGTTGGCGTTGATGCCGACCGACGCGATCGACTTGCGCACGCTGATATTGGTCAGCACCTCGCCCGTCCGCACGCTGATCGCGCGGAGGTAGATAGTGACGGTATCCTCCCGATACTGCGTGCTGCCGCCGATGCCGAGGAAGCGCGCGCCGGAGCCGCCCGACTTGGTGTTGCTGTCATAGCCGATGATGCCGCCCTCCAGCAGCACGCCCGCGAACAGCAGCGGCGGCAGCGCCTGGGGATTGACCTTCTTCTCGCCCAGATAGGCCGCGCGCATTTCGCGGATCACCGCCCGTTCGCGCAGCAGGTTGTCCAGCTTCTCGCGCTCGATCACGGTAAACCAGCTGTTATTGCCCGCCTCCTGCAACGCCTTGATCAGGATCGAGGTCGACCCCTGCGTCACCGCGCGCGACAGCGTCTGGACATTGTCGCTGGTCTTGAACTGCCCGGTCTGATCGACGAAGTTGTAGACCGCGACCGACACCCGCTCGCCCGCCGGGGGGAGGAGGCCCAGCTGCTTCGTCGCGGGCGTCGGCCGGGTCGCCTGGGCCGGCTCCCACACCGCCTGGTTATGCACGGCGCAACCGCCGGTCGACCAGGCCAGCGCCGCCAGCGCCAGACCCCGCATCGCACTGCCCCGGCGCATCAGAAACCGCCCCCGGTCAGCAGCGGCACGACGATTTCGGTCACGCTGCCGTCCGACAGGTTGGTGATCGTCAGCGTCACCGAGTCGAGCCCGCGGACGAACGAAATCTCCTGATCGCCGAATTTGATGAGGCCACTGTCCTTCGCGTTTTCGCCAAATATCAAATTCGTGATTTGCGTGGACAGCGACGACAGCAACCGACTTTGCAGCGTCCGGACGAACTGGTCTGCCGGACTATTTTTGGAATCGGCGGCCGGGTCCTTATATTTGTTCTGTGCGGACGCGATGCCTAGGAGGTGCGCCGAATTGAACGGGCTTCCTCCAAAGGACGGGTTGATCGGCGTGTAAACGATGTCAGAGGCGTGGGCCGGCGAAATTGCAAAAAAAACACCAGCCACAGCTGCCGATATGATGAGCCTAGTCATACAGCCTCCCCATGTCGGCGGAGGTCACCAGAACGGCGAACACTCCACCAGCCGATCCATTTTTTATAAGCAGGATGCCCTGCGGATCGTTGGGAAGTATTTACCGCGAATTAACGATTCGTCATATGCGTAGGATTACCTAGCTATTGATTAGTGTCCCATCTTGACGCTGTTCTCGCCGACCGATCCTGGTTTCGGCGATATGGCAGGACACCGATAGCCGCCGGTCCGAGCTGCAACGACCCGAGGACGACGCTTCGCTACGGAAAATATTGAATCGGCACCGATTTGCCGGCAGACATCGGGGTCCTTCCGGGCAGAGGATCGTTGTGCGACCTCCACCAACGGAGCCTTTCATGACCAACAGCAACGACGTGTCCGTACTGAACGGCCTGATCAAGACCACCCTCGACAGCATGAAGGGCTATGAGGACGCTGCGAAGGACGCAGACAGCACGCAATATGCGACCATGTTCGCCGACTTCGCGCGCGACCGGGCAAAGGCCGCGACGGATCTGCAGAACCAGGTCCGGGCGCTGGGTGGCGAACCGGAACTGGATTCGAGCATGTTGGCCGCTGCGCATCGCACGTTCATGGACCTGAAGCAGGCGATCACCGGCAAGGACGACAAGGCGATCATCCAGGAAGTCGAGCGCGGCGAGGACCATATCAAGGCGAAGTTCGAAGACGCCATGAAGGATGGCGACCTGTCGCCTGCGACTCGCGCGGCGATCGAAGAAGCCTTCCGCTCGGTACGCGAAGGCCATGACAAGATGAGCGCGCTCAAGCACAGCGTGGCATGAACGATCGGGGCGGCTGACTGCATCGGCCGCCCCATTCCGGTCGACCTGTTCGGGCGCGGATCGCGCAACGGAAGCCTCCCTAGACCATGCCCTGCACGACGACGGGCTGGTCGCCTTGCTGCCAAGGGGCGGCCCTGTGCATGATCCTTTCGAACAGGTCGGAGGCGAGGTGGGCCGCAAGCCACGCCTTCAGCCCTGGCAAAGGCTGGTCTTCGAACCAGTCGCGATCGACCGCGACGAACTGCCTGACGAACGGCAGGATCGCGGCATCTGCCAGACCCCCTTTCGCGCCGCAAAGCTGCCCGGCAATGGCGATGCGTGCTTCGAGTTCCTGCAGGAACATCAGGCCGAGGCGGCGATGTTCCATCGAGTCGGAACCGTGGCGATCGGGATATTTGTACCGGTCGAGGTGATGCTTGAACCGGCCGTCGTTGCTGGCGATCAACGCGGGATCGTCGCGCGCCAGCCAGTCTTCCGGGTCGCACCGCGCCAGTGCCCAGCGCATGATCGCAAGGCTTTCGTCGATCACCGCGCCATCGGCGGTTTGCAATACCGGCACCGTGCCCTTTAGCGAAAGCGAGAGCATCGCGGCGGGCTTGTTCGACAGGCGAACCTCGCGAAGTTCATAGCGTACGCCGCTGACGGCCAGCGCCAGACGCGCCCGCATCGCGTACGGGCAACGACGGAAGCTGTAGAGGACGGGATCAGCCATCGTGTTCCTATGCCTCGTACCGATGGCGCGTGATAGGTTCGCAGCGCGTGCCACACCGCGCCCCGTCCGTTATGCTGACGACAATGCGGGAGAAGGTAGGTGACGGACATGATGCGAAATGGCGTACGCCTTGGCCTTGCCGCCCTGATCGGTTCGCTTGTAGCGGCCTGTTCCCCGCTCGGTACGTTCGACCGGCTGGTGCCAAAGGACCGTGGCGGCACCCTCGTCGCACAGGGGATCGCCTACGGCCCCGATGCGCGCCAGCAGCTGGACGTCTACGCGCCGCGGGGAGGTTGCGGGCAGCCTCGGCCGGTCGTCCTATTCTTCTATGGCGGTAGTTGGAACAGCGGAACGCGGGCGGGCTATGCGTTCGTCGGCCGTGCACTCGCCGCGCAGGGGTTCGTCACGATCATCCCCGATTACCGACTGGTGCCGGCGGTCCAGTATCCGGCCTTTGTCGAGGACGGTGCCGCCGCCGTTCGATGGGCGACCGCGAACGCCGCACGATATTGCGGCGACGGCAGGTCCATCGTGCTGATGGGCCATTCGGCGGGTGCCTATATCGCCGCGATGCTGGCGGTCGATCCGCGCTGGGTGGGACCTGCACGGGCGACGGTCAAGGGCTTCGTCGGTCTTGCCGGACCCTATGACTTCGCGCCGTTCGACGTGGATGCCAGCCGCGCCGCCTTCGGTCACGTCCCCAATCCGGCGGAGACGCAGCCGGTGACATGGGCGGGTGCCGGCGATCCGCCCGCGCTCCTGCTATACGGCACGAAGGATACCGTCGTGCTGCCCCGGAACAGCGAGGCGCTGGCCGCCAGACTGCGCGCGGGCGGGGTTTCCGTAGGGCAGCGCGCCTATCCCAAGCTCGGCCATGTCGGCATCCTCCTCGCGCTCGCCCGCCCCTTTCGCGGCCGTGCGCCGGTCCTTGAGGATGTGTCCGCGTTCATCCGCACGAACGCGGGAGAGGCCGGTAAACTGGCGCGGTGACCCGGTCCTCCTTATCCTCGATTCGCCGCTGGTCCGCTCGCGTTACCGAACGTCTGCGCCAGCCCGTGATACAGCTTGTCGCGGCAGATCCACTGGCTGGCGAAGTCGGCGATGAAGGCGGTCGCGAACATCGGCAGCATCAGCCCGCGACTGGCCGTCGTTTCGGACAGGATGATGACGGCGGTCAGCGGCGCACGGACGACGCCCGCGAAATAGGCGACCATGCCGAGGATCACGACGGCACTCGCCGGCTCGTCGGGGAAAACCTCCCGCAACAGGTTGCCGACCCCTGCCCCGACCGCCAGCGACGGCGCGAAGATACCGCCGGGCAGCCCCGCGATCGCGGTTGCGGCGGTCGCCAGCAGCTTCGCCGGGCCGAACCATAATGGCGCATCGACACCGACGATCATCGCCCGCGCCGCCGAATATCCCGTCCCCCAGGTCAGCCCGGTGGAAACCCCCAACACCGCGACGATGCCGCCGCAGATGCCGGCGAACCACACCGGCCTCGCCCGCGCCCACAACGTCACCCGGTTGCGGCCGGTCGCCATCGCCAGCAGCAGGCGCGAGAACAGGCCACCGGACATCCCGCCCAGGATGCCGGCGACGGGCACGACGAACAGCGCGGACGACAGCGGCATATGCGCGCCGATCGCCCCGAAATAGATATAGTCGCCCTGCACCGACTGGGCGACCATGCCGGCGATGACGATCGCCGCCAGCACCAGCAGCGTGACCCGCTGTTCATAGGCGGAGGCCAGTTCCTCGATCGCGAACAACAGCCCCGCCAGCGGCGTATTGAACGCCGCCGCGACCCCGGCCGCCCCGCCCGCGATCAACACGCCACCGCGCAACGGCACCCGCATGATCCGGTGGGTGGCCCCCATGACGGCGGCGGCGAGCTGTACCGTCGGCCCCTCGCGTCCGACCGATGCCCCGCCCAACACGGCACCGACGGTCAGCGCGGCCTTCGCGACGACCGTCCGGACGGAAATCAGCGTTCCCGTCGCCGCGTTCGGATCGGCCTGCGCCGCGATGACCTGCGGAATGCCCGACCCCCGCGCCAGCGGCGCATAGCGCCGGGTCAGCCACACCAGCAGCATGAACGTAAGCGGGGTCGTCAGGAGCGGCCACCAGCCCGCGCCACGGGCATAACGGCTGAAGACATCACCTGCCCAGTCGGACGCCTCGGCGAACAGCGTCGCGACGATGCCGACCAGGATCGCACCGGCAAGGATCGCGGTCCGGGTGCGGAACTGGACCGACCGCGGCCCGCTGGTCCGCAGCAGCGCCCGGAAGCGCGACGGGGTCCAGCGTCGCGTCGCCCCGAACCGTTCGAATAGAGGTGCCATGCGCAGCCCTTACGGTCATTACCGGACAGCGTCACCCTTGACGAACCGGTCGGAAGGATCGGCACACCGATGACAGAACCGCAACCATGCGCTAGACACCGCGTCGTGAGCCGTATCCTGCGCCTGTTCCTGCTGTTGATCGCGTCGTCGCTGGTGATGACGGCGACGATCCATGCGCGCGAGATTCCGGGGCCGGTGACCATCGAATGCAGCGGCGCGGTGCATAGCGAGGGGGACGCGGACCAATCGCCGGGCGACCTCGATCAGGCGATGCCGCATCATCACGGCACCTGCCACGGATCGTCGCTGGACTTGCCCGCGAGTGGTGCGCTGGCGTCGATGACAGGCACGGACAGGTTGCAGCCATTTCCCGCCCCTACCAGTGCGTTCGCATCGCGACTGGTCGACCCTGCGCTGAGGCCCCCGGCCGCCTGACGATACCCGCTGGCCGGCGTCCGCCGGCTCGATGTGTTCTGTCAGGATCGATATTCCATGAAAACAAAGCTCGCGGCCATGCTGGCCGTGGCGTCGTGCGCCGCCATGGCGCAGGCGCAGCAGGGGCCGTTGCCGGAGGCGACCGCCCCGTCCGAAACGCCGCCTTCGGCACCATCGCTTGCCGCCTTCTCGCTCGATCAGGCGGTGTCTGCCGCCGGCGGCTCGGCGCCCTCGATTGCCGTTGCCACGGCGTCGATCGAAGCGGCACAGGCGGCGCGTGCGGTAGCCGGGCTACGGCCCAACCCGGTCGTCCAGGGGCAGGTCGAGAATGTCGTCGGTTCCGGTCCCTATCGCGGTGTGCGGAGCGCCGAGACGACGATCGGGGTCGCGATCCCGATCGAGCTTGGCGGAAAGCGCGGTGGGCGCGTCGGTGTCGCCGATGCGCAGCTGACGCGCGCCCAGCTCCAAAGTGCGGTGGTCGCGGCCAATATCCGCGTGCAGGTCACGCAACTCTATGTCGAGGCGATCGCGGCCGAACGCCGCCTGCTGGCGGCGCGCGACCAGGCGCGCATCGCCGCTGCGGTGCTGCACGCCGCGGGCGTCCGGGTGCAGGCGGGGCGCGCATCGCCACTCGAACAGCAGCGCGCGGACGTCGCCCGCATCAACGCCGACGCCACGGTCGAGCGGCTGACCCGGCTCGCCACCGCCGCGCGGACCAACCTCGCCCGGCGTGTCGGCCGGCCGATCGACGGCAGGCTGGATGACGGCCTGCTCGACCGGTTGCCGCCGGAGACCTTCGGCCCGACAGCACCGCCGCAGGCAGCCGGCACGCTGGCGCTCGCGGCGGCCGACGCCGACCTCGCCATCGCGGACGCCGGCATCCGGCTCGCCCGCGCCAATCGCGTGCCCGACCTCAACATCGGACCGGCGCTCCGGCGGCTGGAGGCGACCAACGACACCGCCGCGGTGTTCGCGATCTCGATCCCGATCCCGCTGTTCGACAACGGCCGTGCCGCGATTGCGCAGGCGACGGCCGAGCGGACGCGGGCGGCAGCGGCGCGGCGCGTGACGGCGCTCGATGTCGAACAGGCGATCACCGACGCACAGGCCGAGGCGGCGAACGCGGCGAGCACCGCGCGCGCGGCGGCGGGACCGGCGCTGGCGGCGGCGACCGAAGCCGTGCGGATCGCCCGGATCGGCTATCGCGAAGGCAAGTTCGGGCAGCTCGACCTGCTCGATGCCGAACGGACGCTCGCCGAGACCCGCATCGCCGCGATCGATGCGCTCGCCAGCTATCACAATGCCCGTGCGCGACTGGAGCTGCTGACCGCTCCCGCGCCGACCACCACTGTTCGGGGAACCGATCGATGAAGACCATCCTGACGGGCGGCGTCCTGCCGTTCGGCCTCCTGCTCTCGCTCGCGGCCTGTGGCGGCACTCCCGAAGGCAGCAATGAAACCACCGCCGTTGCCGAACCAGCTGGCCATGGCGCCGCCCATGCCGACGAAGGGGCGGTGACGCTCTCCGCAGACCAGATCGCCGCAGCTGGCGTCCAGATCGGCCGTCCGCTGACCGGGGGCGCAGGCACGATCGACCTGCCGGCAACGATCGAAGGCGATCCCCAGGGGATGCAGGTCGTGTCAGCCGCGATCGGCGGGCGGATCGTCGCACTGACCCGTAATCTCGGCCAGTCGGTGGCGCGCGGGCAGGTGATCGCCGTCATCGAAAGCCGGGAAGCGGCGCAATTGAAGGGCGAGGTCGAGGCTTCGCGCGCCCGGCTCGCGCTCGCCAACGCCAACCTCGCGCGCGAGCAGCGGCTGTTCGCGCAGCGCGTGTCGCCCGAACAGGACCTGATCGCGGCACGCACCGCCGCGACCGAGGCCCGCATCGCCTACCGCCTGGCGCAAAGCCAGGTGTCGGCGGCCGGTGGCGGCGGCGGCGGACTGAACCGGATCGGCATCGCCGCGCCGATCGCCGGACAGGTCATCGCCCGGCCGGTCGTGCTGGGCCAGACGGTCGCGGCGGACAGCGAACTATATCGCATCGCCAACCTTGGCCGGGTGTCGCTGGCGCTCAATCTGAAGCCCGAAGATGCCGGCCGGGTGAAGCCGGGCAATATCGTCAGCGTGACGGCACCGGGGCGGGTGGCGAGCGCGCAAATCAGCTTCGTGTCGCCCGCGCTCGATCCACAGACGCGGCAGGTGCCGGTCATTGCGACGCTCGACAATGGCGGCGGCCAGTGGCGCGTGGGCGAACCGGTCACCGCCTCGGTCCAGCTCAGCGACAGCGGCGGCGGCAGCGCGGTCCGCGTGCCGACCACGGCGATCCAGACGGTCGAGGGCAAACCGGTCGTGTTCGTCCGGACGCCGCAGGGATTCCAGGCGACCCCGGTCACGCTCGGCGACGCAGCGGGCGATACCGTCGTCGTTCGCTCCGGCCTGACCGGCCAGGAACAGATCGCCACCACTGGCAGCTTCACGCTCAAGGCCGAACTCGGCAAGGGCGAAGCGACGCACGAGGATTGATGCCATGATCGCCCGTATCGTCACCTGGGCGGTCGAGAAGCGCTGGCTCGTCCTGCTCCTCACCGCCATCGTCGCCGTCGTCGGCGGCTATTCGCTCTACCGGCTGCCGATCGATGCGGTGCCGGACATCACCAACAATCAGGTCCAGATCAACGTCCGGGCACCCGCCCTGTCGCCGGAACTGGTCGAAAAGCAGGTATCGTTCCCGATAGAGACCGCGCTGGCCGGTATCCCCGGCCTAGAGAATACCCGCTCGCTCAGCCGCAACGGTTTCGCGCAGATCACGGCGGTCTTCGCCGATTCCACCGATATCTATTTCGCCCGCCAGCAGGTGGGCGAGCGGTTGCAGGGAGTCGCGGAGAACCTGCCCGCCGGCGTGAACCCCGAAATGGGACCGATCGCGACGGGGCTGGGCGAGGTCTATATGTGGACCGTCCGGCTCGAACATCGCGAGGACGACAAGCATCGGCCGGGCGAACCGGGACAGCAGCCCGATGGCAGCTACATCACGCCCGAAGGCGAACGGCTGACGAGCGAGCAGGACAAGGCGACCTATCTGCGCACCGCGCAGGACTGGATCGTCACGCCGCTGCTCAAGAACGTGCCCGGCGTCGCGGGGATCGATTCGATCGGCGGCTATGCCAAGCAGTATCTGGTCGTGCCCGACGTGCCGAAGCTGGCGTCGCTCGGCATCACGCTGACCGACCTCGGCACCGCACTGGAGATGAACAACACCAGCGTCGGCGGCGGATTCGTGGAGCGCAATGGCGAGGGGCTGGCCGTCCGCTCGGACGCGCTGGTGCGCAATGCCAGCGAACTGGCGCGGATCGTCGTCGCGACCCGCGAAGGCGTCCCCATCACGCTCGACCAGGTCGCCACCGTCCGCACGGGGCAGGCGATCCGGATGGGTTCGGCATCCGAGAACGGCACCGAGGTCGTCGTCGGCACCGCGATCATGCGGATCGGGGAGAACAGCCGGAACGTCGCGACCGCCGTCGCCGACCGGCTGAAGGCGATCAACGCTTCGCTGCCGCCCGACGTGGTGGTGCAGCCGGTCCTCGATCGTACCGCGCTAGTCAATTCCACGATCCAGACGGTGGCCCGGAACCTGTCCGAGGGCGCGTTGCTGGTCATCGTCGTGCTGTTCCTGCTGCTCGGCAATTTCCGCGCCGCGCTGATCGCCGCAGCGGTCATCCCGGTCACGATGCTGCTGACCGGGTTCGGAATGCTGCGGCTGGGGGTGTCGGCGAACCTGATGTCCTTGGGCGCGCTCGATTTCGGGCTGATCGTCGATGGTGCCGTCATCATCGTCGAGAATGCGCTGCGGCGCCTCGCCGAGAAGCAGCACCATGAAGGCCGCCTGCTGAGCGTCGCGGAGCGGCTGGACGTGGTGGCGACGGCGGCGCGCGAGATGATCCGGCCATCGGTCTATGGGCAGGCGATCATCATCCTCGTGTACGTGCCGCTGCTGACCCTGACCGGCGTGGAGGGCAAGACGTTCGTGCCGATGGCGCTGACCGTCATCATCGCGCTGCTGTTCGCGTTCGTCCTGTCGCTGACCTTCGTGCCCGCCGCGATCGCCCTGTGGCTGTCGCGGAGGGTGAACGAAGACGACGGGCGGGTCATTGCGTGGCTGAAGCGGCGCTACGAGCCGGGTCTGGCACGGGCGATGCGGCGGCCGTCGATCACCATCGGCGCCGGTGTCGTCAGCCTCGTGCTGGCGGCGCTCGCCTTCACCACCCTTGGCCAGGTGTTCCTGCCCCAGCTGGACGAAGGCGACCTGCTGATCCAGTCGCTGCGCATCCCGGCGACCTCGGTCCAGCAAAGCCAGGCGATGCAGGTGCCGATCGAACGGATGATCGCGAAGCAGCCCGAGGTGCGGTTCGTCTTTTCGAAGACGGGCACCGCCGAACTGGCGTCGGACCCGATGCCGCCCAACGCGACCGACATGTTCGTGATCCTGAAACCGCGTGCCGAATGGCCCGATCCCACGCTGGAAAAGGCCACCCTGGTCGAGCGGCTGGAAACCGGCCTGGGGCGGTTCCCCGGCAATGCCTATGAGATCACGCAGCCGATCCAGATGCGGTTCAACGAACTGATCGCGGGCGTGCGCGGCGACATCGCGGTCAAGGTGTTCGGCGACGATTTCGTCGCGATGAACCGCACCGCCGAACAGATCGCGGGCGTCCTGCGCACGACGTCGGGGGCGGTCGACGTGAAGGTCGAACAGACGACGGGACTGCCGATGCTCGACATCCGGGTGAACCGCGACGCGATGGCGCGGGTCGGCGTCACCGCGCAGGACGTGCAAGACACCATTACCGCGACGATCGGCGGCCGGGAGGCCGGCATGATCTTCGAAGGCGACCGGCGGTTTCCCGTCGTCATTCGCCTGTCGGACACCGAACGCGCCGATCTGGCGCGGCTCGAACAGGTGCAGGTGCCGGTTGCCGGCGGTGGCTATGTCCCGCTGTCGAGCGTGGCCGACATCGGCGTCGTCGACGGACCGAACCAGATCGGCCGGGAGAACGGCAAGCGCCGCGTCGTCGTGCAGGCGAACGTGCGCGGGCGCGACGTCGGTAGCGTCGTGGCCGATGCGCAGGCAGCGGTGGAGCGCGGGGTACGCCTGCCCGCCGGCACCTATCTCGAATGGGGCGGGCAGTTCCAGAATCTCCAGTCCGCCAGCCAGCGGCTGAAGCTGGTCGTGCCGGCCTGTTTCGTGTTGATCCTGCTGCTGCTCTACGGGGCATTGGGGTCGGTACGCGACGCGGCGATCGTGTTTACCGGCGTGCCGTTCGCGCTGGTCGGCGGTGTGCTGTTGCTGTTCGTGCGCGGCATGGACTTCTCGATCTCGGCCGCGGTGGGGTTCATCGCGCTGTCGGGCATCGCCGTCCTCAACGGCCTCGTCATGGTCAGTTCGGTCCAGGACCTAATCCGGTCCGGCATGGACCGGGCGGAGGCGGCGCGGACCGGTGCGATCCAGCGGTTGCGGCCCGTCGTCATGACCGCGCTGGTCGCCAGCCTCGGCTTCGTGCCGATGGCATTTGCCAGCGGGGCCGGCGCGGAAGTGCAGAAGCCGCTGGCGACCGTCGTCATCGGGGGGCTGATCTCTGCGACGCTGCTGACCCTGTTCGTCCTGCCGACGCTCTATGCGCGGTTCGGGCAGCGGGTGCGAAAGGACGTCGGAGAGACGTCGAAATCTTTCGCATCATCGGCATAGGAATGGGCAAGCCGATCAGGCAGTAACGAGCGGCTTTTGCCATTGATGGCAGGCGGATTTCTAGAAATCCGCCTGCCACGGCCCGTCCGCTACACCCGCAGAACTCATTTATATAACAATATTTCTATATTGTATCGGAACAGAGTCGCTATGTTACTCGATTAGGCGCGGACCAAGCTCGTATCGACTGTCGTTCCTGCGCACCCTGCCGCCAAAGGTTTTCCGTTGAACCTCGTTGCAGGGTGCCATTCGACCTGTCGGTCCGGTTTGGAAGAATACGAACGACGCCGTGCGTAGCGCGTCGTTCGCCTCTTTGCGCGTAGGAACGACGGGAAAATACGTGATGGCAACCGCGATTGCTTCCTCCAATACGGCGCGCCCGCCCTCCGGCAAACCGCCATCGGGCACGCTCGATGCGCTCAATTTCTTTCTGGCGGACGTGCGGGACGGCCTGGGGCCGTATCTCGCCATCTACCTGCTCGTGGTGCGCGGGCCATCGCATGGCTGGAACGAGGCGACGGTCGGGCTGGTCCTGACGATCGCCGGCATCGTCGGCCTGTTGTCGCAGACGCCGGCCGGCGGACTGATCGACCGGGCGAAGAACAAGCCGCGGATCGTCATCGTCGCTGCGTTGCTGGTGACGGCCAGCAGCCTGTCGCTGCCGATCGTGTCGGGTTTCACGATGGTGACGATCACCCAGTCGATTGCCGCGGCGGCGGGGGCGATCTTCGCGCCGGCCATCTCGGCGATCACGCTGGGGCTGGTCGGTCCCAAGCTGTTCGCCAAGCGCGTAGGGCGGAACGAAGCGTTCAATCATGCCGGCAACGCAGTGTCGGCCGGGCTGGCGGGCGTGCTCGCCTGGTCGTTCGGGCCGGTGGTCGTGTTCTGGCTCATGGCCGTGCTGACCGTCGCCAGCGTCGTGGTATCGGCCCGGCTGAACAATGACGACATCGACAACGCCGTCGCGCGCGGTCTGGACTGCGAACCCGAAGACGGCTGCGAAGAGCCGAGCGGGTGGAAGACGCTGATCGAAAACCGGCCGTTGCTGATCTTCGCGCTTGCCGCCTTCACCTTCCACCTCGCCAATGCGGCTATGCTGACGTCGGTCAGCCAGCTGCTGGGCCGCACCGTCGGTACGGACAAGGCCACTTCCCTGACCGCCGCCTGTATCGTCGCCGCGCAGCTGGTCATGGTGCCGGTCGCGATCGTCGTCGGGCGGAACACCGAACGCTGGGGGACCAAACCCCTGTTCCTCGTCGCGTTCGGCTTTCTTGCGGTCCGGGGTGCACTGTATACCCTGTCGAACGATCCGTGGTGGCTGGTCGGGGTGCAGGCGCTCGACGGGATCGGGGCCGGCATCTTCGGCGCGCTGTTCCCGGTGGTCGTCGCCGACCTGACCAAGGGGTCGGGCCGCTTCAACGTCTCGCAGGGCGTGGTGTCGAGCGTCTTCGGCCTGGGTGCCGCGCTGTCGGCGACGCTGGCGGGATCGATCATCGTCTGGGCGGGGTATAGCGCTGGCTTCCTGACGTTGGCGGCGATCGCTGCGGTCGGCTTCGTCCTGTACCTCACCGCCATGCCGGAGACGCACAAGTGACGCGCCCGCCGGTGCTGAGCTGGGTCCATATCGGCGACCTGCACATGGACGAAGCCAATGGCTGGGAGAGCCGCGATCGGTTGGCGGCGATCATCGCCGAGATCAATGCGCAGGTCGGTGACGCGGCCGATTTCGTCTATCTGCCGGGCGACAATGCCAATCACGCGACCGCCGAACAATATCGCGTGATCACCGATACGCTGCTGCCGCTCCGCCTGCCCTATCGCGTAATCCCCGGCGACCATGACTACGAACTGGGCGACCTTGCGAATTACGATGCCGCCTTCCCCGCCGCAAACCGGCGGGAGGCGGAGGTCATCGGCGGGCATCGCTGCATCTTCCTCGACATCGTGTCGGCGGGCGCGGGCGGCCCCGATTTCCGGCTGACCATGCACCACCGCAACCGCCTGCTGGCCGAACTGGCACGGGCGGAGGCGGAGGGACAGGTGCCGGTCGTGTTCATGCACGCCTATCCCGGCGATCTCGCGGCGGATGGCGAGGATATTGCCCGCATCCTCGCCGATGCCCGCGTCGCGTTCGTCGACACCGGCCATACCCATTATAACGAGCTGCTGAACGACGGTCGCGTCGTCTATGGCGCGACCCGATCGACCGGCGAGATCGAAGAGGGCGACGGGCGGCCCGGCTTTTCGATCGTCACCCTGCATGGTCGCGTGCCAAGTTGGCGGTTCAAGGAGACCGGCGGTAGCTGGCCGTTCGTCCAGATCGTCTCCCCCGCCGACCTGCGCCTGGTCACGCGTCCCGCCGACCCGACACAGGTGCCGCGCCCCGGCGCGGTCGAGATCGTCGCCAAATTGTTCGGCGCCAGCAACGCTTCGGTCCAGTTGTCGGTCGATGACGGCCCCGCCGTACCGATGACCCCGACCGGTGCCGGCGCGCTGTGGTCGGAAACCGTCGACCTGAGCGCCGGCCTCCACCGGATCGCGGTCACTGCCGACGACGACCGGGACACGATCGAGATACTGGTGCGCGGCGAGGCGGATGTTCCCCGGCGGGGCGTGCCCATCGCTCCCGGCCGCGACATCCATCATATCGGCGCATGGCCCGAACACGGCATTTCGGGTACGCAGCTCGGCCCCAACAAGAATGGACGACACTGGTGATCCTTGCGACCGGAGCAACCTGGGGCATCTGCGCGGCGGCGACAGCGGCAGTGATCGCGCGGCCGTTCCGCTGGCCGGAAGCGATCTGGGCACTGGCCGGGGCGGGGCTGCTGCTCATCCTCGGCCTGATGCCGGTATCGGCGGCGCTGGGCGCGGTGGCGAAGGGCGGCGACGTCTACCTCTTCCTGATCGGCATGATGCTGCTGAGCGAGGTCGCCCGCGCCGAAGGATTGTTCGACTGGGTCGCGGCGACCGCCGCGATCCATGCGCGCGGATCGACCTCGCGGCTGTTCGTGCTGGTCTATGTAACCGGCATCGTCACCACGACGTTCCTGTCGAACGATGCAACCGCCGTGGTGCTGACCCCGGCGGTCTATGCCGCTGCGAAGAAGGCGAAGGCCGATCCCCTGCCCCTCCTCTTCGCCTGCGCGCTGATCGCCAATGCGGCCAGCTTCGTCCTGCCGATTTCCAATCCCGCCAACCTCGTGTTGTACGGGGGCAAGATGCCGCCATTGGGACAATGGTTCGGGTCGTTCGCCATCCCCTCCGTCGCCGCGATCGGGATAACCTTCCTGGTCCTGCGCTGGCTGGAGCGGGATCGATTGGCCGGAACGTGCATCAGCACCGTCGATCGCCCGCCGCTGACGCTGGGGGGCAAGGCGGCGTTCGTCGGGATCGTCGCCACCGCGGCGGTGTTGCTGGTGGTGTCGGCGCTCGACATGGAACTTGGGCTGCCGACGGCGATCGCCGGGATCCTCACCACGCTGGCGGTCTGTGCCATCGCGCGGTCGTCGCCCGTCACGTTGATGCGCGACGTGTCGTGGAGCGTCCTGCCGTTGGTCGCCGGGCTGTTCGTGCTGGTCGAGGCGCTGGACCTGACCGGGGTGATCGGACAGGTCGCCACCGCGCTGCGCGCCGCGTCGGCCGATCCGGTGCAGGCCGCGGCGATGTCGGGCACCATCCTGGCATTCGCATCGAACCTGATGAACAACCTCCCCGCCGGGCTGATCGCCAGCACCGCGGTCGCGCAGGCACAGCCGCCCCGGCTGGTGGTCGATGCGTTGCTGATCGGCGTCGACCTTGGCCCCAACCTGTCGATCACCGGCAGCCTGGCGACGATCCTGTGGTTGCAGGCGATCCGGCGCGAGGGGCAGGATGTCGGCTTCTGGCGCTTCCTGAAGATCGGCGCGGTGGCGATGCCGCTGGCGCTGCTCGGCGCGCTCGGGACGCGGATCGCCTTGGGATAGCTAGAGCGGTTTCCGACCAGATTGAACCACCGTCATCGCCCTGCGGGCGACCGCTTACGCGGCGGGGCGATTTCGATCCGAGGCCATGTTGCTTGTCGGTCACGATGCTTCAGCATCGCTCCCTTCGCGAGCCTTGCCCCGAACCGAAATCGCCGCCGTGCCGATGATCCAACCTAATCGGAAACCGCTCTAGTGCGCCGCCCCCGGTGCCGGCGCGCGTTTCGGACGCGGGGCCAGCCAGATGATCAGCGCCGCACCGGCAAAGATGATCGCCGACAACAGGAACATGTGGTTGATCGCCAGCGTGCTGCTTTCCTGCGTCACCGTCCGCTCGATCGCACCGCGCGCCTGCTCCATCGAGAAACCCTGCGCCTGCAAATCCTGCGCGGTCGGATCGGCGTTCAGCCGCGACACGATCTCGCTGCGCGCAACGGTCATGTTGTCGCCATAGAGCGTCATCGACACCGACGTCCCGATCGCACCCGCCATGGTACGCAGGAAGCTCATGACGCCCGCCGCCGACGCCGTTTCCTTGGGGTCGACCGCGCCCAGTGCGATGGTGGTCAGCGGGATGAAGAAGAACGGCATCCCGAACCCCTGCACGATCTGGGGAAAGGCGAGCGTCCAGAAATCGGCGCCCGTGGTCCATTGGACCCGCAACAGATTGACCGCCGCGATCCAGAAGATGCCGAAACACACCAGCGCGCGCGGATCATGCTTCTTCAGCATCTTCGCGACGAACGGCGACATGATAACCGCGCCCATGCCGTTGAACGCGGTGGCATAGCCGGCATAGGTCGAGGTGTAGCCAAGGCTCGCCTGCAACCATTGCGGGATCAGCACGACCGAGGCGAAGAAGGTGCCGAACGCGAACGACAGCGCCGCGACCGCGACCGTGAAGCCGCGATGGCGGAACACGCGCAGGTCGACGATCGGCTGCCGCTCGGTCAGTTCCCACACCACGAACACCGCCGCGCCGACCGCCGCGACCAGCGCGAGGATGACGATCGTCGGGTCCTCGAACCAGTCATGTTCGCGCCCGATGTCGAGCATGATCTGCAACGCGCCGATCCACAGGATGAGGAGGGCAAGGCCGATTTTGTCGACCTTCAGCTTCTCCCGCTTCGTCTCAACGGGTTTCAGCAAGCGCAGCGCGCCGAACACGCAGAACATCGCCACGGGGATGTTGATGAAGAAGATCCAGTGCCACGACCAGCTGTCGGAGATCGTCCCGCCAAGGATCGGCCCGAGGATCGGCGCCGTGACCGTGGTCATCGCCCACATCCCCATCGCCTGTCCGTGCTTCTCCTTCGGGAAAATGCGCAGCAGCATCGTCTGGGTCAGCGGCATCAGCGGCCCGCCGCACAGCCCCTGCCCGATCCGCGCGACGACGATCATGCCGAGCGTGGTCGACAGCCCACACAGGATCGAGAAGACGCCGAAGCCGATCATCCCGATCACGAACGTCCGGACCGTCCCGAACCGCCCGGCCAGCCACCCGGTCAGCGGCACGCAGATCGCCTCCGCCACCGCGTAGGAGGTGATGATCCACGTCCCCTGGCTGGTCGAGATGCCGAGCGACCCAGCGATATGCCCGACCGAGACATTGGCGATGGTCGTGTCGAGCACCACCATGAAATTGGTCAGCGCCAGCACCAGCCCGGCGAGCAGCAGCTTCGTGCCGGTAAAGGGTTTGAAATCGTCCTGGCCGGTCATGCCGACTGCTCCTTTGTGGAGTATATTTCAGCAACCGACCGTTCGTGCTGAGTAGGGGCTGAGCTTGTCGAAGACCCATATCGAAGCCCCCTTGGCGCTCCTTCGATACGCCATTTCGACAAGCTCAATGGCTACTCAGGACGAACGGTTGGCTGCAAATCCCGACGTTCACCGCCCCGAAACATCCACCTCGGCGGTCATCGACAGCCCGACGCGCAGCGGATGCGCCGCCAGTTCCCTGGGGTCCAGCGCGACGCGGACCGGCAGGCGCTGCACGACCTTGATCCAGTTGCCGGTCGCATTCTGCGCCGGGATCAGCGCGAAGGCCGATCCGGTGCCGCCCGAGAACCCGACCACCCGGCCATGATATTCGACATCGTCGCCATAGAGGTCGGACGTGAGCCTGACCGGCTGGCCGGGCTTCACCTTCGTCAACTGGCCTTCCTTGAAATTCGCATCGACATAGGCGCTGCTGACCGGCACGATCCGCATCACCGTGGTGCCGGCGGCGACGCGCTGGCCGACCTGGATCGTGCGGTTGGCGACGACGCCGTCGATCGGCGCGCGAATGACGGTGCGGTCCAAATCGAGCTGCGCCTGCCGCACCCGCGCCTCCGCCGCCAGCACGTCGGGCGCGCTGCTGGACGTCGCCCCCTGGATCAGCGCCTGGTTGGCGGCAAGATTACCCGCCGCCGCGCTACGCTGCGACGTCGCCTCGGCCACCGCCGCCCGCGCCTGTTCCAGCGCGGCGCGTGCCGATGCCAGCGCGTTGGTCGCGGTGGTCAGTTCGTCGCCCGATACCGCGCCATTGGGGGCGAGTTTCTGCCTACGGTTGAAGTCGACCTGCGCCTTGCCATAGGCCGCCTGCGCCGATGCCAGCTGCGCACGGGCGCTGACGATCTCCGCGCCCTTGGCCTGCACCTGCGCCGACAGCGCGCCGCTGGTCGCGGCGGTCTGGCCGAACTGGCGGCGCGCCTTGGCGAGATCAGCCTCGGCCGTCGCTAACGCAATACGCGCGTCGCTGTCGTCGAGCCGGACCAACACGTCGCCGCGCTTCACCATCTGCGTTTCCGACGCGCCGATCGCGATCACCTGTCCGGGAACCATCGGCGTGATCTGCGCGGTTTCGGCGCCGACATAGGCGTTGTCGGTTTCGACATAGTGGCTGCCGACCAGCGTGTACCAGCCACCATAGCCAGCCCCCGCGACCAGCACGACGGCAGCGATGCCGGTCAGCCATTTCTTGCGCTTGGACGGGGCGGCGGTGTCCGATGCGGCCTTGGCATCGGCGAAGCTGCGGTCGGCGGGATCGGCATCAGCCATGGGTCGAATCCTTATCACTGCGCCGCGCCGTCGCCGGGGCGGAGAAACCGCCGCCCAGCGCACGGACGAGCGCGACATCGAGGGTAAAGGCACGGGCCTGCAATTCGGTGACGGCGCGGCGTGCCTGCAACACACGGTCCTGCGCGACCAGCACGTCGGTAAAGCGCGACAACCCGCCTTCGTAGCGCAGCCGCGCCACGTCATAGCCTGCCTGCGCATCGGCCAGCGACTGCTGCGACTCCGTCAGCCGCGTGGTCAGCGCGCGCTGGCTGACCACCGCATCGGCGACCGCGCGATAGGCGTCGGTGACGGTGCGATCGTAATCGGCGACCGCCGCGTCGTACGTGCCCCGCACCACGCGGTAGCTGCCCTGCAACTGCCCCCCACGAAAGATCGGCAGGTTCAACGCCGGACCGACGCTCCCCGTCGTCGACCCGCCGTTGATGAGGTTGCTCAGCCCTAGCGATTGCAGGCCGAATACCGCCGACAGGCTGATCGAGGGATAGAAGTCGGCGCGGGCGACCTTGATCCGGCTAGCCTCCGCCTCGACCCTGGTCCGGGCCGCAACGATGTCGGGACGGCGCGCGATCAGGTCGGTGGCGGCATTGGCCGGCACGCCGCGCGGGGCGATGGTTGCGGCGGGCGGAGCGATCGACAGGCCGCGATCCGGTCCCTTGCCTAGCAAGGCAGCGATGCGGTTGCCGGTCAGTGCGATGGCTTCGTCGGTCGCGGCCAGATCAGCACGCGCCGCCGGCACTGCCGATTGCGCCTGTTTCAGTTCGGCACGGGTGTCGAGCCCGCCGGTCACGCGGTCGGCGGTCAGCGTCGCGGTCTGCTGCCGCACCTCCAGCGCCGCCTGCGCCACCGCGCGTTCGGCGAACAGCCGGGCGAGATCGGCATAGGCATCGGCGACATTGGTCGACAGCGTCAGCGCGACCTGCGCCCGGTCGAGTTCCGCCGCCGCCCGGTCCGACCGCGCCGCCGCATAGCCCGCGCGGTTACGGCCCCACAGGTCGAGGTCGAAACCCAGTTCGCCCTGCACCCGCCCGGTATCGTTCCACCCCTTCGGCACGAACGCGGCGGGGATGCCGTTGTTGTAGCTCTGCTTGGTCACAGCGACATTGCCGGTGACGCCCAGAGTCGGCAGCCGTGCGGCACCGGCCTGCTGCGCATAGCCCTCTGCCTGCGCCACGCGCGCGGTCGCAGCGGCAAGGTCGGGCGACTCGGCCAGTGCCTCGGCGATCAGCGTGTTAAGCTGCGCATCGCCATAGCCCTGCCACCAATCCTGCGCAGGCCAAGGCGCATCGCCGGTCGCGGGAAAACTGCGATCGGTGGCGAAGGACGCGGGGGTCGCGACCTGCGGCGCGGGGCCGAGATGCGGTACACTGGCACAGGCGGACAGGAGCAGGATCGACAGCGGCGCCATGCGGCGGGCTGTATCCCGGAAGGTCGAAGGGGTCATGGCGAAAACCGTACTAGGGGGTACGCTTCGGCCCATGATCCCGCACCTTGCACCTGTCAAGATTTTTCTGTACCCGACAGTACAGTTTATGACTGAACCCGACCATCGTCCGCTGGGCAAGCGTGAAGCCCGCAAACAGGATCGCCGCGACGCGATCGTGGCCGCCGCGCGCCGTTCGTTCCTTGAAGACGGCTATGCCGCGACGTCGATGTCGGGCCTGCTCAAGACGCTGGGCGGGTCGAAGGCGACGTTGTGGAGCTATTTCCGATCGAAGGAGGAATTGTTCGGCGCGGTCATCGCCGACGTCACCGCCGCGTTCCGCCAGCAGGTACAGGGCGAGCTGCTGACGCCGGGCGAGATCGAGGTGACGCTGGTCAATTTCTGCCGCAGTTTCATGAACAAGACCGCGCATCCCGACGCGGTCGCGGCATGGCGTCTGGTCGTCGCCGAGAGCGGCCGTTTCCCCGAAGTGGGCCAGATCTTCTACCAACAGGCGGCGGGCCATATCGAACGCGCGCTGGCCGCCTATATCGCCGAACTGATCGGTGCCGGCCGGCTGCGGGACGAAGGCGCAACCGACATGGCGCGCGTGCTGATCGGCATGACCGCCGCGCAGCAGAACCGCCGCCTATGGGGCGTTGCGGCGGCCGGGTCGGAGGAAATGGACGTGCTGGCCCGTCGATTCGTCGGCTATTTCCTCCGCCTGTTCGCCCTGCCCCCGGTCGCTGCATGAACAGGCCGTTCGATGCCTCCGGTCACCCTTTCCATATCGAATTGACGGTCTTCGTATCTGGACTAAGGTATACGATATTGCGGACGGTGGATGTGGGTCATGCAGGCAAGTCGTCGTGAACTTTTGACGGGCGCGACCGCGTTGGCGCTGACCACCACCGTAGCGCCGATCGGACGGGCCGCTGGGATTGCAACGCTATCGGCCACGGCGAAGCCGCTGCCACTGTCGGCGATACGCCTTCGCCCATCCGACTTCGCAACGGCGGTGGAGGTGAACCGCAGCTATCTCCATCGACTCAGCCCCGACCGGCTGCTGCACAATTTCCGCAAATATGCCGGCCTGGAGCCAAAGGCACCGATCTATGGCGGATGGGAAAGCGACACGATCGCCGGCCATACGCTCGGCCATTACATGACCGCGCTGGTACTGACCTGGCAGCAGACCGGCGATCCGGAGATGCGCCGCCGCGCCGACTATATCGTTGACGAACTGGCGGCGGCGCAGGCGAAGCGCGGCAACGGCTATGTCGGCGCATTGGGCCGCAAGCGGAAGGACGGGAAGATCGTCGACGGGGAGGAAATCTTCCCCGAGGTGATGCAGGGCGACATCCGGTCGAGTGGGTTCGACCTGAACGGTGCGTGGTCGCCGCTCTACACCGTCCACAAGCTGTTCGCCGGCCTGCTCGACATCCATGCCGCGTGGGGCAACCGCACGGCGCTCAAGGTCGTCGAGGGGCTGGGCGGCTATTTCGAACGCGTGTTCGCCGCGCTGACGCCCGAACAGGTGCAGCAGGTGCTGGGCTGCGAATATGGCGGGCTGAACGAAAGCTATGCCGAGCTGTACGCGCAGACCGGCGACCGGCGCTGGTTGAAGATGGCCGAGCTGCTCTATGACAAGCGCGTCCTCGAACCGCTGACCCGGCGCCAGGACGAGCTCGCGAATTTCCATGCGAATACGCAGGTGCCTAAGCTGATCGGCTTGGCGCTCATCCATGAAGGGACCGGCGGCGCGCCGGACAAGGCAGGGGCGGCGCGCTTCTTCTGGGACATTGTGACGCGGCATCACAGCTATGTCATCGGCGGCAATGCCGATCGCGAATATTTCGGCGCGCCCGACACCATCGCCAATCATATCACCGAACAGACCTGCGAGCATTGCAACACCTACAACATGCTCAAGCTGACCCGGCATCTCTGGTCGTGGCAGCCCGACGGCGCGCTGTTCGACTTCTACGAACGCGCGCACCTCAACCACACCATGGCGGCGCAGGACCCGAAGACCGGCGGCTTCACCTATATGACGCCGCTGCTGTCGGGAGCGGAGCGCGGCTATTCCTCGGTCGAGGACGACGCCTTCTGGTGCTGCGTCGGGTCGGGAATGGAGGCGCACGCCAAGCATGGCGAGAGCATTTTCTGGGAGGGGGATGACGGCACCTTCTTCGTCAACCTCTACATCCCCGCCACCGCCGACTGGGCGGCACGGCGCGCAAAGGTACGGCTCGACACCCCCTATCCGTTCGGCGACACGGCGACGTTGACCTTCGACAAGGTGGCGGGCGGGCGTTTCCCGATCGCGCTGCGCGTGCCGGGCTGGGCGGGGGGCAAGGCGCGGGTGACGGTCAACGGCGCGGCGGTGATGCCCAACCTCGCGCGCGGCTATGCCGTGGTTACGCGGCGGTGGCAGGCGGGTGATACCGTCGCGATCACGCTGCCGATGGAATTGCGGGTCGAAAGCGCGCCGGGCGACGCCGACACCATCGCACTGCTGCACGGTCCGCTGGTGCTGGCCGCCGATCTGGGGCCGGCGGCGACGAAGTGGGACGCGGCCGATCCGGCGCTGGTCGGTGCGGATGTACTGGGCGGCTTCACCGCAACGGCGACCCCGGCGACCTATGCGACGCACGGCGTGGTCCGGCCGGAGGACTTGAATTTCGTGCCCTTCTATCGCCAGACCGACCGGCGCAGCGCGGTCTATTTCAAGCATTTCTCCGACGCGGAGTGGGCGCAGGAAGAAGCGGCATACAATGCCGGACAGGCGCGGCGGAGGGACATTGCAGCCCGGTCGGTGGACACGATGTTCCTCGGCGAAATGCAGCCGGAGCGCGACCATAGCCTCACGTCGGACCAAAGCTATCCGGTCACCTATCGCGGGCGACAGGGTCGCGACGTACGGTCGGGCGGGTTCATGGAATTCATGATGAAGACCCGACCGGGGCCGCTGGTGTTGCAGGCGACCTATTGGGGCGGCGAGCGGGGTCGCGACTTCGACATCCTGGTCGATAATGTGAAGGTCGCGACCCAGCATCTGGGCAACGACCGGCCGGGCAAGTTCTTCGACGTCGACTATCCGCTCCCAGAAGCCCTCACCCGCGGCAAGACATCGGTCAAGGTCCGCTTCCTGCCGCACGACCGAAACACCGCCGGGCCGGTGTTCGGCGTACGGCTCTATACCGCCAAACCGGGAGCGACGGCATGAGCGAGGTACCCACGGTCGCGATGACGCTGGACGAATTGCGCGACCTTGCCCGGACAAAGCTGCGCGCGGTCGGGCTGGCCGACGACCATGCCGATGCGGTGGCCGAGACGATGGTCGCGGGCGAGCGCGACGGTTGCGCCAGCCACGGCATCTATCGCCTGCTGGTCGCCGCCAACAGCGTCCGCGCGGGCGTGGTCGTCCCCGATGCGGTGCCGATGGTCAGCGAACCGGCGCGCGCGCTGGTGCGGGTCGATGGTAAGGGGGGCTTTGCCCAATTGGCCTTCGCACGGGGCCTGCCGCTGCTGCTCGATAAGGCGCGCGCCGGGGGCATCGCCGCGCTGGCGCTGAACAACGTCGTCCACTTCGCCGCGCTGTGGCCGGAGGTCGAGGCGATCGCTGAGGCCGGCTTCGTTGCGCTGGCGGTGACGCCCAGCCATGCGTGGGTCGCCCCCGCCGGCGGCACGCGGCCGGTGTTCGGGACCAACCCGATCGCGTTCGGCTGGCCGCGCCCCGACGGGCCGCCCTTCGTCTTCGACTTCGCGACCAGTGCGGTGGCGCGCGGCGAGATCGAGCTGCACCGCCGCGCGGGTCGGCCGGTGCCCGACGACTGGGGCTATGACGCCGAGGGCCGGCCAACGACCGACCCGCAAGCGGTGCTGGCCGGGGCGATGCGTACCTTTGGCGGGCACAAGGGGTCGGCACTGGCGGCGATGGTCGAATTGCTGGCCGGGCCGCTGATCGGCGACATGACCAGCGCGGAATCGATCGCTGTCGACCAGGCACGCGGTGGATCGCCGATCGGCGGCGAACTGGTGATCGCGATCGATCCCGCCGGGTTCCTCGGCGATGCGGTCGCCGATCATCTGGCGCGCGGCGAAGCGATGTTCGCGGCGATCGAGGAACAGGGTGCGCGGCTGCCGTCGGCACGGCGCTATGCGGCGCGCGCGACATCGATCAAGGAGGGCGTCCGCATTCCGGCGGCGCTGTACGAAGACATCATGCGGATCGGAACGGCATGACGAAAACTTGGCAGCCGATGGTGACGATCATGGCGATGGCCGCCGCCACCCCGCTCCACGCCGCCCCGGTGCAGGGCGCCGACGCCCGGCTGCGTGCGCTCACCACCGCCGAATATACTTGGCGGCAATCGGTGCTGGGCCCGGACGAGGACAACAAGGACGCGCCGCCCGGCCTGCCCGATGTCGGCCCCACGACACAGGCGGTCAAGCTCGCCCGCTGGACACGGACGCTGGCCGCACTGGACGCGATCCGCGTCGCCGACCTGTCGCCGGCACAGCAGGTCAATTACGCGGTCTATCGCCAGCAGATCGTTGCGCTGCTGAACGAACAGAAATTCCGCGACTATGAGAAGCCGCTCAATTCCGACACCAGCTTCTGGGGCAATGTCGCGGAAGCGGCGCGCGGCGATTTCGTCCGGGAGCGCGACTATCGCAACTATCTGCTGATGCTGCGATCGATCCCGCGCTATTTCGACCAGAATATCGCCAATATGCGCGCGGGGCTGAAGCGGGGCTTCACCCCGCCCCGGATCACGCTGCGCGGTCGCGACAATGGCGTCGCGCAGGTGGTCGATGCCGGGGCGGGCGAGGCTTCGCCGTTCTACGCGCCGTTCAAGGCGATGCCCGCCGCCATACCGCCCGCGACGCAGGCGGCGCTGCGGGCCGAAGCGCTGGCGGTGATCCGCGATGCCGTGGTGCCGGCGCACCGCACGCTGCTGACCTTCCTGCGGGACGACTATATCCCGCACGCGCGGATCGAGCTTGCCGCCTATACCCTGCCCGACGGCCGCGCCTATTATCAGTCGAAGATCGACGAATTCACCACCGAAACGCGCACCGCCGACGACATCCACGCCATCGGCCTTTCCGAGATCGCGCGCATCCGGGCGCGGATGCAGGCGGTGATGACCCAGACCGGTTTCAAGGGCGACCTGCCCGCGTTCCTCACCTTCCTGCGCAGCGATCCACAATTCTACGTCAAGACGCCACAGGAACTGCTCGACCGTGCGGCGTGGATTTCCAAGGCGTTCGATGGCAAGGCCAGCCAGTGGTTCGGCCGCCTGCCGCGCGCCCGCTTTGCGATCAAACCGGTGCCGGCCGACATCGCCCCCTTCTACACCGCCGGGCGCGGCGGGCCGGGTATCTACCTCGTCAACACCTATGCCCTGCCCTCGCGCCCGCTCTATTCGCTGCCCGCGCTAACACTGCACGAAAGTGCGCCGGGCCATGCGTTCCAGATGCCGCTGGCCGCCGAGAACAGGGACCTGCCCGACTTCCGGCGCGGCACCTATCTGTCGGTCTATGGCGAAGGCTGGGCGCTGTATTGCGAGGCGCTGGGCGAGGAAATGGGGATGTACCAGACCCCGTACGAGCTGTTCGGGATGCTGTCCTACCAGGCGTGGCGCGCATCGCGCCTGGTGGTCGATACCGGCATCCATGCCAAAGGCTGGAGCCGCGAACAGGCGCAGCGCTATCTGCACGACAATACCGCCCTGTCGGATCACGAGATCGAGACCGAGGTCGACCGCTATATCGCATGGCCGGGACAGGCGCTGAGCTATTATATGGGGCAGCTCGCCATCCAGCGGGCGCGAGCGCGGGCCGAGAAAGCACTGGGACCCAGGTTCGACATCCGCACCTTTCACGATGCGGTGCTGGCGCTGGGATCGGTTCCGGTCGGCGAGATCGAACGGCGGACCGATAGGCTGATCGCCGACGGGGGCAAAGGCCCCTATCCGGAGCAGAAATGACGGCGTGGCGCATCGCCCTGCTCGCCGCGCTACTGTCGGGATGTACGACCGCGCGGATCGGGCCGCCGCCGCCCGCGCTGGCGTTGGCCCCGTTCTACACCCGCTCGATCGATGCCGGTGGCATCCCAGTCAGCAGTTCGAACGCGGTGCCGAACAAGGCGCTGAAGGTCGCTCGCTCGATCATCGACGACATGCTCGCCCGCCGCCCCGACCTACGCCGCGCGCTGGTCGGATCGGGGCAGCGCGTGGCGATCATGGGCCGCGACGAAGGGACACTCGACCTGCCCGAACAGAGCGACTGGAAGAAACCGATGATCGACGATCCCCGGCTGACCGTCTGCGAGCGCAAGCATTACGACGAACGGATCGGCCGGCGCAGCGACCGCGAATATTGGAACGCCCGCGCCCGTGGCATGGGCGGCCTGCTGACCAGCGCGGCGACCGAAAACCTGCTCGGAGAACCGGGCACGCGCTATTATGGCGAGAATATCTTCGTCCACGAATTCTCGCACGCGATCCTGGGCGCGGTGCGGACTGCCGATCCGACGCTGTATCGACAGGTGGAGGCGGCCTATGCCGACGCAATGCGGCGCGGGCTGTGGAAGGGCGAATATGGCGCCACGACCGTCGACGAATATTGGGCCGAGGGCACGCAGTTCTGGTTCGAGTCGAACAAGGTCGTGGTGATCGACGGTCGCCAGATTCTGTCCGCCGCCGATCTGGCAGCGTACGACCCGGCGCTCGCTGATGTCCTGCGCGGCGTCAATGGCGAGCGTCACCGGCTGAAGGCCGATATATTCTGGCGACATCCAGCCCGTGTACCACCCGGCGGTCCTCCGACGAATACGGCCGAAGTCTGCTGACCTGCTGGACCGAACCTTGCCACGCCGATGTCAGCTAAGTATACGATATTACGGATATGGGAACGGTCAGATGAAGGTTGGTTCGACGGGTATGCTTCCGGCATCCGGGCAGGAATATCGCCCGCGCGGCAACGACGATCGAAGCGACATGATCGTCGTGCGGACCCTGTCGGAACGCGTGTTCGAGATCGTGCGGGAGCAGATCGTCACCGGAAAGCTCGGCAACGACGCACCGATCCGGCAGGATGCGCTCGCCGCCAAGCTGGGCGTCAGCAAGATTCCGGTGCGCGAGGCGCTGGCACGGCTCGAGCAGGAAGGACTGCTGACCAGCCAAGCCAATCGCGGTTTCTGCGTGCAGCCGCTGTCGGCGGCGCAGGCGGAAGAAATCTACGCCCTGCGCCTCGCCATCGAACCGGCCGCGGCCGCCTATGCGTCCAGCCGTGCCGACGACCGCGCCCAGGCCGCGGTGATCGCTGCCTTCGAACGGCTGGACCGCGCCGCCGGCAACGATCTGCCGCAGGTGGCGGTATGCAACCGCGATTTCCATGTCGCCTTGGTGCGGCCGGGTGGGCGGCTGCTGACGACGCAGATGGTCGAGCGGCTGTCGATCCTTGCCGAGCGCTATGTCGTCGCGCATCTCGCCCCTGCGGGTCGCGATACCCGCGCGCATCTGGAGCATCGCGCGCTGCTCGATGCCTTTATTGCCCGCGACGGTGTCGTGCTCGAAGCGTTGTTGACCGCACATATCGGTGCGACGCTCGACGATCTGCGAGACCAGTTCTCCGCCGCCTAGGGCGTTGTCCATCAGGTTGGATCATCGCCGCGACGGGCGCTTCTTCGCTCGCACCAGAGGCTGAGGTCCCTGCTCGACGTAGCGGATGAAGGGTCGATCCCGACACCCGCTACGGCCAACGCTCTCCAAGCGGGGGCCGAAGCCCCTCGCCTGCCGATCAATAGTGGATGCGGGCGCCGACGAAGAAGGTTCGACCGATCACGTCGTACACCCCGGCCTGGTACCCCAGTTCGAAGTTCGCACCGCCTGCTTCGGCACCCGGAATGCGCGGCGGCTTGCGGTCGAAGGCGTTGTTGAGGCCCCCCGACAGATCGACCCCCGGCAGGACCCGGACCCATGCGAAAAAGTCGTTGTAGAAGACGTCCGGCGTATAGACCTTGTCATGCGTCGCGCTGGTGATCGCCGTGCTGGCCCGCATCGGCGAGAAGTGGCGCAACGTCCAGTTCGCACCCCAGCTGTCGGCGGTATAGGCGGTGCGCACGACCCCCTTCCACGTCGGCGATCCGAACACGCCGCGATATTCGGTGGTCGTCGTCGGATCGGTCGGGTCGAGCGTGTATTCGCGCTTCAACAGCCGCGTATAGTTTGCGTCGACCGACAGCTTGCCCGTGATCGCCGCCAATCCGAGTTTGTCGAGCGACGTCGAATATTGCAGGCCAAGGTCGATACCTCGTGTCAAATACTTGGCAAGGTTCAATTTCTGCGTAACGACGGACAACAAGTTACGGTTGGCGTCGCGTTGGACGAGGGGGCAGAAGATGTTGTTCAACGTCGGCTGGTCGACGCATTTGTTGATCAGGGTCTGCGCCGGGAAGGCGTCGATCGAATCGCGCAGGTCGATGTTGAAATAATCGACCGTCAGCGACAGGCCGGGGATGAAGTGCGGCTGCAGCACCGTCCCCACGGTCAGCGTCCGGGCGGTTTCCGGCTTCAGGTCCAGATTGCCCTTCGAGATGATGTCGCGATACTGCCAATAGGTCTTGGTATCGCCGGGCGCGATGATCGCGCAGTTTTTGGCGGTATATTGCGTCTTGTCTGTGCGGTTGACGATGTTCCAGTTCTGGCACGGATCGGTGATCCACATGCCGCCGATGCTGCTGGCGGTATAGAGTTCGCCGATATTGGGCGCGCGCACCGCCTGTCCATAGGTTGCCCGGAAGCGAATGTCGCGGAACGGCGACCATTCGCCGCCGAACTTGTAGGTGGTCGTCCTGCCAGCCGTGCTATAGTCCGACAGCCGCACCGCGCCGTCGACCGACAGCGACCGGAAACCGGGCACGTCCTTCAGCAGCGGCACGTGCAGTTCGCCGTACACTTCCTTCACGTCATATTTGCCGACCAGCGGCGTCGCGGTGACGCCCAGCGTCGGATCGTAGCGGCTGTTGGTCGGATCATATTCCGCCTGCACGCCGATGTCGTTGCTTTCCTTGCGATATTCGGCGCCGGCCACCATCTGCACGCTGCCGCCCGGCAGGTCGAACAGCCCGCCCGACACATAGCCCGACACGACCTGCTGCTTCATCGTCGATCGCGCCCAGCTGGACGAATACTGGATGTAGTCGATCATCTGCTGCGTCAGCGGCAGCAGCGGGTTGATCGCGACGCAGCCGTTGCCGGGGTTGGTCAGCGTGCTGCGGCACACCGCCTGGCCATTGGCGCCGCGCGTCGAATCCAGCCCCTGATACCAGCGACGGTACGACGTGGCGTTCACGTCGCGCACGTCCTGCTGGGTCACGCCATAGGAATAATAGGTCGAATAGTTCCAGTCATGGGCGAGCAGGCGGAAATCGCCCTCGGCGCCGAACGCGCTCTGGAACGTCTGCCGCCGATAGACGGTCATCGGCGTGCCGACCTCCATCACCCGCCGCGCGAAATACAGGCCGTTCGCCGGTAGCGCCCCACCGTTCGCGGCGAGAATGGCGGAGGTGATGAACGGGCTGTCGGCGGGAACCGCGTCCGACCCGAACGCGGTCAGCGGGGCATAGGCGGCCTCCGACCGGTTCTGCGACAGCGAGGCGTTGGCGAACAGCTTGAGCGCCGGCGAGACTTCGTAATTGCCGCTGAACCGGGTCGAGAAACGCTGGCTGGGTACCGACAGATACCAGCCGTCGTAGCGGCCGTGATATTCGCCGCCCGAATTGGTGATGAGCGTCCCCAGCGCTTCGTTGTTGGTGTTGGAGATCGTGACCGGATAGGCATTGGTGAAGCCGCGCGAGCCGAGCTGCGGTGCGCGCAGCGATCCGTCGTTGTTGATCGCGAACAGCTTGCCGTTCAACACCACCTGCGGCGAATTGGACGAATAGATGTTCTGGTTATCGTCCGAGATGTAATATTTCTGGCCCGACCGCTGCCGGGTGTAGAAGGGATAGCCCCCCGCCGTCCACGGCCGGTCAGCGCCGGTGATCGAACCGGGCTGTTCCTCGTAAAAGCCGTACAGCGTCACATTGCCGCGTCCGTCGGCGAAGTTGCGCCCGCCGGTCAGGTCCATGCTGTAGATGTTCATGTCGCCGCGCGTCGACGCGCCATAGCGGAAATTGGCATCGACCCCGTGGAAGTCGCGGCGGGTGATGAAGTTGGCGACCCCCGCCACCGCATCGGCCCCGTACAGCGCCGACGCGCCGCCGGTCACGACATCGACCCGCGCGATCAGGCTGGCGGGCAGGTTCGACAGGTCGACCGCCGACGTCCCCGGAATCGACGGCACCTGCCGGCGTCCATCGACCAGTACCAGCGTCCGCTGCGTCCCCATCCCGCGCAGGTCGAGCGCGTTGATGCCGGCATTGCCCGCCAGGTTGCTGGTCTGGTTCGTCTGGGTGATCGCCAGTGCCGGCAGCTGGTTGATGACGTCGCCGATCTGTGTCGCGCCCGTCGCGCGGATCTGATCGGCGTCGACCGTCGCGACGGGCGACGGGCTGTCGGCAGCGATCCGGCGGATGCGCGATCCGGTGACGAGGATTTCGTCGTCTTCGCTGCGCGTGTCGGTCGTGGCACTGTTCGCCTTGCCCGGCACCGTCTGCGCCACCGCGATCATCGGAGTCATTGCCCCACCCAGCAGCAATGCGAGTCGGATCGTCGCCAGTCTATCCATGTCGTCCCCCACTTAATTATCCGGTATACAAAATACAGATTGGTGATCGTGTCAACTTCGTTTATTGCAACGCAACAATCGATGCGTTGCGGAGCGAGCGACGCAAGTAATTGATCGCTGGGTGGAGAGCGTTGGGATGGATAGGACAACCGACCGCAAATTTCGGCACGTTGCGCGCGCGTTACGCTGCACGGCACTACGCGGGCTGGCGGGAAGCGTGCTGATGCTGGTAGCCACGCAGCCGGCCCTGGCGCGCGATACCCCTGCGCCAAAGCCGGTGCAGGCTGCATCAAAGCAATCGCCGCGACCCTTACCGTCGATCGCCGAGCGCTATGCCCGCGCGGACCGTTTCCAGTTCCCGGCGAATGCGCCGTTGCTGGCCGATGCCGACGTCCGCGCCACCTTCACCGACGACAGCCGCTTCCTGCTGTACTGGACCGGCATTCCGGGGCAGCGCAGCCTGCAGCAACGCGACCTGTCGAGCGGGACCGTGCGAGCATTGACCGACGAACCAGCGCTGGTCCGGCTGCTGGCCGTCGCGATGGCCAAGCCGGTCGATGCCGACAAGCTGACGATCGAAAATCCGGTGTTCGATGCCGCCACCGGCGCGCTGTCGTTCGATGCGTTCGACAAGAGATGGCAATTGTCCGCTACCGGCGCACTACACGAAGCGCCGACCGGGACGCCCGATGGCGAAGGCGCGGTATCGCCCGATGGCCGGTTCGAGATCGTGGCGCGCGATTTCAACCTGTTCGCCCGTGACCGCAAGAGCGGTCGGACCGTCGCGCTGACGACCGACGGCACCCGCGAACAACCCTTTGGCCGCAGCATCCCGCAGCTGGCGGACATATTGAAGGCCGGGACCGAAGATCCGGTCATGCCGGTGTCGGTGGTCTGGTCGCCCGACAGCCGCCGGATCATCACCTGGCGGCTCGACACGCGCGACGTGAAGAAGCTGAGCATCACGCAGGAAAACCCGCCGGGCAGCTTCTATCCACGCTCGTTCCAGTACGTCTATCCACTGGCCGGTGCCGAGAAACTGCCGCAGGCGACGCGGTTCGTCGTCGATGTCGAACGTGCGCTGAAGCGTCGCCGGGCGACGCTGGTGCCGCTGGCGATCCCGTCCGAATCGATCCTGTACCCGATGCCGCCGGACATGGCGTGGCACGACGGCAAGCCGCAGATGACATGGACCGAACGCGGCTATGGCCAGGTCGTCGTCTATCGCGCCGATCCCGATACCGGCGCGGCGACGATGATCGCGCGCGAGGCGGTGCGCCCGCTGGTGACGGTGACCAGCAGCTTCTTTCGCGCTGCCCCCGAACTGGGCGGTGTGCTGAACGTGTCCGAACGCAGCGGATGGGCGCAGCTCTATCTGGTCAAGGCCGATGCCCCCGATGGCGGCAACGCGCTGACCACCGGCGCGTGGGAGGTGATAGGCATCGAACATGTCGATGCCGCCCCCCATAGCATCCTGGTGACCGGGGTCGGCCGCGAAGGCGATCGCAATCCCTATTACCGCGCCGCTTACCGCGTCGGCACCGATCGCGCGGCGACGCCAATATTGCTGACCCCCGAACCGGTCGACCATGACGTGCATGTGTCGCAGGACGGCAAATGGATGGTCGATGCGATGTCCAGCCCGGCGATGCCGACGCGCACCGTGTTGCGCGACGCATGGGACGGCCGGATCGTCGCCGAACTAGCACGTGCCGACGATGGCCCGTTGCGGGCCACCGGTTTCGTCATGCCCGAGCCGTTCCGGGGCGTGGCGGCGGACGGGCATACGCCGATTTACGGCATGATCTGGCGACCGATCGGGTTCGACCCGGCGCGATCCTATCCGGTGATCGAGGAGGTTTATACCGGCCCGACCACGACCCTGGTGCCGACGACGTGGCGCGGATCGGTCGCGGCGCGACAGGCATCGCTGGCCCAGGTCGGCGTGATCGTGGTGTCGATCGACGGGACCGGCACGTCGCGGCGGGGACAGGCGTTCCGGTTGCCCGCCTATCGCAATCTGGGGGAGGTCGGGCTGGACGATCATATCGCCCTGATCCGCCAGATGGCGGCACGGTATTCGTATATGGATGTGAACCGGGTCGGGGTCTATGGCGGGTCGGCTGGCGGATACGACGCCGCGCGGTTCGTGCTGCGCCGGCCGGATTTCTACAAGGTCGCGGTCGCGTGGGCCGGCAACCACGAATTGCGGCTGGACAAGGCGTGGTGGCCGGAAGTGTCGATGGGCTATGCCGATGCCGCGACATGGGACCGCAATTCCAACCTGTCGGTCGTCGGCAATTTGCGCGGCAAGCTGTTGCTGGGGCATGGCGACATCGACGACAATGTGCCGGTGACCGAAACCATGCGCCTTGCCGATGCGCTGATCGAGGCGGGGCGCGATGTCGACCTGCTGATCCTGCCCAACAGCTCGCATCGGCCGAACCGACCCTTCTACTGGCGCAAGATGCGCGACTATTTCGTCCGCAACCTGCTGGACGAAGCGCCGCCGCCCTTTGCGCCGCCGGCACCCGCCGCCACCGCCCCGGCTCCGGCCCCCGCGATCAAACCCGCCACATCGGCCGGTGCGCGATGACCGCACGCCGCCATATGCCGGTGGCCATGATGGGTCTCGCGAACCTGACCTTCGGTGCCTATGGCGCGTTGTGCCTGATGACCGTGCCGCAATTGCTTGCGGCGCGAGGCGTGGCGCAGGTGACGATCGCATCGATCACCGCGCTGGCGCTGACGCCGACCTTTTGCGGGTTCCTGATCGCGCCGATCCTCGACGTGCGGTTCAGCCGCCGGGCCTATGCCGTCGTCTTCGGGTTGGTCGCGGCGGTGACCGCGTTCGTCGCTATGCGCAATCTCGGTTCGATCGAACGGCTAACCCCGCTGCTGCTGATCGGGTTCCTTGCCGCCAATCTCTATTACAACGCCCTGGGCGGCTGGCTGGGTACGATCGTCCCGCCGGGTCAGGAAGGGCGGCTGGCGGCGGGGTTCACGGTCGGCAACGTGGCCGGGTTCGGCATCGGTGCGATCCTGTTCATCACGCTGCTGCGCGGGCTGCCGCCGGGTGTCGGGGCGCTGGCCTGCGCCGTATGCATCGCGCTGCCGATGATGTTGCTCGGCTGGATTCCTGCTCCGGCCGGTGAACGCCGGGGCGCACGGGAAAGCTATGCGACGTTGCTCCGCGAACTGGGCCAGTTGCTGCGCAGCCCGGTCGTCCGGCGCACGTTGTTCCTGTTCTGCCTGCCGGCCGCGTCCTTTGCGCTGACCAACAGCCTGGGCGGGCTGGGTGGCGACTTCGGGGCATCGGAACGGTTCGTATCGGTCGTGGCGGGGATCGGGGTCACCGGGTCGGCGATCATCGGCACGCTCTTCATCCCGGCGCTGGTCCGGCGGATCGAGCCGCTGTTCCTCTATCTGGCGATCGGCGCCATGGGGGCGTGCTTTACCCTGTCGCTGTCGGTCCTGCCGCACGTCCCGGCGGTGTTCGCGCTGGCGCTGATCGGGCAGAATATGTTCCAGGCGGCGGCCTTCGCGGTCGAAAGCACGCTGGTGTTCCGCAGCATCGGCCAGGACAATCCGCTGGCCGCGACGCAGTTCGCGTTCCTGCAGGCCGCGACCTGCCTGCCGATCGCCTATATGCAGGCGCTGGACGGGCAGGCCTATGACCGGGGCGGATTGCACGCCATGCTGGCGGCCGATGCCGGTGCCTCGCTGGTCGCCTGTACCCTGCTGCTGCCGATCGTGCTGTTCTGGCGGGCGCGGCGGCGGGCGGCCGCCCTCAGCCCCCTGCCCGCGCCCGTTCTTTGACTGGAGTGACCGTCCATGTGCCCTGAAGCCGACATCGTCGACATCGTCCTGTCGAGCGGTCACCGCGTCACCGGCTATCGCTATGGCGAGGGCGCGGAGACGGTGATGCTCGCCAATGGCGGTCCCGGCCTGCCCAGCCTGTACCTGCGCGCGCCGCACGCCCGGCTGGTCGATGCCGGGTTCCGCGTCGTCACCTGGGACCAGCTGGGCTGTGGCGCGTCCGACCGGCCGACCGATCCGGCGCTGTGGACGCTCGACCGCTATGTAGCGGAGGCGGACGAGGTGCGCGCCGCGTTCGGGATCGACCGGGTCCATTTCCTCGGCCATAGCTGGGGCACGTGGCTGGGCACCGAATATGCCCTGACCCATCCCGACCATGTCGCCAGCCTGATCCTGGCCGACGGGGCGTGCGACATCCCGCATCTGGTCGAGGAACTGAAACGGCTGAAGCTCGGGCTGGGCGTCGAGACGGTGACGATGATGGCCGCGCACGAGGCGGCGGGGACGATGGACCATCCCGAATATCAGGCGGCGATCACCATCCTGAACTATCGTCATGTCTGCCGGCTGAAGACCTGGCCCGAACCGCTGAGCACCGCGCTCGCCGACTGGAACACCGGCCCGTATCACACGATGCAGGGGCCGAACGAGTTCACCTTCACCGGCAACATGACCGATTGGAACCGCATCCCCGCAATGGGCCGGATCGCCGCCCCGGCGCTGGTGCTGACCGGGGTGCATGATGAATTGACCCCGGCCTGTTCGGAACGGATGCACCGCGCGCTGCCGGATTCGCGCATCCACGTGTTTCCCAACAGCTCGCACATGCCCTTCTATGAGGAGCCGGAGGCGTATTTCGCGGTGCTGGTGGATTTCCTGACCTCGGTCGGGCGGGAGGCCGATCGTGCGCCTGCCAAGACGGATTTCATTTGCAACGATTAGTTTATATAGTATACGATAATGGTTCTTGTGGAGATTGGTGGAATTATGGGTTCGAGCATGTGGACGGGCGTGTATCCCGCGGCAACGACGCAGTTTGCGGCGGATGGTTCGGTCGACATCGATGCGACGCAGCGTGGGCTGGTCGCGCTGGTCGAGGACGGCGTCGACGGGCTGATCCTGCTCGGCACCTGCGGCGAGAATAATTCGCTCGACGTCGCGGAAAAGCACGCGGTGTTGCGCGCCGGTGTCGAGGCGGTCGGCGGGCGCGTGCCGCTGGTGTGCGGTGTGTCGGAATTCACGACGCGACGCGCGGCGGCATTCGCGAAGGAAGTGGAAGACATCGGCGTCGACGCGCTGATGCTGCTGCCCGCGATGGTCTATGTGCCCACGCCGAACGAGCTTGCGACGCATTTCCGCACCGTGGCGGAGGCGACCGGCCTGCCGATCATGCTCTATAACAACCCGCCCGCGTACCGGGTGTCGGTGGACTTCGCCACGCTCGACCTGCTCGCGCCGGTCAAGAACATCGTCGCGGTCAAGGAAAGCGCGCCCGATCCGCGTCGCTTCACGGACGTCATCAACCGTTTCGGCGACCGGTATGTCGTGATGGCGGGTCTGGACGATGTCGCGCTGGAGGGGATGTTGCTGGGTGCCAGCGGCTGGGTCTCGGGCCTGACCAGCGCCTTCCCGCAGGAATCGGTGGCGCTGATCGCGGCGGTCTATCGCGGCGACTGGGAAGAGGCGCGGCGCATCTATCGCTGGTTCATGCCGCTGCTGCATCTCGATGCCGAGCATGATCTGGTCCAGTCGATCAAGCTGGCCGAAGAAATCATGGGTCGCGGGTCCGAGCGCGTCCGCCTGCCGCGCCTGCCGCTGGAAGGTGCGCGCCGTGCCGAAGTGATCGCGATGGTCGAGAAGTGCGCGGCGACGCGGCCGGTCCTGAAGGAAGCGGTCCCGGCCTGATGCGCCACATTTTCTTCTGCATCGACGGCCACACGGCGGGCAATCCCGTCCGTCTGGTGGCCGGGGGCGCGCCGCTGTTGCGGGGCGCCAGCATGGCGGAGCGGCGTCAGGATTTCCTGGCACGCTTCGACTGGATTCGTACCGGGCTGTGCTTCGAGCCGCGCGGGCACGACATGATGTCGGGCGGGTTCCTGTACCCGCCATGCGGCGATGCGGATGCGGCGATCCTGTTCATCGAGACGTCCGGCTGCCTGCCGATGTGCGGGCACGGGACGATCGGGATGATCACGTTCGGGCTGGAGAACGGCCTGATCACCCCGCGCGAGCCCGGACGCCTGCGCGTCGAGGTGCCCGCCGGGGTGATCGACATCGACTATGTCGCGGAGGGCAACCGGGTCCGATCGGTGAAGATCCGCAACGTGCCCGCGTACCTCGCGACGCAGGGGCTGCGGATCGACGTGCCGGGGTTCGGCCCGCTGTCGATCGACGTTGCGTATGGCGGCAACTATTATGCGATCGTCGAGCCGCAGGGTGCGTACACCGGGCTGGACGATCTGGGCGTGGCACGGATCGTCGAGCTGAGCCGGACGATCCGCGAACTGGTGCGCGCGGTCTACGAACCGGTCCATCCGCTGGAGCCGACGATCCGCGGCGTCAGCCATGTGCTGTGGGCCGACAAGCCGAAGGGCGAGGGCGCGGACGGGCGCAACGCAGTATTCTATGGCGAACGCGCGATCGACCGCAGCCCTTGCGGGACCGGCACATCGGCGCGGCTGGCGCATCTGGCGGCGACCGGGCGGCTGTCCGTCGGCGACCGCTTCGTGCATGAAAGCTATATCGGCAGCCGCTTCGTCGGACGGATCGAGGCGGAGACGATGATCGGCGACCAGGCGGCGATCGTGCCGTCGATCGAGGGATCGGCGATCGCGACCGGCTTCAATACGATCTGGATCGATCGCGAGGACCCGTTCTTCGCCGGGTTCACGGTGGTATGACGGTCGAATAACGACAAACGGGAGGGGCGCATGGCACGAGGATTACTGGGGCCGTTGAAGCCCCTCGACGCGAGCGATGCGGAGCCGGATCGCCGCCTGCGCAAGACGCTGAGCTGGCCGCACCTGATCGCGCTGGGGATCGGCGCGATCGTCGGCACCGGTATCTATACGCTGACCGGCGTGGGCGCGGATCGCGCGGGGCCGGCGGTCATCCTGTCCTTCGCGATCGCCGGTGCGGTGTGCGCCTGCGCGGCGCTGGCCTATGCCGAGATGGCGACGCTGATCCCGACGGCGGGCAGCGCGTACACCTATACCTATTCGGTGATCGGCGAGAGCATCGCGTGGATCGTCGGATGGAGCCTGATCCTTGAATATTCGCTCGCCTGTTCGACCGTGGCGGTCGGGTGGTCGGCCTATCTGGTCGGATGGCTGGAAAGTGCCGGGGTGCATCTGCCAGCGCTGCTGCTGTCGGGGCCGCATGGCGGGGGAATCGTGAACCTGCCCGCCGTGCTGGTGGCGCTCGGCATCGCGGCGATGCTGGTCGCGGGGACGAAGGAAAGTGCGACGTTCAATATCGTGCTGGTGGCGATCAAGATGGTCGCGCTGGCGGTGTTCGTCTTCGTCGCGCTGCCGGCGTTCAACGGCGCGAATTTCGAACCGTTCATGCCGTACGGTTTCGGCAGCCATGTCGAAAACGGAGCAACGCGCGGGGTGATGGCGGCGGCGGCGATCGTGTTCTTTGCCTTTTACGGCTTCGACGCCGTCGCGACCTCGGCAGAGGAGGCGCGCAATCCGGGGCGCGACCTGACGATCGGGATCATCGGGTCGATGGCGGCGTGTACCGCGATCTATATGGGTGTGGCGGTCGCAGCGATCGGGGCGGTCAGCTATGTCGACCTCGGCCAGTCCGCCGAGCCGCTCGCCTACGTGCTGCGCACCTTGCAGCATCCGTTCGCGGCCTGGGCGATCGGGCTGGCGGCGCTGATCGCCCTCCCCTCCGTCATCCTGGTGATGATGTACGGGCAGAGCCGCATCTTCTTCGTGATGTCGCGCGACGGGCTGCTACCGCGATCGCTGAGCCGGGTGTCGGCGCGGACCGGATCACCGGCGTTGGTGACGATGGTGACCGGGGTGTTCGTCGCCGCCGTGGCCGGGTTCTTTCGCCTCGACGAGATCGCCGAGCTGGCCAATGCCGGCACGCTGCTGGCGTTCATTGCGGTTGCGGCGTGCATGATGGTGCTGCGCAAGCGTGCGCCGGAACTGAAGCGCGTTTTCCGGTGCCCCGCGCCGTTCGTGGTGGGGACGCTGGCGATCCTTGGTTGCGTCTATCTGCTGGTCAGCCTGCCGACCCATACCCTGCTGCGGTTCGGGTTGTGGAACGTGGTCGGCGTGGTCTTCTACCTCGCCTATGGCCGGACGCGCAGTCTGGTGCGTGCGCGCGGATGACTGTGAACGGGCCCCGATCGGCGATCGTCATCGGCGACGGCGTCGTCGGCCTGAACGTCGCGCTGGCGCTGCAACGACGGAGCACGCGGGTGACGATCGTCGCGCCGGATGCCCCGTGGCGCGGGGCGTCATGGGGCAATGCCGGCCATATCGCGGTCGAGCAGGTGGCGCCACTCGCGTCGCTGTCGACGGTGGCGAGCGTTCCGGGACGGTTGTTTTCGCGGGGTGGTGCGCTGGCGCTTCCCCTGCGGGCGATCGCTGCGTGGTTGCCCTTTTCGCTGCGACTGCTGGCCGCGGCCCGCCCTGCCCGGTTCCGGCGGGGCAAGGCAGCGTTGGCCGCGATGCTGGCGACCGCGATCCCGGCGTGGCAGCGTGTTCTGGCGGATGCGGCCGCGCCCGGATTGTTGCGCGTCGACGGGCATTTCGTCGTGTGGGAGACGCCGCAAACCGCCGCGATCGGCCGGGCGAACTGGATGGCGGCGGACATCGGCACCGCGACGGTGCGCGATGCGACGCCGGAGGAACTTGCCCGGCTGGCGACGCTGACGGACAAGCCGATCGCGGGCGCGATCCGGTTCAAGGGCAGCGGCCAGATCACCGATACCGGCGCGCTGGGCGAGGCGTTGGTCGCCCGCTTCCTCGCGGCGGGGGGGACGATCCTCCGCGACCGTGCCCGGTCGGTGGCGGCGCAGGGGGACCGCGCGGTAGTGACGCTGGAGGCGGGCGGCCCGCTCGATGCAGCGGTCGCGGTCATCGCCGCCGGCGCGGCATCGGGGCCGCTGGCCGCCTCCGCCGGGATGACCGCGCCGCTGATCGCCGAACGCGGCTACCATGTGGAGGGCGATCCGGGCGACTGGCCCGCCGATCAGCCGCCGGTGGTGTTCGAGGACCGATCGATGATCGTCACCCGCTTCGCCAACCGGCTACGCGCGGCGAGCATCGTAGAGTTCGCGCGAACCGATACCCCGCCCGATCCGGCGAAATGGGAGCGACTGTCGACGCACATCGCGGCGCTGGCCCTGCCCCTCCATGGCCCGCTCGAACCATGGATGGGGCCACGGCCGACGCTTCCCGACTATCTGCCCGCGATCGGGCGACGCGGGCCGGTCGCCTATGCGTTCGGACACCAGCATCTGGGGCTGACGCTTGCCGCGACGACCGGGGAGGCGCTGGCGGCGAAACTGCACGGCGCAACGCCGGCGTTCGACCTCTCGCCCTTCGATCTCGCCCGGTTCGGGTGATCCTCCCCAGCGTGGATCGGTCGCAGGATTTGGCGGATGCCGCGCAACGGACAGGAGGACAGGACCGGCCGGATCGGTTACCGGTCGGTTCGAAACTCGCCCCTGTCCAAAGGAATCGCACCGTGCGGCATCGCAGTCTGCTGTTGGCATTGACCATGACCCTCGCCGCGCCTGCGGTCGCTCAACCCGCCACCACCGGCCCGACGTCGCCGCGCGCCGCCGCCGCGCCCGCATCGGGACCTGCCTCGGCATGGCGCACGGCCGCGCGGCTGCGGCGCGGGGTCAACATTCTCGGCTATGATCCGCTCTGGCGCGACCCGGCCAAGGCGCGGTTCCAGACGCGCCATTTCCGGATCATCAAGCAGGGCGGGTTCGACTTCGTCCGGGTCGTGTTGCAGTCGTTCGGCCATATGGACGCGCAGAACCGGCTCGACCCGCAATGGCTCGCGACCCTCGACCGGATCGTCAGGGAAGCGACCGCCGCCGGGCTGGGAGTCATCCTCGATGAACATGATTTCAATATCTGTTCGGAAGCACCGGATGCCTGCGAACCAAAGCTTGTTGCCTTCTGGACCCAGATCGGCGAGCGATACCGCGATGCGCCCGACACGGTGTTGTTCGAGCTGCTGAACGAACCGCACGCGCCGCTGGACAAGACGCGCTGGAACGCGATGCTGCGCACGCTAATCCCGCTTGTCCGGGCGACCAATCCGACCCGTACGCTGGTGATCGGGCCGACGCGGTGGAACAACCTGGAGGAACTGTCCGGGCTGGAATTGCCGAAGGACGATCGCAACATCCTGGTCACGTTCCATTCGTACGAACCGTTCCGCTTCACCCATCAGGGTGCGCCCTGGGCAGCGGACATGGTCGGCGTGAAGGACGTGCCGTTCACCGCCGCCGACGAAGCGCGGATCAAGGCCGACTATGACAAGGTGGCGCTATGGTCGAAAGCCAATGACCGCCCCGTGTTGATGGGCGAGTTCGGCGCCTATGAAAAGAGCGGCACGCCGATGGCGGCGCGCGCGCGCTACACCGCGACCGTCCGTCGCGAGGCGGAGGCGCATGGCTTCCCGTGGGCCTATTGGCAATTCGACAGCGACTTCATCCTGTACGACATCGATCGCGACCAGTGGGTGGAGCCGATCCGGCAGGCGCTGGTGCCGGCTCGGCGGTGAGCCTCCCTACAGCCTGAGCCCGAGTTGCACTCCCGCGCTCGCGTCGGGTGCACCACGGCTCAGCCCAGCGCTGCCCTGCACGCCGAGTGACAGGCGCGGCGACAGGTTCGTTTCCAGCCCGGCGGCGACCTGCTCCCGATCGGCGGCGGCGGCGCTGACGCGCGATGCGTGGTTATAGGACAGGCTGACCTCGGACGCGCTGCCGACCCGCAACGCCACACCGCCGCGCGCGGTCGTGACATTCTCCAGCCGATAGGCGCTGGGCTGCCCAACGACCGTATAGCCCAGCGCCGCGAACGGGGTCAGCTTGCCGGGGCGCGCGACTTCCGCGCCGACGGAGAAATCGGCCTTGCCCGTCCCCAGGCCACGCGCCGCCGACGCGGTCGGCAGCTTGGCAGCGGTGGTGACCGCCAGCGCGACATGGTTCTGGCGAGGCTCGACCAGCTGCACCGACGCACCGACCGTCGCATCGCCCAGCCCGCTGCGCTGTTTCCGGGTGGCGGGCCGGGTCGGGTCGATCAGGATCGGCAGGCCGAGCGGCCCTCCCGCCACGACGACATTCTCCGGCGCATCGACGCGGACGACCGGCAGGTTGGCGAACACGCCAACGCGCTTGCGCTTGATCCGCACGCCGACGGACGCACCCGACGTGTCGATCCGCTGTCCCGTGCCGAACGTGCCGGTGCTGTGATCGAGGCCGGTCGTTACCGTCGTCTGCGCGGCGACCGGCGTGGCGCAGGTCACCAGCAGACCCAGTACCATGCGTCCCAGGACCGTTCCCGACATCATTCCATTCTCCCCTTCACGACCATGATTGTGGAGAGAACGAGCGCGGGGATCGATTTAATCCGTGCCGATCATGTCGTGATGCGCCCGATCACCACCTATGCCGGCCGGGGGACGCAGTGGCTGTCCGATGTCAGCGACTGCTACTGGTCGGTCCTATCGGGAACGGTGGCGGCATCATGGTGACCGGAGCATACCGCCGATCATCCGTTCAACTAACCGTCGTTGGGGTCCTCATCCAGCGTCGCGACCCCCATCAGGGGGTGCATGACGAAAGTCCATCCGTCCCCGCCGACCAGCATCAGCCGCAGCGACTGGCGATCCGCCGTACCGAGCAGCGCGGCCGCCCCGGCGGATGCGGGCAAGGTGACCGTCGTCCCGTCCTGACGAATGCCGGTGGCCCAGCCCCGGCGGCCCTCGCGGATTTCGGTGGCAAGCCGTACCAGCGCCGTTTCGAGGGCAGTGCGCGCGCGCGGTCCATCGACCCATGCATGGCCGACCGGTCCCGACGGCAGGGGCAGCGTTGCACTCGACCGGACAGGCGACGGCGCTGCTTTGGGAGCGCGGCGTGGCTTTTCCGCCGCTTGGCCGAGCGGGCGGACCCCCTCCATGCTCATCATCCGTGCAAACTCGTCCATCGCCGTTCCTTTACCTTACGAGCCGCAGCGCGGAATGCGGACGATCCGCTGTTGCGGATACGAAGGTCGAAGGCAAATGTTGCCCGCCCTTTTGCCGGTTCTCAAGGATCGCGTGGCGCTTTACCAACGATCGCATGGAAGCACCGGATCGCATTCGCCGCGTCGTCATTCTGGGGGGCGGGACCGCCGGGTGGATGACCGCCGCAGCGTTATCGCGCAGCTTCGGACGTAGCGTCGACATCACCCTGCTCGAATCCGATGCGATCGGCACGGTCGGCGTCGGTGAAGCGACTATCCCGACGATCCACTGGTTCAACGACCTGATCGGCATCGACGAGGCGGATTTCCTGCGCGCGACCCTGACCGAGCGCCTGTCGATCGAGCAGTGATTGCCGTGCGGCAGGCCCCTGCCCGAAAATCGTTCCCGATAACACGGCGCCCGGACGCCGCGTTCAGGCCTCGACCAGCGGTCCTGTCGCGACGACCGGGCCGGTCGGGGTCGATTGCGGCGATCCGCCGATCGGTTCGATCGAAATGGCCAGGACCGAACCGGGCTTAAGCGCGACGCGCTCGGCTGCGGGCACGGCCAGTCGGGTCGCCGCATTGCGGGTGAGCAGGCCCAGCGCGCGCGGCGTGCCGTCGTGGATGACCCAGAGTTCGGCGACCTTGCCGGCCGGGGCGATGTCGGTGCCGGCGATACGAATGTCGCCGCTGGCGCGGTCGATCACCGCCGCGACCGGCGCAGCGGAACCGTCGGGCGCGGCCAGCGCGGCGATCAGGCCGACGGTGGCGGGAGCGGTCACCGGTGGCGGGGCGACCGGGCCGGGACGCGACACGACGAACACCGCTGCGGCGGCAGCGGCGGCCAGCGCGACCGGATAGAGCGGCCGGTGGAACCAGCGCCTTGCCACCGGTGCTCCGATCGATGCGATCAGGTCGGCGGGCGGGGTTGCGTGCGGATATTCAACGAGCAGCTCGGCCAGGTGCGTCCGCCACCATTCGACTTCCCGCGCAAAAGCCGGGTCGGACAGGGTACGGCGCAACGCCGTAGCGCGCTCCTCGCCCTCCAGCAGGCCCATGGCGAGTTCGGCGGCGAGCATGTCGGGATCAGCGGTCATCGACACACCCCCGCAGCCGATGAAGACCACGGCGCGCCCAGCTGCGCACGGTCGGTTCCGGAATCCCCTTCACCTCCGCCAGCTGCGCATAGGTCAGCCCGTCGAAAAAGGCGGTGCGCAGCGCATCGCGTTGCTGCGGCTCCAGCTGGTCGAGGCAATCGTACAGGCGCTGCGCCTGTTCGGAGCGTTCCATCACCGCCAGCTGGTCCGGATCGCCATCGGCGACCTGGCCGGCCTCTTCGAGCGGGCGGGTCGGCCGTGCGCCATAGCTGCGCACCCAGTCGATCGACCGGTTGCGCGCGATCGTGCCGAGCCACGACATCGGATGCGCGGCGGTCGGCACGAAGCTGTCCGCGCGTTTCCAGATCAGCTGGAACACCTCGTGCAGCACATCCTCGGCCGCGCTGCGTTCCCGACAGATGCGCAGGCAGATGCCGAACAGCGCCGACGAGGTCAGCCGGTACAGATCGCCCAGCGCCACCCGGTCCGCGACGCCGACACGCTGCAGCAATTCGCAGATCGCGACGCGGGCGTCATAAGGGTCCGGCAGGGGATGGGTCACGCGACCCGCCTATCCTACCCCCGCGCCGGACGCAACGAGAGCGGAGCGGCGGGTGCCGCTCAGTCGCGGACGGCTCCGCGCGGGCCGGCGGGCGGTGGTTGGTCGGTGAAGAACGACAGCCGCGCCGCATCGGGCCATGGCGCGACGCCGGGCGTTTCGGCCAGTTCGACCAGCCGGGGCGCCTTCGCCACGAAGCGCGGCCAGCGCAGCGCCGGCGTATCGGGCGTTCCCGACCGGGCGAACGCGACCAGCGCGTCGGTCATCGCATCGCTCAGCCCCCGGTCGGCGGCGTTCCAGTCGCGGGTCTGGCGATACAGGTTGAAGCTGTCGAGCGTGTTCAGCCAGAACGGCACCTCCGACGTATGGTACGCGCCGGCGGTCGCGGGGTCGAGGTCGCTGAACCTGACGCCCGGTGCATAGCGATGCGGCTGGGCGAACAGGTAGCTGAACACCGGGGCCTTGCCATGCGCGACTTGCGCCTCCGCCCATTGCCGCATCGCCGACGCCATGGTCGCGTCGCGATCGGCCATGCGCGCCATCGCCTGCGCCTCGGCATCGGTGGTCGCGGGGTAGAGCGCGAGGAACCGGGCGGCGCGATCGCCGAAGCGCTCGGCAGCCTTTGCCCGATAGTCGGCGAGGGTCGTGACGGTCCCAAGGCCCCCCAGCGCTTCGTCGCGGGTGAAGCCCAGCAGCAGCGGCACATCATTCTGCCGGCCCTGCGCAAAGATGCTGGCGATCGGTTGCGGCAGGACATGGCCGTCCTGCACCGGGCCGATCATCGGCGCGCCGGGCGCGCGCGGCACGGTCAACCGGTCGACCGGCAGGTTGCGCAGGTCGGCCAGGGTGGCGGCCTTTACCAATTGCTGGAACTTGACCCCTTCGGCCTCCCCCACGGCCAATGGACGCAGCGCGAACGGACCGGTCGACGCGATCGCCGCGCCGCTCATGCCGACCGCGCGCTGGAACAGCCCCTTGGCCAGCGGGCTGGACTGGAGCGCCAGGACCGCCATCGATCCGGCGGACTGGCCGACGATGGTCACGTTGGACGGATCGCCGCCGAACGCCGCGATGTTGCGATGGACCCATTGCAGCGCCGCGATCTGATCGAGAAAGCCGTAATTGCCCGAGCTGGCGTGCGACGATTCCCGCGTCAGTTCGGGATGCGACAGGAAACCCAGCACGCCGAGGCGGTAGTTGAGATTGACGAACACCGCATCGCGCCGCGCCACCCCTTCCCCGCCGTATAGCGGCATCGATGCGGAGCCGATGAAGAACGCGCCGCCATGGAGGAACACGATCACCGGCGCCTTGCGCAGCCCCGGTTTCGCCCAGACGTTGAGGTACAGGCAATCCTCGCTGGTACGCTCCGCCCCCGAATATTGGTTGGCCAGTGCCGAACGTCCCGGCTGCGGACATTGCGGGGCATAGCGATCGGCGTGGAAGGTCCGTTCGAACGGTGCGACCGGTTGCGGATCACGCCAGCGCAGCGCCCGCACCGGCGGCGCGGCATAGGGAATGCCGAGATAGGCCTCGACACCCGACGGCAACGGGGTCCCTTCGACCGGTCCGCTGTCGATGCGGACGGAACGGGGAGCCGTCTGTGCCATGGCCGGCGCGATGGCGACTGCCGCGATCGACAGGGCCAACCCCAGCCGCCATGCCCGTCCCGGTCGGCGGGCGACATGTCCAGCTTGGCGCATGATAGCTGTCATCGTTCTTCTCCCCATCCCGCAGGCACCGCATCGTGCCGCCGCGCCAAGCCCTTGGCAGGGCCGGTCATTTTTTCGTTGCGGATGCTAGACGCGCAAGCCGGTAGCAAGGAAACGAATTATATTCGTGACTAGGCATCGGAATTACGAATAACATCGCCGTCGCGACCGCAAGAAGCGGCGCGAGGCAGCAGGAGGGGCATGGTGCGCTACAAGGGTCTGAATCTCAATCTCCTCCACGCGCTCGACGTGCTGATGGAAACCCGCAATGTCAGCCGGGCGGCGGAACGGTTGAGCCTCACCCAATCGGCGCTGAGCGCGGCGCTGGGCCAGTTGCGGGAGTATTTCGGCGATCCGCTGCTGGTATCGGATGGCCGGCGGATGTGCCCGACGGTCTTCGGCGAACAGATCCATGCCGAACTGGGCAATTTCCTGAGCGCGACCGACGCGGTGTTGCAGACGTCGCGCGGGTTCGATCCCGCGACCACCCGCCGGACCTTCCGCATCGTCGCATCCGATTACGTCGTCGCGGCCGTGCTGGCACCGCTGGTCGAGACGCTGTCGGTCATCGCGCCCAACATCCGGCTCGATTTCGTGCCGCCCGACGAAGGGGCCAGCGAGGCGCTGCGCATCGGCGAACTCGACCTGATGATCAGCCCGGCCGAATTCATGCTGCCCGATCATCCGACGCAGCCGCTGTTCGACGAAGAGATCGTCGTGGCCGGGTGGAGCGGCAATCCGCTGTTCGACCAGGATTTCGGGATCGACGCGTTCCTGGCCGCCGGCCATGTCGCCGTCGCGATCGGCCCGCACCGCGAGATCACCTTCGCGGACAAGCATTTCTCGTCGCTCGGCCATCAGCGGCGGATCGAGTCCGTCGCGGCGTCCTTCACCACCGTCCCGTGGCTGCTGCGCGGCACCAACCGTCTGGCCATGATGCACCGGCGGCTGGCGCAGGTGATGGCGACCTATCTGCCGCTGCGCCACGCGCCGCTGCCGTTCGAATTCCCCCGGATGCAGGAAACGGCGCAATATCACCGCACGCGACAGTCGGATGCCGGATTGCACTGGATGATGGACGCGGTGCGGATCGCCGCCGACATGCCGCTGGCGGACGCCGCGATGATCCGCGCGCGATTGCAGGCTGCCGCGATACCCGGCGGTGAAGCTTCGCCAAGCTGACCTACCAAAATTTCGAATGAATATGGATCAGTTCAATCAATTTGATCGCACCTGACCAATCTGGTCAAACCAATTCCGACGACGACCCAGAGAGGTCGACCATGTGAGGGGATTGATATGCGCTACGCATCGTGGCTGCTTGCATCGGCTGGTGCATTCTCGCTGACCGGAATCGCTACTGCCCAAACCGTTCCGGCGACGCCGCAGGGAACCGTCGAGGACGCCGGACAGGCTCCGGCCGGTCCCGCCGGCCCGGTCGTCGCGCAGTCGCCCGACGGCACCAACGCCCCGACCGACGATCAGGCTGCGGAAATCGTGGTCACCGCATCGCGGATTGATCGCGCGGGCTTCACCGCCCCCACGCCGACGACGGTGGTCGGCGCAGCGACGCTGGAACAGCGCGCCGCCGTCAACGTCGCCGACGTGCTGAACGAAGTCCCGTCGTTCCGTCGCACCGCCGCACCGGAATCGGGCGGCATCGGCAATGTCGGCGCGAACAATGTCGACCTGCGCGGGCTGACGCCGGTCCGCACGCTGGTCCTGCTCGACCGGATGCGCCTGCCCGGCGTGACCGTACCCGGTCAGACCATTGCCGGCGTGCCCGACCTGAACATCATCCCCAGCGCGTTGCTGAGCAAGGTCGACGTCGTCACCGGCGGCGCGTCGGCCGCCTATGGGTCGGATGCGGTCGCGGGCGTCGTCAACCTCCAGATCAACAGCCGATTGAAGGGGTTCAAGAGCACCCTGCAATATGGCCAGACGCGCTATGGCGATGCCAAGGACGTGTTCGGGTCGATCGCGGGCGGCACCGGGTTCAACGACGATCGCGGCCATCTGGTCATCGGGTTCGAATATAACCGGAACACCGGCACCGGCCTGTTCAACACCGAACGCGAATGGGGGCGGCGCAATGCCGGCCTGGTGACGCTGACCGCCAATCGCCCGGCCGGGCTGCCGTCCGCGCTGGTCGCCGACAATGTCCTGTTCGGAACGCTGACCACCGGCGGGCTGATTACGCCGTCCGTGTCAAGCAACCCGTCGGCGCTGCGCAACCTGCAATTCGTGGTCGGGCCGAACGGGGTGACGACCGCGCCGTTCGATGCCGGGCTGTATCAGGGGCTGATCGGTACGTCGATGATCGGCGGGTCGAACGTCAATCCCTATCAGGTGCTGCGCCCCGCAAGCCGCCGCTTCAACCTGCTGGCGCACGTCACCTATGACGTCGGCGGCGGGGTCGAGGCGTGGGTCGAGCCGCTCTATTCCGATGTCCGGGTCAGCAACGTGTCGGCACAGCTGCGCGCGGCGACCGGCGGCACGACCAGCTTCCTGACCTTCCGGCCCGACAATTATTACCTGCGACAGGCGCTGACCCCGGCGCAGCAGGCGCTGGTCCCGACCCAGGGGTTGAGCATCGGCTATCTCGGCAACGACTTCGGTCCGCCGCGCATCGACATCCGTAACCAGACGTCGCGGATCGCCGGCGGGCTGCGCGGGTCGTTCGGTGACAGCTGGCGCTGGGACGTGGGCGCCAATTACGGCCGCAACGAAAGCAGCCAGGCGATCACGAATTCGGCGATCACCGCCCGGTTCCTGAACGCGATCGATGCGGTGCAGGTGACGGCGGCGAACCGCGGGTCGTCGGGCCTGGCAATCGGATCGATCGCCTGCCGCTCGACGCTCAGCGCGCCGACCAACGGGTGCCAGCCGATCAACATCCTCGGCCGGGCGGACGTGTCGCCCGGTGCCTATGCCTATGCCTTTGGCAGCGGCTATGGGCGGACGATCTCGACGCTGACCGAAGTCACCGCGAACGTGAACGGCGAACCCTTCTCGCTGTGGGCGGGGCCGGTTTCGATCGGCATCGGCGGCAATTATCGCCGCGAGACGCTGGAAACGACGGTCGACGCGCTCAGCCAGTCGGGCGCGCTCAATTCGCGGGCGCCGCGCAACTTCCCCTTCGCCAGCCAGAATGTGAAGGAAGCCTATGCCGAACTGATCGTGCCGTTGATCGCGGAGGATAGTGGCGTCGGCAAGGTGGATTTCAACGGCGCGGCGCGGGTCACCGACTACAGCATTTCCGGATCGGTCACGACGTGGAAGACCGGGCTGACGTGGAAGCCGATCCGCGACATCCTGCTGCGCGGGACGCTGTCGCGCGACATCCGCGCGCCGTCGCTGCCCGAGCTGTTCACGCCGAACGTGGCGACGGTGCCGCAGCCGCTGACCAACGGATCGGCGAGCGACGTGCGCCCGGCGTTTATCAATCAGGGCGCCTATTTCATCGACGTGTTCACCGGTGGCAGCACCGCGCTGCGCCCCGAAATCGGCCGCACGTTGACGGCGGGCGTGGTGTTCCAGCCGCGCTTCATTCCCCGGCTGCAATTCTCGGTCGATTTCTATCGCATCAAGCTGACTAACGCGATCGGCGCGCTGGGCCAGGGGTCGGTGATCCAGAACTGCCTTGGCAGCGGCACGGCATCCGCCGCCAATCCCTATTGCCAGCTGATCACCTTTGCGAACAACGACCTGACCAACGGGCGCATTCTGAGCGTCAATTCGGCCAACGCCAATTTCGCCGAGTTCAAGACGAAGGGCATCGACCTGGCGCTGTCCTATGTCCAGCCGCTAAGCGAGATCAGCGCCAACCTGCCCGGTCGCCTGTCGTTCACCAGCCAAGCGACGCATGTGATCGAATATCGCGCGTCGACCGACGTCTCGATCCTCTATCCCGATGGCGTGAACCGGGCGGGCCAGACCGGCGCGTTGTTCGGCGGCACCGCCGGCCTGCCGAAATGGAGCGTGAACACCACGCTCGACTATCGCGTCGACAAGTTCGACGTGAATGCCCAGCTGCGCTACATCAGCCGCAGTCACCAGAACAATGCGCTGATCGGACCGGACCAGGCGGGCTACAGCCCGGCGCTGTTCAACAGCATCAACGACAACGTCATCCCGGCGGTAGCCTATCTGAACCTTGGCGCCAGCTATGACTTCGCGTTTGGCGGCACGCGGTCGGAACTGTTCGTCACGGTCAACAACGTGTTCGACAAGGCACCGCCGCTGCCGGCGATCAACAACAATGCCTATTACGACCTGCTCGGCCGGTCGTACCGGGTGGGGATGCGCTTCGGGTTCTGAAGCACGGGTCTTGGCCGGCGTTCGATACGCCGGCCGGGGCACGACGGAAAAGGCCGCGGTCCCGGAATGGGGACCGCGGCCTTTTTGCTCGCCGGTGACTGGGTTCAGCGTGGGGCGGCGGGGACCACGCGCTGGTCGATCCGGCCGAACGGGGTGGCGACCATCGTCACCCGGTCGCCGAACGACAGGAACGGGGTGATCGCCCCGCCCGCCTCGATCATCTCGATCGCGCGGCGTTCGGACAGGCAGGTCGATCCGACCCGCACGTGGTCGGGATTGGACACGGTGCCCGACCCGATGATCGTGCCGGCGGGCAGGTCGCGCGAGCGGGCGGCATGGGCGATTAGGTCGTGAAACCCCACCGCCATCGCCGATCCGTCCGGGTTACCGAACCAGACCCCGTTCACCTCGACCGTTAGGGGCAGGCACACCCGCCCGTCGCGCCAGCCATCGCCCAGCGCGTCAGGGGTCACCGCGAACGGTGCCATGCTGCACGCGGGCTTCGCCTGGACCCAGCCGAAGCCGGTCTTCATTTCGACCGGAGCGATCGCGCGCAGCGACCAGTCGTTGATCTGGACGATCAGCCGGATATGGCCGAGCGCGTTGGCGGCGGTGCAGCCCATCGGCACGTCGCCGGTGATGACGCCGAACTCGCCCTCGAAATCGATACCGTCGGATTCGGCCGGGAACGGCACATCCTCCAGCGGCCCGAAGAAACGATGCGACATGCCCTGATACATTAGCGGGCGATCGGTCGCGATCGGATCGTGGTTGAACGCCCGCTGCATCAGCGCGCCGTGGTGGGGAAAGGCCGATCCGTCGAGCCATTGCCATGCGCGCGGCAGGGGGGCGTGAAGCGTGGCGGGGTCAAGCACCTGCCCCTCCCCCGCCGCCAGCCGCGCTGCCAGCGCCCGCAGGCGCGGTGCACAGGCCTCCCAGTCGTCGAGCGCGTCCTGCAACGTGCCGTCGGCGCGCAGCCAGCGGGCGTCGTCGTCCGACACCACGATCAGCGCGCCGTCGCGCGTGCCATCCCGGCGGGTCGCCAGCTTCATGCGGCGCCCTCCAGGATCGCGACAGCGCGGGTCCAGCCGGCCGAACCGCGCTTCACCTTGGCCGGGAAGCAGGAGACGGTGAAGCCGAAGTCGGGCAGCTGGTCGAGGTTGGTCAGCTTTTCCATATGACAATAGCCGATCTCGCGCCCGGCCTTGTGCCCTTCCCAGATCAGCGAGGTGTCGCCGGTGTCGGCCACCCGCTGCGCGGTCGCGCCGAAGGGGGCGTCCCAGCTCCACGCGTCGGTGCCGGTCACCCGCACGCCGCGCGTGGTCAGCCACATCGTCGCGTCATAGCCGACGCCGCACCCCTTCGACAGGAAGTCGGGTCCGCCCAGCGCCGCCCCGGCAGCGGTGTTGATCAGGACGATGTCGAGCGGCTGCACGTCATACCCGATCGCCGCGAACGCCGCCGCCATTTCGTCAGCGGTCACGACATGGCCGTCGGGGAAGTGCCGGAAATCGAGCTTCACGCCGGGGCGCAGGCACCAGTCGAGCGGCACTTCGTCGATCGTCATCGCCGGCCGTTCGCCACCGTCCAGCGCCGCATCCTGCGTCGGATGATAATGCCAGGGCGCATCGAGATGCGTGCCGTTGTGCGTGGTCAGCGTGAGCGTTTCCGACGCGGCAAAGCCCTGCCCGCCGGGCATCTGCTCCGCGGTCAGGCCGGGAAAGAAATTCTGCACCTCCGCCACGGTCTGGGCATGGGTCTGATAGTCGATCCGGGGCCGCATGAACGGCGGGTCGGTGATGACATCGGGATCGAGCGTGATCGACAGGTCGATTAGACGGCGGGACATCGCAACTCCTCAGGCAAGCTCGGTCGAACGCAGCGCGCGGGCAAGGCCGATCGGCGTCACCACATATGCCAGCGCGATACCGTATAGAATCTTGGCGGCCAGCGCCGGGACCAGCGGCACGGTCGCGATGCCCGACGCGAGCAGGGTGCCGGCAATGCCCGCACCCACCAGGCCGGACACAAACGCGGTCAGCACCGATCGCAGGACGATCGCGCCACCCTGCTCCGGCCGTCCGGCGATCGCGCCGCCGCGTATCCGCGTGGCGGTGATGAAGCCGGGCACCAGCGCCGACATCAGCGCGATAATGAAGCTCTGCGGCACGAAATCGAACGCATAATTGCCGATGCCGGCCACCGGCACCGCCGCCGGCAGGCCGATCAACAGCACGAAGAAGGCGAGGCTCAGCACGGCGTTGATGACCATGCTGATCCGCGTTTCCTTCGCGAGATAGGCGGCACGCCGGTCGGCCGGTGCCCGCGCGGTCATCCCGCGCGACCGCGCAGCGTATCGGCGAACCAGTCGGCGATATAATCGCGGCCATAGCTCATATTGTCGGCGCCGACATGCTCCACGCCGCCTTCGCGCGCGGTGAAGATCTTGAAGCCGACCTTCGGGCTGTTGACCAGCTGATCGCGGCTCTGATGCGCATAGTCGAGCGAGATTTGGCGATCCTTTTCGCCGTGCGTGACGAGGAACGGGACCTTGATCCGCTCCATCACGCCGTTCAGCGTCATGTCGTTCGACTTGTTCAGGAAATCGTCCATGTCGCTGGCGCCGAACGCCCACATCACATGCTGCCAGTAATGCGGGACCGGGTTTTCCCCCTCGCGCCGCAACCGCTTCTGCTGCACCTCGGCCCAATTGTGGTTCGCGCCCCACACCGCGCCGCTGGCGAAGCGCGGTTCGTAGGCGACGGCGCGCGGGGCGAAATGCCCGCCCAGCGAAATGCCGGTCATGCCGATCCGGGTGCGATCGACATCGCCCTGCGCCTCCAGCCAGTCGACCGCCTTCGACGCCCAGTTCTCGCTATGCGGATCGACCGGCAGGTCCTGCAGCCGCAGCGCCTCGCCCGATCCGGGCTGATCGACGCACAGCGTGGAGATGCCGCGCTTGGCCAGTTCCTCGGGCAGGCGCGACCAGTAGAGCAGTTCCTTGCAGCTATCGAGGCCGTTGCAATAGATGACCACCGGATGCGGCCCCGGCCCCGGCGCACGGGTGTAGAGCGCGGGCATGGTGCCGCGATCCAGCGGGATGTCGACCCGCTCGCGTCCGATATGGCCGAGCCGGGTGGCGCGGGCAAAGGCGTCGAGCGCGCGGGCATAGGTCTCGCGCCGTCCGGCCGAGCCATGCGCCTGCATCCGTTCGGCGACCAGCAGGTAGAGCGACGCGCGGTCGAGCTTGGTCGCCGCCGAATAGCCGTGGCCTGCCGCTTCGTCCTCGTCGGCCAGTTCGATCAGCCGGTCGCCCATCGCGACCCACCGCGCCATGAACTGCGGCGTGCCGGCGTCCGAACCGTTCGCCGCCGCATCGCGGATCGGCTGGCACATGTCGACGATCTCACCGATCCGACCACCGCTTTCGAGGGCGATCGCGACCGACAGGTTCCAGATATAGTTCGGGAAATATTCGAACAGCGCCATCGATCAGACCTCCGCCGCGACGAACAGGCAGGGATCGGGCTTGGGATGCGGCATGGTGTTGGGGCCGCCGACGCCGATGCCCCATTGGTCCATCGTCGTCGGTCCCGGTGCATGGACCTGATCGACATGGTGCTCGAAATCGACATATTCGAGCTCGGAGCTGTATTCGACCGCGAAGTTGTTGGGCGTGGTGAAATAGCTGAAGGTATTGTTGCCCGCCGTATGGCGCCCCGGCCCCCACAATATGTCGGTGCCCGCCTTCTTCAACCGGCGAATGCCCGCCATCATGTCGTCGAGCGTCAGCATGTCATAGGCGACGTGGTTGAGGCACGCCGGTCCGGGCAGCAGCGCGAGGCGATGATGCGCCGAGTTGCAGCGCAGGAAGCACATGAACTCGCCCAGCCAGTCCGACACGCGAAAGCCCAGCACCTCGACGAAGAACGCCACCATCGCCTTGTGATCCGGCGAGTGCAGCACGATGTGGCTGATCTTCTGCGGGATGCCTTCCCACCGGGTCAGTTCGCGCGGGGTGCGGCGTTCGACGCCGGCCGAAATCTCGAACGGCAGGCCATCGGGCGAAAAGAAGCGGAAGCCATAGCCGCCACCCAGCGTGTCGAGCGCGCGGGGGGCAAAGATGATCTTGCAGCCAGCCGCCACGACCTTGTCATGCAGCGCGTCGACATCGCCGTCGCTGTCGGCGGCAAGGGCGATGACGTCGATCCGGTTGGCATCGTCCTGCCGCAGGCGGACGACATAGGCTTCGTCATGGCCATCGGCGGCGAAATGGACCATGCCGTCCTTCTCCCCCGCATCGACCAGCTTCCAGTCGTCGCGGTAGAAGGCGGTTTCGGCGGTCAGGTCGGCCACGCCATAGCCGACATAGCGGATTTCGGTAACTCGGGTCATCGCTGCTGCTTCCTCAGGGAAAGGGGTTAGATCGGTTCGGCGACGCGTTCGAACATCGCGCGGGTGGCTTCGGCATTGTCGACCGGCGGCCCCTGCCCGATCTGCCCGTGACAGATCGCCAGGCTGGAGCGGACGATGTACGCGCAGCGGTCGAACCGGCGCTGGTGATAGGCGGTGAAGACGGTTTCGAGATCGTCGTGCCGGTCCAGTTCGTCGGCCAGCACGATGGCATCCTCGATCGCCATGCCCGCGCCCTGCCCCAGATGCGGCGTGGTGGCATGGACCGCATCGCCAAGCAGCACCACGCGCCCGCGATGCCATGGCCCCTCGACCAGCAGCGCCTCCAGCGGGCGATACACCACGCCGGCATCGTCGGTGATCCCGTCGACCAGGTCGCGGATCGCGGGCGCGGCCTGGGCCAGCTTGGCGCGCATCGTGGCGGCCAGTCCTTCGGTTTCGTAGAAGGGATTGCCGGGTTCGCTGGTGGTCGCGAACAGGTACATCATGGTGTCGGAGATGGGCACGAGGCCGACGCCGGCGGGTCCGTTATAGACCTGCAGCGCGTCCATGTCGGGCAGGCGCGGCAGGTTGTAGCGCCACACCGCCTGCCCGGTGAAGGCCGGGCGCGGGGCATCGGGCAGGATCAGCGCGCGGGTCTGCGAATAGGCACCGTCCGCACCGATCACCATGTCGTAGCGGCCCTCGCTGCCGTCGGAGAAGGTCACATCGACCCCGGCACCGTCGTCGTTCAGCGTCGTCGCGGTCACGCCCAGCCGCACGCTCGCCCCGGCCGCCAGCGCACGGTCGCCCAGCACCTTGTGCAGCGCCGGGCGCCCGATGCCGACATTGGCGGGCCGTCCCTCGACCAGCCGCGGCGAGGGTACGCGCGCGACCTTCTGTCCGCTGGGAATGAAGATTTCCACCGCGTCGAACCCGACCCCGGCGGACAGATAATCGTCGAGCAGGCCGAGCTGGTCCATCGCCCGGACGACATTCGCCTGCTGAATGATGCCGACACCGTACACCGCCCAGTTCGGGTCGCGTTCGATGATGTCGATGCGGTGGCCATATCGGCTGAGCGCGATCGCCGCCGTCAGACCGCCAATGCCCCCGCCGATGACCAAGATGTTCTGCGCTTCCACAACCCCTCCACGCGACCCTCTGGTCGTCCTTTATCGACGGGGAATCTACGCGAGCGGGTGTTGCTTATAAAATCGTTTGATTTTGTGCTTCGTGATCGATTTTTCGTATAGGTGGGTGGAATCGCTGCAAAACCAGATGCCTAGGACGGTCAGGCCAGCGCCGTCATATGGGCGATGCCGCGTTCGAGGCCGCGCAACTCGGCGAGGCCACGCATCCGCCCCAGCAGCGAATAGCCCGGATTGGTCGACCGGTGCAGATCGTCGAGCATCTGATGCCCATGGTCGGGCCGCATCGGAATGCTGCGGCCTTCGCGCAGCGACAGGCGGTGGACCGCCGTCATCACCGCCGCCATGCCGGCATCGCCGCGCAGATGCTCCGCTTCGTGAAAGGCGCCGTCCGCCTCGCGCTGGACCGAGCGCAGGTGGAGGAAGCCGATGCGGCTACCCAACCGGTCGACCATGCCCGGCAGGTCGTTGTCGGCGCGCACGCCGAACGACCCGGTGCAGAAGCACAGCCCGTTCGACGCATTGGGCACGCGCGCGAACAGGTCGGCGACGTCCGCCTCGGTGCTCACCACGCGCGGCAGGCCGAAGATCGGGAACGGCGGATCGTCGGGATGCACCACCAGCCGGATACCCAGTTCGTCGGCGAGCGGACACACCGCCTGCAGGAACGCGACGTGATTGTCGCGCAGCCGTGCCGCGTCGATCCCGGCATAGGTTTCGATCGCGGCCAGGAACTGCGGCGAGGTGAAGCCCTCCTCGCTGCCCGGCAGGCCGGCGATGATCGTGCGTTCCAGCGCGACGCGCGCATCGGCGTCCATCGCTGCATAGCGTGCCTCGGCTGCCGCACGCATCGCATCGCCATAGTCCGCCGCTGCGCCGGGCCGCTTCAGAATGAACAAGTCATAGGCCGCGACCGCCACCGCCTCGAACCGCAGGGCGCGGGCACCGTCGGGCAGTTCCCAGCCAAGATCGGTCCGCGTCCAGTCGAGCAGCGGCATGAAGTTATAGGTGACGACATCGATGCCGCACGCGGCAAGGTTGGTCAGGCTCTGCCGATAATGGTCGATCAGCCGGTCCCAATCGGGCGACCGGGTCTTGATCCCCTCATCGACCGGCAGGCTTTCGACCACGCGCCAGTCGAGGCCGGCGTCCGCGATCATCGCCTTGCGCACGGCGATGGCGTCGCGCTCCCACACAGCGCCGTTCGGCACCTCATGCAGCGCGGTGACGATGCCGGTCGCCCCGGCCTGTCGTATGTCGCGCAGGCGGACCGGATCGTTCGGCCCGAACCAGCGCATCGTCTGGGTCATCAACATGGCTCTTTGCCTCTTTCGAATTACCGGGCCGTGCGCGGCTTGGCGCGCAACAGGCTCCACAACACCCCCGCCGCGATCAGATCAAGCGCGGCCAGCATGGCGAACAACGGGTCATAGCCCCAGGCATCGGCGCTCTGCCCGATCAGCAGGGTGAACAGCATCCCGCCGACCCAGGCCGACGTCCCCGCCATGCCGCTGGCCGTACCGACGGTGCGGCTGTCGAACATGTCGGCGCACAGGGTGATCAGCGCGCCGCTCAGCATCTGGTGCGCGAAGCCGCCGACGCAGAACAGGGCGATGGCGACGCCGGGCGATCCGGCAAGGCCGATGCACGCCGGCCCGATCATGCACAGCGCGCCGACCGTCATCGTGATCTTGCGCGACGCGACCAGCGACACCCCCCGGTTCATCAGCCACGTCGGGAGCACGCCCGCCGCCAGACTGCCGAAATCGGCGGCCAGGAACGGCATCCACGCCCAAAGCGCAATGCTCTTCAGATCGAGGTTCCAGACCGAGACGAGGTACAGGGGAATGAAGAAATTGAACGTCTGCCATGCCGGTTCCGCCAAGAAACGCGGCACGGCGATGCCCCAGAAGGCACGGCTTTTGAGCAGTGCGGTGCGCGTCGCCGGCTTGGCATCGACATCCTCGCCCCGCGCCGCGACCAGCACCGCGCGGTCCGCTTCGCTAAGCGCCGGGTGGTCGGCCGGGCTGCGATAGGCCCAGTACCACAGGCCCGCCCAGATCAGGCTGAGCCCGCCGGTGACAATGAACGCCGCCTGCCAGTTCCACGCGAGGATGCAGAAGGCGACGAGCGGCGGGGCGATCATGTTGCCGACGCTGGTGCCCATCTGGAACACGCTGGTCGCGAGCGAGCGTTCGCGCGGCGGAAACCATTCCGACACGGTCTTGGCCCCAGCGGGAATCGCCGCCGCCTCGCTGGCGCCCAGCAGCGCGCGGAACGCGGCGAGGCTAGGCCAACCGGTCGCAAAGGCGTGCGCCATGTTGGCCAATGCCCAGCCGACCGCGAACAGGAAGAAGCCCAGCCGCGTGCCCAGCGCATCCAGCACGCTGCCCGCCACCGTCTGCATCACGGTATAGCTGGCCTGGAAGGCAAGGACGACCCAGCTATATTGTTCGGTCGTCATGCCGAATTCGGTCTTCAACTGCGGCGCCGCGACCGACAGGGTCGACCGGGCGAGATAGTTGAGGATCGTACCCAGCGTCACCAGCCCGATCAGTTTCCAGCGGAGCGGTATGTCCCGCCAGTTACGCCACCGTCGGTTCATCGCGTGATCTCGATTGCCGAGACGATGGCATCGCCGCGCACCGGCACGAAGGACAGGTCGAGCTGCCCGCCCTTGACCTGCACCGGCACGGTCCGGGTGATCGCCTTGAGCGGCCCGCCGGCAACGGCCGCCACGTCGAGCGCGGCGACGACCCGCTTGCCATTGGCGGTCACGTCGAACTGCCGCGCCCCCGCCGCCAGCGATGGTTCGACGAAGGTCAGCGTGACCTGATAGCGGCCATCGGCCAGCGGCACGCGATAGGCGAAGCGCCCCTCGCGATAGGTTTCGACGACGACCCCTTCGGCCGTGCCGGTCACGACCTTTGGCGCAGGGCGCGGGCCATAGCCGGAATAGGCATTGACCTCACCCACCTTGCCGCCGGTGAAGAAGTCGTCCGAACCGTAGCGCTTGCCCGGCACCTCCGGCGCGACCAGTGCGCCGCTGTCGATGCGGATGGTCGATACCGCTTCGGGGGCCAGCCGCCATTCGACCGCATCCTCCTGCGCGCCGCCGGGGAACAGCCCGCGCGCGACGATCCGGTTGGTGCCGGGGGTCAGCGCGACCTTTTCCCAAACGCAGGTCCGCTGCGCGCAGTCGCTCAGCGTCCCGACGACGCGCCCGTTGACGGTCAGTTCGGTACGCGGCGCGTTCGAATAGACGCGGACGTCGGTCGCCGGATAGGCGCGGTCGACATAGCGGCGGCCGTTGACATGGACGGTCGGCGCCTCGCTCCAGTTCGCCTTGTAGAAATAATAGGCGTCCTTGCGGATCTTGCGGTCATAGGTGACCAGCCCCTTGGTATTGACGTCGATCGCATCGCCTTCGCGCCGGACGGTGGTGGCGAAATCAAACGAATTCCACAGCCACGTCGCCCATAGATAAGGCCGTTTCGACAGCGCATCCCATGCGCGTTCGTGGATATAGCTTTCGAACTCCTCGGGCTGGTTACGCCCGCGCTGGTCGACGCGGCCGCCCAGCGGATTGTCGCTATGGATCGTCGTTGCGCCGCCCGCGCCATATTCGGTGACCGACAGCGGCTGACCCGGACGCAGCGTGCGCATCGCATCGAGATGCCCGCCCAGATCGTCGGCCTCGCCATAATACCAGCCGAAATAGCGGTTGGCCCCGCCCAGATCGGCGGCGGTCGCCGTCACCGGCACCTCCGCCGACACGCCCAGCCGCCCTTCGCAACAGGTGGCGAGCGCGGTGGCCCGCGACGGGTCCTCCTGCTTGGCGAGCGTGTTCAGTTCGTGCAGCAGCGGCAGCGGATCGGGGGCCGGTGCATCCTTGGCGGTCGAGATGAAGGCCGGGATCGACTTGCCGAAATCGACCTCGTTGGCGATGCCCCAGGTGAAGACCGAGGCATGGTTGCCATTCTGGCGGATCAGCTCGCGCAGCTGCTGGCGGGCGTTGGCGAGCAGCGCCGGGGTGGCCGTGGTGGCCGCCCCCAGCGTCCAGCGCGACACCAGCGGAATTTCGTCCCACAGGATGATGCCGGCCCGGTCGGCGAGGTCGTGGATCACCTGTCCATGCTGGTAATGGGTCAGGCGGATGGTGTTGACGCCCATTTCGCGCATGATCGCGAAATCCTGTTCGATGTCGGCGGCATCGACCGCCCAGCCCTTGCCCTCGCGGTCCTGATGATAGCCGACGCCGTGCAGGCGCAGCGGCTTGCCGTTCAGCAGGAAACCGCGCTCGGGGTCGGCCTGCATCTGGCGGATGCCGAACGCCTGATCGACGCGGTCGAGCAGCTTGCCCGACGGCGTGATGACGTCGACGATCAGCCGGTAGAGATAGGGATCGGCGGTCCCGTTCCACAGATGCGGGTTGGGCACCGACAGCGTCTGCGCGACCTCCGCCGTGCCATCGGCGGACAGCGTCACGCGGCGCGTGGCGCTGGCAACCGTCTTGCCCTCCGCATCGACCAGCCGGACCAGCGCGTTGGCGACCTGTCGCCGCGCCGCGTCGTTGCGCAGCCGGACGCGGACATCGACCTCCGCCCGATCCGCCGCGATCGACCGCGTGCTGGCGAACACGCCGCTACCGCCCGAATCGAGCATGTCGACATGGACCGGGTCGGTCGCGATCAGGCTGACCGGACGATACAGCCCGCCATGGACGAAGAAATCCCCCGCCAGTGGCAGGACATCGGCGGTCGAGGTGCCGACATCGGGCTGACTGTTGTCGACCTTGACCAGCAGCGTGTTGACCTGCCCCGGCCGCAACGCATCGGTCGCGTCCAGCCGGAACCGCGAAAAACCGCCGCGATGCTCGCCCAGCCGCTTGCCGTTCAGCCAGACTTCGGCGGTGCGGCTGGCGGCATCGAATTGCAGGAAGGCGCGGCGCTTCGCGAAATTCGCGGGCGGGGTGAAGGACAGGCGATACCAGCCCACGCCCTGATATTTGTCGACCGTCGCCGGCTGGTTGATATGGGTTTCCGGGTTGGGGACATAATAGCCAACCCGGTTCCAGTTGTGCGGCACGGACACCGGCTGCCACTCGCGCGGGCCGGCGGCGGGAGCATCGGGTGCGACGTCGCCCCCGCGGCTGAACTGCCACCCTTGCGCCAGCGGCACGACCTGCCGTTCGGCCTGCGCCAGCGCGGGTGCCGCCGTCACCAGCAGCGCCGCGACCGAATAGGGTGCGAGTTTCATCATCCTGCTCCTGTTCTTTTGCAGGATAGCTACCGATCCAAAATCGGTCTTACCAATTGGAAAAATCGATGCTGAGCGATCAACTGCCGCAATAGCCGCTACGCTTTGGTAAAAGCAACTTTCGTACGCCGTGACGCTTGATCCATCCGCTTTGGTAAGGCAGGTTGTCGCCGTCGCAGGATAGCTCCTTCGACATGAATGGGAACGGACGGAGCTGCCGATGGACAGGGTTATGGCAGCGACGAAGTTTCCCGGCGACACCCATGGCGATACCGCCCTGCCCGTCGGTGGACGGCTGTACCAGCGGCTCGCCCGGCAATTGTTCGACCAGCTGTCGTCGGGGCGCTACGCCATCGGCGATCGACTGCCCGCCGAGCGGGAATTGTCGATCGAACATGACGTCAGCCGCCCGGTCGTGCGCGAGGCGCTGATTGCGCTGGAGGTACAGGGCTATGTCGAGGTGCGGGTCGGCGCCGGCGCGTTCGTCTGCGACCTGCCCCATCGCGGCGACCGGCCCGAGTTCGCGATCACCGCGTTCGAACTGACCGAAGCGCGCATCGTGTTCGAAGGCGAGGCGGCGGCCCTCGCCGCGATCCATATCGACGATGCCGAGCTGGCCGAGCTGACCGAACTGGTCGACCGGATGGACCGCGAGAATCTGCTGCCTGACGTGACCGAACATGCCGATCGCGATTTCCACATGCTGATCGCCGGGGCGACGCGCAACGCCGCGATCCGCATGACCATCGAGAACCTCTGGCGTATCCGCGCCACTTCGCCCGAATGCGCCCTGCTCCACAAGAAGGCGCGCAGCGCGAACGTCCGCCCGGTCGTCGCCGAACATCGCGCGATCCTCGACGCGCTGCTGGCGCGCGATCCCGTGGCGGCGCGCGCGGCGATGCGGGCGCACCTGTCGGCGGTGATGGAGCATCTGCTGTTCACCATGGAGGAAACCGCGATCGAAAATGCGCGCCGGGCGGTGGCATCGACCAGTGCGCGCTATCGGGCGACGGTGACGCGCGGGGGGTCCTGATCACACCATCGTACGATCAATATTTTTGCTGAAAACCTACCGATATTACTCATTTTGCTGATCGCCGTTTCGCGGTCATGTTCCCCGCCAAGAGCCGCCCGATAGCGGCCACAAGGGGAGGATAGGATGCGAGATCACGCGTTGATGGTTTCGATGCTGGCGCTGTGCGCGGCGATGCCGACGGGAGCATTGGCACAGGAGGCGGCGACCACGCCGCCCGAAACCGCCGCACCGGCAGAGGCGGATCAGGGGCTGGCGGACATCGTCGTCACGGCACAGCGCCGGTCGGAAAACCTGCAGCGTGTCGCGGTGCCGGTCACCGCCGTCACCGGCGATGCACTGGTCAATGCCGGCGTCACCGAAACCGCGAACCTCAGCAAGCTGGTTCCGTCGCTGGTCGTCCAGCCGACCGGCGGCACGACCAGCTTCTTCCTGCGCGGGGTCGGCACCGCGTCGCAGAACTCGTTCTCGGAAAACGCGATCGCGTTCAACTATAACGGCGTCTATATCGGCCGTCCGACCGCGCCCGCCGGGGTCTTCTACGATCTGGAACGGGTCGAGGTGGTCAAGGGGCCGCAGGGCACGCTGTACGGCCGCAACGCGACCGGCGGCGCGATCAACGTGTTGCCGCGCAAGCCCGACCTGGGCGTCTTCTCTGCCGAAGGTATGCTGGAATACGGCAATTACGACAGCAAGAAGGGGTTCGCGGCGGTCAACGTGCCGATCGGCGACACGCTCGCGCTGCGCCTCGCGGGACAGATCATCGACCGCGACGGCTATCTGTCCGACGGCTATGACGACGAACGTGGCGAGGCGGTGCGCGCGTCTCTGTTGATCCGCCCGTCGTCCGACTGGTCGATGACGCTGGTCGGCGACTATTATCATCAGGGCGGCAAGGGATCGGGCGCGGTGCTGCTGTCGAGCGCGGCGTTCACCGCCCCGCCGCTGAAGGACCGGATCGGCCTGGCCGACCCCCGCGCCAACGCGATCATCGCCGGCTATGCCGCCACCCTCTTCGCCCCGCCCTTCTGCGGCGGGTTCGGCGGGTTCGTGCGCAGCGGGTGCGTCGCCGGTGCGCGCGACGACGGCTATCTCGACAACCGCTTCTACGGCGTCAGCGCGCAGGTGGAGGGCGACATGGGCTTCGCCACGCTGACCGTCCTGCCCGCCTATCGCCGTTCGGAAGTCGACCTGGTCAGCTATGTGCCGGGCTTCCAGCTCGCATTCGATGAAAAGACCGACCAGATGTCGCTGGAAGTCCGGCTGACCTCGCCCAGTTCGGGCCGGCTGCGCTATGTCCTGGGCGGCTTCTTCTTCAACGAACAGCAGGAAGCGACGAACTTCTTCCGCCAGGGCAATATCTCGACCACCCGCTTCACGCCCAATGTCGATACCCAGAGCCTGGCGGCGTTCGGGCAGCTGACCTTTTCGATCACCGACAATTTCCGCCTGATCGGCGGCGGTCGCTATACGCGCGAGGACAAGCGGCAACGGACCGCGTCCGCATCGGGCGGTCTGCCGGGCCCGATCGAACCGGCGCTCGGCGCTCCGTTCACCGGGCAGCTGGCGTTCGAGAAGGCGACATGGAAGGCGGGGGTCGAGCTGGACGCGGGTCCCGCCTCGCTGCTTTATGCGAACGTCGCCACCGGGTTCAAATCGGGCGGCTTCTTCGTCGCCGCGCCGCCGAACAACACCTATGCGCCCGAAGAGCTGACCGCCTATACGGTGGGGACCAAGAACCGGTTCCTCGACAACAAGCTGCAGGTGAATGTCGAGGCGTTCTACTGGAAATATCTGAACCAGCAGATCACTTTCGTCGGCGGCGTGCTGACCGGCAACGGTCTGGTGGCGCAGGGGTCGGTGACGACCAATGCCGGGCGGTCGCACATGTATGGCGCCGAACTGGACATGCGGTTCGCGCCCAGCCCGGCCGATCAGTTCTTCGTCAACGTGCAGTATCTGCGTGGCACCTACGACACGCTCAGGACCGCGAACTTCTCCCCCACCGGCAGCCCGGTCGCGACCGGATGCACGATCACCGGGTCGCGCGCGGCCAATCCGGGGATCAACGGCGCGCGCTTCTACGACATCGACTGTTCGGGCCGCCCGACCGCCAATTCGCCGGAATGGGCCGCCAATATCGGCTATGAACGGACCGTCGAGCTGGGCAACGACCTGTCGATGGTGCTGGGTGCGCGCAGCAACCTCGAAACCTCCCGCTTCCTCAACACCAACTACCGGCCGGAGGAAAAGCAGGGCGGGTTCATGATGTCCGACCTCTACGCGACGCTGCGCGGGCCGCAGTCGCGCTGGACACTGACCGGCTTCGTCAACAATGTCGAAAATCGCGCGGTGCTGGCACGCGCGGGCACGCGGCCGATCCTCGACTTCCCGGTGGGCACGTTGCGGCCGCCGCGCACCTATGGCGTCCGCGTCGGGTTCGATTTCTGACGATGCGGCACCTGTCAGCCGTCGCGCTGCTGGCGGTCGTGGCGGCATCCGCCGCCCCGGCCCGGCCGGTATCGGGCGACCGGTTCGTGACGCTCGGCACGATGGGCGGACCGGTCGCCAGCGTCACCCGGTCGCAGCCCGCCAACGTGCTGCTGCGCGGGCGCGACGCCTATCTGGTCGATTGCGGGGACGGCACCGTCCAGCAGCTGGCGAAGATCGGCGTCCGCCTGCCACAGATACGGGCCGTGTTCCTCAGCCACCTGCATGTCGATCACACCGGCGGCCTGTCCGCGCTGCTGGGCCTGCGCAACCAGACTAAGGTTGCGGGCGTGCTGACCGTCTATGGCCCGCCGGGCACCCGCACGCTGGTCGACGGGATCGTCGCCTCGATGGAGCCGGCGGCGAAGGCGGGATATGGCATTCCCGGCCAGCATTGGGCGTCGCCCGCCTCGACCGTCCGCGTCGTCGAACTGGGGGATGGCGCCCGCCAGAGCGTCGATGGCATGGGCGTCACCACCGCTCAGAACACCCATTACGACTTCGCCCCCGGATCGCCGGACGACCTCGCCTATAAATCGCTGTCGCTGCGCTTCGACCTGCCCGGCCGGTCGATCGTCTATACCGGCGACACCGGGCCGAGCGCGGCGGTCGAGCGGCTGGCGACGGGCGCCGACCTGCTGGTCAGCGAGATGATCGACGTCGCCGGCACGCTGGACGTCGTGCGCCGCACCGCGCCCGACATGCCCGCGATCGAACGGGAGGCGCTGGTCCGACATCTGACCACCCACCATCTGACACCAGCCGACGTCGCGGCACTGGCGCAGCGGGCGGGGGTGAAGGCGGTGGCGATCACCCATTTCGCCGCCGGCCCCGATAACCCGGCCCGCGCCGCCGCCGATCTGGCGACCATCGCCCGAACCTTTGCCGGACCGGTCACGATCGCCAGCGACCTGCAGTCCTTTTGACAACCGATCCGCCCGATCGAAACCCCGAACGATAGGCGTCACGCCAAGCCATTCCGGCCCTTGCGAAATCTGCTGGACGACGCGGCGGATAGCTGATCTGTTCCGCGCCGTGCCACGGACAGGTCGAGGGGTGCCATGTCGTTGATCGTCAATGAAACCGAAGTGGCGCTGCCCGCCGATCCACGCGTCTCGCTGCTCGATCACCTGCGCGAAGGGTTGCAGCTGACCGGTACGAAGAAGGGCTGCAACCAGGGGGCGTGCGGTGCCTGTACCGTGCTGGTCGATGGCGAGCGTATCCTGTCGTGCCTCGCGCTGGCGGTGCAATATGCCGGGCGGCGGGTGACGACGATCGAAGGGATTGCCACGGGCGACGCGCTCCACCCGCTACAACAGGCATTCATCGACCATGACGGGTTCCAGTGCGGTTACTGCACGCCGGGCCAAATCTGTTCCGCGATCGGCATGGTAGCCGAGGTGCGGCGCGGCGTGCCCAGCGTGCTGAGCGACGACCTGTCCGCCGGCATCGAGCTGACGCGCCAAGAGGTGCAGGAGCGGATGAGCGGCAATCTGTGCCGTTGCGGCGCGCATAACGGGATCATCGACGCCATCCGGGAAGCGATCGGCACCGGAGCCGACGCATGACCCCGTTCGCCTATGCCCGCGCCACGACCCTCGACGATGCGGTGACGATGGGGGCCGGTGACCGCACGATGTTCCTGGGCGGCGGGACCAATCTGGTCGACCTGATGCGCGAGCGGCTGGCGCAGCCCGACCGGCTGATTGACGTCAGCGCCCTGCCCGCCGCGATCGCGGAAACCGGGGACGGCGCGCTGATGATCGGTGCCGCCGTACGCAACACCGCGCTTGCCGAACATCCGCTGGTGCGAAGCCGTTATCCGATGCTGTCCCGCGCGATCCTGGCCGGGGCATCGGCGCAGATCCGCAACATGGCGACGGTCGGCGGCAATCTGCTCCAGCGGACGCGCTGCACCTATTTCTACGATGCCGAAGGGTCACGCTGCAACAAGCGCGAGCCCGGCGCCGGTTGCGACGCGCGCGACGGATTCAATCGCATCCATGCGGTGCTGGGCGCATCGGACGCCTGCGTCGCGACGCATCCGTCGGACATGTGCGTCGCGCTGTCCGCGCTGGACGCGGTCGTCCATGTCGCCGGGCCACAGGGGCATCGGACGCTGCCCCTTGTCGATCTGCACCGCCTGCCCGGTGACCGGCCCGACCGCGACACGGTACTGACGCCGGGCGAGCTGGTAACGGCGGTCGAACTGCCGCCGCTGCGCTTCGGCGCCAATTCGACCTATCGCAAGGTGCGCGATCGATCGAGCTACGCCTTTGCACTGGTCAGCGTCGCCGCCGCTGTCGAGATGGCGGGCGACAGGATCGGCGATGTCCGCATCGCGTTCGGCGGCGTCGCGCACAAGCCGTGGCGCGCGCTGACGGCGGAGGCGATGCTGCGGGGCGGTCCGGCAACGGCGCAGGCGTTCCTCGCCGCCGGACAGGCCGAATTCGCCGATGCCCAGCCCTTGCGCGACAACGGCTTCAAACCGGCGCTGGCCACCCGCACGCTGGCCGCCGTCCTGGGCGCCCTCACCACCGGAGACGCGGCATGAGCATCGGGAAATCTGCCAAGCTGGCGATGCAGGGGCTGGTGATGGGCGCCCTGCAAAAGGTCGTGCCGCTCGCCCCCGACAGCTGGATGCCCGGCGGCACGCCCGATCCGCTGATCGCCCGCAAACACGGCCTGATCGGCACCCCGGTCTCACGGCTGGACGGCCGGTTGAAAGTGACCGGCGCCGCGCCCTTTGCCGCCGAGTTTCGCTTCGACGACATGGTATATGCCGCCCTCGCCTTCTCGACGATCGCGCGCGGGCGGATCACCGCGATCGATACGCGGGCGGCGGAGGCCGCGCCGGGGGTGGTGCTGGTGATGACCCACCGCAATGCGCCGCGCCTGTCGACGCCGCCGATGTTCGGCACGTCGGGTAACGCGGTCGGCCCGGACGAACTGCCGATCCTGCAGGACGACCGCATCCATTGGAATGGCCAGCCTATCGCCTGTATCCTCGCCGAAACGCAGGAACAGGCCGATCATGCCGCCGCACTACTCGCGGTGACCTATGCCGCGGAACCGGCGATCACCGACCTGGCGGCGGCAAAGGCGGCGGGGGTGGAAGCGGGCCTGTTCATGGGACAGCCGCTGCGCAACGCGATCGGCGATGCGGAGGGCGCGCTGGCCAGGGCGGCGCACCGGGTCGACCAGCGCTATCGCACCCCGCGCCACAACCACAACCCGATCGAACCGCACGCCGCGACGATCGCGTGGCGCGGCGACGAACTCTACCTCCACGACGCCAGCCAGATGGTGTCGCAACAGGCACAGGCGATGGCCGACGCGTTCGGGCTGAAACCCGGACAGGTCCACCTAACCTCCCCCTATGTCGGCGGCGGGTTCGGCAGCAAGGGGCTGTGGAACCATCAGATCATTGCCGCCGCCGCCGCACGGCTGGCCGGGCGCCCGGTCCGCATCGCACTGTCGCGCGAGGGGGTGTATCGCATGGTCGGCGGACGGACGCTGACCGAACAACGCGTCGCGATCGGAGCGAGCGCCGACGGCCGGTTCGAGGCGCTGGTCCATACCGGGCTGTCGGTGATGACCCCGCACAACAACATGCCCGAACCGTTCATACTCGGCACCCGCAGCGCCTATGCCGTGCCCAACATGTTTTTGCAGGTGGACGTGGCGCGGATGGACATGCTCGCCAACACCTTCATGCGCGCACCGGGGGAGGCGGTCGGCACCTTCGCGCTGGAATCGGCGATCGACGAACTGGCGGTCGACCTGGGCATCGATCCGGTCGAGCTGCGCATCCGCAACGAACCGACCAAGGACCCGACAAGCGGCCTGCCCTTCTCCTCCCGCCATATCGTGCAGGCATGGCGCGACGGGGCCGAGCGGTTCGGCTGGGACGCGCGCAGCGCGACGCCCGGTGCGCGGACGGAAGGGGAATGGCGCATCGGCATGGGCTGTGCGACCGGGACCTATCCCTATTACCGGATGCCCGGTGCCAAGGCGCGGATAACGCTGCGCCGCGACGGCGACCGGGTCGATGCGCGGGTGGAGGTCGCGGCGGCGGAAATGGGCATGGGTACGTCGACCACCACCGCGATCGTCGCCGCCGAACGCCTCGGCCTGCCGATCGACCGGATCGAGGTCGGCTATGGCGACAGCGACATTCCCGGCGCGATCATGGCGGGCGGATCGCAACAGACCGCCGCGATCGGCGCGTCGGTGATGGCCGCCCATGCCGAACTGGTCGCGACCCTGCTGAAGCTGGCGGGCAACGACTCCCCGCTTGCCGGGCTGTCGGCAACCGAGGTCGGCAGCATCGACGGCGGTCTGGCGAAGCTCGACGAACCTGCCCGCCGCGAAAGCTATGCGTCGATCCTCGCACGGGCGCAGCGCGATGAAGTATCGGTGACCAAGGCCGGGTCGATGCCGTTCGAATTCATGCACTGGTCGATGCATTCGCACAGCGCGCTGTTCTGCGAAGTGCGGGTCAACGCGGTGACCGGCGAGGTGCGGGTCAGCCGCTTCCTCGGATCGTTCGACTGCGGCCGCATCCTCAACCCCAAGACCGCGACCAGCCAGTTTCGCGGCGGCATCATCATGGGGCTGGGCATGGCGTTGATGGAGGAAACCCAGTTCGACGACCGCAACGGCCGGATCATGAACCCCAGCCTGGCGGAATATCACGTGCCCGTGCATCTCGACGTGCCGGAGATCGACGTGATCTGGACCGACATCCCCGATCCGCACGCGCCGATGGGCGCGCATGGCATCGGCGAGATCGGCATTACCGGCGTCGCGGCGGCGGTGGCCAACGCGATCCACAACGCCACCGGCACGCGCGTCCGCGACCTGCCGATCACGCTCGACCGGTTGCTGTAGCGACGTCCTCCAACGGCCCGCGCCTGTTCCGCGCCTGTCGCCATCGCGTCACATAGCATCCCTAGGGGCGACCGGGACGCTCTGGGGTGACGGATGTGAGTTGGCTCCGCGACATTGATCGATGGTTCATGGCGGAGGTACTGCCGTTCGGCCCGGCCTATCGTCGCAAGGCGGCGCTGTTCTGTGGCGTCGGCGAGGCGGACGATCTGGTGCAGGACGCCTATGCCCGCGTGCTGGCCGTCGCCGATTACCGGTCGATCCAAAACCCGCGCGCCTTCGTCCTAACCATCGTCCAGAACCTGGCGATCGAGCGGCTGCGCCGGGCGCAGGTGGTATCGATCGACCATCTGGCGTCGATCGATACGCTGCTACTGGCCGATCCGGCACCCGACGCCTTTTCGGTCGTGGCGGGCAAGGCGGACCTCGACCAGCTGTTGCGGTTGATCGACGCGCTGCCGCCGCAGTGCGCCCGCGTGGTGCGGCTGCGAAAAATCGACGGGCTGGCGCCCGGCGCAATAGCGGAAACGCTTTCCATCTCCGTCTCTACCGTGGAAAAGCATCTCGCCAAGGGACTGTCGCTGCTTACCACGGCGATGCGGACGGCGGGATCGGACGCAGCAGGGAATAGCCGGACGGAATGGACGACCACGCAGCGGGCACGGAACTGAACGACGTCGCGGCGGCGTGGCTGGTGGCGCTCGACGCGGGGACCGCCGATCGTGCCGCGTTCGACCGCTGGCGCGACGCCGATGTCCGGCACGCCATCGCCTTTGCCGAGGTCGCAGCGACATGGCGGGCGCTGGACGGCGTGCGAGCCATGCGCCCCCTGCAGCCGCCCGCCCACGCCGCCCCTGCCCGCCATCGCCCCTCGCGGCGCATGATCCTGCGCGGGGCGATCGGCACCGGTGTCGCGGCGGCGGCGGGCGGCGGCTTCGCCTATAGCGCCTATGCCCGCGACCGGGCGGAAACCGGCGTCGGCGAACGGCGCATGATCCGGATCGACGACCGGCTCACCGTCGACCTGAACACCGACAGCATCCTGTACTGGCGGACGACCGGCGATCGGGTGACGTTGTGGCTCGACCGGGGGGAGGCGGCGATCGACTGCCGCGGCGACGTGCCCCCCGTCGCCTTGCGGACCCCACCCGGCCGTTTCGCGCTGAACGGCGGATCGTTCAACGTGCGCCTTAGCCAGGGCAACTGTGCCCTGACCGTCCTCGACGGCAGCGCCACCGGCAATGGCCGGACCGCGCGGAGCGGCGAGCGATTGTCGCTCACGCCCGATGCCGTGCGGGTCGAACCGGGCGACGATGCCGCGATCGACCGGATGCGCGGCTGGCGGCAGGGGGTGCTGGTGCTGGAGGGCGACCGGCTCGACGCAGCGCTCACCGAATATAACCGGTATCTGCGCCACAAGATCGCGATCGGCGAACCCCGGCTCGCCGCCCTGCGGCTGGGCGGACGCTTCTCGACCAGCGACGTGCGCGAATTCCTGTCGGCGATGCACGCCAGCTTCGGCATCGTCGCGCGGCGCGATGCGACCGGCACGATTGTTCTGGTCGCCGGATAAATAAATTCGGTAGCCGGATAGCGGTTCGGCGTCGCTGGCCCGTCCTCCCTTTCGAACGACACATTGTTCGGGGGTTTGCATGTTTCGGTATCTGAACGGCGTCGCGCTGCTGTGCGCGGCGATGCCTGCTGCTGCGCAAGCGGCGGAGCGCACCTATCATTTCGACATCCAGGCGGGGGACGCGGCCAGCGCGTTCAACCGCTTCTCGCAACAGGCGGGGGTCCAGATCCTGTTCCCCTATGACGCGCTCGCCGGGCGACAGGTGCGGGCGTTGCGCGGCACCTTTACCCGCGACGCCGCGCTCCGCCGCCTGATGGCGGGCCAGCCGCTGGAAATCCGCACGCAGAGCGCGACGATGATCGCCCTGCGCGCGGTCGCCCCGGCCACCACCCCGCGTCCCACTGTGCTTAGCGACGCCGCCCCGGCCGAGGACGAACCGCAGGAGATCATCGTGCTGGGCCGCGGCCAGTCGCGCCAGAGCCAGACGCTGTCGTCCCGCGAACTGGCCAAGGAAGCGCCGGGCACCTCCCCGTTGCTGACCCTGTCCAAGCTGCCCGGCGTCGACTTCGTCTCGTCCGATCCGCTCGGCGCCTATGAATGGGCGCAGCAGATCACCATCCGCGGCTTCACCACCGACCAGATGGGCTATACGCTCGACGGCGTGCCGCTGGGCAACATGCAGTATCGCAACAATAACGGCCTCTCGATCGGCCGCGCGCTCATCACCGAAAATAACGGCCCGGTTACGCTGTCGCAGGGCAGCGGCGCGCTGGGGACCGCGTCGACCAGCAATATCGGCGGCACGATCGACTTCACCTCGCTGGCGCCGACCGACGATTTCGGCATCGACGTGGCGCAGACCTATGGCAGCGCCGATACGTGGCGCAGCTTCGCCCGCGCCAACAGCGGCACCCTGCCCGGCGGCGGTCGCGTCGCCCTGTCCTTCGCCCACCAGCATACCGGCAAGTGGAAGGGCGCGGGCAAGCAGCAGCAGAACCAGCTGAACGTCCACTATGTCCAGCCGATCGGCGACGCGCTCACCGCCACCACCTATCTGAACCTGCAGGATCGCCGCGAGGACGATTATGCCGACGTGTCGTTCGACCTGGTAAAGCGGCTGGGCTGGGACGTCGATAACGTCACCGACAATTTCGCGCTGGCCGAGGCACTGGCCCGCTCGCTTCAGAACGGTACCGCCGTCCCCGCACCGTACCAGAATGCCGACGACGTCTATTATAATGGCGGCGGCGTGCGGCGCGACATGCTGGCCTATCAAAAGCTCGCCTATCGCCTGTCCGATGTGTTGAGCGGCAGCACGACGGCCTATTGGCACCTCGACAAGGGCATCGGCACCTTTGCCAGCCCGTATGATCCCTCCCCCGCCGCATTCGGTGGTTCGCCGGTATCGGTATCGGCGGTGAAGTACGACATCGACCGCAAGGGCGTGATCTCGCGCCTCGCCGCCGATCTGGGCGACCATCATGTCGAAGGCGGCATCTGGGTTGAGGATAACCGTTTTCACCAGCAGGCCTATTATTACGGGCTGACGGCGGGCGTCGCGCCGAAGCGGTTCCAGAAATTCTACCAGAACCCGTTCTTCACCCGCTGGAACTATCGCTTCACCACCAAGATCACGCAGCTGCACCTTGGCGATACGTGGCAGGCGACCGACGCGTTGAAGCTGAACGCCGGGGTCAAGGCGCTGATCACCAGCAACACGGCCGAGACGATCACCAGCCGCCAGCCGATCGACGGCACGATCCGCGCGACCAACTGGTTCCTGCCGACCATCGGCGCGCTCTACCAACTCGACAGCAACAGCGAAGTGTTCGCCGACTATACCCGCAACATGGCCGGGTTCGTCGCTTCGGCGGCCAGCGGGCCGTTTTCCACGACGCAGGCCGGATTCAACTTCATCCGCGACGGCCTGAAGCCCGAGACGACCAACACGATCGAAGGCGGCTATCGCTATCACGACGCCGCGCTGCAATTGTCGCTGACCGGCTATTATGTCCGCTTCGCCAACCGGCTGCTCGCCTCGTCGATCAGCGCGACGGTAGTCGGCAACCAGAATGTGCTGCAAAATGTCGGCGGTGTGACCTCGCGCGGGGTCGAAGGGGCGGCGAACTGGCGGTTCGCGCCGGCTTGGTCGCTCTATGGCAGCTGGGGCTATAACGTCGCGACCTATGACGACGACGTGACCGTCCCCGGCCGCGCAACGGTGGCGATCGCGGGCAATCAGGTCGTCGCCTCGCCGCGCAATACCGGCAATCTCGAACTGGCCTATGACGACGGCCGGTTCTGGGGCCAGGCGGGCGGCCATTATAGCAGCCGGCGCTACTATACCTTCACCAACGACCGGCCGGTGCCGGGTGCGGCGACGGTCGACCTGTCGGCCGGCTACCGCCTGACGGGGACGAAGGCGCGGCCGGGGGCCGAACTGCTGCTCAACGTGGTGAACCTGTTCGACCACCGCTATTACGCCTCGCTCGGCACCAGTGGCTTCCGCAACAGCGACCCCAACGGGACCTACACCACGCTGCAGGTCGCCCCGCCGCGCCAGGCATTCGCCACCCTCCGCGCCTATTTCTGACCAAGGGGGCAGCCCGCCGCCGGCGCGATCGCGTCGGCGGCGGGCTTGCCAAAGGATCCTCCATGCATCGTCGTCACCTGTTGTCCGGTGCGATCGCCGCGCCGCTGCTCCTGCCCGCCGCCCGCGCGGTCGGCAGCGCGGCCGACCCGGCGTTCCGCTTCGCCTTCGTCACCGATTGCCATATCCAGCCCGAACTGATGGCGGCGGAGGGATGTCGCAGCTGTTTCCGCGCCGTCGCGCGCGGGCGCTACGACTTCGTCATTCAGGGTGGCGACCATGTCTATGACGCGCTGGAGGTCGACCGCGCCCGCGCCAACCGGTTGATGGACCTCTACGTTGAAACCGAACAGGCGATCAGCCTGAAGGTCCATCACGTCATCGGCAATCACGACTGTTTCGGGGTCTTTCCCAGCAGCGGCGTTGCCCCGTCGGCGCCCGATTACGGCAAGCAATATTATATCGAACGCTTCGGCCCGACCTATTACGCCTTCGATCACAAGGGCGTGCATTTCGTCGTTCTGGATTCGATCGGCCTGACCGCCGACCGCAGCTATGAAGGGCGCATCGACCCGGCGCAGCTGGCATGGCTGGCGCGCGATCTGGCGGCCCAGCCAACGGGGCGCCGGATCATCGTCACGACCCACATCCCGCTCGTCACCGCGCTGTCGATCTATGAGCCGGAGGCATGGACCCGCACGCCGCACAACTGGACCAACATCGTCAACGCGCGCGAGGTGCTGCGCATCCTGCGGCCGTACAACGTCATCGCGGTGTTGCAGGGGCACAGCCATGTGGTCGAAACGGTGATGCTGAACGGCATCCCGTTCATCACGGGCGGGGCGGTCAGCGGCAATTGGTGGCAGGGCAGCTTCCTCGGCACGGCGGAGGGATATATGGACATCGCGGTCGATGGCGATCGGGTCACGCCCAGCTATCGCGACTATGGATTTCGCACCGTCGATCGGCACGACGTCGTAATCTGACGTCAACCAGCAATGTTTCGTTACCTTCGGCGGCGAGCGGCGTTGTGATGGGGTACACCGAGCCGAGGTCTGTCCATCGATGCCCCTTCCCAATGAGCGTGCCCCCATTCTCGAAGCCAAGCGTCGGTTGAAGATGGCGCGATCGGCCCATGCCTATGTCCGTGGCAACACCGCGAAATTCTACGACTGGCTGGCCGCCTCCCCCGTGGCGCGGCGGGTGCCGCAGGGGCCGGCGATCTGGATTTGCGGCGATTGCCATCTCGGCAATCTGGGGCCGATCGCCAATGGCAAGGGCGCGGTCGAAATCCAGATTCGCGACCATGACCAGGCGGTGATCGGGAACCCCGCGCACGACCTGATCCGGCTGGGCCTGTCGCTGGCGACGGCGGCGCGCGGGTCCGACCTGCCCGGCGTGGTGACGATGCGGATGATGGAGGAAATGGTCGACGGCTATGCAGCCGCCATCGACGACCCTACCAGCGACGATTTCGGCATGGAATCCGAAGTGGTGCGCAGCATCCAGCGCGAGGCGCTGGGCCGCCGCTGGCGCCATCTGGCCAAGGAACGGCTGGACGCGGTCGAACCGCGCATCCCGCTGGGCAAGAAATTCTGGGAACTGTCGGGGGACGAGCGCGACGCCCTCCACGCGCTGTTCGACGACCAACGGGTCGCGGCGATGATCCTGTCACTGAAGGGCAAGCCCGGCAACCGCGAGGTCCGGCTGGTCGATGCGGCCTATTGGATGAAGGGGTGCAGCTCGCTGGGGCTGCTGCGCTATGCCGCGATCGTCGCGCTGAAGACCGGCAAGGGCAATTGGTCCTATGCGCTGATCGACCTGAAGGAAGCGACCGATCCCGTCGCCCCGGCCCTGCCGGGCGCGGTGATGCCGCGCGACAATGCGGAACGTGTCGTCGCGGCGGCGCGGGCGATGTCGCCCCATCTAGGCGCGCGGATGCTGCCGGTGCGTATGCTGGGGCGGTCACTGTTCATCCGCGAGCTGACCCCGCACGACCTGAAGCTGGAGGTCGACCAGTTCAGCCATGGCGAGGCGATGCGCGCCGCCCGGCACCTCGCCTTCGTGGTGGGCAAGGCCCATGCCCGGCAGATGGACGATCGTGAGCGCTCCGGGTGGCTGGCGGCGCTCGACGCCGACCGGTCGCGCGGGCTCGATACCCCGTCATGGCTGTGGGAGAGCGTCGTCTCGCTCGCGGGCAGCCATGAAGTCGGGTATCTCGACCATTGTCGGCGCTATGCCCTGGCGGCGTAGCGTTCGGTCGGCAGTTCGGCGGGGATCGACACCTGCGGCGCCGGCCGGGCCGCCGCCCGTGCGATCCACGCGTCGCCTCCCTCCCGCCTGCGGGTCGATCCGTCGCCGCGCGTCGCGACCCGCCCGAACACCGGCCGCTCGCTGTCGGACGGCGCGCCCCCGAACATCGCGGCGATATTGCCATAGGTGGACGGATCGCGCCCATCGAGGCTCAGCCGGTCGTTGAGGTAGCAGGCGGTCGCCCACGCGGTTTCGGGATCGGGCGTCATCGCGATGATCCGCTTGGCCCAGTACATGCGCAGGTTGTTGTGCATCCAGCCGAAGCGCAAAAACTGCCGCTGGCAGGCGTTCCAGCTCTCATCCTTCGTCTCGCCGCGCAGCATCGCGCCCAGCGTTTCTAGGTCCGGCCGGGCATCGCCGGCATGATCGGCCAGCGTCGCCCGCGCCCAGGGGGGCACCCGGTCATAGCGTTCGGGCGCGGTTAGCCCGCGCGCCTGATAGTGAAACCATTCGCGCCAGCCGAGCAGTTCGTCGGCGAACATGGCCTTGTGCCTCGCGCCCGCCGAGGCCTGTGCGACCGCCCGCATCACCTCGCGCGGGCCGAGCACGCCGAAATGCAGATAGGGCGACAGGCCGCTGGCGCCGGTGCGCAGGGTCGCATCGTTGCGGGCGGTGGCATAGCCGGGCAGTACGTCTTCCAGCAGTCGCCGTAACCGTTCCTCCGCCCCCGCCCGGCCGGCGGGAAAGGCCGTGGCGGGCGGCAGGCTGTGATCGATGTCGAGGCTCGCGATCAGCGTATCGAGGTCGCCGTCCAGCGCATCCGGCACGAACGGCAGCGGCCCGGCATAGGACGCGATGTCCGCCGGCACGTCGCTCGCGCCTGCCCAAGCGGCGCGTTCGGGTTCATGGCGCCGCAGAAAGCCCGACCGGCCGCCGATCCCCTCGCCCAACACCTGCGGCGGCACCAGACAGGCGGCGTTGACCGCGTAGACCGGGATGCTCACCCGTGCCGCGACCCGCTCGACCTGCCAGCGCGCGACGAAGCTCGGCTGATCCTCGACCACCAGCGCCGCCGCATCGGCGGCCAGCCGGTACACCAACCCCTTCTCCCGCTGCCCCGCCCGATCGACATGCAGAACGCACGTCAGCCCCCGCTCGCGGCACCCGGCGATCAGCTCACGGCTCGCCCCCAGGATGAAGCGATGCAGCCGGTCCGATGCATAAGGGTAATCCTCGCGCACCCCCTGATAGACCAGCACCGGCAGGCGCAGGTCGTTGCCCAGCCGCACGGCCGCATCGATCACCGGATTGTCGGTGGCGCGCAGCGCCTGTTGCAGCCAGCACATAGCGCCCGGTCGCGATCGTCCGGTCGTTCCTCGCCCGGACGCGCGGCGCCTCCCGCCAATCGGCCAATGCCGGAGGTAACGGCGCGCTCATCGCTCGACGCCATCCGATCGATTGTCGCTCCAGATGCGGGTCGCAAGGATCGTAGCGAAACCGACCCACGCGACGAACGGCACGGCAAGGCCAGCAGCCGGCCTGTCCACCCGCGCCGCCGCCGCGACATAGGCGGCGCCCGATGCGATCATCGCTCCCGATGCCGCCGCACTGGCGCCCAGCCGCTTCTCGCGAAAGAACAACTGCGTCCAGCCGCCGACCATCGCGCTGTTGAGGAGCCAGAACCCGGTGGCAACGTCCCGCGCTCCCCCGGCGGGTTGCCGCAACAGGCGGTATCCTCCGACCGCCAGCCCGGTTTCCAGCACGGGCCATACCGCGCCGAAAACCGCATCGGGCGGGGTGAAGCCGGGCTTGTCGAGCCGGCGATACCAGCGGCGGATGCCGGGGTGCGACGGGTCGGGTGCGTTACGCCGCCCGACGACGGCACTCACCCCCAGCACCACGCCGACCGCCCCCAAGGCGAGCAGCGGCGACAATCCGCTGCGGGGTCTGGCGGTGGCCACGGCAGCGGCGGTCGGGGCCTTCGGATCGGATGGTCGGGACATGGCGACATTCTCCTTTGCGTCGCACAACAACCGAAACGGCATTCCGGCGCGACACGACGCTGTTTTGCGGCCGCCTTTCGCGTAAGACGCGCGCCACCACGATGGGACAGCAAATGACCGACGCGCCGAAACCTTGGGATGCCAGCCTTGTCCGCACCTGGCTGGAACGCCGGACGGATGCCGCCCGGCTGGATCAGGCGGCGGCGGATCGGCGCGGCTATTCGGCGCAGGACGATTATGACAAGGCTGCCGGCGAGGAATGGGCCTGCCGCGCCCTGCAGACCGGCCCCCATGCCGACGACCAGCCGGCCTTCGCCGCGCGGATCAAGGCCCTGCTGGCGCAGGACGAATATCGCACGACCGGCATCTATGACGATCGCCGGTTCGAACGCAGTGTCCGCGCGACGCTGCGCAAGATCGCAAAGATGACGAAGGCGAACGAAGGGTTCGGCAATGTCCTGCGCTACCAGGACTGACCCCGACCCATCAATCCATACGAGTATCCGAAGACATGGCCCGCAAACACCCCAAGCACGGCCCCTATCCCGACGCGGAACCGAACGAGGCGACCGCTCCGCCGCCGGTCCTGTGCTGGCTGTGCGGTCGCCCCACCGGCAAGACGATCGTCTGGCACCACCCCGTGCCCAAGAGCCGGGGCGGGCGCGACGTCGTGCCGATGCATCCGATCTGTCAGCAGACGCTGATGGCCAATTTCAGCAATTCGGAATTGCAGCGCCACGGGACCGACGTCGACGCGTTGCTGGCGCATCCCGACGTTCGCAAATTCGTCGACTGGGTCGCGAACAAGGACCCGGACTTCACCGCGACCACCGCCAAGAAACGGCGATAAGCCGGGTCAATTCCCCTCGGAATCGACCATGATGACCACCGGCCGCCCGCGCGACATGGGGTCCCACCCGGTCGAGAGGGCAGCGCGCACGCAGCGGACGATCGTCGCATCGTCCAGCTGCAACCGCCCGCGCGGCAGGCCTTTCAGCAACCGCTTGGGCGCCGGAAACTCGACCAGCGCCTCGCGCTTGGCGCCCTGCTCCAGCAGCGCGATCGTCATCCCCTTCCAGCCCTCGTCATCCGACAGATGCGGCTCGCTATGGAGATGCCATTCGTAGCTTGTACCGTCCACATCGACCGTGCCGGCATTGGTTCTGGATTTCGACATATGGGCCGCGTTAGCACGACCGGGCGGGATCGGTCACCCGACCGACCCCGCCCCGGCTTCAAAAGTTCAACCGCACGCCCATCGCATAGCGCGGGCCATAGGTTTCGAACGAAATCACCCGTTCCTTGTACACCGAATAGAGAAAGGTCTTTTCGTTGAACAGGTTCAGCCCCTGCGCAAACAGCGTGACCTTGTCGTTCAGCGCATAGTTGATGCTGGCGTCCCAGATGCCATAGGCGTCGACATTGACCGGCTGACCGCGATTGCCCTGTTCCGTCATCTGATACGCGTTGCGGTAATTATACGCGATGCGCGCCTGCAACGGCCCCTTTTCATAAAAGGCCACGGCATTGTACGTCGTCGCATCGGGGTCGACGAAGCTGAGGTTCGCCTGCACCCCCAACCCGTCGAGCGGCGCGGGCAGGCCGGTAAAGGTGTACTGGCCCGAAAACTCGATGCCCTTGTAATTGCGGCTGCCGATATTTTCCGGCCGGGTCCGCCGGAAATCGAGGCCGAGGATCTGCACCGTGGTCGTCGTGGATTCGGAGATATTGTTCAGGTCCTTGGCGAACAGCGCGACGCTCAGGAAGCTGGACCGGTCGAGATACCAGGTCAGCGCCGCATCGTAATTCCACCCGATCATCGGCTCCAGCCCCGGATTGCCATCGGTGATCGCCCGTTCGCGCGGACGCGGGTTGATGTTGCGGATGAGGAGCAGGTCGGACAGCGTCGCACGGGTCAGCGTCCGCGCCACCGCCGCCTGGAACACGACGTCCTGAAACACGTCCAGCTTGAAATTGGCGCTGGGCAGCAGCTGGCTGTACGATCCCTTTGCGGTGATCGGCTGCGGGTTCGACAGGTTCACGATCGGATCGCCCCCGCCCGCCGGCGTGGTGATGCCCAGGATTTCCTGCCCCACCCCGCGCGACGTCACGTCGGTGCGGGTATAGCGCAGACCGATATTGCCGCTCCACGGCCGCGACCCGAAATCGCCGCCGAACGACGCCTCGACATAGCCGCCGATGGTGCGCTCCTGTGCCGACCCGCTATTGCCCGGCACCGGGATCACGCCAAAGCCACCGCCATTGGCCGCCAGCGCCGCACGCGCCGCCGCCGGATCGGCCAGCTGGTTGATCGCCGCATCGCTCAACAGATATTTGGCGAGATCGGCCGCCGAATAGGTCGGATAGGCACTCTCGAACATGCCGGTGCCGAGGAAGTTCGTCGCATCGGCCGTGCCGGTGAACACGCTCGACGGGATCGATACCCCCGCGCCGCAATACAGGCATTGCAGCGCATCCGGCGTCTTGAACGAAAAGCGCGACTTCTTGCGATCCGAATAGTTAACCCCGCCCGAAATCCGCCGCAGGATGCCGGTGTCGACATTCCATTTCAGGTTCGCACTACCCTGATAGATTTCGTCGGCGACGCTGACGCCTTCATAGGTCAGGAACCCGGCCTTCGCGTTCGACGTGTCGAGGATATTGCCCAGCCCGGTATAGACCGGCATCCCCGTGGGCCCGATGGCGAACTTCACGCCTGCAGGCGAATAGCTGGGCGTGGCGAGGTTGCTTTCGAACCATGCCTGGTTGCCGCCGGTATCGTCCTTCGCCTTCGACCACGAGACATCGATCGTGCCAGTCAACCGGTCGGACGGATTCCACGCAAGGTTCGCACCGGCCTGATAGGTGGTGGCAAGGCGCGGGCGGATCTGGTTGGTGAACATCGGCCCCGACGCGATGCCGGTATAGCTGGTGACGGTATTGTTCTGGTCGACCGTCGCGGCGGTCACGTCGCCCGGACCGCCATAGACGAAGAACACCTTGTTATCGTCGTTCACGTCCAGCTTTGAATACAGGCCGTCGAGCGTGAGCAACAGCGTGTCGCTCGCCCGCCACTGGGCGGTCAACAGGCCGGACAACCGCTTGCGATTGGTACTGTTGGTGCCCCATTCGACATAGGTCGGGATCGACACCCCGCGAAACTCCGGCGTGCCGTCCTTGTTCAGGTCGAGATTCTGGTTCGCCTCCCACCCATCGGTAAAGATGCGCCGCCCCTCGATCTTGCGATCGATATAGGAAAAGGCGCCGAGAATACCGAAATCGCCGTCGCCGAACGTCTTGCTGAGCAGGCCCGAGAATTGCGGCGAGAATTGCCCGCGCAGCTTGTCGTAATTGGCCTGCGCCGACAGCGCGACCTTGCCCTCTTTGAAATCGAACGGGCGGGCGGTGTACATGTCGACCGTGGCGGCGATCCCGCCCTCGATCTGCGACGCGGTCGGCGTCTTCGACACATCGACCCGGTTGATCAGTTCGGCGGGCAGGATGTCGAAGCTGAACTCGCGGCCCTGGTTTTCGGTCGCGAGGATGCGGCCGTTGTACAGCGCGCTGCTGAACGCCGGCCCCAGCCCGCGGACGGTGATGAATTGTCCTTCGCCATTGTCGCGCGAAATGGTGATGCCGGGAATGCGCTGGATCGCCTCGGCGATATTCTGGTCGGGCAGCTTGCCGATGTCGTCGGCGACGATCGAATCGACGATGTTGTCGGCGTTGCGCTTGATGTCGACGGCACGGCGCAGGCTTTCGCGCAGGCCCGTGACGATGATCTCGCCATCCTCGGTGGCGGTCGCCGCATCCTGCACCGCGCCATCGGGGGCGGTGGGGGGCGGAGTCTGCGCCAGCGCAGGCGTGGTGGCGATCAATAACGTGGCCGAGCCGGCCAGGCTGAGCAAGCGGAACCGCTTCACGGGTGACATGCCGTATCCTCTCCCTATCGCTTCCGATGGGTCGTGGCCGTTCATGCGGCCATCGCTTCCGGAAGTTATGGCTAGGTTTAACGATCAACCAAGCAGGCGGCAAGCCATGTTGTGCGCTAGCGTACCGTGGGAATCAGGCCCGCTCGACATGCAGCCGAAGCGTTCCGGCGTTGGCGACTTTACTTCCCTCGCGGACAAGAGAGGGGAGCGACTGGATACCGATTGGTCCCAGGAACCGTCCGCTTGCCGGGCGCCCCGCCATGCGACGCATGGTCGACGCCAGCCGCAGGGAGCACGGCGGCGGCGTCTTTAGTTACGCGCAGGATGTGGCCGACCCCGGCTTTATTCACGTCGGGGAGTTGTGGACCGGACGGCGGGCGCAACGCCCGACCCGCTACCGCGTCAGATCAGTTGCGAAAGCGCATAACCGGTCAGCAGCACCGTCGCCGCCACCGACATGCCCAGCAGGATATAGCCGATATAATTCATGATCGGCGGATTCGGTCGTCGTGCCCGCTGGTTATGCGATGCCGCCGACAGCACGAAGCTCGCCAGCAACCCATAGGTGAACACCGCCGTCTCGACCATCGCCCGATCAATCCCTTGCCTGTCTCGCGCGGATTCGCCTCCAGGCAAACCGCTTGGCCGGCTAAATCATAGCCGGAGCAGGCTAGCAATTGGTTAAGCCGGAACCGATCGCCCCGATGATGCGTTTCGTCCTGTTTTCTTTTGCCGACCCCGCATCCGGCGGTTCAATAGACCGCCAGTCCGTCGCCATCGAACACCAGCATTTGCGCCGGATCGGCGTGAAGCGTGATCGCCCCGTCCACCACATGATGCCCGTCCAGCTTCGCCCGAAACGCATCGCCCGACGGCAACTGGCCATAGAGATAGGTCGAATGGCCCAGCGCCTCGACCGCCTCGATCGTCATCGGCAACGCGACGGCATCGCCACCGCCGTCCAGCCGGACATGTTCGGGACGCAACCCCAGCATCGCGGTGCCTCCCACCGCCAGCCCTGCCCCCCGCGCCGATGCGACGCGAACGCCGCCCGCCATCTCGAATAGCGTCATGCCGCCGTCACGCCCGACGACCGTCGCCGCGAACAGGTTGATGCGCGGGCTGCCGATAAACCCGGCGGTGAAGACATTGGCAGGTCGGTCATATACCTCCAGCGGGGTGCCAACCTGTGCGATCCGGCCTTGATCGAGGATAACCAGCCGATCGGCCAGCGTCATCGCCTCCACCTGGTCATGCGTGACATAGATCATCGTCGCGCCCAGCCGCCGGTGCAGCGCGGCCAGTTCGTGCCGCATCCGCACGCGCAAATCGGCGTCGAGGTTGGACAGCGGCTCGTCGAACAGGAACAGTTCCGGGTTGCGCACGATCGCCCGGCCGATCGCCACCCGCTGCCGCTGCCCGCCCGACAGCTGGTGCGGCATCCGCTCCAGCAGCGCGTCCAGTTCCAGCACCTGTGCGGCATGGGCGACCTGCTGCGCGATGTCCGCCTTCGCCACCCGCATGTTCTTCAGGCCGAAGCTCAAATTCTCCCGCACCGTCATGTGCGGATAGAGCGCGTAGGATTGGAACACCATCGCCACGCCCCGGTCGGACGCCGGCACCCGCGTCACGTCACGCCCGCCGATGCGGATCTGGCCGCCGCTTACCGTCTCCAGCCCGGCGATCATCCGCAGCACCGTCGACTTGCCGCACCCCGAGGACCCGACCAGCACGACGAACTCCCCGGCCTGCACGTCCAGGTCGATGCCCCGGATGGTATCGACCCCGTCATAGGACTTGGTCAGCCCCGCCAGCTGCAATGCGCTCATTCGGTTTCCAGCTCCCATGCGGCGGCACTGCTGTCGCCCGCCACGAATTCGGCGGCGATGCGGATCGGCGATCCGGCCTTGCCCGTCGACCGCAACAACGCCTCGGCCGCGCGGCGGCCCTTCTCGACCGCGTTCTGCCGCACCGTGGTCAGCCGCAGCCCGTCGCGCGGACTGCCGGGCGGGTCGATCCCGTCATAGCCGGTCACCGACATCCGCCGCGGCACCGACAGCCCCAGCGCCTGGCACCGCGCCACCACGCCATGCGCCAGCCGGTCGGAGAAACAGACCATCGCCGTCAGGTCGTGTTGCCGCCGCAGCAGCCGGTCGACCGCCCGCGCGCCGCCCTCCTCGTCATTGGGCGTCTCGCACACAAGGATGCCCTCGGCCGGCACCCCCGCCGCATCAAACGCATCGCGGCATCCCAGCACGCGTTCATGCACGACATGGTTCTCGTCCGACACGTCGCGGTCGAGCGCGAACAGCTCGCCATGGTCCTGCGACCACGGAAAGGTGACGATCGCGATGTTGCGATGGCCGAGGTCGAGCAGGTGCGCGACGACGCTGCGCATCATCTCCCGGTCGTTGGTCAGGACGCTGGGCAGCTCCGGCGCGTCGAAGTCGACCACCACCGTCGGCAGCCCGCGCGCCAACGCCTTGCGGATCGTCGGATGGCTCCGGTACGGCGCGTTCAGTATGTATCCGTCGACGATCGCGGTCAGATTGTCCAATCGTTCCGGATGCTTGTTGTTCAGCGGGATCAGGACGATATTCGCCCCCTCCTCCTCGCACACCGACGATATGCCGCGCAGGAACGCGATGTCGTGCGCGTCGGTAAAGGCATAGCTCAGCTGGTCGTTGAACAGCACGCCGATCGCGCCGCACCGCCCGGTGCGCAGCGACCGCGCGGCCGGGTTCGGCCCCTCATAGTGCACGTCGGCGGCATGGGCGAGGATACGGTCGCGCAGCTCCTTCGACACCTTGGCCGGGTTGTTGTACGCATTGGACACCGACGTGTGCGTCACGCCCAGATCGGCCGCGATCGATTTCAGCGTGGCGCGTTTCGCGCGGGCCATGGCATCCTCTCCGGGTGGTTGCTCCACCATCTGCCCCCTGCCTAACCCGCCGGGTTGACAGCCGCAACACCGAATGTTTAACGATAAACCCGCACCCCGGCCAACGGGGGCGATGGAGAGGACCGACCGATGGCCCGCACGGCGAAGACCCCGCGCATCCGCTCCGCCGCGCTGCTGGCGCTCGCCTTGCTTGCCGCGCCGATGCCGGCCCTCGCCCGCCCGCAGGTCGCCGCCACCACCGAACAGGTCGCACCGCGCGTCAATCTCGCCCATTTCGACCATCTCTATGCCGAACGCGACCTGGGCGGCGAACGCGTCGGCATCCTGCATATCTATAGCGAGGCGCCCGACTTCCGCTTCGCCATCGAACCGCGCGAAGGCTATACCTGCGTCGACGATGTCGCGCGTGGTATCGTCCTGCTCGCCGCCACGCCGCATCCCCATGCCAAGCGCCGCCGCCAGATCGAGATGCTGACCCGCTTCGTCCTGCATATGCAGGCGGACAATGGCTATTTCCACAATTTCCTGTGGGGCGACGGCCGCATCAACCGAGAGTACCGCACCTCGCTGGCCGAACTGAACTGGTGGTCGCTGCGTGCGCTATGGGGGCTGGAGGCCGCCCTGCCCCACCTCTCGCCCGAAACGGCCGCCCGCGCCCGATCGGCGGCGGACCGGTTGGTGGCGAACCTGAAACGCGACCTGCCGGTCGCCGCCAACGGGACGGTCGTGGTCGAGGGGCTGACGATCCCCACCTGGCTCCCGTTGGAGTCCGGCGCCGATGCCGGATCGACTGCGCTGCTCGGTCTGCTTCCGAATTTCGCCCGCACCCGCGATCCCGCGACTGCCCGGCTGATCGGGCGGATCGGCGACGGGCTGGTCGCGATGCAGGCGGGCGACGCCCGGCGCTTCCCCCACGGCGCGCATCTCAGCTGGCGGAACCAGTGGCACGCCTGGGGCAATGCCCAGGCCTATGCCCTGCTGCGCGCCGGCAAAGCACTTGGCCGACGCGACTTCACCACCAGCGGCCTGCGCGAAGTCGATCACTTCTATCCCTATCTGCTGCGTACCGGGATGCGATCCTCCTTCGCGGTGAAGCGCACCGGCGACCGGTTCGCGGCCCAGGACGCGCAGCGCTATCCGCAGATCGCTTACGGCCTGACCCCGATGATCCTCGCCGCGACCGAAGCGTATCGCCAGACCGGCAATCCGCGCTATCGCACCACCGCCGCACAGCTGGGCCGCTGGTTCACCGGCACCAACGACTCCCGCCGCCCGGTCTACGACCCCGCCACGGGCCGGACGCTCGACGGCATCACCGGTCCGGCCACGATCAACCCCAATTCCGGTGCGGAATCGACCATCGAGGGGCTGTTCGCGCTCACCGCCCTCGCCGGAACGCCGCTGCCATGACCAGCCGGCGCGAGGCCCTGCTGCTCGCGCTGGGCGGCGCGGCAGCACTCGCCGGGTGCGGGCGGCCGGCGGCGGAGCGGCGGACCGACCGCATCCTGCTGTGGATCGCGCCCAATGCTGCGGAGGAGAGTTTCTGGAAGGTCGCCGTCGCCCGCTGGAACGCCGCCCGCCTCGGTCTGCCGGTCCAGTTCACCACCATCCCCACCGCCGGCAATTCGGAGGATACCGTGCTGTCCGCGCTGGTCGCGGGCACCGAGCCGGACCTCTGTACCAACGTTTTTTCCGGTTTCGCGGTGCAGCTGGCCGCCTTGGGACAGGTCGTGAACCTCGCCGCGATGCCGGGCTACGACGCGCTGCTCGACCGGCGGCACATGCGATCGATCATGGCCGGTTGGCAGCAGGGAACGCAGGTCGCCGCGCTGCCGATCTATTCCAGCCCTACCCTGCTGTGGTGGCGTGCCGACCTGCTGGAGCAACACGGCTTCGGCGCGGCGCCGGCGACCTATGACGACGTCTATCGCTTCTGCGAACGCTATGCCGTGCGCCAATCGCGCTATGGGATGCAGGTAATCGCCGGGCGGGCTTGGCAGGATCGCTGGTTCGATTTCATCGCCTATTATTACGCCGCCAGCGGGGGCCAGCCCTATCTGGCGGGCACCCACGCCCTTTACGACAATGCCGCCGGACGACAGGCCGCCGGGTTCATCGACCGGATGTATCGACGGGGCTGGACCGCGCTCGACTTCGATGCCGAAGAGCCGTTGGTGTCGGGCCTCGCCGCCGGCGCGGTGCGGGGGCCGTGGGATGTCGAGCGGTTCGCGAACATCTACCCCGAAACGCTCGCCCGGATCACGGTCGGCCCGATGATCGCCCCGGTGACAGGGACCGCACCCGCCTCGACCTTTTCCGACAGCAAGGGCGCGGTGATCTTTCGCAGCAGCCGGGTCCAGCGCGAAGCCTTTGCCTTCCTGTCCTGGGCCTTGGGCGAGGAAGCATTGAACCTGTTGTGGCTCCAGCGGACTGGCCTGTCGCCGGCACGCGACGACCTGCTGATCAACCCTGCCTTCGCCGATTATTATCGCGGCAACGCCATCGCCCGCGCCTATGCCGCCAATGTCGCGACCGCGAGGCCCCCGGCACTGTCCGAACAGACCATCGATATTCAGAAGATCATGAGCGCGCGTCTGGTCGAACCGCTGATGCTGGGCAGCGCATCCCCCGCCGCCGCGCTGGCCGATGCGGTGGCGCGGACCGACCGGATGCTGGAGGTTGCGGCATGAGGACACGCGAACCGCTCTCGCGCGAAGCGGTGGTCGGGCTGTCGCTCGCCGGGGCCTATCTGCTCTTTACCGCCATCTTCTGGGCCTATCCCTTTTTCTGGCTGGCGAAACTGTCGGTCACCCAGTGGCGTTTCTTCGACGAACCGGTATTCACTGGTGCCCGTAACCTGTTGACGACGTTGCAGGACCCACAATTCCTGCAGGCGCTGTGGAACGTGGTTCGCTTCCTCGCCTTCTACCTGCCGATCGCGTTCGGCGGCGCGCTGATCGTCGCCTTTGGCCTGCGCCATGTCGGGCGGGGCAAGGGCTTCGTCGCGCTGTGTTTCCTGCTGTCGAACGTGTCGTCGGGCGTCGCGCTGTCGCTGGTGTTCGCGAAGGTGTTCAGTTCGACCGGGCCGTTCAACACCATGTTGTTCGACAATTTCGGCGTGCGAGTGCCGTGGACCAACGATCCGACGCTGGCGATGCTCGCCATCGCCTTGGTCGTCGCATGGAAGTTCGTCGGCTATTACGGCCTCATCCTCTATTCGGGGCTGCTGGCCATCCCGAAGGAAATCTACGATGCCGCGCGGCTCGACCATGCCGGGCCGTGGAAGCGGCTGACGCGCATCACCCTGCCGATGATGAACCCGCAGCTGATGATGGTGCTGACCTTCGCCATCCTGGTGTCGTTCGGGCTGTTCACCGAACCGTTCATCATCACCGGCGGCGGCCCGGCGGACAGCACCGCCACGCCGCAGATGATGATCTACGAAACCGCGTTCCGCCGCCTGCAACCCAGCCACGCCGCGATGATGAGCATCCTCGTCGCCCTCGTCACCTATGCGCTGGTCCAACTCGCCCGGCGGCTGTTCGAACGAAAGGTCGTACTGGCATGAAGGCGTTCCTTGCCAAACGGAGCATCGGCGGCTGGATCGCGACCATCGCCATCTATGCACTGGCGCTGACCTGGCTCTATCCCTTCGCATGGATGGTCGCCGCGTCGCTCAAACCCGCCGCGCAAATCTATAACACTGGCCTGTTCGAGGGGGACTTCACCTTCGACAATTTCGCCTTCCTGCTGGAAACGGCGGACAAGCTCGACCGGCCGTTCGTCGGTGCGCTGGGCATTTCCGCGCTCGTCACGCTGACCGTGACGGCATCGGTGCTGCTGACCTCGGGCTTCATCGCCTTCGCGCTCGCCCGGATGCGCTTTCCGGGGCGCAAATTGTTCGGCGATTTCCTGCTGCTGCAAATGGTCATCCCGACCAGCATGTTCATCCTGCCGCTGTTCGTCCTCATCAAGGAAATGGGCTTGCTCAACAGCCTGTGGGCGCTGATCCTGCCGTCGATGATGTCGGGCTGGGGCATCTACATGATGTCGCAGTCGTTTCGCACCATGCCGGAGGAGTATTTCGACGCCGCCCGGCTCGACCGTGCCAGCCTGTGGCAGACGGTGACGCGGATCGTCGTGCCCCTGAACAAGTCGATCATCGCCATCGTCGCGCTGTTCACCTTCACCGGCACGTGGGACAATTTCCTGTGGCCGCTGATCGCGATTTCCGACACCGACCGGATGCCGCTGTCGGTGCTGCTGGCGACGTTCAGCAAGCAATATGGCGGCTATGCCGGGCCGGTGATGGCCGGCGCAGTGCTTCAGACGCTGCCGCTGGTCCTGCTCTTCCTCCTCTTCCGACGGCATTTCCTGCAAGGCATGTCGCTCTCGCTCAAATAGGACGCCCCCATGCTGCAGCGCCATCCGCGCAACCCCATCGTCGCGCCCGAAATGGTCACCCCAAGCCGCCCGGACTGGCGGATCGACGGCACGTTCAACGCCGGCGTCACGACCCTGGGTGACGACACGATCCTGCTGGTCCGCATCGCGGAAAGCGTGATTACCGACGACCCCGATACAGTAATCGTGCCGCTGCTGGAGGAAGTCGCCGGCCGGTGGCAATGCACCACCCGCAGCTTCCGCCGCGACGACCCGGCCTATGACTTCAGGGACCCGCGCATGGTGCGGTCGCGCGCCGACCCGCGCGAGGTGTTCCTGACCTCGCTGTCGCATCTCCGCCTCGCGCGCAGCCGCGACGGCGCGACCTTTACCGTCGAGGACGCACCGTTCCTGTTCCCCGCGAACCGCAGCGAGCGCTTCGGGTGCGAGGATGCGCGGATCACCGTGATCGAGGGGCGGTATTACATCAACTATACCGCCGTCTCCGACCTCGGCATCGCCACAGCGCTGGCGGTGACAGACGATTTCGCCTCGGTCGAGCGGATCGGCATCATCCATGCCCCCGACAATCGCGACGTATGCCTGTTCCCGCGCAAGGTCGGCGACCATTATTGGTGCCTGCACCGCCCCGCCCCGCTCCACCTCGGCACGCCCGAAATCTGGATCGCGAAGTCGCCCGACCTGCTCCACTGGGGCGATCACCACCACCTCGCCGGGCGCAGCGGCGACGGGTGGGAGGCGATGAAGATCGGCGGCGGCGCGCAGATGATCGAGACCGATCGCGGGTGGCTGCAAATCTATCACGGGGTCGATGCCGACCAGCGCTACAGCCTCGGCGCGCTGCTGCTCGACCTCGACGACCCGCGTATCGTCCGCGCCCGTCTGGCGCAGCCGCTGGCCGAACCGGTCGAACCTTATGAGGTCACCGGCTTTTTCGACCAGGTCGTTTTCAGCTGTGGCGCGATCGTCACCGGTGACGAGCTGCGCGTCTATTATGGCGCCGCCGACCGGGTGATGGCGCTCGGCACCGTCTCGCTCACCACCCTTTGGCAGGCGATGGGCATCTGATGCACGGAGAGAGCATGAACCCGACCGACATCCCGCGCGTCCGCACCCGCTACGACGCCTTCGCCGCCGACGCGCCCACCGGCCGGAGCGAGCGGCTGATCTTTGCAGGGGTGGATGGCCTCGACGTCTATAACATCTCGGCGCCCTTCCCCTCGGCTGAACGGACGGTGATCGTCGGCCGGGTCGAACGGCGCGACAGCGAACATTCGACTGCCATCTTTTTCGAAGAGGTCGACGGCATCTGGCACCCGATCGACGGCGCGCCGCGCTTCGCCCTGCAGGACCCGTTCGTGACCTTCGTGGCCGGCGAACTCGTCTTCGGCGGGGTCGAGGTCCGCTTCGGCGAAGGGCTGCCCGAATGGTGGACGGTATTCTATCGCGGCGCCGACATCTTCGCGCTCGAACCCTTCTTTAACGGCCCAATGGGGATGAAGGACATCCGCCTGTGCGAGCTGGCCGACGGCCGCATCGCCGTCTTCACCCGCCCGCGAGGGAGCAAGGGCGGACGCGGCACGATCGGCTATACCGAAGTCCCCTCGCTCGACGCCCTGAGCGTGGAAGCGATCGACGCCGCACCAATGTTGTCAGACATGTTTCACCCACTAGACTGGGGCGGCGTCAACGAAACACATCTGCTGGCGAATGGCGAAATCGGACTGATCGCCCACGCCGCCTATTTCGAAGACGATACGATGTACAGCGCGCGCCATTATTACGCGATCGCCTTCACCTTCGACCCGGCGGAACGTCGCTGGCACGACCTGAAAGTTATTGCCGGACGCGAGCAGTTCGGCCCCGGCGCAACCAAACGCCCCGATCTGGCCGATGTCGTGTTTTCCTCTGGAATCGAACGGCAGGGGGCGGTCACCCGCCTCTATGCCGGGACATCCGATGCTGAAGCACACTGGGTCGAGATAGCCTATCCTTTCGAAGTACCGCTCGCTCGCGAGCGGATGGCAGTGAGCTGCGACACTAGGACCGTTAGGAAGGGCATACAGCTACAGGTCTGATCGCTGCGGATAGTACGTGATCAAAATCCGCAACTGGCAGGGTTTTAACTGGATGCTATCACCGGTGCAGCAGTACAATCGGGGAACCGTAGCTTGTCTTTCGAGTGCTGATCGAGAGGGATCAGAACCGTCCAAGTTTGCGACAGCGATTGGTAATTCTTACGAAGCTGGATGAAGTCAAAGATGCGGGCGATCGGCACGCCGAGTTTGACGACCTTTAGCAGCGCAGTCCGAGAATGGGCTGTCCTACGCGGTGGTAGCGGAGAACTACGTGGGCTTGCCGTTGTAGTGGGGTGTGGCCTGAACGCACAACGGCCCGGTCTCTTGCGAGGCCGGGCCGTTGTGAGTGTTGGTTGCGGGGACAGGATTTGAACCTGTGACCTTCAGGTTATGAGCCTGACGAGCTACCGGGCTGCTCCACCCCGCGCCACCATGGG
>Ga0308159_1000202_pt1 | contig 188294 bp, 198 predicted proteins | sample PhyCR1_FD_201040 | JGI IMG/M metagenome (GOLD analysis project Ga0308159, IMG submission 201040) | Phyllosphere microbial communities from UC Gill Tract Community Farm, Albany, California, United States - DLSLC.R1 | ecosystem: Host-associated > Plants > Phyllosphere > Unclassified | place...
GATTACCGGCGACCTGGATTGTCGGCGATAAAACCGGCAGCGGCGATTACGGCACGACCAATGATATCGCAGTGATCTGGCCTGAAAACAAAGCGCCGCTGGTGCTGGTGACGTATTTCACCCAACCGGAAAAAGATGCAAAATCCCGTCGTGATGTGCTCGCCAGTGCGGCCAAGATAGTGACGCAGGGTTATTGATCCACGCACATAAAGATTCATTAAAACAATAAGAAAAGGGTCCGCAGGGACCCTTTTTTGTGTCTGTTTAACGCCTGATCCGGTTAACGGCCAACGCGTGCCATCAGTGAAGCCGGATAACGGTCGCCCTGAACTTTCACGGTCTCCAGTGCGGTGGCTATGGTGCGCAGTTCGGCGTCTGACAGCGTGACCTCAGCAGCGCCGAGATTTTCTTCCAGACGGTGGAGTTTAGTGGTGCCCGGGATCGGCACTATCCACGGTTTCTGTGCCAGCAGCCAGGCTAACGCTATCTGCGCGGGCGTCACTTTTTTGTCCTGAGCAATCTGGTGAATAACTGTGATCAATTGCTGATTGGCCGCCAGTGCTTGCGGAGAAAAACGTGGCACAAGGCTCCGGAAATCATCACTGCCGAACGTTGAATCTGCGGTAATCGATCCGGTCAGAAAGCCTTTACCGAGCGGACTGAATGGCACAAAGCCGATGCCCAGTTCCTCCAGCGTGGGGATGATTTCCTGCTCCGGCTCACGCCACCACATCGAATATTCACTTTGCAGTGCGGTCACCGGTTGTACCGCGTGCGCACGGCGAATGGTCTGCGCGCCCGCTTCAGACAGTCCGAAATGCTTCACCTTACCTTCGCTGATCAGCTCTTTCACCGTACCGGCGACGTCTTCAATCGGTACATCCGGGTCAACACGGTGCTGATAGAGCAGGTCGATAACGTCGGTTTTCAGACGCTTCAGCGAGCCTTCAACGGCCTGGCGGATATGTTCCGGGCGGCTGTTAAGGATCTGCTGCTTATTATCATCGCCAAAAGTGAAACCAAATTTTGTCGCTATCACTACTTTGTCACGAACCGGTGCCAGCGCCTCGCCAACCACTTCTTCATTGAGATAAGGGCCATAAACTTCAGCGGTATCAAAGAAAGTGACGCCCCGTTCGACCGCAGCGCGGATCAGTTCAACCGCCTGTTTGGTCCCTGTGGCAGGCCCGTAGCCATGGCTCAGACCCATACAACCCAAACCGAGTGATGAGACTTCAAGGCCGGATTTTCCCAGCAGACGTTTTTGCATGTGGTTTTCCTCTTATTAACTTCTGAAATCCTGTCATCTTGTGATTATGGGATTTTGGGATTTCCCGTTGCGGGCAACGGCAGGTGATGTAGTGTCAGTAATACTAGACGCTGAACTTTCATCAGATTAGAGGGGGTTATCTGCAAGAGCTTATGAGCAGGATTCATGAATCAAGATGAGGCCGTTGTTATATCCTTGAAAAGTGGCCCTGTATTAACGGTTTTAATAAGCAGTAATAAAAGTCCGGATTATTTCGTCCCTAAGTGGAATTGATCTCGTTGTAATATATTTAAACATTTATATCAGGCCAATATTCAGCCAGTTACTGGCGATATAATTATTATTGACGCCCGTCTGCTGTCCCCGAGACTATAATTGCAATATTCACTATGACGTCTGATCCGGGTATCCCAACCTGTACGGCGTCACGGCTATCTGGCCAAACCTCTTCGCGATTTCGTCAGCAGGAAGTGCCTGCCGGGATCCCTGTTTAGCCTGTGTTTAACAGGCCGGAAGTGCTTTTTAGACCTTTATTAATGACCTCGTAATGGGCTTAACTCAGCACGATCGTTCATTAAATCAGCAACATATTGATTAGTATGCAAAAGAATAAACAATTCTATACAAAATAAATTATTGAGGTGGGGGCAAAAAAGCCATATATTGGCCGCGTTTTTCACAGGGTACTTACTTTTAAATTCCATTTATTCAATTGCGGCGTTACCAATAACCCGCGGTTGTAGGAGAGATATGATGACGGATAAAGTCCGTATTGACAGTTTAGGTGCGAATTCATTAAACGGAAACAATGAAACCTATTTGGCGAGACAAGCTGAATTTGAATCGAATGTTCGGAGCTATCCTCGTAAATTGCCTCTGGCAATCGCGAAAGCCAATGGCGTGTGGATCACTGATGTTGAGAATAATCAATATCTTGATTGCCTGGCAGGCGCGGGTACGCTGGCTCTGGGACATAATCATCCTGACGTGCTGCAAAGCATCCAAAATGTCATTACCAGCGGCTTGCCGTTACATACACTGGATCTGACAACACCGTTGAAAGATCAGTTCTCCGAATATCTGCTTTCTGTGTTGCCACAACAGGGCAAAGGATATTGCCTGCAGTTCACCGGCCCGTCCGGTGCTGATGCTGTTGAAGCGGCAATGAAACTGGCTAAGAAAGTCACTGGCCGTACCGGTATCATCAGTTTCTCTGGTGGTTACCACGGCATGACCCACGCCACGCTGGCGGTGACCGGTAACCTGTCTCCGAAAGAAGCGGTTAACGGCATGATGCCGGAAGTGCAGTTTATGCCTTATCCGCACCAGTACCGCTGCCCGCTGGGCATTGGCGGTGACGCTGGCGTTAAAGCATTAACTTACTACTTCGAAAACCTGATCAACGACGTGGAAAGCGGCGTTCGCAAACCAGCGGCTGTGATCCTGGAAGCCGTTCAGGGCGAAGGCGGCGTGAACCCGGCTCCGGCTGAGTGGTTGCAGCGCATCCGTAAAGTGACTCAGGAACACGGCATTCTGCTGATCCTCGATGAAGTACAGGCGGGTTTCTGCCGTACCGGCAAACAGTTCGCCTTCGAACACGCAGGTATTGAGCCGGACATCATTGTGATGTCTAAAGCGGTGGGCGGTGGTCTGCCACTGGCTGTTCTGGGTATCAAAAAAGAGTTCGACGCCTGGGCGCCGGGTCACCACACCGGGACCTTCCGCGGCAACCAGCTGGCGATGGCGACCGGCCTGACCACGCTGAAAATTCTGAAAGAAGAAAAAATTGCCGAGAAAGTGGCTGCACAGGGCGAGTGGCTGAAAGGCAAACTGGCTGAGATGCAGAAACGTTACCCGGTAATCGGCCACGTGCGCGGTCTGGGTCTGATGATCGGTATCGAGATCGTGAAACCGAACGAAGCGCAGGATCATATGGGTTGCTACCCGGCTGACGGCGAGCTTTCTGCCCTGTTGCAGAAAAAATGCTTCGAAGCAGGCCTGATCCTCGAACGCGGTGGCCGTAATGGTTGCGTTCTTCGCCTGTTGCCTTCCCTGCTGATCACCAATGATGAGCTGGGTATTTTCCTCGATAAGTTTGAGCAGGCGCTGTTAGCGGCTGGCGTCAAGCCTGTCTGAGCGGAGTAAGAGATTCTGATGTCCGAGTTAAACCCGATTCTGGCAGGTTCAGCGCAAAGCACTGAAGCCTATCAGCAAGCCATTGCGCAGAGCAGTGAAGCTGTTGTGCAGTGGCTGCAACAACCTGAGATGTATCAGGGCAAAACCGTTGCTGAGCTGCGTGAACGTATCAAACTGGACTTCAATCCAAACGGCCTGGGTAACCAGGCCGCGATTGAACGCGCCATTGAATACTTTTTAAAAGACAGCCTGTCTGTACATCATCCGCAGTGTGTTGCGCATCTGCATTGCCCGAGCCTGGTTGTCAGCCAGGCCGCGGAAGTGCTGATCAACGCCACTAACCAGAGTATGGACTCCTGGGATCAAAGCCCGTCAGCGACCATCATCGAGATGAAACTGATCGAATGGCTGCGTACTCAGGTTGGCTATCAGGCTGGCGACGCGGGCGTGTTCACCAGCGGCGGCACCCAGAGCAATCTGATGGGTCTGATGCTGGCGCGTGATGCCTTCTTTGCCCGTCAGGGTCATTCCATTCAGCAGGATGGTCTGGTCGGAAATCTGCGTAAAGTTAAAGTGTTATGTTCTGAAAACGCGCATTTCTCTGTGCAGAAGAACATGGCATTGCTCGGTCTGGGTTATCAGTGCGTGACGCTGGTGAAAACCGACGAGTTCGCGCGTATGGATCTCAACGATCTGCGCGATAAAGTCGCACAGGCGCAGGCCAATGGCGATCAGATACTCGCGATCGTGGCGACCGCCGGGACCACCGACGCCGGTGCTATCGACCCGCTGCGCGCCATTGCTGAACTGGCCGCTGAGCATCAGATTTGGGTTCATGTGGATGCGGCGTGGGGCGGTGCTCTGTTGCTGTCCGAAAAATACCGCGACTATCTGGACGGCATCGAGTTAGTGGATTCCATCACTCTGGACTTCCACAAACAGTTCTTCCAGACCATCAGCTGTGGCGCGTTCCTGCTTAAAGAAGAACGTCATTACGAGCTGATGCGCTATCAGGCGGCTTATCTGAACTCTGAGTTCGACGAAGCGGCTGGCGTACCGAATCTGGTGTCCAAATCACTGCAAACCACCCGCCGTTTCGATGCACTGAAACTGTGGATGGGTCTTGAAGCATTAGGACAGAAACAGTATGCCGCCATCATCGATCACGGTGTGACGATGGCGCAGGAAGTCGCGCAGTATGTGACCTCTGAAGCCGCGCTGGAACTGGTGATGAAGCCGCAGCTGGCGAGCGTGCTGTTCCGTTATCGTCCTGAGCAACTGGCGGGCAGCAGCGATGCGGCTATCGCGTTGCTGAACCAGAAAATCGGCGATGCGCTGCTGGAATCGGGTCGCGCCAACGTAGGCGTGACGGAGCATAACGGCGTGACCTGCCTGAAACTGACTCTGCTGAACCCGACGGTGACGCTGGAAGACGTGAAAGTTCTGCTGGCGCTGGTTGAGAAAACCGCACAGCAATTGCTGAACCAGTAAGTTTTAGTTCTGCGCCCAGGCGCAGCCAAAAGCCGGTGATACGAAAGTGTCACCGGTTTTTTTATGTCCTTATTCACCGCACGCCCTTTGTATTGCTGAACCACGGGAAAAAAGAACCCACCTGATGGTGGGCTGTGTAAGGGGTAATGCTTAAAGTATGCGACTCAGCTAAATCAGGGTTTGCTTGTCAGGTAATTTCATTGGCGGGTGAGCGGAGTAATGAACAAATCTTGCCGATGTAGTATTTTCATTTTGATAATGCACCACATGGCTTGATGTCCAGTCACCAAACGGCTTGCTCTGATTATATGACTGGTGACCGACATGGTAATGCCAGAGTCTGTTGGCGATTGCATACTGGATCAATTCCAGCCTCCTGGTGTGATTGAGACTGACTCCTGCTGAGGACTTATTCCTTCCCGGCAGGGAACTAAATCCACTTGACTTCAGCAATGCGACGAAGTCGCCCACGACCTTAACCTCTTCTTTTTTCAGGGTTAACATCAAATTAATGAATGATTGTGAATAAGTTACACTGACAGTCATTATGCATCCTTTCTCATTGACTCGATCCAATTGGCAAACTCTTCACCAGTAGTAACCCAATCAGGGTGGTTAACGCTTTTTGACTGGATAGATTGGGACATCACGTTAAGGTCATACGAAAATTCGTCGCTGCTTTGGGTCTGATACAGAGCAACGAGCTCACAGAGTTCAGTAGTTATTTTTTGATAATCTTCAAAAGATTGCAGTGCCTTCGTTTTCATATATCGCAGATGCATGATGTGGGGAGCCCAGGCTTCATGCATTTCGGCTTTAAAAAAGGTATATAGCATTCTTTTATTACCTAGCGAAATCTCAGCAACCCGTGAACGAAGATTTTCGGCTGAGTTCTCTTTAATCTGAAGGCTTTCTATGTCTGCTTCAGTTCCTGATTTCAGAGCCAAAATCATTTTGCTGCCTTCGACACATTGAAGCCTCACCGAATCAACAATGGCATCTGTTTTCTTTATTGCGTCCAACACCTGTTTTTTAGTCAGTGAACGATGATGGCTTCGGTCAAAATCATCCAGGGGCCGCTCAACCGCCTGAGAAGCCTTTCTAAATATGCCATCAACCTTATCCAGGTCGGGGCTAAAAAATGCCAAAGCTTCAATGCCAATCATCTCATTCATCCTTTGAGTTTATGGTGTATATCCCTTTACCGCAAACAGCCCGTAATCTTTGTTCGGGCAGATCCTTACTTATTTCATAACATCGGATTTCATAACATCGGACTCGCCCCAGAAATCATAGTAAACGAGCCAGTCACTCATTTATATACCGATGGCGCTAAGCCTTTAGCACGTTCTCTTTTCAGAAAACCCGCCTATTCACCGAACTTTCCTATTCTTCCGACCGCCCGGGCCTCGTTTCCTATACTGGTACTTTGTGCTGAAAACGGGGAGGGACGATGAATTTTCTGTCACACTTCAATTTTATCGCGCTGGTGATGACACCGGCATTCTGGATTGGCGTCGCGACGATGGTGGTGGTTACGCTGGTGACTTACTGGCTGCTGAGCTGGTTACTGTCGTTTCTGCGCAAAGGCGTTAAGAGCTGGGGAGAGGTGCATCCGGCGACCAACAGAATGCGATTTATATTGGGCGATATGCTCAACCGCACTAATAATCTGCTGATATTTGTCGCCGCATTCCTGTTCAGCCTGCGGTTCGTCAATCTGCCGGACAATCTCTACAACACCATCAGCCATGCGTGGTTTCTGGTGCTGGCGCTGCAAATGGCGCTATGGCTTGATCAGGGTGTGGTGTCGTGGTTGCGGCATATCATGCGGCAGCCGGGCATGAACAAAAATCCGGTGACGCTGGTGATCACCGGTCTGATATTCCGCGCGATGGTCTGGTCGGTAATGCTGTTATCCATTCTGGCTAACGTTGGCGTCAACATTACCGCGCTGGTCGCCAGTCTGGGCGTGGGCGGTATTGCTATCGCGCTGGCTATCCAGACCATCCTCAGCGATGTGTTTGCCTCGCTGTCGATTGGCTTTGATAAGCCTTTCGAAATTGGTGATTTTGTGGTGTTCAATGATGTCGCCGGTACGGTGGAACATATCGGCCTGAAGACCACGCGCATCCGCAGCCTGAGCGGGGAACAGATTGTCTGCGGGAATGCCATTTTGCTTCAGCAGACGCTGCATAATTACAAGCGTATGCAGACCCGCCGCATCGTGTTTAATTTTGGTATCGCCATCAATACCCCGCCGGATAAGCTGCGCAATATCGGTGACATGGTCAAAGGGATTATTATCGATGTCGGCGAAACCAAATTCGACCGTGCTCATCTGCTGGGTTTTGGCACCGACCGGTTGAATATTGAGGTGGTTCATATCGTTAATACCGCCGACTACAACAAATATATGGATATCCAGCAGGAAATTAATATCCGCATTATCGAAAAGCTCATGGAAAACGGTATTGAGATGGCGCTGCCAAATATGATTGTTAAAACCCCGGAGAAAAGTGGCGTTGGAGAATGGGAAGCTGCCAGCGCAAAACCGCAGGGTTAGGATAAAAGACAGGTTTGCCGCATATCGAAACGCAGCAACCCTGTCTTTTTTGGATCTGATTAACGTAACTGCTGTGCGATGGCGCTGTACATCAGCGACGCTTCCAGCGGTTGCGCGCTGAAATCAGGTTCTGCCTGCGGCCATGTTGACCACTGAACAATAACCAGATTTTCTGCGCGATTCACCATAATCACCTGACCATAAATACCCAGCGCCCACATCGAACCTTTTAGCGATTCAGACGGCGCTGGCGTGACGTTTTTGGCATTGGCGGGCACGGCATTATTCCACCACTGATAGCCGTACATCCCTTCCGGATGCGCAGCTGAAACCGAATTCTTCGCCTTATTCCAGTCTGTCGCCTGTTCCAGCCAGTGTTCAGGCAGAATTGTTTTACCGTCCGGCAACTGGCCGCCGCTCATTACAAACTCGCCGAAACGTCCCCAGTCTTCTAACGTCGCGTTAAAGCCGTGCGCCCCTACGTCATGTTTTCCCTGCTGATACGAGTGCCAGACGCCATCCTGGGCCATGCCGTAAGGCTGCCAGAGGGTTTTTTCCAAATATTTCGCCAGCGGCATACCGGTGGCTTTTTCCAGCACATCGCCCAGCAGCCATGCACCGCCAGAAGAATACGACCAGGATTCACCCGCCGGATGCGCGCGTTTCAAACCCGTAATGATTTTACGAACGCAATCGTAGGTGCCCGGCTGCGCTTCACATTGGGTGAGATGAGCAAAATCTGATTCAGGATTAGTGTAGTCCTCATTCCATGCCACGCCGGAGGTGTGCTGAATAAGCTGGCGCAGCGTGACGCCTTCCCACGCGGTGCCTTTGAGATCCGGCTCGTAATCGGTGATGAGGTCATTCAGTGATTTGATTTTTCCCTCTTTGATCGCAATCCCGACCAGTGTTGACACCACGGATTTCCCTACAGAACGCGATGTCCACAAGGTGTGGTCTGTATTGCCTTCGCCCAGATATTTGTACGCGATTTTGCCGTTCTTCAGCACCAGCATGCCGGTTACATTTTCACGCTTCAGGTAATCCTGCAGCGTATAGGTTTTACCGTTCACGCTGTACGTCGGATCCTGAAGTTGTTTTTCTGCCTGTACGAATGGCGTGGCCTTGCCATGACGGAAAACGTCGCCAGCATAATTGCGGTAGTCGTTACGAAAACCGATGACACGGGCGGCCTGATCCCAGTTCAGCATGTCTTTGGTATCCGGCAGCGTTTTATCGAATGGCGTCGGACAGATGCTGAGTTCGATACCACCGCAGTCCTGTGGTTGTTCTGCAAAAGCAGGCGTCATAAACGAGACTGCTGCACTCATGGCCACAGCCAGCATCAGAGGTTTTAAGAGGGGATGATTCCGTGTTTTCATGTTTTCACTTATCCATCAGAGTATCGGGAAACATGAGTATAAGGAGGGTAAATGGTTTAAAAAAATCAGCTGATGGGGGGAAATCCCCCAATAAAATGACATTTACAGGGAGCAGAACATGTCAGCGTTACGTTATTCCTTCTCACAGATAGAGGCTTTTGCCTGTGTCGCTGAACAGGGGAATTTATCCCGTGCCGCGTTATCACTGGGTAAAGATCGCACCACGCTGCGTGATTTAATTGATTATTTCGAAGACGCGCTGGGGTATCCGCTGTTTATCCGTCAGGGGCGCACGCTGGTGCTGACGGAGCAAGGGCAGCAACTCCACCGGCAGGCACATTTGCTGATGCGTCAGGCTCAGGCCTTTGAGTTTTACGCGCAGTCGCTGCCGCAGCCTGATCAGCAGGAACTGGTGATGGTCTACGACCCCTTCGTTTCGCAGGCGTTTATCGACGCAGTTATCGTGATGATGTCGAAAGAGGGGATCCGTTTCAGCGCATGGAGCGCATCGCGGGAAGAGGCCGAAGCGGCGCTGACTGCCGGGACGGCCCAGATTGCAGTCTGTCAGGCAAATAATCGTGCGCTGGGGATGGATATGGAATGGTGCGCGCTGGGCAATATTGAACTGGATTTTTACGCCGCAAGCGGTTTGTTTCAGCATCAGCAGCGTCCGCTAACGTTGCTCAATCTTTCCCTGAAACCTCAGCTGGTCATGCATCACAAACAGGATGAGCAGATTGCCCGCCGGTTACAAATTTCGGGGCATACCCTTTATGTCAACGAGCGTTCTGCGCTGCGCAGTTTGCTGGAAAATGCGCAGGGGTGGGGATTTTTACCCACACATTATCAGGCATCGACATGGAAGGATGTGCAGGCGATTGAGACGGAAGTGGGCAATCAGGGACTGACCATTACGATGGTGGCTATCTGGCAGCCCGGTCAGACAAAGCAACCGGTCACCGGCAGATTAATCAGTGCACTGCCGGAATTATGGCGTAACAGCCTTCAGGGCTGAAGGATGTGATCGCCGGATAAATGTGCCCTCAGGCAGGCAATTTCAGCGGGCTTTGCTACGCTTTCTTAGCATCCTGTATCTGAACCTCGCCCTGCAAACCATACTGATTTCCCGAAAATCTGCTGAGGAGTTCATTCTATGCCTTTTGTTAAAACGAAAGACGGCGTCAATATTTTCTTCAAAGACTGGGGTCCGAAAGACAAGCAACCGGTTGTTTTCCATCACGGATGGCCGCTGAGTGCGGATGACTGGGACAATCAGATGTTGTTCTTCCTGGCCGAAGGTTTTCGTGTGATCGCCATCGACCGTCGTGGACACGGGCGTTCGGATCAGACCAGTGAAGGTAACGATATGGATCACTATGCGTCTGACGCTTCCGCTGTTGCCGAGCATCTTGACCTGCATGATGCCGTGCATATCGGTCATTCAACGGGCGGGGGGCAGGTTGCCCGCTATGTGGCGCAATACGGCCAGCCACAGGGGCGTGTGGCGAAAGCGGTGCTGATCAGCGCGGTTCCGCCGCTGATGGTGAAAACTGATGCTAATCCCGACGGTACACCGATTGCCGTCTTCGATGGTTTTCGCAGTGCGCTCGCCGCAAACCGCGCGCAGTTTTATTTAGACGTCGCTTCCGGGCCTTTCTACGGGTTTAACCGCGATGGGGCAGAAGTGTCACAAGGCACCATCAATAACTGGTGGCGTCAGGGTATGACCGGCAGCGCCAATGCGCATTACGAAGGAATCAAGGCGTTTTCAGAAACGGATCAGACCGACGATCTGAAAGCCATTACTGTGCCGACGCTGGTCTTGCAGGGGGATGACGATCAGGTTGTACCCTATAAAGATGCTGCTCTCCTGCAGGATAAACTGCTGGCAGACAGCACCCTTAAGATTTATCCAGGCTATCCTCACGGTATGCACACCACGCACGCCGACGTGATCAATAAGGATATTCTGGCGTTTATTCGCGGATAATTCCTGCGTCATTTACGTCATACATCTTTTTAAACAAAGACCCGCTGAAATGGCGGGTTTTTTCTGCAAGGCATAAAAAAGCCCGTCAGGGGAAACGGGCGTTTTTAAGGTTACAAGGGGAAGTCTTGAGATTTCTGTAGGTTGCTACAGAGATGTTCACTATACACTCCCACTGTGACAGAAATGTGTAGGAGAATTCTGGTTCTCACGACAAAGCGTGGCGCGAACGATGGCGGGATTGCGTCTTTCAGGCAATAAAAAAGGCCCGAAGGCCTTTTTTATGCGGACTATGCCAGCTTACTCACTTACTTACGGCCAAGCAGTAAACCCAGCACAACACCAATTGCGCCTGCCGCGATCAGACCGGACAGGGGATTTTCTTTGATCTTCTCCGCGACGTCAGAGACAACTTCACCGGCCTGAGCCGAGTATTTCCGCGCTGCGCCTTTAATCTGGTGCTTAGGAGAATCAACAAAATCGCCAAATTGTTTCTGTGCTTCACCGGCAAGCTGCTTGCCTTTGTCTTCGAGTTTATCTGCCAGATGGTTTGCGTCTGCATCGATATCATGTGATGACATGGTTTTCTCCTTTTGTTAACCGACTTTAAGCCTAGTCGATAATTTCCAGCTCAGGACAATATTCCGCTTATTCCTAAAAAACCGCCGGTTAAATGACCTGCGTCAACGTGGTGAAGCGCATAGCACCAGCGGCTGATCACGCGGCCAGGTACGGAGATCCAGCCGGTCGGTCACGTGGATTTCTCTGCCGCTGAGCAGGTCACGACAGGTGCGGTGAGCCAGTGATTCTGGCAGCATCACCTGCGTATCAACTCCCTCTGCGGGCTGAGTAAAGCCGACTTTTTGCTCATTAAAAACCAGACGGGGCGCGGCGACAATCACCGCTTCGCCGTTTGCCTGCCGCGCAAAAGCGATGACTTTACCGGCGTGGTCGCCAGTCGTTTCCAGCGGGAGATAATCCCCTTGCAGAAACAGCGCGGTTTTTTGCTGACGATAACGGGCAAGAACGGCAACGATATGTTGTTTCAGCTGCCCGCTTGTCCATGCGGTTTCATCGTTCCACGCCGGTTTTTCTCCCTGAACCAGCAGGCGATCCAGCTCATCGAAATCAGGCAGACGCCGGTTATCCGGATCCACCAGACTGAAATTGAGCACTTCGCTGCCCTGATAAATATCCGGGACACCCGGCGCGATCATTTTGATCACCGTCTGGGTCAGACTGTTCACCAGCCCGGCGCGGATAAAGGGACGGATGGCAGCGTAAAAATCATTCAGAAACAGACTGTTATCCGGCGAAAGCAGATGACGGGCATAGCCGAGTACGGCGTTTTCATAATCATCGTTGCTGTCACCCCAGCTGGTACGCAGCTTGGCTTCACGCAGCGCCTTTTCTACAAATAGCTGGAATCTTTCATTGAGTTCACGCAAACCTTCTTCATCGGCCGGATGCAGTGTTGCCGGCCATGCACCGGCCAGCGCCTGATAAAGCATCCATGCGCCGGTCAGTTTCGGTGCGGGGCCGTCTGGCAAAGTGATGACTTTCGACTGATTCATCTGATGCCAGCGGGTGACATTTTCGGCCCAAAGTTCCGGCGCTTCGGTGAGGGTAAACAGTCTGGCGCGGGCATCTTCGCCGCGTTTGGTATCGTGAGTTGACGTGGTGGAGAGTGCTGCCGGTTGTTCCCCGAGTCGACGGGCCATTTCCTGATGGAACCGGTCGAGGGAAAACCTGCGTAGCAGAGGCTCTGCGCCCACTTCGTTCAGGGCCAGATCCATGTGCTGGCGGAAGAACAGCGTGTCCTCCACGGATTTCGCCATCAGCGGCCCCGTCAGTTGCTGGAAGCGGGTGCGGAACTGGTCAGCCTGACCGGATACGGACTCCGGTGTTTGCGCACAGAGAATACGAGCCAGAAATTCGAGAATATCCGCCGGTACGGCAAGTGATGAGGTGGTGATCTTCCCGATAATGTTATGCAGCAGGGCAGCGTCATCCGCGGGCAGTCCACGCGATGTGCCATAGGTACGATACACCGGGAAGGCGATCAGCAATTCACGCAGCGCCGCCCGCAGGGTGTTGGCATCCCAGGTGTGGTCTTCCGCTTCTGCAATATTCAGCGCCAGCTGGCACAGCGTAGTGAATTCCCCTTCGAAATTTTTCTCCACCATCATCAGTTTGGCGGCGCGCAATTCTTCGCGCATATCTACCGGCTTGCCGACCACGTTTTCATACAAATTGCGCAGCACCGCGATGTTTTCATCTTCGACCAGCACATCGGAAAGTGCGGCGATAAATTCATAACCGGTGGTGCCGGAAACCGGCCAGTCAGCGGGCAGACGTTCGCCTTTACCGAGGATTTTCTCCACCGTGATGTAGCAATCCGCACCGGCCTTTTCCCGCAGACGTTCAAGATAAGCTTTCGGATCGGCAAGACCGTCCACATGATCCACCCGTAACCCGTCCACCGCGCCGGAATGTACCAGTTCGAGGATCAACCGGTGCGTATCATCGAATACCGCGTCATCTTCCACCCGCACGCCCGCCAGACCGGTAATTTCAAAAAATCGCCGGTAGGAAAGCTCACGCGGCGCATCGCGCCATGACATCAGCCGGTAGGGCTGGCGCTGATGTAACTCCGCCAGCGCGCCGTTACCCGGCGTGGTGGCGCTGGCGTCGTGCGTGTCTGGCGCAAGAGGATAGTACGTGTCGAAATAGGCGAGTGCAGGCTGACCGGTTCGGGGATCTGGCTTCAGGCTGATTTCACCTTTTTCCAGCACCTCTTCAAACGTATCGCCGAGAAAAGGCAGGGTCAGCCGCTGCGACCAGTCGATATCAAAATGCCGTGCATAACGGCTTTTTTCGCCGTGTTCAATCACGTCACGCCACCATGGGTTTTCCAGCGACGCGGCCATATGATTCGGCACGATATCGAGGATCAGTCCCAGACCAGCGGCTTTCAGCGCCTGCGACAAACGGTCAAATCCCGCACGTCCGCCAATTATCGGATCGATTTCGTTGGCGTCGGTAATGTCGTAGCCGTGCGTGGAATCGGAAGTCGCAGTAAAAATCGGTGAAGCATATAAGTGGCTGATCCCAAGTCGCTTTAAATAAGGAACCAGTGCCACTGCTTTATCAAAATCCATGCCATCGCGGAACTGAATACGGTAGGTCGCGGCGGGTATATTCACATTGATTCTCCCCTGAAAAGACGGACGATGACGGAGCCGGGTTCTGACGCTTCTGTCGCTTCGGGCCAGGCAAACAGCGTTTCACCCGGTTGATCCGGCAGCGGTTGTGTGGTTTCCCCGAGATTGAGCGTCAGAGACAGGATGCCTTTGGAGAGTGTCCAGGTGACGGCGAGCACACCGTCCGCCGCCTGCACTATTTTGCCAACGTTACCCTGCGCCGGTGTGAGTAACGGCACGACATATTCACGACGCAGCTGAAGCAACGTGCGCGTCAGCGCCAGACTGCCCACGCCATCAGGGCTGGCGGGTTTCTGCCAGTCCAGTTTAGAGCTTTCGAACGTCGCTACGGCATTAGGATCGGGCACGCTTTCCTTGCCATATCCGCTGTGGCCTTCGAATTCTCTGGCGCGTCCTTCACGAACCGCCTGCGCAAGCTCACCTTCAAAATCGGTGAAAAACAGGAACGGATGGGTTTCGCCATACTCTTCGCCCATAAATAACAGCGGAATATGAGGTGAAAGCAGTAATGCGGCCAGCAGGGCGCGTGTTTTACGTTCACCTGCCAGCGTGATGAGGCGGTCGCCCTGTGCGCGGTTGCCAATCTGATCGTGGTTTTGGATGAAATCGACAAAGGCGACCGGTGGCTGATCGCGGCTCTTTTCTCCGCGAGGCTTGCCACTTTGCGGGGAGATTTCGCCCTGATACGCAAATCCTTCCGCGAATGCGCGGGCAGCCAGCCCGAGGGGGTCGGCGGCGAAATCCTGATAATAGGCGTGCGTTTCACCGGTACTGAGCACGTGGACCGCGTTATGCAAGTCATCATTCCATTCAGCGGTAAACAGCGGAACATCGCCTGCGGGCGTGCGCGGATGCAAAGAGGTAATATTGCGGCTGTCTTCGGTGGTCAGATGCACGTGGCGACCGGTGATTTCTGCGCGAATACGCCGGGCGATCTCAGGCAGAATATGCGGGTCTGAGGGGTCTTTCATCTGATCGACCGCGTCAAAGCGCAGCCCGTCAAGGTGATACTCTTTCAGCCAGTAAAGCGGCGCTTCGGTAATGTACTGACGGGCACCTTCCTGATCATAAGCAATGCCCGCGCCCCAGGCGGTCTGGCGTTCAGAATCGAAAAACTGCGGCGCCAGCAAGGGCAGATAATTGCCCTCAGGGCCGAAATGATTGAGCACAATATCGAGCACCACCGAGATGCCGTGACCGTGCGCCGCATCGACAAAAGCTTTGAAATCATCCGGTGTGCCGTAAGCAGAATGCGGCGCATAGAGCAAAACGCCGTCATATCCCCAGCCGCGTTGACCGCCAAACTGCGCCAGCGGCAACACTTCAATCATGGTAATGCCGGTTTCAGCCAGATAAGGCAATTTCTCCATCGCCGCTGCGAACGTGCCCTGCGGGGTAAATGTGCCGACATGAAGCTCATAAATCACCGACTCTTCCCACGGACGTCCTTTCCAGTCAGCGTTATGCCACTGATAGCTTTCTGAAGACGTGACCAGCGAAGGGCCGTTGACACCTGCCTGCTGGGCACGGGAAGCGGGATCAGGCACCGCCATGCCATCGGGCAGAATAAACTGGTATGCCACACCGGCAGAAACACCGGTTGCCACCTGCTCAAACCAGCCGTCTTCAGCAGCGGACATTTCTGTGTCCTTGCCGGAAAGGCGCAAGGTTAATTTTGCCTGACCCGGTGCCCAGACCCGAAAGTGAACCGTACCGGCGGCAATGAAATTAGCCCCCCAGCTGGTGGTGAATGCGTTGAAATGCATCGCGTTACCTCGCATAAAAATGGGCGATCAAAAGGTCAGTTAGCCAACGAATAATAATGATAGTCGAGGATGACGCGGATGGGAGGCTGCCAGGCGTCAGGCCCCGGTTAAGGCCGGGGCGTTAACGGTAAGTGTGACGAAACCGGTGCTGGCATCAGGACGATGAGGTGAAAAACACGATGGAAATAATGAAAGAAACGACGGTTCCGATGAGCAACATACATTTGCTCGGCGTGAAGAACTTCTTGTTCTGATTGGCTTTATAAGCCTTGAGTAATAACCACAGCATCACGATGCCAATGATAATAAATATTACGCCACCTGATATACTCGCGACTGGAGCCATATAAGTATCCTTCTCGTCGGTAAAATTTAATTATAGCTCAGCATCAGAGAAGCGTTTTTGAAGCGAATATTAACGTTCATCGGCAATACTGGCATCAGACGATATGACATGCCCGGCCTGCCGCAGCGTCCGGTTCAGACTGTACTGAAGCCGCCGATCAAATGTATAATATCCTGCCGCGATAATGACATAGCGGAATTACCGTTTTTGCAGTGACTTAAGTGAAATAAAGCGTTTAATAAATGGGTTTTTATAAAATGGCGTTCAGCCTCAGATAATAATCACACAATACCTAAGGGAATTAAATGAAGTTTCTTCAAACTCTGCTTTTCATGCTGTCAGTGGTGATTACCGGACAGGCCAGTGCGGCAACCACAACACTGACCGATGTACTGGGAAATAAAATAACCTTAAATACCCCGGTAAAAAGAGCGGTATTAGGTTTCTATTTTGAAGACTATATGGCGGTTGGCGGGGAACAGGCGTTTGACCATATTGTCGGTATCTCCCGCGAAGCCTGGCATGGCAAAGTTCCGGCGAACTGGGATATGTATATTAAACACCGTCCCTCCATTGCCGACATCCCGGATATTGGCGAAATCGATCTGCATAACGTGTCACTGGAAAAAGTGATCAGCCTGAAACCGGATGTGGTCATTTTAGCCAGCTGGCAGTATGCCGCCCTGAAATATGAAGTCACGCAACTTCAGAGTCTGAACATCCCGGTTGTGGTGCTCGACTACAATGACCAGACGGTGGAAAATCATGTGAAATCCACGGAAATCATCGGGATATTAACCGGTCAGACTGAGCGCGCGCATGAGCTTGCTCAGCTTTATAAAAATAACATCACGCTGATTGAAGACCGGATCAAGCAGGCAAATCTGCCGAAGCCAAAAGTCTACATTGAGTTTGGTAATAAAGGTCCGGCAGAGTATTCGTTTACCTATGGCGAAAATATGTGGGGCGTGATGCTGCGTCTCGCGGGTGGTGAAAATATCGCGGCGCCGTTTGTTAAACAGTGGGGCGAAATTAACCCTGAGCAGTTGCTGGTCGCTAAACCGGATGTCATTTTTATTTCCGGCCGGGAAAATAATAAGGTCGATACCGCATTAGAAATGGGTATTGGCGTCAATGAAGCCACGGCGAGAAAAAAACTGAACGGGTTCGCGCATCGTGACGGCTGGAGTTCATTACCGGCCATTCAGAATGACAGACTCTTCGGCGTTTATCAGGGCGCATCGCGCACGCTGGTAGATTTCACTATGGTGCAGTTTATTGCCAAATCTCTTTATCCGGATTTATTTAAGGATATTGATCCGGTGAAAAACTATCACGATTATTACACGAAATATCTGCCTGTTGTGCCGGTGGGAACCTTTGCGTTATCGGCCAGTGCTGAGCAGCAATAATTGTTTCTGATAACCGATCGTTGCTGTTAATCCATCGCCGCGATACGTTGCGGCGATGAGTCAGTCATCTCGTGGGATGCCGCCCTGTCGCCGCGTACATTCAGTGACCGCGAATTAAAAGGGATGAATTAAAAGGTATAAAGCACTGCCAGATTAAAGGTCGTCCCGCCGCGTTTTTCCACTATCGGACTGTCAGCGGCTTTATCGTCCAGCCAGGTGTAATCCGCACTGACCAGACCGCTCCAGTTCGGGGTTATCTGATGACTCCAGGTCAGGCTGCTGTCCACGCCATAGAATCCTCCGGCGGCCTGATAAGCCCCAAAATGACTGCGACTGCTTTGCTCGCGGCTTACACCATAAAAGGTATTCATGTAGCGCCGGTCGCCAAAGAGCGCCGCCGACTGGAGCGCGACGGTGTCCGTATCATTCTGAAGCGGCAGCAACGTCACGGAAGTCTGATAATGCACGCCTTGCCCGTCGGTCAGCGGCAGGGTCGCTTTGCCTTCAAAAGACAGCCACGGTGTGGCTGACCAGCCCACGGCAAGGGCCGTGTTGGCGGTCGCATCAATATGCCCCATACCTTTGAGTTTTGCCGAGCCATCCCGCCACATGGAATTTTTGTCCGTACGTCCGAGGCTGTATCCCAGCGTATGTTCCAGATACAGGCCGTTATCCGTCTGCAAGTCATAGCCGATGCCTTTGAGCGAGTCGAAGAAAAACGCACCGTCCCGCGCCTGAATAACCGGCGCAACCAGCCAGTTACGCTCGCCGGAACCACTGTAACGCGGCGCGTTCTGCGCGCCCATTCCCACCGTGAAGGTGGTCGCTGGCGGAGTGTCCTCAGCCAGTGTTTTAAGCACTGTCGCGGACAGGGCGAAACAGGTAATGTGCAGTATTAGTTTTCTGGATATCATGTAATTCCTCATCACCCAAACGTATGGTTCGTAGCGGATTGCAGCCGCGCCTGAAACCGAAGTATGAAGAGGCAGTGTCAACAAACTGTCGGGGATTTATGAAGAAACCGTCAAGGCGACAAACATGCAAACAACACGAGTCCTGATCATTGAAGACGATGCCGATGCGGCAGACGTTCTCGATGCCTATTTACAACGTGAAGGGTATGAGGTGCAGATTGCGGGCGACGGCATTTCCGGGCTCGACAAAGCATTGCGCTGGAAGCCCGATCTGGTGCTGCTGGATGTGATGCTGCCGGGCATGAGCGGCACCGACGTGCTGGCGACGCTGCGGCGGGAAACCCGTACGCCGGTGATTATGGTGACGGCGATGGGCGATATGCCGGACAAAATTGGCGCGCTGCGGGAAGGTGCCGATGACTACGTGGTTAAACCTTATAATCCCGGCGAAGTCGTGGCGCGGGTACACGCCGTGCTCCGGCGCACTGCGTCCGGCCAAAAGGATTCAGCAACGCTGCGCTGGCAGTCGCTTGAGGTGGATGTTGATGCGCTTACCGCCGCCGTCAGCGCCCCGGCGGGTGAAAACCGCTATCTGGATTTAACCCCGACCGAATTCAGCATTCTGAGCACGCTGATGCGCGCCCCGACGCGGCCGTTTTCGCGCCAGTATTTGCTTGAGCAATGCCTGCCGGAGAGTGAGGCGCTGGAAAGGGTAGTCGATACGCATGTCTATAACTTGCGTAAAAAGCTTGAATCAGCGGGCATCCTGAATGTGCTAGTCAACGTCCGCGGCGTGGGCTACAGGTTCAGACAGCCATGATCCGCTTACACTATCAGTCTTTATGGCGCTGGATCTGCGTGCGCATTCTGACGCTCGCCATCGGCAGCGTGGTTGTGATTGCGCTGTGTATGTGGCTGCGGTTTGTGATCGAAAACCTGTGGGTTTTGCATCATATGTCTCCTGCGATGCGGCAGGAGTTTGAGGTATTGCGCAATAACCCTGAACTCAATCTTACGCGTTTCCATGAGATTGTGGATCTGGGCTGGGGAGCGCGTTACTCGGATCCTTCTATCGCGTCAGCTGACTGGATCATGGTCGCCATTCTGGTGCTGGTGGTCATTCCGTTTATCGCGATTTTGGGATTAAAAGCCGCACGGCCGCTTTCCTCACAGTTTAGCCGTCTGGCGCAGGTGGCCCGTGCGGTAACCAAAGGGGATTTCAATACTCAGGCTGAACCGGTGAAAAATGCCCCCGCAGAACTGGTGCAGTTCACCGATGATTTTAACGCCATGATGCTGCAACTCTCGCGCTATGAGCGTGAACTGCGGGCATCGCATGTCGCAATGGCGCATGAGCTGCGTTCACCCCTGACGGCGGCGGTTGGGCGGTTGCAGGGGATGCTCGATGGCGTATTTCCGCCGGAGCCACGCCAGTTGCAGATGGTAATGAAACAGCTTCTGCACCTGAACCGTCTGATTGACGAACTGCATCTGCTTTCTCTGGCGGATGCCGGTCAGCTGAATCTGAGCAAAACGCCGCTGGATCTCACTGAACTGTTGCGCGAACGGGTCGCCTGGCTGAAACCTCAGTCAGCGGAGGCCGGTTTTGACATCCTCCTCACGCCTGATACTCCTTGCCGTTATGTTGGCGACCCGTTCCGTCTCGGGCAGGTATTTACCATTCTGATGGAAAATGCGCTGCGTTACGCACTGGAAGGGCGGCGTCTCGACATCACGGTCAGGCCGGAAACCGGCGGTTATGAGATAGCGTTTCGGGACATGGGTCCGGCAGTCGATGACCATTTCCTGGCCGTTATGTTCGAGCGTTTCAGCCGGGCAGAATCTTCCCGCGCCCGGCATTCCGGTGGCAGCGGCCTTGGTTTATCCATTGCCCGCGCGATTTGTGAAGCCCACGGCGGGCGGATCAGTGCTGCGAAAAATGCGGGGGGCGGTCTGACCGTGACCGTCAGTTTACCTGTGCCGGAAAACGGACAATAAAAAAGACCGCGTCTTGACGGTTCCTTGATGAAATATCACGGGAATCTGGACAGTCAGTGGATTGAATAGCGATATCTCAATTCAGGACGACTGTTATGACCGTGACTTTGACTGATTATGTGCGCCACGCGGTGCGTCATCTGCACCCCTGTATTTGCCTGGCACCTCTCATCCCCGCAGCCTGTCTGCTGGTCCTGACCGTGATACTGACGGGCTGCGGGGATAAATCCCGTAAGCCCGCAGCCCCCGCACGCCCCGTCCGCGTGGTGATCGCCCCTTTACCCTCGGCATCCGCCACCGAGCCCCTGACCGGCGAAATCCGCGCTCAGGAAGAGGTGACGCTGGGGTTCCGGCTGGACGGTCGGGTGCTGAGCCGCGCGGTCGATGTCGGCGACCCCGTGGTGGCAGGGCAGGTGCTGGCATCGCAGGAAAGTGACACCAGTCGTAATCAGCTAAACAGTGCGCAGGCCGATCTGGACAGCGCGCGGGCGGCAGAGCAGGTGGCGGCGCAGAATCTCAGGCGTATGCAGCTGCTGATGCCGGGTGGCGCTATCGCCCGCACTCAGCTCGACAGCGCGCAGTCTGACTGGCAGGCCGCCCGTTCGCGACGGCTGAGCAGTGAAGATTCACTGAAAACCGCGCGGGAAAACCTTTCCTGGGCACAGCTTACGGCGCCAGCGGATGGCGTGATCACGCAGGTCAGTGTGGCGGCGGGACAGGTTGTCAGCGCCGGACAAACTGTGGTGACACTTGCGTCGGGCCGCGGACGTGACGCGGTTTTCGACGTTGCCAGACCGCAGTCCTTTTCTCAGCAAACCGGCGGCACTTTCAATGTCTCGCTGCTTTCTGACCCGTCGGTTGTGACGACGGGTCATTTACGCGACATCAGCCCGCAGGCCGATCCGCAAACCCGCACGTGGCGGGTTCGCCTGACGCTCGATAATCCGCCGCCCGCGATGGCGCTGGGCGCCAGTGTTCAGCTTTCACTTGTGCATGCCGGTCAGCCGGTGATCGCGTTACCCGCTTCTGCGCTGACCCGCGCCGGAGGCAATCCGGCCCTTTTTATCGTCAATACCCAAACACAGACGCTGCATCTGCGCCCCGTTGTTTTAGAGAGTTACAGCGCTTCAGACATCTTTATCTCTTCCGGTCTCAGACCCGGTGAAAAGGTGGTGATCGCCGGAGTGAGTCAGTTGCGTGAAGGTGAGAAAGTGATGCCCGGGGAGAATGCCGGATGAATCAGCGCACCTCATTACGCCCTTTTAACCTTTCCGCCTGGGCGCTGGATCATCAGTCCCTGATGGCCTTTTTCATGCTGCTGTTAATGACCGCAGGGGTCATCAGTTATGAGCATTTACCGCGTAATGAGGATCCGGCATTCACTATCAAAACCGCCGTGGTGACCGCCCGCTGGCCGGGGGCTGACGTGGCGGATTCGGTCAGCCTGATGACGGATCCGCTGGAGAAAAAATTACAGGAAACGCCCTATCTGGATTACGTCCAGAGTGAAACCCGCGCCGGGCAGTCGGTTATTTTTGTTAATTTGCGCGATGACACACCGCCTGCCGCCGTGGCGGGGATCTGGTATCAGGTGCGTAAAAAGATCCAGGACATTGCCCCGTCGTTACCCGCAGGTGTGCAAACCAGCGTGAACGATGAGTTCGATGATACGTTTGGCACGATTTATGGTTTTACCGCCGAAGGCTATACGCTGCGTGAACTGCGCGACCGGGTAGACGATATCAGCCGCAGTCTGATGTCTTTGACGGACATGGGTAAAACCAGCCTGCTGGGTGTGCAGGAGCAGAATATCGTGATTGCGTTTTCGCCCGCACAACTGGCGGGAATGGGGCTGGATTTGCAGCAAATTACCGATGCCCTGAAAGCGCAAAACGCCGTCGAACCTTCGGGTGTTTTGCGCAGCGACCGTGACAATATCGCCTTGCGGGTGAGCGGTGCGCTGACGACGGAGCAGAGTCTGCGCGCGGTGACGCTGCATATCGCCGGGCGCTACATTCCGCTGACGGACGTCGCGACCATCAGCCGTCAGGATGCCGAACCGCCGTCACCGGTCTTTCGTGTCAACGGTAAACCGGCTATCGGACTGGCTATTTCCATGGCGGCCAACGGCAATATGCTTTCCTTCGGCAAGGCGCTGAATGCGCGGATGGACGACATCAGCGCCAGACTGCCGCACGGCATAGAAATGAGTAAAGTCGCCGATCAGCCGGCAGTCGTTTCGCAAGCCGTCAGCGGCTTTATCCGGGTACTGATCGAAGCGGTAGTGATTGTTCTGGCCGTCTCTTTTGTTTCGCTCGGCACCCGCGCCGGGCTGGTCGTTGCTGCCGCCATTCCGGTTGTGCTGGCGATGACATTTACCGGTATGTCGCTGGCGGGAATTGGCTTACAGCGGATTTCACTGGGCGCGCTGATTATCGCGCTGGGGTTGCTGGTCGATGATGCCATGATCACCGCCGAGGCGATGGTATAGCGCATTGAGGCCGGTGAGTCCAAATGGCGTGCGGCGACGTATGCTTTTGAAACCACTGCGTTCCCGATGCTGACCGGCACGCTGGTGATGATCGCTGGGTTTATTCCTGTAGGTTTCGCCGCCTCCAGCGCCGGTGAATATTGCTACTCGCTGTTTGCGGTGGTGTGTATCGCGCTGCTGTGTTCCTGGCTGGTTGCGATTCTTTTTTCTCCGCTGATGGGTTTGTGGATCTTGCCTGAAAAACAGGCTTCACAGGGGGAAAGACGCAGCCGGCTGATGGGGTTCTATCAGCGCCTGCTGAATCAGGTGCTGGCGCACCGCGGAATGACAATCGGTGTTGCCTGTCTGCTGCTGGGGCTGGCGGTGTATGCAACGACGTTTATGCAGGGCGAGTTTTTTCCGGCATCAGATCGCCCGGAACTGCTGGTAAGTCTGAGTCTGCCAGCTAACACGTCCCAGGCGGAAACCGCCCGGCAAACCGCGCGGCTGGAGCAGGCGTTGCAGGGCAATCCTTATGTCGATCACTTTTCCAGCTATGTCGGATCCGGCGCGGTGCGGTTTTATCTGCCGATGGATGTGTTACTGAATGACGAGAACACCGCGCAACTGGTGGTGGTCGCGAAAAGTCTGGATGACAGGGATAAGCTGAGTGCGCAGCTGGACGCGCTCCTGGCCCGTAATTTCAGCGATATTATTACCCGCGTTTCGCCGCTGGAACTGGGGCCGCCGGTGGGCTGGCCGGTAAAGTATCGGGTCAGCGGCCCCGCTTATGACAACGTCAGACAGATCGCGCAGCATCTCGCCAGCGTGCTGGGAAGCAGTCCGCTGACCCGCGAAGTGAATCTGACCGCCGGAGAACCGGAGCGGCTCATCACGTTGCAGGTGAATCAGACTGCGGCGCGGGCGGCGGGCGTCTCATCAGAAAGTCTGGCGGCATTGCTTAATACCGTATGGTCAGGCAGCGTCGTTACCACGGTCAGGGATAAAAACCGGCTGACCGATGTGGTTCTGCGGGCTAACGATCGTGAGCGGCTGGAGGTGGGCACGCTGTCGGGGCTGATGATCACCAGCGCAACGGGACAAAAAATACCGCTGAGTCAGGTTGCCACGCCGGTCTGGGGAATTGACGATCCGGTGGTCTGGCGGCGTCAGCGCCTGCCGTTTATCACCGTACAGACGGATTTAGCCGCGGGGCTGCGGGCAGAAGCGGTTTCACAGCAGCTTGCCCCTTTGGTTTCCAGCCTCCGTGCTTCGCTGCCTGCCGGATATCAGATTGAGGAGGGCGGAGCGGTGGCGGAATCAGATAAAGGCAACAGTTCGGTGTTTGCGGTGTTACCGGTCACCTTACTGATTATGATGACGTTGCTGATGATTCAGTTGCAGCGTTTTTCCCGCCTGTTGCTGGCGTTATTGATGGCGCCTTTTGGCCTGCCCGGCATTGTGCTGGCGATGCTGCCGACGGGTACTCCGATGGGATTTGTGGCTCTGCTGGGCATTATTGCTTTAGCAGGAATGATCATCCGTAACGCGGTGATCCTCATCAGTGAGGCCGATAACAATGTTCTGGCCGGTATGCGTGGCGATGAGGCCATAAAAGCTGCCGCCGTTCACCGGTCCCGCCCGATCCTGCTGACCGCCTGTGCGGCAATACTGGGGATGGTGCCGATTGCTGAGCAGGTTTTCTGGGGACCGATGGCGTACGCCATCATCGGCGGATTGCTGGTCGCCACTTTCGTGACGCTAACCGTATTACCGGCTGCCCTGAGTCTGGTGATGCAACGCGAGAAAATCCCGGGAGAGAAAATGTAATCCGTCAACCACCGCTTTCCCGTTCTTCAGGCTGCTTCAAGGTAAATTTTAACGCAACACGATATATTGCCCGCTTGTTGGATTTTGGACACGTTGGGAATGTACGAGTTTAATCTGGTGTTGCTGCTGTTACAGCAGATGTGCGTGTTTTTGGTGATCGCCTGGCTGATGAGTAAAACGCGGTTATTTATTCCGCTGGTTCAGGTCACGGTGCGCCTGCCGCACAAGCTGTTGTGCTATATCACGTTTTCGATTTTTTGCATTATGGGCACCTATTTCGGGCTGCATATCGAGGATTCTATTGCCAATACCCGTGCGATCGGCGCGGTGATGGGCGGATTACTTGGCGGGCCGTTGGTCGGCGGATTAGTCGGCCTGACCGGCGGCATCCACCGTTATTCAATGGGAGGCATGACGGCGCTGAGCTGCATGATCTCCACCATCGCCGAGGGATTATTAGGCGGCCTGATCCACAGCGTTTTAATCAAACGCGGACGCATCGATAAGTTATTTAATCCGCTGGTGGCCGCCGGCGTGACCTTTGTCGCCGAAATTGTGCAAATGCTGATCATCCTGCTGATTGCCCGTCCGTTTACCGATGCACTCCATCTGGTCAGCAGCATTGCCGCGCCGATGATGGTGACCAATACGCTCGGTGCCGCCATGTTTATGCGTATTCTGCTGGATAAGCGGGCGATGTTCGAAAAATACACCTCGGCGTTTTCGGCAACAGCGCTGAAAGTCGCGGCCTCGACGGAAGGTATTTTGCGGCGCGGATTTAACGAAGAGAACAGCATGAAAGTGGCGCAGGTGCTGCTGAAAGAGCTGGATATTGGCGCCGTGGCGATAACCGATCGCGAGCGATTGCTGGCCTTTACCGGCATCGGCGACGACCACCATCTGGTCGGCAAACCTATTGCTTCTGACTATACCTGGCGCGCCATCGAGAACGACGAAGTGGTATACGCCGATGGCAACGAGATGCCTTACCGCTGTTCGCTGCATCCCAGCTGCAAACTGGGCTCGACGCTGGTGATCCCGCTGCGCGGCGAGAATCAGCGGGTGATCGGCACCATCAAATTGTACGAAGTGCGAAACCGGCTGTTCAGTTCCATCAACCGTACATTGGGCGAAGGCATTGCCCAGCTGCTGTCGGCGCAGATCCTTGCCGGTAAATTCGAACAACAAAAAGCGCTGCTGGCGCAGTCTGAAATTAAGCTGCTGCACGCGCAGGTGAATCCGCACTTCCTGTTTAACGCCCTCAATACGCTGATGGCGGTGATCCGCCACGACAGCGATAAAGCCGGGCAACTGGTGCAGTATCTCTCGACGTTCTTTCGCAAAAATCTCAAACGCTCTTCCGAGATTGTCACGCTGGCGGATGAGCTGGAGCACGTGAATGCCTATCTGCAAATCGAGCTGGCACGTTTTTCGTCGCGTCTGAACGTGGATTTACAGGTGCCGGATGCATTGTCTTTCCAGCATCTTCCGGCCTTCACTCTGCAACCGCTGGTGGAAAACGCCATAAAACACGGCACATCCCAGTTGCTGAGCAATGGCAATATCATCATTCGTGCTTACAGTGAGGGGCAGACAGTGATCGTCGAAGTGGAAGATAACGCCGGTTTGTATCAGCCGGAAGAAAGCGGTGACGGATTAGGCATGAGTCTGGTGGACAAGCGGCTGCGGGCGCGTTTTGGCGATGATTTCGGCATTACCGTCAATTGCAAACCGGATGATTTCACGCGTATTACGTTACGTCTGCCAGCGGAGGGCGCGCCATGTTAAGAGTGCTGATTGTCGATGATGAGCCGCTGGCGCTGGAGAATCTGCGCTTACAGCTTCAGGATGAAAGCGACATTGAAATTGTCGGCGAGTGTACCAATGCCATTGAAGCGATTGGTGTGATCCACAAAATCCGCCCTGACGTGGTGTTTCTGGACATTCAGATGCCGCGCATCAGCGGGCTGGAAATGGTCGGTATGCTCGATCAGCAGCATCGCCCGCACATCGTTTTTCTGACCGCCTTTGAGGAATATGCGGTGCAGGCGTTTGAACAGTGCGCGTTTGATTATCTGCTTAAACCGATCCAGACGCCGCGTTTACAAAAAACGCTGGCGCGGTTGCGGCTGGGTTTTCAGGAGCAGGATGTTTCGCAGTTGCCGCAGTACCAACAGCCGCTGAAGTTTATCCCTTGTCTGAGCAGTAACCGGATCTGGTTGTTGCAGCTGGAAGATGTGGCGTTCGTCAGCAGCCGCATCGGCGGGGTGTATGTCACCGGACAGGATGGCAAAGAGACATTTACGGAACTGACCTTACGCACCCTGGAAGTCCGTACGCCGTTGTTACGTTGTCACCGGCAGTATCTGGTGAATATGGATTATCTTAAGGAAATCCGCCTGGAAGATAAAAATCAGGCGGAGCTGTTACTGCGTGATGGTCAGGTCGTGCCGGTCAGCCGTCGCTATCTCAAATCGCTGAAAGAGACGGTGGGGCTGTAAACCCCGCCGGTTTTCCTTTGGTCAGATCAATCAAGCCCGTCGCAGCCGGGCAAAAGCGTCGCGGATTTCGGTTTCAGGCAATTGTATGCCGATAAACACTAACGCACTGTGCGGAGTTTCATCCGGCTGCCACGGGCGATCCCAGTCGGCGCTGTACAGGCGCTGAACGCCCTGAAACAGCAGGCGGCACGGCTGATCTTCTATCCACAACATCCCTTTGTACCGCATCAGATTGTCGGCAAAGCTGGCCAGCAGTTCTTCCATTACCGCTGAAATGGCGGTCAGCGCCACCGGATAATCCAGCTCCACCACAATTGAAGAAACGGTGTTTTGCTGTGGCGCGACGCGATGGAACAGCGGTTTTGTGGCTATCACGTTTTCTTCGAGCATAAATCCGCGGGTATCAAACAACAGTGCCGGATCGATATCGCCCTGAACCATTTTATATACCGGCGCACGTGCATTAATACGTTGCAGCCGTTCTGTCAGTTCCGGGCATTCACCGGATACATCCGTTTTGGTCAGCAGGATGCGGTCGGCATAACCAATCTGCGACTGCGCCAGCGGGAACTGATCCAGCTGCGACATGGCATGTACGGCATCCACCAGCGTGATAACGCCGTCTAAGACATAACGTTCACAGATGACTTCATGGGCGAAAAACGCCTGCAGGATCGGTCCGGGATCGGCCATACCGGTGCATTCAATCATCAGCCGGTCAAACTGCACTTCGCCTTTATCCACGCTGTCGAGCAAATCCAGCAGCGCCGCTTCCAGCTCGCCCGAACGGGTGCAACAGATGCAGCCGTTGGATAAGGTGGTGATGCGCGTGGCGCGGTCGCCTATCAGCTGGTTATCGATGGGCATTTCGCCAAATTCATTCTCGATCACCGCAATTTTTATCTCCTGCTGTGTATGCAGAATCTGGCGTAAAAGCGTGGTTTTTCCGGCACCTAAAAAACCGGTTAATACTGTCACTGCAATCGGTGTCATGTTCGCTTTCCTCTTAACTACGGTGCTCTTTTTAACTTCAGCTACTTCTCAACTACAGCGCCCTCTTAACAACAGCGCATTCCGCCTTTCCCGTCGCCGCCATAACGCGCCTGCTGGCGCTCGCGGAAAAACTCCTCGTAGGTCATCGGCGTGGTATCCGGGTGGTTGGTCTGCATATGCAGAACGTAAGTGTCGTAATCCGGTATGCCCACCAGCATACGCGCGGCCTGACCGAGGTATTTCTTTGCCGCACCTAAGTTGTCAAACATACGTAATCCTCTGAATTATTTGGAAAAGCCCCGCGTGTGCGGGGCTTTCAGGTAAACGGTTAGTGCCCGGAGGAGATTTTAATCCCTTCCGCAGGAACCGGCACATAAGGCGTTTCCTTATCGGTACGCTTATCGGTTTTACGTGCCTCAAGGCAGGCGCGGATACCGTAGAAAATGATGCTGTACACCACAATCAGGAACAGGATACTCAGCCCGGCGTTGGTGTAGTTGTTGATCACAATATGATGCATATTGCTGATCTGTTCCGGTGTCAGGTTCTCGCCGCCAGCAGCAATGCGTTCTTTATACTGACCGGCCATGTAGAAGAAGCCTTCCATCTGCGCATTGGTGCTGAACAGTTTCAGACCCAGTGCCCAGGTGGTACAAATCAGTAACCAGATAGCAGGCACCATGGTGACCCAGATGTACTTGGTGCGTTTCATTTTCACCAGTACTACGGTGGCGAGGATCAGCGCGACGGCAGCCAGCATCTGGTTCGAAATCCCGAACAGCGGCCACAGACTTTTCACGCCGCCCAGCGGATCGACCACGCCCTGATACAGCAGGTAACCCCACAGTCCGACGCAGCCGGCGGTGCCGATAATCCCGGCGACCAGCGAGTCAGTTTTTTTCAGGAACGGCACAAAGTTACCCAGCAGATCCTGCAACATAAAGCGGCCGGAACGCGTACCCGCATCCAGTGCAGTCAGGATAAACAGCGCTTCAAACAGAATGCCGAAGTGATACCAGAAGCCCATATCCGCCAGTGGCATGATCTTGTGGAACACGTGCGCAATACCTACGGCAAGCGTTGGTGCGCCACCCGCACGGTTCAGCACTGACGGCTCACCGATGTCTTTCGCCGTTTGCATAATCTGCTCAGGCGAGATCACAAATCCCCATGAACTGACGGTTGCTGCCGCGTGCGCTGTAACATCTTTCAGCTGCGCCAGAATCATCGGTGCATTATCGCCGCCCAGTTCGTGCAGGTTTGGCATGGTGATGCCAAGCCCGGCTGGCGGGGTATTCATGGCGAAATACAGACCCGGTTCAATGATGGAGGCCGCGACCAGCGCCATCACCGCCACGAAGGATTCCATCAGCATCGCGCCGTAACCGATAAACCGTGCATCGGTTTCACAGGCCAGCAGCTTAGGCGTGGTGCCGGAGGCAATCAGCGCATGGAAACCGGACACTGCACCGCAGGCAATGGTGATAAACAGGAACGGGAACAACGCGCCTTTCCACAACGGACCTGTACCGTCGATGTACTGGGTCAGCGCAGGCATTTTCAGTTCCGGATTGAGGATCACGATGCCGATCGCCAGCCCGACGATAACGCCGATTTTCAGGAAGGTTGCCAGATAGTCACGCGGCGCAAGAATAAGCCACACCGGCAGCAGGGCGGAGACGAACGCATAACCAATCAGCGTGAAGGTGATGGTGGTGTCTTTGAACGTCAGCGCCGGACCCCAGAACGGGTCGCTGGCGATAACGCCGCCGAAATAGATTGACGCGACCAGCAGGACAACGCCAATGACCGAGATTTCACCCACGCGTCCCGGCCGGATAAAGCGCATGTAGATGCCCATAAACAGCGCAATCGGCACCGTAGAACACACCGTAAACACGCCCCACGGACTTTCCGCCAGTGCTTTCACCACGATTAATGCCAGCACCGCCAGAATAATAATCATGATCAGGAAGCAACCGAACAGCGCGATAGTGCCCGGCACCGGCCCCATTTCTTCTTTGATCATCTCACCCAGAGACGCGCCGTTACGGCGTGAAGAGATGAACAGCACCATGAAGTCCTGCACCGCACCGGCCAGAACCACACCGGCCAGCAACCACAGCACGCCCGGCAGATAACCCATTTGCGCGGCGAGCACCGGACCGACTAACGGACCCGCACCGGCGATGGCGGCAAAGTGGTGACCGAACAGCACGTTGCGGTTGGTCGGCACATAGTTCAGGCCGTCGTTGTTGATCACCGCAGGCGTGGAACGGGAAGGATCCAGCTTCATGACCTTTTGCGCGATATACAGACTGTAATAGCGATAGGCCACCAGATAGACCGACACCGAGGCGACGACTATCCATAATGCGCTGATGTGTTCACCCCGCCGCAGGGCGACGACGCCCAGACAGCAGGCACCGAGGAGGGCAACAAGCATCCACGGTAAGTGTTTGAAGAAGGCTTTTTTGTTCATAAATAACCCGGTTATTTAAAAAAACTCACGAAATACCCGTCTCTGTTTTCTTTATTAAGCACTGCTTTCAGAGAGGCTGGGCCTGTTTATTGCGTATTTTTCTTGCGCACTTTTATTGCCCGTATAGGGTGCCAAAATCGCCGTTGCACAGGCGGGAAAGTTGGTCAGCGGTCACAGAGAGAGATAAGCGGTTGTCAGGCGGGATGAGCGGTTAAGGGGGCGATTAAGGACGTGAAATCTGTGAGTCAGGTCACGTAGCCATCCTGTCAGAAGGTCAGGACAGCAGCGTAACTTTTGTGGCACCGTGGTGTTTTGACAGGTAAATTATTCATTTGCTAAATGATCCGAGGGATCAATCAACACATTCAGGGAGTTTTTATGAAAGGTAAGTTTCCGCAAGGTTTTATGTGGGGCGGGGCAACGGCGGCCAATCAGGTGGAAGGGGCATACGATCAGGATGGCAAAGGGCTGTCCATCGTCGATGCCATTCCGGGCGGCAAAGACCGTCTGAAGATCGTCTCTTCACCGGAATTTGATTTTACCCTTGATCCCGCAAACCATACGTATCCGAATCATAAAGGCATCGATCACTATCATCGTTTTCAGGAAGATATCGCGCTGTTCGCGGAAATGGGATTCAAATGTTACCGTTTTTCTATTGCCTGGACACGCATCTACCCGAACGGCGTTGAGCAGGAGCCTGAGGAAGCCGGGCTGAAGCATTACGATCAGGTGATTGACGCCTGTATCGCGCACGGCATTGAACCGGTGATCACCATTTCACACTATGAGATGCCGCTGCATCTGGCGACCGCGTTTGGCGGCTGGAAAAACCGCGAACTGATTGGTCACTTCGAGCGTTTTGCCCGCACGGTGCTGACCCGCTACGGGCATAAAGTGAAGTACTGGATGACCTTCAACGAGATCAACAGCGCGGCACATTTCCCGATCATGAGTCAGGGGCTGACGGTGAAAACCGGTGCGCTTGAGGCGCAGGCGAAGTTCCAGGCGTGGCATAACCAGTTTGTCGCCAGCAGTCTGGCCGTCAAAATTGCCCACGAAACCAACGCGCAAATCCAGATCGGTTGCATGATCCTGTTTGCCACTAATTACGCTTATGACTGCAATCCGGTCAATCAGCTGGAAACCCTGAAAGAGACTCAGGCGTTTAATTTCTACTGCGCCGACGTGCAGGCGGGCGGTAAATATCCGTATTACGCCAAAAGCCTGTGGCAATCGCAGGGCGTCGAACTGGATATTCAGCCGGGTGATGTAGAGCTGATTAAACAGCATACGGTGGATTACATTGGTTTCAGCTACTACATGTCTTCGACCATCAACAAAACCAATCCTGACGCGGTCACAGCACAGGGTAACCTGCTCGGCGGCGCGCGTAATCCGTTCCTCGAAGCCAGTGACTGGGGCTGGGAAATCGACCCGGTCGGTCTGCGGATTGCCCTTAATCAGCTTTACGATCGCTATGAAAAACCGTTGTTTATTGTTGAGAACGGACTGGGCGCTGTCGATAAGCCGGATGAAAACCACTACATTGCCGATGATTATCGTATCAACTATCTGCGTCAGCATATTCAAGCCATGGCGGAAGCGATTGAAGACGGCGTGGAACTGATGGGCTACACCCCGTGGGGTTGTATCGATCTGGTGAGTATGTCCACCGGCGAGATGAGCAAGCGTTACGGTCTGATTTATGTCGACCTCGACGATAAGATCTCCGGCACCGGTAACCGTTACCGCAAGAAATCATTCCACTGGTATCAGAAAGTGATCGGAACGAACGGGGAAGATATCAGCTGATATTCTCCCGTCAGGCCTGAAACAGTCCGGGTGATGCCCGGACTGTTCTTAATGTCTGTTCATTGACGGGCGAATATGAATTAACGCTCGATTTTCAGCGCTTCCATTACGAGTGAAAATGCCGGCGAATGTTGTTTCCTGCTGGGATAATAGAGGTAATAACCCGGGAACGGCAGACAGTAAGGTTCCAGAAAGCGTATCAGACGTCCTTCCTCAATATGGGGAGCAAACTCCTCCTCGGGTAAAAAAGCCACACCCAGCCCGGCTAAGGCTGCGTCGACCATGTGGGCCGACGTGTTAAACGTCAGTTGCCCGTCAACACGCACGTTGACCGGTCCCTCATCGTTATCGAACTCCCAGATATACAGCCCGCCCGATGTTGCCATCCGCATATTCATGCAGCTATGTTGCAGCAAATCTTGCGGTGTCAGGGGGATGGGGTGTGAACTCAAATACTCAGGCGAGGCCACCGCAGCCATGCGCAGCTGAGGGGTTAGCGGCATGGCAATCATGTCTTTATCGATGGTGTCACCCAGCCGCACACCCGCGTCAAACCTGTCGGCGACAATGTTTCGAAAACCGTGGTTGGCATCGAACTCCAGTTTTATCTCGGGATATTCGCGCAGCAATGCGGATAATTTCGGTAACAGAATGGTTTTGAGAACGTGCGGGCCGCAGGTGATACGCACCGTTCCCGCTGGCTTGTCACGCATCTCTGTCAGCATATCCAGTTCCGCTTCAATCTCATCAAAACGGGTGCCGATAGCCTGCAATAAACGTTCGCCTGCTGCCGTCGGCGACACATTGCGCGTGGTCCGCGTCAGTAGCCGGATATCCATGCGATTTTCAAGCGCAGTAATGGTCTGGCTGAGTGCGGGTTGTGTCACCCCCAGCTGCGCTGCGGCGCGGGTGAAACTGCCTTCGCGGGCTACAGTCACAAACGCAATAAGATCATTGAAATTACGTTTCATCGCACCTTCTTCACTTTCGATTTATAAGCAGAGCTTATAGCCCCATTAAGTATTTATTAGCTGGTAAGACTATACCCGTCGTGTAGAATTTTTCGCAAGCCGGAATACGAAAGAACCGGGATAAAAACCCCTTAGTCTGATTCGATTAACCACATGAAATTACTGTTTTTATTCTCACGAATAAGACGCGGCACCGGCTTGCCAAAAATTCATCCTGCAGAAAGAAAAAAGGATCACAAGTGACGACAGCAGCAGAGAAAGATTTTGTGAACCAGACTCCGGCCGCGCACTGGAACGGGGTCTGGGCGATAACGATGTGCGTGTTTGCGCTGGTGGCATCCGAGTTTATGCCGGTGAGCTTGCTGTCACCGGTTGCCCGCGATTTGGGCGTCAGCGAAGGGCTGGCCGGACAGGGGATTGCCATCTCCGGTGGACTGGCGGTGATAACCAGTCTGACGATCTCCCGGCTGGCCGGTAACGTCAACCGCAAGGCGCTGCTTTTAGGGCTGACAATTCTGATGGCATTTTCCGGCGGACTGATTGCTTTAGCGCCCGGCTATACGACTTACATGATCGGGCGAGCCCTGATTGGCGTGGCCATTGGCGGATTCTGGTCCATGTCGGCCGCTGTGGCTATGCGCCTGGTTCCGCAGGATCAGGTTCCCCGCGCACTGGCTATTTTCAACGGCGGTAATGCGCTGGCAACTGTGGTCGCCGCACCGCTGGGCAGCTATCTGGGGGGCGTCATTGGCTGGCGCGGTGCCTTTTTGTGTCTCGTGCCTGTGGCGCTTATCGCCTTTGTCTGGCAGTGGATCAGCCTGCCGTCTATGGCGCCGGAAAGCAGGAAAAATTCTGCAGGGAACGTCTTTCGTTTATTCAAAAATCCTTTAGTGCTGGCGGGTATGGCTGCGTGCGGGATTTTCTTTATGGGGCAGTTTGCCCTGTTTACCTATGTCCGGCCGTTTCTGGAAACCGTCACGCGGGTCAGTGCAGAGATGCTGTCCCTCATTTTGCTGGCGATTGGCGTCGCGGGTTTTGCCGGGACATTACTGATCGGCACGTTTCTGAATAAGCGTTTCTATCTCACGCTCATGGTGATCCCGCTGCTGATGGCCGTCATCGCCGTCATGCTGATGGTTCTTGGCCATTCGTCCGGGATCGTGATCATTCTGCTGGCGTTATGGGGGCTGGTGGCAACGGCAGCGCCGGTCGGCTGGTGGTCCTGGGTGGCAAGCACTTTCCCCAATAATGCCGAAGCCGGGGGCGGGCTGATGGTCGCTGTGGTGCAACTGTCGATTGCGCTGGGCTCGACCTTAGGCGGCGTCGCCTTTGACCATATCGGCTGGCAAAGCACGTTTATTGTCAGCGCCGCGTTGCTGGTACTGGCGTCCGGCCTGACGTTTATCACTTCACGCAATGACCATTGATCACACGAGCATTTTTAACCGGACGAACTGATGTCCATTCACCGCAATACCTGATTAAGGATAATTCCATGAGAGTGTTAACGATGTTGTTAGGGCTGTTTGTCAGCTCATTTGCTGCAACAGCCGCCGATATGTCCAACGGCGCAGATAACTTTTATAAAAGCGATAAAGTGACTCAGCAAAAGGTGACGTTTAAAAACCAGTATCAGATGAATGTGACCGGCAATCTTTTCATGCCAAAAGGCATGAATGAAAGCGCGAAAAATCCGGCCATTGTCATTGGTCATCCGATGGGGGCGGTGAAAGAACAGAGTTCCAATCTGTATGCGCAAAAGCTTGCCGAGCAGGGATTTGTGACGCTGGCGATAGACATCTCTTTCTGGGGCGAAAGCGAAGGTAAACCGCGCAATGCTGTCGCGCCGGATATCTATGCAGAGGATTTCAGTGCCGCTGTGGATTACCTCGGCACGCGTCCCTATATCGACAAAAACCGCATCGGGGTACTGGGGATTTGCGGCAGCGGCAGTTTCGTTATCAGTGCGGCAAAAATTGATCCGCGTATGAAAGCGATTGCGACGGTCAGCATGTATGACATGGGGTCGGCAAATCGACACGCGCTCAATAATTCGTTAACCCTTGCGCAGCGTAAACAGATCATTGCCGAGGCAGCAGAGCAACGTTACAGCGAGTTCACCGGCGGCGAAACGAAATACACCAGCGGCACGCCGCATAAAATTGACGAGAACTCTCCCCCTGTTGCCAAAGAGTTCTACGACTTTTATCGCACTCCGCGCGGCGAGTTTACGCCAAAAGGTTCATCACCGGCGCTGACCACGCACCCGACGCTGACCAGCAATGTGAAATTCATGAACTTCTATCCGTTCAACGACATTGAGACCATTTCACCGCGTCCGATGCTGTTTATCACCGGCGATCAGGCGCATTCAAAAGAATTCAGCGAAGATGCCTATAAACGTGCAGGCCAGCCGAAAGAGTTGTACATCGTTCCGGGTGCCGGTCACGTTGATCTTTACGACCGTACCGATCTGATCCCTTTTGCGAAACTGACCGCGTTCTTTAAAGAAAACCTGAAATAATCCCGCGGATTATTAACAGTCCGGGCTTTTGCCCGGACTACACTTTCGCCCGCACCAGCTCATTGAACCGCGTCGTGTACGCCGGTGACAGCATTTCGCGTTTCATCGCCCAGCCGCGCTGGATCCCCTGACCGGCAAACCAGACTTTGCCGACCCCGTCCTTGTGGATCTTGTCCAGCGTAGCCATCAGCTGATCGCTGTTTTTCTTTGGCTGATATTCATCAAACAGATTGAGCTGGGCGACGCCCTGACTGAAAAAGTCGCCCAGCATCACACCGCCTTTCTGATAGCGATATCCGGGTTTCCAGATCTGATCGAGACAACGCACGGCGGCGGCGAGAATATCGCGGCTGTCGTGTGTCGGCGTCATCAGTTTGATGCCGGCATGATTGCCGTAATAGGGGACTTTCGGGTCGTGCGGACTGGTTTTCACAAACGCTGACACGTAGCGGCAATACTGATGTTCTCCGCGCAGTTTTTCCGCCGCGCGTACAGCGTAATTGCAGATGGCTTCGCGCATATCCTGATACTCCGTAATGCGTTCGCCGAAAGAGCGCGAACAGATAATCTGCTGCTTGGTCGGCACCGATTCTTCAAGCGCCAGACAGGATTCGCCGCGCAGTTCGCGCACGGTACGCTCCAGCACCACGCTGAAATGTTTGCGGATCAGCGCCGAAGGGCAGTCGGCAAGTTGCAACGCCGTGGTGATCCCCAGCATATTGAGCTTTTTACTGATGCGCCGCCCCACGCCCCAGACTTCTTCCACCGGCACCAGAGCCATCAGTTTCCGCTGACGCACGGTCTGCGATAAATCCAGCACGCCACCGGTGCCTTTCCAGGTTTTCGCCGCAAAGTTCGCCAGTTTGGCCAGCGTTTTGGTGGGGGCAATCCCCACGCCAACGGCCAGATGTGTCTCCTTCCAGAGGGTCTTCTGCACCTGTTTACCAAAATCATGCAGCGAGATGCAGTTTTCGATATTAGTGATATCCAGAAAGGCCTCATCGATGGAGTAGATATCCACCGCAGGCGCCAGCCGTTCGAGTGTTTCCATCACGCGGTTCGACATGTCGGCATACAGCGCGTAGTTGGATGAAAACACTGCCACGTTGTGCTGGCGGATCGCGTCGCGTGCCTTAAAAAAAGGCGCGCCCATCGGGATCTGCGCCTTTTTGGCCAGCGCATTGCGGGCAATCACGCAGCCGTCATTGTTGGACAACACAATCACCGGCCGCCCGCGGAGATCTGGCCGGAACACGGTTTCGCAGCTCGCGTAAAAGGAGTTCACATCAACGAGGGCAAACATGGTTTGGTTGTCGCTTATAAGGTTTCATTCTTCATACCTATAAAATACTGGTTATGTATACAGTATAATCATAAGTGCGGGAAATGGAAAACGCTTAAGGGGTGAGTCGTCAATCAGCCGGGAAATACAAATCAGTTGCTGATCATTGAGTGTCTTACCCAGATTGAAGGTGTCGCCAGCATTCGCTCAAGTTTTGCTCTCAGTCAGGTGAAATACACCACCGCCTTGCCGACGCGGCATTTAAGAAGGTGAGAAGTGAAGATGTGTTCCCGTATTTACCCCAACCGCACAGGGTTATCCACAAAATCTGGGGATAACCCTGTGCAAAGTCTGGCCTGAAAATCAGCAGTGAATTCCTTCAGACCAGTCGGTATAACCTTTCGCGTCACCGCCGTAACAGGCTTCTTTTGCGGCGATAGTCAACTCAGCACCATAACGCAGACGTTTGGGTTGTCTGTCATACTGATTTCTTAATGGTTGACCGGTCGGCTAGTTTTGTGGTTGCATTTTGTGCGTTCCATTTTTACCGGGTGTCGCTGCAAAGAATAATGGCGACACACATTTTGAGAAGGAGGCATTAATGACCACGATTTTCATTATCGGCGCGGCGGGCAATATAGGGCGCCGCCTGTCAAAGACGCTTGCAGATAAAGGACATGCTGTTCGTGCACTTTACCGTAAACCTGAACAGGAACAGACGTTACGTCAGGCAGGGGCCGAACCGGTCAGCGGGAACCTGACAGAGCTGGATGCCACTACTTTGGCAGCGTACATGAAAGGCAGCGACGTGGTGGTTTTCACCGCCGGTGCCGGTGGCAAAGGCGGACCGGAAATGACCAATGCGGTCGATGGCGAAGGGCTGAAAACCGCGGTCGCGGCGGCGACTCAGGCTGGCGTTTCGCGCTTTTTGCTGGTGTCTGCATTCCCGGAAGCAGGGCGCGGTAAAACCATTTCTGATACGTTTGAAAACTACATGCGCGTCAAAAAAGAAGCCGATGTGGCGCTGGCACAAAGCGAACTGGACTGGGTGATCTTAAGACCGGGAACATTAGTGGATGACAGCGGTACCGGACTGATTCAGGCCGGACCCGCCATTCCTTACGGCGATATCCCCCGTGATGACGTGGCAGCCACGCTTGCTGAAATCATTGAGCAGCCTGATGTCAGCCGCGTCATCATTGAACTGACTGCGGGAGATGTGCCGGTTCGTCAGGCTGTAGAGAAGATAGCGAAACGCTAAAGGTTTTTGCCACTCCCAGGCGGGCAGAAGAACGTTTGCCCGTCAGGAGAGTGCCGGATCGGAAAGGGGAGCCGGCAGCCTGAATAAAAAGTTTTTTTAAATTACCTATAGACGACCGGTCTAATTGTTGTTAGTGTAGCGACAAGGTTAAGGCGAACGGGCGATATCACACTGCTTTGTTCAGACCGGATCCAAAGGCTTTTCGTAATGGGTTCACAGGATTTTTTTATCTGACATCTAGACGACTGGTCTACTTAAATCACAATTCACTACGCCGGAGATTTATTATGAAGATTCTTATGGTTCTCACCTCACACGATAAACTGGGTAACACAGGCCGTAAAACAGGTTTCTGGCTGGAAGAGCTGGCCGCGCCTTACTATGCATTTAAAGATGCCGGAGCGGAAATTACGCTGGCTTCTCCAGAAGGTGGCAACCCGCCGTTAGATCCAAAAAGCAATGAGCCGGATTTCCAGACTGAACAGACTCACCGCTTCGAGGCCGACGAGCAGGCAACCGCTCAGCTGGCTTCAACGGTTCGTCTCGACAGCGTGTCGCAAGCTGATTTCGACGCCGTTTTCTATCCTGGCGGCCACGGTCCGTTGTGGGATCTGGCAGAAGATAAAAATTCTGTCGCCCTGATCGAAGCGTTTCTGGCGGCCGGTAAGCACGTGGCGCTGGTCTGTCATGCACCGGGCGTACTGCGTCATGTTAAAACTTCTGAAGGAAAACCACTGGTTGAAGGCAAAAAAGTGACCGGTTTTACCAACACCGAAGAAGAAGCGGTAGGGCTGACAGACGTGGTGCCTTTCCTGGTGGAAGACGAACTGATAGCCAAAGGCGGTATCTATTCCAAAGGACCAGACTGGGGTTCTTATGTGGTGATCGACGGTCTGCTGATCACCGGTCAAAACCCGGGCTCTTCTGCTGAAGCGGCTGAACTGCTGATTAAGCAACTGGGCGCATAGTCGTTCCTCACGCGGGGTGGCAGGCATGAATGTCGCCCCGCTTAGCAGGTGTCGATCTGTTGTTATTGCGGGGTGACAGAGTGTATTGTCGTGCGTGAAGATATTGTCCTTTCATTCGCTCATAGACGACTGGTCTAGTTTCTGGTAAATTTGCCCTATGACTACTGCAACTCAACACCATAACAATGACGTCCGCGAGCATATCCTTGCGACAGGCCAGCGTATTATGGCCGGCAAGGGTTTTTCTGCTGTCGGACTGAATGAAATCCTCAAAGACGCGGGCGTGCCCAAAGGGTCTTTCTATCACTATTTTGGCTCGAAAGAGGCTTTTGGTGTGGGAATGCTTGAGCGCTATTTTGAAGACTATCTGGCCGACCTCGACAGGACGCTGAGCCAGCCCGGCCTTAATATGGCGCAGCGACTGATGAATTACTGGCAGCTATGGCGGGAATCTCAGTCATTCTCCGACTGTCAGGGCAAATGCCTCGCCGTGAAACTGGGCGCGGAAGTTGCTGATCTGTCGGATACCATGCGTTTAACGCTGCTTTCCGGCACGGCGGGAATTATCTCGCGTCTGGCGGAAGCATTAGAAACGGGTGTGGCTGAGGGATCTCTGACGATTGATGACACACCACGCACCGTGGCGGAAAGTTTGTATCAGCTCTGGCTGGGTGCCAGCGTGATGGTCAAGATTGTCCGCAACATGAGCCCGTTTGATTCCGCGATGGCGACGACGCAAAAGATTATTCACATCATCTGAAAATAATGCCAGCCATATTAAATGACTGGCATTCGCTTGCGAAAATGATTATTCCGGCAGTTGTGCTAACGCGTTTTTCACTGCATCAGGCATCGAAGGGCGTCCGTTAGTCAGACAGGTTGCCACAAAAGTGGCTTCGGCAAACACCACGCCATCCACTTTGATCTGCTGAACGAAGTTGACGCGGTTACGTTTCTCATTTCTCGCCAGTTCACAGGTTACTTCAACCTGATCGCCTTTTTGCAGGCTTTTACGAAAGCGCAGTGAATACTCCAGCACCATGTACATGTTGCCCTGAGCAAACTCTGCCTCGATATCAATACCCAGCGCTTCACGCATGTAGGCATGGCGCGTCCATTCCATATAGAAGGGATAATACAAACCATCCACGACACCCTGAAAATCGATATGTTTTTCATCTACTTCATAATGCTTACTAAACATTTGCTGCTCCGTAGCCAGTCCATTTTTTTAAACAGGGCATCATATATACAACAGTAAGTTCTTTTGGTAAAAACCAACGTGTTTCAGAATATAAGATCTCTTGTATCAGGATAAAAAATCCCTTTGCGGGAGCCGGTGACTATAGGAAAGAACCCATGCTGAAAGAAAACTTCAACGAACTGCAGATTTTTTTGGTCGTTGCGAGAGAACGAAGTTTTACCAAAGCAGCAGGAAAGCTGGGGGTTTCGCAGTCGGCGCTCAGTCATGCCGTTAAGGCGCTGGAAGAACGTTTAAACATCCGCCTTTTGACCCGCACCACCCGAAGTGTCGCGCCCACTGAAATCGGCGAGAAGATTATTGCCTGCCTGGAACCACGACTTGCCGATCTCGAGCAGGAGCTGGAAACACTTGTTCAGCTTAACGGCCCGACCTCCGGGAATATCCGCATATCGGCGGGGGAACACTCCGCAAGAAAATTATTGTGGCCAAAGCTGAAGCCGTTTTTACAAGAATATCCTGAAATCAATGTCGAACTGCATGTGGATAACGGCTTCGTCGATATCGTCGATGGTCGCTACGATGCCGGGGTGCGTCTGGGCGAGAGCGTAGATAAGGATATGATTGCCGTCCGCATCGGTCCGGATTTCCGTATGGTGGTCGTCGGTTCGCCGGACTATTTTGCTGAAAAGGGTATTCCGCAAACTCCGCATGAGCTGCAATACCACAAGTGCATCAATATGCGTCTGCCAACCGCCGGTGGGTTGTACCACTGGGAGTTTGAGAAAGAAGGAAAGCCGCTGCGGGTGCGCGTGGAAGGGCAACTGACGTTTAATTTGCTGTCAGAACGAATCGATGCGGTGCTGTCAGGATTTGGACTGGCCTGTGTGCCGGAGGACATGGTTGAGGACCGGGTGAAATCTGGTGAACTGATTCAGGTGCTGGATGCGTGGTGTCCGTCGTTTCCGGGCTATTACCTTTACTACCCGAGCAGAAAACAACATCCGCCAGCTTTTGCGCTGATGATTGATATGCTGCGCGACAACGGATAATACGTCAGCGGCACGAATTTTATCCTTCACAGACTATGGTTCAGTCCCACAATACTTTAGAGAAACATACAGCCTCATCCCGGCCGATATAGGGTCCGTAATTCTCTATGAGTACGTATCCATTATTCTTATAAAAATTTACCGCCTTATGGTTAACGTGTCGGGTTTCAAGCCATATCTCTGTATATCCCATGTTTTTCGCGGATGTTTCAAGAAAATTGAGTAAGGCTTTTCCTACCCCAGGGGCGCTTCGGTCTGAGAACATTCTTTTAAGTTCGGCGATATTTTCTGTTAACGGTCGGATAGCCCCGCATCCTGTTGCATCGCCTTTTTCATTTCGTGCCAGCACCCAAAGCGATCTGTCACCATCCATTGAATCTATTGTGAAATTACTTTTTCCACTATCACCCGTTATCGCTGCAAGCTCCGCTGACAATTTTTCTATTAAAGAACAAGAATCTGGCGAAAATGGGTCTGATTTCTCTACTGTTATCATTCGATACCCTCATAAAGTTCTTAGTCAGAATAGAAGATGTTTACGGTAAATTCCTCATGTTTTATTTGATGATGTTAAATGCCGGATTTCTACAGCTCCACCTGTGATGTTTTCCGTTTTTCTGGCCGATCACTTAAACTGCCCCACACAGGACGGAACATAGGGAAAGTAAGATGCTTTTGCCAGCGACAAGCTTTATAAAAAACGTGTATCAATCGTCATCTGAAGAATGAGTCATCAATTGTTTGTTTCTCTGGATGGGCCCAAGGGTGCCGGTAAAACCACATTGCTGGAGGCCATTACGAAAGTATTAAGGGCAGATAACAAGAAGGTGGTCCGCCTTTGCGAGAAAAAAAGCGATCCTTACAGGGGCGAAACAATGGCTCTTGTTAACAAGTTCGCCCGAAATCCCACTCTGGATTTGGAATTAGAGGTTTGTAAGCGCCTTGCTGATAGCCGTGCCTGGATTTCTGAACATGTGCTGACTAAGCAGCCAGCGGACTGCATTATCCTGATGGATCGCTGGTATCCGTCGGATGCCGCGTTTCGCCGGATGATCCCTTTTGCAGAGATTTTACAGCTTAACATTCAACGAAAGGTGAGAACGCCAGACCTGCATGTCGGGGTGGTGACTGCGCCTGAAATTTCCTGGGCAAGGGCCGCGTCGCGGTCACGCGGGCTGGGAAGTACGGTGATTTCTAAGCTGGAAGAGCATGTCGCTTGTACCACGGCGTTCGAGCGAGAAGTTGCACATCATGACTGGGTTTTATGCCGCAATGAAGGAACGATCGAAGACGCAACGATGCAGGTCATTTCTGAGATCTACAGGGTGTCCGGCCTCTTACATCCCCGTTTCTAAAAACTCAATAAAGGCTCTGACTTTTGAATTCAGTGCCGAGCGTTCGTTGACGCAGGCATAGATATTCATCGGCAGGGACTCTGCATCGCTGTCGCAGAACAAAGGCATGAGCCGTCCGCTATCAATCAACGGCTGGGCGATAAAGCTTGCCAGCCGCGCGATACCGCCGCCGTTCTCTGCTATTTTGGCAATAATATCAATGTCATCGCTGATGAATTGCGGATTGAGTTTCGCATTAACAGGTTGCCCGTTAATCTTAAATGTCCAGGGCAGAAAACGTCCGTCGGTGGGATAACGAAAAACCAGGCAGGCGTGCCGGCTCAGTTCTTCGGGAGTCTGCGGGATGCCTGCGCGCGCCAGATAAGCGGGGGCGGCGCAGAATATAAACGGCAAAGAGGCGATTTTTCTGGCAATCAGTTGATCGTTTAGTTGTGCCTCGATGCGGATACTGACGTCTATGCCTTCCAGCCGGTGGTCAACGTTGCGATCGGTGCTGATCAGTTCGACATCAATATCGGGAAATGACGCTTTGAACGCTGGCAACAGTGGTGCGATGACATACCGGCCAAAGGCGGCAGTCGTGGCGATGCACAGCGGACCCTGCGGTTTGGTTTCAAGCGCAGCAGCCTGCGAAGCGAGATCAATATCATGGGGAATATGGCGGACTTTCTCGAAATAGCGTTTACCACTTTCGGTTAATGTCATGCTCCGGGTGGTGCGCGATATCAGGCGTACGCCCAGATGTGTCTCAAGTCGCGACAGGCTCTGGCTCACCGCCGCCGGACTCATCCCTTTACCGCGTGCTGCCGCGGCGATACTGCCGTGTTCCACTACGCGGATAAAATTGCTGATCAGCCCTAACACATCCATAGTCTCTCCCGTGCCCGATTCGTCACTTTTTATTAATAATGATTAAAGCACAACCGCTCTACCACCGTCAGGGCTAGCTTGTTAGTTTATCCGCTGTTTCGCAAACCTCCGTTAAACAGGATAACCCGATGACTGATGCAGTAACAAAGAATACTCCATGGATCCGCTTTCCAAAACGCACTTCACCCTACATATTTGCTCTGTATATGGCGACCATTATGGCGTTTCTGATGAGTCTGGTGATCACTCTGGCTGAATTTGGCATGGGGCCTCATTACATGGAAAATGTGATGAATGCTTATCAGGTTGCTATGCCCGCGGCCTTTGTCTGCATACTCGTTGTCCGTCCGGTGGTTATCCGGCTGGTGGGATTAACGGTTCACGGTCACTGAGTCATTCAACAGGCTGCCTGGAGATATATAGAAAAGGGCGGGCGTCTCATCTACGCTGTATGAGCTTTGCCCTTTTTGCATTTACAGGAACTGGAAAGATGAAAGTCGACTGGCACAGTGCCTTACTGACACGAACCACGCTTGTGGATAAGCATTACAGAAACACCCAGAATGTTCGTCGTTTCCTGACTGAGCAGTGCGGGGAGGATTTTCGCTTCGATCGTGATTTTATGGCCTGGATACGCAATGAAGTGCCAAAAACGCTGGGCGATGTGGCCGATGAGTGGAAGCGCAGGCAGTCACCGTAACGCTGATATTTTAAATTCTGAGTCCCCGATGCTGAGGACTCAGTTCACAAGATCCTCAGTTCATTCCGTTCAGTTTTTCCATCACCTCATCAGATAAATTCAGCAGTGCGCTGGCCAGGTTTTCCTGCAAATGTTCCGGTGATGACGTGCCGGGGATCAGCAAAATATTCGGTGAACGTCTGAGCAACCAGGCCAGCGCGACCTGCATCGGTGTGGCCTGTAAGTCAGCGGCGACTTCATCGAGTTGCGTTGACTGCAGCGGGGAAAATCCGCCGAGCGGGAAGAAAGGAACGTAGGCGATGCCCTGATCCGCCAGCCGGTCCACCAGCGCATCGTCATGGCGGTTGGCCAGGTTATACATATTCTGCACGCAGACAATCGGCGTCAGTTTCTGCGCGTCCTCGACCTGTTTTGCCGTGACATTGCTCAGGCCAATATGACGAACCAGTCCGCGTTCTTTCAGCTTAATCATCGCCTCGAGCTGCGGTTCGAGCGATCCTTCTTTCGGCTGATGGGTATCCAGCATACTGCGCAGATTCACCACTTCCATTGCCTCAAGCCCCAGATTGCGCAGGTTATCTTCCACCGCACTGACCAGTTCCTGTGGCGTAAATGCCGTTAACCAGCCGCCTTTCTCATCCCGGCGCGCACCGACTTTGGTGACGATACACAGATTGTCAGCGTAAGGATGCAGGGCTTTTTTGATCAGCTTATTGGTTTCATGCGGACCGTAGAAATCACTGGTATCGATATGATTCACACCGCTCGCCACCGCATCGCGCAATACCTGAATGGCGCGGGCTTCATCTTTTACCGGACCAAAAACACCCGGACCTGCCAGCTGCATGGCACCGTAACCTAAACGTGCCACTTCGCGGTCGCCGAGACGATAAGTCATTGAGGGTTGTGACATGGGACTCTCCTTTATGTGTGTTCAATGATTGTAGCGCTGCGCTGGCTGTGCAACTATCCGGTGAAATCAGGACAAACTGTACGAGGCTACGCACAATGTCGATGGATATCGCCCTGCTGCACGCAGTGGTTGAGGTGGCAAAAGCCGGGGGATTTCGCGAGGCGGCGCGGGTTACCGGCAGTAATGCATCACGGCTCAGCGATGCGGTACGCCGCGCCGAACAACAACTGGGCATCCGGTTATTTCACCGCACCACGCGCACGGTGGTTCTGACCGAAGCCGGCAGGGCGCTGATTGAACGACTGCTGCCCGCCATGAATGAAGTGAATGCCGCGCTGGACGCGCTCAACCGTTATCGTCACACGCCGGGTGGCGTACTGCGCCTGAATGTGCCGGTCAGCGCCACGCGGCTGGTTTTGCCCGCCTTAGTGCCGGAATTTTTGCGGCGTTATCCCGATATCCAGCTGGAAATCATCGCCGAAAGTAATGTGCAGGATGTGTTTCGAGATGGCTGCGATGCCGGTATCCGTTATGACGAACGTCTGGAGCAGGATATGGTGGCGATCCCCATTGGTCCGCGTATTCAGCGCTACGCCGCCGCCGCGTCACCGGCATATCTTGATGTCCACGGCAGGCCGTCGCATCCGCGGGATCTGATCCCGCATCGCTGTCTGCGCGGGCGTTATGCCAGCGGCATCATGCCTGACTGGGAATTCGAGCGGGAAGGCGAAACCCTCAGCGTGCAGGTGAGCGGTCCGCTGGTGGTCAGCGTCGGAGGCGCGGTCGATCTGGCGGTGGAAGCAGCGATAGCCGGGACGGGGATCATTTATCTGTTTGAAGAATGGTTGCGGCCCGCCATCACCAGCGGAAAACTCGAGCCCCTGTTGCAGCCATGGTGGCTGTCTTTTTCCGGTCCGTGGCTTTATTACAACGATCGCCGTCTGATCCCCGCGCCTTTACAGGCGTTTATTGATTTTGTACGTGAGGATAATCTGCGCCGCGAAACGTCACTCTGAGCGTTGTGCTTTCTGCGGTGTCACTGCCGGATGATAAGACGAGGGCGGCTGACCGGTCACGCGGCGAAACATGGTGGAAAAAGACGAGCCATTGTCGTATCCCATCGACAGCGCGATGTCACTGACCGGCCTTCCGGCCACTAATCCCGACAACGCTACCAGTACACAGGCGCGCTGCCGCCAGACAGAAAATGACATCCCCGTTTGTTGAAGAAAATGACGGCGGAAGGTGCTGGCGCTCATAAACAACGCGTTCGCCCAGCGGTCAGCAGGATCATGGATCGATGGTGCGGCTAAAAAGGCCTGACACAGCGCCAGCAGCGGCGGATTTTGTGGCAGCGGAATTTCAAATTCCCGTGTCTGCATCGCGGCAATTTCCTGCAAAAGCAGCGCCACCAGCAGACGATCTCGTGATGACTCGTACAAAGGTTCGAGCTCAACGGCCTCGAGCAACAATTGTCTCAGCAGGGGAGAAACGGTAAGGATTTTACAGCGGTCACGGGCGGGCCACTGCTGCACGCTTTCCGGTTCGATATACAAACTGCGCGTCGAAACGCCGATAAATTTCACACTGTGCGGCTCCAGGGCGGGGATCCACACCGCGTGCTGTGGCGGTACTATCCAGTTTCCCGAACGGGTCGTGACGTGCATCAGCCCGGTGGCGCCGTACAGCAACTGGGCGCGACGGTGACGATGCTCAGGCAGCACAAATCCTCCCGGATAATCGTTCCCCACCGCCACGACTTCCCGGTCGAGATCTTCATAATCTTTTATATGAACGTTGCGCATAAAATTTTCAGGCTGCTTGTTGACCGATTCGCAAGGGTAAATGAGCGCTGCAAAAATGGGAAGGGCACGGTGAAGCCGCTACTCTTGCCGCCTGACATTTTGCGGAGTGGTTACGTGAACGACATCATCATTATTCTTCTGGCAGGTTTTACGACAGGCATCACCACGGTGCTGTTTGGTTTTGGCGGCGGGTTTATTGTGGTGCCTTTTGTGTATCACATCGTGGCGGTGCAGCCGGGTCTGTCACCACATGCCATGCATATTGCCGTGGCGACCTCGACCGCCGTCATGGTGTTTAACGCCGGATGGGCCAGCGTACAGAGCGGCCGGGCGGGAAGATTAAATACCGCCGTGTTGTTTCCGCTGGTCTGGTTTATCGCCACCGGCGCGGTGGGTGGTTCACTGCTTGCCGGATTACTGAAAGATGAGCTGGTTCGCGCCCTGTTTATCCTTTATCTGATCATCACGCTGGCGGATTGCCTGATGCGTAAAGGCTTTATCATCCGGCCACAGCCGCGAAAATTATCCGGTACCACTGTACGGCTGGGGGGCATTTTCATTGGCGTCGTGGCGGCGCTGCTGGGCGTGGGTGGCAGTGTGATGACGGTGCCGCTGCTGCGCCGTCATGGTCATGAGATGCGTGATTGTGTCAGTGCGGCAAATCCGCTTTCCATTCCCGTGGCGGTGTGTGGCGCGGTGACCTACAGCCTGGCGGGGCTGCATGCGGTTCCGGCACCGGGGTATTCAGGTTACATCAGCCTGAAGATTTTGGTACTGCTCACAGCATCAGGTTTTTGCGGCATGTTGTTTACCCGCCGGTGTATTCCAGCCGTGCCCGACGTTCTGCATGCCCGGATTTATGTCATCTTGCTGCTGGCGGTGCTGATGGCGATGGCTATTTGAAAACACGAATAATTAACACAACCATAATATAATCCACGACTATTACCCATGAAGGATATATTTATCCAAAGCTTATAAATAACATTTACCTTAATAAAGGTATAGACCGGCCTTGTTTAACTCTTATTTAGTTTTCCCACCTCAGAATAATAGTATTAAAAATATCCTTTATACAGACTGAAGAGATATTAAATAAATTCAGTTCATCGGTAACAGGTATGAATTTTCCGGTGGTTCAATACATTATCTGAGGCTGGAATAATCATCTTATGCGTAGAGTTAACCGGGTAAATCTTTTATGGCTTCTGGCCTTTACGGGGCCAGGTGCGGCTAAAAATGATGCCAGCGAACTGAGTTTATACTCAATCAATACCGGTTCATTTGTTTATCATATGACGGGTAATGTCGGGGACTACAACGAAATTTTCAAGAATAAGTTCTTTTCCGTTGAGCGTAAATTCTCTCAGGAGTCGAAGAACAGTATGCTCGTGGGCACGATGAAAAACAGTTTTAACGATCGTTGTTTGTCGGTGGGTATGAGAAGGGATTTACACGAAATCAATTCCAGGTGGATGATAAAAGGGGTCTATGCCTACACCGGTGAGTTCTTTGCAAAAGCGTTCAGTGACTGCGGCAATCACGGGTCATATCATGATTTTAAAAAAGTCACCGGCATTGGTTTTTCGCCTTACATCTACCACGCGCTCCAGTACAACCCGACCACTTTCTTCGGCGTTGAAGCGGGGATTATTGCGCCTGATATTTTTGCAACCAGCATCCAGTGGAGTTTCCGGTAAGGTTCTGACATAAATAGTTTTTTTCAATGTGATAACGCCTCCCTATATACCGAAAATACCTTTCGGTTCTCCTCCTGATATTCTTTTTATTCACTGCGTCTATACTCAAATTCAGGCTGATGCTGTTCGATTTTCAATACTGTTTTTTCATTAAGGCGGTGGCTGACGTGCTTAAAAAAACTTTCGGGCTTTCATGCTTGCCGTTATTAGTAGCCCTGCCTGGGAGCCAGGCAGATCAATTAAAATTATATTCGATTAACACCGGATCCTTCGTTTATCACCTGACCGGTAACCACGGGCAATATACTGAGAAATTTGATAACGATTTCTACTCAGTTGAGAGAAAATTTTCTGAAGATTCAAAGTATAGCGTGTTAGTCGGGACGATGAAAAACAGCTTTGATGACCGCTGTATCGCCATAGGGATGCGACGCGACTGGGCGGAGAGCAACACGGGTTGGGTGTTCAAAGGCGTGTACGGTTACACTGGCGAGTTCTTTTTTGATGCCTTCAAACACTGTGGCGATGATGGATCTTATGCCGATTTCAAGAAAGTCACCGGCATTGGCTTTTCACCGTATATTTATCACGCCATTCAATACAACTTCACTGATTATTTCGGCGTTGAAAGCGGGATTATTATCCCTTCAGTTTTTGTGATCACCGTGCAATGGAGCTTTAGATAACGCCCCACGCTCAGCCCAGCAATCCCAGATGTTCGACCAGAATCGACGTGCCGATGCCAATCAGTACCACGCCACCGAGGATTTCCGCCCATTTACCGATCGCCGCACCGAGAAAACGGCCCAGCAACATACCGGACGTCGCCATAATGGTGGTAGCCGCGCCAATGGTCAGTGCCATCACCACAATATTCACCTGAAGGAACGCCAGCCCGACGCCGACGGCCATTGCATCCAGACTGGTCGCGACGGCGGTGGTGACCAGCAGCCAGAAGCCGTGGCGACGCGGTGCTTCTGTCTCTTCTGCGGTATCTTTTTTAAAGGCTTCCACAATCATTCGGATACCGAGGATCAGCAGCAGGGTAAACGCCACCCAGTGATCCCAACTCATAATAAACTGGCTGGCCGCCAGACCAATACCCCAGCCGATGACCGGCGTAATCGCTTCGATCACACCAAAAATGAGTCCGGTACGTAATGCCTCTTTAAAGGGCGGACGGTGCAGTGCTGCGCCTTTGCCGATTGCTGCTGCGAACGCATCCATGGACATGCCGAACGCCAGAATGAGGATTGTGTAAAGTTGCATAAAACAGACCAGTCAGGCCTTCATGAAGAAAAAGGCTGTTTATTAAAAGATGCGCGCAGTCTGCCACAGAAATTAAAATAAAAAAACCATAATTTTCAATATGTTATAGTATTGGTTAAGAATGTTAGCACAGGCTATATTTGGTTGAAATGCCCGCAAATTGCTGAAAATGGCATCGGCAGGAATGAAAAACATCAATCATCATAACGATTTATCGCGAGCCGGTTTTATTCACGGAATCTCACCTGCGAAGGCTCGCGCTTCCTCATCGTGCGGCGTAAACAATAAACGTCACTACGCCAAATATCTCCAGCGACTCTTCATCCTGAAAAGTGATCGGCTGATAATTCGGATTCATCGGTACCAGTTGCAGTACCGGATGAGTCCGCAATTTTTTTACCGTGAATTCACCGTCCACCGCCGCCACTACGATATCGCCATCAACCGCTGTCAGGGCGCTGTCCACCACCAGCAAATCGCCTTCGTTGACGTTGGCATCGCTCATCGAATGGCCGGAAACACGGATAAAATAGGTCGCGCTGGCATGGGCAATCAGCAGTTTGTTCAGATCGATACGCGACTCCACGTAATCCTGCGCCGGAGACGGAAAGCCGCAAGGCACGCGATCCAGGAATAACGGCAGGGTGATTTTTTGCAGATGTTCTGCGGGTGTGTACAAAATCATACTCATTTCTCGTGACACTGGTTTTATATACAGTATTCACGCTGAAGGGGCACGGATCAAGCCTGTCAGATGAAGAAAATCCTATCTGCCTGTGCGGACAGAAAATTTAGTGTTCCGCCTATATCCTGTTTCACGACGTACAACGGCGTTCAGACCGGGAGACAATAAAATTATGAGGTTTGTAATTTATTCGAACTATTTTTAGACAGTAAACAATTGCCCTGTGCAAACTGCACACAAAATAAAGTGTTAAAAGATATTATTTTTAGAAAATTAAAATTTCTACGTATTATGGTGTCACATGAAATTTTTAATTATTTAATAGAAGTAGAGAAGTTTCTATAAATGTGTACTTTTTATAAGTAAATAAATGTAATGTATTTATAATATCATGATTTAACTGAGTAATTTATAATTAAATAAAGTTAATATATTAGTAAGTAGAAAGTTATTTAAAAAGAAAAAGCAATTGTCTATCCTTGCCGCTGTATTTTAATTACCTCCCCTCTATTATGGTGATTTATCTGTGAGCAATACACAACATAAACTTAGCAAAGCTCGCCCTCCTCGCGTTCAAATAACCTATGACGTGGAAGTTGGCGGAGCTGAATCCAAAAAAGAATTGCCTTTAGTCATGGGCGTTATTGGTGATTTTGCCAAAGATGAAATGTCTCTGCGCGATCGTCGTTTCACACATATTGATAAAGACAACTTTAACAATGTGATGGAAGGCATGAGCCCGGCAATTGATATGTTGATCGAAAGCACATTACCGGAAAAAGAAGGTCAGATGGCCGTTTCGCTGGAATTTAACTGTATGGATGACTTCTCGCCTGAGAATGTGGCCATGCAAGTTGAGCCTCTGCGCAAACTGCTTGAATTACGTGAACAATTGAGCGATTTACGTAACCGGACAGCCAGCAATGATCGCCTGAAAGAACAGTTGGTTGAATTGCTTGAGAGCCTGAATAAAGACGCCGACCCTGCAAAAGGAGACGCTGAATGAGTGATATTCAGGTCATGAATACCTCAGCACCGGCTGAGCAATCAAGCGATTATCTTGATCAGATCATCGATAATACCCAGGCTATTCGCCGGGAATCTGATCGCCATAAAGTGAAAACGCAGCTGGATAACTTCCTGTCTGAAGTGGCATCCGGTGCGGTCATTGTGTCTAATGATCTGGTGGGAAGCATTGAAGCCCGCATTGCTGCCATTGATGAATTGTTATCTTCTCAGGTCAGCAAAATTATCCAGGCGCCGGAATTTCAGCGTATGGAATCCTCCTGGCGTGGTCTGCACAAACTTGTGCAAAGCAGCGTGACAGAAAATACCAAAGTGCGTGTTTTTAACTGCACGAAGAAAGAGTTGCTGCGTGATTTTAAATCGGCATCCGATTTTGATCAGTCTTCCTTATTTAAAAGCATTTATGAAAGCGAATACGGCACCTTTGGTGGCGACCCTTATTCTGCTTTTGTCGGTGATTTTGAATTTGATTCCATGCCGGAAGACCTGCAATTACTGGAACAGATTTCTCATGTCGCTGCCGCAGCACATGCACCTTTCCTGAGTGCCGCTAATCCAGGCATGTTCGGTATGGGCTCGTATTCTGAGATGCCGCGTCCGCGTGATCTGGGCAAGTTATTTGATACCTCTGATTATGCCCGCTGGAAATCATTCCGCCAGAGCGACGACTCCCGTTATGTTGGCTTAACACTGCCGCGTGTTATCGGGCGCCTGCCTTATGGCGCTAAAACCGTGTCTGTAGAAGCCTTCAATTTCGAAGAAAAAATTGCAGAAAACAATGACGGTGCAAGTTACCTATGGGTGAACGCCGCGTATGAATTAGCGGGCCGTATGGTCGAAGCTTTTGAAGAACATGGCTGGTGCGCTGCGATCCGCGGTGTCGAAGGCGGTGGTCTGGTCAAATCCTTGCCGACCTATAATTATATTTCGCAAACTGGCGAAAAAGTCATGCAATGCCCGACTGAAGTGGCGATTTCCGATCGTCGCGAAAAAGAATTAGCCGATCTGGGCTTTATTCCGTTGGTTTATTGCAAAGGCACGGATTATGCGGCGTTCTTCGCTGTGCAATCAACAAATAAACCGCGCAAATATGATTCTGAACTGGCTAATGCGAATGCTAAATTGTCCAGTCAGTTGCAATATATTATGACAACGTCGCGCTTTGCTCATTATTTAAAATCCATCGTGCGCGATAAAGTGGGCAGTTTTATGTCCAAATCTGAATGCCAGCATTTTCTGCAGAATTGGATCAACCAATATGTGGTGGGTTCCGACAATGTAGGGCCAACAATTAAAGCCAGTCATCCATTGCGTGAGGCAGTTGTGGAAGTTGTTGATGTCCCAGGTTCACCAGGCAGTTATCGCGCCGTTGCGTATTTGAAACCGCATTTCCAGCTTGAAGGTCTCAGCATGTCGCTGCGTCTGGTAGCGGAACTCCCTGCATCAACCGGTGCATAAATATTTAATCAACACTATAAGGAAATACCATGGCTACTGAATCCCTTTTTATGCAAATTGAAGGCGTTAAAGGCACCGTAAGTAATAAAGGTTTTGAGGGTTGGATTGCTGTTGAGAATATGAACTTCGGTGTGTATTGCTCTGCAAAAATCGATAATGCCAGCGGTCAGGTAAACAGCGATGGCGTGAATTTTGATGCGATTTCATTCTCAAAAGTAATGGACACCACTTCAACGCAACTGGCTAATATGGTTGCTCAGGGCACCAATCTTAAACAAGTTTCCATTGTTAAAGCATTGTTCCAGGGCGAGAAAATGGTTCAGGCTTTGAAACTGACCTACAAAAACTGTGTGCTGACTAGCTACAACTTTGCTGCTTACTCTGAAGGTGAAGTGCCGAGTGAAAATCTGAGCTTCGTCTTTGGTCAGATGACATTCGAAACCAATATGGTTGAGCCAGACGGTAAAACCAGCAAACAAGGTCCTGTGGGCTGGAATTTGGTTGAGAATACCAAGCTGTAATTTTTCAAATCATCAGTGCATGTTTCGGCATGCACTGTTTCACGGTGTCTTAATGAAAAGTTTATTACAGCAATTGTCTGATGATAATCCGAAAGACCAAAATTGTCCTGATGTGGCCGAAGACAAAAGCAGCATGTTAATTGAAGAGATATTGCTGCTTTTGTCTTCACGCCCCAGAAGTTATCGAATTGATAAAACGCCATTAATTAATGAATCCATTCTTAATTATGGTGTAAGTGATGTATTTGCCAGTGATACACCTCGTCTTGAGCGTAATGCCATTATGCAGTCACGTATTGAAATTGCATTGCAACGCTTTGAGCCGAGGTTGAAAAATATCAGCGTTACGCCAGGAAATGAGCAAGGAAGTTTATGTTCATTCATCATTGATGCTGAGACTTTTACTGGTGAAGTTCGCTACCGGCTTATATGGGACGATGTAATTAGTCAATTCTCTCTGCGTGAATGACAGGTATGAATTATGTTAGCGAAAAAATTAATTTCTTATTATCAGAATGAACTCGCTTACCTGAAAACGCAGGGAAAGGCCTTCGCACGCCATTTTCCCAAGGTCGCCAGACGTTTGGGCATGTCAGAAGGTACCTCAGAAGATCCGCATATTGAGCGAATGATCGAATCTTTTGCCCTGGTTACCGCCCAAATTCAGCAGCGGCTCGATGAGGATATGCCGGAAGTCACCGATGCATTACTGACCGTTCTGGCTCCGCAGTTTCTGCGTCCTTTTCCTTCGGTGTGCATCGTGCAAATGTTGCCGGATAGTAAGGTGAGTGCGCTGACGGCCAGTAACCGTATCGACGCCGGTACCGCGTTATATTCCCGTCCGGTCAACGGGCAGATTTGTCGTTTCCGCACCACCTATCCGGTGACACTCCAGCCGGTCAGTCTGCACAAAGCCAGTCTGCATCTCGATGATGATGACATGAGCTGGAGTCTGAAAATGCAGCTGTCAGTCTGGCCTGGCGCTACGCTGACGGCGGAGACGCTGAGGATCCATCTGCGTGGTGCCAGCACCATCGTAAACATCTTATATACCTTGCTGTGCAGTGAAGTGGAAAGCCTGTCTGTTTTTGCGCAAGACCACTGTCATACCTTGTCGCCGCAGGCGATACATGCCGTGGGCTTTGGCGAAGATGAAGGATTGTTGTCAGGGGACTCACGGGTTTCGCCGACGCACAGTTTGTTGCAGGACTATTTTTTCTTTCCGCAAAAGTTTCATTTTATTGATATGCCACTGCCCGCGGCAATGGTCGCTGGTGGACAGACAGCATTGTCACTGGTGGTGAAATTTAACCGCTGCGCGATGGCGCGCCAGCTAGAAAAGATAGCCGGTACGGTGGATGAGAATCTGTTCCTGCTCAATTGCACCCCGGCCATTAACCTGTTCGCACACCGTGCTGAGCCGATTTCACCTGACCATGAAACCGCTGAATATCCGGTGATCCCGGACATCCGTTATCAGGATGCGATGGAAGTCTGGTCTGTGGACAGCGTCAGTGCGATGCGTAAGCAGGGCAATGAAACACGCTCCCGTCCCATCTATCCGCTGTTCGGGCTGGATCATTCGGCCAGCGACGGTGAGTCCGGGCTTTTCTGGCAATGCATGCGTCGTGAAACCCTGCTCAATGAGGGCGTGGCGTCCACGTTGTTTATCGCCTTTTCTGACCGCGGAGAAAAACCGCTGGTGCCCGGCTGCGATATTGTCAGTCTGAATCTGTCCTGCACCAACCGGGATGTGCCCGCCGCTATGCGTAATGGCGATCCTGACGGCGATTTTGAATCAGAACTGCCGATTGCGGGCATGAAAATTATCGCGCTGACACGCCCGACGCTGCCGGTCAGACCACCGGTGAAACAGGCTACTCGCTGGCGTCTTATTTCTCAGCTTTCGCTCAATCATATGCTGATCAGTGGGCCGGAAGGCGCACGCGTGCTCAAAGAGTCGCTGGCGTTGTACAACTTTACGGATAATCCGGGCATTAGCCGTCTGATTAATCTGATTAAAAGCGTCAGTGCCAGCCCCGTTGTCGCCCGCCTGAACCCACAGGATCCCCGTTCAATGGCGCGCGGCATTGAAATTCGTATGACCTTTGCCGGTGAGGCTGCCGAAGAGGTTGAGTATTTTTTGCTTTGCCGGTTTATCGACTGCTTCCTGGCGCTGTATTCCCCAGTCAACAGCTTTACCCGCGTAGTGACCTGTATCGATGGCCGCGATGAAACAGCATGTACCTGGCCCGTTCGCGCGGGACGACTGTTATGGATCTGAATAAAATTCTCAGCCCACATAACTTTTTCCAGCAGGTGCGCACCATGTTGCGCAGGCTGACACGCGGGCAGGGGACTGACAGCAAGCAGGTGCTCGAAGAACAGCTTTATTTCGTTTCGCCGCTCTCGCTGGACGCGCCGAGAGGTGAAATTACCGCAGTGACACCGCTCGAAGAGCAGCGCTGGCAGGTTGAAGTGTCAGGACACGGGCTGACGGGAACACTGGGCGCATTACCGACGGTGTATACCGAATGGATGATTGAGCGTTACTACCGGCACGGGGATGTGACCGCCAAGGCTTTCCTCGATATTTTCAATCACCGGTTACATAGCCTGCGCTATCTCGCCTGGCAGAAATATCACTACTACGCGATGGCAGAATTTTGCGTAACACGGCCGCTGAGTACCGCGCTGCGTGCGTTATCCGGCGTAACAAACAGCTCGCCTTCATTACAGCAGGAGCAATTTGCCGACCTTTTTGCGCATTCAGTCCGCTCCATGCTCAACTTTGAAACCTGGCTTAAGCACCGTTTCTCGGTCGGCGTGAAAGTCACGCCTTTCACCGGCGGATGGCAAACGATGGAACCTGAGCTTTGTTGCTGTCTGGGGAATCCGGCTCAACCGCTGGCGGTCGCTCCGATGTTGGGCGGTGTCTACTGGGACCGGCAGGCACATTTTACGGTAACTCTGGGACCCGTGCCGATGCATAACGCAGCTCAGTTTTTACCAAAGGGAAAGCATTACCAAAAATTATGGTCGCATATTCGCGAATATGTCGGTGAGGGACTGGATTTCGACATCGACCTGCTTATTGAGAATAAATCAAACGTCGTTACGCCATTGGGGAACGGGCAACTCGGGCTGGATATTTGCCTTGGTGCTTCTCCGGCGGCTGAGCTGCATAAAATTCGTTTACCCGTCTGCCGGGAAGGAAAATAGAACATGTCAAACTTACTGGGGCAAGACAACCGGTTTATCCGCTTTGTTGGGAACGCTGCGGATCAACTAACGTTGATGCATATCGAAGGTGATGAGCAGTTTTCTGACACCTTCCGCTATCAGATTCAGTTTCGTACATCGTTAATTACCGGGCAGATGGGCCGTTTTCTGGGGCATGAAATTGCCTGCGAGATTGGTCGTGGCAATCAAAAACGCTACGTTCACGGCGTGCTGACGAACATCAAAGAAGACAACAATGCCGATGGCCTCAGCACTTTCACTGGCACGCTGGAGCCGCGTATGGCGCTGCTGCGTCTGGGGCGTAATCTGGCGGTTTTTCAAAATATTACCGTGCCGGATTTAGTGTGCAAGCTGCTTCGTCAGCAGAATATCAATCACATTGATTTACGCTTGCGCGGAACATATACGCCGCGTGAATATTGCATCCAGTATCGTGAATCCGATTTTGATTTCATCAGCCGTTTACTTGAGCAGGAAGGCATTTATTACTACTTCCAGCACGACGCCGGACAACACACCTTGGTGCTGGCCGATCATCCTTCCAGCCACCAGACCGGCAAAACGGCAGAACTGCCCTTTATGCCTCAGGCAGGGCGGGGTGATGGTGTCGGGATCCTGAGTTGGGTGGCGTGCTCTTCTCTTGCGGCATCATCCGTATTGCTGAAGGGTTTTAACATGGTCCAGGCGACCAGTGTTGAAGGCGGTTCTCAGGCCGTGGTGGCTGAATATGCGGTGCCGGGTGTCAGCTATGTTGACACTGATGGCCATGAAAAACGTGAATTGCTGCAATCGGGCGCACGGCTGAAAATGGAACAGCTTGAGTCAGACAACCAGCAGTTCTACGCGGAAGCCAGTATCTGGTGGCTAGGCTGTGGCGATAAATTCCATCTGAGCGCTCACCCTTCATGCCCGGGCGATTACCGTATTAAGTCTGTACATATGCAGGCTTCCAGCAGCATTGACCAGAGTGGCCCTGATTTCAGTTGCGAACTCACCGTGCTGAAAGACAGCCTCGCCTGGCGTCCCGCGTGTCTTACGAAACAGCCTGAAATCGCAGGTATCCTCACGGCAGTCGTCGTCGGTCCCAAATCAGAAGAAATCCATACAGACGAATACGGTCGCATCAAAATTCAGTTCCCGTGGGACGGGGAAAACAAACACGACGACGGCAGTTCCTGCTGGGTAAGGGTTTCACAACCCTGGGCTGGCGGGCGCTTTGGTGCCGTGTTCCTGCCTCGCGTCAACAGCGAAGTCACGGTCAGTTTCGTGCAGGGCAACCCGGATTATCCACTGGTGACCGGTACGGTATTTAATGGTCAAAACAAACCACCGCTGAGCTTGCCGGAAGAAAAAAATCACGCCGGATTCGTGTCACGCAGTTCGCTTAACGCCAGTGTAGAAGAAGGGCATGCATTGCGCTTTGACGATAAAAAAGGCGCAGAACGGCTGATCATCACCTCGCAACGCGATCTGTTGCTGACGGTAAAAAACGATGTGATTTCCGACATTGCTAAAAATGTCACGGAAACCATCGGTGAAAACCGCACCACCGAAATAACAAAGGGCAACCAATCCCTGACGCTTAAACAGGGCGATTACAGCCTGGACATCAAAGGCAACCTGCAGGAAAGCCTGAGCGGTGGCGATCATCAGTTAAAAATCAGTGGGGGCGGGAGTTCCGTTAAAGCGGATAAAGCCTGCGTCATTGAATCCACCCAGACGATCGAATTCAAAGTGGGCAGCAGCAAAATCTCAATTTCTCCTTCCGGTATTACGCTCAGCGGAACCACGATCAAAATCGAGGGCAAGGGGACGGCAGAACTTAAAGGTGCGATGGTCACTGTTCAGGGTAGTGGTATGACCCAGATCAAGGGCGGCGTGACGATGATTGGCTGAGGACAAACATAAAATGAAAGACAAATTACTCTCGCCAGAGGCGCTCGCAACGCATAACCCGCTGCAAAGCACCGCTGAAAATGCCATGCGTCTGATGCAGGCAGGGCAATGGGAAGATGCACTGGCCTGCCTGGCGGCGCAAGAGCCACAAGAAAAACTGATGGCCTGGGCATTGCAACAGGTGTTAAGTCGCGCCGGATCGCAGGACACAGCGGTGAAAAACTGTAGCAGCGACATCAGCCAGTGGCTGAGCGCACCCGATGAGGCACTGCGTTTTAGCATTTTCCAGCAGGCCGAATTGCTGGGATTTGATACTCCGGCCGGTGCCCTAGGTCTATCGCTGTTCTGGATGAAGGGCAGTATGACGGCCGCAGAGTTCGAAGCGGTTTATCCCGAACCCCATTTGTCACGGCTGATGCTGCACTGCGCATTGAAATTACTCAGTGTGGCGATAGCAACAGATACCCCGCCGCACAACGGCGCGCAAATCCTGCTGGCTGAATGGCTGGCTTCACGGAGCGTTAACTGATGGCTCAACCCGCTGCCCGAGTAGGCGATATGCATGTGTGCCCGATGGTCACGCCGGGTTTGCCGCCCATTCCGCACGTTGGCGGGCCGGTAACAACACCGGGTACACCAACTGTTCTGATCGGCGGGATGCCCGCCGCCACAATGGGATCGATGGCGGTCTGCGTCGGGCCACCGGATTCGGTAGTGATGGGCAGCAGCAAAGTGCTTATCGGCGGAAAACCTGCAGCGCGTATGGGTGACAGCACCGCGCATGGCGGAACCATTGTTGCGGGTTGTCCGACCGTCCTGATTTCTTAGAGCATATTGACATGATAATGAACTTTGAGCCCCTGCTGGCGCCTCTCGATGCCGACCAGCCTGCCGGCCGTGATATGGAATATGAGCAGATCTTTGACGATATCCGCCAGGCGAGGGAAAGCGATCCTGATTATTTGCCACAGGGCGAATGGGCGACTGAATTGCGCAAGGCTGACTGGGGCAAAGTCGTCCGGTTGAGCACAAAGGTATTGCAGGAGGACAGTAAGGATTTTCAGGTCGCCTGCTGGCTGACGGAAGGTCTGAGCCAGGTGCATGGGCTCAGTGGCTTGCTCGCCGGGATCGGTTTTCTGACACCCTTTATTCAACGCTACTGGCAGAGCGGGTGGCCGGCACTGGATGACGATGGTGCGATTATCCGCCACGGTATGATCAATCGTTTGGATCGCCAGCTTGCGCAATTGCTGCAATGCCATCCTATATTCGGTCAGGCGGAAAGCACACTCGATCACTGGCGGAAAGTTCTCGCGTATGAGCATCGCGTCACCATGAAACCTGACAGCGCCGCAGTGCCGGGCAGTGATGACGATTTCTCGATGGAAACATTCAACCGCTGGGCCGCTGCACTGGCCCCGCAAAAAGTCGCCGCGCAAAGCGACATGTTGAGTGAGATGGTCGCCGTACTGGACGCGCTGGAAACGACCTACGGTCAGCTCAATCCACAGGCAGATTCGGTGGCAATGGGGCAGACGCGCAGTGCGACCGTCGAAATGCAGGAATTCGTGAAGCGCCTGTTTGATCGTGCGGCACCCGCCTATGACGACGTGATGACACTTAACGTATTAACGCCTTATGACGATGAACAGGAAAGCGACGTTAATTCACTGATGAACACGACCCATAAACAGACCATGTCGCGGGATCTGGCTATCAGCCAAATGCTGACCATTGCCCATTTCTTTCGCCAGACCGAGCCGTCCAGCCCGGTGCCTTTCTTGATGGAACGGGCCGCACGCTGGGCAGGAATGACTCTGACCGAGTGGCTGGAGGAAATGTTGCAGGATGACAGCAGCATGCGCGATATCAACAATGTACTGAAAGGGCACGGAAGAGAATGACGGGTAAAAAAAGGGCGGGGCTGATGCTGGCCGCAATGCTTCTTGCAGGTTGCGTTTCAGACAATGACCAGGGACGTGAGCAAGCCATGGATGAGGCACCTGCGCCTTTTGCAAACGGTGCAATTACCCTGCAACTGCGGGCTGAACCGGGGCTGAACACTGTCAATGAGATGCCTAACAGTTGCACGGTGTTGCTGTTGCAGGCGAAAGACAAACCGGCTCTGGAGAAATTGCTGGGTAATCCTGCCACGTTGAAAAGTTTGTTTGCCGGTGCGGGCAGTGAAGGTGACGTTCTGCAGGTAGACCGTTACGTCATGATGCCAGGCCAGACCAATATCGTGCATGTCGATCGCGCAAGGGATACCCGCAATGTGGCGCTGGTGGCGGGTTATTACCCCTTCCCGGTAAAAAAACACATGGTCAGCATAGCGGTGCCGGTTGAAGCCACCAGCACCGGCTGGTGGGAACCTGTCTGGCAGGCACATTTAACACCGCTTACCCTGTCTGTAACCCTGGGCAGTGAAAGTATCGTCAGCGCAGATGTTCCCGCCACTGACGGAGAAAAACGTTAATGTATCCGGAACAACAACAAATTTACTGGCACTCAGGGCTTTATCTTCAGCCCCAGCATTTTCAGTCACTTGACCTGCATTATGAATGGAGTCTGGCTGAACACCTGCGCCTTGCCCAACCCTATAATTACGGGCTGGTTGAGCTGACGATTAATGAGGCGGCGCTAAGCGATTACGTCATCAGCGTTGAGCAGATCCGTTGTATTTTACCCGGCGGCACGTTGCTGTCGCAACCGGGTAATAGCCTGGTAGAAAAGCGCAATTTTCGCGATATCTGGAAGCAGCGTGATCAGCCACTGACACTCTGGCTGGCGCTGCGCCGGTTCGATCCTTTACACAGTAATGTCACGACGCTGGAGAAAGAGCATGACCGTGCGGTCACCCGCTGGATAAATACCAGCGAAGAATTGGTGATGAAAGATGTCTATGATCATGCTCCCGACGCGACGGTGGCGCGCCTTTGTTACAACGTAAGATTGCTGACCGATGTCGAAAAAGCCGATGCCGTTGACTGTGAGTGTATTCCACTCACCCGGCTGCGTTATGAAAACGAAAGCGTGATTATTGATCCGGCATTTTCGCCGCCTGCGGTGACGCTTTTCGGATCGAACAGCCTTGGTAAACTGATCGAAACACTCTATTTTGAAATGAGTGCCCGTGCCCGAAAACTTGAGGAATATAAGCGCTCTGAACGTCTGGTCAGTGACGCAGACCGTGGTGATCAGGTGACTCAACTGTTGGCTATGCGTTCGCTGAACCGCGTGCTACCTCAGCTGAAAAGCTTTTGTCAGGCCCGTCAGATCCATCCGTGGCAGGTATATAACGTATTGTGCCAGCTGGTCGGTGAACTCTCCTCCTTCAACGACAGTTGTTCCTTCCTTGGTGAATGGCGTGATGGGGAAAATCCGCTACAGGCCTATAACCATAATGATCTGCTGAGCTGTTTTGACAGTGCGCGTAAGACATTGATTACTCTGCTCAACAGTCTGGTTCTCGAAGACAACACTTACATCACACTAGAGAACGATCAGCAGGGTGTGTTCATCGGCGATTTCGACACTACACAAAGTAAAGATGCCGAAATGGTGCTGTTGCTTTTACGTTCAGCCAGCATGCCGATGGAAAACCGTCAGGTCAAAAATCCGGGCGGCATCAAACTGGCATCGCCAAAAATGATTGAACCGCTGATCCAGCATGCCTTGCCGGGGATCCCGGTGACGCGTTGTCCTCAGCCGCCGCGTGGTGTGCCTAACCGCAGCGACTCGCATTATTTCATGGTTGAGCAAGACAGCGATTTATGGCGTAAAGCCGGCCAGCACAACAGCATTGCCTTTTACTGGCCGGATATGCCTGACGATCTTCAGGTACAGATTATTTTTGTGGTGCCGTCATGATGACTTTACTGAATTGTTATTTGCCGCTGTTCCGACATGTCACCGCGTTCTTTGTTAATCCAAGGGATTATGCGGATTACGCCGGGTTTCGTGAAAAATGCATGACGTTATTACAGCAGGCTTTAAATGAGTCAGAACGCCATCACGAACCTCAGGAATGTGAAGAGGCCTATTTCGCGGTCGTGCTTTGGATTGATGAGCGAGTATTACGTTCACAGGCAGTCTGGGTGAAAGACTGGCGCAGTCAGTTGCTGCAAAAATATTATTTTGATATTTCTGTCGGCGGTGAGGAGTTTTTTGTCAGGCTTGATGCAATAGATAAAGAAAATGTTTCTCTGAGAATGGTGTATTTATTCTGCCTGCTGATGGGTTTTCACGGTAAATATACTCATCAGGACGCTTCGTTATTGCAGCAACGTATCGATGATGAACGTCAGTGTCTGCCAGAGGCCTGGCGTCAGTGGCCGAATGATGCCCTGCTGGTTGAGCAGGACGGCGGAGGCATCGAAAAAAACAGTGCTGTGCCTAAAAAATTCCGTCAACGAAAGTGGTTATTACTCTCATTGCCCGTCGTTATTTATGTGTTGATTAGGTTCGCTGGCTTAGGGATGTTTATCGGATAATATTATGTTGAAAAAATTAACTTCCTTTGTCGCGTGGGCTTTGTTTCTGTGCGTGTTATTTATTATCTGTCTGGTGGTCTCCTCTGTTCTCGGGCGGGAAATTATTTATGCATTTATGATGTGGTTTGTTGTGATCCTGACAATTTTAATTGTCCGCTTCATTTGGGGGTTTTCTTCAGGGATTACACAAGCGAAATATATTGCAGCCCTGAAAGCGAAATTTAAGCTGACCCGGTTGGAATATGTATTATCCGAGCACTGGAAAACGGGTGCGGCGGTGATTAAACGCATCAGAAGACGTAAGCAGCCCATTCCCTGGTTTGTTCTGACGGGCGGGCGAAGCGGCAAAACAACCCTGATGGCGGGCGCCGGATTGCCTCTGTTTTCTAATGAACCGGAAAGTTCGTTGGTGGTGCCGACGCGCACCCTGCGCTGGTGGTTTTTCCGGTCAGCAGGTTTTCTGGATCTTTCCAGCCATTTTCTGAGTAAAACGCCCGCCTTTGAACGTGGCTGGCTGCGGCTGGTGAACTGGTGTGGTCGTTTGCCTGCCCCGGCAGGAATAGTGGTGTGCGTTTCTGTCACCGAACTGCTCGAAAAAGATGAAGCTGCGTTGCATCTGCATGCGCGACATATCCGCACGCAAATCGAACCGCTGGTCAATAAAGTCAGACGCCGTCTGCCGGTGTACCTGTTCATTACCTGCTGCGACCGCGTAGCCGGGTTCAGTCACTGGGCTAACAAACTCTCGCCAGCCCAGCGTCAGCAGCCTTTGGGTTATTACTGGCGCCATTCTCCGGTCGTAGATGGTAAAGATCCGGCGCTGTTGGATCCCCTTTTTACCTGCGTGAAAGACGGACTGGATAAAGTACGGGTCAGCCAGCTTTCCGGTGGCGAACCTGACGGCGAGACGCTGTCGCTGATGGACTTTCCGGAGCGGTTGCCTCAGTTACAACCCGCGCTGCAACGCTATCTGGCGGCCTTGTGCGAACCGGATGCGTACTTTCAACCGGCGGAGTTAGGCGGGATCTGGTTTACCGCTACGGAGCCGGTCAGTAAAAACAGTGCCACGCGTCAGGCCGTCTTTGTCCATGATCTGATGACGCGGATTTTACCGATATTAAGCCGTCAGCGTGAAGTCATGCCAGTCGGGTTTGGCCGGCGTTTTCTGCAGCAATGGGGGATGCTGACTTTCAGCGCACTGGCGGTCTTATATGTGCTGGTGAGCGGCTATTTTGTCCACAATCTGACGGATGTCTTACCCGGAAAAACCGATGTCATGGCACAGGTTCAGCAACTGGAAAATATCGAAGGCTGGAGCAAGACACCCGTGCGTTATCTGCCTTTTGTGCCGGTGCTCAACCAGCGTCATGCGCAACTTGAAGCCAGCATCATGGCGGCAACGCCACGCGATAACATTAACATCCGCCAGATTGCTGACCAGTATCAGGAACAATTTGAACAGGCCGATGCGCCGCAAAAACGAACCATGATCCTTACGCTGGCACGCACTCTGATCACTAAGCAGGCCATGTGGGAAAAGCAGCCGTTAAGTGAACTGATGACGCGGGAGCCTGTTCCCGCTGAACTTAGCCTGACCGGGGCGACGCTTGCCTTGCCACCGTCGCAAGATGTGGTACTGCAGCGAGCTTTGTTGCAACAGCCCGGTGGCGAAGAACAACTTACCGTGCTGCGTGAATTGCTGGGCCGTCTGGTGAACAGTGATCCGCAAACTGAGTGGTTAGTGGCACCGTCTGAAGATCTGACGCCGGTGAATCTGACCGATTTCCTGCCTGCTTCAGCCGATAAAACTTACCTCAGCGGTCTGTGGACGTTGCAGGGCACCGCTGAAATTCAGCACTGGCTGGATGAAATTCGCCTGGCGGGCGGCAATACCCCGATGCCGGAACTGGCCGCGTTTGAGCAACGTTGGCCGATCCTGCGTCAGACACAATGGATGAAGATGATGCTGGCCATGAACCAGCAACCTGCCCCCGTGCTGGCTGATGAGCAGTGGCAAGCAACGCTGATCGCTCTTGATCAGGGGCACAGTCCGTCGATGAAGTTTGCCGCGTATGCGAATGAGCAACTGGAAGATATCAGCGTAACGCAAGCACAGTTCTGGCTGCGCGAGCTTCGCCGTCTGCAGCAGTTGCAAACTATGCCGTTACCCGGCGCGCTGATGCCTCGCTTCAGCAGACTGCAGCAATCCATGCAACAGAAAATATTGGCACTGTTGAAACTCGATAGCAAAACGCAGACGCCTGCAATTTCTGAACTCAACGTGAAGAACTGGAATGCCTGGGAGGCCGGTCTGCACGCGGCAGTCGCGGATGTTTTTGCCACGCCGAAAAACAGTGACCGGCTGACCCGCGGGTTGTTCCAGACCGGTGAGAAGGGTGACAGTAATCCTCTGCAGCTGCTCGAAAGCCGCTTTAACGTGTTGCGTAAAAGCCTCTCGACGGAACGCCCTGATTTCGCAACTGACGCGGTGTGGGCACTGTATCAAAACGATTCCCGCTGGCTGGTGGCGCATGCCATGCAGCGTTCTGGCTGCTGGCTGCAACAGCAATGGCAGAGCCGCGTGCTGTGGCCGATGGAAAATAACGCCAGTCGTCTTGAGTATCAGGATCAGCAAGATCTGGCCTGGCAGTATCTGTCTGACTTTATTCGCGGACCGGCGAAAAGCGTGCTGGTGGTTGATGACAGCGGGCCGAAAGCGGGTGAATTCAGCGGGCAAACGCCGGGTCTGACACCGGAGTTCCTGCGGATGGTCAATCACGTGCTGCGCCCCGATGACGTACTGGCGATGCCGGAGCGCGAGAATACCCGCAGCGACGATGCACTGGCCGCGCTGAAAGAAGAACAAACTCAGCTCGAAGCACAATTGGCCGCACTGGAGACAAAAACGCTGGAACTGACGTTGAAAAGTCAGCCTGCCACCATTCCCGGCGGCGCGCGTCTGATGCCCACCGGCACCCGGCTGACGCTGTTTTGCGATGAGCAGCAATGGAAACTTAACAGCATGAACTTCAGCGAACAGGCGCCATTCCGCTGGCGGGCTGGGCACTGTAGCCGTGCATCTCTGGTGATTAATTTCCCGGGCTTTGACCTGACTTATGAATATTTTGGCGATGCCGCCTGGCCGGATTTCCTGGAAGATTTTACCAATGGTCAGCACAGCTTTAAAGCCGATGACTTCCCGGATGACGCCGCGCAGCTGGCTTCGCTGGGCATTAAAGAAGTGATGGTGCGCTATCAGGCTGGCGCGCAAAACCGGATCCAGGAAACCTGGCAGCAGTGGCAGGAGTTGCGTCAGGCACTGAATGACAATGCGGATGCGCAACAGGATGCCCGTAGCAAAAAAGCGGAAAAGCAACGACCAGCGGCGCTGAACAGTGGGTTCTCGCAGTTACCGGTCAGTATCACCGATTGTCACTGAGTGTCTGCTTAAGACCCGGTTGAGAAAACTAAACAGGATGACTTATGGGTAACTACCTGAAGAAAATTGTAGAAAAAATGAATGTCGGGGCTCGTGAATGCCTCGATGCGGCGATAAGTCTGGCAGTAAGCCGGACGCATCATGAAGTTGAAGTCGAGCATTTATTGCTGGCGGTGGTGACGCGTCAGCCTGCCATGATTGAGCAACTCTGTCTGAATGCAGGGTTGCGCGGCGATGCGCTGGTCGATGCACTGAAAACCAGCCTGAATCAGCAGCGCAGCGGCAATACGCGCAGTCCGGTGTTATCGGAATTACTGGTGGAGCATCTGGAAAAATCCTGGCTTCATGCCAGCACTTGCTGGCAACAAATGCAGCTTCCGGTACAGGCGTTTCTCGGCAGTCTGATTGCCAATGAAAAAGACATTCAGACGCACCTTTGTCCCGCGCTACAGCAGGCATTGGTGTGTCAGGCGGATCGCGCCGATCAGTTACTGCGTGACGCTTGTGTGCACAATGCCGGTGCCAGCGCAGCCGCGCCGGTGGATCATAACGCGGATTCTGCGGTGATGAAATTCACCCGTAATCTGACCGAACAGGCGCGCAAGGCGACGCTTGATCCGGCACTCGGACGCGAACAGGAAATTCGTCAGCTGATTGATGTGCTGTTGCGTCGTCGCCAGAACAATCCGGTGCTGACCGGTGAGCCGGGGGTAGGGAAAACGGCGCTGGTCGAAGGACTGGCTCAGCGTATTACGCAAGGCAGCGTGCCGGAAGCCTTGAAGAATATGGAAATTTTATCGCTGGATATGGGGCTGTTACAGGCCGGTGCCAGCGTCAAAGGCGAATTTGAAAATCGTCTGCAAACGCTGTTACGAGAAATCAAAGAATATCCGTCTCCGGTGATCCTGTTTATCGATGAGGCTCACACGCTGATTGGTGCTGGTGGTCAGGCAGGGCAAAACGATGCCGCAAACCTGCTTAAACCTGCTCTGGCGCGAGGAGAAATGCGCGTGGTGGCAGCCACTACCTGGGCGGAATACAAAAAGTATTTTGAAAAAGATGCCGCACTGGCACGTCGTTTTCAGGTCATTAAAGTGGCGGAACCGGATGAAGAAACTGCCACCGCCATGCTGCGCTCGCTGAAACCGGCGCTGAGCCAGCATCACGGCGTGCAGATCCTCGAAAGTGCGCTGGTGGCTGCCGTTCGCTTGTCCAGCCGCTATATATCAGGCCGTCAGTTGCCGGACAAATCGATCAGCCTGCTGGATACCGCCTGCGCCCGTGTGGCGATTTCGCAATGCCATGAGCCTAAGGAGATGGAAGATCTCAACGCGCTGCTCAGCAACATTCATACCGAACGGGAAAGCCTGCTCGAAGAAGGAGATAACGCCACAAGGTTGAAATGGCTGGATCAGCGTGAAAGCGAACTTACCCTGAGCTTAGAGAAACTCCTGCCCGTCTGGCGGCAACAGCAAGATTTGGTGGCGCAGATCACTGCGTGTGAGGATGTGGCGCAGATCGCTGCACTGCGTACCCAACTGGCGGAGATGCATAAAGATCATGCTTTGGTTTATGACTGCGTCGATGCAGTCTGTGTGGCGGATGTGATCGCCGGGTGGACAGGTATTCCGCTGGGCAGAATGGTTGAAAAAGAACAGCAACAGCTCAGTGATCTGGTCGCGCGGCTGGAAAGCCGGGTGATCGGGCAATCCCATGCATTAGCGACAATTGCACAACAAATCCGCATCGGCCGCGCCAATCTTGCTGATCCGGTTAAGCCAACCGGCGTCTTTATGCTGGCCGGGCCTTCCGGCGTTGGTAAAACAGAAACGGCGCTGGCCTTATCCGAACTACTTTTCGGCGGTGAACAAAGTCTGATTACCATCAATATGTCTGAATATCAGGAAGCGCATTCGGTGTCTGGACTGAAAGGATCGCCGCCGGGGTATGTCGGCTATGGTCAGGGCGGCGTGCTGACCGAGGCGGTGCGCCGTCGCCCTTACAGCGTGGTGCTGCTTGATGAAGTGGAGAAAGCGCACCCTGATGTGATGGAAATGTTCTATCAGGTGTTCGACAAAGGCGTGATGGAAGACGCCGAAGGTCAGCTGATTAACTTCCGTAATACGCTCATTATCCTGACCAGCAACCTGGCAAGCGATCTGGTGATGACCGCCTGCGCAGCCGGAAGCACCGATCATCATGCGCTGACCCGGTTGCTGCGGCCTGAATTCGACAAATTCTTCCGTCCTGCGCTGATGGGCCGTTTGCAACTGATCCCGTATCTGCCGGTTGTGGGCGAAACACTGGCAAAAATTATCCGACTCAAACTCGATAAAGTCTGCAAACGCTTTATCGCCGCGGGTGAAGGCAACTCAGCGCTGACTTACAGCGAGAAAGTGGTGGAGTTCATGGCCAGCCGTTGTCAGGTGGAACAAAGCGGGGCGCGCGAAATTGATGCCGTACTGAACCGGGAATTGCTGCCATTGCTGACTGACCGCCTGCTGGCAGTTGAAAGTAAAGCTGATATCCGCCTGCAAATTAGTGTCAGTAAAGATCAGCTCACACTGACCAAACAGCCAGCAGTGAAACGCTCTGCGGCGAAACAACCCGCCTGAACGACAGGGAAAGACTGACCATGAAAAACCGGGTGAATCTTCGGGCGCTAAAAATCAACGGGCACGATCCGCGCCTCAGCAAGTCGTTTTTGCTGCTGAGCAGCGAGCTCAGTCCGCTGACCGGCACCATTCCTGCGAGGCTGGACTGGAATGCGCTGGAGGAAAAGTGTTTTCAGCTGTTCCATGAATATGGCTATGACCTGCAAAGTGGCATGTGGTTTTGCCTGATCAACCTGCGGCTTAAAAGCTGGAAAGGGCTGGCGCTGGCACTTGATCTGCTTTCCACAGCATTTGCTCACAACAGCCAGCGTTGCTGGCCACCTGTCGCGGCGGTACAGCAACGTCAGCAACTGATGGACTGGTTCAATGCAAATGTGGCGACGCATATCTATACGCTGGAATATGGCCCGGAAAACAGTGGCGAAATGCGTCTGGTTGAAAAAAGTATTGGCGTGCTGTGCGGACAGTCTAAAAACCTGCAATCACGAAGCCATGATTCTCTGAACAATCTGCATTATTTTCTTCAGGTTCGCTGCCGGTCGGTGCCCTATCCGTTGCAGCCAAAACCAGTGAAAGCCTTGCAGCCTGTTCCGGAGCCAGCGCCTGAAGTCATCAGCGAGAAAAAAGCGCTGGTGACCGAAATGCTGCCGGATGCAGAACCTGCAGAAATCTGTCTGGAGTCTGCGCCATGTCGGCATCCGCTTTTGTGGGCGTTGGGCGGGATGGCGGCGGGTATCGCGATATGTGCTGTCGCAGCCGGTATCTGGTTTTCTGCGCAGTCGCTGAGTTTCGGTGAAAAACTGAGTGCTCCGTTACTGGCACTGCAACACAGTGAAGGTCAGCTGGATGAGGTCTGGCGTATGGCGCAGGAACCCGAATTGCGAGCACAGAAAACGGCGGTGTTAACCCATGCTGCGCCCTTGCTGGGCTGGCTGAGCGCACAACCTTCCGATGTGCTGCTGCGGCAAGGAAAAATATTATCTGACCATCTGGAAAAAGCTTATCCGGGCAATGAATACAGTGCGCAATGGCAGCGCACAATGGATGAGAAGGCGGGAGATATCCCGGCGCTGGATGGTGTCGTTCTTGCTAATAAACATCTTGATGAGCTCGAAGCACGCTTACTGAATGCCGAAAAAAAACACAGCCAATATATGACTGTGTCGGAATTGAAAACAGCGGTATATCAGATACGCCAGGATCTGCAACGTAACGGAACCAGCGCGGAAACATTATTGTGGACGATTCAACAGGACAGGGAGAATAACCGTCAGGTTAACCCCGCCCTGATAAAACAAATCTCACAGAGAATAGATGCCTTAAATGCTGCCAGTATCACGTTGAATTAGCGAAAGGTAAAAAAATTTAAAGTCTCGGTTATTGCTTAATCATCGCTGCCTATGAAGACTCTAAAAAACAATTAATTTTTTCATTAATAGTACATCTGTAGTCAAATATTCGAAAGTAATTCATCAGGCTAATCGTTCAGGAGAGGTACGGAAAAATATGCATTTTATAGAAAAGTATCCGCAAGGTAAAAAACCATTAATAATGACGTTGTCAGAGGATGTGGAATCACCGCCGGATTATGACCATAATGCCATGAATTTTTCGTTGCTTACGCAAGCATATCAGGATGTTGCTGCGGGTCGTTGTTCTGTGCAATGTGAATCAGGAAAAAAAGATTTTTTGTATATATCAGCAATATACGTCGATGGTAATACCAATACCCCCACCAAGGAAAATCCTAACCAATTTGTTGGGTTAGGACAGATTTTAGTATTCGCTGCGATAAAATATGGGCTCGAATTGAAGATTGAACAAGCCTCACTGGTGGCGGTGGACGACAGTCAGGGATTTTATCTAAAAATGGGATTTCATCCAACTGTAGTGGGTGCCGTAAATCGAATGGATGATAGCGGGGTTTCACTCAAGTCTGGTGGTGGAAAATTAAATCCCCAGTGGCTCAATCGTTTTTCTCAGTCGTCATTTCAGAACGTAAATTTTCGGGGGTCACTCTGGTCGGGGAATATTAATAATATTTATGTAAATCTCCGGAGTAATATCATGAAGAATTGGGATATTGTTGGCTGAAACAATAAATGCTGAAACTTTATCAGGGATTGTAGTGTTGATCTATTTTTCAGAAAGTTAATAACTCATGTGCAAAAATTATATGCTTTATATCGGGAGTCAGGAGATAATGAAACACTAGCGTTTCATCGTATGGATGCTGATAAAGCCCCTAGGGTAACTAGATCCAGATCTAACAAGGAAATCAAACAAGTTACGTGTTGTTGGCGGGCATATCATTATTTTAACTTTGCATGAATTCAATGTCCGAAGCAGTGACAGCTTCACAATATGCACTGTAACAGTATCGCAATGTGAAGTTATGAATATGTCAGTTGTTTTTATTATGATAACTGAATAAATATATTTCAAGGAGTAGTAATATGTTTGGTAATAAAAAAATTAAAACGCAGGGTGAAATAAATATAGCTGAGCTTAAAAAATGGGAAGCAAGAGATAAGAAAAACCTGTTGCTTGTCCATACCGTGAGAACGCAGTATTTGAATAATAGTGTTTTGCTCACTCAGGATGCACAGTCTGTGTTCAAAACATGGGATATAGTGTCGACATCCCTCATTGATTTAAAAGCACTTAAAAAGAACTTCGGTGCCGTTGCCCGAAGGGGGCATGTTGCCACAGGGCTTTTTTTCGAAGCCGGTTTTATATTAGAAGTGCCAACCCAGAATATATTAGGTACGTTCCCGCGCGATGCCTGGTTTCCAAACCATGCCGGTGTTGATATGAAAAATCAACGTATCTTTGATAAATCTGCATTGTCTGATAGCATCTTCAGCGGTAAAGCCAAAAAACCATCGAAGAATATCGAGGGAGGGTATAATAAAATTGTAGATCCCCGTAAAATCCTGTCTCAGACGAATAGCTCTTATTATAACGAAATCGTCGTTATCGGGCGTCCAAATATTAGCCTGTACCCTGGTCTGCCAGCGACAAGGGAAATAAAAGTGGCAGGTATTATTCTTGCGCCTAAATATGTCACAAACAGCAGCGAATTCTTTAAGCAGCAAGCAAGAAAAGAATCCAGAAAAGCTGGCGAGTTAATGATGAAGCATAACCCAGGCATTCCGGTAATTGAGTTATAAGGTTACACAGGAACTCTGAGCTTCATAAAGAGCGGCTATACTTTCTGTGTGGGGCGACCAACGTCGCCCCGGTAAATTGTGAAGCCACTCATGAAGCATACAAAAAATAAATCATCGCTGCTGACTGTGACCGTGGCGTGTATTGGTGTCGTCTATGGCGATATCGGTACCAGCCCGCTGTATACCCTGCGTGAATGCCTGACCGGACAAGCGGGCATCGCCGTGACCCAAAGTGCATTATTCGGCTTTCTGTCGCTTATTTTCTGGCTCCTGATGCTGGTGGTGTCGGTGAAGTACATCGGTTTCGTAATGCGTGCCGACAACGACGGGGAGGGAGGCATTCTGACGCTGATGTCACTGGCGATCCGCAACCTTAATCCGCGGTGGATCCCTGCGATCATGTTTATCGGGCTGGTCGGTGGCAGCTTCTTCTATGGCGACGGTGTGATAACACCCGCCATTTCGGTACTTTCGGCAATTGAAGGGCTGGAGATTATTGAGCCGTCGCTCGACCGTTTTATCATTCCATTTTCGATTGCCGTGCTGACGCTGCTGTTCTTCATTCAGAAAAATGGCACCGGCAGCGTGGGCAAAATCTTTGCGCCGGTGATGGTGTTGTGGTTTATGACCATCGGCCTGCTGGGGATTGGCGGAGTTATGCGTAATCCCGATGTATTACAGGCGCTGAATCCTTACTGGGCGCTGCATTTCTTTGTGGAATTCAAAACCGTCTCGTTCTTTGCGCTCGGCATGGTGGTGCTGTCGGTGACCGGTGGAGAAGCGTTATATGCCGACATGGGGCATTTCGGTAAAAAACCGATCCGCATTGCCTGGTTTATTCTGGTCGGGCCTTCGCTGGTGATGAATTATTTCGGACAGGGCGCGCTGCTGCTCAGCAAACCCGACGCTATCGTGAATCCGTTTTTCCTGCTCGCTCCGGGCTGGGCGCTGATCCCGCTGTTGATACTGGCTACGCTGGCAACGGTGATTGCCTCGCAGGCGGTGATTTCCGGCGTGTTCTCCCTGACGCGTCAGGCCGTGCGTATGGGCTATCTGCCGCCGATGCGCATCATCTATACCTCAGATGAAGAATCTGGTCAGATTTACATTCCGGTCGTTAACTGGCTGCTGTATTTCGCGGTACTGATTGCCATCGTCAGCTTTAAACATTCCAGCAATCTGGCGTCGGCGTACGGGATTGTGGTCACTGGCACGATGGTCATTACGTCGGTATTGATTGGCATTGTCATGGTCAAAAACTGGGGATGGAAAACCTGGGCTGGCGGTCTGATGATGGCAGCGATGCTGATCATTGATGTGCCGTTGTTTGCCGCCAACCTGACCAAACTGTTCTCCGGCGGCTGGCTGCCGGTGGCCATCGGGCTGACCATTCTGTTGATTATGCTGACCTGGAAAACCGAGCGTTCGCGCCTGCTGCGCCGCCTGAGGCAGGATCCGGAAGCGCTTGAGGCACTGATCGCCTCGCTGGAAAAAGCACCGCCGAAACGCGTGCCGGGCACGGCAGTGGTGATGTCACGCGGGCAATATGAAGTGCCGCTGGTGCTTTTGCACAATCTAAAGCACAACAAAATTTTGCACGAACGTGTGGTGCTGCTGACGGTGGTGACGGAAGACGTGCCTTATGTTCACAACGTGAAAAGGGTGACGATTGAACAGCTTTCACCGGCATTCTGGCGGGTGATTGCCAGTTATGGCTGGCGGGAAACGCCGAATGTCACGGATATTCTCTACCGCTGCGGGCTGGAAGGGCTGAAGTGTACGATGAACGAGACGTCTTTCTTTATGTCGCGGGACACATTTACGCTGGGCGAACCCCGTCCGTGGTATTTAAAAGCGCGCGGGAAACTGTTTCAGGTTTTGCAGCGTAACTCTCTGCGCGCGCCTGAGCATTATCATATTCCCCCGAACAGGGTGATTGAGCTGGGTGCGGTGGTGAAATTCTGAGGTTTTCCCGCCGGAGGGTGAGAACCGGCGGGAAAAGCAGATTACGCTTGCGGTGCTGAAGTCAGGTCGGTGACTTCAGGCGTAGTCGAACTCTGCGTCGCCTGTGAGGTTTGCGACTGAGTGGTCGGTGTCAGGTCAGTAACGGCCGGTGTCTGCGCAGCTGGCGCGGCAGTTTGTGTCTGCTGAGTCGCCGCCGGTGTTGCAGGCGTAGCGGTTTGCGCAGGCTGAGTCGCAACTGGCGCTGGAGTTGCTGACGCTGAAGTTGTTGAAGCTGTTGAGGTCGCAGATGTTGCAGAAGTCTGCTGAGTCACTTCCGGAGTGGCTGCTGGTGTGTCAGCTGGCGTTGCTGAGGCCTGCGACTGTTCGGCGGCTGCCGGTGCTTCGATGTCTTTCGGCAGCGACGGAACCGGTTCTGCCGGAATCGATTCTGACTTCGGTTTCGGGACAGGCGTTGATGCGCGAACCAGGAACGTCGGTTTGAGATTTGCCACAGAATAAGTCACGTGGCTGACCGCCTCACGCGATGTCGCGACTTCGACCGGCGCAATGGTGACGCGACCGATCAGTGAACGGGCATAGCCGCCGACTTTATGTTTCCCTTCCGGAAGCTGGACTTCCATGCTCTCGCCAGTCCCCAGCGCACCCGCCTCCTTATCATCAATGGTCACATACAGTTTGGTGCCATCGTCGGTTTTCGTCGGGACGTGCGCAACGGTCAGGCGCGTCGAGCCAAAATCGAAAGCCGGTGCCTGGTCGGCGGTTTTCGTTTTTGCGCATCCTGTGAGTGCGATAACGGCTGCTACGGCAGCAAGGGTGAAGCGATAACTCATAGTGCGACGTCTTCCTTTAAGGGATTTTTGTGATCTGCGTATCAATATACCTGATCCCACGGGAGAGATGAACGTTCTTACAGGGAACTCGGAGGAGTCTGCTATTCACTTCTCAATGTGTTCTTCATAGCAGTCCGCTGTAATTTTCGGTTGAAGCGCTTCGTCAACTTGTGTATTTTTATGCAAATTAACTGCATAAAATAACAATCACACAGGAGTGACCATGCTTAAGTCATTAATTTTCACCGGGTGCCTGCTTTCTTCATTAGTCACATCTGCTTATGCCGCACAGACTACGTACGTGGTCGGTTCCGGCGGCACATACCGTCCGTTTGAATACGAAAACAGCCAGAAACAGCTGGAAGGTTTTGATATCGACATTATCAAGGCGATCGCCAAAGCCGAAGATTTTGACATCAAACTGGTTAATACGCCGTGGGAAGGAATTTTTGCGACACTGAATTCCGGTGATCGTGACATCATTATTTCTGGCATCACCATTACCGATAAACGTAAAGCGATGGTGGCTTTCTCCGCCCCGTATTTCCCGGCGGAACAGTCCATCGTGGTGCCTGAAGGCTCTAAAGTGGATTCCGTGGCCGCCCTGAAAGGTCAGAAAGTGGGTGTGGTGAACTCCAGCACCGGCGACATCGTGGTGTCCAATGAACTGGGCAAAAACAGCACCGACATCAAACGTTTTGATAACACTCCGCTGATGTTGCAGGAGCTGGCGGAAGACGGCATCGGCGCGGCGGTCGGTGACGTGGGCGTGGTGAAGTACTACATCAAATCCCATCCGGAGAAAGCGCTGAAACTGGTACCGGATGCTAAATTCGAGCGTCAGTATTTCGGTATTGCGGTCGCTAAAGACAACACCGAACTGTTGGATAAAATCAATGCCGGTCTGAAGAAAATCGTGGCTGACGGCACCTACGCCAAAATCTACGAAACCTGGTTTGACAAGAACGTTCCAGCGCTTCCCGCTCAATAATATTCTCATCACGAACAACGTTAATCAGGGGCGGTAACACGCTCCTGAACAAGGACAGGTATGACCGGATTTCGCTGGGAGATAATCTCAGAATATGCGCCGCTGTTTGTACAGGGCGCGCTGATGACCATCAAATGCACCATTATTTGTGTAATTTTAGGCACCACCTGGGGCCTGCTGCTGGGGCTAGGACGGATGGCCCGCGCAGATGACGGCCTATGGAAACCTATTCTGCGTTTCGCCGTGCAATGGCCGGTGCGCATTTACGTCAGTGCCTTTCGCGGTACGCCGCTGTTTGTGCAGATTATGGTGGTTCACTTTGCTTTAGTGCCGCTGTTTATTAATCCGCGTGACGGCATTTTAGTGGCGAACGGTCTGATGTCCTCGGATTTCGCCCGTGCGCTGCGCTCAGATTACGGTGCATTCTTATCCTGCGTGGTGGCGATTACGCTGAACGCCGGGGCGTATGTTTCCGAGATTTTCCGTGCGGGTATTCAGTCTATCGACAACGGTCAGATGGAAGCTTCCCGCGCGCTGGGAATGGGCTGGGGCAAAACGATGCGCAAGGTTATCTTGCCACAGGCGTTCCGTCGTATTCTTCCGCCGCTGGGTAATAACGCTATCGCGATTGTGAAAGATTCCTCGCTGGCCTCGGCAATTGGCCTGGCCGATCTGGCGTATGCCGCGCGTACTGTTTCCGGCGCTTACGCCACCTACTGGGAACCCTACCTGACTATTTCACTGGTTTACTGGGTTCTGACTTTCCTGCTCTCGCTGCTGGTTCAACACATGGAAAAGAGGTTTGGCAAAAGTGATTCACGTTAAGGATTTACAGAAACAGTTTGGCGAAACCCACGTGTTGCGCGGCATTTCCTGTGACATCGCAGAGAAAGAAGTGGTGTGCATCATCGGGCCTTCAGGTTCCGGTAAAAGCACCTTTCTGCGCTGCCTGAATGCGCTGGAAAAGCCCAATGGCGGCGAAGTGGTGGTGAACGGTTTTGCGGTGCATGATCCGAAAACCAATCTTAATACGCTGCGTGCCGGCGTCGGCATGGTGTTCCAGCGCTTTAATCTGTTCCCGCACATGACCGTGCTGGAAAACCTGATTATGGCGCCGATGTCGCTGAAGGGATTATCGAAAGCGGAAGCCGTAACGCGTGCCGAAAAGTTGCTGCAAAAAGTCGGACTGATCGACAAAATCGACGCCTGGCCTTCCAGTTTGTCTGGTGGTCAGCAACAGCGCGTGGCGATTGCCCGTGCGCTGGCAATGGAACCGTCGATCATTCTTTTTGATGAACCGACGTCAGCGCTGGATCCGGAGCTGGTCGGTGAAGTGCTGGCGGTCATGAAACAGCTGGCGCTCGAAGGCATGACGATGGTGATTGTGACGCACGAAATGGGCTTTGCGCGTGAAGTCGCTGACCGCGTAGTGTTTATCGATCAGGGTGTGATTCAGGAGCAGGGGCCACCGGCGCAACTGTTCACCGCACCGCAAAATCCGCGAACCCGCGAATTTTTGAGTAAAGTATTATGATCCGACGGGCGCTTAAACAGCGCCCGTTTTCTTTGATGTGATGAGGTTTACCATGCAAAGTTTCCATTCTTATTGTATTTCAGCCTCCGGCGAAGAAAGGGCAGAAGGCGATATGCATGCCCGTTTTCCTTACTGGAGTTTCACGAAAACCGCGATCGCGATTTGTGCGCTGAAACTCAGTGAAAACGGGACTGTAAATTTGGATGGCTGTGTTGATGGCGAAGCTTACACCCTGCGGCAGCTGCTCAACCACACCGCCGGATTACCAGATTACGGCGCACTGAAAGATTATCACGACGCTGTCGCTGCCGGAGGAGAACCCTGGTCGCGCGAAAAATTGCTCAGTGCCGCGTTAGCCAGAGGCATGTTGTTTGCGCCGGGCGCGGGCTGGTCTTATTCCAACATTGGCTACATGCTGGCCCGCGAACACATTGAAGCCGCGTCAGGGCTGAGTTTTGCGCAACTGATGACTGACTTCATCACCACACCGCTAGGACTGACCAGTATCGCACTTGTCACCACGCGCGAGGAATTCGCACAACTGCACTGTGAAGCCGCCGGAAAATACCCTCCGGGCTGGGTCTATCACGGTTGTCTGGCAGGCAATGTGCGGGATGCGGCCAGACTGCTGCACGGATTATTCAGCGGTAAACTGCTGAGCGCTGCGTCGATGGCTGAAATGCAGGTGACCATCCCGCTTGGCGGTGCCCTCGAAGGACGGCCGTGGACAGAATGCGGTTACGCGCTGGGGCTGATGAGCGGCGCGATGGGAGACGCGGGACGTTCAGCCGGTCATTCAGGCGGCGGCCCGTCGTGCGTGAACGCGGTCTATCACTTCCCGGATCTCCGCGAACCTGTGACCGGTGCCTGTTTTACTGACGGGCATCACGAAGGCGTGGCAGAAACAGAAGTGGGCAGGCTGGTGCAAAATTTCGGGTAAAAGGGCAAAAACACGGCTCCCAGTCTCGGAAGCCGTGTGTTAACAAACTTTAAGGTGGTGGATACGCAAACAGTTCGATAGATGGGATATATTCGATCCCATCAGAGGTGTACAAAACTGAATTAGTAAAGTCGTAAATCCTTCCAGTTATTCTTACTGTTACAAGACGGCCAATTTTAGTAACTTTGGCCTCGGCGCTATCTGATGTAAGAAATGGGGACATTTCCCCCAGGGCTTTCACGGGATTCGCAGCTATCTTTCCGGACAAGTAGTAACGATAGACTTCGGAAACCGTCGCACCCCCGCCCTGATATTTCGTGACGTAGAGCCATGTGTTTTCGTTTAATTGCTGCGATTTGAATAGTGCATCATCATAGGGTGGCCCAGTGTAATGCTGATAAGCAACATAGCTTGCTACCAGCAGTAATAAAACGACGGTTACTATACGGTGCCCCCATTTAATAACCATGCTGTTTGGCATAATCAATACCTTGTTTAATCCATCTTTGATCAACCGGGTCATCTCCGTAAGGCGCTACGCCATACCAATTGCTCCATTCTTCTCTGGAGGTGCCCGCCATACTTTGTGCAAATCCACCGCCCATGAGTAAAATATCTGGCGGGATACCCGCAACATATCCGGTAGCCCCGAAATTAAAATTGCCAAAATTAGCCAGCCTCTTGTTCTGTTGTTTATAGTCCCATACTCCGCGATTTCTTACCTTCTGATAAAACCAGTAATAAGTTGCCGGGGTTGCCATTCCCTTGCTCATGCCACGTGCTTTTGCCTCCATAATATTTTTATTCAGAAGACTAAACCCAGAGGCTGGCATTATAGGAATAATAGCCATAATGAGTTCCCTTAGGCTGTTTTACGTTCATTCCATGAGTCAGAAAAAATGAGATTTCCGTCGCAGTGTTTCCATGTGATTTTTTCGTAACGAAACTCTATCTGTTCTAAACATCTTTAATGTTAATTGCAACAACTTGATTTATATGCTAATTGTCATTTTAAAAGGTCAGTGGTGGAGCTTGGTTATTTCACGGCGTGCTGACTTTTGTCTTTCCAGGATCCTGGCTTTTTTAACTTTGTGCTAAATTACCCACAAATCTTACCCGCATTCCCGAGGCAACATGATCATCCCTTCAAACCGTACCACCCGTGAAATGAAGATAAACAATGTCGTGCTGGTGACGAATGCATTGAAATCTCTGGGCTCGGCGACGAAGGCGGAACTGGCGGGTGCCACCGGTCTGAGTATCGCCACCTGCGGCGCAGTGCTGAATGATCTGAGCCAGCGGCACGAAGTGCTGGCGCTGGAACTCGACGTCTCGCGTGGCGGCCGTCCGGCGCAGCGCTATGCGTATAACCCGAACTATTTCTCGGTACTTAGCCTGTACGCGCAGGGCAGCGACGCTGCCGCACAGATTGTCTGGTCGGTGAATTCAGCCACCGGTGAAAGTCTGGCGCAGGGTGAAATCCGCTTTTTACCGATGACGCTGGCGACGTTTTATCAGCAAATTGGCAGCCTGCTGGCGGACTATCCCAATATTAAAGCGCTGGGCATTGGCCTGCCCGGCGTGGTGGTAAAAGGAACCGTCGCGACCTGTGATATCAGCATGTTTGCCGGTGTGGCGGTTGAGCAGCAACTGCGTGAACAGTTCGGGATTTATGTTCAGGCGGATAACGACATGAACTACACCGCATGGGGTTTTTACCGCAGCAGTTGCGCAGGCATTACCGCGCCGGTGGCGTATCTCTTCAAACCTGAGGTGCCTTGTCTGGGCTGTGGCATGGTGATTAACGGTCAGGTATTACAGGGTGCCAGCCAGTTTGCAGGGGAAGTGTCGAATCTGCCTTTTGAAGGATTGGATAAACTGCCGGTCGCAGAAGAAATGGCGAAAGTGATTGTCTCGCTGACCGCCATTATCAACCCGGCCACCATCGCGCTTTCCGGCCCAAAAATAACTGAAGCACTGCTGCCTGAGCTGACGACGCTTTGCCTGCGGCACATTCCCGCACAGCATATGCCGCAGCTGACTTACCGCCCGTCGATGCGTCAGGATTATCTTCAGGGCATCGCGGAACTGACGCTCAGCAACTACAATCTGCACATTGCTTTCGGTGAATAACGCCGGTTGACTTTGTTGTTCGCCCCCTTATACTGCGGACTTATTAAAAGACTTTTAATAACTAACTTCACCTCGCGGGAGAACCTGATGTCACTGTCATCTGAAATTGCGCACAACGGTATTCATGCCGGAAGTCCTGTCCGGCGTGTCGCGACGCGGGCGATATTTTTTGTCACCGGTATGGCGATGGGGCTGTGGGCGGCGCTGGTTCCGTATGCACAGCTGCGCACGCATTCAGAGGCGGGCGATCTCGGGTTACTGCTGCTGTGTCTCGGGGCTGGTTCGCTGCTGTCGATGCTGGGATCGGGACGGATTATCGGCAAGTTTGGCTGTCGGGCAGTGATCGTCTCGGCGGTCATTTTGTACTGTCTGATGCTGCCGCTGCTGGCGGTGTTCAGTGACATCTGGCTGCTGGCGCTCAGTCTGTTTATTTTCGGCATGGGCATCGGGCTGGCTGATGTAGCCGTCAATGTGCAGGGCACGCTGGTGGAACAGGCCGCGGATAAACCACTGATGTCAGGGTTTCATTGCCTGTGGAGCGTGGGCGGGATCGCCGGCGCCGGTGGCGGTGCGTTGCTGCTCAGTGCCGGTATCACGCCGCTCGGCAGCACGTTTTTTGCCGTGGTGCTGGTTATCGCGCTGACGGCGTATTCTTATCGCGGAATGTTACCGTTCGGCGCGCATGAGGAACCTGAAGAAGGCCAGCCGAAAGCCAGACCGAATTTCCGTCTGGTACTGATGGCGGTGATGGCGATGATTTGTTTTATGGCCGAAGGCGCGGTGCTGGACTGGGGCGGTGTCTTCCTGACCCAGGATCGCGGTCTGGCGCTGGAACATGCGGGCTGGGGCTTTGCAGTATTTGCCGTGGCGATGTCGCTGATGCGCCTGACCGGTGATGCGATTGTCAGTGCACTGGGGCGCAAACGGGTCCTGATTATCGGCGGGATTTTGGGTATCGCCGGTTATCTGATGGTTGTGCTGTTGCCGGGCTGGATCCTGCCATTGTGCGGTTTTGCGCTGGTCGGGATAGGCGCAGCGAATATTGTTCCGGTGCTGATTACGCTGGCCGGTCAGGAAAAAGTGATGCCGGTAAATATGGCGGTGGCGATGGTAGCAACGCTCGGTTATCTCGGTGTGCTGGGCGGTCCGGCGCTGATCGGCTTTATTGCCCATCTTTCCAGTTTGTATGTCGCATTCTCGGCGGTCGCGGCGGCGTTTATGGTCATCACGTTTGGCGCATACAAACTGACGTATTGATTGTTTTCAAAGACCAATGATTTATAACTGAGTGGCAAATTTGCCAGCTGGCGCGTAAAAACCGCCAGCCCTCTTTTAGCCTGATTGATTTAAAATCCGACTCTGTAAGGAGCAGTAATGGCCGTAAAACTTATCGCCGTAGACATGGATGGAACGTTTCTCAATCCGCAGCACGAATACAATAAAGCCCGCTTTGGCGAGCAATATCAGCAACTTTTGCAACGTGACATTAAATTTGTGGTGGCGAGCGGCAACCAGTATTACCAGCTGAAATCCTTCTTTGATGATCTCGATACACAAATTGCTTACGTTGCGGAAGGCGGCGGGTATGTGGTCGATAAAGAACAGGAAATTTACTGCGGCAAGCTTGAGCCGGAACAGGTGACGCAGGTGCTGGAATGGATAAGTCGTACGCCGGGCATTAACACCATTGTGTGTGGGCGCAAAGGGGCTTATGTGCTCAGCGGCACCGATGAGGATTTCATCAGTCGTATGCGCCGTTACTATCACCGACTGACAAAAGTGCATCAATACGCAGAAATCGACGATACGATTTTCAAATTTGCACTGAGCTACGTGGAAGACGATGTCTATCCGCTGATGAGTGAAGTTAACGCTAACCTTGGCGGGATTGTTGCACCGGTGACCAGCGGACATGGCTCTGTTGATCTGATCATCAGCGGGAATCACAAAGCTTGCGGTCTGCAAAAAATCCAGCAGATTTATGGTATCCGCGATGACGAAGTGCTGGCGTTTGGCGACAGCGGCAACGATCTGGAAATGCTCAGCTATGCCGGTTACGGTTTTGCGATGGAAAATGCCTCTGCACCGGCAAAAGCCGCCGCGAAATACGTCGCGCCATCTAACCGAGATGAGGGCGTGCTGAAAGTGATTGATGACGTGCTGAACGGTCGCGCGCCATTCGCTTAAACAGTTCAATGTGCATTAAAACGAAAAGGCTGCCGCGTAAAACGGCAGCCTTTTTAGCATTGTGTAATGAAGATTGTGTAATGAAGATTAAGGCACGTAGTCTGGCGGAACGCCGCTGTCACCGGGTTGTGCAGGGTAGTAATCCGGCGGAACCGGTGATTGCGGTGGTTGATTCGGGCTGTAACCGTCGCTGGCGTCTACCGGCACCTTATTACCTTTGGCGTACATACATTGCGTGTACACCGTATCGTACTGATCCTGCAAGTCGCCGCTGCTGGCACCCGCATTATTGCTGCCCATTGCGCTGCCAATCAGCAAACCACTGCCTGCGCCAATCAGCGCGCCCGGACCGGCCTGATGCGACGCTGCGCCAATCAGTGCTCCGGCTGCCGCGCCCACGACTGTCCCGGCAGCAGCGGTACCGGCGGCATTATTACTGGCAGTTTCTGCGCCGCCATTCACACTGCCATAGGCCGCGTTACGGCATGACATTTCATCCATCTGAAACTGTTGATAATCCTTTCCGGTACCTGGCAGCACCATCACATCTGGTCGGGTTGGGGGAGAAACGCAGCCGGATAAGGTCGCGGCTAAGGCGAGAATCGCCACCGGAGTAAACCTGTTCATGACTTTTACCGCCTGTTAACGTGGTCCTGCGACCACTTTCATCCAGCCGCGAGGGCAGGCCGGGACTCGCGGATAATATCCCGCCGGATTCTGACAGTAATACGCATAAGCCGGGGGTTTCTCGACATACGTTTGCGGCTGCGGTGGCGCAGCGTAAACGACGGCTGGCGGGCCGTAATAGACCGGCGGAGGAATGCCAATCACCACGTCCGGCCCATACCAGCCCCCGCGATAATAGCCGCCATGGTAATAACCATGGCCGTAATAGCCGTGACCGTAATAGCCATGACCGTAATAACCATAGGCGAACGACGCAGAACTGGCCGACATCAGCGCGCCAGCAGTAAGCATCAACAATAACAGCCTTTTCATAACGACCTCGAAGTGCATTGAGCGGATGTCCGAAGTGATAAAACCTACCACTCCTGAGGATAACGATACGCCTGTTGCGGCTAAAAGGTTGGCGGGGGATTAGGGTGAATATGACAAGGCTGTGGCAGCAATTGTGACCAAAAAATTCAACAGCAAACGTTTGTTTACGTTCAGGGTTTGAGAGGCGGGGGATTCATATTTCAGACCCGGTTTTGCCACAGCAAATCCGGGCTGAGAATTAAAAAATTCGAATTTAAGGTGTTATTTCTTACTTGCTGTAAAACGTCTGAAGGCTTCCAGCGTTTCATCGCTGACGTGATGCTCCACCCCTTCAGCATCCAGACGCGCTGTCTCTGCGCTGATGCCGAGCGCGATGAAAAACGCTTCAACCACGTTATGACGTTCGCGGTTTTCCGCCGCCAGTTTCTCACCTTCCGGTGTCAGAAAGGTTCCGCGATAGGGCAGCTGGTGAACCAGTCCGGCATTGGCCAGGCGTTTCAGGGTTTTTGCCACTGTCGGCTGGGAAACACCCAGACGCGCGGCCAGATCTACCTGTCGCGCTTCGCCAAATTCGTGAATCAAATCTGAAATCAGCTCAACGTAATCATCCATTAATTCCCGGCGATGCGCCTCGCGCACCTGTAAGAAACCCTGCGCGTGTTCTTCCACATCCAGTAATGGATTCATTTTTTTATCTTTCACTACGCCTGCCTCTTTCTTGCTCAACGGTTTTTCACCGCAGCCGCGCTCACCGCAGCAACCCACGCATTGTAAACCAAGTCCACATATCTACCAATTTATGAAAACTTTGCATTGGCTATGGAGTATAGCCTGTGCTATACCTGAATAATAAACCGCCGTTTGATGCGCAGATTGACAGGAGAGATTTTCATGGAAAATGGACGACACATCTTAAAATTATTCAGCCATTCGCCGTTTCGTTTACGGCTGATGCTGGTGGGCATGATTGTGGCGCTGATCACCGGCAACGCGCAGGCGGCAGACCAGGCAGCCAGTAAGGACAAAAAAAAGTTTAAAGTGGTGACCACTTTCACGGTGATCCAGGACATCGCGCAGAACGTCGCCGGTGATGCTGCCACCGTGGAGTCGATCACCAAACCGGGCGCTGAGATCCACGACTATCAGCCTACGCCGCGGGATATTGTGAAAACGCAATCCGCCGATCTGATCCTGTGGAACGGGTTTAATCTTGAACGCTGGTTCGGGCGCTTCTTCGCCAACATCAAACATGTGCCTTCGGTCACCGTGACGGACGGCATAACGCCGCTGCCGATTCAGGAAGGGCCGTATCTGGGCAATCCGAATCCGCACGCGTGGATGTCGGCTAAAAATGCGCTGGTGTATGTCGAAAATATCCGAGCGGCGCTTGTGAAATATGACCCCGAAAATGCCGCAACCTACGATCGTAACGCCAAAGATTATGCGCAAAAGATCAGCCAGCTAGATGCGCCGCTGCGTGAACGTCTGGCAAAAATTCCGGCAGGGCAGCGCTGGTTAGTGACCAGTGAAGGCGCGTTCAGTTATCTGGCGAAAGATTATAATTTGAAAGAGGCCTATCTGTGGCCAATCAATGCTGAAGAACAGGGCACGCCGCAGCAGGTGAAAAAAATCATCGATCTGGTGCGTCAGCAGAATATTCCGGTGGTGTTCAGCGAAAGCACGATTTCAGACAAACCGGCAAAACAGGTCAGCAAGGAAACCGGCGCGAAATACGGCGGCGTGCTGTATGTCGATTCGCTGTCAGCGACTGACGGCCCGGTTCCCACGTATATCGATCTGCTGAAAGTCACGGTCGGTACCATTGCAGAAGGGTTCGGACAATGAGTAACGCCGCGCTGAATCTTAACGTTGATGACATTTCGGTGACCTATAACAACGGTCATACCGCGATTGAAAATGCCTCGTTTACCCTGCACGGCGGTTCGATTTGCGCGCTGCTCGGCGTTAACGGCAGCGGTAAATCCACGCTGTTTAAAACCATCATGGGAATACTCCGTCCTACGCACGGCAGCGTGACGCTGGACGGCCTGAACGTGGCGAAAGCGCTGAAACAAAACCTTATCGCTTATGTGCCCCAGTCGGAAGATGTGGACTGGAATTTTCCGGTGCTGGTGCGTGATGTGGTGATGATGGGGCGCTACGGCAAAATGTCGTTTCTGCGGATCCCATCGGCGGAAGACAAAAAACAGGTGGCGTCGGCGCTGGCTCGCGTAGGCCTCACTGATCTGGCGCATCGGCAGATTGGCGAGCTTTCCGGCGGGCAAAAAAAACGCGTTTTTCTGGCGCGGGCGCTGGCACAACAAGGGCGCGTCATGCTGCTTGATGAACCCTTTACCGGTGTGGATATCAAAACTGAGAATGCCATTATCGAACTTCTGCGCCAGCTGCGCGAAGAAGGGCATCTGATTTTGGTTTCGACGCACAACATCGCCAGTGTGCCGGATTTCTGCGACCGCGTGGTGCTGATCAACCGCACGGTCATCGCGGCTGGTGCGCTCGACACTACGTTTACCTCTCATAATCTCGAAAATACCTTTGGCGGCGCGCTGAGGAACATCGGTTATTTAGTGCCACAGGAACCGGTGAGGCGGGCGGTATGATGGCGCTGTTGCTGGAGCCGTTTCAGTATAACTATATGGTGAAAGCCATCTGGGTGAGTGCCGGTGTCGGCGCGGTGTGCGCATTTTTATCGGCGTATCTGATGCTTAAAGGCTGGTCGCTGATGGGCGATGCGCTCTCGCATTCCGTCGTGCCGGGTGTGGCAGGCGCTTATGCACTGGGCTTTCCGTATGCCATCGGAGCCTTCGGTACCGGCATTCTGGCGGCGCTTTCCATGACGCTGTTGCGCCATTTCACCAAGCTGCGCGAAGACGCGATCATCGGCTTCGTCTTCTCGACCTTCTTTGCGCTCGGGCTGTTGCTGGTTTCCCTTAATCCGACATCCGTTAACGTGCAGTCGATTCTGTTCGGCAATATTTTAGGTATCGATGACGCTGATATTTTGCAGGTGCAGATTATCGTCGGCGTTTCCCTGCTGGTGCTGTGCGTGATCTGGCGCGACCTGCTGGCGGTATTTTTCGACGAGGCGCACGCGGTTTCGGTCGGGCTTTCTCCGCTGCGACTCAAAATCATTTTCTTCACTATATTCAGCGCGTGCAGCGTGGCGGCATTACAAACCGTCGGCGCAATTTTGGTGATTGCCATGGTGATCACGCCCGGTGCGACGGCCTATCTGCTTTCCGATCGTTTCTCCCATGTGTTGATTATTTCGGTGATTATCGGCGCAGTCACCAGCGCGGCGGGCGCCTGGCTGAGCTATTACCTGGATGGCGCAACCGGCGGCGTCATCGTCTGCCTGCAAACCGCGGTCTTCCTGCTGGCGTTTTTATTCGCGCCAAAACACGGCTGGCTGGCCAGTCATTTACGTATCAAACGCCGGAGCCGCGCATGATGTCCTGGTTTAATGTACTGATGGAGCCGATGAGCTTCGACTTTATGCAGCGCGCGCTGCTGACCAGTATGGCGACCAGCATTGTCTGCGCGATATTCTCTTGTTTTCTGGTGCTCAAAGGCTGGTCGCTGATGGGCGATGCGATTTCACATGCAGTGTTGCCCGGCGTGGTACTGGCCTATCTGGCGGGTATTCCTCTGGTGATTGGCGCGTTTGGTTCCGGTCTGTTTTGCGCCGTGGCAACCGGCTTTATCAAAGAGCATTGCAGGGTCAAAGAAGACTCGGTGATGGGCATTGTCTTCTCGGGCATGTTTGCTGCCGGTCTGGTGCTGTTTTCCCGGGTGAATACGGAGCAGCATCTCAGCCATATTCTGTTCGGCAATGTGCTGGGCGTGACGGACAGTGAAATGCTGCAAACGCTGATTATCGCGCTGGTGGTGACACTGGCGATTATCATCAAATTCAAAGACCTGATGTTATTTTGTTTCGATCCGGTGCAGGCGAAAGTGGTCGGGTTGCCGGTACGTTTTTATCACTATGCGTTGCTGTGTATGCTGGCGCTGACCATTGTCGCGGCGTTGCAGGCCGTGGGTGTTGTACTGGTGGTTGCAATGCTGATTACGCCAGGCATTACTGCGTTTCTGCTGTGTAAGACACTGCCGAAAATGATAATCGTCGCTGTGACGGTGTCACTTATTGCCGCCATTTCCGGCACCTTTATCAGTTTTTATATCGATGCAGCGACCGGACCGGCGATAGTGCTGATTCAGGCTATGCTTTTCCTGCTGGCATTAGCTGTGCATCTTTTGCGTAAACCGTTTAACTCCCGGCAGTCAGCACCGAATGCATAGTGTCCGCAGTGCAGGTTTGGCATGCTTGTGTGCATGTATTCCTTATTTAAAGAGATCCTGATGACCCAACAATTTGCTCCTGTCGAACTGGAAAAGCCTCCGCCTGATTAACCACGGCACGACGGCGCTGGCTACCTGTCGCATAAAGGCCTACCATCGACCGGCAACAAAAGGGTTTAATGAAGTTCAATGAAGTAAGCGTTAAGGATTGTTATGAGCGAAGTAGCAAGTTCCATCAGTGTTGGCGATAGCTTTACTGTCAAGAACGGCTCAACCCACGAAGTAACTGGCTTTGTGAAGAAGGGAGAGAGAATTTACCCGATGATCAAAACAGATCATGGTGATTCAAGCTTCACCTTCATCAAAGAAATTGTTTCGGTAAATAAAGCTTAAACATTAACAACCTTCTCTGTGATCGCGGCCTGTTTGTATTACGTAAAGAACAGGCTGCGTGATGTCAGCTCCCCACCAATTTCCTCTTTTTTCCTCCATCTTTGCCATATGCACGTCTGCCGGACATTGCAGTTTGAATTAACGATATACCGGCAGCAGATTCGCGCTTGAAAGAATATGTACTGCCGCATTGAGCACGCCGAACAGCAGCACCAGTACGATCATTTTATTCTCACCCCACACGCGGTACAGCGGGCTGCCAAAACGCTGGCGTGATGCGCGTGCCATCAGCGCCGGAACAATCACCGCCCAGACCGTTGCCGCCAGTCCGGCAAAACCAATCGCATAAATGAAACCGTCGGGATAAATCACGCCACCAATAATGGGCGGAACGAACGTCACCAGCGCCGTTTTGAAGCGACCAGTCCGGCTGTCGTTGAATTTAAACAGATCCGCCAGATAATCAAACAGGCCGAGCGTCACCCCTAAGAATGAACAGGCGACGGCAAAGTTTGAGAAAATCGTCAGCAGCAAGTCCAGACCGGCGCTGTTAAGTATCTGGCTCAGTGACTGCACCAGCACATCAATATTGCCACCCCGTTCAGCGATGCTGATGAATTCCGGACGCGGAATGTTGCCCATCGTTCCCAGCATCCAGATGATGTACAGCCCGAGCGCCATCAGCGTACCCAGCAGCAGACACTTCCTGATGATTTGCGGATTTTTGCCGTAGTACTTCATCAGGCTCGGCACATTGCCGTGATAGCCAAATGACGCCAGACAGAACGGCAGCGTTGCCAGCACATAAGGCATGTAGCTCGGATTAATTTCGACGCTGTTAAGCAAATTCACCGGTTTCACATGCCACAGCAGGCTGCCGAAAGTCAGGAAGAAGGCAATGATTTTCGCGCCAAGTACAATGGCCGTCATCCGGCTCACCGCGCGGGTGCTCAGCCAGACGATAAAGGCAACGACCAGCGCCGTCAGCAGACCGCCGAGGCGGGGAGAAAAACTCACCGACATCTCACGCAACGTATGCTGGATCACCGAGCCGCTGGCGGAAATATAGGCGTAGGTCAGAATATACAAAACGAACGCGATAGTGATGCCGTTCAGCCGGTTCCAGTGTTTACCCAGCAGATCGCCGGTCACCGTATTGAAACTCGATCCCACCGGATAGTTAAGATTTGCTTCGAGGATCATCAGTCCGGAATGCAGCATACAAAACCAGGTAAAAATCAGGGCAGCTACAGACCAGAAAAACCAGGCGCCGGACATCACCACTGGCAGGGAAAACATCCCTGCGCCGATGATCGTTCCACCAATAATCATTGCGCCTCCCAGTACAGAACGTTGCGGGGCGGTCACGGAAAGCGTCGCCATAGTGCGTATCCTCGCGTGGCTTTTATCAGAATTCGTTGAAAGAATGGCTGAAAAAGAAATGAGTGAAATAACGAACAAAAATCGCTGTTTTGTGCTGCGATTTTGGTCTTAAGCGCGGCAATATAGTGGAAATGAAGTAGTTTGTACACTGCTGAACTAGTTTGCTGATACAAAAGCCCACATTCAGAAGCTGAACAGGGCATTCACGAAGGTGAGCAGGGAAATAACGCCGAAAATGTGTACAAAATATTAACGTTGTGCAATTTTGCGGTTAATAGGGTGCGGGGTATTCCTGGCGCAGATCACAGATTTCATTACGATTTCTTATCTAACAAAAATAAAAAACCCTGTTTGAAAATACAGGGTTGACACACAACATATAGCGAGTAAATTAGAACTCAGCACCAGAGAGAAGTGAAAAGAAATTTTTATTTCGCGGTGCAATTAGCAAGTTGATAAACTTGTCAGTAATGAGATGCGATAAAGGCCACGAAGTATTTTAGTATGGGTGATTCAACACCGGGCGTTATTTGAAAGTCCGTGAGATGATGCTTTAAGGCCACGCAGTAAAGCTGTGCAATCGCATGATGTGGACGAAAACGCGATGATGTAACGCCTTGTTAGTTAGAGTAATGTTCGCGATTTGGGTACGCAAGTATGAAATCGAGAATGTCGCGACGAAAGTAAGGCCACGCATCAAAGAGTATATATCGCGAGGGTGATGTACTCATTTATCCCGAGACATATCAGAAGGGTAAATGAAACGAGCAGGATACTGATGTTATTCCACAAAATTATAGGAGGATAGCGTTACCAGGCAGTAAAAATATATCCTGTGAGAATATGTACATCTTTAGCAGTTGCATTACCTAAGCAGTACACGTAATTAAGTTGATGAATGTTAAATGTTAATTTGATAGTACCTTAAAAGCCCCGGTTTAACGACTGGGGCTTTTTCACTTGTACCGCCTGTGATTCTTTATTTCCCGCTGATAGTGCCTTCAAGAATCGTCTGCGCGCCCAGACAAACCAAAAAACACACCAGCGTGGTGTCTTTACCTGCAGTCGCAGCAGTTAATGCGCTGTCCTCATCGCTGATCGCGTCACCTTTTGACAGAGTGACATCGCCGATGCTGATTTCGCCGTCCATCACATACAGCCATTGAGCAAAACCCGCATGTGAAGGAACTTCCGTGGTGGTGTTTTCATCCATGCGAATGTCATAGACATATACCGCCTGCCTGATTTCAAGCGGAGACTCAATGCCTTCCGGCGCAGCCAGCAGCGTCCACTCATTGCTTTTTATGCCGTCAGGGCGCGTCATAAACTGCACGCGGCCTTCCAGATTTGCCTGACGCGGACGGATAAATATCTGCAACATTTCTGCCGACACCAGCGGCGTGGACTCCTCATGCCAGAAACTTTCACCGGCGTTCATCATCATCAGTTGTTTCGGTGAAAGGGGAACACGGTGACCGGCAGAATCTTCATGCACCATCGAACCACGCCACATATAACTGAGGATTTCGTCGTTGTTATGCTCATGCATTTTCACCAGCGTACCCTGTTCGAGAGTGGCATGGTCTATAACACTCAGAGGGCCGAAAGCGTCGTCATTTTTTTCAGGCTGGATTTGCCCCGGCCGCATACGACGGATACGAAACGGGCCATATTCAAAAGTAGTTTTGGGTTCAGCACGTAAAACGTTAAACATAATCTCTCCGGCGGCAGACAGGAACGCAGGGTTCGGATGAAAATCGGATACCATTTTTTAACATACTATGATCATTAAAGCGTATCCGCCGTGAATAAACTTTCCGTTTAATCAGAAACAAAGGCCCCGTCCCTGAGGCACTTAGATCCAAAATGAGCAGTTAATCCAGACTCAACAACGCACTCAGCTGCTCAATTTGTGATTGCCACTGACGTTGCAGCTCAGGTTTCTGATGCTTAGGTTTGCGCGCCAGATCTTCTGCCAGAAGGTGTTCAGCTTCCACCAGCCTCGCCAGCAGTTGCTCTTCTTCCGTGTCCTCGGTGTGGATTACGTCAGTCCCGCTTTCTGAAAAAAACGGTTCCGCTGGCGGGGGAGAACCCGCCAGTACGGCGTATACCGGCGCAAGGGTATGCCACTCTTCTAACCGTTGCTCATCCACCAGCCAGAACCGGTTACAACTTTGCTCAATGAGCGTCCGGTCGTGTGACACCAAAAGCACCGCACCACGGAAGGTTTTCAGCGTTTCCGCCAGCTCTTCTTTGCCTTCCAGATCCAGGTGGTTAGTCGGTTCATCAAGCAGCAAAAGCGAATAATTCGCCAGCGTCAGCCCGATAAACAGCAGCCGCGAACGTTCCCCGCCGCTGAGCGTACTCACTTTTTGCTGATGGCGGATAAACGGGAATCCTGCGCCAATCAGCGCCATTTTTCTCTGCTCTTCCGTCAGCGGGGCAAAGTTCGCCAGCGCATCACCAAGAGAATCATCGTCCTGCAACTGATGCTGATTCTGATCGTAATAACCCACCCGCACGCGGGGATGGAAAGTCACACCCATATGGGTTGTTTCCGGCTGACTGAAGGCGTGCCACAACGTCTGCAACAGCGAGGACTTGCCGCAACCGTTGCGCCCGACCAGTGCGATACGGTCACCGCTTTTGATGCGCATTTCATCCAGTGTGAACAAAACCGGAGCATTGCGCGCAGGACGAACCTGCAAACCGGACAGCGCCAGAACCCGGTCCGCCGCCAGCGCTTCGCCTTTTAACTGCAGCTTCCACTGATTACCGGCGGTGACTTCAGTTTGATCCTCCTTCAGCCGGTCGACCTGCTTTTCCATTTGCTTTGCCTTGCGCGCCAGCTTTTCGTTGTCATACACGCTGCCCCACAGCGCCAGACGTTTGGCACTTTTAGTTACGCGGTCAATCTCCTTTTGTTCTGTTTCCCTGCGCACAGCGTCGGAGGCGTCTTTTTCATCCAGCGCCTGACGTGCCTGCGTACAAGGGAGACGAATAAACTGCAGGGTTTTATCGCGCAGGATCCAGGTGCTGTTGGTCACGTTATCGAGCAGGCTGCGGTCGTGAGAAACCAGCACGAAACTGCCGTTCCAGTTTTTCAGAAACTGTTCCAGCCATAACAGCGTCGGCAGATCCAGATGGTTGCTCGGTTCATCGAGCAGCAGTAAATCGGGCTGGCGGATCAGCGCGCGGGCCAGCAGCAGGCGGGTATGCTGCCCGCCGCTGAGCGTTCCGGCCGTCAGTTGCCAGGCGGATTCATCGAAACCCAGCGTGGAAAGCAACACCTGCGCCTGCCAGAGCTCAGGCTGATGAAGGCCTGGCGGCAGATGGTTCAGAACAGATTCAAGCAGGGTATGGTGGTTCAGTTCTTCAGGCAGATGTTGTTCAACGCGGGCCATCAGGCACTGATTCGCCAGCGTGACACTGCCGGACGTTGCTGCCAGTTCACCGCTGAGGATTTTCAGCAGAGTACTTTTGCCACAGCCGTTGTGGCCGATAAGGCCGATGCGGTCGCCTTTTTTCAGGCCAAAGGAAATCTCAGCCAGCAAAGGTCCAAAAGAATTATCGAATGATACAGATTGTGCAGACAGTAAAGTCATGATGCTTACTCAGGTTTTCGGGCATAGGATGCCTCTCGTCAATAAAGCCGACGATAACCGGTAAGCCGGAGGGAAGAACTCAGATTGTCAGTTAGCTTCGCTCAGACAGGTTATCGCGGCAGGGAGCCGGAAACGCCTGAGCAGCGACGATCGCCAAAGACAGGTGAATATAAAAACCATTCACGGGTCAGCATGGGGATCCTCCTTATATATAAAATTGGTGAATGAATGAACTGATTATATTAGGGAATTTTGAATTGTTCCAGTTTCAAAATTCCCCGACCCGCCGTTACGCCTCAACAACCTCATTTTCCAGTTTCTGCCGCTTACGCAGACCGGGGAACCAGGTCATCCACAATCCGACGACAATCAATGTACCGATGCCGCCAATGGCTGCCGCCGGGACTGCGCCCACCCAAGCGGCCATCAGACCGGATTCAAATTCGCCTAGCTGGTTCGAGGTGTTGATGAAGATGGAGTTGACCGCGCTGACGCGTCCGCGCATATCGTCTGGCGTGTCCAGTTGTACCAGTGCGCCGCGAATGACCATGCTTATCATGTCAAATCCGCCGAGCGCAAACAGTGCCAGCATGGATAACCACAGCGAGGTGGAGAACGCGAACACCAGCGTCGCCGCGCCGAAGCCTGCCACGGCGGCAAACATGGTCATACCCACGTTACGTTGCAGCGCGCGGTGGCTCAGCCAGAAACCGACAATCAGTCCACCCACAGCCGGAGCACCGCGCAACAGACCCAGTCCCCACGGGCCGGTATGCAGAATGTCGTGTGCAAAAATCGGCAGCAGGGCGGTCGCACCGCCGAGCAAAACCGCGAACAGATCCAGAGAGATCACACCCAGAACATCCGGACGGGCGCGGATGAAACTGATACCGGCGAACAAGGTTTTAAAGGTCGCCGGAACACGGCGCGGTGGCGCCTGTTCGTAACGCAAACAGCGGAAGTGGAAACTCATGTTTTTACTGAATTTATTTTCTTCCCCAAAATCCCTCCAAAACATCTCCCCAAAATGGATTTTAAAAATTATCCCGTTTGTTGGGGAGTAATCCCGTAACTTTCACACAGCTAACGTTATCCAATCTGCTCCTCTGTCGTCATGGTACTTCTCAGTCATAGCTGCCGTTTTGTGTCCGAGTAGAGTTTGCGTGTTGATCCCGTGCGCACTGAAGAGCCTTTCAGCCAGAGAACGTTGTTCGTGAAAAGTCGGGGGCGTAGTTCCTTCGGTAAATTTTAAACCACTTGCGATACGCGCCTGCTTAAACATACGAGTTACTCCGTTTCCCGTTACCGGGTCGCCAGGCTTTGAAGAACCATGAGCGCGAGAGTGGTGGATCATGTACCTGCTCATCACCCTGTCCCTGCATTGCCTGATCACATCATCAAGAGACAAATTAATTTCTGGAAGAAATAGGATGAGAGGTAAAGCTAGCCGTGTTCCTGTCTTCGACTGCGTGATATGCAGGTGACCGTCCCAAACATCTGAGAATTTCATGTTCAGAATATCTGCACGTCGCTGACCAGTAATCAGGGCAAGAAGCATGGAGTTTTGCAGATAGGGCTGAAGGTCTGCCGCATTATCGAAAATCTTTTTCCATTGAGAAAAACTAAGCCTTCCCCTTGTTACTTTATTTCTTGGAACTCTGGTTGCCAAAGCTGGGTTGAATCCGGGTTCTATTTCGCCTGAGTGCTGGGCCTCTTTAAATATATCCCCCCACGTAGCCCTTAACATCTGAGCCATTCTGTTTTTGCCCTCTGATTTATACTCGTCAAGAATTGCGGCAATTGACTTTGTATCCAAATTATTAAGGCGCACATTCGGTAGCCTTTTTGAAAGAACCTGCGCACAGCTTTTACGTGTTTTGAACGTGGCCTTCTTTATTTCCCCTTCTATTAAACGCTCTTCAAGTAGAGATATATATTTACCAACCCAGTCCGAAACCCTTATTCCCGCCTCTTTATTTGTTGTTTTTTTCACAGTCATATCAACGAGAAAGTTTATCTGTTTTGATTGCTGCTCTGTGATCATGGTATTGGCTGCAATAGCCGCCTCTCGAGCGGTATCTCCATCGGTTCCGAACCCTATAAATTTACCGGTGATCGGGTGACGATATTGCCAATACACCTTGCTGGTTCGACGGTCGAACTTGCAGTAAAGGTTGGGGATATTAATTTTATGTGTGCGTGGTCTGGCTGCCATTTATCGTTTTCTCCAGTAGTGCTTTGACAGAAGCGGGGAGGTGATTCGGTATCTCCGCTTTTGCAATAACGCCGACATACTTCGCGTCTTCATCAACGACCCATTTGCTGCCTTGTTTAATCGGGGCAGGTATGATCTGGCCGGTTTTTGCATACCGATGAAGTGTTGCTGGCGCTGGTGGATATTTAAACCCTTTCGGACTGGATGCCCATTCCATCAAAGGTACGAGTTGGCCCATACGCTTTTTCTCCACACGTTTAGTTATAGCCGGCTGCACACCGGTTTACTGACTGACCCGAAAACGGCCGTAATATTTCCCCGCTCGCCACCAGAGCATTTTCTCCCCTGGCGGCATTGCTGGCGCAAACTCAACTGGAACAAACCACAAATTCAGCATTCGTTTCACGAAAGCCCGCCTGACTAAATGAGCGCGCTTAGGCATTGCTATCGCCTGACTCTGCCACCTGTTTTGCCAGCCGTTCTGCCTCGCGAAAATCCCAATCGACGCGATGAGCAATAGTCAAAGCAGAACGTACAGAGTTAGCGATCATGTCATCCAAGGAATCAAGAGTGACCCCCATTCTTGGATTCCTGTCCAGAATCAATGCGCGCTGAATCTGCCAGCGATTACAGATTTCAAGAAGTGTGTTTGTCATATCACTCACCATCCTTCACGATGCCGCCAGTATCGTCGTTCATGTCCCAGTCGCTAAATCCGTCATCAACGTCTGATTCGGCAATAACTTCGACACCTGCGGCTGGAATAAAGTAATGACCATCGTCCGCGAACCCTGACAAGCTGGGGTGCTCGATGTTCGGTAGAGACAAATCGTTCGCATAGTTCAGGCTTTCGCTCAGCCCGCCTTCGTCGCCGTCAACACCGTCGAAGTTATGGCCGTTGTATGCGTAAACCGTTTCAAGAACGACGTAGTAGCGGCCACCAGCTTTCAGAAAGTCCTTGTGCGCTCGCTGTATACGTTTGAACGCCTTCTCCTGCTCATGCGTCAGGGCGGTTAAGTCTCGCAATGTTCCTATTTTCATTCGTCCACCCCGCCGCCAGCGGCCTCGATTGCTGCCTTAAGTCTCTTTATTTCTTCGTTGGCAGCGTGAAGTTTTATTCCTTCGCTACTCCAGTCCCTAAGAGCCGATGCTGACACATCTTCCGCTGCGAGCTGCATCACCTTGTTATGGTCAGCCCGCTGGCGTTCTGCTTCGAGCTGGTCGAGTAGGTTGATAACGATACTCAATTCATTGTTGCCTATGAGGTCTGTCAGTTCCCAGAACGCCGAATCCATATCACGAACTAAGTCGGGGTCTAATGGGGTTTTTATGTGCGCTTCAAGCGATTTGGTATATTTGGTAGCCGCTTCACGCAGCGCCTTGATGTCTGTTGTATCAGTCATGAGGTTGCTCCTTCACCGGCGCGATACGTGATGTTGACCAGGTAACGCTGTGATTTGCAGTAAGGGTGAACGCGTGGCCACACTCATCACATTCCAGCTCTTCGCCGTCTGCATCATAAGATTCGTCAGTGCATACCTGTGCGTTGCAGTAAGGGCACTTGGCCTCATCTTCGTATTCGTAGTCATTTTCATCGAACTCATCATCTGGAACGATGCGGGACAATGCGTCTTCTCGACTTATAGCCTCTTGCCTCTCATGGCATGGATGACAAGTCCAACCGTAGACACCACAATCGTCACGAGTTCCCCACATACCACCACCATTGTCATATTCGTTGCGCGGTGGTATGCCGGTGCAATCAACTCTTTTTTTATTGCAGCATTGGCATCGGTCATGTTCTTCACAAACCTGATAAGACATTTTTTCGCCATTGTTATTGCAGTGACCACAGCCATTAACCCATAACCAAACACCAGCAATCTCCAACGCATAAATGTGCTTCGCGGGTGGAGTTAGTGAGAAATCGCACTCCCGAATAAGTTTTCCGCCCATTACGATGCGGTCCCCAAAGTTCTGTGTGCTACCACTTCTTACGCGATGGATACCAGGGATTAGACGTGGGTCATTGATCTGCCCAATAATAATTTCTCCTGCTTCAGTTTTTTCAATCATGGTTGCTCTCCTGCTGGCGCTGGTTCATCTGGAATTGAAGCCCAGTGAGTGATGAGGACGTCTTCGTGTTTCAGAGTTTCCAGTTGAAATGACCACTCCCATTCACCGGTTTCTTTCTGACCCATTGCCATCCACATTGAACGCCAGCCGATCACCCAGCCTTCGCTGTTGGCGTCAAATAGAAGCACCTCGTCATTCGCGTAAGGCAACTCCACGTCAACGGATACAGCTTGATCATTAATCAGGTCCCGCCATGCCAAGGACACCAGCTGGCCACCGAGAATTCCGGTGCCGGCACCTACCACTGGTTCTTTCCCGTCTTCAAAATCAACAACGAAAGTGACTTTTCCCATGATTTCCCCCGGATCAAAACATCAGCTCTTCCCAGCGGCGCATAAACAAAGCTCTGGCCTGTACTGGGTTGAGAGGTGTGATAAGAATGTCGGTCGGCATGATGCCTTCCAGAATCGGCCAGAAATTATCTGCATCGACTTCCAGATCCCGGCGTTCGGTCGCCAGCATGATCAGATCAGCTGTTTTGACGATGGCGCTCATCTCCCGAGGCAGTTCGTACTTCTCGCGGATCAGGGAATCAATCTGGCGCTCGACGCGGGCATAGTCCGGCAGCATGCGTTTCAGCGGTGCGGGGATGTCCTTCATGTACGCTTCAGTGGCGTCATGCAACAGGGCTTCGCGCTGGTATTGCGGTTCAACAATCATGCTGCACAGAACAGAGTGCTGAGCCACGCTGTAGAAGTCGGCAATCTGCCCGGCAAAGCGGCATTCATGAGACAGGCCCTGCGCGATGTCGGCGATATTGAAGGCGAGCACATTAGGATTTGAGAAATCCAGATACTGGCCGGAAAATGTGGTTAACCAGGTCATAAAATTACTCCACACGTATATTTAGGTTGAGCGAATCCCTTGCCAGTGATGGCAATTAAATTTCATTACTCAGATTTAAATAACGCCCGGTGCGCTGGGCGGCTGTATTACTGAGGGTTAATTTCTTTTTCCTGCGGCTTATAGCTCAGCAGCACACACAGGGTATTAATCACGCTGGTCAGCAGCAAAGTTGCAACTGAAGCTTCATGGCGCCAACGGAACGGCAGGTCGTCTTCATCGTTATCTGCCAGTTCGCGGAGATCCACACGTTTGAAGTGGAAATTTTCGGTCAGCAAAAAACTCACATCGCCGTAACGTAGGTTGATGGAATCGACGATATAACTGTTTTCCAAATTCTCGCGCAGTTCTTCCCGGATGCTGTCGAGGTCAGCTGCATATTTGATAGTTTCTTTCTGTTCGACTTTGCGTGACAGTTGGGTGAAATCGCCAACGTGGAAGCCATCGAAAGCCCGATCATCGCCATTCAGGTACGTTTTGAGCTTGGTTGTCAGACCGTGTTTGATGTCGCTGATATGGATGGTTTCAGTCTTCACGGAGCCAACAGCTTTGACCAGATAACTCACCAGCACGCCAGCATAATGTTTGCTGCCGGTGGCAACGATCAGCAGGTGGTGCTCAGTGTTGTAGAACGCGTTCAGAACGGTGGTTTTCACGAATGCCTGTTTGCAGAAGTCCGCCAGCACCATGTCTTTGATATTCAGCTTTTCAGCGCGCTTTAATTTCTTGCCGACTTCAAGCTCGATAGTGGCCACGCGATCCTGAACCTCTTTTCTCACTGCAGCGCCGGGAATGATTTTCTCATCGATGCGGAGCGAAAGAGACAATCCACCCTGGAATGGCGTTACCAGTTCGGCGGTGATCAGATTCGGGATAAAGCCAACGCGCGCCATTTCCAGTTCACCAATCTCAGAGAATGGGAATTCTGCCAAGTGACCTGCCAGCAGGTCAGCATCAGGCAGGTGAGCCTTATAGACGATTGCATTTTTGATTGTCGCTAATTTCATTGTTTGCTCCACACGTTTTGAGATGGTCATTCTTCTGCACAAAAATGATGAATGTTGTGAAAAAATTGGCGGTGGTCATGATCAGAACATTATCTTCACTCCCCCTGATGTTGGATGGTTGAAGAGTCATGCCACCGCCGAAGCAACAACACACAGCAATTACCACTTTTCCAGAGTGATTAGGCGTGTGGCGGCTGGAGTCGAACCAGCAATCGGGTAGGGAACCCGACCATCACCGGATGCTTGCCACAACGCGAAGAGCACTACCGGTGTCCGAATTGAACGGACCTTTTCGTTGCCCATCACCAGATACAAACGAATCCTGGCGGCTGGAATCGAACCAGCCTCTGTGCCTTGCTCGTCAGTGCTCTTCGCGTTGTGTGCCGGTTACTGGTCCGGCTCGCTCAGCCTTGGCCTGCGAAGAATCAAATTGTGGTCCTGCCTTAGTGAGCTCTACGTACGGCTGGAACATGTAGACTCCGTATCGCCCCCAGCTCTTTATTCTCTGTTGGCTGCTGGTTTCCAGTTGCGGTGGCCGGTGCTGTATTCACCCGACATCGGTAGCAGGAATCGAACCGCCTATACCCACTTCGAGGGCTGCTACACCAGTTTGCATTTACCGTAACGCTTGCTTCACCGGGTCTAGAAATCCCGTCACACTCACGCTTTGCGCATCAGCCTGCGCATTCACCACAACGGGAAGAACACTGGAACTGTGGTCAGACCGAGTTGATGGTAAGTGAGTCCCTCAACCCCCAGTGTTCTTCCCGTTGTGTGCCTGGTCACTTCTCCACCTCAGGCGGCGGTGGTATCTTGGGAGTTCTCACACAACCAAGAAGGACTTACTTTATGCGCGGAGTCGTTGTACATCACGAGCACCGAATTGGTTTTATTGTCATCCGGGATCCCTTAGGAGAGTTCACAATTGCTGAGCTTGTAGGTGGATATGAGGTGGAAAAGGGTCACGTCATATCTGGTGAGCTACATGCTTTGGGCAGTGAAACCTTCATAAATGAAACCGAAGATGAAGAATTGGACGTCATCGTTCAAGGTCATGGGATGACGGAACAACAGTCAATTCGAATGATACAAAACACTCGGTGACCCATTTTTTAAACAGGGCGCAATCTTTCAGTGTCCAATGACATTGTTCCGGGGTAATTATTTTTCCGGAGCAATGCTGCAATTGCGGATCTTCTGAAAATTTAATGCCTCTGTTTGCCGCAAGTTCGAGGCGTTCAATTTTTTCCAGTAACTGATCAGCAATATCTTTCACTTTTTGCTTATGCATCCTGATACCTCATTAAGCTGCTGTACCGACCTAAATCACTTTAAAAAGAAACCAGGCCAGACCTAAAACAATCAAGAAAATTGCGGTCATTGACCCCCAAATCCTGATCATCTCTATCCATATTTCTTGCTGTGTTTGGCGGTACTGTTTTTTTGTGGACAGATTTACCGCCATACCAATGAGAAAGAAGGTTACAGAGACAAGTCCGTACAGCTTCAATCCGTAAAAAATCAAATCCACTTTGCCACCTCATTAAGCTGCTGCGTTCTTGCCATTATGCTGCTCTGATGGTCTTAATGTAGGATACCTTACCTTTTGCTGTCAAGCGTGAATGTTGGAAATCTTACATATTAAGATATAAAAAAAGCCGCACATGGCGGCTCATCTGGAGTTCACTGAAACTTATAGGTCCATTATTACTTGCCTAACAATGCCAACCAGTTTGCAGTTGCCATTAACTTCCAATGGTCGGTAATTAGGATTGAGAGGAACGAGATATTTCAAAGGTCCGTCGACAACATACTTTTTTAGAGTTGCCTCTGTAGAGCCGATTACTTGAGCCACCACTATCTTGCCATTAGCATCTTCACTCATCATGCGGTCGGGATCTACAACGACCAGCGAACCCTCAGGTATGCTTGGTGCACCGGACGGGTTGGTCATCGAATCACCGCGAACGCGTAGCGCAAAGGCCTCAGATGAAACCGAAGCGGTGGTATAAATCCATTCCTTCACATCTTGAATTGTGATTTGAGAATCGCACTCGGTCCATTCACCCGCCTGAACCCAAGACAGCACAGGAATCTCTTTTATTCCAAAATGTTCAGTGGGAGTCGTAGCTGGCGGCGCGTTATCTAAAGGATCACCTTTACCATCAACAATCCACTGTGGATTACATTCCAAAGCAGCAGCAAGCGCCTGGAGGTTTTCACCACCTGGCTTATAGTCCCCTGATTCCCAGCCTGTGACGGTGACACGGTTCACGCCGATTAGTTTGGCAAGTACCGACTGAGTCAGTTTGAGTTCTTTGCGCCTAGCGCGGATTCGTTCATTCATTTTCATGTAGGCAATCCTACCATTTATCGATGTAGGATTCCTTGACTCCGATATGTAAGATATCCTACTATCATCATGTGTTCTTTCACGACAAAAGAGGATTTGATGAAAAAAGATGACGTAATTTCTTACTTCGGCGGAGTAAGCAAGACTGCTAAAGCTTTGGGCTTATCGCACGCCTCTGTTTCCGGCTGGACAGATTTGATCCCAAAGGGGCGTGCATTCGAAATTCAGGTGCTGACAAAAGGCGCTTTGAAAGTTGACCCAGTGCTGTACGAAAAGACTAACACCGCTGGCGTACAGCCGTAACCACAGAGAGAGGTAAGGCATTGTGGATAACAAAAACTTTCCTGCTCCAGACGACATAACAGCGGCAATGCACAAGCTGATCACGTCGTTCCCTGGTGGGTATGGGGCGATGTCTCAACAACTTGCGCATGACGGTACCCATAACGCTTTGAGTAACCGCGTTCGTCAGATTGGCGGCCAGATGGTGCCATTTGGAATGGCGCTCATGATGGAACAGATTTCAGGACGTTCTGACATTACCGAGGCTATGTGTCGGACCAATGGGGGCACCTTCGTCAAATTCCCTGACATCGAGGAAATGGGCAACGAAGAACTGCTGATCAAATTTAATGACCTGCTTACAGCACTCGGGCAGTTCGCTAAGGCGCACAACGAATTCACAGCTGACGGTGTGCTGGATCGTGACGAAAGCAAACGCATGAGAATTAAGGGGTATCGGGTTCAGAGTTTGGTCGCGGAGATCATGGTCGTGACTGAATTGCTTTTTGGAGAGGGTGACGCCCGAAGTGTGCAGCCTCGGGCGTCGTGCGCATCAATTAAACGTGTGGAGTAATTTAACGCATGAACAGTGTAAACCGCGTTCGGCCAACAGTGCAATTCAAATGCATCGCAGCGTGCCCGTTTGCGTATGTCCAGATAGTAAGGGAGCCGGGCAAAGGCATCAACCACATCCCGAAGCGAAAAGCTGTGGTTGAGCGCTACATGAATATGTGCCGCTACGTAGGCATGAAATCACAGCAGAAGATGGAAGGTTGATATGGCTGATAAATACAAACGCTGTCTTGCTGGCGCTGATCAGTTCCTCTCAAGCGAAGTCGTGATCGGCGGTGGCCATCTCGCCTGCAATAATTCTTTTGCTGACTGGTGGAGAGTTCATTTCAGTGAGCACGCTTCTGAGGTGACGGCATGTCTGAAGAAATCCAAAAGCTGGACAGGCGTTACAAGGATTGGCGGGGCGTTGTGGTACACGTCGTGGGCTTCGACCGATCGGGCGGCAGAGTCATCTTCATGCGAGCAGGTTACCCGCATGAGTGCGCACAGCCGGTTGAGTTATTCCGATCGCGGTTTGAGAGGTTGATTGATGAGCCGGATATTTGAAATCGTTCAGGCCATGTCAGGGCAGGGGAATTGCATCACGATCCCTGCACCCTATCTGGACTTTGTTTTCGGTGACCCGCAGGCGCACCTGTTGGGCGCTATTTTGAATCAGCGGTTGACACAGCAGAGCGCGACGCTGCATATCGCCGCTTTACCTCCGGTGTCGGTGCAACGAAAAAGCCGAGCGATCTGGAAAAGGCTGTCCGTACCGAGGCCAGCAAAGCAGGTGTTCGCAATATGGGACCAGCGTATTCACAGCCGTGCTGGAACAAGATTTGGAAAGAGTGTGCCCAGCGCCAGCAGGGAGTGAAAACAGTATGACACAGACATTTCAGCAATTAGTGACCGCGGAGCTTATGCGTGATCGCACACCTCGTACCTGCTCAAAAATTGAAGCGGATGTTATCCGGAATACTGGATTTATCCCGCCGAAAAACAGGACATCTGGAGCTCTCTGTGCGATCGGAAAAAAACCGCAATTTAACATTGTGATTGGCCATGCAGGTTTTAAAAACACGTATTTCCTGAGTGATAAACCAAAGCCTGTTGCAGTGAAATCGACTGTTGACCAGCCAGAGCGTCCAGTCAAAACCCTGACTGAAATCAGCGCCGAGTTTGAACGCAATCTGTGGGCAGTACGTCAGGGAAGGGGGCAGGCATGAGCTATCAGCTGAATGTAGGTCGTTGTGAAGAGGTCCTGCGCGGTCTGGCTGACAACAGCGTCGATTCGATTGTCACTGACCCACCATATGGCCTGAATTTCATGGGGAATAAGTGGGATTACCAGGTGCCAACCGTTGATCAGTGGGCCGAGTGTCTGCGCGTGCTTAAGCCCGGCGGCCACCTTCTGGCGTTCGGCGGCTCACGTACCTATCACCGTCTCGTTGTGAATATTGAAGATGCTGGGTTTGAGATCCGCGATCAGTTGATGTGGATTTACGGCAGCGGATTTCCTAAGTCAAAAAATCTGCAGGGCGAAAACGCCGGGATGGGTACCGCACTTAAGCCCGCGCATGAACCGATCGTTATGGCTCGCAAACCGCTGATCGGGAATGTTGAGACGAACGTCGAACAGTTCGGTACCGGCGCGCTGCACATCGATATCTCCCGCGTTCCGACGGAAGAGGCCCTGACTGGCGGCGCTGGCGCACTTCTATCGCATGTTCGAGATGATAAAGCGCCAGACTGCGCCGAATGGCAACCAGGGCAGCTTGGCCGCTGGCCTGCAAACGTCATTCATGACGGTAGTGAAGAGGTGATAGCTGCATTCCCTGACGCTAAAGGTCAACAAGGCGACCTGAAAACTACGGGGAAATCCCGGCCTGCACGCGTTTGTTATGGCGATATGAACGCGCCTCGCGAACATGCCGCTCGAGTGGAGATCAGCAGATCAGCCGCACGATTCTTCTACTGCGCGAAGGTCACGAAGACCGAACGAGATGAAGGAATGGAAAGGTTTGTGCCGGTAACAGCATCTGAAATGACCGGCGGCCGCATGGAGGGAAGCGCTGGTCTCAATGATCCGCGTGCTGGAGCTGGGAGAACATCTGGCGCTCGTAATGCTCACCCAACCGTTAAACCCTGCGAACTGATGCGCTATCTCTGCCGCCTGATAACACCTGCTGGCGGCACGGTTTTGGATCCGTTTATGGGTTCTGGTTCCACCGGTAAAGCCGCCATTCTTGATGGTTTCAGTTTCATCGGTATTGAACTCGATCCCGACCACCTGACCACCGCCGCCGCGCGCATTGCTCACTCAGTGAAGGTGATTGCTGATGAATGAACTTCAGAGAATCTGGCTTGATGCCTACCGCGGTTACCTCAAGGCCGCTTCTTATACGGGCGAGCTTTGCCCGTCAGATTATACGGCCGCAGGGGAACATGCTGACGCTGTGCTGAGCAGCCTGCTTAAAGCAGGGGAGATGAGCTGATGATCCACTACCACGGCGGACCTATTACCCCTGATACCTGCGCAATGAAAGCATGGTCAGCTGGGCATGCGTTTATCTCTTTTGCGAATTCGAGCCAGATTGGTTTGGCATCGGAAATCTGTCAGTCATTCGCGTTGGACAACGGTGCGTTCTCAATTTGGAAGAAGGCAGGCAAAAACAAAATCGACTGGTCAGATTATTACGGATTCGTGGAGCGCTGGAAGAATCATCCTGGTCTCGATTTCGTGGTCATTCCGGACGTTATCGACGGCGGAGCGGCGGAGAATGATGCTCTGCTCGCCGAGTGGCCACACGGCAAATTCATCGGGTGCCCGGTTTGGCACATGAATGAAAGTGAAGATCGTTTTATCCGGCTATGCCATGAGTACCCACGTGTGGCGATCGGCAGCTGTGGCGAGTATGACGTCAAATCACCACTCAAAGCCGTGGCCCGCATGAAGGATATTATCCGTCATGTTGTGGATGCTCATAGCCGACCTATCACCAAACTGCACGGCCTCCGCATGCTGAATAAGGACATCTTCACCCGACTTCCGCTAGCGTCCGCAGACAGCACAAACGTTGCGCGCAATATAGGTATTGATAGCGCATGGAAAGGAACCTATTCGCCTCAGTCGAAAGAAACCCGCGCTTATGTGCTGGCTGAGCGCATTGAATCCTTCAATAGCACCGGGACGCTGGAATATTGCGAAGTCCGGGACCGCTTCAACATGCAATTGCAGATGGAGGTATAGCGATGATTGATGAACCGAAAGACGACAGTGAAAACGTGCTGGCTTTCACCAAGCGCTTTGATTCAAACGCGGATATCAAAGAGAAGCTCAACCTTGTGAAAGCCGATAAGCCTGAGCATGCGCCATATCGTTGTGGTCATGTGAATGTTTTAGTCGACGAACACCTTCGCCAGCTTACATGTCGGCGCTGTGGTGCTGTTGTTGATGCGTTCGACTGGATCAACGCGCGCGCCGAGGGAGAGCAGAAAATCGAGTGGGAACTTAAATCCTTGCGCCGGGAAGTAGTTGAACATCGGGAAGGACTGGAAAACCTGAAACGGGAAGAGCTGAACACGCGAAACCGTATTAAAAACGCCGAAGCAAAACTGGCGAAAATCAGCATGGAAATCGCAAATAAAAGTATGGCCGCTGGTATTCCGGTCGCCGCCGTTACCCGCGACACGTACACCGAAGCGGAGAATTCATAATGACGGTCGAGTGGGGACCGGTTACTAAAGATGGGAAGGCAGAAGTAACGATTACTGATTTCAAACCCGCCGGTGTGCAGCCGGCTTAACGTGTGGAGTGATTATGTCTAACAGTTTGCTGTCAGGAAAAGTGGTAACGATGTCGAGCCGTGAGATTGCTGGGCTGGTGCAGAGTAAGCACAGCAACGTGAAAAGGTCGGCTGAAAGGTTGGTTGTTGCTGGAATTTTAAGCGCGCCATTGGAGCACACCCCCTATTTGCACGAACAGAATGGGGAAGAATATCAGGAGTACTGGTTCAATAAGCGCGACTCGCTGGTGCTGGTTGCCCGGCTGTCGCCCGAGTTCACCGCCGTGGTAGTGGACCGCTGGCAGGAGCTGGAGTTGAAAAACCAGTTGCCCCAGTCATTGCCGGAAGCCTTACGACTGGCTGCTGATCTGGCCGAAGAAAAACAGGTACTGGAATCACAGCTGGCGCTGGCGGCCCCGAAAGTAGAATTCGTTGATCAGTACGTCATGGCGAAGGGATCAATGGGGTTCCGGTCTGTCTGCAAGCTGCTGAAGGTAAAAGAACCTGAATTCCGGTTATTCCTCATCGATGAAAAAATCATTTACCGGCAGGACGGACAGTTCACGCCCTACAGCACGCACACATCCGCAGGCCGATTTGAAATGAAGACAGGCACCAATCCGAATAATCAGCATGCATTCCGGCAGGCACGGTTTACCCCGAAAGGGATTCAGTGGGTCGCCGGGCTGTGGGCCGAGCATCTTCGGAAAAAACAGGAGGCCCACGCGTGAGAGCATTGTTAAAACCGTATCCTCAGCGAGAACTGGGGATCGTGCAGTTCGCGCTGCCGGCAGACCTGGTGAAGTTCTTCAGCAGTAAACGCCTGCTGATCACCAGCGAGCCTGCCGAACTCCATAAACTGCCTGATGGTGTGGTACCGGCAGAAGCGCAGTCTCTTTCCCGTGACCCGCGTCTGTCTGGTTTCCTGTCATCACCAGCGGTAATTGCCCGAGTTGGCGGCATGGACGCGCTGACGTTGTGGGTTAAACGCCACCGTGTGTGCCAGTGTCCGGACTACAACGGGGAATTTCATCACCATGAGCTGGTGCAGGTGCCTCGAGGTCGTGGCGTTGTCTGCCTGTGCTGGGCGCATGATAACGAGTTTCGGGAAAAAGAATCGCCAAAACTGGATGCTATCGCGCTGGCGAACGCCGCCGAGTTTGTGACTGAGGCAATCCGGTACCGTTATGGGCTGCCGGACGGGCGTCACCTTACTTTGCCGGAACTGTGCTGGTGGGCCGTGACGAAAGGGCTGGCTCATTTGCTGCCGCCGGAAATTATTTGCGAAGCGCTGGGGGTTAAATACAAACCCCCGGGAGGTCAGGGTAAAGAAGCGGACGTGAACCCGTGGGAGAGGCAACCACGTGAAGAACTGGCGAACAACATCAAACCGGTGTTGGCGCTGGCAATAGATCCGGAGACGCCGGAATCATACCTCCGTATTCCGAAGCGCCGCCGGTACGAAAACGCAAAATACACCCAATGGGTAAAGCGCCAGCCATGCTGCGGCTGTGGCAACGGGGCTGATGATCCGCACCACATAACCGGCAATGGCTTTGGCGGTATGGCAACAAAAGCGCATGACCTGTTCGTGATCCCGCTGTGCAGACGGTGTCACGACTCACTTCATGCGAATACCCAGGCTTGGGAAGAAGAACATGGTGATCAGATGTATTTGGTCATGAAGACATTAGACCGCGCGCTGGCTATGGGTGTTATCGCTACTGGCAAGCAAAAATAAGTGTGGAGACAGCATGAATATTGAATACATCAGAGAACGCGTGATCATCGCACTTGCCAACTACTGCGGCGCTACCAAGGGGCAGCTGGCCGCTTTTGAAGAACATGCGCCAGCAGACACATCCAGTAAAAAGCGGAAGCGACAGCATTTCGTCGTTTTAGATAAAAGCCGTGTCAGCGCCGACCTTGACCCGGTCAGCTGTTCAGAGACGCGTTCACGCGTTAGGCCGTTCCCACCGATACATGAAATCACCTTCTGCTCGAGCAGCTGGCGCCGTGCGCTTTCAGCACTCGAAGAAGAGAACTCTTCCTGGCTGCGATACTGCTATGGGTATGACCTGAGTTTCGATCATCAGATCACTATCTGTAAATTCATCTGGTCTGAGTTTGAACGGAAACTCGGTGCCAGAAAGGTCACAGCGAAAAAACGCGCCCGGTTATCTTCACTCGTCTGGCTCGCGGTTCAGCAGTACACGACGGAAGAAACCGGACGGACCGGTAAATTCTATTACCCAGGCGAACTGGCAAAGCTTACCGGAGTGAGCAAAACAAACTGGGCTGAGAATTATGCTTCTCAGTGGGAAGAGTTAATCGACCTTTGCGAAGATCTGGATAGATCAGCTTTAAGAGCTATTTCATGTAAAAGAAGTGATGCACGTTCCAAGATTTTAACGTCTTAATACTTGCAAAAATGAACAAAGTGCGGCATATTTTAAGCATATTTGATATTTTGCCATAAATGAAAACAAACCTCGCTTCGGCGGGGTTTTTGCGTTTTTGATGATAAGACTTCGACCATTAATGGCATTGAGATAAAATCCCATCATTGCAACGCCTATAAGGTTCTAGCTATGGAAAACTTACCTACGAATTATTTTCTGGATGCTGATGATGATTTAGTTGAATTTCTGGAAGCCCAGGGTGAAGCATGCATAAAAGATGTTTATCAGTCTAATGCCGTGAATAAAGAAAACGGCTATAAGCTTCTCAGTATCCTGATTGTGGGTATCGGCTCATCTTTCTTATTGTTAACACAGCGGCCCAATCTGGATTTCCTCAGTGCTGGGCTGGCCGTTTTCATCGCATATTGGTCGTTATGTGCGATTTACTTAGTTACGCGAGTTATGACAGTTCACATGCACGGGCTTGTTTATGCCCCGCCAAATATTCTCTACACAGAAATTTATAAAAATATCAGTCAGGTGCAGTTCGAACAGTTGAAGAATGACGGCTTCGCCGGTGAAAACAATAGGCTGGCAGTAATGAGGCGGTATAGGCTTCATACATTGTGCCTAACCGCCTATGAGCTAATCAGCGATAACGAGAAAATTAGAACAAGACTGGCAAAGGCAAGGTTGGTAACCATTATTACGCCAGCCTGCGCTATTTTCATCTCGACGCTTACTTATCTTTTTTTCTAAATACTTCCGCTGAATCACCGACCATTACGCGGCGAACTGAAAAATCCTCTTGTTTAGATGGTTGCGGTTTGCTTTGTTCTGTTGGTTTTTGAGGTTTGCTCTCATCTGATGCTTTTGGGTTTTCGGCCATATAAATAATTCCTTCTATCTGATGTGGTTACTTTTGGCGATTTAACGATATCAGATACGGCAATAAGCGGCTAGACGCTAACTCTGGCAACTCTTTCGGGCTGCGCATTTGCGTGGCCTTTTTTATGACTAAGCACAGCCAACTTAGATGTTGGAGGTGGAGCTATGAGAATGGACAAATTAACGACTGGAATTGCCTACGGGGCGGCTGGGTCAAATACAGGCTTCTGGCTTTACAGTCTGTTGAATTCATTCAGCCCCGAACAATGGACGGCTATTGGAGTTCTTGGCGGTTTATTCTTTGCCTTGATTACCTGTCTGATAAACGTCGGCTTCAAAATCTGGGACCGAAAACACAACATGGTACGGCGTGACGAGGATTGACTATGGCAAACCTGAAATCAAAACTCAGTGCTGCCATGTTGGCGTTGATTACCGTTGGCGCTTCAGCCCCGATGATGATGGCGCAGTTTCAGAAAGAAAAAGAAGGAAACAGCCTGATTTCTTATCAAGACAAGGGCGGCGTCTGGACTATTTGCGGCGGCGTGACGCATGTGAATGGCAGGCCGGTATTTAAAGGCATGAAGTTGACACAGAAACAGTGTGATGTCATCGACAAAGCCGAGCAGGCTAAAGCGCTGGCGTGGGTTGAGAAGAATGTTCACGTTCCTTTGACCGAGCCGCAGAAAGTTGGCATTGCTTCATTCTGCCCGTGGAATATCGGGCCCGGCAAATGCTTCTCCTCCACGTTCTACCGAAAACTTAACGCAGGGGACCAATTAGGAGCATGCGCTGAGATAAAGCGCTGGATATGGGATAGCGGGAAAGACTGCCGCATTCGCTCCAATAACTGTTTCGGACAGGTTCAGCGCCGTGATCAGGAAAGCGAGCTGTCATGCTGGGGGCTGGATGAATAACAATTTACCGATTGTGCTGGCCTTCGCGGCTGGCGCTGCTCTTACCTGGTGGGTAGAAGGAATACGTTGGGACGCCGACGTTTCGAAACGAAATGAAGCCTATACCGCAGAGCTGAAAAAACAAAGCGATCAGGCTGTGATTGACCTGACCAACCAGCAGAAGCGTACCGAAGCGGCACAGATTGCGCTGGCGGCGCTGGATGCCAAGCACACGAAGGAAATGGCAGATGAACAGGCCAAGAATGAGAAATTGCGCGCTGATGTTGCTGCTGGTACTCGCCGGGTGCGAATCGCCGCGGCAAACCTTGCCACCTGTCAGCTCGTCGGGAACAGCACTTCCGGCACCAGCAGCCTGGGCGATGCAGCACAAGTCGAACTCTCTAACGCTGGTGGACGGGCTGTTCTCGATCTCCGAGCCAGCGCCATCAAAGACGATCAAGTGATCCGATATTTTCAAGACTACATCCGTAAAATTTCTAAATGAAGGATGATCTTTAAGACTTTTTGCAACTTCAAATATCTCACCTCCTACTAAACTTAAAGCGTTAAGTTTGTTTAGGGAGGAAACATATGGCAGAGAAAGATGCATATACCATCTTATTGGAAGCCTCACATGGGAAGTTGAATTCGAGTGATCTATATAAAGGAAAGCCTGTCAACTCAGTGATTGAAGTTGCTCTAGATGCAATAAACGAGCTTGAAATGGAGATTCAAAGGCTGAATTACATTATCCGACAAAAAAACAAGCAACGTTAACCGCCTCTAGGCGGTTTTTTTATAACTGCAATTAGGTGCAGCTAAATGACTAACAAAATTCATTTAAGCTTTAACCGTCTTTACACGTTGAAAGATGGCGATTATTACGGCGCAACTCTGACTTATCGGATTAAGCACGGCGATGACCTGCTGGCTGAAGGTGAGATTAAGGGGAAGTCGCTTTCACAATTCATCAAGCCGATCGACATCGAAGAAATGGAAATCACCAAGCCACTTTCGGTTGAGTACGTCTGTACTGGCAATGTAGAAGACATTTCTGTCTCTCCAAGCTTTCCAGTCCCTCCCGCTGACAGGCCTTTCCATGTTTCAGATGGGTATGTCTTTATTAAGGATGCTGCTATCCGGAGAGGGTGGCTGTCCGACTGTAAGAACCGGTTTGCTGATTCTGGAACGATGCCCTTTGGTGGATTCCCTGAGCCAAAGGAATGTCAGGCGCAAACTGCGAAGCCTCAAATACCTGATGTTATCAGCACCAATTCAGCCCCCTTCGGCGTCACCGTTTCGTGGAAAGGGTCTAAGAATATCCCTCAAGGTTCAAAGATTCAGGTGCAGTGGATAAAAGACGATTACTTCTTATCGGCGACTGATCACAAGGTGGTCAGCGGTGAGAATAGCCGCACCATTACAGGCTTGAAAGCAGGCGAGGAAATTCACTGCCGTTTGAGAGTTGTTTCAGCCTCTGGTCAAAAGTCTGAGTGGTCGCAATTTATTAAGCAATCCGCGAGCTCAGACGCTAGAGAGCTGCTTACTGCAATTTACTCACTGAAAGTCGGCGTATCAGATCATCGGGAAATGAAATCACCAGATGAACTAACCGAAAAGGTTGAAGCTATTATCCGGGAGCAACTGAAACCCGGTGGCATTCTCTGGCGCAATTAGTCGAGGCATATATGGCAAGTCTCATTGAGATGGAATCAAAATTAAAAAAAGACATTAGGCGCAGCAAAAATGTCTATGCGCCGATCCGGGTACCGCAAAAGAAGCAAGCTGCATATCAAGTTTGGAAGAAGTTTCTTAAGGACAGCATCAAGCGTCAGCGGTTAGTTAAAAATATGCAGGAGTAAAGATGGACGTGCTGATCGATGGTGCCCCGTATGGGCCTGCGTGCAATTCTGATTCACGGATTGGCGATTGGCTTGATGGTGGTTTCAAATGAAATGATTAGCAGTGAAAGGTACTCCCAGCAGGGGGCCTCTCCACGGGGCGGCGTGCTCGCGGAAAACGGCTAGTTTTTCGGATCCTAGGTCATCATCATCATCTGTGCAGGTTATTGATTTTTATAATACCCATTTGGCAAAGATGTCGATTCGTTTAAAAAGTGTTCACCATCATGGACCAAGAAATCGCCTCACTTAAACTCAACATCAATCAGCTTGCAGGTATCACCGGTGTGCATCGTCAGACCGTCGCGGCGCGCCTGAAGAATGTCGATCCCGCTCCAGGCAGTAACGCGAAACTTAAATTATTTTCAGTCACGGATGTGCTGACTGAGTTGATGATCCCCACGGTCTCAGGGGATGTCGCTGAGATGACGCCATCCGATCGCCTGGCGCACTGGAAGGCCGAGAATGAGAGGCTGAGTTTTGAGCAGAGTATGGGGCAACTTATCCCTGCGGAAGACGTAGCAAGAGAATTTTCGGTTATGGCGAAAGCAGTCGTTCAGGTTCTGGAGACGCTACCTGATGTACTGGAGCGAGATTGTGCTCTGCCGCCGTCTGCCGTGATGCGGATACAAAATATTATTGATGACCTGCGTGACCAGATTGCGCAGAAGGTCATTGACGCAGAACCGGAGGAGGAGACGTCTGAGGAGGACTGATGGCAAAGCGGGCTTCAGCGCGTGGCATCCGGAGAGATGTACCAGGAATACTTCGCGCACCGCGGCGTATGCGTGTTGCTGATGCTGTCAGTCAATATATGCGCGTACCGATGGGGGCCGGTAACTCCGTTCCCTGGGATCCGAATCTGGCGCCGTATGTTATTGAGCCTATGAACTGTCTGGCATCCCGTGAATACGATGCCGTAATTTTCGTCGGGCCGTCCCGAACAGGCAAAACAATCGGCCTGATTGATGGCTGGATAGTCTACAACGTTGTCTGCGACCCCTCCGATATGCTGCTTATCCAGATGACGGAAGAGAAGGCGCGCGAACACAGTAAAAAGCGTCTCGATCGAACTTTCCGAAGTAGCCCGGAAGTAGCTAAACGCCTGAGTCCGCGGCGTAATGACAACAACGTCTACGATAGAACATTCCGTGCCGGTAACTACCTTAAAATAGGTTGGCCATCGATCAACATTATGTCGTCATCCGATTATAAGTGTGTGGCACTGACGGACTATGACCGCTTTCCCGAGGATATCGACGGAGAAGGGGACGGCTTCACACTGGCCTCAAAACGTACCACGACATTTATGTCATCGGGTATGACGCTGGTGGAAAGTTCACCTGGTCGCGATATTCGGGATACCAAGTGGCGACGTAGCTCTCTGCACGAGGCCCCGCCAACAACTGGCATTCTGTCATTGTATAACCGTGGTGATCGCCGCCGCTGGTATTGGCCCTGCCCGCACTGCGGTGAATATTTTCAGCCATCGAAAGATGTGGTTCAGGGATATCAGAATATTATCGATCCCGTGGTTGCCAGCGAGTCTGCATTCATTGAATGTCCGCATTGCAGTGAGAAAATCACGGCTGACCAAAAGCGCGCACTCAACCAGGAAGGGATCTGGCTGCGCGACGGCGAACGTGCTGACCGTAACGGTATAATTACGGGTACAGCAAGACGTTCCCGCATTGCTTCTTTTTGGATGGAAGGCCCCGCAGCGGCATATCAGACCCTATCCCAACTGGTCTATAAGCTGCTTTCTGCCCAGAAGGATTATGAGGCCAACGGCAGTGAAGAAACCCTGAAAGCGGTAATCAACACTGACTGGGGCCTGCCTTATATTCCTCAGTCCAGCGCTGAGCAGCGGAAATCCGAAACCCTTATGGCACGTGCCGCTACCGTCACTAAGCGCACCGTGCCAGACGGCGTGCGTTTTCTGGTGGCGACCGTAGACGTGCAGGGCGGCCGTAACCGGCGATTTGTTGTTCAGGTCATCGGCTATGGCGCGCACGGTGAGCGGTGGATTGTCGACCGGTATAACATCAAACAGTCGATGCGCACGGGGCCGAACGGCGAAAGCCTTCCAATTGACCCGGCTGGCTATCTGGAAGACTGGAACCTTCTGCGCACCGACGTGCTGGATAAACAGTGGCCACTCAACAGCAATCCGGATGTTTCTCTGCCCGTGCTGGCGATGGCCGTCGACTCCGGCGGTGAAGACGGTGTCACCGGCAATGCCTATGAGTTCTGGCGCCAGTGTCGCCGCGATGGCGTGCACAAACGCGTTTATCTCTTCAAAGGCGACAGCACCACCCGCAGCAAGCTGATCACCAAGTCACTGCCGGACAATACCGACCGCCCAAACCGCCGGGCGGAGGCCCGCGGTGACGTGCCCCTCTATCTTCTGCAAACCAATATGCTTAAAGACCGGATCAGTAACGCGCTTCAGCGCGATACGCCGGGGGCGAACTACGTTCACTTTCCTGACTGGCTGGGGGAGTGGTTTTACGACGAACTGACCTATGAAGAACGAGGCGCTGACGGCAAATGGACGAAACCAGGGAAGGGGGCGAACGAAGCCTTTGACCTGATGGTATATGCCCATGCGCTGGTGATTTTGCGAGGGTACGAACGGATAAACTGGGAAAAACCGCCTGATTGGGCGCAACCCATTCAACAATCCGCTCCCCTTGCACCTTCTGAAGCATCCGTTCCGAAACCTCGCAGCAACCATCAAAAACCGAAAACAACCCGCGTCAAGAAAGAGGATAAACCCTCTGCCTGGGCGCCATCGACATCAGGAGGCTGGGTATGAATCAGGCCGATATTGAAGACATGATCCAGCAGTATATGACCGCTGAACGCGCCGTCCTGCAGGGGAAATCCATCACCTTCAACGGGCAGTCCATGACGATGGAGAACTTAAGCGAGATACAAACGGGTCGCGAGAAATGGGAGCGCCGGCTCAGCACGTTACTGGCAGCGCAGCGCGGGCGACCGCAGTACCGCCTGGCGAGGTTTGTGTGATGAGCCTGATTGATGATGCCATTGGCATATTTTCGCCGGGTTGGAAAGCCTCGCGCCTGCGGTCCCGTGTGGCTATCAATGCCTACGAGGCAGCATTGCCGACGCGCACGCACCGGGCGAAGCGGGAAAACCGCAACGCAAACCAGCTCACGCAGTTTGCTGGCCGGTCGATCAGGGAGCAGGCGCGCTGGCTGGACAATAATCACGATCTGGTGATTGGCCTGCTGGACAAACTCGAAGAGCGCATCGTCGGCGCGCGCGGAATTGTGGTTGACCCGCAACCCATCCTGAAAACGGGGCTGGTGGCCGATGAGCTCTCGAAACAAATACGGGCAGCCTGGGCGGAGTGGTCAGTTTCCCCCGATGTGACAGGGCAGTTTACCCGTCCCGTTCTTGAGCGGCTGATGGCAAGAACCTGGCTGCGCGACGGAGAGGTTTTCGGCCAGATGGTACGGGGTTCAGCATCCGGACTTACCCCGACGGCGAAAATTCCATTCTGGGTTGAGGCGCTGGAGCCGGACTACATCCCTTTGGAGATGAACGATACCGGGAAGGGAGTTTGTCAGGGGATCTATCTCAACAACTGGGGCCGCCCGACAAAGTATGTCGTCTATAAAAATCTGGTGACTTCAGGTGTGGCGCTCGGTAACACAAAAGAAATCGCCGCAGACGGCATGATGCACCTGAAATTCATGCGCCGGCTTCATCAGGTCAGGGGAAACAGCCTGCTGTCCGGCATTCTGATCCGACTGAGCGCGCTGAAAGAGTACGAAGATTCTGAACTGACCGCCGCCCGTATTGCCGCCGCGCTGGGTATGTACGTCAAAAAAGGAGACGGGCAATCCTACGAAAGCGCGGAGGGTAATGGTAAGGACTCCCGCGAGCTCAATATTGAGCCCGGCATGCTCTTTGATGACCTCGAGCCCGGCGAAGAAATCGGGATGATTAAATCGGACCGGCCTAATCCTAACCTAGAAACGTTCCGAAACGGACAGCTCAGGGCGGTGGCCGCCGGCAGCCGCAGCAGCTTTTCCAGCATCTCACGTAACTACAACGGCACTTACAGCTCTCAGCGACAAGAACTGGTGGAGTCCTTTGAAGGCTATGGAATTCTTCAGGATGCCTTTATCGCAGCGGTGACGCGACCGATGTACCGCGGCTGGTTGCAGATGGCGATCACGGCGGGCGTGATCAACGTCCCGCCCGATGTGGATATGGCGACGTTGTTTAATGCGGTTTACAGCGGGCCGGTGATGCCGTGGATTGACCCGATGAAAGAGGCTAACTCCTGGCGCGTGCTGTTGCGCGGTGGCGCTGCGACGGAAGGGGATTGGGTCAGGGCGCGCGGTGCAAATCCGGGCGATGTAAAACGCCGCCGCAAAGCGGAAGTCGATGAAAACAAAACGTTAGGTCTGGTCTTCGACACGGATCCGGCAAACGATAAAGGGGAAGCCAGTGCGAAAGAATCAAAGAAATAAACTGGGTGGTTCACCCAAAGCCTCGGCGGGGGACAAAAGCTGGTTCCGCATGAAGGCCAGCGGCGATAAGACGGCTGATATTTATATTTATGACGAGATTGGTTACTGGGGCGTCACTGCCCGCCAGTTTGCCAGCAGCATGAAGGCGCTGGGCGATCTGGACCATATCAACTTACATATCCACTCGCCGGGCGGAGACGTCTTTGACGGCATTGCCATTTACAACCTGCTAAACAGTCATACGGCAAGCAAAACCGTGTACATCGACGGCCTTGCCGCTTCAATGGCCTCGGTGATTGCCATGGTGGGTAATCCCATCATCATGCCTGAAAACGCGATGATGATGATCCATTATCCATCACACTACCTCATGGGTACGCATGGAGAACCAGCTTTATTCATTAACTCATTGTTAATTATGAAGAAGGAAAGAATGTTGTTTGCATTGCTTTTCTACGTTTTCTGGGCGTTGCGGATGAATGTGTATTGCAATGTGTATTGCAGAATGAGGTGTTATGGCTGGCGAGAACAAGTTAAGCGACAAGGCGCTAAAATCCTTAGAGGGTAAACCGCAGCAGCGTCAAAAGATGGTGGCTGATGGTCGAGGCCTGTCTGTCAGAGTCAGCACGAATGGAGCCGTTAGCTTTGTGTTTTTCTTTAGGCATTCTGGCCGACAAAGCGCCCCGGTCTGGATGACGTTAGGCAGATATCCAGATATGACACTCAAACAGGCCAGGGAGAAAAGGGACGAGTGCCGGGCATGGCTATCCCAAGGACTTGATCCACGGATAGAGAACAAACTCACTAAAAAGAGCCTGTTCACACCTGTCACTGTTAAGAACGCTATCGATTACTGGTTTGATAACTATGCCAGGGAGAAACGCAAGGAGACGGTGCGGCTCTATCGCCGTTATGAGAGATACATATTTCCCTACATAGGGGGCTTTCCTGTCGAAAAATGTACTCTCTCTGACTGGTTAAAATGCTTTGATCGCGTGAAGAAAATAGCACCGGTTCAGTCTGCCGCGATGCTCATTGAGTTAAAGCAGATCTTCAAATACTGCCGGGTACGCCAGTATGTGCGATGTAATGTGCTGGATGATTTGAGTCCTGGTGATATTGGTAAATATCAGAATAAGAGAGAGCGGTTGCTTGAAGAAAGTTACGTTGCCGATCTGTGGGGCGTTTACTTTCATGGCAAAGGGAAAACCCGTGTAATGAATTACAAAAAGAGGATCAGTATCTTGTGTCTTGTTTTCGGCTGCAGGCTCAGTGAGGCACGCCTATCCACATGGGATGAATGGGACTTCGAGAAATGGCTTTGGACTGTGCCTAGAGAGCATAGTAAAAACGGTGAGGAGATTGTTCGCCCTGTACCTCAAAAGATGCGTCAGTGGCTCATAAACCTGCATGAAGAGACAAAAAGGCGAAATTACATACTCGGCGAATTCAAATCTGATTCAACGGTCAGCGTGATGGGATGCACTAACTTTGTTTCTTTAAAGCATGAGAAACGCTGGTCATTACACGACTTGAGACGAACGATTTCGACAAGTCTCAACGATATGGGAATTGATTTTTTTGTAGTAGAGCAACTGCTTGGACACACCATAAGAGGCGTTGCCGGAATTTATAACCGAAGTAAATACATCCCGCAAAAACAAGAAGCGCTGGACCGATGGGTTGATTACCTTGATGGGCTGGTGGGTGAAGAAAATACAGTCAAAGTAATTAAGAAAAGGAGCGCCTGATATGGCTATGTTATCCGTAGTGAAAAAAGAAGATCTCCAGTATATGCCTGAACTCGACCGAATGATCCGCGAACCTGAGTGCCGGGCTATGACCACGCTGTCTAACTCAACGCGCTGGCGCATGGAACATGAAGGTAGATTTCCAAAGCGTATCAAAATTGGACCATCAGCAGTTGCTTACCGACTCTCAGAGGTGCAAGCTTGGATCAAAGGTAACTGGGGCAACATAAATATTGGAGATTGAAATGGAAAGAATAATAAACACATTATGTCCTTATACACTCAAATCTTTAGATGAAATTGAATTCAATGGCGAGCATGTTTTACTTGCTGGCCTCGGCGTGCCAGATAGTTTTACAGTGAATGCATCGACTCAAGCAAATACAGATGTGAATAAATTGCTTGACGAACCATTTTTATCGATGGGAATGATAAAGTTTTTATCTTCTATTTCCGGGGTATGCTCAAGAAGTGGTGAAGTGAAACCTTTCTTATCTGGTATTGCAGAAGGTATTAATGAACCTGTTTTAGTTAAACTATCTCCTAGTGAAGTGACTTTTAGAATAAAAAAACCAGTTAAATTTGATCAGGATAATAAAATTAACGCTGTAGTTGGTTATGGTGATGAAGTTAATGAGACTTTAGAAAAGATCAAAGAAAAATATTTAGCCAAAGGTTTTAAAGTTGAAACCTTGCCACCTACTACTCATGAGGCTGAGGTAGCTTTGCGGTTTGAAATGGATCTTGATCTCTTATCCTTTCAATTTGTAAAAATAGCATATTTAACTATGGTTTACTTATTTGGTGATGATGGCATTAATTGTAATGCAGGCAATGAAATTCGCAGGAGACTCCTTGAGAAGATTCCTTTTAACTCAAAGATTGAAGGGCTAGGAACTTTGGAATGGGATAATAAGCTTCTCCCTATCCTTCCTGAAATTGATAAAGAAAAACACGTTATCGCTTGTGTAAATATGGGTGACGAAGTTCTTTGTGCTATTTCATTGTTTGGGTGTTTCAATAAGGTGCTGACATTCAAGAATGAATCAATAAATAAAGATGATCTTTTTGGGTGTATTTTTAATATTGACTTTCGCCAAAGAAGGATTTCAAGAGAGAATTTCGTAGATCGAATAATTAATGTTGCCAATAACTTTAGATTCCCATCCTGATTCTATTTTTTAATAATTAACAATGCGATTATGGCAGTTGTTAAAAATTTATTTTTGTGAAGGAGCATACTAGTAAGTATGCTCCTTTGCCGCACACCCCAATTTACCAAGTTTACGGGAGATCTCCAATAACCGAAAAACTCCGCTGATACCTGATTGGCGAGAAACTGGCTTATCAGCCTTTTGGTTGGATCCCCTGCCGCACTAACTCTGCTCGTGCTAACCCCTTTAGCCAATTACCCAAGCTTACCCCCTCTCGGCTGGCTGCTTCATTCAACTGTTGTCGCAGTTCTGGGGTAATGCGGATTTGGAAAGTAGGTGATAGACCTTCGCCTTTAGGAGTTTTATCTCTTTTGATAGTTGACATGTACGTACGTAACCTCATAGTATGGATTTTGTTATGTACGTACGTTACCACGGCGTATTTACTAAAAGCAACGCCCCGGACTGTTAGAGCAGTACCGAGGCGTCTTACCAAACCGTTAATTGAGGTAACAGTTATGGCTGATATCCAGTCTACCCAAACTCACCCTAAATTCACATGGCGTTTTCTGGCACTCAGTGTCACCGAAAGCAGCATTGTCGGTATTAGCGCCGCTACCGAACGCGAAGCCTGTAATCAATCACCAGTGGGCTGCGTGATGGTATTTGCTGGCCGCCTGCCGGTTCAGGGGGTATCTCATGCCTAACTTGAAATGGTCAGATATCGATATCCAAGATGAACTGCAGTTAATGGAAACCCTTCTTGCAGCATCTTTGTACATGAACGATGACAACGAGATAGAGCACGACATAGCGATCACCCTGATCGATAAAGTGCTGTTGCGCGTACGTGATTTGAAAAGAGCCAGTGAGGTGCATCATGCGTGATATCTACCATGCTGTCGTGGGTAGTTCTGACCTACTCAAAAACCTCTCCCAAGAAGCGCTGACTGATTACAAAAACAACTGTGGGGACGCTGCATCAGGAATAGTTTTCGCACTTACCACACTGGGCTGCTTGTCCATGGAAGCTTGTGATAGTGACGAATATTCAGATGAAGAATGCCGAAGAGACATGATGGGTTTAAGTAGCGCTTTGAAACACTTGCCACGATTGATGCAGGCCCTTGATCAGAATCGCGAGAACGCCGATTACGAATTAAAACGCCGGAGGGCAACCAAATGATCAGCCCAATCAAATTTAACGAGCTGGAAAAACGTGTTGCCGCCCTTGAGCTGGCGCTTGCAGCAATGTCCCGGAAGGATGCCTGCCCAGAAGGTATGGCCCCGCTCACCACTATGGCGGCTGAGATGGGCATATCCACCAAGAAGGCTGAGGAATTGGCAAGAAACAGCGGTGTGCTGATTGTCCGTCATGGCGCCAGCTATGCAGTGCATGAAGCTAAATTCCGCGAGGCGGCGCTGATCATCATCAAAGGGGCGAAACGCCAGTGCCGCAGCAAGTACTGGTATCACCCGCTGATCGGTAAATTCACTATGACACGGAGGCCACAGCTATGAGCATGTCTGTTTTAGAGCCGGAAATCATGTCTGATGCGCTGTTCTCCTGCGTTTATCGGTGGATCAACGGCCACCCAATCGACAAGAAAGAGGCCAGTGCCGCTGCCGCCCGTCACCGCGACAAAGCTACCACCTTCGGCGCACTGGCTCAGAAGTTAAAGAGCCTGGTTCCTGGTGCTGGTGCAACTTATGAATCGCTCTGTGAAAGTGGCTTGATCTTGACTGACACTGAAAAGCAGAAGAAAGCCCGGGCTGAGCTGGTAGCCAAATACCTTGGAGAAAATGACGTTAAGGCACTGCTTTGTGACAGTGCGCGGATCAACCGCCTGTTCCCTGCGCCAGTCGTCAAGAAATCGGACAGAAAGCCAGAACCATTTGTCGCTGTGGATGGTGGGACGCCGACGCTTAATCAGATGGGGCCGAGCCAGCGCGGAGAAGTTTTGCTGGCGCATTATGACGGACGGCTGGCGCTGAATGGTGACTCGGATACCGTACATCATTACAACGGCGTTATCTGGGATCCGGTTCCTGATAAAGCGCTGGCGCGGGAAATGGCCGCTATCTTCATGGAGTCTCGGGTTCCGTATTCAATGCCGAGCATGAAGAACGCTGTGGACACCATGAAGTTGAGCCTGCCACTGATGGAGCCTACCGCTCGCAATCTGATTGGTTTCAGTAACGGGGTTTTTGATACCCGGGAAGGCGTATTCAGGGAGCACAACCAGGCCGACTGGTTGCTCATTGCCAGTGATGTAGAGTTCATTCAGGCCGAGGAAGGTGAGAGCCTGGCCACTCATGCGCCAGCGTTCTGGAAGTGGCTCACCTGGTCAACGGCGGGCAACGAGCGAAAAGCCGATAGAGTGCTGGCGGCGCTGTATATGGTGATGGCAAACCGTTATGACTGGCAGCTATTCCTTGAGGTGACTGGCGCAGGTGGCAGCGGTAAAAGCGTCATGGCTGAGATTTGCACCATGCTGGCCGGTAAGGGCAACACGGTATCAGCCAGCATGAAGGCGCTGGAAGAACCACGAGAAAGAGCGCTGATTGTCGGGTTCTCACTGATTATCATGCCGGACATGACCCGATATGCCGGTGATGGTGCAGGAATTAAGGCCATAACCGGCGGTGACAAGGTGGCTATTGACCCGAAACACAAAGCCCCTTATTCGACTCGGATCCCGGCTGTGATTCTGGCAGTCAATAACAACGCTATGTCATTCAGCGACCGGAACGGTGGCATATCGCGGCGGCGGGTGATATTCAATTTCTCGCAGGTTGTGCCTGAGAATGAGCGTGATCCGTTGCTGTCCGAAAAGATAGAGGCTGAATTGCCGGTGATAATCCGTCATCTGCTGACTCGGTTTGCGGATCAGTCAGAGGCTAAACGTCTTTTGTTTGAGCAACAGAAATCAGAAGAGGCATTAGCCATTAAGCGCGAAGGTGATTCGCTGGTGGACTTCTGCGGTTACCTGATGGCGTCTGTACAGTGCGACGGTATGTTTATCGGCAATGCCAGCATCATTCCGTTCAGCCCACGCAAGTATCTGTATCACGCCTATCTGGCCTATATGCAGAGTAACGGGCTTAACAGGCCGGTTTCACTTACCCGGTTCGGTACGGATATGGCTGGCGCGATGGCTGAGTATGGGAAGGAGTACATTAGAAAGAAAAGTACCAAGGGAAATATGCGCTCAAACATCCGGCTGGCTGAGGATGCGGAAGAGTGGCTACCTGCAGCTACAGGGGGTACAGAATAAAATTTATTAAATAAGTCTCCACCTGTCTCCACCCATATAAATATGTATTTAAAAACATACAGTTAATGGGTGGAGACTTTAGTTTTAACTCTCCACCTACTATCCACCTCTCCACCCATTAATCAAGGAGGTGGTGAGTTTGGGTGGTGACTTGAGGAGACTTGAAAACAGAGTAACCACCCATTAATGCCATGATTTAAATGAAGAAAACGCCTTGGGTGGAGAGGTGGAGACTTAAAAGCATAATTTATTTTTTGCCATCATTTTATTAAGCGACTCAGGTCGCTTTTTTTATTATCATCACAATTTCGATTAGTGAAATTGCTCTTTACGATAAAAATAATTGATCGTATGATTCTTGCACCAACACTGGATAAATATCAGGGGTAAGAATGCCGACGAAAAAGAAAGGTCAGGCCGTGCATATCGACGCTGACACGATGAACAAGATTGAGGCTTATCAGGACTTGTGCCGTAAAAACCGCCCTGAAATGCCGGTACCGACTAAAGGGCAAATTGTCCGTAACAGCGTGCATTACTGGTACAACGCTTCCCTGGGGGCATGGCTATGAAAAGCTGGTTCTCCATCAAGGCTAAAGCGGCTGGCGCTGCTGAAATAAAGATTTACGACGAAATCGGCATGTGGGGCATTACCGCCCGTCAGTTCTCCGACGAGCTGGCCGCGCTGGGACAGGTAAAGCAAATCAGCCTGTTTATTCATTCCCCGGGCGGTGACGTGTTCGACGGGATCGCTATTTACAACCTTCTGAAAAAACACCCCGCCAATCTGACCGTGCATATCGATGGCCTGGCTGCGTCTATGGCTTCGGTTATCGCGATGGCCGGCGACAAAGTAGTGATGCCTGAAAATGCCATGCTCATGATTCACAAGCCCTGGGGTATCTCTGGCGGGAATGCTAAAGAGATGCGCGACTACGCCGACCTGCTGGATAAGGTTGAGGCCGTGCTTATCCCAGCCTATGCCAGTAAAACAGGCAAATCTGCCGACGAGCTGGCGCAGATGCTCGAGGGGGAGACCTGGCTCAATGGTCGTGAATGTGTCGAGCAGGGGTTTGCCGATGAACTGGAGCCAGCGGTAAACGTCATGGCTCGTCTGGAATCAAAAAGAATTGAGGAATTCGAAGCTATGCCAAATGCACTGAAGAACATGATCACCGGCCCTCAGGGTTCAGTAACCACGCCTGCCGCACCAGAGCAGCAACGTATCAACGGCATTAAAGACCTGTTTGCCATGTTTGGCGGCCGTCATCAGGAATTGCAGTCAACCTGCGTCGAAGACGCCTCCTGCACCGTTGATCAGGCCAAGGACAAATTGCTGGCACTGATGGGTAAGGATGCAACCCCGTCCAATAAAAACGGCAATTATGCGCATATTTACGCAGGCAACGGCAACATCACCGGCGACGGCATCCGTCAGGGGCTTTATGCCCGGCTCGGACATGACCAGGCAGAGCGCGGCAACCCTTACACCATGATGTCGCTCTTTGATATGGCGAAAGCCTCTCTGACTGACCGCGGGATCAGTGTTGCGGGGTTCGGCAACCGCATGCAGATTGTGAACCTTGCGTTCACCCATACCACCAGCGACTTTTCTTCCATCCTTGCCGGTGGGGCTGAGAAGTCTGTTTTGCTGGGCTGGCAGGACAGCGGTGAGACTTTCCAGAGCTGGACAAAAACAGGTTCACTTTCCAACTTCCATGAGGCTAAGCGTGTTGGCCTGAACGGTTTCACGTCGCTGGACAAGGTGCCGGAGGGCGCAGAATACAAGTATGTGACCACCAGTGACCACGGCGTTCCGATCGCGCTGGCCACCTACGGAAATATCTTCTCTATCACGCGCCAGGCGGTTATCAATGACGACCTGTCGCAGCTGACGACCATCCCGCAACTTATGGGCCGGGCCGCGTCACGCACAATCGGTAACCTGGTTTATGCAGTGCTGACAGACAATCCTAAATACACCGACAGTAAGGCGCTGTTCCACGCTGACCATCACAACCTGATTGCTAAGGGCATGGACATGGACGGCCTGACAGAGGCGCGTAAGGCTATGCGCCTGCAGGAAGATGCAGACGGCAACCCGCTGAACGTGACCCCGGCTTATATCATTGTGCCAGCCGCGCTGGAAGGTGCAGCCATGCGGACTGTGCAATCAACATCCTCACCGTTCCAGATCGGCACGCAGACCGTGGGCAGCGATACCAATCCGGTATTCAATCAGAACGCCGGGGTAGCCAACACGGTGCAGAATATGGGTCAGGTCATTGTTGAGCCACGACTGGATAAGAAGAACGCGCAGCAATGGTATGTGGCATCAGCCAAGGGCAGCGACACCATCGAGGTGGCTTATCTGGATGGCATGGATACGCCTTACCTCGAAGAGCAGCAGGGCTTCACGGTTGATGGCGTTGCATGGAAGGTGCGCATCGATGCAGGCGTGGCCGCGCTGGATTATCGCGGGCTGGTCAAATCGACCGGGCAAGCGTGATTTAGTTGCAATTGAAATGATTCAAAAAGAAAGGTACTCCCGGCGGGAGTGCCTGCCACGGGGCGGCGGACTCGCGGAAAACGGCTAGTTTTCGTATTTCGATCGTCATCATCATCATCAACTGGTGAGTTTGAATAAGAGGTTATGTATCAATGAGATTGCGAGTTTTGAGTGAGAATGAGGTAGCGCTTGAGGTGATAAACGGCGTCCCGGTATGCAGCATCAGCGAAATTTCCCGTTTTCTGGAAATTGACCGGGCTACAGTAGCAAAAGTTATTAAGAAACATAATATTAAGCCTGCCAAGCTGAGGAAAACCCACCCGATTTATCCTCTGTCAGTTGTCGCAAGAAGGGTAATTAATAGCCGATTCTGGTGAATTTTATCGAGTCAGCATATTCAGCAGGTTGTTGTTACTGATTCTTATCAGTTTATTGCTTTTATAACTGTTGAAAGACCTGTCTGAAGCGACAGTTGAAAAATTGAGGAAAGATATGCAGCATCTATACTCGACGCCAACTACAGCGGGCAGTAGAGATGCATTATCCTTACTTAGTCATTTGCGCACTTTTCTTAATATTTTCAATCTGAAAATCTATCTCTGGGAACAGAGTATGCTTATTTATCCCACAAATATTAAGCTCACTTAATATCCTTTCCTTAGAGGATGATGGAATCAGTAAAGTGCATAACTCATCACTCACTTTGTATTTTTCCATATGTGGTATTTTTACTATTTCTTTCCCGAGAATCATTTTACCGGTATGGAGAGTGAAACAGCCCTTCTGCGCAATAAGTCGACTATTTATCATTGGCGCATGATAAGCAAACAAATCAATGGTTTGGATATTAGGAATTCCTGTGTCAATAACGAGCGGTGGATGTTCCTTGCTTGAAAAATCCATATATATTTCCAAGTCAGTTTTTCCGATAAATTCAGTGTAAGGTTTGTTGTTTATTTTAGGTGGTAACTTGCTGAGAAAGAATTTATGGTATTTTTCACAGGCGGAAATCATATGCCTATAAACTTCGATTTCAGTTGATGACAAGATTATATCTTCGATATTGCTAATTTCACTTCTCTTATACTTGCGGATTTTGTTAGCTTTAAGCATATGTAATTCTGCATCAGTATCTTTACTACCAATACAGCAAAAATATAGAGCCACAAGAAGATTCTCTGTCCAATCTAATAGCCTGGTGGGAATTCCATAATGTTGTGCATAAGTGAGTAATTCTAAAGTTGATGTATGCTCACCTCTTATTTTTGGAAATCTTCTAACTAATTCATCTAACAATTCTGATTCATCGTAATAACTCTCATTATTGCTTTTAGATGGTCTAAATATAGAAGGTAAAAGTTTATATTCCTTATTGCTGTGACCTCGGAACCAATATGTAGATTTAGGATCTGCAATTGCAACCACCTCCGTAATTACATCAGATAAGGTTGAGATGGCTGCCCCTTTATAATTGCTCATATTTTACCCTGCGAGATTTCATAATTATGGTCACCGATTTTTAAGATACCAGATTCTACCAACATACGTCCTGTCATCTTACAGTTGCCCTCTAGGTATATCGGGATTATTCGCGTTCGATAATTGTGTGTTGTACTTCTTCTGCATAAGTCAGTGTATTGCAATGTGTATTGCAGTTTGTGTTTCTGTAGGAGTGGTACTTAAAAATATCCTTTCACTTCAATAACCTGTTTTCAAGCCATTGCATGATGATCCACAAGCCCTGGGGGATAACCGGCGGTGATGCCAACGACATGCGCGACTATGCCGACCTGCTGGATAAGGTCGAAGCCGTGCTGCTCCCGTCCTATGCAAAAAAAACCGGTAAATCTTCTGACGAACTTGCCCTGTTGCTGGGTGAGGAAACGTGGATGACCGCTCAGGAGTGTCTTGAGCACGGTTTTGCTGACCAGATTTCTACCGCGGTGCAGGCAATGGCCCGCATTAATTCAAAACGTATCGAGGAATTCGACGCTATGCCAAACGCACTGAAAAACATGATCACCAAGCCGAAAGCGACCACTCAGGCACCGGCTAATCCGCAACCAGCCCCGGCGCCTGCGGCGGTTCCTGTCCCCGCTGCACTGGATGAAAATACCATCCGCAATCAGGTCATCGCCGCGCAGAAACAGCGCGTCACGGGGATCAAAGACCTGTTCGCCATGTTTGGGGGCCGCCATCAGGAATTACAGGCGTCATGCATTGAAGATATCGACTGTACAGTCGATCAGGCCAAGGACAAACTGCTGGTCATGCTGGGGAAAGATGCCAGCCCGTCCAATAAAAACGGAAACAATGCGCACATTCATGCCGGAAACGGGAATTTCACCGGCGATGGGATCCGTCAGGCGCTGATGGCGCGCGCAGGCTATGAAGACCGCCAGAACGACAACGTGTATAACGGCATGACCCTGCGCGAATATGCGCGCATGTCGCTGACCGAGCGCGGGGTGGGCGTTGCGGCTTATAACCCGATGCAGATGGTGGGACTGGCGATGACGCACACCACCTCTGATTTTGGCAATATTCTGCTGGATGTGGCGAACAAATCTCTGCTGCAAGGCTGGGAAGAGTCACAGGAGACATTTGAAGCCTGGACGAAGAAAGGGCAGCTCTCTGACTTTAAAACGGCGCACCGCGTCGGGCTGGGTGGCTTCCCGTCACTGCGTAAGGTACGCGAAGGGGCGGAATACAAATACGTCACGACGACAGATAACAGCGAAACCATTGCGCTGGCCACCTATGGTGAAATTTTCTCCATTACCCGTCAGGCCATCATCAACGACGATCTGAACCAGCTGACCGATGTACCGATGAAGATGGGCCGCGCCGCAAAAGCCACCATCGGCGATCTGGTGTATGCCGTGCTGACCGGTAACCCGAAATTATCAGACGGCAAGGCGTTGTTCAGTAGCGATCATAAAAACCTGGCAACCGGTGCCATTGACGTCACGAACCTTGATGCGGGCCGCCAGCTGATGCGTGTTCAGAAAGAGCCAACCACCGGTCGCACCCTGAATATCCGTCCGGCATTCCTGCTGGTGCCAACCGCCCTCGAAACCGTGGCAAACCAGACCATCAAATCTGCCAGCGTGAAAGGTGCCGACGTTAATGCCGGTATTATCAACCCGATCCAGAACTTTGCGACGGTGATCGGTGAACCGCGTCTGGATGACAACAGTACCAAATCCTGGTACCTGGCAGCTGCACAGGGTATGGACACCATTGAAGTAGCTTATCTCAACGGCGTCGAATTGCCTTACATCGATCAGCAGGAAGGATTCAGTTCTGACGGTATTGCAACGAAAGTGCGCATTGATGCCGGCGTTGCGCCGCTCGATTACCGCGGTCTGGTGAAATCCTCCGGACAGTAATCATACTTCCGCTTTCTCCGAATGCCCGTAAGGGCTTTTTTTATACCTAAAATTCGCCCCTTCCGGGGCGTCTGGAGTTTTGCAATGGCTAAGAATTTTGTGCAGGAAGGTCAGACGATTTCCATTACTAATACCGGCACAGCCGCAATCGTCAGCGGAGACCCCGTAGTAATGGGTTCCCTGCTGGTTGTATCACTGGTGGACATTGCGCCAAATGAAACCGGCGAGGGTATGGTTGAAGGGGTGTTCCTGCTGCCGAAAGTTTCCGCCGATGTCATTCCCGCAGGTACAAAAGTGTTTATCGCGGACGGCGAAATTCAGCTGGCCTCTGCGGATGCGGTCGCTGCGGGTATTGCCTGGGAAGCCGCCGGTGCGGGCAGCCCTTTTGTTGAAGTGAAAATCAATGGCTAACGCCTTTGATGCGTTGGCAGCGCGGATGGATGCGGTAACGACCGCGCGGTTTGGACGGGAGGTGGTAATCAATAGCGCCGTGTTTATCGGTGTTGAAAGCCATTTTCTGCCTGAAATGGGGCCGGTGAGCGGGGACGGCTTGTCTGTCGTGGTTTTCTCACCCGATTACCGTCCGCACCGTAACGATCAGGTGGTTTATCAGGGAGAAAGTTACATCGTCACCCGTCATCAGTTGTTTAACGGTAAACCGCAAATCTGGCTGGAGTAGGAGGGCGAACAATGTCGGTAAAAGGGTTAGAAAAAGCGATTGAAAACCTGAACAGCCTGAGCCGATGTATTGTACCGGACGCGACGGCTAAGGCTCTGAATCGTGTAGCGGGCCGAACGATAAGTCACGGGAGTCGCAAAGTAGCGAAAGAGGCGACGGTAGATGATAACCGTAAGAAAGGTTTGCCGGTTCGCCTGGTGCGACAACGGGCAAAGCTCAGGAAAGCCAAACCTGATCGCCTGATCGCCTCGATTAAAATCAACCGTGGCAACCTTCCTGCTATCAAACTGGGCGCCGCCCGGACACGGTTATCACGGCGTAAGGGCGCAAAAAACGGGCATGGAAGCGTCCTAAAAGTGGGTCCCTACACCTTCCGAAACGCTTTTATTCAACAACTCGCTAATGGCCGTTGGCAGGTCATGCGCCGCGTGGGACAGGCTCGTTATCCCATTGACGTGGTGAAAGTGCCTCTGGATGTCCCGCTGACTGAGGCGTTTACCACGATATCCAAAGGACTGATTGAGAGTGATATGCCGAAAGAGCTGTCTTCTGCCCTGAAAAATCAACTAAGGATCCACCTGAAGCGATGAATAAACACAGCGCTATCCGAGCGGCCGTGCTGGCGAAGCTGCGAGGCGATATTACTGATCCAGTGACCTGGTTCGACGGGCGGCCCGTATTTCTTGAAGAGCAAGATTTGCCGGCCATTGCAGTGTATCTGTCGGATGCCGAGTACACCGGCGACACGCTGGATGAAGACAGCTGGCAGGCCGTGTTGCACGTTGAAGTTTTTCTGAAAGCAGTAAACCCAGACAGCGCACTTGATGCCTGGATGGAGGAAAAAGTCTATCCCTCGATGGCGTCTATACCTGCCTTGGCTGACTTAATCGAAACCATTACACCGCAGGGCTATGACTATCAGCGTGATGATGAAATGGCCACGTGGGGTTCGGTAGATCTGTCCTATTCCCTCACTTATTCAATGTAAGGATTTTTTATGCCTACTCCAAATCCACTGGCGCCGGTTAAAGGTGCAGGGACAACGCTCTGGTTGTACACCGGTTCGGGTAATGCTTTTGCTAACCCGCTCTCAGATATTGACTGGAACCGCCTTGCTAAAATCAAGGACCTCACTCCGGGAGAGATGACTGCGGAGTCCTACGATGATACTTATCTGGACGATGAAGACGCGGACTGGAATGCTACCGCTCAGGGGGCAAAATCTGCAGGTGATACCTCTTTTACACTCGCATGGAAGCCCGGTGAAGAGGGACAGAAAGACCTGGTCGCATGGTTTATTGATGGCTCAGTTCGCTATTACAAAATCAAATACCCAAACGGCACTGTTGACGTTTTTCGCGGCTGGTGCAGTAGCCTGGGTAAAGCGATCCCTGCAAAAGAAGTCATCACCCGTACAGCGAAAATTACCAACACAGGTAAGCCGGAGCTTGCTGAGGAGAGCGGCACCCCTAATATCCCAGTCACGGGCGTAACGTTCGATAAAGCGACCGCAAGTGTCGCAGCAGGCGCGGCAACCACGCTCAACGTGACGGTTAATCCTGCCAGTGCGTCAGATAAGTCATTCCGTGTAGCCACCTCCGACGGGACAAAAGCGAGCGTATCGGTGAACGGCAATGTGATCACCGTGACCGGCGTGGCAGCAGGCTCTGCTGACATTATTGTTATGACCAGTGACGGAAACTTCGTTGCAGTCTGTAAAGTCACCGTGACCGCCGCATAAAGGAGTGGATCATGTTTCTTAAAAAAGAAAATTTCAGTTATAACGGCGAGTCTGCAACCCTCTTCGAACTGTCTGCGCTTCAGCGAATTGAGTTCCTGACCTTTATGGCTCAGGAAGAAAAAACGGTCAGCGTAGACAGTGAAGGGATCAGCGATCAGGAAATGACGGCCAGGCTGATTGGTTCGAATATTCGCTGCGGTGCACGTCTGATCGCAATGTCATTGTGGCATAACGATCCGACAGGTACGGACGTTGATACATTATATCAGCAGGTTCTGAACAGCTGGCCGCCGGAGGCGATCGGTAAAGCCGAAATGCAGATTAAACTGCTCTCCGGCATGCTTGTTCCGATAGAGGGTTCTGACGGCGAAGATTCAGAAGACGCAGACGGAACCGAAAAGGCAGAGCCTGTTACTGCGGAAAAGCCCTTGCCAGCGAGCTGAAGTTTATCCTGAATCTGGCGCGCGATTTTGGACGGCCCGACTGGCGCGCCATGCTGGCTGGAATGACTTCCACTGAGCTGGGCGACTGGCACCAGTTCTATCGGGAGCATTATTTTCAGGACGCTCAGCTCGATGCGCATTTCTCCGGGCTGCTTTATTCCATCTCCACACTCTTCTTCCGCGATCCGGAACTTACCCCCGCACATTTCAGCCTGCTTTCTCCTTCCGGGAATGTCATCAGTGAAGACGAACCGGACGATGACACGCTGATGACCGCAGCTGAGGGGATCACAGGAGGTACCCGATATGGCCCAGCAGATTAGCGACCTGGTCATCAATCTTGATGTTGATAGTGCGACCTTCAGCGAGCAGGTAGCCCGGATTAAGGGGCAACTGACTGGTGTAGCGAACGAGTCAGATAAAGTTCAAGCGCGAATGCAACGTGCTGCAGACATGCAAAGTGCCTCACTCAAAAGTGTGGGTGACGCCAGCGCCGCCGCCGCTGCCGAAATGAAATCCCGACAGGGTGCGGCAACGGAAGGGCTCACTAAGGATTGGCTGAGCGTATCAAAATCCGTTGATGAAACGCACCGGCGCGTAACTGAACTCAATCAGCGCATGCGCGAGAATGACGGCCAGGCTGCGGCGCTTGCACAGAGGCAGGATGAACTCGCTGCGTCATTCTTTCGTCAGATAGATGGCGTTCGTCAGCTCAGCGGCGAAACGCAGTCACTCACCAACGTACAAACGCGTTTACGTGCGGCGAGGGCACAGGGGAACATAACCCAGCAGGATTACCTCGCGCTTATTTCTCACACAGCGGCCAGGCAAAAAGAGCTGCAGGTCGTGGAGGACAAAGCATCAGCCGCGCGAACGCGCTTCCTTACTCAGCTGAAGCAACAAGTTGTTGAGCAAAAACTTTCGGGCACTGAACTGTTGCGCATGAAAGCAGCGCAGGTCGGGGCCAGCGATGCGGCAGAGGTTTACATCCGTAAGCTTGAGGCGGCTAAAGTCGCCACGCACGGGTTGGGTTTACAAAGTTCTGCAGCACGTCGCGAGATCGGTATCCTGATTGGTGAAGTCGCCAGAGGAAACTTTGGTGCGCTGCGTGGCTCCGGTATTACCCTTGCCAATCGCGCCGGATGGATTGATCAGCTTTTGACTTTGCGTGGGTTGGGCATCGCGGGTGTGGTTGGAGGGATTGGTGCGGCGGTTCTTGGCCTGGGTAAAGCCTGGTATGACGGCAGTAAAGAGTCAGAGGAGTTTAACAAACAGCTAATTCTCACAGGGAATTACGCGGGTAAAACGTCAGGACAACTTCAGGTGTTGGCTCGCTCGCTGGCGGGTAACGGCTTAACCCAACACGCTGCTGCTGGTGTGCTGGCGCAGGTCGTGGGAAGCGGTGCATTCAGCGGTAACGATGTCAGCATGGTGAGCAATGTTGCAGCCAGACTCCAGCAGGCCACCGGGCAGGCGGTCGACGAAACCATTAATCAGTTTAAACGCCTGAAAGATGATCCGGTTAACGCCGTCGCAGCGCTCAACGATTACCTGCATTTTCTGACGGCCACCCAATATGAGCAGATTACTTCTGCTCAGGCGCTGGGTGATACGCAGAAAGCAGCAGAGATTGCCATGCAGGCGTATTCAGATGCGGTCATTCAACGCGCTAGTGCGGTCGAGGATAATCTTGGCTCGCTCGAAAAGGCCTGGAACTGGGTAAAAAATTCCGCTTCCGGTGCATGGGATGCCATGCTTGGCGTCGGGCGAAACCCTGATACGGCGATGAAACGTCAGGACTCCTTCGCTGACTGGCAGGCAGCTGAGAAACAGTACCGTCTGCTGTCGGATAATCTCAACGTTGACCCGGATTACTCCGGCAACAACTTTCTTCAGAAAGCTGATGCGGAAAGGCTGAGAAACGCGCGTCAACAGGTAGAGCTTAAAAAGCAGGCTTACGATCTCGCCGATCAGCAATATGCGCAGGAAGGGCTCGCCAGCGCACGGGAAAAAATGCGCACTGACCAGCAGAGTCAGGCTATCCGAAACCAGCAACAGTTTAACCAGCTGGTCGATTCCGGCGCAACGGCGGCAGAAAAACGCGCTACGGCAGAGAAAAAGCTTAATCAGCTTATTGAGAAAAACCGGCAGGATGCGAAAGACGGCATCGTCACACAGTGGACAGAAAAGGACATTGCTGCTGCAAGAGCTGGCATCGAAAAACAGTGGAAGGACCCCAAAACACCGAAAGGTAAAAGCTATACCACTCCGGCAGGTGAAAGAGCAGAAGAGAAGTCGCAGGCTGAACTGCTTACGCTTCAGGCACAGCTAAAGACGCTTGAGCAGCATACCAGCGTAAACGATGTTATCAGTAAGCAACGGCAGGATCTGTGGCAGGCTGAAAATCAATTCACCGTACTGCAGGAGGCTGCTGGGCGACGCCAGCTCACGGCTCAGGAAAAATCCCTGCTGGCGCACAAGGATGAAACGCTCGAGTACAAACGGCAACTGGCCGATCTGGGTGATAAGGTCGCCAGTCAGCAAAAGCTGAACCAACTTGCGGATCAGGCCGCAAAGTTTGAACAGCAACAAACAGCGGCTCGGGCGGGTTTGCAGGCGCAGTCCAGGGGGGTATCCACACGTGAGGCCGGGCGACAAACCACGCTTCAGCGTCTCAGTGAAAGCTATTCGTATAATCCGCAGGCGCAGCAAAAAGTACTCGAAGAACAAAGGGCAACGTTCGAGGCGGAAGATGCCCTGCGTGCGAACTGGTTGGCCGGTGCGAAACAGGGCTGGGCTGAGTATCAGGATTCAGCAACGAACGTCTTCAGCTCGGTACAGCAGATTTCACAGGCCACGTTCAGCGGGCTGGCAGGCCAGCTGACCAGTCTGACGACAACCGGAAAGGCGAGTTTCAAAGACTTCACCAGCTCGATACTTAAAATGATTGTCTCCGTAATCAACCAGCTGCTGGTGGCCTACGCCATCCAGTCTGCTATGGGCTGGTTAAGTGGTGGGTCTAAAACTTCATCGACAGGACAATCATTTGCGGTACCGTCGTTCCGCCCGTCGGGCTATGACGTTGGCGGCTATACCGGGCACGGCGGCAAGTATGAGCCTGCCGGTGTTGTTCACCGTGGAGAATTTGTTTTCACAAAAGAATCAACCAGCCGAATCGGTGTAACTAATCTCTATCGTCTGATGCGCGGTTATGCCACGGGCGGTCTGGTGGGCGGAGGCAGTGTAGCCGGTCAAGGTCTGGGTGGGATAAGCGTTTACGCGCCGGTCACGGTTACGCAGCAGGGCGATAATGGCACTGTTAACAGTGCTAACGCCACCAGCACTGCAAAACAGCTGCAGGGCATTGTACAGACTGTGCTAACTGACCGGTTTAAAAAAGAGATGGGGCCGGGCGGCTTACTTTACAAAGGAGGTCGATGATGACGGACAGTTTCAACTGGCGAACCCGCAAAACGGCACAGGGGTCCCATAACGTCAGTACGTTACAGGCACAGTTCGGTGATGGTTATAAGCAGGTGTCGGGGATTGGCATCAACAACACTGCTGAAACATGGGATCTCGACTGGACTGGGAAACGTGCTGAGGCGGCGACACTTCGGGCATTTTTACTCAGTCACGTCGTCTCCTCGTTCTGGTGGACCAATCCCTGGGGCGAAAAGAAACTCTACCGTGTTAAAAATGATTCGGTAGCGGTGTCATTTCCCGCAGGTGATAAGGCGACGCTGTCATTCTCCTTTGAGCAGGCTTTTGCACCGTAAATATTTTCCCTGTCTGATAAGGCTGCCTTTGGGTGGCCTTTTTTATTTGGAGACACCATGAGCTTTACACAGGACATTCAGCAGCTTGAGCCGGGCAGTCTGATCCAGCTGGTGGAAATTGACGGCACCAGTTTTGGACTGGATAAAATTTTGCGCTTTCATGCCTATAACATCAGTTCGCCGGGCTGGAAGAGTTTTGCGGCTGATAATCTCCCTTCCATTATTTGGCAGGGCAATGAATATGATCCTCACCCTTACGAAGTTAAGGGCCTTGAGTTATCAAGTACAGGAGCACAGCCCACGCCGTCGCTGTCGGTCGGTAACGTGGGCAACTACGTTACTGCCCTCTGTCTCGAGTATCAGGACATGGTGAAAGCGAAGGTCAAAATCCATACCACACTGCTGAAGTATCTTGATGCGGCAAACTGGCAACAGGGCAACCCGGATGCCAACCCGCGTGAAGAGCGGGTCCAGCTTTTCTATGTGAATGCCAAAACGGCGGAGACGCGCATTCAGGTTGATTTTGAACTTTGCTCACCTTTTGACGTGCAGGGCCTGCAACTACCTTCGAGGCAAATCACCCCTTTGTGCACCTGGTGCATGCGCGGGCTCTACCGGTCGGAAACTGGCTGTGACTATAACGGCACAAATTACTTTGCCAAGGATGGCACACCGACGAACGACCCGTCAAAAGACCAGTGCGGCGGCAGACGGCGGGACTGTGAAGACCGTTTTGGTAAAGGCAATCCTCTTTCTTTCGGGGGCTTTCCAGGTGCCAACCTTCAGGGGAAATGATAATGCGCGAAAAACTGCTTAACGCTATCAGGGAACACGTGGCGGCAGAGTATCCGAATGAAGCCTGCGGCGTCATTATTCAGGAGGGAAACAGTCAAAAATACGTCCCGTGCCGGAATGTGGCAGAAAAACCGCAGGAAGATTTTGTGATGCACACCGCTGATTATCTTACTGCACAGCAGCGAGGGGATGTGCTGATGGTTGTGCATTCACATCCTGATGTGGCTTACCTCGTCCCGTCTGAAACTGACCGTATTCAGTGCGATCACTCAGGGCTGGAGTGGGGGGTTATGTCCTGGCCTGACGGTGACTGGTGCACACTGTGTCCGCGCGGTGAGCGTGATTATACCGGCCGCGTCTGGGTACTGGGGCACGCCGACTGCTGGTCACTCATCATGGACTGGTACAAGCGGGAATATGACATTGTCCTGCGCAACTGGTCGGTACCTTACGAGTGGTGGGAAGGTGGGAAGGAAAGCCTTTATGACGACAACTGGCAGAATGAGGGCTTTATTGAGGTGTCGGTCAGCGAAATGCAGACGGGCGACATGCTGATGTTTCAGGCTGGCGCCCCCGTGACTAACCACGCCGGAATTTATCTTGGCGATAATCAGATGTTGCACCACAACTTCGGCCAACTTTCCACGCGCGTTCCGCTCGGGAACTACTGGCGTGAACGTCTGGTGCGGGTGGTGCGGCACAGGGAGCGAATGCATGCTTAAAACGATGATTCTGAGAGGGGCAGCGGCAAAGAAGTTTGGCCGGATTCACCGCTTTCATGTGCAAGACCTGCGCGAAATGCTGCGCGCCATGTGTTCACAGGTGCCGGGATTTCGTAAGTACATGGCCACCGCGCATCACGATGGCGTAACCTTTGCTTTTTACCGCGAAGACATCAACATCGGTATTCAGGAATTCGATATGTCTTCCACGGCTGACGAGTTCACCATGCAATCCATCCCTAAAGGTTCCAAGCGCGCCGGCACGCTCCAGATCGTTATCGGGGCTGTGGCTCTGGTCGCTGCATTCTTTACAGCGGGTGCGTCAATGGCGGCATGGGGTGCAACACTGGCGGGTACCGCGGGCGCAGCCACCGGTGCAGCAGCAGCTGCAACAGTTGCCCTTACAGGCATCGGGTTATCTATGACGCTGGGTGGTGTGGTCAGTATGTTGACCCCACAGCCACAATTTAACGTCGGATCCTCTTCCAGTACAGATAACAAACCCAACTATGCCTTTGGTTCCCCGGTGAACACAGTAGCAATGGGTTATCCGGTCGCCGTGTTTTATGGTCAGCGCGAAATTGGCGGTGCCATCATCAGCGCGGGTAGTTTTACCAGCGATCAGCAATAATTAATGGTAAATCAGCAACATCCTGATATTCGATCAGTCATCAACTCACGGCCGCCTTGTGCGGCCTTTTTTACAGGTGAAATATGCGACTTCTCCAAGGTGAAACAATACAGGGTAGTAAGGGCGGCTCAGCAAAAGCGCACACGCCCGTAGAACAGCCAGATGACCTGCTGTCCACAGCGAAGTTGAAAATGCTGCTGGCCATCGCCGAAGGGGAGATTCAGGGTGACCTGACCGCGCAGCAAATTTTCCTGAATGATACACCTCTAGCTAACCAGGACGGCAGCTATAATTTTACCGGCGTAGTATGGGATTTTCGCCCAGGCTCACAGGATCAGACGTACATACAGGGCATGCCGGAAATTGATAACGAGCTCGCGGTAGGTATTGAGATTAAGCAAAATACGCCCTGGACACGCCAACTCAGCAACCTGCAGCTCGATGCGGTGCGAATTAAACTGAGCCTGCCTGTTCAGGTGCTTTATAAAGATAACGGCGATCGTGTGGGGACGTCCACTGAGTATGCTATCGACCTGTCCACGGATGGTGCCGCGTGGCAGACGGTGGTGAACACCTCATTCACCGGTAAGACAACATCGGAATACCAGCGTGACCACCGTATAAATCTACCCCGTGCAAACACCGGCTGGGCAGTGCGCGTGCGGCGCATCACGCCGGATTCAACCTCGCAGAGCCTGATTAATGCCTTCAAGGTGTTCTCTTACGCCGAGGTCATTGACAGCAAGTTACGCTATCCCAACACAGCACTTCTCTTTGTTGAGGTGGACGCACAGCAGTTTAATGGTGCTGCTCCAAAAATTACATGCAAGCCGAAAGGCCGTAAAATTCGTGTGCCGTCGAATTACAACCCGGCAACCCGTGAATACAGTGGTTCGTGGAATGGCGAATTTGTCTGGGCATGGACGAATAACCCAGCATGGATATTTTATGATCTGGTGCTGAATAAAATTTTTGGTATGGGAAACCGTGTCGATGCCACCATGATTGACCGGTGGGAGTTATACGCCATCGCGCAATACTGCGACGAAAAAGTGTCTAACGGAGCCGGCGGCACTGAACCCCGATTTACCTGCGACGTTTATATTCAGAGTCAGCAGGACGCCTATAACGTACTCAAGGATATTGCGGCCATTTTCCGGGGGATCACGTTCTGGGGAAATAACGAAATCTTCGTCAATGCTGACGTGCCGCAGGTGGACGCAGAAGGTAATGTTGACCCGGATTACGTTTATCACGCATCAAACGTGGTCAGCGGCCTGTTTACACGCGCAGGGGGTTCGTACAAAAACCGCTATTCGTCCTGTCAGGTCAGCTATTCAGACCAGCAAAACCATTACAGCGACACCGTCGAAACGGTTTATGACTCAGATCTGGTGGCGCGATATGACGTACAGGAAATGCAGCTCACTGCCATTGGTTGCACCTCGCAGAGCGAGGCACACCGCCGCGGACGCTGGGCGTTGTTGTCCAACGCGAAAGATGGCTCAATTTCGTTCGGGGTGGGGCTAGACGGCCATATCCCCCTCCCTGCCTCCATCATTGGCGTCGCGGATCCGTTCTTTGCCGGAAAAGAGAACGGCGGCCGTATCAGTGCCATCGATGGCCGAAACGTCAAGCTTGACCGGGAGATAGAATACAAAGCAGGTGATCGTCTGGTCATAAACCTCCCTGACGGTACCGGCCAGGTGCGAACTATTGGCAGCATCAGTGAAGATAAACGCACTGTCACCGTGAATACTAACTGGACAATCAATCCGGTCGCCGGTGGTGTTTGGGCTATCGACAGTGACAGCCTGGCGATTCAGTACTACCGCGTCACGTCGGTGCTGGCTAATGATGACGGTACCTTTACGGTGTCAGGCATCGAGCACGATCCGACGAAGTACCGCTATATCGATGATGGTGTGCGCATTGACTCCCCGCCGGTCACCGTGACGCCGGTGAACGTAATGAAAGCCCCGCAAAACGTGGTAATCAGCGAAAGCAGCTATGTGGTTCAGGGGCTGACCGTCGCGAGCCTGAATGCTGCATGGGATAAGGTTGACGGCGCTATCCGCTATCAGGCCCAGTGGCGCAAAGATAACGGCGACTGGATTAACGTCAGCCAGACCAGCGCGCAGGGATTCAGCGTCCAGGGCATTTACTCCGGGCTGTATGACGTGCGTGTGAGGGCGGTTAACGCCGGTGAGGTTTCATCACCTTGGGGCTATGCGGAATCTACTAACCTGACAGGGAAGGTTGGTAAACCGGGCACGCCAGTGAATCTGATTGCTTCAGAAAATGTGGTCTGGAATATTAACGTTCAGTGGGCTTTCCCCGCGGGCGCCGGAGACACGGCTTACACTGAAATACAGGTGGCCACGACCGCTGACGGCATTAACCCGCAGTTTCTTGCAAACGTTCCTTATCCGGGAGTGAGTTATCAGCACGGGCCTATGCCTGCCGGCGTGCGTCGCTGGTACCGGGCGCGGCTTGTCGATCGCATCGGAAATACCGGTGACTGGACTGGTTTTGTTGGCGGGGCAAGTAATGCGGATGCCGATGATATTCTCGGGACTGTTATCGAAGATTTCATGAATTCGGAAGATGGTAAGGCGCTTTTAACTCCGCTGCAAACCAGTCCTGAAGCCCTCTTACAGGATATCCTTGCGACTTACGATACGGCTAATCAGCAATGGGCGCAGTACGGCGACAACAGGGCGGGGATCATCCAGGCGCAAAAAGTGGCTGCCAACGCTGAAAGTTCTGTGGCTCAGCTTGAGACGGATGTGGTGGCTCAGTTCGCCGAAACAGAAGCGGCACTTCAGGAGAAGTTTACCGCCTATGCAGATGCATCGGGCGGCTCAGCTATCTACACGCTGAAAACCGGCCTGAAATATGGTGGCGTTAATTATGACGCTGGGCTCTCCGTTGCGGTCACTATAAATGGCTCAACCGTTGATACGCGTGTCGCCATCAACGCCGATAAATTTGTGATTGCCAGTGGCAGTGGCAACAACATTTATTCTCCTTTCACGGTACAAAACGGCCAGGTCTTCATCTCTCAGGGTTTTATCGGGAATGGTTGGATCACCAATGCGATGATTGGAGATTACATTCAGTCGAATAACTTTGTAGCTGGAGTCTCAGGTTGGCAATGGAACAAAGATGGCACAATGCAGAACTACGGAAGTGATGGCGGGGGCGCAACGAAGCAAACCAACACCACTTACAGTACCAAGGACGAGAACGGGGTGCTTCGTGCTCAGTTTGGCAAAATCACGGGAGTGTTCTGATGGCAGATTGGGGAATACAGACCTGGGATGCGAACGGTAACCCTAATAACACCGGTATCGTGCCGGTGTTGGTTGTGGCAACCGTGTATTTAAGTGCCGGGCAGGTTTCCGGCACGTACTCCTATACCGTCCCGTCAGGGTTTCGTGTTGAAGCAATCCAGTCCCCAATAACAGGAGATGCTTATTCCGGATCACGCCGGAAAATCACGGGGTCAGGCGGAACGATATCGATTAGTGATGCGAATGGCGACTATTCAGCTGGGACATATACCGCTGATGAATGTTGGTTAATCATTTATTTGGTAAAAGCATAATGGCAACTTGGGGCGCACTATTTACCGACCAGTATGGTAATCCGTGGATTACTCCAGATACGACACCGATGTGTCTTGTTCAGAAAATAGTTTTAAATCCAACTTCGGCTGGGTCATATAACTTGCCAGTAAACTCATCGTCACCTTTCATTATCGCCTGTCACGCAACAGTGGGCAATGTGCTGTTCTATATCAGAAAGGTCGATTCCACTTATACCCTGAATTATAAGGTTGCGGGGACCGGCGGCAGTCCGGGAACTGTCACCATTTACATTTTTGGATACGTCATACCGCAACCGCTGCCTAAATGGGGAGTTGCCATCTGGAATGCTGCTGGGCAGTGCATTTTGACCAATGAAACTAAGGTGATGAATCCACCGGTTGGATACGGGACAATAGGCTCCACAACCGACATCGGGTATTTGGTTGATAAAACTGTCAGTGGAAAATGGGCCGTGTTGCCCAGAGTGGTGGGTGTTGTGGTGGGCGTTATGGGCACCACCCAGCCACGCCCGTGGTCTTCTCCCATTGATACTTCAGCATACTACGACGGTTCTTCTACTCGCATCAGGGCCGGTCAGCGCGATGCGCCTGGTGAAGAGTTACACAATGTTGGCTATTCAAACTCGCGCGATCAAATATTCGCGATTGATGTTTCACGTTATTAATCAATAAATAACGAGAACGATCGTTTTAAACGATCAATATCAATATTTTGATCTATATAACCAATTATCCCCGCTCAATATTCATTGTTAATGTCTTTTTATCTACGTTGATAGGGACATAAACATGAAGAATATTTTAATGGTTCTTGCCATTGCTTTGATGGTTTCCGGTTGTGCAGGAATGCTTGAAAAGCAGGAGCCTGTTTGTGCTGGCGTTGCGCTGGTCGCAGGGCAGGAAACCAATGTGCAGATTTATGGCGTTCGTAAGGTAGCCAGCCAAACCCAGTATAAAGCAGGTGATCCATTCGGCTGGCGCTGGGTAAGTAAGACGAATTTCATCAGCACAACGTGCGATAAATAACCACACTATTTCACATGAACCCGCTTCGGCGGGTTTTTTTATGCCCGGAGAAAAGCATGTCAGCAGGCACAATCGTATTAACCAATAATTCAGCAAACGTGACCGGTACCGGAACGGCCTTCACAACCGACTTAAAAGCCAATGATTTTATTGTCGCTATCGTCGGAGGAGTTACATATACGCTGGCAGTAAAGGCAATCACGTCCGCAACAGCATTAACGTTAATCACGCCATATGGCGGCCCGACCATAACCGGAAATGCATGGACAGCAGTACCAAATGCTACGCTCGTAGGGATCACTGCACAGGTGGCAGCTGATGTGGCGAAGGCCATCCGTGGTTTGAATCTGGACAAGGCAAACTGGCAGGGCTTTTACACTTCGACCGGCGATACCACTATAAATCTTCCTGAAGGTACATCGGTCACTGGCCCTAGTTGGCCCTCTATGAAAACAACTTTGGCAAAAGCCTACAATGACGGCGGCCTTCTCAATGCAACTATCACCCCGAACTCTCTGGGAAATACTGCCGACTTCAATATTTATTATCAAACGGCAAATGCCAACGCGCTAATCGCAAACGGGTATCCAATCGCCAAAGCTGGGACATTGTTCGTAACCAAGTCAGCGTATGGTTGCCAGCAGATGTATATCACTTTTCAGGGTGAGGCATATGTTCGTGGCCTCACTGGTAACTTCAATCCAGCATCGCCGAATTGGTCAGATTGGTGGCCGATTTTTACAGGTAAAAGTACGATTCCAATCGCAAATGGTGGCACCGGGGCACCTACAGCTGCAGCAGCTCGTAGTGCGCTCGGGATAACACCGGGTAATATCGGGGCGTTGGCCACCACGGGCGGAACTATGACTGCCACCATCAACAGCTCAACAACTGCGCCATCTATTATTAGTGGCCCCGCGAGTACAAATTCCTCCGGCATTAATTATCTAGGTCAGGCTACGTTAAATTCTAACCAATATATGACCGTTGATATTGTCGGGACGCCAAATAATATAATTACGCGATTCGTTACCTGGAACACGACACCTCATGTTTTCGGATTTTACGATAATGGGAATGGTACTTGCGATGGGCAATGGGTCGGCGGTTCCGATGAACGATTCAAGGGCAACATTACTGATTTCACCCAAGGTCTTGTGGCAACACTGAGTTGCCGGACAGTGACTTACGACAAGCAAGATGGTGCCCGAGAAATTGGTGTTATTGCACAGGATGTTGAGAGATTTGCAGATTGCGCTGTAATTAATGTAGGTAAGAAAGAATTCGGTAACGGTAGAGTCATTGAGGATTTCAAGGGACTAAATACCGCTGGCTTCGCAGCCGCCGCACACGGCAATGCCATCACAAGTCTCTTCGAATTATTGGATTTGGCGCTGAATGATCCCGATGCTGCGCGTTCTAAAATTGCAGAATACAAAGCTTCTATTGTTTCCCCGGTACCGCTTACGGCAGAACAAAAAATCTTTGGTGGCAAAACGCTCGATGAAATGCCGGCTGATACTGATTTTACAGATACCGACCTGCCTGAAAACAACGATGGGAAGGAATTATCTTCATAACTTCCTTCCCTTATCAAACAGTCGCACCAAATTGCCCTATTTAAAGTCATCCTATGCTAGGCTCACGAAAACTACTTCGAGGTGCTTATGATTACAGATGAAGAAGATTCTCTAATACGGCAGGAAATTGGTGAGGCAGTGATTACCGTACTTGAAGAAGGCAAGATAGTAAGTGTCGAAACAATCATTACTCAGTTGGAGAAAAAGCACCAAAAGGTGGTTCTTCCGCACCACAAGGATAGATTTTGGAAAGCTATTGACCTGCTGATAGGTAAATCATAAAAAAAGCCCTCGGGAGGAGGGCCAGTGAATCATCACAAAAAATTTAGCTTGGTTCAGGAGAACAACTACATTTTAACAATAGCTCAAAATCGAAATTTGGCTTAAGTATTTCTTCTTGTAGTTAAAAAAAAGCCCGCGTTAACGGCGGGCAAATATCAAGGTTATCAACATTACTTAGTACTGGTAGGTAGTCACTCCATCCATTTTCAATTTTAGTCCAGGGCGAAGAAAAAGCAATCAATGTGCAAAAAAGAACCCACGTATAAGGTGGGTTATCAGAAGATAGGCATAAATAGCCTTGGCTGGCTTGCTGATCTTGTGTCAGCTGGTATGAGAATAGTGCAGGGCGGTGATTTTGCCAGATTTCAGGCATAAAAAACCCGGCTCTGTGGCCGGGTAGCGATTAAAGTTTTGAGACCATAACGTCTATGGCGGCAAGGCAGGGCTTTTTGTATGGGGCGTTAACTTTTTTATTCTTCTGTTCATCACTCTAACGCTACCGGTAGGTAAGATTGAGAAAGGGCATCCTTTTGCGAAAGCTACCACCCCGGTAGTTTGAAAGTCCTTAATGTTTACAACACCATTATCTACAGCAGTAAAATCAAATATCTCAGGCTTTCAGTCAGCGCCCAACATATCCAATAGCTACGATGAGAACTGCTATGCATGTAACTTTACTGGCACGGATTATCTGAGCTCGGTCTTTTCTGTAGATAGCAAAAACTAGTGTAGGTAATGCCCAAATCATTAGAATCAAGCCAATTCTTGCGTAAACAGACATTTGGCCTCCATCAGTCACCTATCCATGGTTTTTCCAAGCCGTAACTCAGGTCATAGGTTAGCGATCACAGTGCCCCAAGACCCAATGTGCATGCATTTTCAAGGCGTGATGTATCTCGTCACTACCAGCCATTAAAAAAATCAGTATGAGCAGAACTAAGAGTATGGCGAACAGCGCATAGCGCATCGCAGATCCATTGCTGTAAATGTAAATAAAGTGAATTTTAACGATAATATAACGGAATCTTTGCAGTGAGGATACCGAAGGATACTTCCATTAAGGCAGGAAAGTTGCAAACCCGCCAGCGCATTCAACCACGAGGCCTCTGGCCGGTTGCTGTCATGACGGAGAAAATATAATTTTGGTTTTTTATGGTGTCAATATTGGCCTCAGATTTCATGAGCTAGGCTGATACCAGTCCTCCGCGCTTTCCCACGTATTCTGCAACATCACGTCGATCACTTCTTTATCCCGCGCCGTACCTCCCATCACAGAAAGCCCATCGCTATGAACACGCCGAACTGCGAACGTCGCGCCCGGGTAATGATCATCAAGCCTTTTCTGGAATTCTTCTTTCGATGCCTCAACGGCACCGGCGCTTTTTATTGCTTTGCAGATCAGCCCTCTAAGAATTTACCCGCAGTCTACCCTTCACAATCACAAGATCACGTGATTATACTGTATGTATAAACAGTGTTTTGTGAGGTTGTTATATGAACATCTTTTACCCAATACCAGACCCATTGAAGCTTCTGATACCTTTCTTCCAAGACAAAGTGCAGGCAGGTTTCCCCTCACCAGCACAGGACTACATTGAGAAAGGTATTGATTTAAATGAGCTTTGTGTAAATCATCCCGCAGCTACATACTTCGTGATGGCGACAGGCATGTCGATGGTCGATGCTGGAATCTACGAAGGGTCTTTACTTGTTGTTGACCGAAGCCTGCAGGCTAAGCATGGAGACATCATCATTGCATCATTGGCTGGTGAGTACACCGTGAAGCGTCTCTGCACTCATCCAGTTGTTCAGCTTGTGCCAATGAATCCAGATTTCCCGCCGATCGTTCTTCATGACGGTGGCGATGAACTTGAAGTGTTTGGAGTCGTCACTTTCAGTATTAATGGATTCCAGTAATGTTTGCCCTTGCCGATGTGAACAGCTTCTATGCCAGCTGCGAGACTGTGTTTCGTCCTGATTTGAAAGGGCGGCCAGTGGTTGTTCTTAGCAACAATGACGGTTGCGTAATTGCTCGCAGTACAGAAGCGAAGAAACTAGGAATTAAGATGGGGGACCCGTTCTTTAAGATGCGTGATCTCTTTGAACGTCACAAGATAGTGACCTTTAGCAGCAATTACGCGCTGTATGCAGACATGAGTTCGAGGGTGATGACGGTGTTGGAAGAAATGTCGCCAGCCGTGGAGGTTTACTCAATTGATGAGGCATTTATGAACCTGCAAGGGGTTAGTAATTGCCAGAATCTGGAAGAGTTTGGACGCGAGGTGAGGGCCAAGGTTCTTCGGTGGACTGGTTTGACCGTAGGTGTTGGAATTGCACCGACTAAGACCCTAGCCAAACTAGCTAACCATGCTGCAAAGAAATGGACAAAGACCGGCGGTGTGGTTGATCTGTCTCTACTTGCCAGGCAGCGTAAGCTGATGGCATTGGTGGAAGTTGGGGATGTGTGGGGAGTTGGCAGGCGCATTTCCAAAAAACTTAATGATATGGGCATTAAAACTGCGTTGCAGTTGGCAGACACTCCGACGCCGCTGATACGAAAACACTTTAATATTGTATTAGAGCGAACCGTGAGGGAATTACGTGGGGAGCCATGTTTAGAACTCGAAGAATTTGCGCCAACCAAACAGCAGATCGTCTGCTCTCGTTCATTTGGTGACCGCGTTAGCGAATATGACCTGATGCGTGAAGCTATCTGCAGCCATGCAGTGCGGGCAGCAGAGAAGCTTCGCGGTGAGCACCAGTACTGTCGGCATATTTCAACATTCGTCAAAACCAGCCCGTTCGCTATGAATGAACTGTATTACGGCAAAACTGCAGGTACAAAACTGCAGATACCTACTCAAGACAGCCGCGATATAGTAGCCGCTGCCACGCAGTGCCTGGATGCAATCTGGCAAGATGGCCACCGGTTTCAAAAATGTGGAGTGATGCTGGGTGACTTCTATAGCCAAGGGGTGGCACAACTGGGACTATTCGATGAGTACAAGCCACGTACAAATAGTGAGCAGCTCATGGCTGTTCTCGATGGTATCAACCACAGTGGAAAAGGACGAGTCTGGTTTGCGGGGCAAGGTATTCAAAAGAGTTGGGAGATGAAACGTCAGATGCTCTCACCAGCCTATACCACGCGCTTCAGTGATTTGATGCGCGTGAAAGTCTAACCAGTGGGTCATTTATCGGTTTTATCAGCTCAGGCCCGTTGTTCCGAATGCTGCCGACCTTTTGCATAACTGGATGCCAGGTGAATTTTGAAGACGGCACGGACTCCTTCTCGGCTATTTCCAATGCGCGTTCTGGTAGAGTGTCTCCATCCAGCCACTCCAGCGCCTGTGTGCGGTCAAGAACGAGCGGGCGTCTGTCATGGATATCGAGCAGTCCCTCATCACTAGCAGTGGTCACAATTACAAAGCCATCATCCTCCGGCGTTTCGGCTGCGTCAGGGTAATACTGGCTTATGGCCGCAAAGAACAGCGGGACATGTGATTTATGGTAGATGAAGTACGGCTGTTTGATCTTAGCGTTAGATTGGTCTTTCTTCCATTCGTACCAGCCATCCGCCATTACTAATGCACGCCCATGCTCGAATAGCGGTTTAAACATCCTGCTCGTTGCCACAGTTTCAACACGCGCATTGATCATCGGTGGCCGCTTTGATTCTTTCGCCCAGCCAGGTTGATATCCCCAGTTAACAGGATCGAGAAATATTTTATCGTCGCGCTGATTGAGCAAAAGGACGCGTGAACCGGGTGCGACGTTGTAACGGTCGAGCGGTATATCATCGATGCTGCTGGCGAACTCTTTATCAGGCGAGAGAACTTCAATGTAATGAGATCGGGGTTCGTACTGAGTGAAACGTCCGCACATATAAAATCCTCCATTGGTGGATCATAAGTATAGACCTTGAAGATAACTTGATGGGGTAGTAAGTCCTTCTGCACAACTAATTATATTATTCGTAAATTCATGTAGTTATAAACACCACCTTACACAAGTTAAAAATTGCAGAAACAGATGTATTTTCTTTGCTAATCAGAAAGTTAAAATAATTTCTTCGCGCTGCTGCTGCGTCATATGGAATGCGCAGAAAAGAGAGATAGAGGGAAAAACCTTCCCCAAAACGAAATGTAAGTGGTTGATCTAAATAGCATAAGATATACACTGCGTGCGACTGAAAAAGCGCAAGAAAAACACACTTAATACACTGTTTTTTATAAATAAAGTAAATATTTTAAGCATGTACTCGTAACGTAAACGGCTGACCATCACAATCGATAACAGATAAAGACAGGCGCACACCGAGTAAGCGACGCCGGCTCCGGCGACATACATAAAACCGCCGAGCGCCGGACCCACCATAGACGCCGCCTGACCTGAAACACTGTTAGCGGCCATCGCCCGTGCCAGTAAATGCGGCGGCACCAGTGCCGGAAGCATCGACTGTAAAGACGGCGCTTCCATGGCTTTGGCGGTCGAAATGATAAAAATCAGGCCGAGAATAATGACTTCGTTGACGTGATGTGTCAGCGACAAATACGCCAGGGCGGCAATCGCCACCCATTCGGCGACTTGTCCGAGCAAGACCACGCGGCGGCGGTCAAACTGATCCGCCACGTGTCCGGCGACCAGCGCCAGCGCGACAGAGGGGAAAAACTGCACCAGCCCGATCAGCCCCAGATCAAACGCCCTTCCGGTAATCGAGTAGATTTGCCAGCTCACCACAATGGAAAGCATCTGGAAACCAAAACTGGAGGCCGCGCGGGCTATCCAGAACGCCACAAACGAGCGGTGCTGTAACAGTGAATCCGGATTACCGGAAGAAGATGACATGACAAATCCCTGAAAAATGAAAGATGCCGTGTCTGCTGGTCGCATGCGACAAGTTAGCCCGGCAATTATTGTGGATACAAATAATTAACAAACAATCTTATCGGCCGTTTTACCATAAAAAATTCAACAAATCTCCCTATCACATTGTGAAGAAAGTGTGCAGTTCGCGTGCAAGCGCCTCTGGTTGCTCCTCGGGAATAAAATGCCCGCTGTTGGCGATAATAATTCCGGTGACGTTTTCAGCAAAATCGCGCAGCGGTACGGCCATATCCGGGATAGAACCCTGATCGGCACTTACCGCCAGCAGCGGCATCTGCAATTTTCCCTGACTGTTCAGCTTCCGGTTCTGCTCAGCGGAAACCGTGACTGAACGGTAATACGCCAGTCCGGCGCGCAACCCGCCGCTTTTGAGGAAAACGCGCAAATACTCGCTGATGTCTTCGTCCGTAAAGGCATCAGGCGCTGCTGTTTTTCTGCGTAAAAACCAGTCCAGATAGATCCGTTCGTTGCCGGTAATCAATGCTTCAGGTAAATCGGGAAGGGTATGAAACGCAAAGTGCCAGGTTTTCCATGATTTATCCGGCGTGACCGGCAGCGCATCCGGCAAGGTAATTCCGGGGATCCCGGCATCGAGCAGCGCCAGTCGTTTCACTTCATTCGGGTAGAGCGCGGCATACGGATAAGCCAACCAGGCACCGACATCGTGGGCGACCAGAAAATAGCGTGTATGTCCAAGAGACTGCATCAGCTCGTGGGTTTTCTGCGCCAGACTCTGTGTGTCGTAGCCGGTTTCTGGCCGGTCGGAGTCGCCCTGACCCGGCAAATCAGGGGCCACCAGCCAGAAAGTATCCTTCAGATCCTGCATAACGTGACGCCATGCAAACCAGCTCTGCGGGAAACCGGCCAGCAGAAGTAAAACCTCGCCGTCAGGATTTCCGCCACAAACGTAATGTATTCGCACGCCATCCACTGTGGCGTAATGGTGATGAAATCCTTTTAGTGTTGGATCGGGTATACCGAAAAGCGCGGTGGCAACGGGAGTGGAAGGCATATTCTGATTCATGATATTTCTCCTGTTAAAGTTTATTAGGAAATGTTTATTTCCTAAATGGCAAAAAAATTTTAATCGAGGATTTTTAGCGCCAGTTCCAGCGTGGAGTCAGCATCCGGATTGTTTTCAACTTTGCCGGCAACACGCATTCCCAGCACGATATAAAGCATCAGGGTTGACGCGGCTTGTGCATCAATGGCCGTTGAGACTGAACCGTCACGTTGCCCCAGTTCGATCAGCGAAATCAGGAGCGCTTTATTGCGGGTAATCGCCTGGCGAACCAGCCCGGCAACTTCATCATCGAAGGTCAGTAACTCAACAGTGCCGGCGACAACCAGACAACCGCGGCGGCCTTCAATTTCATGCGAAGATTTAAGGTAAAAGCGCAGCACCTGGGCAATACGTTCGCGCCCGGTCGTAACCCTCTTAATCTGCTGGCGCAGCTGGGCATTACGCAGTGAGGTATAGCGCTCAAAAACGTTGAGAAACAGAGTACGTTTATCAGTGAAAGCCTTGTAGATGCTGCCCGCCGTCAGGTTCATCGCCCGACTCAGGTCGCTGACAGATGCAGCATGAAAGCCTTTCTCACGAAATACCGTCATGGCGTTATCCAGCGCCAGACCGGTGTCGAACTCACGCGGGCGTCCGCGTTCTCTGGAAGGGGAAGGTTGCACAGGAGTCGCCACCATTAGGAAACGTTAATTTCCTAATGGTGGCACTTCGTTGAGGAACCGGCAAGCTATTTTTCTAAAGCTGGCAGAATTGACGCAAAACGGGTGTTTATTTGTGACTATTTGCCAGCAAAAAGTTACCAGCGTAACTTACGGCCAGAATATTCCACGAAATGATGGCCGCCCTTACCGGATAAGGCTTCAAACTGATCAACAATACCGGTGGTACTTTCTTCAATCGTCAGGGTGGCATTTTCACCGCCCATATCAGTTTTCACCCAGCCCGGATGGACGGAAAGCAGTGTCACTTCCTGTTTTTCGGTCTGTTGCTGCAAACCACGGGTCAGCATATTCAGCGCGGCTTTGCTGGCAGAATAAAGCGGATAGGTCGCCACTTCGTTCTCATTGAGACTGGAAAGCTCAGACGTCATCAGCGCCAGCACGCCGGTGCGGTGGTTTAGCAGCGGCAACAATTCGGCGGCGCAGCGTACAGGGGAGATAGTGTTAGTCAAAAACAGCTGAAGAATTTCGTCATCGCTGGCCTGATGAATATCCTGATGATCCGGACCGAACACGCCTGCATTCACAAAAATCAAATCAAAATGGCTCGCGGAGAGCGCGTCTTTTACCGCCTCCCTCGCTTCGGATTTGTTGATGTCCAGTTTTACCCATTCAACTGACGCGGGGCTTTTATCAGGTACGGCATCACGCGTGGTAGCAGTCACCTGCCAGCCGCGCTTTGTGAGTACGTCCACCACACCTAAACCGATACCGCGCGATGCGCCGATGATCAATGCTTTCTTAGAGTCAGTCATATTCATCCTTATGTAATCAATGCGTTAACATCAGTTTATTTTTTTCATTAAATCAGTAAATCTGCTTCCTATTAATTGCAGTATGAGCCTGTAACGTTTGGGCAACAATGGGCTGGAGTCTGATTTTCCCTGTCGGCAGAGCGCCTGATGATGAACCGGGGTTTCATTGCAAGCGCTAGTGCATGAGGCGGTAAGTCTTTACTATAGGAGCAGATGAAGTATTCATGTTGTTTCCAACAGACAGGCAAAGGTGAATAAAAGCATGATCGCCATAAAATGGTTTAGCCTCGTATTTGTCCTCGTTTTACTGCTGTCTTTTGGATACAGCTATGCAAAAGCCTCGCAAACCCGTGAAGAACCCGCAGGGCAGAGCTGGTCTACGGCGCGGCGGGATTCCGCCGGAATTGCGCCGGATCCAGCCAAACTCAAAAGTACCGCCATTGTGCAGATTTATGCTGCACCGACCTATGGCTGGCGCGGACTGGTCGCTGTACACCCGTGGATCATATTCAAGCGGGAAGGGGAAACACAGTTTACCCGTTATGACGTCATCAGCTGGGGCAGTACCAATGTGGTTCGCCGTAATTATGCTATTCCGGATGGCTACTGGTTTGGTTCGCAGCCACGTTTGCTGGTGGATCACCGTGGCGCACAGGCGCAAATGATGATCCCAAAAATTGAAGCCGCCATTAAAAGTTACCCGTATCCGCGCACTTATCACGCCTGGCCGGGACCAAACAGCAACACGTTTATGGCGCATATTGGCCGTGAAGTGCCGGAACTTGAACTGGATATGCCGTCTAACGCCATCGGTAAGGATTATCGCGGAATCACTAATCCGATTGGGTTGCCGCCTTCCGGGCGTGGTGTTCAGGTATCGTTGCTTGGGCTTCTGGGCGTTACGCTGGGCGTGGAAGAAGGTCTGGAAGTTAATGTGCTGGGGCTGAACCTGGGTATCGATGTCAAAAACCCGGCGTTGCGTTTGCCGTTTGTCGGGCGTGTCGGATTTGATAATCCGGGGAAAGCAGAGCTTTAATCAAGACTTAAGCGGCATTTCGACAAAAAAGGCCCGCCATTTCTGGCAGGCCTTTTGTCTTTCACGAGGCGCTTACTTCACGCACTTCGCACAGGTGCTTGCATGGATTTGCTGGAAGAAATCGTTGCCTTTGTCATCCACCAGAATGAACGCCGGGAAGTCTTCGACTTCGATTTTCCAGATGGCTTCCATACCCAGTTCAGGATATTCCACACATTCCAGGCTCTTGATACTTTGCTGAGCCAGAACTGCTGCCGGGCCGCCGATGCTGCCGAGATAGAAACCGCCGTGTTTATGGCACGCGTCGGTCACCTGCTGGCTACGGTTACCTTTTGCCAGCATGATCATGCTGCCGCCGTTGGATTGCAGAAGATCCACGTAGGAATCCATACGGCCAGCGGTGGTCGGGCCGAGAGAACCGGAAGCGTAACCTTCAGGGGTTTTCGCCGGGCCTGCGTAGTAAATCGGATGATCTTTAATGTACTGCGGCAAACCTTCGCCGTTATCCAGGCGCTCTTTCAGTTTGGCGTGCGCAATATCACGACCAACGATAATCGTACCGCTCAGGGAAAGGCGGGTTGATACCGGATATTCAGAAAGCTGCGCGAGGATTTCTTTCATCGGACGGTTCAGGTCAACCTTCACCACACCGGCTTCGCCCTGCTGACGCAACGCTTCAGGAATGTACTTGCCTGGATTTTCTTCCAGTTTCTCGATCCAGATACCGTCGCGGTTGATTTTGGCTTTGATGTTACGGTCTGCGGAGCAGGAGACGCCCATACCGACCGGACATGACGCGCCGTGACGTGGCAGACGTACTACGCGGATATCGTGGGCAAAGTATTTGCCACCAAACTGTGCGCCCAGGCCAAGATTGTTGGCTTCAGCCAGCAGTTCCTGTTCCAGATTGACGTCGCGGAATGCCTGACCGTGTTCGTTACCTTCAGTTGGCAGACCGTCGTAGTAATGGGTGGACGCCAGTTTCACCGTTTTCAGCGTCGCTTCAGCGGAGGTCCCGCCAATCACGAACGCGATATGGTACGGCGGACAGGCTGCTGTACCCAGCGTGCGCATTTTCTCAACCAGATAATCTTTCAGTTTAGCCGGCGTGATCAGCGCTTTGGTTTCCTGATACAGATAAGTCTTGTTCGCTGAACCACCGCCTTTGGCGATGCACAGGAATTTGTACTCGTCGCCATCGACACTGTAGAGATCGATTTGCGCAGGCAGGTTGGTGCCGGTGTTCACTTCTTTGTACATATCCAGCGCGGCGTTTTGGGAATAGCGCAGGTTATCTTCAATGAAGGTGTTGTACACGCCCTGAGACAGGCTGGCTTCGTCGCCGCCGCCGGTCCAGACGCGCTGGCCTTTTTTACCCATGATGATGGCAGTACCGGTGTCCTGACAGGTTGGCAGAATACCTTTGGCCGCGATTTCAGAGTTACGCAGGAATTGCAGCGCGACATATTTGTCGTTTTCGCTTGATTCCGGGTCATGAAGAATAGAGGCCACTTGTTGCTGATGCGCAGGGCGCAGCATGAAAGAGGCATCGTGGAACGCCTGCTGGGCCAAAAGGGTCAGCGCCTGCGGTTCCACTTTTAACACTTCTTCGCCATCGAAGGTGCTGACAGATACGTGATCTTTGGTCAGCAGGTAGTATTCGGTGTCATCTTTAGAAACGGGGAAGGGATTTTGATAATAGAACGGTTTGTTCGACATTGTTTTCTCACTTTTTCCGTTTTTGCCGCCACGGATGGGACTGTTGACTCGGTATGGCAGAGGTATTCGGGGCGACGTTTATATTCGTTCTGTATGTTGCCAGCCAAGTACACAGGCTGGCAACGGGGTTTATATGTTTTCTTTCAGTAAATGCTCTGTTAATGCTTTGTGGGTGATTTTATCGCCACAATCAGAACATCATCACCATCCACGGATAACCGATTACCAGTAAAGCAATCAGGAAGATGGCACCAAAGATTGTCCCGAGACGCCAGTAATCTTTGGTTGGCAGATAACCGCTGCCGTAATAAATCGGGCTTGGACCGGTACCGTAAGGTGTGATGATCCCCATAACGCCCAGAGACGTCACCATCAGCAGACAGAATACCTGCATATTAATACCCGGAATGGCGGCACCAATAGTCAGCATAGCCGGTAACAGCGCGGTAGTGTGCGCCGTGGTGCTGGCGAACAGGTAATGGAGCAAATAAAACGCCAGCAGCAGGGCAATCGTCGCTGCACCCGGGGAAATACCGCCCATCAGCGCCGCGCCTTCTTTACCCAGCCAGGCGATGAAACCGGTGCGGGATAAGCCGTCGGCCAGTGCCACCAGCGTAGCGAACCAGGCAAAGGTGTTCCAGGCTGGTTTGTTGCTGGTGATGTCGTTCCAGTTCAGAACCCCGGTCCACAGCATCAGCACCACGACCAGCAGTGCGGCCATCGCCGGTTCAATGAAGCTGGCTGCGAAAATCCACATTGCCAGCGCACAGCACACGAATACCAGCAGCAGGATTTCATGACGGGACATTTTGCCCAGTTTCGCCAGTTCAGCAGTCGCCCAGCGAGGTACTTCGTCATTGATTTTCACTTCCGGCGGGTAGAACCAGTACGCCAGCAGCGGCATGGTCAGCAGAAGCAACAGACCGACCGGCAGGAAGGCGATGAACCAGGTGCCCCAGGAAATGTTGATACCGGTTACGCTGTTCACGATGCCCAGCGCCAGCAGGTTTGGTGCCAGTGCAGACAGGAACATGGAACTGGTGATACAGGCTGCGGTAATCGCCACCCACATCAGGTAAGAACCAATTTTACGTGCGCTCGGGTCATTCGGTTTTGAACCGTACAACGGCGGCAGGTTGGCAATGATCGGGTAGATTGTGCCGCCGCTGCGCGCGGTGTTGGAAGGCGTAAACGGTGCCAGTAATAAGTCAGCGAAGGTGATGGCGTAACCGAGCGTCAGGCTGCGGCGACCCAGATATTTCACCAGGATCAGCGCCAGACGGCGGCCAAACTGGGTTTTATCGTAGCCGGCAGCAAACATGAACGCGCCGAAGATTAGCCAGACCGTGGAGTTACCAAAACCACTGACGGCCCATTTGAAGGACTGTGCTGCGGTTTTGAATTTAGGATCCGCCAGCTCAGCCGGGCTGAACAACAACCACTGGCTGAACAGGGCGATGACCACTACACCGGTTAAGCCGATAACGGCTCCCGGCAATGGTTCGAAGATCAGGCCAACAATGACGCCCACGAAGATGGCGAAGAAATGCCATGCATAAGGTTCAAGCCCGGCAGGCACCGGAACCAGCAGCAACAACACCGACACCAGCACGGGAAGTATCATAAAGATCCAGCGATTTTTTTTGCCGGGTTCGGCTTTTTTCGCTGGCTCTTTCACCGCAGTTTTTGTTATTTCGCTCATAATATTTATCTTAGGTAGTTAGGAATATTGTGATGATGCATAGGTAAGATGTAGTCTGGTTTTTTTAGTTACTTAATATTTTCTTTAGTTATTCAATAGTGGCATGTTCATTGCCTCATTATTGTTATTTTTGTCTGATAACTCTTATTCCCCGTAAGAGGGAGGAAATGTTTATATAATGCGATTTCCCTATTTTTAACTGTTGATCTTGATCAAGAAAATACGGGGCTAAATTGTTTTTTAAATCGAATAAAACAAAAGATCAGGCTTTATCTGATTAATTATGGCGAGACAGGAGGGCGACATCGTTTGCGGGAAGTATTCTGGAAGTGTTCGGGGAGTAGATCAGCAAAAATGGAGTAGGGCAAATGAGAGGCATTCACAGTGTTGAGCTACAACCGCGGGTCGCCTTCAGGCTTTCATGCGCCACTTGTCAGCGGCTGAACTTCATGATCTGCCGGAGGATAAGGGCGGCAGGATGTAATAATATTCTCATCAGTTAAATACAATTACGCCCGTAGTTTACAGGAATGTGATTATTTAATTTGTTAGTTAACATATTTTTAATATAACAGGCATTAAGTTAATAGATAAATAGTTAATTAACTAATGTTAGAGGTTTAGAAAGTAAAAATAAAACTATATTAATAAGCATGATTCCGGCTTTGAAATAATACAACGAATAATAAATAAACATTTCAACACGCTTCACAAAAATAGCGCGCCGGTGACGAATTCAGATTTAAAACCTTAAAGTTTGGAGTCACTATTATGAGCAACAACGATCTGCTATTGAGCCCGTTTACTTTACCGAATGGCACTGTGCTGAAAAATCGCATTCTGATGGCGCCAATGACCACCTGCACCGGCTTTTATGACGGCACCGTCACCAGCGAACTGGTTGAATACTACCGTGCCCGCGCCGGCAGCATCGGTACGGTGATTGTTGAATGCTGTTTTGTAGATGACAAAGGTCTGGCATTCCCGGGCGCCATCGGTATCGACAACGACGCTAAAATCGACGGACTGGCAAAAATCGCTGCCGCAGTGAAATCTCAGGGTTCAAAAGCCGTTCTGCAGATTTATCACGGCGGCCGCATGAGTGAGCCAAAACTGATTGGCGGCCAGCAGCCTGTCGCGCCAAGTGCATTAGCAGCACCGCGTGAAGGTGCAGCCACACCTGTCGCGCTGACCGCAGAAGAAGTCGACGGCATGATCGCCAAATTTGGTGAAGGCGTGCGTCGTGCCATTGAAGCCGGTTTCGACGGCGTAGAAATCCACGGTGCCAATACCTATCTTATCCAGCAATTCTTCTCTCCGAATTCCAACCAGCGTGACGACAAATGGGGCGGCAGCCGTGAAAACCGCGCACGTTTCCCGCTGGCGGTGCTGGATATTACTCATGAAATGGCGAAGAAATACGCCGACGACTCTTTCATTATTGGTTACCGTTTCTCTCCGGAAGAGCTGGAAGAACCGGGTATCCGTTTTGCCGACACCATGTACCTGCTGGAACAACTGGCGGCGCGCGGTCTGGATTATCTGCATTTCTCCCTCGGTTACTCGCTGCGCCCTTCCATTATCGATACCACGGATCCGACACCGCTGATCGACAAATACGTCGCAATGCGTTCCGACACACTGGCAAAAATTCCGGTGATGGGCGTGGGCGGCATCGTCAATAAATCCGATGCGGATATGGCGCTGGAATACGGCTACGACATGATTGCTATCGGTAAAGCGTGTATCGCCTATCCGGACTGGGCTGACCGTATCGCCGCCGATCAGAAACTCGATCTGTTCATCGACAGCACACAACGCGAAGCGCTGACCATTCCTGAGCCGCTGTGGCGTTTCTCGCTGGTGGACGCGATGATCCGCGACATGAGCATGACGTCGAAGAAATTTAAAGCCGGTGTGTTCCAGGAAAAAGTGCAGGATCCTGCACACGAACTGGCGATCAGCGTCAGTCTGGAAACCGACCGCATTGCGGATATCGCGCTGGAAGCAGGTGCGGATCTGGATGTGGAATTCACCACCAGTTTTGAAATCATCCGTACCCGGATTCTGGACGCCAACAGTCCGCACGTTGATGCGGTGACTGGCGCGACCGAACAGAGCGAAGCGGTGAAAAAAGCGGTATCCAAAGCGATCGCTAAATCGTGCAAGGCTCAGTTACTGGAAGAGGGCGGCAGTCTGAATGAGCCACAAAACTACGACGTTGTAGTGGTGGGCAGCGGCGGCGCAGGTCTGGCGGCGGCAATTCAGGCGTGTGACGAAGGGGCGAAAGTCCTGATTGTTGAGAAAATGTCTACCATTGGCGGTAACACCATTAAAGCGTCGGTTGGTATGAACGCCGCAGAAACCCGCTACCAGAAACTGAAAGGCATCGAAGACAGCAAAGAGCTGTTCTATCAGGAAACCCTGAAAGGCGGCCAGTTCAAAAACAATACTGTGTTGCTGAAAGAGTTCATCGAACGTGCGCCGCAGGCGGTGGAATGGCTGGCGGAGCACAATATTGAACTGAGCGACATCACCATTACCGGCGGGATGAGTATCGATCGTACGCACCGTCCGGCGGATCGCAGCGCAGTTGGCGGCTTCCTGATCAGCGGCCTGGTGAAGAATCTCAACAAACGCAACATCGACGTCATGCTCGACACTTCTGTCACTGAAATCCGATATGCCGATGGCGCGGTGCAGGGTGTGAATCTGCTCAATGATGAAAACGAAGTGCTGGTGGTTAACGCCAAAAGCGTCATTGTCGCTACCGGTGGTTTCAGCGCCAACCGCGACATGGTCGTGAAATACCGCCCAGAGCTGGATGGTTTCGTCACCACCAACCACAAAGGCGCGACCGGCAGCGGTATCGCTATTTTGCAAGATATCGGCGCTGGCACGGTCGATATGGGTGAAATCCAGATCCACCCGACCGTTGAACAAACGACGTCTTATCTGATTTCAGAAGCCATTCGCGGCGGCGGTGCGATTCTGGTCAGCCAGGCAGGCAAACGCTTCTTCAATGAAATGGAAACCCGCGACAAAGTCTCGGCGAACATTATCGCGTTGCCGGAGAAATTTGCTTACGTGGTGTTTGATGAGCAGGTGCGTCTGAATAATAAAGCGGCTGATGAATACATCGCCAAAGGCTTTGTGATCAGCGGCAATTCGCCACGCGAACTGGCGGCAAAACTGGAGATGAACTCAGACGCCTTCCTGGCGACGCTGGAAAGCTATAACGTGGCCGTTGATAAGCAGGATGACGTGGAATTTGGTCGCCGCACCGCGCTGCGCCACCCAATCAACCAGGGGCCATTCTATGCAATCCGTATCGCGCCGGGCGTGCATCACACCATGGGCGGTGTGACCATCAACACCGACACTTGTGTGCTCGATGCGCAGCAACAGGTACTCGGCGGCGCATTTGCGGCGGGTGAAGTGGTCGGCGGCATTCACGGCGGTAACCGTATCGGCGGTAACGCCGTTGCAGATATCATTATCTTCGGTATCCTTGCAGGACAAAACGCCGCGAAATTCGCGATGCGGTAACCGTTATCACGCAAGGTAATACAATGACGCCAGACGATCGTGTTTATGCTTATTCCGCTGTTTTAATGGGTTCGCCCATTCTTCTCAAGCTGTTTGAACATAACGAGAGTCTGGCGTCTGGCGTTTTCAGGCTGATTAAACATCAGGAAAACACCTTCACGGTGAATCGCCCGCATTCCGATATCATGGCGATTAACCATGCCGCCGGACGTGACCCTGTCACTGTCAGCGCGCCGGTATTTGAGTTAATCCGTCGCGCCAAAGCCATCAGTTGTCTGCCCGGCAGCAGTTTCAATTTCACTATCGGCCCGCTGGTTAAGTGCTGGAAAATCGGTTTTAGCGGTCACAGCATTCCGGCGGCTCGGGATCTCCAGACGTTACTTGCGCTGACAAATCCCGAAGATGTGATCCTCGATGAACAAACCCGTTCGGTGTTTCTGCAACAGGCTGGAATGGAAATTGACCTCGGCGCGATTGCTAAAGGTTATATCGCCGATGTGGTGCGTGATTATCTGCGTGAACAGCAGGTTGAGAACGCGTTAATCAATCTGGGCGGGAACGTACAGACGTTAGGTGCCGGTGCGGAAGGAGCGTGGGCAATTGGCCTGAAAAAACCGTTTTCCGAGCCGGACACGCTGATTGGGGTAATCAACGTTATCGGTAAATCGGTCGTGACGTCTGGTATTTACGAACGTTATTTCGAGCTGGAGGGTCACTGTTATCACCATATTCTCGATCCGAAAACCGGCTATCCGCTGGATAACGAACTGCTCAGCGTAACCATTATTTCAGAAGATTCGATAGACGGGGATATCTGGACAACGTTGCTGTACGGAATGGGCGTGGAGAAAAGTCTGGCGTATCTTGAGCAGATCCTGCACATCGAGGCGATTTTTGTTACGCGGGACGGGCAAATTATTTTGTCATCGCAGCGGCAGTTTACCTTCACACCGCTGGATGACAGTTACCGGATCACGACTTACTGACAATACTGTTTTAACAGCGAATAGTGATCGGCTTGTAAACGGTAGCGGTAAACCGGGCGGCCGGTGACACCGTAGTGAATGCTGGTAAACAGAATGTTCATCTGCGCCAGCCAGATCAGGTATTTACGGCACGATACCCGCGAAATATTCACCGAACTGGCCAGTTCATCCGTGGAGAATTCCATGGTCGGATGAGCATCAATCCACTGACACAACGTGCGGAGTGTTTGCGGCGTTAAACCTTTCGGCAGCTTTTTGGTGTCCGCAGCGGCAGGATTACTGCCGTGGATCAACCGGTCAACGTCAGACTGCTCATAATACTGTTGATTATCCATCAGCGTTTTTTTCTGCTGCCAGCCGGTCAGTGCTTCCTCGAAACGGGAGAACTGGAACGGTTTGATCAGATAATCCACCACGCCATAATTGAGCGACTTCTTAATGGTTTCCGCATCAGCGGCTGAGGAAATCACAATCACGTCGATTGGCCGGCGGGCATTGCGCAGTTCAGGCAGTAAATCCAGCCCGTTGTCCTGCTGCATATAAACGTCGAGCAGAATCAGATCGATAGACAGCTCTGAATTCAGAACCAGATCTTTCGCCTGTTGCAGCGTCGATGCTGTGCCGCAGCACGTAAAACCTTCTATCTGGCCAACATAACAGCGGTTCAGCTCTGCTACCATGGCGTCGTCGTCAACTATCAGCACATTGATCAAGAACTTGTCCTCTCCGCATCCCAGGGAAGTTGTACAAAAAATTGGGTGTAAACGTCAGGCTCTGATTCGACATTAATCGAACCGCCCAGGCTTTCGACCTGCTGTTTAGCCAGGAACAGGCCCATACCGCGTTGATCGCCTTTTGACGACACCCCTTTTTCAAAAATGGTTTCAATATTTTCCGGCTGAATGCCCGGACCATCGTCACTCACGATGCACGCCAGCTGTCCGTTCTGATAATGCAGCAACACGCTGACTTCACCATCATGCTGCTCGCCGAGCGCATCCAGTGCATTTTCAATCAGATTGCCGAGCACGGTAATCAGCGCAGCCACCTGATCTTCATTATTGTTGTCCGGCAACAGGCTGTCATCGCTGAGCGTCAGCAAATGCCGGGTATCAGACGCACGGTTAATCTTGCTCAGCAGGAAACCGGCAATCACCGGAGACTTGATTTTCAGCAGCAGCGAACCGATTTCCGCCTGATAATTATTGGCTGTTTTGAGGATGTAATCTTCAAGTTGCGCGTAACTTTTCATGTGCAGCAATCCGAGGATCACGTGCAGTTTGTTCATAAACTCATGCGATCTTTCACGCAACGAATCGGCATAGTTTACCATGCCGCTGAGGCGCTGCATTAACTGGCTGACCTCGGTTTTATCCCTGAAGGTACAGATAGCGCCAATAATGACGCCATTATTGCGTACCGGCACCGTGTTGCTGAGCAGTAAACGGCCTTTGAAATTGATCTCTTCGTCACGGCGCGGCACACCGGTATTCACCACGTCCCGCAGATTGGCGATCAGCGGCAGAGTGCTTTCATCCGGTGTCACGTCTTTAGCGGTTTCCTGAAATATTTGCCGGGCAGTCTGGTTGATCAGCGTGACATGCGCCAGATCGTCTACGGCGATTACGCCTTCTTTGATCGACTGCAACATCGCCTGACGCTGTTCGAACAGCGTCGAAATTTCATAAGGTTCCAGCCCGAACAGGATGCGTTTGAGCATTCGCACCAGACAATACGTGCCAAGTGCGCCGACAATGATGCCGAACAGCACCGTCCACAGAATACTCCAGCGGCTCTTGTTGATTTGCTCGGTGACTTTGACCAGCGAAATCCCGATGGCGACCACGCCGATTTGTTTGTGATTGTTGTCGTAGACCGGCGTGAAAACCCGCAGCGCTTCATCAAGCGTGCCTTTATTGATCGAGACGTTCTCTTTGCCGAGCAGTGCCGGATTGATGTCATCGCCGATAAAATGATGACTGATCACATCCGCATTCGGATGCGAATAACGGATGCCGTCCATATTGGTGACCACGATAAACAGCAGATCGTTACGTTTTTGGACGGAGCTGGCGATCGGCTGAATGATATTGCTGTCAGGCGGCAGAAGCAGGGCGCGTTTGGTTTCCGGCAGATCCGCCATGGTGCGGGCCACGGCCAGTGCTTTATCTTTCACGCCGTCGCGGGTGGTATCGCTGACCTGCACAAAATAAAGCATATGCACAACCAGTAACACGGAAGCAATCACCGCGCTGACCATCAGAATGACAGATGTGCTGAGTTTCATGGGGTGCTTGCGCACGGGATGGCGTTGCTGCGAGTCGCTCATGGGAGCCCCGGAGAGAAGAGAGCCAAATGCTCATTGATGATTTTGACAGTTCGCGTTGTTCGTCCGGCGGTCTGGCGTTGAACACTGCATGAACCATCCCTGTTCACGCATAATGATATGACTATTTGTCTGATATTTCCGCTATTTAATACTTTCAAAAGTGGGATTCACGGGGAATCTTCATCAGAACCAGATCTCAGTTTGCACCCCGAAGTTCCAGTTTCCGCCTGCGGTAAAGCCTGCACTGCCAAAATCATCGTTCACCGCATAACGATCCAATTCTTTATCCCAGTTCATGTAGGTGACAAAGAAACGAATTTCAGGTCGCGCTTTGATATCGAACACGTCGCCGACCTTGAATGTCGGAGCAAAGGTCAGTTTGTAGAAATCTCCTTTTACAGCCTGATACGCGTCAATATCTCCGTCATTGTTGTAGGTTCTGCCGTTAGGATTGAGATCCATATATTGCCACGAGGCTTCGTAAAGCAGCGCGAAGTTCTGAGTAATGGCCTGCGAAGCACGAAGGTTGAATGTTGCCCAGTCATAACGGTCGCCATTGCGGTAACGATCCTCACTGTGTTGTGCAATCACCGACGGCGCGATTTCCCAGTTTTTCGACACCGGCAGAATACCGTAAGACGCGAACCTGACTGACATGGCATCACGGGTCAGATCTCCATCGCTGCCCGGTTGCCGTGCTTCTGCACCAAGACCGTGACCGAACTGCAATGCACTTTCTGAGCTGCCCGGCAATACACCATAGAACCGCTCTTTATCATGATAAGCCAGCATCGCGTAATACCCATGTTGCGCGGTGTTGTCACTGCGCAGCGCGTAACTGCCGGTGGTGGAGGTGTTGTCTTTCAGTTCATCGTTACCCTGCGCCGCCATGCCGGTCAGCATCAGTTGCCAGTTATCATAGAAACTGTTAGCGGTAAGCATGACGTTTTGCACATCGTTGTCGTTATAGCGGTCACTGCCAAGATCGCCAAAATTACGGGCATAAAGGGAGAAATCGTTTTTGAAGTGCGGTGTCCATTGCACGTCATTAATCCCGCCACCGGTGCCGCCGAGGAACATGATGTCGCTGTCGGTGAAGTGGATATCAAAATTATCCCGGTCGAACCTTTTGCCTGCCCAGAGAGTGGCGTTTTTAACCGGCCCGCCAAAACTGGGTAAATCCGCCATTTCGACATAAAGCTGACGCACATTCAGATGATGGCTGTCGTTATCCTGAACCCACGGATCGGGATTGTTTGCCCCGTCGGCCAACATGGTTTTAAACCGTGCTTTCGAGCCATCATCAAACTGAAGATGTTTGATAAAACTTAATTCTACGTAATTATCTTTTTCATTACCCAGACGCCCGACATGGGCATCGCCGCCAATAGAGCTGGCCGGAGACACGCCCGGTCCACCGCGGGCACCCCGTCCGTTACTGTTGATTAACATGCCCGACCGCGCGTAACCGGAGAATTCAAATCCATTGTCTGCGGGGTTGGTCTTTGCGGACAGCAGCGCGGTATCGTCGATTTTTTTGCCCGTTTCCGCAGTTTGTGCCTCAACGGCTGACGTGCGGTTTTCCAGTTGTTGCACCCGGTTTTCCGCCATCCTGGCACGGGCATCGGCATCACGGGTTTGCTGTTCAGCCTGTGTGGCGCGTAACTTCGCCTGTCTGGCATCATTTTCAGCCTGATTTAATCGTTGCTCCAGCAAAGCCAGACGCTGTTCTACCGTTAACGTATTTCCGGCTGCGAAACTGATTGCCGGCGATGCCATGCCGATAAAAAGACATGACATTCCTGCGTAAATTGTCGTTAAACGCATAGCGAACCTTTATTGTTATTTGAGGTTATTGTTGAAAGGGCAGTTTATTTTTACTTTAAAGGTTATTAACTGTTTGTGGTGCTACCTTTCGTCCGGAATTATTGTCGTTTTCAGTTTTTCTTTTATCCAGTTCGGATTTAATTTTCTCATAATTATCATCGAGCCGGTAATAACACCCTATCCAGAACATTGAGCAGAGAATAAGGGCAGCAGGGATATACAGATAACAGGCTTTGATGGCCAAAAGTGCCTGCGGGTTTTGCGCATGGTTCGCGACATACCCGCCTGCAGAGAGCAGGATGCCGCTGATTGCGCCTGCGCCAGCCATAGCCACCTTACCGAGGAATCCATTAATGGAAGTCAATATGCCTGCGGTGTTAATACCGGTTTTCCATTCGCCATAATCGACAGGATCAGCCTGCATTGAAAAATAGATCGCCGTGCGTTGCCCCGCACCAATTGATAATATTGTTGCCCCTGCAAGTAAGCCTGTAATGGCGCTGCCGGAAAATATCATAACTATCATGCCGGCTAAGTTAATCGCGCAGGATAATAAATAAACGTGCCGCTTTTTCATTCTCGCTGCCATAAAGGGCACGGTTAATGTGCCTAATAACGGAACAAAGGTTGAAATACCTGCAGCAATAGCAGTGATATTTGGATCACCGACATAATAATTAAAGAAATAGACCAGCGCGCCGGTCTGGAAAAAGAAAGCGCCCCACATCAGGAAAATATTAACGGCAAAAACAAACCACGGACGGTTATGTCGCAGACTGGTCCACGCCCGGCTAAGGGTCATTCTTTCGTTATGCACGTTGATGCTTTCTTTGACGTTGGCAAAGCTCAGTAGCAGGAAAAAGATGGCAATCCCGCCGAAGATCATCGCGGTATACAGGAAGCCGGACTGCTGATTGCCATTGCCGAGCGAATGAACCAGCGGCAGGGTGGCGACGGCCACAATGGTTGAGCCCAGCGATCCCATGACAATACGCACCGCTGAAAGTGTGGTGCGTTCTCTCGAATCATTGGTGATAAAAGGCAGCATGGCGCAGAAGGGGATATTCACCAGCGTGTAAAGGAATGAGAGGCACAGATAGGTCAGGAATGCATACCAGAGTTTGCCTGTCAGACCGAAATCCGGGACATAAAATGCCATCACGCATAACAACCCAAAGGGCACTGCGCCAATCAGCAGATAAGGACGGCAGCGTCCCCAGCGGGTATAAGTGTTGTCGATCACCAGTCCCATCAGGACATCGGCGACACCATCCACCAGCCGCGTGACTAAAAACATCAGTCCGGCGTAGTAGGCGGGCAATCCCATAATGTCGGTATAGAAGAACATCAGATAGAGCGAGATCATTTGCCAGACGAGGTTACAGGACAAATCTGCGATCCCATATCCCAGGCGTTGCCGCCACAGGGAAAATGTTGTGTTTTGCATGGTTTATTCTCTTCAGGGTGGAGGTTATTGTTATTTTTTAAAACGTTATAACCCGTATTTGCGAATGAAATAAGCGGGGGTACAGCTCCATGCATGACAGTAGCTGTTAATCAGTTTGCTGCCATACGGGGAAAAGTCAGGGCGTTTCGGGTCATATAATTCCCAGAACGTATCCGCACCGGCCTGAACCATGCCGCCCCAATATTTTTTTATTTCCTGCACTGCGCGGCTTGTCTGCCCTACGCTTATCAGTGCATCAATGAAATGGTGCATCATGTAGGGGGTATTCATGCCGGTCTCCGGTGGTGTGGTCAGCAGATTCGCCATGATGCGGGCACGAAATTCCTCTTCCCCCACACCAGCCAGCACCAGCCAGACCTGAGAGGCACAGGAGATTTGCGCCTGAGTGCCGCTGACAAAAAAGCCTTTTTCTTCGTCCCACAGTTCATTTCTTGTCGCCGCATCCAGACGGCCGATTTGCTGATCCAACCAGGCGACACGGGGATGATCACATCGCTGCGCCAGTTCCCGCCCTTTTTTAAGGCAGTAAATCAGCACGCCCTGTGCAGGCGCTTGTTTATTCAGTGATTCATGCCAGTCGATAAATGCCCACCAGTCTTCGCTGTCGTGCAGAATGCCATTTTTGCCGACACGTTCAAGAGCGAGTTCCATCTGCCGTACTGCGGTTGGCCAGAGGTCATTCTGGGTCGTCAGGTCGTCCGTTGCCTCTATGTAGTCGGCTAGCGTTGCGACAAAAAAGAGGGCGTAATCAAGTAAAAAAGTATCGTCTGCGATGATCTCGGGTTTCATAAACAAGTTCGATGAAACCATGCCATCTTCACGGGTCACCCCTGCGAACAAATACAGGCAGCGCCTGACCAGATCGTTCTGGCCGTAGGTCTGGTAATTGACCAGCGCCTGCAACCGTAAATCACCCAGCCATAACCTGCGGTCACGTTTCGGGCCGTCTTCAAACACCTCCTGCATACAATTACGTAAGGTAAGTACGCTGACCTGATCGATCTGACCCAGCAGGGCATCCGGATGGTTCAGATTTTCAAGTGCGGAGGGATCTGCTGACGTCACCGTCATGAGATGAATGTCGCTAAGGCGCAGCGAAAATTTAGCAGAGGTCGATATCACTTTAATTTTGACGTAGCGGCAGCAATAGCGGCGGGGCAAACGGACATGCGCGGGCAACACATCCAGAAAGAGATCTTCCTGTTGCAACCAGCTGCTGCTAAGCCAGCCATCATAGTCACTGAAGGGTTCGGCGATTTCCGCAGGTGTTTCACCAAAAATGAATTGCAGATGGGCCGGGGCGTCAGGCGGGCTTCCGGCGGCCTCACAGCGCAGGCTGAAGTAACCGACGCAATGCGTTCCGAAATCGACAACGATTTCTTCCCCCGGACCGAATTCCCGGTTTGCCAGTCCGGCCGGCGTACCGCAGGAATCGGTGCGCCAGCCGTGGATCTGCGAGGCATCGGGGACAGCATTTACCAGACTTAACGCCGGACAGCGATGCTGTTGCAACGCAGGTACGAGGCTGGCTGCGGTAGAAAGAAAGTGGGTGTTGCGCTGAAAAATCACTTCGCTGTTTTTTTGAATTCCCTGGGACATGCCTGATTCCTGATCGATATTGTGGTGGCAATCAGTGTGCACCCGGCGGGAGCGGCCAGCTATTCTGAGATTGCCAGCCAGAGGGCAGGGATGGCAGCCAGAGTGGGGTAGTTAAGGTAATGATCACAAATTCCGAAAACAGATTCGCCGCCCTGAAGGCAATAATTTATGTTGGCTGCCTGCCCGGATATGTTAACGAAAAGAGATAACGTGCCCTATGGAGAAGCTCAGAGTTGAAGCCTATTTTCCGTCTGCTGATGAGAAACTTTCGGTCTATTCCAGTGACCCGGAAGATAATAACAGTGAGCATTGTCATGATTTCAACGAACTGGTGATCGTGGATAGCGGGCACGGCCTGCACGTGATCAATGGTAAACCTATTTTTATTCAGGAAGGGGACGTTTTTTTTGTCAGGGACAATGACTACCATTTCTATGATGAGCTGGGCACGCTGAAACTGATTAATGTGCTTATCAACCCGCAAACTCAGTTCAATTATCTGACCAATACGGAAAGTTTATTGTCCCGCTTTTCAGCCAGCGAAGGCAGCCATTACGGCTGGCTGTTGCCTGACGTCAAAAATCATTGTCGCGGTCTTGTCGGTCAAATGTTTGCCCATAACCGGGAACAGGATCCTCAGGCGTTACAACAGGAGGGCCTTTTTTTTCAACTGATCATGAATCTGGTGAATCAGCAGGAAACCGGGGATCGCAATCATACCCAATACAAACTGCACCGTATGCTAGGTTATCTGCAGGAACACTGTTTCACCGAGATTAACTGGACAGATGTGGCGGATGAATTTTTGCTGACCCAACGAACGCTGTTCCGGCGCATTAAGGAAACCACGGGCATGACGCCGGAAAATTACCTGAAAAGATTACGGCTGGTTTCTGCAAGGGTTAAAATTAAAAATACCGAAACGTCCATTACAGATATCGCTTTTATGTGCGGGTTCTCCAACAGTAATCATTTCACCACATCCTATAAGCAGGTCTTTGGCCTGACGCCTTCGCAGGAAAGAAAAAAGGCCTGAATCTCTTCAGGCCCTTATCTTTGCAATTCGCAGAGTCGTTTACTTGCGGTTTACTGGAAGTAAATATCACCGTTTTCGGCTTTGAGGATTTTGCCGTCGGTATCGGTGATCAGCGCGTAGCTGCCGCCGATATAAGTCCAGTGGCTGCCTGCATCCGGGGCAGGCAAATGACGTTCCTGCCAGCCGACGATTTCGTAAGGCTTGGTGCGGTACAGCGCCGGAACCTGGTCACCGATCGCATACAGTTTGGAATCATCGTAGAACGATTTGATTTCGTGCGAGTTTGACGCGGCAAACGCCGTATTGGCCAGAGGTAACACTGAAGAAACAACCAGAGCAGATAACATAACAATTTTAAAATGACGCATAGATTATCCCGTTTAAAACCATCAACTTAATGCGTGCCTCGGTGATATGCTGCCAGTCCGTTGTATGAGTCATAAAGCCAAAGCCTGTGCTTTTTCTGTAGGACAGGATAATAACGAGAAAGTGTCCGGATGACGGGACGTTTTTTTGTGTCGAAATGCAAATGATTTCAGAACTGTCCGTTAGTGCAAACGCCCGTCGAAATTTCTTCTAGCCTTATAGTTCACTCATTTTTCAAATAAGGAATGTTGATGAGCAATCAAAAAACGATTCCCGACTCACTCAATGCGCCACATGTGGACGCTTTCCCGACACCGCCGTTTGAACGCCAGAAACAACCGTTTCCCGGACTCGCCAGCAAAATGAAACCGGTTCCCGATCACGGCGAGAAGACCTATAAAGGCAGCGGGCGGCTGAAAGGGCGTAAAGCACTGATCACCGGCGGTGATTCCGGCATAGGCCGCGCAGTAGCGATTGCGTTCGCCAGAGAAGGGGCACAGGTGGCGATCAATTATCTGCCTGACGAAGAACCTGATGCGAAAGAAGTAGTTGAATTGCTTGCAGGTGAAGGTCTGAAAGTGGTGACGCTTCCGGGCGACATCCGCGATGAAAAATTCTGTCAGCAACTGGTGAACGATGCTGCAGAAAAACTCGGCGGGCTGGATTTGCTGGTCAATAATGCCGGTCGCCAGCAGTTCTGCGATTCGATTAAAGATCTGACCACCGAAGCGTTTGATGCCACCTTCAAAACCAACGTTTATGCCATGTTCTGGATAACCAAAGCAGCGCTGGAATTTATCCCGCGCGGCGGTTCGATTATCAACACGTCCTCGGTTCAGGCATTTTTACCAAGCGATAATCTGCTCGATTATTCTCAGACCAAGGCGTCTATCGTGGCGTTCACCAAAGGTCTGGCTAAACAACTGGCGCCTGAGGGCATCCGCGTGAATTCAGTTGCGCCGGGCCCGTACTGGACGGCGTTGCAGGTTTGCGGCGGTCAGCCTCAGGAAAAAGTCGAATCGTTCGGTGAACAGGCTCCGCTGAAGCGTCCGGGACAACCTGCGGAAATCGCGGGAATGTATGTGACGCTGGCTTCGCAGGAAAGCAGCTACGCCTCTGGCCAGGTCTGGTGCTCAGACGGCGGAACCGGCACGTTATAGTTTTCATTCGCTGCGATGACAGAAAAAGTCACCGGCGTCTGCCGGTGACGTCGTAGTTTGATGGGAGCAATCTGCGGATTATTCCTATTTGTCATCACGCAAGCAAAGTCGCCTCGCGGACAATGTAAAGGAAGCTATGATTGATTCATCTGTACCACGCTACAGATAACCACTGCATTTAATCCTTGTGTCTGTCTGTGATTGCCCGCCGTCGTGCGGGCTTTTTTTTGTGGAATTTCTGACCAGTTAACGAAAAAAAGCCACTTTCCGTTTGAAAACCCTGAGTTTTACTATGGACAATGAGAATTATCTAATTATGCTATATTTAACTTAAATATTTATTCTTATTGCCGGATCCGTCACATGCCAGATATCAGGATTGTCTGCGAACAATGCGGCTCAGACCGCTTCGTCGCCAGCGCAAATACACCTTTCGCTGAACAGGTGAATGCTATTCTCTGCGCAGTCTGTTCGCATCCGGTCAGGGTGGATGAAGTCGTCATTTTCAGAGAAGGGACCTATATCAGCGGGATCTACGACAACTTCCCCGCTGGCCTACCACGAATGAATGATTTCGATATCTGAAGTTATAATCCCCGTGCGGCCCATTCCTCCGGCGTCAGCGTTTTGACATCAAACTGGTCACGTGTGCGGGTGTAAGTGTGACCGCCCATTCTTCCGATGGCATCCATTATCTGCTGGTCGATGTGCAGATTCGACGGGTCAACCGCATCGCTGCGGACATACACACCAAGCACTTCACCGAGAATAATTTCACGCGCCGGTCCCACCTGAAGTGTGGTGTGACGACGGCATTCCAGCGCCGCCGGTGCCGCGAGAATGCGGGGACTTCTGACCATCAGCCCTGGCGTGGTATCCAGCCCCGCTTCTTTAAGTTCATCTACCTCCGGTCCGAATTTAATGGCACAGATTTCCATCTGACTGACCAGTGCGTCATCGATGATATGAACCGTAAATTCGCCGGTTTCACGGATATTGCGCGCGGTATCTTTAAAACGCATATCGGAATAATTTTCTACGCCTATCGCCACAATCGCGGGGTCATGCGTCAGGACATTAAAAAAACTGAAGGGCCCGGCATTTGGTATGCCGTCCTGGCTGACGGTCGTGACCAGCGCGACAGGACGTGGGATCACCGTGCCGATGAGGATTTTGTACCGCTCACGTTCCGTCAGCCGTGCAAAATCAAAATGAGTGTGCGAAGAAGGTCGGGTCATATCAGTTTCCTGCCGTAACGCGATGGGTTTCAAGTGGCGTGTGGCGGCTCAGATTTTCAAAACCGTCTTTAGTGACAACGTAACAATCACCGATATTACAACCCGCGGACAGCGGCTCAAGCCACTGTGTATGCAGGACAAACACCATGCCTTCTTCCAGTGTGTCGTAATTATGCGACGAAATATTAAAGCTGTTCTGCGCACCGGCCATGCCGACGGAATGCCCGAGATTGGGATTGTGCGGGCCATGCGTCGCCGGATAAACATGCATCAGCTTGCGCCCCTGTGCTTCCCAGTCGATATCCTGCACATACTGATGAGGTATCAGCCGCGCGTTGCCATCCGGCATCGGTGCCCAGTTATAGGGCATGGTTCGCGCCTCCGGTGAGGTCAGCATGCCGCGCTCAATCATCGGACCGAAGGCGGCATTGTTGATATCACGCATTAATGCACCAGGACGGATCAGCTTTTCAGCACGTTTCACACCTTCGGTACAGGCGGCGAGTACGTCTTCCTGATGCGGTGTGATGTCGCCGACCGCAATCATTCTGGCCGTTTGCGCGGTATAACCCCGGCATGTCACGTTGGAAATATACAAATTGATCAGATCGCCCGGACGGACAACATGGCCGTAAGGTTTGCCGCAATGCGTGCCAAATTCGTTGATACCAATCTGATACCCGTCGCCGGTTTCACCTCCGGCTGCCAGCTGAGCAAAAGAAAACGCCGCATAAATTTCATGATCTGTCACACCCGGTCTGGCGACATGGTAGGCGGCCTGTGTCCCGAGGCTGATCATCTGCGCCGCGCCACGGAATAACGCAATCTCACGCGGTGAACGGACTTTTTGCAGACGATCCAGAATGGCGTTATCGGCCACGTATTTGCATTTTGGCGTCAGCGATCCGAGTGCCGCCCAGAAGGTCAGGGATGTACGGTCACCGATTATGCCAATCTGCGCGGCGGTCAGTGCGAAACGGGCAAGTACCTGCGCACATTTTTCCGCTGTTTTAATCACGGAATCACCCGGACGGTCGGCGTACTCGCGCCCGATTGGCCCGATTTGCCAGATTTCATCCACCAGCACCGGTTCGCCACCCGGCGGCAGCAGCACGGATTGCGTGAAGAACGAGAGCAATACCAGCGGCTGATGCGAATCTGTGGGGATGATCAACACACCTTCGCGCATCCAGTCGCAGATATAACGCAGATACGCATTCGACGCATGGAACCAGCCGACGCTGCCGGCGTGAACCACGATAGCATCGTGTCCGGCTTCGACCGCCTGACGGCGGATTTTACGCAGACGTTCTTCGAACTCTTCCACTGGCAGAGGAAGCGGGGCGGTGAAATCGAAATCTGGCTGAAAATCCGCCAGCAACTGTCCGATGCGGGAGCCATTGGCCATCGTCGCATGAGTGTTCATAGGGTCTTCCTTACATCAAAAAAAGAGTCAGTGAGTTATGAGTTTTCAGGGGCAGGACGCGGTGCCAGAACCCGACGGGCAACCAGCAGGCCGAGTAATGTGACGGCGATGAGGATCCCGGAAATAGCCGCCACACGCACATCCAGCGATTCTTCAATCAGCGCAAACATGCGCAGAGGCAGTACCGTGGTTTTAGCGTCCGCAAGGAACAGCGAAACCGACACGTTGTCGAGCGACTGGATAAACACCAGAAACGCGCCGGCCAGTATCCCCGGCAGCAACAGCGGTAACGTTACGCGGCGCAGCGTCATAAACCAGCTGGCGCCCATGGTGGTAGAGGCTTCTGCCAGCGAAGGGTTGATCCCCTGCGCAACTACCGACGCCGCGCGGTACATCAGCGGGCCAAATACCACTACATGCCCGATCACCGTAAGCCACAGCGACGGCTGAAAGCCGATGAAGTTCGCCACAATCAGCGCCGCCAGCCCGTAAACCAGACTCGGCAATACCAGTGGCGCGAGCAGCAGCGGCTCGATAGTGCTGACGCTGCGGCGCTTCATACGGGTCATGCCGATAGTGGCGGGAACCGCGAACAGCAAGGCACCAAGCACGGCCAGACCGGCGATTTTCAGCGAGTTCCACGCAGCGGTCTGCTCTGTGGCAGAACGCACCGGATCCAGCAACGCTTCGTACCAGCGCAATGAAAAGCCCTGCGGCGGGTATTTCAGCGTCTGGCCGGAGGTAAACGACATCATCAGCGCGATGACAATCGGTGCCACCAGATAGATGACGCACAGCGTGCCGAAGCCATACACGAACAGTTTGTAGAGCAGCGCCGGAAGCGGATTTTCTCGTGTTTTAAGCATGACCGACCAGTCTCCTGTGGCGTGAAATCATGGTGAGCGCCACCAGCAGGCAGCCCGTGGAGAGCAACAGAACCACGGCGATGGCCGAGGCCAGCGGCCAGTCGAACAGCGTACCGACTTCACGGTAAATCAGCTGCGGGACGTATACATTTCGCGCGCCGCCGATTACCGCCTGAGTGACGAAAGAGCTGCTGGTGCTGGCAAAAACCAGGATCCAGCCCGCCAGCAGACCCGGCAACATCAGCGGCAGCAGCACGGTCACCAGAATGCGCCACGGCCCGGCACCTGATACCTGCGCCGCTTCGGTAAGCTGATACGGCGTACGGGAGAGAATGGCAATCAGCGGCAAAATGATCAGTGGCAGATCAATCTGACACATCGCCATTACCAGCCCGAGTTCGGTAAACATCAGGCTGACCGGCATACCGGTAATGCCCATCGCCATCAGCGCCTCGCTGATCGGCCCCTGACGCCCGAGGATCACAATCCAGGCAAACGTGCGCACCACGTTGCTGGTCAGCATCGGAATGAGGGTCAGGAAAATCAGGATCTGCCGCAGATTGCGTCCGCCATGCCAGTAAAGCAGGGCAATCGGAATGCCCAGCAGAGTGGTGCCGATAACCGTTTCGATACCGAGCCGCGCAGTGTTGACCAGTACGCGGAAATTAAACGCATCCCCGAAGAAACGGGCGTAATGATCCAGCGTCATTCCGCCGTTGCCGGTAAAGCTGAAACCGACCAGCACGGCGAGTGGCGTCGCGAAAAATGCCACGGAAAGCAATAACATCGGTACGACGTAAGGGAAGCCGCTCTGCTTCATCATTCCACCTCAGCCTGCAACCAGTGTGTCGAACTGGCGGATCCAGTCATCACGGTTCTTGTTAATTTCTGCCCAGTCCGGATAGACCAGGGTTTTAAGCTGTTCGCGGGTGACATAGGCGGAAATCGCCGGGGTCAGTGCCACGTTTTTGTTGGTCGGGAACATCTCGGTCGGCGGCTGTTCCAGTTGCTGCTGTGCAGACTGGGAAATGGCGGCATCCATATAGGCGTAGGCGGCGTCGAGATTTTTGCTGCCTTTGGTCAGATGAATATTGACCGGCGCGGCCGGAGAGCCGGTTTCCGGATGCACGAATTCCGCATTCAGGCCGAGGCTTTTCAGGCGCGCCACGTTGCTGGTGCTGCACATAAACACCGCGATTTCGCCCTGCTGGAACAGCGTCATCTGATGGTTGGTGCTGTCCACCACGCCTTTGAGTTGCTCAGGATGTTCCTTGAAAAGCTTAAACACGGCGGCCATATCCGCAGGCCCTTTGCCGTAAATTTTGGCGATTTCGGTGTAGGCCATCACGGCGGTATTCGAGGCAAAACCGGTCCAGGACACCAGCCCTTTGTAAGCCGGATTTTCAAACAAATCGCGATACCCTTTTGGTCGCGGCACCAGATCCGGGTTATAGGCGATACCGTTCACTTCCACGGTTACGGTCGGGCCGTATTCGCCCTGGAAGGACGGATCGAGCAGGTCCCAGTTTTTCAGTCTGGACGGGTCAATTTTCTGGATAAGATCGTTCTGAACCGCAATCGTCATTTGCCCCGGTGACATCAGCAAGGTGTCATAAGGCGGATTCCCTGGGCTGGCCATGATTTTAGCCAGCTGATCCTGCGCCATGGCAGGTGCGATGGTCAGGTCAAAGCCTTGTTTTTTCAGCACCGGTGTAAGAACGTTGCGATAGGCATCTTCCCAGTTTCCGGGGAAGGTGGCCGCGACTGCACTGCCGCCGGTAGCTGCACTCGCAGCACGTAACGGAAAAGGCAGCATTGTGGAGGCTGCAACACCTGCCATGAGATAACCGAACCGGCGACGACTGATTTCAAAGTCTTTCATAAAGCTCACCTCTGTTTATTCACTGATGAATTCCGGTTCAGCCGGAAAGGCATGACACCTTGCGGTATCGATTTCTGCGAAAAGTTGTGACCCTGGTTCAGGGATGAACGTCGACGGACCTCTGACTTCGGACGCGCGCAGGCTTGTTCCGTCTTCCAGAATCATGTCGTGAACCAGCGAGGGGCCGAGCGGCACCGAGACGGTCATCCGTGCGGGTTGGGTGTTTTCACCCGGTAGCGCGGATAAACGCACTTCTTCCGGACGGAAGGTAATGGTGACACGAGAACCCAGAGTGAAATTCAGACGTCGCGGCAGGCGAAGCTGCCGGTTATCCGCCAGGCCGATGACGGTGGTGTCGAGTTCAAAACGCAGCACCGTACCGTGCAGCAAATTGGCCTGCCCGATGAAAGTGTTCACGAACAGTGTCTTCGGACGGTCATACACGGTCATCGGCGTATCAATTTGTTCGACGTTGCCTTTGTTCATCAGCACCAGACGGTTTGCCAGACTTTGCGCTTCTTCCTGATCGTGAGTGACGATCAACGTGGTGATGCCGAGCGTTTTTTGCAGATGCAACAGCTCCACCTGAAGATCGAAACGCAATGCACGATCCAGCGCGCCAAAAGGCTCATCGAGCAGCAGAAGTGAAGGACGACCGGCGATAGCACGGGCGACGGCGACACGCTGTTGCTGTCCGCCGGATAGTTCGCGCGGCAGCCGGTTGCCGAAATCATTCAGCCTGACCAGTGACAGCATTTCTTCCACACGCTGCTTACGGGCGGCACGGGAAATCCGCTGACAGGCCAGCGGATAGGCGATGTTCTCGGCAACAGTCAGGTGCGGGAATAACGCATAGTTCTGGAACACCATACCGATCCCCCGGCCTCTGGCTGACACATCGGCCAGATCCTGATCACCGAGCACGATCTTGCCGTTCTTCGGCTGGATCAGACCGGCGATAGCCCGCAGCACGGTGGATTTGCCACAGCCGCTCGGCCCCAGCAACGCCACAATCTCGCCTGCTTCTATTGAAAATGACACATCACTGATGGCGTTCTTTCCACCGTAACTGTGAGTCAGGCCGTGAACGTTCAGGCGTTTGCTTTCAGTGGTGTTTTGCATGTCTGGCATATGGCTTCCCGGATCTGAGTCGTGTGCTTGAAAAAGAAATAGCAAACGGCGTGCCAGAATCGAATGCGCCCATGAGGTTAAAGTTCAACCCATTGAAAAACAGACGTTAAATAGCAATTTCGACTTGCGCATGCAGATGTTTATAAAAATAAAGCGTGATATTCGTATGTTTAATCACCCTGCTGTTACGCCATGATGGTGCATTGTGTTAACCATTTTGGTGCGAATGTTGTTATTTTAATTCGCAATAACTTTCGAAAGTGGTTGCGAATATATGGAGTTGATTTTAAGTGTCTGATATTTCAGATTGTTTAGGCTTGCCCCGCCGTGCTCCTCTGTCATGGCATGTGATTTGCACTGTCTACGATGAATCTTTAATTCCTCTTTTGGCAGCCACAAGCTGCGGAGTCATTTATGAAATTAGGCATCGACGGACAGAAACTCCCTGAAGTTAAGAAACGCGGACCGCTGGGCAGCCTCGACCATGTCAGGGAACTGGGTCTGGAAGGGATATTTTTCAGTACCGTACTGGATATGAGCCCGACGCTGGATGCGGGAATGCTGCGGGAAATCCGGGCTAAAGCGGACGAGTTAGGTCTTTATCTGGAAAGTGGTCTGGGGAAAATCAATCCTTATTGCAGCGCAGAAGCCCCGGAATTACGGGCGATTGGCGATGGCGACATTATTGCGGGTTTCACAAGAATGATCGAAGCCAGCGCAGCGATAGGTTGCCGCGAGATGTGGGTATCACCCGGTAATTTTAAAGGCGAGTATAGCGGACGTCTGGCAGTCGATCGTTTTCGAACCGATGTCACCTGGGACGAACAGTTGCAGGCTATGGGCAACGTGCTGCAAAAGCTGGCGCCGGTGGCGCGGGCGCATGGCGTACATATGAATATTGAGACGCATGACGAAATCACGTCTTTTGAAATCCTGCGTCTGATTGAAAGAGTGGGTGAAGACTGTGTCGGCGCGGTGCTGGATACCGCCAATATGTTGCAGCGCGGTGAGCATCCGGTGATGGCGGCGCAGCGGCTGGCGCCTTATATCCGGCAGACGCACATTAAAGATGCCTGGGTCGGTCGCGCGCCCGGCGGTCTGGATTTCCAGCCCCGTGCCTGCGGTCAGGGTGTGGTGGATTTTGCGGCGATTTTACCGATACTCGCTAAGGCCAATCCTGACCTGAATCTGTCGCTGGAAATTAATCAGTCAACCGACGACAAACGCCGCCAGCCTAATCCGCGCCAGTGTATTCAGATTGATGATCCGATCTGGCGTGCCGGTCATCCGGATCTGAATACGACGGAGCTTGAACTCTATTTTGCCATGCTTGATGAAGGCGAAAAGCGCGTTGCTTCAGGTGAAATCCCGGACTGGGAAGGATTTGAAAGTGCGCAGTACGGTTATCCAACCTATGAAAATCAGTCTTACGGCTTTGATGCAGCGACGCGGTTTATTCAGGACTCTGCACGCCATATCCGCGCTATCTGCGAACAGAAAGGCATAATATTAGCCTGAAGCCTGGGGATTAAGAGGTTCTGTGCAAATATTGCCACAAGCTTATTCAACATTTGCGCAGAAACATTCTTAACGAGATACTTAAACCCGCAATGACCGGAGCGCCTTTGTCCGGCATAAGATATGACTGAGCGTAAATCTGGAGACAACATGAAGAAAACGCGCGCGCAAAGCGCCAGGACAGCGCCGGTCGCGGCCAGTACGGCCGATAATAACGACGATGTTTCCGAGCGGATCCGTGCCACGCTGGCGGCGGCGATTGGTGAAGGGGCGTTAAAACCGGGCACCAAAATTCTCGAAGAGGCGATTGCCGAACATTTTGGTGTCAGCCGCACGGTGGTGCGTGGCGCGCTGGGCGTACTGGAAAGCGACCATCTGCTTGAGCGCAAAAGAAATCGTGGCACGTTTGTCGCAGAACCCGGTATTGAGCAGGCCAGAAACCTGTTTGAAGCACGGCGTAAAATTGAAGCCCTGCTGCTGGAGCTGGTGGTGGAAAGGGCGACTTCCGAACAGCTGGAAGCACTGGAAAAGCTGGCGGATGAGGAAGAGCACATCCATCATCATGGCGATGAAAAATCGAAAACCGTGCTTTCCGGCAAATTCCACATCGTGCTGGCGGAAATCGCCGGGAATCCTGTGCTGACCGAAATGCTGGCGAAGATTGTCGCGCGGCTCTCGCTGGTGATGTCTTTGTATGAAGAAGAGCATAAGGACGATTGCGGTGCGGATCATCACCGAATGATTGTGGCGGCCATCAAAGAGAAAGACCTGACCAAAGCGCAGCAGCTGATGGACCACCATCTTGCCGACATCGAAGGGCGCGTGCGCTTAACCGAAGGCCACGGCGACCGGCATACGTTTCTGTCCGTTCTGGAAAATTTCTCGTGATGAAACCGTCCGCTTAGCGGCATTCATTCCGGCAGCATTCTTCAACTTTACTAATCTATTACAGGTAGCCCTGTCGGCTGTCGCGCCATTTCTGGCGCTGACAGCTTTGGATTAGTCAAAGGAGAAGGACATGCAAACGCATTCGAATTCGACGCGCCGTGGAATTGCCACGGCGTTGTACGAACTGTTAAACCCCATTCCTCTTGGTTTTTTTGTCGCCGCCTGGATTTTCGACATTCTCTATATGAAAACCTTTATCACCATGTGGACCGATGCGGCGAACTGGTTGATTGTACTGGGGCTTTTCATCGCTGTTATTCCTCGTCTTATCAATCTGGTCCAGGTCTGGACAGGTCCTGAATCTATCGCTGACAGCGCGCGTAAACTGCACTTTTGGCTGAACCTGCTGGCAATCGTGCTGGCGATTTTCAATGCCTTTATTCACAGCCGTGATGCTTATGCGGTTGTCCCGGCGGGCGTCATTCTTTCGACGCTGGTGGTGGTGCTTTTGCTTCTGGCCAATGTCCAGCTGGCATTACGCCTTCCGGTTGCAGGAGGGGCGATACGATGAAAAATTATCAACGTTTATTGTCCGCCTGTGTGCTTGCCGGGCTGCTCAGCAGCTGTGATAACAGTTCGCAAATTGATCCGAAAAAACAAACCGGGGCAGATCCTGAACTGCCAAAAGCGCAGAATTTCCTGATGCCGCCAATGAAAGTGCCGGAAGGTATTCCCTGGAAAAGCGGCGAAATGCCGAAAGTTGCCGACGGACTGAAAATCGAGAAAATCGCTGAAGGGTTGAAACATCCCCGTCAGGTTTACGTGCTGCCCAATAACGATGTGCTGGTGGCGGAATCGAATGGTCCGGCCAAAAAACTCATCTTCCGTCCGAAAGAGCTGATTATGGGCATGGTGCAGAAGTCTTCAGGTAAAGGCGGCGAGGGCGGCAACCGCATTACGTTGCTGCGTAATACCGGCGGCAAATGGGAGAAACATACGTTTATCGCACAGGTAAACTCTCCCTTTGGCATTCAGCTGACCGGAAACACGCTGTGGATTGCGAGCGCCGACAGCCTGATAAAATATCCCTATCAGACAGGTGAAACAGAGATTACCGCGCCTGGTGAAGTGGTGACGCAGTTGCCGGGCGGTCCGATTAACCATCACTGGACGAAATCCCTGCTGGCCAGTCCGGATGGCAGCAAACTGTACGTCGGCGTCGGTTCGAACAGTAATATCACCGAGAATGGCATCGGGGCAGAAGACCGGCGTGCGGCGATACTGGAAGTGGATGCTGCAACCGGGGCCAGCCGCATTTTTGCCAGCGGATTACGCAATCCGACCGGCCTGCAATGGGAACCGCAGAGTGGAAAACTCTGGGCGGTGGTGAATGAGCGCGATGAAATTGGCTCTGATCTGGTACCGGATTACATGACGTCGGTACAGGAGCACGGTTTCTACGGCTGGCCATACAGTTATTACGGCCAGCACGTTGATGAACGGGTCAAACCTCCGCGTCCGGATCTGGTAGAGAAAGCGATCAAGCCTGATTATGCCATCAGCTCACACGTCGCGCCCCTTGGATTGCTGTTCTATACCGGCGAAAACATGCCGCAATATCGCGATGGTGCCTTCGTCAGCGAGCACGGCAGCTGGAACCGTAAACCGCTGAACGGCTATCAGGTGATGTGGGTGAAATTCGAAAAGGGTAAACCGGTGGGGCTGCCGCAACCTGTGGTGACGGGTTTCCTGACTGACGATCAAAAACAAGTTCGCGGTCTTCCTGTCGGGCTGGCGATGGATAAACAGGGCGGCGTACTGATCGCCGACGATGCGGGCAACGTCGTCTGGCGGGTAAGTAAGGCGCAGTAACATCCTGCTCAGGAATGCGGGCAGGAAGCCTGCATTCCTTCATCCAAACTTCCCATTCTCCCTAAACTCAAATTAATAATTTGTTACGCAATAAAAATGAACCTTCTCGCGACAATACCAATGCTAATAATTACTATTCCCGTTCTCATTGCGATCTGTTCTTGTAAAAATAAAAAATAGAAACAGCGTCGCGTCATCAAAAAATTCTACGAGAATGCGTTATGTCCTTTACTGGCAGGGGAAAAGTCGCGGAGTTTTGCGCACCGGATATAAGAAAAGTCTTTACCGTTTCATCACTGGCGCTGGCTATTGTTGTGGCGATCAATCCCGTCTGGGCGGCTGAAACCAGCAGCACGGCTAATGCTGCAACGTCAGGTGACTCGCAGGATATGGTGATCGAAGGCTCACCGACCGTCGCCGGCAGTGACGCGCAGGATTATGCGGTTAAAACGACGACCGCCGGCACCAAAATGAACCTGACTCCGCGCGATATTCCGCAATCGGTCAGCGTGATCACCCGACAGCGTATGCAGGATCAGAACCTGCAATCGGTCGGCGATGTGCTCGACAACACCACGGGCATCTCCACGGAAGTGATCGACAGCGAACGCGTGTCCTATTTCTCCCGTGGCTTTTACATCAACAATTACACCTATGACGATATTCCTTCGTCCGTCAGCGACACCTGGAACTTTGGCGATGCAGCTGAAGACACGGCGATTTATGACCGTATCGAAGTGGTGCGTGGCGCAACCGGTCTGATGACCGGCGCAGGTAATCCGGCAGCGTCGGTGAACATGGTGCGTAAGCACGCCGACAGCAAAGAATTTACCGGCGATATCAGCGCCAGTTATGGCAGCTGGAACAAGCAACGTTATGTGCTGGATGCTTCCGGCCCGCTGAATCAGGAAGGTTCAGTGCGCGGACGGGTCGTGGCGGGCTATCAGGATCAGGACAGCTGGCTGGATCGTTATCACAAGCGTAAAAAATTCCTCTACGGCGTGATCGATGCCGATGTCACTGACAACACCACGGTATCTCTGGGGTACGATTATCAGGAAACCAACACCGGCAATCCGACCTGGGGCGGTTTGCCGACCTGGTATACGGACGGTTCGCGTACGCATTATGACCGCAGCACTAATACCTCCGCTGACTGGACAAATTACGCCATTCAGTCGCGTAAAGTGTTCGCCAACGTGAAACACGATTTTGATAACGGCTGGACATGGCGGGTTAACGGCACGCATGGCGAGCAAACCTTCAATGATAAGCTGCTGTATCTGATTGATTTCCCGGATCACACCACTGGTGAAGGGCTGAGCGGTTTTGGCAGTAAAGACCGTGGCACGCGCAAAGTGGATTCTGTGGATACCTATGCCACCGGGCCGTTTGAACTGTTTGGTCGTCAGCATCAGATGGTTGCTGGTCTCAGCTATAGCCGCCAGCATAACCAGACTTACAGTGCGGATGGATCCATTGACAGCGACGCCATTGGCAGCTTTGGCAACAGCTGGGACGGCAGCGTCAGCGAGCCGGAGTGGGGCGACTGGTACCTGAACGCCGACGATGTGGTTCGTCAGAAAGCGGGCTATTTCGCCACACGCTTCTCGCTGGCTGACCCGCTTTCGCTGATCGTCGGTGCGCGTTACACCGAATGGACCAGCAATGGCAGCAGCGGCAACATGCAGAAGAACAACATAACGCCATACGGCGGGCTGGTGTATGACATCAATGACACCTGGTCGGCCTACGCCAGCTACACCTCAATCTTCCAGCCGCAGACAGACCGCGATATCAACGGGCATTATCTGTCACCGACTACAGGTAAAAACTACGAAACAGGCCTGAAATCGGCGTGGATGGACGGTCGTCTTAACGCCTCGCTGGCGGTGTTCCGCATTGAACAGGATAATGTCGCGCAGGCCGATGGCAGCAATTACGTCAACGGTTCCAGCGAGCAGGCGTACGTCGCGGCAAATGGCACAGTGAGCAAAGGGGCGGAGTTTGAGCTGAGCGGCGCTGTCACCGACAATCTGCAAATGACCTTCGGTGCGACGCGTTATGTGGCGAAAGACGATACCGGCAGCCGCCTGAACAGCAACATGCCACAGACCCAGCTGAAACTGTTCAGCCGTTACCAGTTGCCGATGATGCCTGATCTGACGGTAGGCGGCGGTGTTAACTGGCAAAACCGCACCTTCCAGGATGCAACCGGGCCAGACGGCGAGACCCATCGTGTATCGCAGGGCAGCACGGCGATTGTCGATCTGTTCACCCGTTATCAGGTGACAAAACAGTTGTCGGTTCAGGCCAACATCAATAACCTGTTTGACCGCACCTATTACTCGTGGCTCAGTGATTACGCTGTTTACGGCGAACCGCGCAGTGTGTCGGTCAGCGCGAATTATGCGTTCTGATGTGATGCGATAAAGACTATCAGGGCAGCATCGGGATTTCCGGCGCTGCCTTTTTTATGCCTGGTTCAGGTAAAACGTCGGATTTTTGTACAGGGGATGTGAAGGATGCGAGACTTATTACAACTCAGTCAGGCGCTGAACGTTCAGGCTTTCCAGTTTACCGTTCAGGATATCGAGAAAATCATCGTGGTAAGGCATTGCCACGTGTTTTTTCAAATCTTCTTCAGACTTCCAGCGTTCAATAAAGACGAATGAGACTTTGCCTTTATTTTCGAGGTTACGCACATCGGGTACAGCATGACTTTCATGCAGATCATATTGCAGGCATCCTGCTTCTTGATGAGTTGGAGAAACCATTGCCAATGCGGCATCTCTTACCGTTTCGATGAATTCGGGCAAAGGGGTCAGTGTGGCAACAATTTTTACTTCGCTCATAGGGAGGCCTTTGGTTGTCAGTTATTTATACTGGATTTACACAATCCGGATGCGGATTATTCAAGGTAGTTATGAATTGGGCATTGTGCCAGCCAATATGACAGAATCAATACTGAATGAGTCAACATGCGACGGGGGGATGGGGTATGAATGATGAACTCATTGATCAATGCATTCAATTTAACATAATCATGATTATGCGCACCGAGTGTGTAAGTCCCATTTGATAATGTCACTTTGGAGATGCGGAGATTTCCCGAAATCCCGGTAGATAAAGTCCTGACTATACTTACCCAATCCGACTCCGATGCGTTTTCCGGATTGTCGTATCCGTTTAGTCCGCGCTGTTATCTGGAGCCATGAGCATGACGGAAATCGGATTTGCTTTGATGGTGTTTACCCTGCTGCTGGCCGCCACAATGGTCGGAATGATTGTCAGGCCATTATTGTCTGAAGAACATAAGGCGCATGAAACCGTGCAACTGATGCAGCTGGTCATTGGTATGCTGCTGACGTTCGCCGCGCTGGTTCTCAGTCTGATGACGGCGTCCGCGAAAAGCAACTTCGATACACTGACCAATGATTTTCGCAATTACGCCGCCGATCTCATTCAGCTCGATGTCACGCTACGCGATTATGGCCCGGAGACTGACAGCGCACGTTTAAACCTTCGGCTTTACACGGCGGCTGCCATTGCCAGTACCTGGCCCGCCGACGCAAAACCAGCTGACACTGCTGTGCAGAAAACAGCACGGCCTGAAAATATACAGGACCGGTTAGAGGATTATCGTCTTGGCGAAATGCTCAATTCAACTCAGCGGCAAGTGCGCGAGTTACCGGCGCAGGACCCGTTGCAGAAAAGAGTCATGGAAGTGGCACTCAGTCAGTTTGAGCGGTTGATCCAGGCTCGCTGGAAGCTGATTGAAGTCTCGCACAGCTCTATGTCACAGCCCTTTTTTGCCATGCTAACGTTCTGGCTGATGATCATCTTTCTAAGCTTTGGTCTGATTGCCCCGCGTAATGCGCTGGCGATTGTCACCATCACCCTTGGCGCGCTGTCCATCGCTTCCGCTATTTACGTGATTGTCGATCTGGATTCACCTTTTACCGGTCCGATCATGATTTCCAGCCAGCCCATGCAGGAAGCTTTGCAGCATTTAAGCCGCTGAAAATCAGATTTTTTCCTGATTAACCCGTTCGGACAGTTCCTGATGGCTTTCTTTCCTTTCGCTGTAGCGGTCGGCCAGATAAGCGGAATGCCCTTTCAGAAGCAATGTGATTTTGAACAACTCCTCGGTGACATCCACAATCCGGTCGTACCAGGCCGAAGGTTTCATGCGCCCTTCATCGTCAAATTCCTGCCATGCCTTGGGCACTGATGACTGATTGGGAATAGTGAACATCCGCATCCAGCGGCCCAGTATCCGCATCTGATTTACCGTATTAAATGATTGCGACCCGCCGCTTACCTGCATCACCGCCAGCGTCTTGCCCTGCGACGGTCGCACCGCGCCATCACTTAGCGGTATCCGGGGTCCGCTTGGAAAACGGAAATTATCCTACGCTAAGACTAACCGACGACTTTATGACGAAATTTTGCTTATATTAGAAAGGGGGATGCTGTTTTATGATCTGATGATTCATGCCCTTGTCTGCAAACACAAATCGATCCTGAAACGGAAACGATACCTCCCTTTAAGGCACTAAGATAAGCGCCTGTTCAAAACATTCTTTCACTACCATCGCAATTCACAATATTAATGAATGTCATTCATAGTCCCTATCCTCCCACCTGTGATTATCCGCATGAACAAACCCGTTAACATGCCCCTTATCTCTTCATGTCCAACGGATCCCCATGCTTAATCAACAGGCACAAACACAGTCAGCTACAGCTAAAAAAACCGGTCTCTCGTTTCTGCTCATACTCAGCGCCCTGATGGCTGTTACCTCTTTATCAACCGACATTTATCTTCCGGCTATGCCCGTCATGGCGAAAGATTTACAGGGTGATGCAGAGCTGACAATCACAGGGTTCCTTATCGGCTTTTGCGTTGCACAACTGATTTGGGGGCCGATTAGCGATCGTTATGGGCGTCGACTGCCGCTGTTTATCGGTTTAGGTCTATTCATCATCGGTTCGGTGGGCTGCGCGTTATCAACGGATATCGTGCAAATTGTCTTCTGGCGTGTTTTTCAGGCGTTAGGTGCCTGTACCGGGCCGATGCTGGCTCGAGCAATGATCCGTGACTTGTTTAGTCGTACTCGTGCAGCACAAATGCTTTCAACTCTGATGATCATTATGGCCATCGCGCCGATTGCCGGGCCCCTAATCGGCGGGCAAATGATTAAAGTCACCTCGTGGCATGCCATTTTCTGGCTGCTGGCGATTATCGGAACATTAATGCTGATGTCTTTATTCTGGTTACCGGAGACATTACCTGTTGAAAAACGCTCTCAAGCCTCCGTAACCAGAGCCTTTCAAAACTACTATGCCTTGCTAACCAACGCCAAATACATGCGGTTTACTCTGTGTCTGACGTTCTATTACGTCGCGGCCTACGCCTTTATCACGGGCTCCCCGTTTGTGTACATCACGTACTTCGGTGTTGACCCGCAGCATTACGGTTGGCTGTTTGCAGTAAACATTGTGGGATTAATGGCTGTGAGTATGGTCAACAGACGCCTGGTTCACCGCTACCCACTGGAAGCGTTGCTCAGGAATGCCGTATTCATCGCCACTATTGCCGCAATAGTGCTGGCGGTCACGACCGGCCTGGGTGTAGGTGGAATTACCGTGATTGTCGGCGCTGTGTTCGTGTTTTTCTCTATGAATGGCATCATCGCTGCAACATCCACGGCTTGCGCACTTGATGCAGTGCCTAATGTAGCAGGCTCCGCGTCGGCGCTAATGGGCGCGTTACAATACGGCAGTGGCATCGTCTCTTCACTGCTTCTCGCTCTGTTCAGTGATGGCACGCCATGGACGATGGGCTGGATAATTGCGTTGTTTACAGCAGCCAG